>Ga0265316_10000046_pt1 | contig 129393 bp, 113 predicted proteins | sample 4522metaG_FD_202092 | JGI IMG/M metagenome (GOLD analysis project Ga0265316, IMG submission 202092) | Rhizosphere microbial communities from Carex aquatilis grown in University of Washington, Seatle, WA, United States - 4-5-22 metaG | ecosystem: Host-associated > Plants > Roots > Rhizosphere... | reverse complement strand
GCCCTCTCCTCTACAGTTTCGCGGGCTCGTCTTGACCTGCGCTGCCGTGGGACTTGCCCGGTGTGTGTTTCTTCGGCGTCTTCCCGGGTTTCTCCTCCTCTAGCACGACGGACAGGCTGGAGTCTGCGGCAAGCGACGCTTCCCGAAGAGCGGCCAGGAAGCCTTCCTTCTCGAAACGAAGCGGCAGGGGCTCGCTCGACGGGCGCAATTCGATGGTTTCCGGCGTGATTCCCAGCACCGCTCCATCGGAGATGCGCACGACACGCGCGCCGGGCGGCGTACTCTCGAGGCGCACGCGCACGGCGACAAGCGCCTTGGGCGGCGCGACGGTCGGCGTTTCGGATGGCGTAGGTTGCGTGATGTTGGTTGGCTTGGGAGGGATCGGCGCCTCTCCCTTGCGCAGGAACACTGTGGCCAACAGAGCGGCCACGATCAGCCCGGACGCGATCCCGACGGCGGTCCAGGGTTTGCGACGTACCTTCAGGGTTGCCTCAGGGACTTCGGAGGCCTCCAGCCCGCCAGGCGTAAGCGTGGTGGGCAACAGGGTCTTGGGCTTGGTTTCCGCCTCGTGGGCCGCGAGCGTCGCGCGCACGCCGAACTGATCGGTTGTGCCGAGCTTGTGCTCGGGCACCACGGCATTGGGCACGCCCGCCGCCACCGCCAGCGCGACTCGCACGTCGGCCATGGATTGATAGCGGTCGTCCGGCTTCTTGGCCAGCATGCGCATTACCGCGAACTCGACCTCGGCCGTCACCTGGGGCGCGAACGAGCGCAGCGAGCCCGGCTTTTCGTGCAGGTGCATGCTGAGCAGCTCGCCGAAACCCTCGGATACGAACGGCGTCTGGCCAGCCAGCATCTCGTAGATGATGATGCCCAGCGAATAGATGTCGCTGCGATGGTCGACCTCTTTGGTGCCCAGGCACTGCTCGGGCGACATGTAGACCGGCGTGCCCATCAGGGTGCCGGTGCGAGTCTTGAGCGAATCGCCGGCCAGTGCGTGCAACTTGGCGATGCCGAAGTCGAGGATCTTCACCCGCTCGCGCGCGGCATCGGATTCCTCGGGAATGACAAACAAGTTGTCGGGCTTGAGGTCGCGATGAATGATGCCCTTGGCGTGGGCAGCGCCAAGCCCAGACGCGGTTTGCATGGCGATTTCGATCGCGCTGCGCTCATCGAGACGTGACAGCCGCTTGATGCGCGCCGAGAGCGACTCGCCTTCAAGAAGCTCCATGACCAAGTAGGACGCGCCTCGCTCGGTCGTGCCCGAATCGAGCACCTCGATGATGTTGGGATGGCGGATGGCGTTGGCCGCGCGTGCCTCGTTGAGAAAGCGAGTGAGGAGCTGCGGGTCGTGATCCATCTCCTTGCGCAGCACCTTGATGGCAACCCTACGGCCGATACCAGGGTGCTCGGCCAGGTAGACCGCGCCCATGCCTCCCTCACCAAGAAGAGACAGCGCCTTATAGTTGCCGTACCGTTCGCCGATCACGCGGGCGGGATTCTATCGCTTTATTGGGGAACCCTCAAAGGGTCCCTACGAGGGTTCCCATTTCAATCGACCTACTCGCCCTTCGACAGGGCCTTGCCGCCGCGCTGGTACTTGACCACGGCGGCTTCGTGCTCGGCAATGGTGGCCGAGAACTGGTGCGTGCCGTCGTTCTTGGCCACGAAGTAGAGGTAATTGCTGCCGTCGGGCCGGAACACGGCGGCCAGGGCCGCGCGGCCGGGATTGGCGATGGGGCCGGGCGGCAGGCCCTCGTGGGCATACGTGCTGTACGGGTTGGCCGGATCGTCGAGGTGGACGCGGTGGATGCGGCCGTCCCACTTCTCGCAGGCCGGCGACTTGGCACCCAGAAATAGCGGCGCCACTGTGCAGCCGTAGACGATGGTCGGATCGGTTTGCAGCAGCTTGGGGCGGAAGCTGGATTTGGTCAGACGGTTGATGAAGACCTGGGCGATGCGCGGGCGCTCCTCGGGCTGGCCGGTTTCTTTTTCGACGATCGAGGCCAGGGTCACGATGGCGGCGTCGTCGAATTTCAGCTTGGTCTTGAGGTAGTTCGCGCCCGTGGGATTGGCCGCGCGCAGTTCATCGAAGACCTGGCGATGGCGCCTCACCAGTGCCACCAGCACGCGGCTTGCCTGCGAGTGCGGGCGCAATTTGTAGGTGTCCGGGAAAAGGTAGCCTTCGAGGGATCGGCCCGGCAAATCCAGGCTCTTGACGAAGATGGGATCCATGGCTTGCGCCAGCAGCTCGGCCTTGTTCGCGACTCCGGCGCTATCGAGGATCTCGGCCACCTCGATCATGTTTTTTCCCTCGGGAATGGTGACTGCGACCAGTTCGTCGGCAACACCCTTCACGATTAAGTCCACCAACTGGCGGGGCGTGATGGGCGCCTGCATCTTGTAGTGGCCGGGACGGAAGCGGCTGGCGGCACCGCGCTGACCCGCGTACAGGCGAAAAAAGGCAGGCCGATCGACGAGCCCGGCCTCGCCCAAGAGCTCGGATACCTTCTGCGCGCCAGCGCCCCGCGGGATCTCGACCTCGACGATGCCGCTGGCCGAGCCCGTCGCCCGGTCGGGATAGCTCGTGATCTTGTGCACCAGCCACACCGCGCACAAGAGCCCCAGCGCGGCGGTGATGAGAAAGACCTGGAAGGCTCGGCGGCGGGGCGATGTCATGGTTTCTCCTCTCTATTCTATGTAAGAACCCTGGGAGGGTTCTTACCAACTCCCGCGAAGAGTATCGTCGGGCAAAGCCCGCCGCTACTCACGCGACTCCTCGCCGCCCTGGGCGTCGAGCCAACGCTGCAAGATCACGGCGGCGGCCATTTTGTCGACAACCTGCTTGCGTCGCGCGCGCGACACGTCCGCGGCCAGCAACACTTCCTCAGCCTCGACCGTACTGAAACTTTCGTCGATGAGTTCGACGGGCAGGTGCAGGGCCGCGGCTAGCTTGTCGCCAAAGATTCGCGCGCGCTGCGCAGCCGGGCCCTCTTGCCCTTCGCAGTCGAGCGGCAACCCCAGCACGATACGATCCGCGTCCACGTCTTTCACGGCAGCAGCGATGGCGTCGATGTCGCGCGTGCCCCCGTGGCGCGCGATGGTCGCGCGCGGTTGGGCGGTCAGTCCCAATCCGTCCGACACCGCGACGCCGATGCGGCGCGAACCCAGGTCGATGCCAAGTACTCTGGCCATGAAAGGTTCCTAGTCTATAACCGGACTTGCGGTACAACTTCCACATGTCCGACCAATCCAAGCTTCCCGCCAATGGCCCCCAGCTCCAAATCGAGCTCGACGATGCCACGGCCCAAGGGGCCTACTGCAACCTGGTTTTCCTCAACCACAACGACGCCGAATTCACCTTCGACTTCGTCTACGTGCAGCCGGGCGGGCCGCGTGCCCGCGTCCGCTCGCGCATCATCCTGTCCCCGCGTCACGCCAAGCGCTTTTTGCGCGCCCTCGAAAGCAACATCAACCGCTACGAGCAGGTGTTTGGCAAGATCGACGAAGGCGCGCCCGTGGATCCGTCGCAAGTGAGCTAGTTGTAAGTCGCCGAGAAAAGGACGGAGAGGGCCGTCGCCGTCATGTTGTTGGGAGTCGTCCCGGCGATCTGATCTTTCGTTTTCATCGACGCCACGTGGAGCAAGCCGGCTGCGCCGAGTCCCCAGTTGTGCGACACCCACCATTCCTTGCCGACCATGAAGGAAAGCCCGATGCCCATCTCGCTAAGGTCGACGCTACTGTTCGAGTTGTTCGAATTGTTGCTGCTGTCGGTTTCGGTGACCTGCGAGAAGGCCAAGGTTCCCGAGAAGTACAGGTTCGACGGTTCAAGGTAATAGGCGACGCCAGGGCCAATCCCGAACAAGTTCACGCTCTTGTTGGTCAAGTTCTGAGTAGTTCCGGCGGATTCCGACTTCGGGTCGTTCGCCATGATCACCAGCATTTCGCCGTACAGAACGAGATTGGTTGCCACTGCTCCGCCAAAGGCGAAAGTCGCGGTCACGCCAGGGCCGGAAATGGTTGTGTCCAGTTCCGAACGCTTGTATTTCGCGTTGAAGAGGGCGAGACCCGTGGTCAGGCGCATATAGAACCCGTCGTGGATGTGGGAACCGGGTGGAGGGCCCAACTCCTGTTGTGGGTAGTACGCGGGCGGGTAGCCAGGCGGTGGGTAGTACCCAGGAGGAGGGGCGTAGCCGGGTGGCGGATAATAGGGCGGCGGGTAGTACGCCGCAGGGGGCGGGTAGCCGGGTGCCGTTGCCGCTGGCTGAGCAGGCGCTGGCTGAACAGGCGCGGGCTGGGCGGTCGCTGGCTGAGCAGCTGTCGGCGGCAGTGCGGCCGTCGTCGATGGTGCGGCCGTGCCGGCGGTTGAGGGATCGGGCTGCTGCTGCGCGAACGCGGAGCCTACCCCCGTGCATAGCACCATGGCTGCAAATCCCGCGGCACATCTCGGCTTCATGTCCATGACTGCTCCTCTCCTCAAGGAAGACATCCTACTACGACGGCCTGGGGCAGAGACTCTTGCCATCGTGTCATTTGCGTGCAGAGCAAGGCCAAGTACAACATCGTGGCCATCAACATGAGCCTGGGTGGCGGGCACCCAGCTCTGCGCCGGCAGCGCCACCACCTTCACGACCGCGACCCTGCCCGTCGGCACGACCTACTTCCGCCTGTGCGCCATCGACAACATGGGCAACGGCAGCGCGGGCGTGACCGTCTCGGTGAAGATCACTGGCAAGTAGTCCGCCAGGCAAGCAAAAGGGCGTGCCGGCTTTTGGCCAACACGCCCTTGGGCGTTTCGTTTGCGAAAGGATTGATATGGAAACCCTGGGAGGGTTTCCATACCTTCCCGCGACGGTTCGCACCGAGCAAAGCTCGGCGGCTCCCCACGCGACTAGTCGGTGTAGAAGAAGAGCGAGCCCATGTAGGCGAGGGTGTTGACGCTGAGACCAAAAGTGTAGGCGTCCCCCGTCTTGCTGTAGGACAGGAACTGATCGTGCATGGCGATTCCCATCGAGAACCAGCGGGCGAAGAAATGCTCTACGCCGAGTTCGATGGGGATGTTGATGCCAATCGTGGTGTCGGGGCCCGCTGCAGGAATATTCTTGCTCAGGTTGATGCCGATCCCAGCGCCTGCGGACAGGCGGGTGGAAGCGCCCTTGAGCAATACGAACGAGGCTAGAACTTCAGGATTGAACTGCCAGGCTGTCGGGCCTGCGCCGGTGCCCGGATTCACCTTAGACATCGTCAGTGTCAGCCTGGGCACGATGGCCATGGCATCGCTCATCCAGTACTTCATTGCGACGACGCCGTTCGTGGCGACCAAGCTGGTGCCAGCGACAACGCCGGTGCCGAAGCCGACGGAGCCGGTCATGTCGTCAGAGGCCTTGGGTGCCATCACGGGAGCGGCCGGCATGACGGGCATGGTTTCTTGGGCTGGCGCCATCACGGGGGGCGGCGCATACATCGGGGCAGGGGCAGGAGCCTGCGCGAAGGCGGGCAGCGCAGCACCGAGGAGTGATGCAAGGGCCGTCGTGGAGATGAGAGAGAGTCTTCGTGTCATGTTTGATTTCCTTCTTTCGGTTGATGAGATGAGTCTTGCGACTGACTTTGACGCGGTTATGTGTCCTACATCAACACACATGAGTAATTTCTAGCCCGATTCCGGGTAACTGTCACGTTTCCATGATGTCACGATGCGGCTTCATTCGTGCACATCATCACAGCCGACGGTCGGTTGATATGGAAACTCTGGGAGGGTTTCCATGCCTTCCCGCGATGGTACGCGGCCAGCACAGCTGGCCGCGTACCACGCGACTAGGCGAAGTCGTTGAAGTACCCGAGGGTCTTCGCGCGGGCCTTCACCTGATCCGCGGCTTCGAGCAGCTCTGCCGTGGAATCCCAGCGGCCCGTAAGAAACTGCTGGCGAACGCCGTCGGCCATCTCGAAGGCGAAGGTCTTGCCGGCAGCCACGATCGACTTGTCCGCCAGGCTTACTTGGATCGATGTCGTCGGGTTTGCTTCGACGGTGGCCATCAGCGCCTCGGCGACTTCCGGCGAAACCTTGCAGCAGGGCATGCCGATGGCCACGCAGTTACCGATGAAGATTTCGGCAAACGTTTCACCCAGGATGACTTGGATGCCCCAGCGCCGGATGGCTTGCGGCGCGTGCTCGCGCGACGAACCGCAGCCGAAGTTCTTGTTCACTAGCAGCACATTGGCGCCCTGATAGGCTTTGTTGTCGAAGGCGTGGCAACCGCCGCTCGCCGCGAGCTGGGCGCGGTCGTCCTCGAAGGCGTGCTCGCCGAGGCCGTCGAAAACCACGGTGCGCAGGTAGCGCGCAGGGATGATGCGGTCAGTGTCGATGTCGTTGCCGCGCAGGGGAACCGCCCGGCCGTTGAAGAGATTGCGTTTGACGTCTTCCATGATTGGCTCCTTAGGCAATACCAAAGACTTTGCGGGCGTCCGAGACCTGACCCGTGACGGCCGCGGCAGCCACCATCAGCGGACTCATGAGCAATGTTCGCCCCTGCGGCGATCCTTGCCGGCCCTTGAAGTTGCGGTTCGAGGACGACGCGCAGATTTCGCGGCCCTTGAGCTTGTCCGGGTTCATGGCCAGGCACATCGAGCAGCCGGCCTCGCGGAACAGGAAGCCAGCGTCGGCGAAGACCTTGTCCCAGCCGCGCGCCAGCATGTCGTTGCGCACTTGCTCCGAGCCCGGCACCACCAAGGCGCGCACGTTCGGCTGCACCTTATGCTTGCCGGCCTTGAGCACCTTGACCACTTCCTCGAAGTCGGACAGGCGACCGTTGGTGCACGAGCCGATGAAGGCCACGTCGATCTTGGTGCCCGCGATGGGCTGGCCGGGTGCGAAGTCCATGTACGCGTAGGCCTCGCGCACGGATTCGCGCTCGTCGTTCTTGAAGGCCTCGATCGACGGAATGACCGCGTCGATGGCGACTGACTGCGCGGGCGTGATGCCCCAGGTGACCACGGGTGAAATGTCCTCGGCCTTGTAGCGGACGACCTCGTCGTACTTCGCGCCGGGATCGCTCTTGACGCTGTCCCAGTACGCTACTGCCCGCTCCCAGTTGGCGCCGGTAGGTGCGTACTCGCGGCCTTTCAGGTAATCGTAGGTGGTTTGGTCGGGATTGACGTATCCACAGCGCGCGCCGCCCTCGATGCTCATGTTACAGACGGTCATGCGCTCGTCCATGGTGAAGCGGTCGAACACGTCGCCGGCATACTCGTAGGCGAAGCCCACGCCGCCGTTCACGCCCAACTTCTGGACGATGTACAGGATCACGTCCTTGGCGTACACGCCGGGGCGCAGTTTCCCGTTCACTTCGATGCGCCGGACCTTCAGCTTTTCCATGGCCAAGGTCTGCGTGGCCAGCACGTCGCGGATCTGCGAGGTGCCGATGCCGAAGGCCAGGGCGCCGAATGCCCCGTGAGTGGCGGTGTGCGAATCGCCGCAGCAGATGGTCATGCCCGGCTGGGTGAGGCCGCGCTCGGGGCCGATGATGTGGACCACGCCGTTCTCGTTGGCCGTCGGCGAAAAGAAGCGGATGCCAAAGTCCTGCACGCTCTTCTCCAGGCTTTGCAGCATCTCTTCCGCGATGGCGTCCTTGTAGGGGCGCAACTTGGTATCCGTCGGTACTATGTGATCTACGGTGGCAAACGTCCGCTCGGGGAACATGACCCGAAGCTTGCGCTCGCGAATCATGGCAAAGGCCTGTGGCGAGGTTACCTCGTGCAGCAGGTGCAAACCCATGAGCAACTGGGCTTGCCCGGACGGCAATTGGCGGACGACGTGTTTGTCGAAAACCTTCTCGTACAGTGTTTGGGCCATGGCTAGCTGTCCTTGTTTTTGCTGCTGTCTCGGTTCTTGTTTCCGTACTCTTCCAGGTGTTCGGAAAGCCGTGTGCCGAACGTCACGAAGCTCTTTACCAGGTGGGGGTCAAGTCTGAGCCAGATCTTTTCGATGGCCACCTCGCGCTCTTCGCGCAGGGTTTGCATGATGCGCTGGCCTTTGGCGGTCAGGACATAGGCACGCTGGCGGCCGTCGGATCTCGACAGGGTGACGCTGACCAGGCCCTTGCCCTTCAGCTGACGCAGGGTCTTGGAAACCGCGGCGGCGGAGCTGTCCCGGGTCTTGGCGAACATGCTCGGCATGAAGTGCTCGCGCGAGATTTCCTCGAGCACGCCCCACTGCCCGTCGGAAAGCCCCACCGACAAGGCCAGCTGTTCGCGGCGGCGGCGAAAGGCATCGGCCAAGCGGCCGAGGCAAGCGATGGCCTGGTGAATCAGGGCCAGATCTGGCGCGACCGTGGGCTGCTTGCTTGCCATTGGCTAATAGTTAACCCAGGTTAACCAAAAGTCAAGAGTGGAAGAATTTTCACCACAGAGTCACGGAGAACACAGAGCCTGGAAAGGAAGGGGTTTCCAGATCTTGGATCTGAACCCTTTTCCCGTGGAGCCCTCTGTGCTCTCGGGGCCTCTGTGGTGAAAACTTGCGCGCGCTCGTGTCAGCGAGCGGCGAGCCAGGCTTCGGAGAGGCTCATCACCGCGACCACGCTGGGCAGGTGGCGGACGCGGGCGCGAGCGGCCAGCTCGCGGCGTTGCAGCACGGCCGCGCCGGTCAGCAGCGCGCGCGCCAGGGCCGGCGCGTCGCGATTCTCGCTCTCGGCCAGGGTCGTGCCGGCGGTCCAGCGATTGAGGCCGCCGATGGCGGGACCGCACCAGATCTGGTAGTCGGCCTGGCGAGACTCTTCGCCGAGACGCGCCCAGCGCGAGGACATGCCGAGGTACCAGCGGAAACAGAGGGCCATCTTGTGCTTTTCATCGCTGCGCCCGCGCTCCGCTTCGTCGGGCTGGCGCGACATCCAGTAGCGTTCGGTTTCCTGCCAAACCTCGGCGAAGGGCCGTTTGAGGATTTGAGTCTCTACCTTCTTCTGCTCCGGTGCAGGGATCGAATCGAACGACGGGTAGGTCTTGTACAGATCGTAGAGTCGCTGAGCCCGCTGCGGGTACATGGTGCCGCGCTTGAGTACCTGCACTTTGCCGCCCATCTCGAACATGTCGGAGGCCGGGCACATGGCCACGTCGGCCATGCACGCCTCGGCGAGCATCTGGCGCACGCGCGGCGCCGTGCCCGACTGGCGGCAGGCCTGGTTGATCGATCCGGTCACCAGGTAGTCGGCGCCCATGGCAAAGGCGGCGTGAACCGAAAGCGGCTCGCCGATGCCGCCCGCGGCTCCCAAACGGATCTCGATCCCGCGTTCGCCATAGCCGTGTCGTTCGATGGCCTGTTCGCGTTCATGCAGCATCATGGGCAAGAGCACCGACAGTGGCCGGCGGTCGGTGTGGCCGCCGCTGTCGGCCTCGCAGGTGAGCTCGTTGGCCATCGGGATGTGCGCGGCCAGGGCAGCCTCGTCCGCGGTGATCTTTCCAGTGGCGACAAGCTCGGCCAAAAGTTGCTCGGGCGGCGGAGCCAAAAACTGCGTCGCCACTTCGGGCCGGCTGACCTTGGCGAAGACGTGGTTGGGCACGACGATGCGGCCGTCGGATGCGCGATGGATCCCCTTCACGCGGTAGTGGACCAGGGGCGCGGTGATGGACACGAAAGCCGCGGCTTCCACGCGGGTCACACCCAGCGACAGGTAGAGCTCGACGGTCGCCCACTCCAGCTTTTCGTCGTAGTAGTTGTGCAGAAGGTTCACCCCGTAGGACTCGTTGCCGGGCAGCCGCGCCTGGATCTGGCGGATAGCGTGCTCGATGGTGGGCAAGGGCAGGGCGCCTGCGCCGAAGAAGGATAGGAACCCGGCCTGGGCCATGTCGACCACGAGATCGACGGAGGCGATGCCGCCGGCCATGGCGCCCGCGACGTAGGCGCAACGCAGGTGGTGCTCCTTGCGGAAGGAAGCTGAACCGAAATTCTCGATGCGGACAGCGGGAATCACGCCCGCCAATCCGTCGAAGGTCAGCGGAACACGATCGGTCAAGATCGTGCTACGACCATCCGCGACCGCGTAGAGTGGACGCTCAATGTTGCGCAGGGCCGCGAGCATGCGGGAGGTGTCGTCTCTGTGCGCCTGCGTGGATTCGCGCGCTGAGAAATCTGGCGGATCTTGCGCCAGAGGCGCGATCGTCATGAGCGCGTCAGGTAGCGCAGGGGATGGTACGGAATGCAAGAGCTTGGCCTCGTTGGGTTGATTGGGTCGCCGTAGGTTGGCGATGGCGCGCTGGTTTGCAAGAAGCCGGCCAAGCGACGACGTGGCACGAAATCGTCGAAGTTCCCAATAACTTGACAGAAGTAGTCCGCTTTACGGCCATGGCGGCCGGCGGCTGCGAAACCGAATGCGCACCTCGGCGGTCAAGGTGCGCAGATTCTTTCCTCCAGCACTGCGTCCAGATGGTCTGGCGCGGTTAGGTCTGGGCTTCTTCGCTGTGCCGCCCGAACGGCGCGAGCCATGCAACGATCACGGGCGGAATGGAAGCCAGTAGCACGAAGAGGAAGAAGTTCGGGTAGTGCAGGGCGGTTTGGATGCGACCGCTGACCATTCCAGTGAGCATCATGTTAAGCGCCATGATGCCGGTCGCGAAGGCGTAGTGGGCCGTGCGGTAGCGGCCGGGCGACAGCTCTTGCATCATGTACAACATCATGCCGACGGTACCGAGGCCGTAGCCGAATTTCTCGATGAGCACAACGCCGGCGATCCAGGTCATGTTCGTGGGCAGGGCGTGGCTCAAGTAGAAGTAGGTGATGTGCGGGACATTGAGCGCGAAAGCCAGCACCACGAACATGCGGCGAAGCGTGAATTTCGCGGCCAAGAGTCCCCCGAGCAGGGTTCCGCCCACGAACACGATGGTGCCGGCCGCATTGATGTGGCCAAGGACCATGTTGTCGAGCCCAAGCCCGCCGTCGATGCGCTTGTCCATGAGGAAGAGCGGCCCGATCTTCTCGATGAAGCCTTCGGCGAAGCGGTAGAAAAAGACGGCGACGATCATCATCCAGATGCGCGGCTTCTTGAAGAAGCTGGCCCATGCGTCACCAGTGGTGCGCAGGGCTTCCGTCACATTCGTCGCGGCGTCGGCGGCTTTCGCCCCGGGTGGCAGCAAGTAGTAGTGCCAGAGCGCCGCCGCACCCAGGATGGCGGCGATAAGCAGCATCACGATCATCCACGCCGTAAACCAGGCGGGATGAGGCCCGGTCGCCGGCGCGGGTTTGCCGTCGGCGGCCCAGTCGAACAGGATCTTGGTCAGGCTGACGAGCGATCCCGACACAAGCACGCGGCCGAGGTTCCAGGCCGCGCCCTGCACGCCGATGTACAGCGCCTGCTCTTTGTCCGACGACGAGGTCAGGTAAACGCCGTCGCCGGCGATGTCCTGCGTGGCCGACGCGAATCCCGTGATCCAGAAGAACGCGATGGTCAGCGGCACGTAGGCTGGCAACCGCAGCGCAAAGGCCAGGCACGCGAAGGTGACCACCATGGTGGCCTCCATGGCGAGCACGAAGAACTTCTTGGTGCGGAAAAGCTCGACCAGAGGCGCCCACAGCGGCTTGATGACCCAGGGCAAGTACATCGCGCCGGTGTAGGCCGCGATCTCGGTGTTGGTCAGGCCCAGGTTCTTGTACATGATGGCCGCGACGACCGAGACGGCAATCATGGGCGTTCCCATGGCGAAGTAGAGGCTGGGAACCCAGAGCAGCGGATGCGCGCGTCTTCGCTCAGGTGGCATGGGGAATACGTTTATCAGAAGTTGGCGCTCTCGCGCGTGTTCCGTGGTGCGCGGCGATCGATTATGCTCGGCCGCCATGATTCAAAAGACGGTTGCTCTCATCACAGGCGCGAACAAGGGACTCGGACTCGAGGTTGCCCGCCAACTCGGCAAGCAGGGGCTGGTCGTGGTGCTCGGCGCGCGCGACGAGGCCAAGGGTGCGGCGGCGGTGGCGGAGCTGCGCAAGCAAGACATCGATGCCCATGTGGTGAAGCTCGATGTGACCAACCAGGTCGACGTGGCCAGCCTTCTCGCGTTCTTCAAAGACAGGTTCGGCCGCCTCGACGTCTTGGTGAACAACGCCGGCGTCTCCGAGTGGCGCGCCGACGACGTGGATTCCTTCCGCCGCGTCTTCGACACGAATCTCTTTGGCGTGGTGGCGGTAACCTACGCGCTCTTGCCGCTGCTCCAGGCAAGCCCGGCTGGCCGCATCGTCAATCATTCCAGCGTGCTCGGCTCGCTCACTTCCTTGCAGAAGAACCCCGACGGGTTCGGCAAATTCGTGATTCCGTCCTACACCGCATCCAAGGCCGCACTCAACGGCTTCACCGTGGCGCTCGCGCACAAGACGCGCGGGACCGTCCTCAAGGTCAATTCCGCGCATCCCGGTTGGGTGCAGACCGACCTCGGCGGCGCGAAAGCCCCTATGAACGTCGTCGACGGCGCCAAGACCGCGGTCGCCCTCGCCACCCTTCCCAGCGACGGGCCCACGGGCCAGTTCTTCCACCTGGGCGACCCGCTGCCTTGGTAGGGGCGCGATTCATCGCGCCCTGTCGCTCAATCCCCGCAGAAGATCATGTCCAGGTTGTCGAGACCGTTCGATTGGCAAGTGTTGCTCGAGCAGTAGTCCGACTGGCACATGTTGGGAGTCGTGCACGGGGCGCCGTTCGTGCCCTTGGCCGTGCACAAATTGGGAGTGTTCGGGCAGTAGTAGCCATCCACGCATTCTGCGTCGTTGCTGCCGGTGCAGATGCCTCCGGCGGGGACGCGGGCCGTGCACACGGTCTTGCTGTAGTCGCAGAAGGCCGAACGCACGCAATCGGAGGTCGAGCTGCACGTCCCGCCCACGGCGAGCAAGGCCACACAAGTGCCAAGATTGCATGCCACCTCACCAGCGCTCAAGGGTGCGCAGTCGCTTGGGAAGTCGCAAGTCTCACCCAGCTTCTTGCTACCCCTCCCAAACACTGAATCGCAGGCTGACTGCGAGGACGAGACTAGGCCAGTGCAGAAGGTGCCGGCGCTGACCTGGGAGCGAACCTCGGCCAGACAGGCATCCCCCGCCTGCGAATTGTAGGACCCACCCGACATCAAGAAATGGCAGAGTTGGCCATCACTTCGCTTGCCAGCCTGGGCACAGCACTTGGCGACTTCGCCGCAGTAGCTGTCGGCGAATTTCTCGGCATCGCTCTTGCCACAGCCGACTGAGATCAGGGCGGTCAGACTTGCAAGAACACCAAGCAATGGTTTCATGTTGGTTCCTTTCTCGGTGACTACTTCTTCTTGGCCAAGTCCCCGGCGCGCACCCTGGCGAGTTTCGCGGGGTCGATGAATTGCTTTGTCGCCGCGTTGACGTCGGCGACGGTCAGTTTGTCGATCTTGCTGTTGAGATCCTTCCAGTAGGCAAGAGTACGGCCGAGGAAGAGGCCCTGGTTGAGCTCGCCCAGCACGAAGTCGTCCTCGGCGATGCGGCCTTCCCAGACCTTGGCGTAGCTCTTCTTGGCGTCGGTCAGCTCTTTGTCGCTCACGCCGGTTTTCACCATGCTTTCGATTTCGGCGAGCAATCCCGACATCGCCTTGTCCATGTTGGCGGGCGCGGCGATCGCGCCGGCGAAGAAGAAGGCGCTCTTGTCGATGGGGTGGGCGAGGATCTGTGAAAATGCGCCGTAGGAGATGCCTTCCTTTTGGCGCAGACGCAGGAACAGCCGCGAGGTCGGGCTGCCGCCCAGCATGTAGTTGAACAGGTACAGCGCGGGATAGGCCGGATCGTCGTCGCGCGTCTCCAGCGCCTGGCCGGCGGCCACGAAGGCCATCTCCTTGTCGGGGGTGTTGATGGTGTCGTCGCCGGGCTTGCTCGCTTGGAAGGGCAGCGGGATGCGCTGGTAGGACTTGGGCGACTTCCACGTGGCAATGGTCTTGACGATGTCGGCCTTCACTGCCGCGGGATCGAAATCGCCGACCACGGAAAGCTGCGCGAAGCTCGCGCCCCACAGGCGCTTGTGCAGCGACGCCAGATCCGCGGCACTCACCTTGCGCAAGCGCTCGATGGCTTCCTTCACCGTCGGCGTGTAGCGAACGTCGTCGGGCGGAAAGGGCAGCAAGCGCTGCATGAGCGCGACGCTGGCAGTGGCGATGGGATCGGAAAGCTGCTCTTCCATTTTGGACAACATCTCGGCGCGCAGGGATTCGAAGTCCTTCTTGGTGAAGGCCGGCTCGCGCAGCATCTCGGCCAAGAGCTCGATCACGGTCGTCAGGTTCTCGCGCACGGTCTTGACGTGCACCTGGGCGACGTTGACGGTGCTCGGCGAGCCGTGGCCGTGGCCGAAGCTGACCTCGGCCTTGAGCAGGTCCAGCTTGTCCTTGAGCTGCTCGAAGGTGTGCTTGCGCGTTCCGCGCAGAAGCATCTCGGGCAGCAGAGACGCCGCCGAAACTTTGCCCTTCATGTCGGCTTCGCCGCCGAAGCGCACGGTCAGGGCCAGGTGCACCTGGCCGCCTTTGGTCTTCTTGGGTAAAAGCGCCAGCTTGAGACCGCCGGGAAGCTCTTCGCGCGTGGTGCGCTTTTCGATGTTGTCGACGGTGGCCACGAATGCCTCGCCAGCCCCGGATGCCGCGCTGCCCTTGTAGTCTTTGAGCATCCCCGCCACGTCGGGCACAGGCGGCAAGGGCGCACGGTCGGCATCCTTGGTCGGCTGGAACAGGCCGAGCGTGCGGTTCGACGGCTTGAGGTAGGCCTTGGCCACGCGGGTGATGTCGGTCGCGGTCGTGGTCTTCACGCGGTCGCGCATCAGGTAGAGCAGGCGCCAGTCGCCCATCGCCGCGAATTCGGACAGCACGACTCCGGTTTTAGCGGTCTCGGTCAGGATGAGATCGAACTCGCGGAAGAAGCCGGCGCGCCAGCGGTCTATTTCTTCCTTGCTGATGGTCGAGGAAGCGAACGCCTCGATGGTCTTGGTCATGGCGTCGCGGATTTGCGTGGCCGAACCGTTCTTGCCTGCCTTGGCCGAAAACAGCATCACGCCTGGCTCGGCCATGGGGTACGCGGCGCCGCTGACCTCGCTGGCGATGCCCTTTTCAACAAGGGCCTTGTATAGACGCCCGCTCGGCTTGTTGGTCAGAATGTCCACGATGGCGTCTTCGGCCACCTTGTCCGGATCGGCCCCGGCCACGCCGTGGTAGGCCAGCTCGACGATGGCCACGTCGCCGCTTCGGCGCACGGTCACCTGGCGTTCGCCGTCCTGCACTGGCTCGACCGTCCAGGTCTGCGCCAGCTTGCGCGCCGGGCGCGGGATGGCGCCGAAGTATTTGGCGACGAGATCGAGGGCGCGCTTCTCGTCGAACTTGCCCGCGACGATCAGGATGGCGTTGTCGGGTTGGTAGTAGCGTCGGTAGAAGGCGCGCAGGTTTTCGATGGGCACGCGCTCGATGTCGCTGCGCGAGCCGATGGTGGACTTGCCGTAGTTGTGCCATTCGAACGCCGTGGCCAGCACCTTGTCTTCGAGCACGATATCGGGCTGGTTTTCGGTTTTCTCGAATTCGTTGCGCACGACCGAAAACTCTTTGGCCAAGTCCTCGGCCGCGATCTTGCTCGACACCATGCGGTCGGCTTCGAGCGCAAGCGCGAAGTCCAGGTTCTCGTCACTGGCGGGTAGCTCCTCGAAGTAGTTCGTGCGATCCCACCACGTCGTGCCGTTGAAGTTGGCGCCGTGATCCTGCAGCAGCTTCCACACGTCGGGCCGGCTGGGCGTGCCCTTGAACAGCATGTGTTCCAAGAGGTGCGCCATGCCGGTCTCGCCGTAGCCTTCCAGGCGCGAACCCACGAGGTAGGTGATGTTGACCAGCACGGTGGGTTTGCTCTGGTCCGGGAAGATGAGGACACGGAGACCGTTGTCCATCCGGTATTCGGTGACGCCCTCGACGGCGGTCACCTTGCTCAGGCGAGATGCCGCCGCATCTGCCGCCAACGCGGGCGTTGCGGTCGCGAGCATCGACAAGAGAGCGAGACCAGGAAGTAGACGCATGCTTTTCTCCTGGCCGGGAAGATAGCCTAGCCCGAGAAGAAGCGCTCGGAAAGCAACCGGCCGGCACCCAGCATCGCGATGGCCAGGCCGCCGGCGGCCAGCAGCGCCCCCAGCAAGTCCACGGGCCGGCGCATGCCGGTCGCGAGCAGCACCCCCCAGACGCACGCCGCGAGACCCGACACGATAAGCAGGAGAGCGAGGACCATGGACCTGGAATCTTGAGGTAAAGTCACCTGATGTCCAAGTCCGAAGCATTTGCCCTGATTCTCGCCGGCGGGGGCGGTACGCGCCTGTGGCCGGCCTCGCGGCGCAGCCGGCCCAAGCAGCTGCTCGCCCTGGGCGGCGGCGAGTCCCTGCTGGCCGCAACTTTCGCCAGGGTCAGTCGGATCCTCGGCGCCGAGCACACGTTGATCGTCACCGCCGCGGATCAGGCCGATGCGGTTCGCCAGGCTTTGCCTGAATTGCCGGCCGCCAACCTGGTGGTCGAGCCGGCCGCGCGCAACACCGGACCCGCGGTCGGTCTGGGCGCGGTGACGGTGACGCAGAGGGCGGGCGATGGCGCGCGTTTGGCCATTTTGCCCGCGGACGCCTTCATCGCGGACGCAGCGGAATTCGCGAAGGTCATGGGTGCGGCCCTCGAACACGCTGGCGAAACCATCGTCACCATCGGCATCAAGCCCACCCGGCCCGAGACTGGCTACGGCTACCTCCAGCGCGGCGCCCTTGTGCGCGGCGGAGTCTTCGAGGTCGCGCGTTTCGTGGAAAAGCCCGATGCGGAGACGGCCGCGCGCTATCTCGCCGCCGGGGACTACTGGTGGAACTCGGGCATGTTCTTCTTCAGCGCGGAAAGGCTTTTCGACGAGGCCAAGGCGCACATGCCGGATCTAGCGGCGATTCTCGGCGAAATTCGCGCGAGTGCAGATCCAGCGGCGACCGCCGAGGCCCTCTATCCGGCAGCGCCCAAGATCTCCATCGACTACGGCATCATGGAAAAGGCCAGCGGCATTCGCGTGGTGCCGGGCAATTTCGGCTGGAACGACGTAGGCAGCTGGTCCGCCGTGTCGGACATTCGCGACAAAGACAAGGCTGGCAACGTGGTTTCTGGTGATGTCATCCTGAGCGCCGTGTCGGGCAGCGTGGTGGTGAGCGAACCGGGCGCGCCGCTGGTCGGCGTGGTGGGCGTCGACGATCTGGTGGTCGTGGCGACCAAGGACGCCGTGCTGGTGGTGCGCAAAGATCGCGCGCAGGAGGTGCGCGCCGTGGTGGACGCGCTGGCAGCTGGCAAACGCAACGAGCTTCTGTAGCCTCGGCGGCAGACGATCCAAGGGTATTTCCCGAGTATGACATGTGGGGCGTGGCCGAGCTGGATTTTCCAGATGATTTGGCGGCCGTGATGAGCGAACCTTGGTCAATAAATCCGATCTCGGAGCCTAGACTAGCGAATATTTCATCCGTCAACCTTCACCAGGAGATGTGGCCATGAACACGTTGCGAGTTTGCGCTACCGTGGGATTGGGACTGTCGCTTGCTCTTGGCTGCAGCAGTAGCTCGAATTCCGGCAAAGACGCATCGGCTGGCGGGCGCAGGGACGCGGCCAGATCCGATACGCGCGCGCCGGGGCCCGACACTCCGCCGGTCTATTGCGGCTTTGACGGCACGAGCTACCCGGTAGGCCAGAACTGGGTCAGCAACTGTGTCACCTATTTCTGCACCAGCGTGGGAACCGTAGTCCAGGTTGGTGGATCGCCCTGTGACGCTGGGGCCGCCGATCTGCCTGCGAATCGAGATACCGCAACGCCTGCCGAAGTGGGTCGGCCCGTGGATGTCGGCGCTCTCATCGACGTGGCCGCGCCCGACGTGGCCGCGCCCGATGTGGCCGCGCCCAAAGACGTCCAGCCAAGCGAGGCCGGATCTGTCAAGTCAGACGTTGGCGGCAGCAAAGACGTCTACGCTCCCGACCTGGTCACTCCCGTGGACACCGCGCGGCCTGTCGATGTCGCGCCGTCGGGAGACACGACGACGCCAGACGTGGCGAGCAGCAACGACACGGCAGTGCCGCTCACGTGCACTTCCGCAAGCGGCCAGAAGTACTACGCGGGCGGAGGTGTCTGTTTCCCCTGCGCCAGCAAGATGTGCCTCTGCGACAGCAATGGAGTCATCGTTGCGGATACGTCGGGCAGCTGCTCGGTAGACGCCCAATAAAGCCAGTGACCCCTCGGCACGAGCTGTATCACGAGATTTTTGGTTCGATCATCGATCGGACCGAGATGACGCCGTACTTGTTTCTGCGCTCAAGCGGCTACCGGGTCGCGCTTCGGCAGGCAACCCGGATGCTGGGCAATCGTGGGTTCGACACCCAAGGCTCGAACGGGCTGCGTGGTAGGGAAAAGGCACGTGCAAAGGCCTATATCCGGCAGGCGAGTCGATACTTTCTCGATTGGCTGCTGCCCTTCGTGAAGGAGCAGCTAGCCGAGCTGGCTGCCTTGAAGTCGAGCAACCGCGGCCACTACCGCTCATGCCAGCGGGCGATCGGGAAGCTGCAGGCTACCCTCGCGGATCGCGAGCTTCGTCAATTGATCGATCACGATCCACGCCACCTGTTTCTGCTCGCTTCCTCGCGCAAGTACCCGGACCTCTTTCGCGGCTACCGTGGGCGGAACCTCGTCGTTCCGGATGCGTGGCAACGCATGGCCTGCGCCATGCTGAAGATGGGACACATCATCAAGTCCATCGAGGAAGACAGCCAGGACGTGCACGACTACGCCCAGCTCGGCATCTTCCTGGAAAGCCGGGCGCGCCGGCTCGACGACCTTTTCAACTTCAACTGGGAAACCCCGGACGTCCTGCCCGAGGACGAAGCCGCCCGGCGCGCCTTCGTCAAGGTGTCGGCCTTCTTTCACAAGCTGAAGGAATCGATGACCTTCGATCGGGCCAAGTCCTGCCTAGTCTTCAACAGCGGCGACGGTGTCGAGGTCGACATTGTCGAGGTGAAGGCGCGGCTCAAAAGCCCGGAAAGCATGTTCACCAAGCTGGGCAAGAGCGTGGAAGGCGAAGCGCACGACATTCGCGACATCCTCGCCATCACGTTCTTGCTCAAGAGTCGCGAGGACACCTTGACCCTGTTTCATGCCCTGCAAAAGCGCGGCGTGCTCTTGCAGGAAAACACCGTCTCGCACTCCATCACGCAGACTTTGTTCGACAGCCCGGCCGACATGAGCGAGGCCGTGCGCCGCCTGGCCCTGGCCCTCGCGCGCAGCGAAGGCAAGTCGAAACGCGCGCCCATGAAACAGCTGCGGGTCGAGGCCAGGGCGTTCTTCGACGCGCTCAACGTCAATGCCAGGCAAAACGCGGACACGGCACTCGGACACCGCAAGTTCCAGTGCAAGATCAACTACTCGTTGCCCATTCACCGTGACGCCGCGACCAACCAGATCCTCGTTCCCGGCACGGCGGACTATGCCGCAAGGGACGCTCGCGCAGTCAAGACCCAGCAACACACCCTTGGGGTCGAGTTGCGCATCTCGGATCGTCAAAGTTGGCACGCATCCGAGCTCAAGGGCGAATCTCATCACGACGCCTACCGCTTGCGCCAGCTTCTCGCCTTGATGAACCGCCTGTTTCGTCTCAGCTTCGATTTTCCAAGCGAAGCGCTAGCGCAGCTGCGCAAGGATCAGGGCCGCGTGTTCGCCTAACTTTTCGGATGACGAGCCGCAGCTGCCCGTTGCCAAGAAAAGCGCGGCAATGGCGACGAACCAGCGAAGCCTCGGATCTCAGGTCCATGCGGCCTCCAGACGACGACAGGCGGAATAGCGAGCATATCCCGCCCCGCGCAAGCACTTCTTGGAAGTAACTGAGCGACGTCACTGCGTGCACCTAGGCTCGATTGTGGCCACAATTGAAGGGCAGGATTGTGTCTTTTGCGGACCGGTCGGCATCTGAATAGAAAGAACCCCACCCATGCCTTCGTCGACTCTTTTCGAACCCTACACGCTCGGGAAACTCCAGCTTAGGAATCGCGTGGTTATGGCGCCCATGACGCGAAGCCGGGCCGTGGAATCCAACACCGCCAACCAGCTCATGGCCGAGTACTACGCCCAGCGCGCGGGCGCTGGCCTGATCATCACGGAAGGCACGTCGCCATCACCCAACGGCACCGGCTACGCACGCATCCCCGGTCTGTGGGCCAAGCATCAGGTCGCAGGGTGGAAGAAAGTCACGGATGCTGTTCACGCCAAAAGCGGGCGCATTTTCGTGCAGCTCATGCACACCGGGCGCGTGGGCCATCCGCTGAATTTGCCCGCGGGTGCGCAGGTTGTCGCGCCCAGCGCCGTGGCCGCCGAGGGCACCATGTTTACCGACGCGCAGGGTATGCAACCCTATCCCGTGCCGCGCGCGATGAGCGAGGCCGAGGTGTGGGCCGCGGTCGACGAATACAAGCTGGCCGCGCAGAACGCCATGGCGGCTGGATTCGACGGCGTGGAATTGCACGGCGCCAACGGCTACCTGCTGGAACAGTTCTTGAGCCCGCACAGCAATCTGCGCGAGGACGCCTGGGGTGGCTCGGTCGACAAGCGCATCGGGTTCGTGGTCGAGGTGGCCAAGCAAGTGACCGCCGCCATCGGTGGCGAGCGGGTCGGCATCCGCCTTTCCCCCTACGGCGCAGCCGCGGGCATGAAGCCCTATCCCGAGATCGACGAAACCTACAAGGCCCTGGTCACGCGCTTGGCTCCCTACGGTCTGCAGTACGTTCACCTTGTCGACCATTCCAGCCTGGGCGCGCCCATGGTGCCCGAGCGTCTCAAGCAAGCCTTGCGACGTGCCTGGCCGCGCACTCTCATCCTGGCCGGAGGCCTCGATAGATCCCTGGCCGAGTCTGCGCTTCGCGATGGCAGGGGCGATCTCTTCGCATTCGCGCGCGCCTTTCTCGCCAACCCCGATCTGGTCGCGCGCATGCAAGAAAACCTGCCGCTCGGTGCGCCCGACCCGTCGACCTTCTATACGCCTGGCCCCAAGGGGTACACCGACTATCCGTCGGCCAGCCTGCTCAGCTCAAGGTGAACGGGTAGCTGACGATCTGGCTCGTGCCGGCGGCGGGGAAGCGGATGCTGCCCACGACGTTCTTGATACAGCCGTAAAGGCCGTTCTTCTGCAACACCGCCGGCCCTTCGACGCGCACGCCGCGCACGGTGCCCGCGCGCTGGATGCGGAACTTGATGGTCACGCGGCCAGGGACATAGGTTTCCGAATCGGGCCGCGCCCTGGCGATGCAATCGAGGATCTCGGACTCTTGTCCGCGAAAGCGCTCGTCGATCTGATCCTGCGAGAGTTCGGACAGCTCCTTGTCGTTCGACATGTCCAGGCGAAGCACGTCGGGTTTGGACAGGTCGTCGCCCTGGGCGACCGGGCGCAAGTCGGCGGCCGACAGGCGCACGGGCTCGGACTCGGGCTCGGCGCCAGGCAGGGTTTCGCTTGCTGATGGCCCGCGCGCCAGGCGGACAGCACCCCGGCCCCGCTTCTTCGCTTTCTTGATCGCTGGCGGCACGCCTGCGTCGGCGACAGTCGTTGGCGGCCTTTGCGCCGTGGAGCGCAGGTGCTGCCAGGTGAAGTAGCCGCCGAAGCCCAGTCCAGCCACCAGCAGCCCGAGGAGAAAACCCTTCATGAGGGGGTGAGCCTACAACGAAGGACCGCGCCCAGCGAGGCTACCCGGCTCGCGATCCCCCAGATCCGCGACAACCATGTCACGACTAGGTCGCGCGGCCACGCACCCATTGCGATCCTCGCCCGACGATCCCTGGTAGGATCTCCAGCGTTGGCGGGGAAAGTCTTGGTTTTCCTGCGTTTGGCATGTTGCCTGCACTGACGCTGAGGTGACCAACCTATTGGAGAAAATTCATGACCTTACGGATGCGAAACACGTCAGTGGCGCTTGGACTTCTCGTGTTGGGATCCCTCGCGCTGTCGCAGGTTGGATGTGGAACGAATTCCGATGACCCAGGCGGCGCCGGTAGGCGACTGGATTCCGGTAGCGCTCAAGCCGGCAGCAATGCAGCGACTGGTACAGGTGGCGCGACGGGAGGTAGTGGTGGTACTGGGATGGGCGGCAGCATCCAGACTGGCTACGAGTGCTCGGGCGGTGGAGGCGAGTCGGGAACCGGGACGACGGTGCCCCGCACTTGCTCCTCGTATGCGTCCGGATCCTTCTACTGCAGCCCTGGCGTTTGCGGCTGTTACTACAATCCGGTAACCGGTTGCTTGTGCGCGGACAGCACGGTTTCGCCGTGCCAGCCTCTCGATCCGACATGCACGGCATCCACTGCACACGGCACGGCCAACATTGGGCTGGGCACTGTGGATCCGAACAAGAACGTGAGCTGCTACTGCGATACGAACGGCTACTGGTGGTGCGGTCAGTGACCCGCCGGCGGCGGCTGAAGTAGCGGCGAAAGCTCCGCCCCAGCGAGGCTGCCCGTTCGCTATCCCCCGAGCAATGCGCGCTCGATGAAAGCCCACACTTGCCGGTGCAGAAAGAGGTAGCCGAGGGCGCTGGCGGCTAGGAACGGGCCGAAGGGAACCTCGCTGCGCCGGATGGAAGGCGCGGCAGGGGACGGAGGTTCGTTTGTGGCACGCGGTATCAGATCGCTCGCCGCCGCGCTTTTCTGCGCTGGCTCCGTGACAGCGGTCTCGACGGATTCAGCTGCCCGCTTGCGCCGCTGCACCAGCAGCGCTGGAATGCTGACCATGATGCCGATGAACGAAGCGGAAAACACGATGGGCGCAAGCGCCTTCCAGCCCAGCAGCGCTCCCATGGCGGCGAGCAGCTTGCCGTCGCCGAGCCCGAGGCCCTCACGGCCGGTGCTGTAGTAGTAGGCGTCCGCGATGAGGCGAACCACGGCGTAACCAGCGGCGGCACCGATGGCGCGTTCAAGCCAGGCGACTTCTCCCGTGGCGAAACCGCCCAGGAAGAACACCACCACCGCGGGCAGCGTGATCCGGTCGGGCAGGCGCTTGGTGTCGAGATCGATGAAGGTCAGCACGACCAGCACGGCGGCAAAGGCGAAGTACACCGAGAAGCGCGCGACCCGCAATCCGAGCGGCAGCCCCTGGGCATCGAGGGCGAAGCACCACAGCACCAGGACCGAGAGCGCGGCGGTGAGGGCTTCGACAAGCGCGTGGCGGGCCGAGAACTTTGCCCCGCAGTGCCGGCAGCGACCACGAAGCAAGAGGTAGGACAAAATAGGGATGTTGTCGCGGGCGCGCACGCGCGCGCCGCAGGCAAAACAGTGCGACGGCGGAGTCACCACGGACATGCCGCGGGGGATGCGGGCGATGCATACGTTTAGAAAGCTGCCCCATATCGCGCCGAAGGCGGCCGCGGCGAAAAGCGCCGGAATCCGCCAGGCCGCAAGGTATTCAGCAAGGGGTGGGAACACGTCTAGACGGTATCATTTGGTGGTAGATTTCGCCGCCTCTCGATGCGCATGTCGCTTTCTTTCACGCTCCTGGCCGCGGCTTTTGTCGCTGCGGCTGGCTGTGGCCAGAAAAGGGCGGTGGTTGCCCACAGCGGGCTCGAAACCTTGGACGCCGCGCTCGCGCCGGCGGGATTTGCGGCGGCCCTGCGCAAAGCCGGTGGCGGTCACCTGCACGCCACCGCGCTTTTCCATGTCGACACCGGCGGCAAATCCGACCCCGGCGACGGGAGCAAACCAGCCTCGCCGTCCGCCATCACCACCACGACCGACCTGTGGATGGACAGGCAGGGCAACTTTCGTCTGGTGGAAAGCAACGATCAGGACGGAGGTCGTGAAATCGTGCGCGTGGGCGGCGAAGTGGCGGTGGCCTTGCGCTACGGCAAGATGATCCGGCGTGCCGCCCAGGATTCCGAAAACGCGCGCTTCGTGGCCGAGGCCCTGGGCGCGCCGTGGGCGGCCTGGGAAATCGTGCGCCGCCAGGTCGAGGTGGACGATGCCGGTCAAGGCGCCTACCGCCTGAGGCAAAGCAGCCGCCTCGTCGATCTTCCCGGGGGATTTCCGGCCGCCGAGGGGCTGCGCAAGTGGCGCGACACCGTCGACGTGAAAACACTCGAAGGCCAGGCGACCGTGGATCTTGGCACCCACCTGCCACTCGCCTTCGCGTGCAAGACAGCCTTCCAGGCCGTGCGCGACCAGCTGCCAATCGCGGGCGACGTCAATGTCGCGGCCGCCCTCGACCAGGTGGGCAAGGTGGCAGATCTCGCCATGCCCGAGGTCGAACCCTTGCACGTCCGCCAGCGCACTATCCTCGAGGAAAAGGCCTTGCTCGGCGGCCTGGGCGCGTCGCTTTCGTCGGCGGCCAAGAAGACTCGGCCATGAATCGCGACAGCTACGAGGTTCACGCCGAGCCCGTGATTGTCCACGATCCGGAGCAACTCGCGCACCTGGCGCTCAACCGCGGTCTCATCGTTCGGCGGGCGCTTCTGTCGAGCGCCATCCGCGGCTTTCTGCCCGTGCCCATGGTCGACGATGTTCTGGCCGGCCGCGTGCGCGCCGGACTCTACACCAAAGTGGCGGCGGGCCGGCAGGTGGATCTCCCCCCGGAGTCCGCCACCATTTTGGCCGAAGCCAAGGAGCAGGGCGCTGCCGCGAAGGTGTCCTTCGTCGCAGCGGTCGCCGTCATCGCGAAGTTCGCGGGCCGGAAATTCCTCGCCCTGGTGGCCGCGGGCCGCGGCGCCGAGGAAATGGCCCAGACCTTCACCAGCGCCACGCTCTTCGACCACTACTGCGCCAAGTTGCACGTGGGCGGCCAAATTACGAAGGCCGACGCCACTCGCCTGCGCGCCTGCCTCGCTGCCGCGGGCCGGGGTTCTGCACGCGGTCCTACGCTTGCCGCCTTTCGCGAAGGCAGCCGCGTGCTCGGGCGGTCGCTGCTGGAAGCCCCGCGCTGGGTTTCGCAGCGTATCGCCGCGCTTAGCGAGAGATTCGTGCACAGCGGGGGCAATCCCGACGTGCTTGACGCATTTCCCGAGCACGCAAGCGGAGAAACTGCCTGGCTGGACCGCGCCGCGCGCGCCGTCGAGGACGCCATGGCCCAGGCCGGCAACGAGCACATGACACGCCTGATTCGCGCCCTCGAAGAGCGCTGGCAGAGCGACGAGGGGTGAGAAGTCGAAGGAAATCGCGCGCGCTGATTGAGGAGCGCCGCGCGCTTTGCTAGCATGGAGCTTACGTGACGAAAAAGAAGATCTCCCAGCCGACCACCAAGAACCGCAAAACCACCAAGCCCGCAGCCAAGAAGAAACCGCCGGGCAGGGGGGCAGGGGGCAAAGGGAAATCGAAATCCGGGGCGAGGACAAAGAAGCCGGTCGCCCGGCAAGTTCGTCCGGTGCTGCCCGATTTGCCGGCACTGCGTCCGGGAGAAGAGCGCGAGCGGCGCGAGTCCTTGGCCTCGGGCAAGGCTGCCATCGCGGCTGCCCTCGACAAGAAGGCCGTCGAGCCCGTGCTCATCGACGTGTGCGGCCGCGCCAGCTACGCCGATTTCATCGCCGTGGTCAGCGGCCGCAGCGATCGCCAGGTCGATGCTATCGCCGACGGTGTGTGCGAGGCCATGGCCGCGCGGGGTCGCCGTCCGATCGGGCGCGAAGGCGCGCGCAACGGGCGCTGGGTGCTGATCGATTTCGGCGACGTGGTGGTGCATGTGTTCTACCACCCGCTGCGCGAGGTCTTCGACATCGAGAGCCTGTGGATCGACGCTCCCCGGGTCAAGTTGCAGATCCCAGCCGAGGCGCGCGCCGATGCGGCGCCAGGCCGCGATACCTTGACGTGAAGATCCTGATTCGCGCCGTCGGCAAGATGCGCGACCGTCGGCTCGAGTCCGTGTGCGAGGAATACTGCGCGCGCATCCGCCGTCACGTGCCGATCGACGTCGGCGAAGTCGAGGACGATGCGGCGCTGGTGCGCGCCTTGCCAGCGGGCACCGAGATCGTCGCCCTTGAACCCGGCGGCGACGCCTGGACTACCGCTGAATTCACCAAGTACCTGGAAAAGCGCATGGTACAGGGCGCGCGGGCCATCGCCTTTCTCATCGGCGGCGCCGACGGCCTCGGCGCGGCCACGGTTGGGCAAGCCAAACGCCGGCTCTCGCTATCGCCCCTGACCCTGCCGCACCGCTTGGCGCGCGTGCTTCTGTGCGAGCAGATCTACCGCGCCATCTCGATCATTCGCGGCGAACCCTACAATCGTTGATGGAAACCCTGAAAGGGTTTGCTCTGCACTCGGCTCCCGCCGCCCACCCTGCCACCCCCTCGCTGCGCTCGGCCTCGCCATACCTTCCCGCGATGGTGCGCCGCCAGCAAAGCTGGCGGGCTCCCCACGCGATAAGTTGATGGGCTAGACTCGAGTCCGATGAGCATCGGCAAACGGCTTTTCAATCTGGCGAAATCGGAGCTGAATTCGCTTCTCGATCGCGCGGCCGAGGCCGAGCACGTGCCGTCGCGCGATCCCGACGAGGATCTGTATCGCCGCTTCAGCCTGGATGAACTGACCGACAAAGAGCTGGAAGCCGAAATCGAGCGCCGGCACCGCGCCCGCCAGGCGCAGGCGCGCGGGGCGAGCGCGCGGCCCGCAAGCGCGACGGGTGCAAAGCCCGCGGGAAAGCCCTCGCCCAATAGCGCCCGCGCCTCGGGCGGAACGCAAGCGCGCAAGCCAACGCCTGACGACGAACTCCGGCGCGCCTACGCGGCGCTGGAGGTGCCATTCGGCTCCGACTTCGCCACGGTTCGCAAATCGTATCGGGCGCTTATGCGCAAGTATCACCCAGACCGCCACGCGGGCTCGCCGGAAAAACAGAAAGTCGCCACCGAGCTGGCGCAGAAACTTTCGGCGTCCTACCAGCTCATCGAACAGCGCCCGCGCAAATAGCCTGGCTTGTCGAGATACGTTCCGCTATGCCCCGTGGCACTTCTTGTATTTCTTGCCGCTGCCGCAGGGGCAGGGATCGTTGCGGCCGACTTTGGGTTCGGCCCGGCGCACGGGGTGCGGCTCTTCGGGGGCTTCCCCGGATTGGGCCGTGCCGCCGCCTGACTCGATCACGCGGCGGGGCTTCTGTTTGGCCGCGGCCAGGTTTTGCGCCGTGCTCTCGCTCTCCTCGCGGCGGACCTGGATGTGGAACAGTTTTTCGCACACATTGCGGCTGATGTTGCCCATCATCACCCCGAAGATGGAGAAGCCTTCCTTCTTGTATTCCTGCTTCGGATCTTTCTGACCGTAGCCACGCAGGTGGATACCTTCGCGTAGCGCCTCCATGTTGCGCAGGTGCTCGATCCAGCGCTGGTCTATTTCTTCCAGCATGAAGTGCCGGCTGAAGTAGAGGAAGAAGGGCAGGGAGAGTTCTTGCTCCCGCGCTTCGATGACCTTGTCCAGCTCCTTCCACATGGCATCGGCCAGCGCCGCGCGCTCCATGAGCCCTTTGGTGTTAATCGTCGGCTCGAAGGCGAAGCGTTCTTTCATGCCCGCGCGCAGGGCATCGAGGTCCCAATCCTCGGCGTGTCCGCCTTCGGCGCAAGTGCCGTCGATGAGGTCGGACAGGACTTCTTCGGACAAGTCGAGGACGCGCTCGCGCTGCTGCACGAGGAGCTTGGCTACTTCCTGCGAGAGGTGGTCGAGAGCCTCGGTCCGGTTTTCCAGGATGCCTGTGACCTCGGGGTAGGTGCCGAACTGGCGGTAGATCGCCGAGCGGAATTTCACCGGGTCGAGGGGAACCGGGGCTGGCGGCTGCGTGGGATCCTCGCCTGGCTGCGCCTGGGTCAAGGCATCCAGAATGCGCGCCAGGGTCGGCCGCACGATCTCGGTCAGCGACTGAACGGTGTGCTTGCCCGACGACTGCGCGATCTGCACAGTTTCAGGCTGCTTGCCTTCCTTGATCTCCGCTTCGCTCAGCATGGGCGCGTAGCGGCCTTCCAGCACTTGCCGGCGCAAGGCATAGATGGTCTTGCGCTGCTGGCTCATGACATCGTCGTATTCGAGCAGGCTCTTGCGGATGTCGAAGTTGTGGCCTTCGACCTGCTTTTGCGCCTTCTCGATGGATCGATTGATGAGCGGGTGCTCGATGGGGACGTCTTCCTCCATCCCCAGGCGCTCCATGAGGCCAGAGATGCGCTCGGCGCCGAAGATACGCATCAGATCGTCTTCGAGCGAGAGGAAGAAGCGCGAGCTGCCCGGATCGCCCTGCCGGCCCGAGCGACCGCGCAGCTGGTTGTCGATGCGCCGTGATTCGTGGCGTTCGGTGCCGAGAATGTGCAAGCCGCCCGCGGCGAGCACCTCCTGGCGTTCGCCATCGCACAGGGGTTTGAACTTGGCGAAGGCGACGGCGAATTTCTCCGCGTCGACCTCGGCGCCGGGCTGGCCCGCGGCCTCGGGATCGACCTCGGCGCGCGCCATGAATTCCGCGTTGCCGCCCAGGATGATGTCGGTTCCGCGGCCGGCCATGTTGGTCGAGATGGTGACCGCGCCCTTGCGGCCCGCCTGCGCGACCACATGGGCCTCGCGCTCGTGTTGCTTGGCATTGAGCACGCTGTGCGGGATGCCTTTCTTGCGCAAAAGCGACGCCACGACCTCGGACTTCTCGACGCTGACGGTACCGACCAGCACGGGCTGGCCGCGCTTGTGGCAGTCCTCGATCTCGGCCAGCACGGCGCGGAACTTGCCACGCTCGTTCTTGTACACGAGGTCGTGGTGATCCTTGCGCAACATGGGTTTGTTGGTGGGAATGACCGTGACGTCGAGCTTGTAGATCTTGTGGAATTCCTCGGCCTCGGTATCTGCGGTGCCGGTCATGCCGGCCAGCTTCTTGTAGAGGCGGAAGTAGTTTTGGTAGCTGATGGTGGCCAGGGTCTGGTTTTCTTCCTGGATCTCCACGCCTTCCTTGGCTTCGACGGCTTGGTGCAAACCGTCCGACCAGCGCCGGCCCGGCATCTTGCGGCCGGTGAACTCGTCGACGATGATGACTTCGCCTTCCTCGATCAGGTAGTTGACGTCGCGCTTGTACAGGGTGTGGGCGCGCAGGGCCTGGGTCACGTGGTGCAACCACGCGATGTTTTCCGGGTTGTAGAGGTTGCCGACGTTCAGTTTGCGCTCGACGCGGTCCACGCCCGAATCGGTCAGCATGGACGAGTGGGCCTTTTCGTCGACGGTGTAGTCGATATCCTTGCGCAGGGTCGGGATGATGCCGTTGACCTTGCCGTAGAGATCTGCGGAGGCTTCGCCCGAACCCGAAATGATGAGCGGCGTGCGCGCCTCGTCGATGAGGATCGAGTCCACTTCGTCGACGATGGCGAAGTTGAGGTCGCGCTGGACGTAGCGCTCGATCGATTCCTTCATGTTGTCGCGCAGGTAGTCGAAGCCGAATTCGGAATTGGTGCCGTAGGTGACGTCGCAGCGGTAGTTGTGCTGGCGCTCGGCATCGTTCAGGCCGTGCACGATGACGCCTACGGAAAGCCCGAGGGATTTGTAGATGCGTCCCATCCACTCGGCATCGCGGCGGGCCAGGTAGTCGTTGACGGTGACCAGGTGAACGCCCTTGCCTGCCAGTGCGTTCAGGTAGATGGGCAAGGTGGCGACCAGGGTCTTGCCTTCGCCGGTCTTCATTTCGGCGATGGAGCCGCGGTGCAGGACCATGCCGCCGATAAGCTGGACGTCGAAGTGGCGCATGTTCACCGTGCGGCGGCCGGCTTCGCGACACACGGCGAAGGCCTCGGGCAAGACGCTGTCCAGGCTCTCGCCGTTGGCGATGCGCTGCTTGAAGTCGGCGGTCTTGGCGCGCAGGTCGTCGGCGCTCTTGCTGCGCAGGTCGTTCTCGAGTTCGCCGATGCGCGCGACGAGCGGGCGCATGCTTTTGAGGACACGGGCGTTCCTGGTACCGAAGATTTTCTTGGCGATGGTGCTGAGCAAGGGATCCTTCCGCCCCGCGCCAGGCGCGGGAAGGGTTAAACTAAGGGCACTCCGCTTCCCCTGCAAGCCCTGGATTTGCTACGGAGAGCACAGAGGAACCAGATTCGATCCTCGCCGTTTGTCCACGCGCGCAAGGCCATCGATGTCAAAAACATATACAACAATATGTCTATTTGACACCTAAGAAGTTGACGAATAGACTCCTGGCATGATCCCCAACCAGGACTATCTTGGCCGCGACATCGGCGCTCCATTGGCGGCGGTACTGGAAGATTTTCCGGTGGTGGTCATCACCGGGCCGCGACAGACAGGCAAGACGACTTTGCTACGTCGCGATCCGACCTTTGCCCGCCGACGCTACCTGACCTTGGACGATTTCGCGCAGCTCGAGGCGGCGCGCCGCGATCCAGAGGTCTTGGTGCGGAGCGAGGAGCCGCTGACTATCGACGAGGCCCAGCGCTGTCCAGAGTTGCTGCTCGCTATCAAGGCCGAGGTCGACCGTCGCCGCGAGCCCGGGCGTTTCCTGCTTTCTGGGTCGGCACAATTCGGATTGCTCAAGGGGGTGTCCGAATCGCTGGCGGGCCGCGCCGCCTACCTGCACTTGCACGCCATGAGCCCGCGCGAAATGACTGGAAAGATCGCCGCGCGGCCGTTGTTGATGGAGATCTTCGACGGCAAATCACCGCCAGGCGCCAGCGCGAAACCGGTATCGCCGCGAGAAGTTCTGACCGGCGGCATGCCTTCCGTGTGCCTCGGACAAGTCAAGGACTTTGCGGCTTGGTTCAAGGCCTACGAGCAAACCTACCTCGAGCGCGACGTGCGCGAGCTGGCACAGGTTGGTGATCTCGTTCCCTTTCGCAATCTGTTGCACCTGGCGGCCCTGCGCACGGGGCAAATTCTGAACCTCAGCGACCTCGGCCGCGACGCCAAGATGAACGTGCTGACGGCCGGGCGCTACCTGTCGGTTCTGGAGGCATCCTTCGTCGTGCGCCGCCTGCCACCTTACCTGCGCAATCGCGCTAGCCGGGTGGTCAAGAGCGCGAAAATCTATCTCGCTGATTCTGGCCTGGCCGCGCACCTTTGCGGCGTCGCGGACATCGGTCCGCAATCCGACGAGCCGCTGCGAGGCGCGCTCTACGAAACCTTCTTCGCGCAGAATCTGGCCTCTCTCATTGAGTCGCGCTGGCCTTCCGCCGAGCTCGCCTACTGGAACGTGCAAGGCCGCCACGAAGTGGATTTCGTCGTCGAGATTGGCCGCGACAGCCTGGCCATCGAAGTGAAAGCGGCCAGCCGATTTGACGATCGGGATCTCGTCGGCCTGCGCGCCTTCCTGGGCATGACCCCGCGCTGCCGCATGGCCGTGCTCGCCTACAACGGCGCCTCGGCCGTGTCTCTAGGTGATCGCCTGTGGGCGATTCCGATGCGTATGCTGCTGGAGTAAGTGCAGCCTGTGGCTCGCGCGACGACTAGCCTACCGTCTTCAGCGCCTGGGCCACGTCGGCGACTAGGTCGTCGGCGTTTTCGATGCCGGTGGACACGCGGACGTTGGCGCCGGTGATCCCGGCGGCGCGGCGGGCGGTGGGGGTCATCGAGGCGTGGCTCATGGTTTCGGGGTGCTCGACCAGGGACTCGACGCCGCCCAGGGATTCGGCGAAGGCAAAGATCTTCAGCGCCTGGATGAAGCGGAAGGCGGCTCGCTTGCCGCCGCGAATGTCGAACGAGAGCATGCCGCCGAAGCCGGTCATTTGCTTTCGGGCCAGGCGGTGCTGCGGGTGCGAGCGCAGCCCCGGGTAATAGACGTGCTCGACGGCCCGGTGCTTGGCCAGGAACTCGGCCAGGGTCAGGGCGTTGCGCTCGTGCGCGGCCATGCGAATGGGCAGGGTGCGGATCCCGCGCAGCACCAGCCAGGCGTCGAAGGGCGACGAGCAGGTGCCAAGCGCGTTCACCATGGCAGCCACGGCGGTGGCCTGCTCTTGCGTAGCCGAGATGATGGCGCCACCCACCATGTCGCTGTGGCCGTTTAAGTACTTGGTCGTGGAATGCACGACGATGTCAGCGCCCAAGGCAAGCGGTTTTTGGAAGATGGGCGACATGAAGGTGTTGTCGACGATGGTGAGCTGGCCGCGCTTGCGAGCAATGGCGCAGATCTCGGCGATGTCGACCAGGCCAAGCAGGGGATTCGACGGGGTTTCGATCCAGATGGCGCGTGTTTCGGGCCGGATGGCCTCGCGCACGTTGCGCGGGTCGGACATGTCGACGAACGAGAACGTCAGCCCGCGCGCGGACAGAATCGAGGCGAAAAGCCGGTAGGTTCCGCCGTAGATGTCGTGGCCCGCGATGATGTGGCTGCCGGCCGGGAATAGCGCCATGACCGAGGTCTCGGCGGCCATGCCGGTCGCAGTGGCCGTGGCGCCCACGCCGCCTTCCAGCGCGGCCAGGCATTCCTCCAGCGCCGAGCGCGTGGGATTGGCGGTGCGGCTGTAGTCGTAGCCCTTGGTCTTGCCCGGCGCCTCGAAGGCGAAGGTCGAGGTGGCGTAGATGGGAACGGCCACCGCATTGAAGGTAGTGTCCTTGCGCGTTCCCGCCTGAACGCAGACCGTTTCAGTCTTGTACTTGTGGACGTCGGTGATCTTCATCGCGCCTGGGTCTAGCACGCGCGCCCCCGGCCGCACAGGTGCAGGCGGATCAATAGTCGCAACCTGGCCCGGCGGGTGCGCCGGCATCCGCGGCCGGACCGTCGGAATCGCGAAATCCAAGCCCAGATTCTGGGCGTCTTCTGCAAGCGCCGCCAATCTGGTTGGCGATGCCCTACTCCAAGTTGCCGCCGATGCTTCCCCGGGTCGCCCAGGATCAGATGCCCGGCACGTTGCTCGGGCTCATTGCCCGGTAATCCTCCAGCGTGCCTTCAAGGGGCGGAAGGCCGGCCGGCAACGGGCGGCGCGAGAAGGTCTGGAAATAGAGCAGGCAGGCGTTGCGCCACCAGCGTGCTTCCTTTTCCTGAATCGCGAGCAAAGCGCGCACATGTTCGAAGCGCGCGGCATCGACGAAGCTGGCCAGATCGTCCCAGGTCTTGCGCGCCCGCTCGACCCACGCAACGCTCGCGGAATAACGGTGGCACAGCTCGTCCCACAGGATCCGGCCCGAGCGCATGCGGTGATCCCACGGCACGTGGTGAAACCACAGCAGCAAGTTCTCGGGACAGGTGCGCAGGTCAGCCAGTTGCTCGCGCAGCGGCGAGGCGTAGAGACTCACGCTGCCGCTGCCGGTTTGCGCGCGATCGAATCCGAGGCCAGCGGTATCGGCGCGGTGGTAATAGACCGATGTCCAGTCGGGCCGGCCTTCGCTGACCCAGGGGCCGGGGCCGTAGTGGTGATCGCGCGCCATCAGGTGGTGCAGGCCGAGCGGGGTCATGGTGTCGACCACGGCTTCGCGCGATTCGAGCATGAGCTTCTTCGCTGGCGCCACGAAACTTTCGTCGCTGGAGAAGGTCATGCGCAGCCATTCGTCGGCGATTTGTTCGGCGCCGAGCGATGGATCCCAGGCCAGGCGGCCGAAGGCGTACCAGTTGGCTTGCGCAAAGGGGTGGCCGCACCAGTTGCGGTCGCTGCCGATGTTGGCCACCGCGGCCATTCCCGAGCGGCCGTGGTCGAACAAGCTGCCGTCCACCACGGCCGCCACCGTTGAGCCCGGACCCTTGGCGAAAGTATCGGCCACCAGCGTTTCCTCGAACATGGGCGCGAGGTACGCGAGGTGCGTGGCGAAGCCCAAGTATTCTTGCGTGAGCTGCATTTCGAGCATCAGCGGGGTTTGCGGCATGGCGCCCAGCAGGGGATTGAATGGCTCGCGCGGCTGAAAATCGATGGGGCCGTTCTTCACCTGCAAGAGCACGTTCGGGTAGAATTTCCCGTCGAGAGGCACGAATTCTACGTTGGCCTGGGCGGCGCGATCCTGCCCGGCCTGCGCTGCTGCCACGCTATAGACGAAGGCGCGCCAGATGACCACGCCATTGTGCGGGGCCACGGCTTCGGCCAGCATGTTGGCACCGTCGGCGTGCGTGCGGCCGAAATCCTGCGGCCCGGGCTGGCCCTCGGAATTCGCCTTGACTAGGAAACCGCCGAAATCGGGAACGTGGCGGTAGATTTCGTCAGCCTTCTTCTTCCACCACGCCCGGACTTGCGGGTCGAGGGGATCCGCGGTGGGCAGACGAGCCAGCTCCATCGGCGCATTGAACCGCGCGGTCAGAAAGACACGGATCCCCCACGGCCGAAAGACATCGGCCAGGGCCGCCACCTTGGGCAGATACTCTGCCGTCAGAATGCGCGCGTCGGCGTTGACGTTGGTGAGCGCGGCGGCGTTGATGCCGACCGAGGCGCAGGCGCGGGCATAGTCGCGCATGCGCGGGGAAACGTAGTCGGGCAGCTTGTGCCAGTCCCACAGCGAAAAGCCCGCGTAGCCGCGCTCGATGGTGCCGTCCAGGTTGTCCCAGTGGTCGAGCATGCGCAGGCCCAGGCGCGGGGCGCTTGTGACATCGAGCTGGTCGAGCGATTGACCGGTCTGCAGGTGGCGCAGCAAATGGAAGACGCCGTAGAGCACGCCCACGTCACCGCTACCGACGAGAGCGACGAGGTGACGACCGTCGACCGCGAGGCGGCGGATGACGAAGCCGTCTTGGCCAAGCGAACGCAGGTCTTGGCCGAACCCGAGCCTCGTGAGTTTGGGCGTGCTTGCCAGCGTACCGGCAACGAGCAGCCCGTCCGGCCAGGCTTCATTCGCCAAGGCAGGCGCATCGACGGATTCGATGACTGCGCCAAGCAAGCCCCGCAATCCGCGCACAAGTTCGTCGTACGCGGCCGCAAGCGTGGGCGACGAATTCGCGACGGCGATGGCGGCGAATGTGGCACGGGCTTGTGCGAGGCGCACCGGATCCGCCAACCGGCGATAGCGCAGCCAAAGTTCGTATCCGTCCTCGTCAGGCGGTTGGGGCAAGGCCAGCGAGGATGGATCGTGGGTCACCTTCAGCTCTTGTGCCGGTAGAAGGCGATCTTGCCGATCCAGTAGTCGATGTAGCCGCCATCCCAGGTCAGGCGGACCATGGTCACGGCGTGCACGTCCATCTTTCCGAACTTCTTGCCAAAACCCTGCTGCTGCATGGTCGTGAAGGGAACCAGGTATAGCGTCCACTGGTTGGTGAGGTAGATGGGCGTCGTCCAGTGATCGCCGCAGGTTTGGTCGGACTCGGCCGGCGGCGGATCGGTGGCTGGATCGTAGCAGTAGGCCGAGGCAGTCCCGCCGCGTGTGGTGTAGGGCGTGCAAGATTTGCCGAAGAACTGCTTGTCAATTGGGTCGCCACCACGCGGGGGACCATTGGGGAACGCTGGATAGGGTTGGTCGCAATTGGTGATATTGCACGTGTTGCAGTTGGTATCGGGCGACGTGGTGGTCTGGTAACCCGGAACCACCCCGGAGTTCGGATCCTCGCAATAGTAGGCTGGATTGCCTGGTGAACCGTATGAACAAGAAGAGGAGCCCCCGTTTTCGATGACAGGTGTCGCCCAGTAAGCGAGCTGCGGGTAGGTGGTCGTGTCGAGCGGATTGGACGCCCATTCAAAGCAATCCTTGTGGTTCGTGCAGGCGCACTCGCGCACCCGCTCGCAATTGCGCGGTTTGGTCTTGTCGTCCTGGTACATGAAATAGCTGATGTCATCGTCGGTGTTTTGGTCCGCGGCCATCACGCGGATGCCGCCTTGGCTGTCCGGCCCCCGGCGAGCCCATAGGGCCACGCCCTCGAAGGTGCTGACATCGACCATCGCGTACGCATACGGGTTCGTGCTCGGAACACAGAGGGGGTTGTCGGGATGAAGAGAACAGTCGTAGGTAGGAGGAGGATTGAGCAGCCAGTTGTACATCGAAGTGCCGAAGCCACCGCCCCAGCCCAGAAATGGGCCGCCCTGAATGTGCAGAGCATTGGACGAGCCGCCGTCGCTGCACCTTGGGTAGGGATCGGCCACAGTGAGCGGCTCCCATCCCGTGGTGAACGAGGTGATTTTCCCCGTGCCGCTGTTGTCGATGTAGATGTAGAAATTGCTCGCCTTGCTGGTCGTGAAATCCCCAAGGGTGATGAATTCCAGCCCCGCCTCCTCGTCGGCGCACTTGACTGGCTTCGAACCTGGATCGGGCGTGCACGTGTACTGCATGCCGGGCGGCGGTGGTGAGGTGCCGCAGTTGCCGGTGGGCCAGCTCCCGTCTAGCAACCCAGGCGGTGGTTCGCTTCCGCAACCGGCGCTGAGCACGGCCGCCAGGAAAATGGCCGTCGCGCCCGCGGCGTTTTCGGCGAAACGCGGCGGCCGGCGAGCTGTCTGATTTGAATGAGGCATGGTCGGGCGACAGGCTCGCACCACCGTCGTGCCAGATCAAGCCCTGGCACAGGGCTCTTCCTATATTATCCGGCGCATGACGAGCCGATTGCTGTCTCGCTCCACTCGTGCCCAGACGCTGTTGCTAACCGCTGCCCTGCTTGTGGGCGCTTCGTGTATCCGCCGCACGGGCCCGATCCAGGGTTCGGTGCAGCCTCCGCCGGTCCTGGCCGCCACCGTCACGCTCGTCCCGGCAGAGCGACACCAGGTCCTTGAAGGCTTTGGCGCTTCGATCGCCTGGTACCAGAGCACCATCGTGCCGAATCCGCCGCCCGGGGTCTTTCAGCTGCTGTTTCCGGACTTGGGCCTGGACATCCTGCGTTTTCGCAATCGCTACCAGCGCATGATCAAGCCCGAGGACAACAACATCGCCGAGGACGTGGAGATTCTTCAGAAGGCGACCGCCGCCCTCGGCCACCGGCCCAAGATCATGCTTTCCTCGTGGTCGCCGCCCGCGTCGCTGAAAGCAAGCGGCAAGGAAGACTGCAACGGCAACAAAGACTGCACCTTGGCCAAGGAAGGCGGCCAGTTCGTCTACGAAAAATTCGCCGACTGGTGGCGCGATTCGATCGTTCACTATCAATCGCTCGGCATCGCGCCCGATTGGATCACCATCGAGAACGAGCTGTCGTTCATTCCGCCCGGTTGGGAAGGCTGCAAGTTCGAGCCCACGGAAACCGTGGAGTACCCTGGCTACGACAAGGCACTGACCGCGGTTCACGCGAAGCTCGCCGCGTTGCCGAATCGGCCAAGAATCCTCGGCCCAGAGGTGCTCGGCATCCATCACGGGCTGCTACGAAACTACCTTGCCGCCATGAACATGGACCTCGTCGATGGCGTGGCCCACCACATTTACGAAAAGGGGAGCGACGGCATCTGGGATTGGAAGGATCCTGGTCCTGACAGTTTCATCGGCGAGATGCAGGCGGCAGCGCAACTCACGAACAAGCCGCTCTTCCAGACCGAATTTCAGACCGACGACGATCGCGGCTACCTCGGTGGCTTCGAGACCGCCTGGCTGATTCACAATTCGCTCGTCGAGGAAGGCGTGGTGGCGTTTCTTTACTGGGATCTCGTCTGGAAAGAGGGCGGGGGCATGGTCTCGATGGGGCGAAACGGTCCCGAGCCGCGCGACCAGTACTATTCCGTCCGCCACTACGCGCGCTACACCGAACCCGGCGACGTGCGCGTGGGCGCCAAGGCCGATGCGGCGGCGATTCGCGCCTCGGCTTTTCTCTCGCCGGCCGGGGATCGTTTGACCGCCATCGTACTCAACACCGGCAAGGCGCCAGCCGACGTTCGCATCGACTTCGGCGATTTCAAGGTTGCGAAGTCCGAGATCTATCGCACCGTCTATTTGCCTGGTTTGGGCGACAAGCCGCCCGTCACCAAGCCCAAGTCCGACACCTGGGTCGCGCTCGGCGGCCTGCCCGAAAACCACGCCATCGCGCTGCCCGCCCGCTCCGTCGCCACGGTGGTACTAGTCGGTCGCTAGCGCAAGGACCAACGAATTTCATCCAGCGCTGCCTCATGGGCCACCTCGAAGGTCGCGCGGCCGAGGGACATCGTGATGTCGGTCGGGTCGTCTGCGAACGCGCGGGCCGCGGGGCCGTCGTCCGCCGAGTAGCCAATCTTGGCGAACAGGCGCTGCGAAGGCTGGTTGGCCGGGATGATGGAGACGAAGATCCGTTCCAGGCCCAGACCGCGGAAAGCAAGCGCGTGCAAGAGAATCGCGAAGCGGGTGCCGATACCCTTGCCTTGCTCGGGTCGCTGCCCGATGAGGATGGCGAATTCGGCGGTCTTTGCGGTGATGTGGCGCAGATCCGCGTCGCCCAGCAGCACGCTGTCGTGTTCGAGCAAGAAGGGCCGTCCGCCCATGCGCCGCAGTCCCTCGAAATGCTCGATCACCTCGGCAGGGGTCATGGCCACCGTGTTGGCCATCATCGATCGGTTGTAGTCGTCGTTGTAGAAGCTGGCGAGCGCGGGTGCGAAGCGGGCGATCTCCTCGCGCGTGGGTTCGAAGGCGCGCAGCCGCTCGCCTTGCCATTCCACGACCAATCGAGGTTCGAGGTTCATGCCCGAATCTGTCCCGTTTCGATGGTACCTCGCGGCGGGTACGGTAGCGTCCAGGATTTTCGCTCGACGCCGCCCAGGATCGACTGCCACGGCAACCTGTGATCATCGTTGCACGCCTGTTTCGGCCGTGGGCAAGGTAGGCTGCTATACTTTCCGGACCCGCCATGAAAAACCACCATCGTCTGCTTTCTTGGCCGTGCGCTGCCCTGGCGCTGGCCTTCGTCCTTCAATCTTCGTCCCTAGCGCGCGCGGCGCTTGGGGATGACGTGGCCACGGTCGCCGTGGATCAGGCGCGCATGCAGGCCACCCTGCAAGTTTGGCGCAAGGGCAACTACGCGATTCACGAACTGGCTTTGCCCACGGGCATCAAGGTGCGCCATTTCGTCGGCGACAGCGGCAAGGTGTTCGCGGTGTCCTGGTCGGGTGGCTGGCGGCCGAACCTGCGCGACATCATGGGCACCTACTACGACAAGTTCATCGCCGCCACACGCGGCAAGCGCGCCGCACGCGGGGTGGCGCGCATCGAGCTGCCCGGCATGGTGGTGGTCATGGGCGGGCACCAGCGCGCCTTTTTCGGGCACGTCTACCTGACCGATCTTCTGCCCGCGGGTTTCGTATCCGACGACATTGGCCAGACGGGCGAAGGCCATGAGTAGGTCTTTCACGGCGGCGGTGTGGCTTGCGCTTCTTTGCCAGTGCGGTGACGGCGCGGGCACGACCTTTCCGCTTCGCGGGGGCGGAGGTGGCCTGGGGCAGACCGGCGGCTCGGGTGGCGTGGGCGGCAGCGTGGTCGCGACCGACCCAAACATGCTCGCCGTGGTCGTGGATCAAGGGCCGCCCGGTCTGATCGATCCCTACATCAACGGCCTTTTTGCCAGCGTCAAGATTTGCGTGCCGGGCACCACGACCTGTCAGATCGTCGACCACTTGCTGGTCGACACCGGCTCGTATGGCGTGCGCGTGCTCGAATCGGTATTGCAGAACCTGGCCCTGCCAGCAGTCACGAATGCGAGTGGGCAGGGCCTGGCCGAATGCGTACCATTCATCGTTGGAACCGCGTGGGGCCCGGTGGCTCTTGCGGACGTGACGTTGGGGAATGAGTTGGCCCAGAATCTGAGCATCCAGCTCATCGGTGAAAGAACCTACACCATGCCGGCTGACTGTACGGGAACGCCTAACACGGATCTCCAAGCATTGGGCAGCAACGGCGTCCTGGGCGTGGGCCCGCTTGTGCAGGATTGTGGCGCCGCTTGCGCCTCGACGTCGCGGTCCAACCCTGGCGTGTACTATGCGTGCAGCTCGGCCCAGTCCTGCGCCATTGCCGCGGTGCCGGTCACCCAGCAGGTATCCAATCCCGTCGCCGCGTTTCCCGTCGACAACAATGGCGTCATCATCCAGCTGCCCGCCATTGGCGCCAGCGGCGCACCCTTGGTGCAGGGGGTGCTGACCTTCGGGATCGGAACCCAGACCAACAACGGCCTCGGCAGCGCCACCGTGCTTGCGCTCGACTGGACGGGCAACATCAGCACGACCTTTCCCGTGGGCGGCACGACCTACACCGGCATCCTCGACAGCGGCTCGAACGGTCTCTTCTTCCTCGATACCGCCACCACGAATCTCAAAATGTGTACGGGTAAGGGGCTCAGCACCTGGTATTGTCCGGCCTCGACCACCAACTTGGGCGCGACCCTGTCCTCGGTCAACGGGGCCAGTACCACCATCGTCTTCAGCGTCGCCAACGCATTGAGAGTGAGTGCTTCGGCCGCCGCTTTCGACATGGCTGGACCTATGCCGAATTTTCCCTACGACACGACCGATCCTAGCTTCGATTGGGGCTTGCCCTTCTTCTACGGCCGCACGGTCTACACCGCCATCGAAGGCAAGGGCACGCCCGCCGGCCCGTACTTCGCATTCTAGCCTCAGCTACCTGACCGCAGCTTCGAGCGCGACCAGCGTGCCGGCCTGTGCGTCGAGGCTTGCGCGAACGCCGTAGGGCAGGGCTAGATTGCGCGGGCCGTGGCCGATGCGTGCGCCGAGCGCCACCGGCATGCCCAGGCGGCCAAGGCGCTCGCGCACGACTTCGATGGCCGAAGGCGAAACCACGCGCGATTCGGGCGGCTCTTCGCACGCCACGAGCTCGCCCACCACCACGCCAGAGACTGCGGCGAAGACCCCGGCCAGTTCCAGGTGCGTGAGCAGGCGGTCGATGCGGTAGGGACGCTCGCCCACTTCTTCTAGGAACAGAATGGCGCCGTCGAGGTCGGGTAGAAGCGGCGTTCCGAGCAGGCGCGAGAACACCTCCAGATTGCCGCCCAGAAGCGGGCCCTGGGCGGCGCCAGGACGAAGGCATTCGAGTCCAGAAAGAAGCGGTTGGGGCTCGACAGTTTCCAGCAGCGCGAACAGAGCGGTCTTGTCTTCGTCGGGCAACCGGCCGAGCTGGGTGACGACCGGCCCGTGGATGGCCGCGATGCCAGCCCGCGCGGCTTGCGCAAGCAAGACGGTTCCGTCGGAGAAACCCACGATGGATTTGGGATGGTTGCGCAAAAGATCGAGATCGAGGCGGCTGGCGATGCGCAGAAGGCCGTGTCCGCCGCGGCCCATGAACACTGCGCGAGCCTCGGGATCGCGAAATGCTTCGATGAGATTTGCCAGCCGACGGTCATCCGGGCCTGCCAGGAAGCCGTCGGAGGCGAACAGCACGGCTGGGTCGTAGCGCAGGTGATAGCGGGCGGACAGCACCGCCGCGCCCGCCGCGAACGCATCCGCGAACACGGGACCCGACGGCGCGATCACGCGAACGACATCGCCCGGATGGAGACAGGCCGGGCGAAGCGGATCCCGAATCATCGGCGGCGGTTCTCTGGGCGCTACCTGCGCCGCTTGGTCTTGCGTCGGCCGCTCGGCCCTGCGATGGGACGCGCCGGAGGCAGCTCGGTGGCCTGCCCGCCGTACTCGGCGGTCAAGCGTCCTGCTTCGGGCGCGGCATCGGCCACCGCACCGTTTTCCGGCTGAGAGATTTCCACCAAGTCGGGCGAAGGGCTGGTTGCTTTTGCACTCGGCTTGGCCGACGCGACTGGTGCTGGCTCGCCGACTGCCGCCGACTCCGTTGCGCTTTGCAAGGCACCAGTCATAGACGATCCGATGGCCGCGGGCACGGCCTCGGGAACTGCGGCGCCCGACGAGCCAGACACGGTTTCCGCTGGCGCGGCCCCGGCGGTTTCCACCGCGGGCGTGGTTACGGCGGCTTCCACCGCGGGCGTGGTCACGGCGGCTTTCACCGCTGGCGTGGCCCCGGCGGTTTCCACCGCGGGCGTGGTTACGGCGGCTTCCACCGCGGGCGTGGTCACGGCGGCTTTCACCGCAGGCGTCGTGTTTTCCGCGGCAGGCGTGGCCTCGACGATTTCTATCGCTGGCGTGGCCACAGGATCCACCGCTGGGATGGTGGCGCTTGCTGAGGTATCAGCCGGGACGGCGACCTCAGGCGCCGTGGCTTCGGCCATGCTCGCGAGATCGACCTCGACCACCGGCGTAGGCGTCTCCGGCTTGATCTTCTCCGCCACGACCGCGGGCGGCGGAATGAACTCCGGCGCCACTTCTTCGGCCTCGCCAATCGTGCGCACCCGCATGCCGCAGGCGGTGGCGTCGGTGGTTTCGACGGCGCGAACCACCCTGACCGGGGTTTCGTGATCGCCCGAGCGCATGCGCAAGACCGTGCCCACGGGCATAGGGTCACGCACGGGGATGAAGAACGACGGGTCATCTCCCTCAGCGCTCCGCACCTCCTGTGCTCGGCCGATGACCACACCTGCGTAGCGGATTTCGAGTGGCGCTTCCATGAGGGCCGGAAGTCTACAGGGGCTCCGCGGGGCCTGGCAACCGCGTAGCGCGTGAGTCCGCAACTTCCTTTTCGCAGACAAGCAGGACGTCTTGCCCCGCGTAGCACGGCCGAATCGTCCCAGGGGATGCACCGGCGGCGCGCAACAGCTCGACCAGCCCGTCGGCGTGCCAGCGCTTGCTGGCGCGGGGCGCGCGGGCAAACACCATGCTTTGCACGAGCAGCAGGAGGTTGAGCAGGCCCGCGAGAGCCAGTACGGGCAGGCCGCCGAGAGCGCGCAAGCGAGCCCAGCCTCGGTGACCGCACAGGTGACGCCAGACGATGGCGTGCGCGCGGAATCGCCAACTTGGCGTGGCGTGGACCATGCGGCCCCCGTCGCGCAGGCGGGCCGTCATGCGCGCGAAGGTGCGCTGTGGGTCGGGCAGGGTCCAAATGACGTTCACGCTGACGATGCGGTCGAACCCGCGCTCGTCGCTGGCCAGAACGTCGTCGATGTTGCCCTCGACGAACTTGAACGAAGACGGCCAACCCCGACGCGCGTGCGCCCGCTTCAGCATCGAAGGAGACAAGTCTGCCGCCAGAAGTTCAATGTCCGGATGCCTGGCAGCGAGGCGCTCGGCCAAGGCCCCGGTTCCACACCCGGCGTCGAACACACGCATTCCGGGCCGTAGTTCGAGAGAGCTGACGACCTCATCTAGCATCTCTTGATAGGGCAGAAGCCCGGTGATCCGGTCGTAGCAACGGGCGTAAAGATTCCAAAGCAGCCTGGGCATCGGGAACGTTCGGCCGCACCCTAGCAGCCCGTGGTGAAAGTCTCCACGTCGCCGTTCGGGCAGATTCTGGGCCGTCTGCTGCGTCGCCGCTCGCTTGAATACCTCTAGTATTCGGCGCTTCGCCGCTCCTTGCATCCGGCCCGAATCTGCTCCGAACGGCTCGGTCCGACTTCCACCACGGGCTGCTCGCATTGTGGGTAAGATTAGGAGGCGCGTGCCAGCGCGAAACTCGCTTTCTTGCCAAGCCGCGAGTTCTTGATATCCTACATCTCAACACATGGGATCACATTGTCGCCTCAAGATCATCATGCCTGACGAACCACTTGCCGCCCCCGCCGCTCCGCCGGCCGAAAGTCGCAGGGTTTCGCTCTACGAAATGCGGCCTATGGTGCAAGTCCGGCGCATCGCCCTCATCGAACGCGAGGTTCGCGAGCACCTGTCGCAAGCCGCGTTGGACGCGGTCTTCGCCCGCTCGGAGGTCATCTCCGAGGGAGAAGCCAGCACAGCCCAGGGCAAGACAGTTTTCCTAGGATCCACCATGTTGACCTTCGATGTTTCGGCTTTGGGGGAAATCCTGCGCGAGCCGGCGGATGAAGACACGGCCAGGCGCATGGCAGCCCTGCTGGCCAAGGATCCGTCGCTCAACGCCCGGGCGCAGACTATCGTGCGCGGCGAAGTCGAGCGCATCACGCACGCCAAGCCCAAATCGGTGCGCGGCGAAACCCGGCTCCGCGTCCGGGGCACGCACGTTTATCTCGATATCGACGTGGAGGCCGTTCTGTCATGACAATCGCCGCCCACCGCGAATACGGATTCGGCGCCGCCGCACGCATCCTCGGGGTCGCCGAGTCGAAGCTGCGCTACTGGTCGCAGTCGGGTTTCGTCGGTCCATCGCTGCGGCGAGCAGGCCGGCAGGTCTATTCCTTTCAAGACCTGGTCAGCGTGCGCGCGGCCAAGGAGCTGGTCGATCGCGGTTTCCAGCCCGCGGCCATCCGCAAAGCGCTGGAACAGGTCCGCGCCAAGCTGCCTGCGGTCGATCGCCCGCTCGACAAGTTGCGTGTGGCCTGGGACGGCAGCACGCTGGCCTTGGTTGACGACGGCGTGACGTTCGAGGTCTCGGGGCAGCGGCGCTTCGATTTTGGCTTGTCCGATCTCGCGGATCGCGCGGCCGAAGTGCTGGCCCTTTCCGGCGCATCGTCTACGGATGCCGTGGCAGAGTCCGCCGCGCCGGTGGGCGCCTACGAGTGGTTTTCGAATGGCCTGGCCAAGGAATCCTTGCCCGGCGAGGCGGCCGCGGCCGAGGAGTGCTATCGCAAGGCGCTGGAAAACGATCCGGGCCTGGCGGCCGCGCACACCAACCTGGGCGGTCTGGCCTACCGCCGGGGTGACATGTCGTTGGCGCGCATTGAGTTCGAGGCCGCGCTGTCGCTCGATCCCGAGCAACCCGAGGCGCGCTACAACCTGGCCGGGATTCTCTACCAGCAAGGCGAGATCGAGCGGGCCGCGGCCGAACTGCGCCGGGTCGTCCAGCAAAGCCCGTGGTTCTCCGACGCTCACTACAACCTGGCCACGGCACTGGAAAAGCTGGGTGGCAAGCGCCAAGCGGCCGACCACCTGCGCCGCTACCTCGACCTGGAATCGGGCAATACCCCGAGCCCGTGGTTGCAAGAGGCCCAAACGCGCCTGCAATCCCTGACCAGCGCCGGTCTGTGACACCGCCCTGTGAGCGGGGTGCACTCGACTTGAATCAAGGCCATAGAGTCATGGAGGTTTTCCTCTCGATCTGCGGGCAGGGGCACTGATACGCGCGTGCAACGCGAGTTCGCGCAGCGCACTTTCCACCCGAAGCGCTCGACGAGCGGCGCTTTGCAGGGCCGGTTCATTTCTCGCGCGCAGCTCACGTTCCATGGCGTCCAGCTCGCAAAGCAAGTCGTGGGCCGTGGTCCATTCCGGAAAACTGGCGAGGGGACTTGTCACAGGCGGTGCGAGCCGGAGGAACGCCTGCAAGGCGCGCTCGCCGCGTAGATCGTAGAGATCGCGCAGCAGCATACTCACCCGTTCCGGTGTCCACGTGCCATCGGGCATGTTGCGTGCCGTGCGAGCCACGTACTTGCCCACGTCGTGGGCCAGGGCGCTTGCCATGCGGCGAATTTCCGAGCGAAACATGCATGGATGAGTCTATCGCAGTCGACGAACGCGCGGTTAGTGGGAAGGAGCGCGCAGATCGGACAGTGGGAATTTGCCAGGTGCGCATGGGCTGGTCATAGTGAATTCGAGGTATGGCCGTTTGGTTCGTCTACGTCGTGCGCTGTCGCGACGGCACCCTGTACACGGGAATCAGCCGTGATGTGGCCGCGCGCCTGGCCAAGCACAACCTTGGCAAGGGTGCGCGCTACACGCGCGGGCGCGGGCCGGTTGCGCTCGTGCACAGCGAACGCAAGTCGAGCCACACGGCGGCCTTGCGCCGGGAAGCGGCCATCAAAGCGCTTCCGCGCGCCGAAAAGCTGGCGCTGGCGGGAGGCTCGAAGTGATGCGCTTGTTTGCCGTTGCGATCTTCTTGTTGGCAGCCGAGCGCTCCAATGGTTCGAAGGCTGGCGCCGATCAGACCGGCCGCGTGCTCATCCCGGCCGGCCCATTTACGCGCGGTTCAACCCGTGGCGCCTACGACGAGCGGCCAGTCAAGGTGAATACGCTGCCAGCCTTTCGCATCGACCGCACCGAGGTCACGCGCGCCATGTACGGGCGCTGTTTGGCTGCTCGCCGGTGCAAGGCGCTGACCATCGATCTAGAGGCCGAACCCAATCTGCCCGTCACCAACGTCAACTGGGCCGAGGCGCGCGCCTTCTGCGCCTTTGCCGGCGGACGCCTACCTACAGAGGACGAATGGGAAAAGGCCGCGCGCGGGAGTGACGGCCGGGAATTTCCCTGGGGCAAGGAGCTCGACTGCACCCGCGCCAACTGGGGCAATTTTGAAAACGAAGGGCCGTGCGCGGGCAAGAATCCCGGCAAACCTGTCGATGTCGGCAGCTATCCACAAGGAGCGAGCCCCTATGGCGTACTCGACATGGCCGGCAACGTCTGGGAATGGGTTGCGGACAAGTACGACCGCGACCCTTCCCGTCGGGTCGTGCGCGGCGGTTCGTGTTGCAGCTACTTCGTTGAACCGCGTGCCGCCAATCGCAATGCCTGGGATCCGAGCCATCGCGACGGCGACCTCGGCTTTCGCTGTGTGAGCCGATGAGAAAGCTCTGGATTGCTCTCGCTCTGATTCTAGCCCAGCCGGCTTTGGCAGGGCCAGCCAGAGCGCTCAAGACCCCGGTCAAAGCTTCTGCCAAGATCAAGCATGCCGACAACAGGACCGGCAAGCCCGTCAAGGCCCCGGCTTGCTCAGCCGCGGGCGCCCCGAAACCTGCCGTGCCAGCGCCCGTCAACGAAGTCGCCAAGCCGCCAGCGACCGACCCCGATCGCGACCGTATCGTGCGCCTGCAGGAAGCCCTGGACGGCATCGTGCACGGCAAGGTGCTCGGCCGCCTGCGCGTGGGCATGCGGGTCGAGGATCTGTCGAGCGGGCGAGTGCTCTTCGGTTGGCGGAGCGGTACCCTTATGGATCCTGCTTCCAATCAGAAAGTTCTTGGTACTTCCGCCGCGCTGTTGCGCCTGGGCAGCAACTATCGCTATCGCACCGAAGTGACCGGCGCAGAGCCCGACGCCGCGGGGATCGTCACGGGCGATCTCGTGATTCGCGGCAGCGGCGATCCTTCCCTGCGCGCGCGCCATATCGATGCCCTGGCCGAATCGCTGGCCGCGCAGGGGGTGACCCGCGTTTCCGGCGAAATCCTGAGCGACCCTCGGCGCATCGGATCGGATGAATTCGGGCAAGACGGCCGTTCGCCCTTGCGCGTGGGTGGAAGTTCGATCGAGGTGCACGTGCGTCCGGGCGACAAGGTCGGCAGCCGTCCCGCGGTTTCCATCCGGCCCGCCGCCGACGCCTTCGTCATCGTCAACCAGGCCGAAACTCGTGCCAAGGGCAAGGGCCGTCTCAGTGTAGAAATCGAGCGGTCCGGGCACCGATTTCAGGTGGTGGTCAGCGGCAAGATCTCCATCGCGAAGGGCGAGGTCGTCATCCACAAAGCTCCGCCCAGCGCGCCCTTCTTCGTGGCGTTTCTATTACGCCAAGCACTCATTCAGGCCGGCATCGACGTGCACGGCGGTGCCGGCATCTACACGGGCGAGGGTCGCTCGCGCGTCTCCAACCTGCCCAGCCTGAACGGTTCGATGGTCGCGCTCGCAGCTCAAGGCAGCGACAGCTCACCGCCGCTGGTTGGGCGCGATTCCACGCGACCAGCTGAACTCTTGGCTCTGCACGAATCCGAACCCCTTGCGCTTCTCCTGCGCAGGGTCAACAAGGACTCGGACAATGAATGGGCAGAGCGCGTGCTTGAGACGGTCGGCGCCGAAGTCCTGGGCGGGGCGCCGACCACCGCGAAGGGCGTGCGCGTTTTGCGTGAGTCGCTGGCCGAGCTCGGCCTTAGTTCGGCCGCCTACCAGCCCGCAAACGGGTCCGGCCTGGGCCACGAGAACCGGGTCACGGCCGCGGGCATGGCCGAACTCTTGCGGCGGATCTACTTCGATCCGCGCATCGGCCCTGAAATGATGCAATCGCTTTCGGTGGGCGGCGTGGACGGCACCACCAGGAATCGCTTTCGCGGTTCTTCGGCCTCCCATCGCGTCCGCGCCAAGACCGGCACGTTGACCGGGGTCTCCTGCTTGTCCGGATACGTTGGCGACCATTCGGACGTTCTCCTGTTTTCAATCTTGGTGGAAGGGCACAGGAGGCGCGCAGTGACCAGCGTGCGAGCGGCTCAAGTGAGCGCGGTGAACGCCATGATGAGGTTCGCGCGCGGGGCCGAAGGCCCGCTTCCCGACGAGGAAAACATGCCGAGCACCGACCTCGAAACCGGCGCCGAGGCGGAGGAATCCGAGGGGGCTGCTCTGGAAGGGAGGGAAGCCAGTGAGCCAGAGCACGCAGTCGAGGCTTCGCCGTAGGGCCCTTGGCCGGACCCAGTTTCCGTGGACGGCCAAGGATTTCACGGAGTTATGTGCTTGCTTTCGCTGTGCAGGGGCTGCTATGAGGTGCATACCCTTCCCGTAGTTTTTGGGGTTGTCAATTCTGCGAAGGCGTTTATTATGCCGCCAGCATTTACCTTTTTAGGAGAGGACTCATGAAACGGAACCCGATTCTTGTGCTTGGTTTAGGAGTACTACTGAGCTTTGGTGCGTTCGGCGTTGGCTGCGGCGATGACAGCAAGCCCGCTGTGAAGACCGACGCGGCGACTGATGCCAAGAGGGACACGGGTTCGACCGGTGGCACGACGAGCGCGGGTGGCACGACTGGCGCCGGCGGCGCGATTGGAACCGGTGGTGTGATTGGTACGGGTGGCGCGACGACTGGCTTGGGCGGCGCGATTGGCACCGGCGGCGGCGTTGGCACGGGTGGCGCGATTGGCACGGGCGGCTCGACCGGCCTGGATGCCGGTCCCAAACTTGACGCTGGCCCGGATGCCTTCGTTCGCCTCGACGTCTCCCCCGTGGATCAAGGCAAGTTCGACGTAAACGATGATGTTCCCGTCAAGAACGACACCGGAATCGATGGCGGTGCCGTGTTGCTCGATGGCGCTCACCTCGACGTAGCGATTGACACGGCTCAAGTCAGCGTGGACGCGGCGATCGACACCGCAGCCGTGGATACCACGGAGGTTGACGGCGGCAATCTCGACACAAACCTCGACTAGCCAGCACATTTGGCAGGGCCCGGGTTGTACCGGGCTCTGGCCAAAACAAAGAGGGCCGCGGTCTTTCGACTCGCGGCTCTTTTTTTGCGCGCCTTCAAGTGCCGCCAGAACTGAACTGGCGGCACTTGCGCGCTACTACTTGGTCGGCTTGCGGCCGGCTTTGGCTCCACCCACGGCCGCGCGCAGGTCGGCGGTCTTGTTGGTGCGCTCCCAGGTAAAGTCCTTGTCGGCCCGGCCGAAGTGTCCGTAGGCAGCGGTTTTGCGGAAGATGGGACGACGCAGGTTCAATTCGGCAATTAGGGCGCCTGGACGGGCGTCAAAATTGGCTTCCACGATCTTGGAAAGCTGGTCATTGGGCAGCACGCCTGTGCCGAAGGTATCGACCAAGAACGAAACTGGCTTGGCCACGCCGATGGCGTAGGCCAGCTGGACCTCGCAGCGGCGGGCGAGCTTGGCGGCGACGACGTTCTTGGCGATGTAGCGCGCGAAATAGCAGGCCGAGCGATCGACCTTCGAAGGATCCTTGCCCGAGAAGGCGCCGCCGCCGTGGCGGCCCGTGCCGCCGTAGGTGTCGACGATGATCTTGCGTCCGGTGAGGCCGGAGTCGCCCATGGGGCCGCCGACCACGAAGCGGCCGGTGGGGTTGATGAAGTACTTGGTTTTGCGGTCCACTAGGTCGTCCGAGACCACGGGCTTGATGACCTCTTCCATCACCGCTTCCTTGATCTTCTTGTGACTTGCGCTTTCGGCATGCTGGGTGGAAACCACGATGGTATGAATGCCGAGGACGCGGTGATTCTCGTCGTAGCGAACCGTGACCTGGCTCTTGCCGTCGGGGCGGAAGAAATCGACGGTTCCGTTCTTGCGAACTTCCGCAAGCTGCTTGGCCAGTTGGTGTGCCAGCATGATGGGCATGGGCATCAGCTCTGGCGTGTCGTCGCAGGCGTAGCCGAACATCATGCCTTGATCGCCGGCGCCGAGTTCGTTCTGCGTGTAGACCCCGTGCCCGTCCACGCCTTGCTTGATGTCGGGCGACTGCTGCTCGACCGCGACCAGGACACCGCAGGTCTTGTAGTCGAATCCCATCGACGAGTCCGAGTAGCCGATTTCCTTGACCACGTCGCGCACGATGGCGGGATAGTCCAACTGGGCACGCGTGGTGATCTCGCCAGCAACCATGACGAAGCCGGTTTTGGTCAGCGTCTCGCAAGCCACTCGGCTGGTCTTGTCCTGCGCGATGCAAGCGTCAAGGACCGCGTCGGACACTTGGTCGCACAGCTTGTCGGGGTGGCCTTCGGTGACGCTCTCGGAAGTGAACAAATACTCGGACATGCGGTGATCTCCCATGGGGTTGGAAAGAGCGCGGAGTTTCCCAGCAGGTGCGGGTCTCGTCAATGCCGATTCGGCTATTTCCAGGTGGTTTCACCCCATGTCGCGCAGGCGTACTTGCCCTGGGCATTGCACACGCAGCCGGTCTTGCCGTCGGCCTCCAGGCACAGCTTGTGGCCGCACGCGGGGCTGCACGCGCCGCCCTGGGTGACTTCCTTGGCGCAGTCAGGAGCAGACGCAGCATTGGTCGGCACGTAACAGTCCGAAATGGTTAGAAACGCGCAATTGGCGCAGGCAACGCAGGGTGCCTCCAGGCAAACGCAACCGCTGGTCGCCTGGCACGTTGGCATGTCGGTCTGGCTGCAGCTTCTGATGCCTTTGTCGTCCGGGCCGCAGGGCTTGGTGCATGACGTAGAAGTCGTTCCAGCAGGCCAATTGGCCTGGTTCGTGAGTCCAGCGGGACACATGGTCGAGCTAGCATCTCGTGCGGGCCCGAGTCCGGTGTCGCTGACGGTGCAGGCGCCGACCAAGGCCGCCATCACGAACGAGGCCAACTTGATTCTGCCGGCAACGCTGGAGATCTTCATCTGTCCCACCGCCGCCGAGAATAGCTCAAATCGTGACATGCAACGGCCCGGCTCTGCGCTCCAGTCAGTCCTTGCAACACAGGACTCCGCCCAGGGTCGTCCCCGCTTTTGTGACCATCTCGGCTTCTCGCAAGCTGGTGTCCTGGCTTCCACAGTTCCACACGCCGTTGGTAGCGAGACAATCGGCGAAACCCATGCGGCGGGACAACGGCGCGCAGGCCTGGTCTTCGGGCTGGCCTAGTCCGCCGCAGCCGTGCAAATCGTTGGCCGCCAGCGGGTCGGGTGAACAGATCCCCATGGGCGATGCACCCGAGGCGACCAGGAAGAAGCGTGTCTCGCCAGCGGGGACGCAGCCTTCGCAATCGCCGGTGGGCGAGTGGTTGGCCACGTCGTCGCCATTGCGGCACACATGCCAGTTCAGTGCGCAAAGATCCGCGGCCGAGCAGTCTTTCCCATCGGGCCTCCGGTTGGTGTCACCGGCAAGCAGGCCACAGGTTGGCAGGAGATCCGGCGCGCCGCCGAGAACGCCGGGTTGGTCGAAGGCGCCGGCACATCCCGCGATGCGGGGCCAGTCGTGGTAGTCGCGAAAGCCCTCGCGCGTACTATCGGAACAACCAACAATGTCGGACGCGCCGTACACGCCGTCCGGCTCGCCCAGATCGATCACTGCCTGAGTGTCGATAGGCGCCGTGGGCCTGCCGATAGCGGCAGCTAGGTCGCTGCGGGTGTCGGTCGCGCCAGCCTCGCCCGACAAGCCGCTAGTCAGAATGCGACAGCCAGCCAAGCCGGCGAACGAGACGACAAGGATGACCCGGAGCAAGCTGCGCACGTCGCCAAGACTACGGCCAATCGCACGATTCCTCCACAAGGTTTGATTTCGGGCTCGGCGACCGCCATAGTGGAGGAGCCATGCGTCGGGCAGAGATCGAGCGAAACACCAAGGAAACCCAGATCAAGGTCGCGGTGAACCTGGACGGCAGCGGTAGCACCGAGATCGTCACGCCGATGCCGTTCTTCGGCCACATGCTGGACGCGTTCGGCCGGCACAGCTTGATCGACTTGAGAATCGATGCGCACGGCGACGTTCCCGTCGACGGTCACCACACCGTCGAGGACACCGGGATTTGTCTTGGGCACGCCGTGCGCCAGGCGCTGGGCGACCGGCGCGGGATCTCGCGCTTCGGCGACGCCACGATTCCCATGGACGAGTCGCTGGCGCGGGTGGCGGTCGATTTCGGCGGCCGCGCGGCGTTCGTGTACCAGGCCGACATGCTCAAGGGCCGCCGCGTGGGCAGCTTCGACGCCGAGCTGGCGCGCGAGTTTTTCTCGGGCTTCGCCTCGGCCGCCCTGTGCAACCTGCACATGGAAGTGAGCTACGGCGAAAACGCCCACCACATCCTGGAAGCCCTATTTAAGGCCTTCGCCCGCGCGTTACGTGGGGCGCTCGTCATCGATCCGCGCGAAGTCAGCGTGCCTTCCACCAAAGGAACCTTGACCGCCTGATCGGGAAGCCCGATCGCATCGCCGATGGCCAAGCCTCGCATCGCAATCGTCGACACCGGCAGCGGCAATCTTCGCAGCGTCGAGAAGGCGCTGACGGTTGCCGGGGGCAATGCCTTCGTCACCCGCGACGCTGACCAGGTGGCTGTGGCCGACAAGGTCGTGGTGCCTGGACAGGGTGCCTTTGGCGCCTGCATGGCGGGGCTGATGCGCGACGGGGGATCGTTGCGCGACGCCGTGCTGGCGGCGATCCGCGCTGGCAGGCCCTACTTAGGCATCTGTATGGGACTGCAATTGCTCTTCGCCAGCAGCGAAGAAGAGCCGGGCTGCGCGGGGCTCGGGGTCTTGCCCGGTAAGGTGGTGAAGTTCAAGATCGCGCCGCCGCTCAAGGTTCCCCACATGGGCTGGAACGCCTGCCGGCAACCGCTCTCTGCCACGGTTTCGCCCCTGCTTGCGAGCACCGCCGACGGCACCTATTTCTATTTCGTGCACAGCTACTATCCCGTGCCCGACGATCCGCGCGACGTGGCCTTGTTCGCCGAACACGGCGAGCGTTTCTGCGCAGCGGTCGCACGCGACAATCTCTTTGCCTCCCAGTTTCACCCGGAAAAGAGCCAGCGCGCAGGACTGGCGCTGCTGGCCCGCTTTACTTCAATGTAGAAAGCCCCATGCAGGTATTCCCCGCCATCGACCTTCTCGACGGAAAAGCCGTGCGCCTCGAACAAGGCCGCCCGGAAAGCGCGAAGATCTATTCCCACGCGCCCTGGGAACTGGCGCGCCGGTTTGCCGCCGCGGGTGCGCCGCGCTTGCACGTCGTGGATCTCGATGCCGCCTTGTCCGGCGGCGCCAAGCACAACCACGAAACCATCCAAAAGATCCTGGCCGCGACGGGCGACATGGAAGTCGAAGTCGGCGGTGGCATCCGCACCATGGAAGCTTGCGCGCGCATCCTTGCGCTGGGTGCCAGGTATGCGGTCATGGGAACCGCGGCCATCAAAACGCCTGCCGTGGTCAAGGACGCCTGCACGCGCTACCCCAAGCGCATCGTGGTGGCCGTGGACGCACGCGCGGGCAAGGTCGCGGTGGAAGGGTGGAAGGAAGATACCGATTCGGATGCCGTGGAGATCGGCAAGCAGGTAGCAGCGGCCGGCGCGGCGGCCGTGCTGTACACGGATATCGGGCGCGACGGCATGCGCACGGGACCCAACCTAGAAGCCACTGCGCGCCTGGCCGCCACCATCAAGCCCTGCGCGGTGATCGCCTCGGGAGGCATGTCGAAGCTCGATGACATTCACCAGGTGCGTACCACCGGCGCCGCCTCGGTCGTGATTGGCAAGGCGCTTTACGAAGGCGCGTTCACTATTGAAGAGGCACTGGCGGTGGCCGCGGCGAAGGGAAAGTAGACCGCATGCTCGCGCGTAGGATCATTCCTTGTCTAGACGTGGACGCGGGCCGCGTGAAGAAGGGCGTGCGCTTCGTCGAGCTGCGCGACGCCGGCGATCCCGTCGAGGTTGCCGCCGAGTACGACCGCCAAGGCGCGGACGAGATCTGCTTCCTCGACATCACCGCATCCTCCGACGGACGCGCCACCATGTTCGATGTGGTGCGCATGACCGCCGAGAAAGTCTTCCTGCCGCTCACCGTGGGCGGTGGCGTGCGCAGCGTGGAAGACGTGCGCGCGCTCTTGCTCGCCGGCGCCGACAAGGCTGGCATCAACACAGCGGCCGTTCACGATCCCGAACTCGTCCGCCGCGTGGCCGACGCCTTTGGCAGCCAGGCCCTGGTGGTCGCGGTCGATGCCCGGCGGCGGCCGGACCGGCCAGGCGAATGGGAGGTCTTTACCCACGGCGGGCGCAAGGGCACGGGGCTCGATGCTATCGCTTGGTGTGTGCGCATGGCCGAGCTTGGCGCGGGCGAAATCCTGCTTACCAGCATGGATCGCGACGGCACTCGCGACGGATTCGACATTGAACTCACGCGCGCTGTCGCCGATCGCGTGCCCATTCCCGTCATCGCCTCGGGCGGCGTCGGCAACCTGGAACACCTCTACCAAGGTGTGGTCGCAGGCGGTGCCGACGCCGTGCTGGCCGCCTCGATTTTCCACTTCGGCGAGTACACCGTCGGCCAAGCGCGCGACTACCTGCGTGCCCGCGGCGTTCCGGTTCGGCAGTAGCGGACAATCGAAGGCGAGCTGTCGCGAGACCGACGATTGGCGGCGGTGTGCTACGGTATAGGCATAGGCGCAGGACAAGGGAGAAATGTCATGAAGACAGTCACGGACATTCTGGAAGCCAAGGAAAAGGCGATTTGGTCCATCCACCCCGGGGCAACAGTGTTCGACGCGCTCAAGCTGATGAGCGAGAAGGAGATCGGCGCGGTGATCGTGCTCGACGAGGCCGAGGCGGTGCGCGGGATCTTGTCCGAGCGTGATTATGCCCGGAAGATCCCGCTGCAGGGCAAGGCGTCGCGCGAAACCGTGGTGGCCGAGATTATGACCCCGGTCGAACGCATGCACACGGTTGCGCCCACCAGCACCCTCGAAGACTGCATGGTCCTGATGACGGCGAAGCACGTGCGCCACCTGCCAGTGTTCGAAGGTCCGTGCTTCGTGGGCCTCGTCTCCATCGGCGACGTGGTCAAGGCCATCATCTCGGAGAAACAGAGCCTCATCGATCAGCTGAACGACTACATCGCCCGGGCCTAGAAACCTAGTCCTTTGTGCGCGTGCTGCCCCTGTCCCTGTCGGGCGCAGGGTTCACACTAGAACACGTTTCCGTCGGGATCGAGCCGGCGCTCGCCGAAGGTTTTGAGATCGGCCAGATCTTCGTCGGCCGGATAGCCGATCACGTCGCGGTAGGTTTCTAAGGACAGCTCCAAGCGACGCGCCACCGCCGGAAGACCGTGCAGCAGATCCACCTGTTCGCCGGGGTCGTCCACGACGTCGAAAAGCTGTACGAGACTGTCTTCCACGGTCTTGATCAGCTTGTAGCGATCATCCACGATGGCCAGAAGCGGGGACATCACATCGCCGCCGCTCGCCGCCTGGGCGGAGCGGACAAAGACGAACCCGTGCAGGCGAAGGTCGGGAGCCGTTCTCAAACGTAGCCAGCTTCGTCCGTAGCTTTCGTCTTCGTCCCGCGCCATTCCAAATGCGCCGAGAATGGTCGGGAACACATCGCCATGACAAACCAGGTGCCGGTACCGGATGGGTGCTATTCCCGGCGCCAAGAGCACCAGGGGAATTCGCACGACGGGTTCGTAGGCCGATGCCGCGTGAAAGAGCATGCCATGCTCGCCGAACGATTCACCGTGATCGCCGCCCACGATGACTAGCGTGCGGGCAAGCCGGCCTCGTTGCGAAAGTCCGTCGAGGAGCTTGCCCAGGGCCAAGTCCGCGGCCACCACCCCTGCGGCGTAGCGGGCATAGGACGAATGCAGTCCTACCGGCACGGGAAATGGTGGGTTCGATGCCGCCGGATACGGCGCATGGGCGTCGTAGTAGTGAACCCACAAGTAATGGCGGCGGGATCCGAGCTCGTCCACCAAGCGCAGCGCCCGATCGGTCGCGTCCATTCCCGGCCAGCGACCTTTGGGCGGAGTCACCACCCGCTCGAAACTAGGGGCGATGGTATCCAAGCCTTCCATGCCAGCATCGGCCACAACGATGGAGGTCGCCACCCCGGCGCTGGCAAGCCGCTTGCCCAAGGAAAGTCCCTTGCGGCTTCCGGTTTGTACGAGCGGAAGCGTGACCGATGTACGCGTTCCGCTTGAGTAGGCTCGTTCAAAGAAGACGCCACTCGCGCTGGCCGCCAAGAGATGGGGCATAAGCGACGGCGCAAGCGAATCCGCGCGCAAGGCGTCCACCGTGGCCAGCACCACGAGATCGATGGCTTGGGGACCGAGGTTCGCGTCTCCCGCGGTGGGGAGCAGACCCCGCTGTGCATCGGTCGGCGCGGCTGGCGGATCGACGCCATTGCAATTCGCATCGCCTTTTCCTGGACCATCGGAAGCCAGCGGATTGCGGCGCGCATCGAAGTCGTCGCAATCCCCGCCCCAGAGAACCGGAGAGAATCCATCGCGGTCGAAATCCACCAGCGCACGTCCTGCGCGCGCCAAGGCAGGGCCGTAAAGAGCGCACCGCTCTGACTGCGCCCGCCAGCCCGGCGCCGCAACATCGACCACCTTCACCACGGCGATGGCAAGAACGAGGGCGAGAATGAGCGTGACCCCGAAACGCCGCGACAGGGACTTTTGCAGCAAGCGCCGACGGAACGGCGAAAGGATCGCCAATCCCCCAGCCACGGTTACGAGTCCAAGCAGGTCGTGAATTTCGCGGTAGTACCAACGCGGTACCAGGGCATCAAGTAGGAAGGCCGAAATCCCGAAGGCGACGGCAAACAGCCGCACCAGGCGAGGGGCCGATCGCGCGCAAGCGAATGCGATCGTGAGCAGCGCCAGCGTCGTAGCGCCAACCAGAAGGTTGCGCATCGTGGTGTCCTGATGATGCCGAACCTGGGTAATGGTGAAGGCCGCCAACCCTGCCGAGAGCGCCACCGGCAAGGGCGACAAAGCCTTGCGCAGGACGCCTCCACGCAGAAGCCATGCGCCTGCGGCCGACACCAAGGCCAAGACAGGACCGGCGAAAAGCGAGAGCAGGATGGCCAGGGCGGGAGAGCAAAGAGCACCCGCGAGTACGATACTCAAGGGGGCGCGTGCCCAAGCCAGCCGCACCCCGTCCGCGAGTAACCCCAGGCCGCCAGACGCCAATGCGGCGCAGATCGTCCATGACAGGAGTTCACGCCAAAGATGCTGCGTCCATGCGACCGACTTCGACGCCTCGCCTGATTCCTTCAAGGCACGCGAATCAATTGGTTGGTTGGGCTCGATGGAAGCGATGGTCATTGGCTGCTGGTTCCCAAGGCCAAGCACGAACATTGTCCTACGGTTGCCCGCCTCGTGCCTCCAATAATCACCCAGCGCGAGACCCAATTGGCTGGCATGACTCCCCTTTGATCGGAGCAAGGTGAACATGACTCAAACTGCGCGGCATCCGTCTTGGGTCCGATGTGGCGTCTCATTGGCCATCGTTCTTGGTCTTGGCCTTGGCCTTGGCGCCTGTTCGAGCGGAGGTGGCGGATCCGGTACTTCCGGCGGCAGCACGAGTCCAGGCACGGCGGGGTCGGGAGGCGTCGCTAGCACGTCCACGGGAGGCGCGGTTGGATCGGGCGGATCCTACACTGGAAGTGGCGGAAGCGCTGGCGGGGTATCCAGCACGGGCGGGACGCCCAGCAACGGCGGCAGGTTGACTGGCGGGACGCCCAGTAGTGGCGGCAGGTCGACCGGGGGCACGCCAAGCTTGGGGGGTGCGTCTAGTGCTGGCGGGGTGGCTAGCTCCGGCGGAACCGTTGGATCAGGCAGCGCAGGCACTGGCGGCGCAGCGACGACCGGCGGCACGACAGGGCTCGATGGTGGCGCAATCATCGGCGGGACGGCTGCCGGCGGCACCAGCGGAAGCACAAGCACGGGATCCTGCGGTACCCATTCCTGGGCGTGCTGGCCTATGCCCAACCCGGTCAACATGGATCTTGCGAATCCCGCCAACTACACCGATCTGGGCGACGGTACCGTGCGCGACAATGTGACGTCGCTGGTCTGGCAGAAGACGGTTTCCTCTTCGACCTACGCCTCTGCCGACGCGACTACCTACTGCGCGGGGCTGGCGCTAGCTGGAAGTGGGTGGCGCGTCCCGACCCGCATCGAGCTCGAATCCATCACGGACCACACCAGGACCAGCCCGGCCATCAACGTGACTGCGTTCCCGGGCACACCGGCCGCCTTCTTCTTGACGTCGACACCCTGGGCGGTGAGGACCCCGCCCGTATGGGGCACGAACTTCTACGAGGGCCTCAGCAGCAACAACGTGACCCCGCCGGCACGGGTGCGTTGCGTGCGCGGAAATGGAGATGGAGATCTACCGGCAACTCCGCCGCCCAATCAGTACACGGTGGTGGCAACTGGGGAAGTTCAGGACAATTACACCGGGCTGATCTGGGAGCAGACCACCCATCAACCGGCAATGGACTTCGCGACTGCGTCCGCCCTGTGCAGCGATCTTGCCTTGAACGGCCACAGTTTCAGACTGCCGACCGTCAACGAACTCTCGACGCTGGTCGACGACACACGCGTGGCCCCGGCCATCAATCGCACCATGTTCCCCGACACGGTCTGGGGCAGCGGCGACCAATACTACTACTGGGCGCAGGACGCGTGGGCAGGCAGTACGGCGGGGACCGGATGGGGTCTCAATTACAATGACGGCTACACCGGCCACGGACGACTGAGCCTCGTTGTCCGCTGCGTGCGACGCTGAAACGGCAGTCGCGACCTGACTGCCCACGGGCTATCACTGTGCCCCGCACCCCCTGTCGGCCGGCGGCTTCCGCGCGTACAATGGCCGATGCCGGCTGCGCCTCCTCGCGCCGTCCGCGCCGAGGGAATGTACAGGGACGCTCGATTTCGACGGGTTCGCGATAGACGGGGAAGATCCGTGCGCCTCTTCGTTCTGGCCGTGGTTGCTCTGCTCTGGACCGGCTCCGCGATGGCAGCTCCGCCAGCGCGCGTGCTGGTGCTACCGAGCGGTTCTGACGAGGCGGCGGCGGCCAGCTTGGTCGAAGCGCTGCGCATCCAGTTAGGGGCGCAAGGCAGCGTCAGCGTGGGCGAGGTACTGACGGGCGCAAACCTATCCGCGAAGGTTCACGAAGCCACCGCGGCGCTTGGTCGCATGGACGCTTCGTTGGCCGTGTGGGTGGAACAAGAAGCGTCGGCGCAGGAGGCGGAGATTCTGCTCTTCGCGGTCCTGCGCGAAGGTGGCCGGATCCTGGTGGCCACGCTGCCCGCGCCGCCAGAAGACCGGGCCGCAATCGAGCGGATGCTGGCCGTGAAGGTCGTCGAGATCCTGCGCGGACCGCTCATGGCGCCCGCGCCTCCACCTCCGCCGCCCTGTCCCGCGCCGACCGTCCCGGTTTTGCCGGCCAGCTATGGCACGTGGCTGGCGAGCCTGGGATTGTGGGGCGCGCTGCCGACTGCCGGGACTGGGATCCGCGGGGGCCTGTTGGGTGAGCTCGGTCGGCGACTGGTCACGCCGGGATGGGCGGTCGAAGCGTTCGCTGCCGGCCGCTTGGTGTCGACCGCGGTCATCGACGATTCAGGCGCACAGCTAACCGTGGGCGAAACCGACTTCGCGGCCGGGGCGCGCCTGTTGCGGGTCTGGGCGCGCTTCTCCCTCGGCGCGGGTGCGCAGGCCGAGGGCTGGCTTTTGCGGGCCGACAGCTCGGGAGCAGACGCGCAAGGCACAAGCTGGCGCCTGGTTCCCGCGCTTTTGGGCGAGTTCGACGCGCGCGTCCGGATCCACACCGGCGTCGAGGCCCGGTTTGCGGCGGGTGCCGCGCTTCCACTTCGTGACGTGACATTCGCAGTCGGGGGCCGGGAATTCCTGAACTACGGGAACGTCCGGCCCATGGCGGACCTGTCGCTGGTCTTCTCGCCTCGCTGACCGCAAGGGGGTGATTGAAGTGGCTGACGATTTCATGCAACCGACGCCTGCCCTACTGGCACTTACGGCTTGTGGTTCTGAGCCTTGCCATGGAAGACCCAGCAACGCCTGATCAGGTGCTCATCCGAGCGTGCCGGGAGAAGGATCGGGCCGCGCTGGAGACGGTCTTCCGGGAGCACCTGCCGGCGCTCGAACGCCTCGTGGCCCACCTGGTCGGCTCCAGGGCCGACATCGAGGATCTCGTGCAGGACACCCTGGTGACTGCCATCGCGGCCTTTCCTCGGTTTCGGGGCGACGCGCCCGTCGGTCGCTGGCTTGGCGGCATTGCGGTCAACGTGGTACGCCGGCATTTGCGCCGGCCGGTCCAGCGCCGGAGCGTTCCTCTGGATTTGGTGCCTGCGGCAGCCGAGCCTGCGGACCCAGCGGCGCCGCCCGACGGAATCGCCGATGGCCGGAGGCGGGTGGAAAGGATCCATGCCCACCTGTCTGCCCTCGGCCCCGACCGGCGTATCGCTTTCATTCTCCACGTGGTCGAGGGACACCCCATCGAGGAGATCGCGCGGATCGTGGGCGCCAGCCGGATGGCGGTGAAGTCTCGCATCTTCTGGGCGCGGCGAGAGCTGACGGCGCGCGCCCACCGTGATCCGGCGCTGCGCGAACTCGCGCCCCGGGAGGGATCATGAAACCAATCGGCTGTGGTCGCGCGGGCGCGTTCCTGGGGGCGCGGGCTGCTGGTCTGTCCGCGAGCGAGCGGGGCGCGTTGCACGCGCACCTGCAGATCTGCGGCGACTGCCGCGAGCAGGCCCGCCTGCTCGACGAGATCGTCCTTGCCGCTAGCGAGGTGCCGAGCCGGACGCCCGCGGCGCGCGAGCGCACGATCGAGCGTGCCTTGCGACAGGGGCTGGCGCAAGCCTCGGAGCTGCCGTCGCCTCTATGGAGGAGCCGATCCGCGCTGGCGCTGGGGGGCGCTCTCTTGGGCGGCGCGCTTGCCGTCGCCGTCGCCCTTCTGATCATGAACGAGAGCGAGCGCCCGCCGGGGCGCCCGGCGGTGGCGCAGCCGAGCTTGCTGCCGCAAGTGTCGCCGCCTGCGGCGCAGCCGCGCGATCTTCCCGCCGGAGTCGAGGTCGCGCTGGCGCACGCGCGCGTGCGTGCCGTGCGTCGCACCTCGATCTCGTGGAACGAGAAGGCTGCGACGGTGAAACTCGATTCCGGAGCGATCGAACTAGACGTGGATCCCACGCTAGAGCGGGGATTTCGCGTGGTGACGGACACCTTCGTGGTCGAAGTTCTAGGCACGCGCTTCCTGGTCGACGCCTCTCATGTGGAGGTCTCGCGTGGCGTGGTTCGCGTCCTGGCACTCGACGGCCGCGTTCTGGTCGCGCGGTTGCAGATGGGCGAGACCTGGCCGCCACTCGAAGCCGCGCCGGCCACCTCGGAGCCGGCGCCCGAGTCGCGGGCCGGACGCTCGCGACTCGCCGATGCCGCCGAGCAACTCGCCCGCGCGCGGCGCGATCTTGCCAATGGCCAGGTGGCGCGAGCCGAGAAGGAAGCGTCGTCAATTCTCGTAGGGGCGAGGGATCGGCGGCAGGAGGCCGAGGCCCGTACCCTGTTGGCTGAGTGTGCGCAATCGCGGGGCAAGATCGATCAGGCCGTCGCCGCCTACGCCGCCGTGGCTGAGCGCTTCGGTGAACTGCCCGCCGGCGAGACCGCGCTGTTCACGGCCGGAAGAACCCTGGCCGACGCCGGTCGCCGCACGCCTGCAGTGCACTGGCTGCACCGCTACCTTGACCGCTACCCGAGCGGTCGTTTCACCGTCGAAGCCAAAGAAAGACTGGCCGGGATCGAAGGGCCCGGCCGTGATCTCCGTCAGGAGGGGAAAACCCATGTCGAATGACCGCTGCCGATTCATGGCGTTGGCGAGCCTTCGTTCGTTTTTCATTCTTGCCCCGGCCTGCGGCCAAAGCGGCCAGACGCACGCCGGTGCCGATGCCGCGCATGCGAATGACGATGCGGGTGCGGCGGACGCGCCGATTCTGACCGGCAACGACGCCGGACCTGAAGCCGGTCGGGACGCCATAGGAGGTATTGGAGGTGCTGGAGGCGCTGACGGGGGCTCGGGTGGCACTGGTGGCGCTGCTGGTGCTGCTGGATCTGGTGGCATCACCGGACGGGGCGGGAGCGGAGGCCTAAGAGGCACGGTCGGTGCCGGCGGCAGCGCGGGCTCGGCTGGCACTGGTGGCGTTGCTGGTGCCACGGGATCTGATGGCAGCGCCGGTCAAGGTGGCAGCGGAGGCAAAGCAGGCACTGGCGGTGCTGGCGGCAGCGCGGGCTCGGCTCGCACTGGTGGTGTTGCCGGTGCCACGGGATTTGGTGGCAGCGCCGGACGGGGTGGGAGCGGAGGCCCGGGAGGCACGGTCGGTGCCGGCGGCAGCGCGGGTTCTGGTGGCGCTGGCGGTGCCGCTGGTTCCAGTAGTGCGGGCGGTGTGGCGGGCTCTGGCGGTGCGGGCGGCGTTTGGCGCCCGTTCAGCGACGCCAGCCCCTGGAACACCCCGATCCCGTCCTCGCCGACGCTCGATCCCAACAGCGCGGCCATGATCGCCGACTGGGCCGTCAGCTCCGTCTACGGTCCACACCTCGACGTCAACATCAGTGGCTTCTCGGTTCCGCTGTACTGGGCGGACGCGAGCACGCCCAAGACCCTGGTTTCCTGCGACGGCGCGAGCTACGGATTCGCGGTCGACAAGAACAAGCAGAACGGCACCGCGATGATCCCGATCCCGGCGGGAGCAGAGCCCGATCCGCAATCGGACCACCACCTGCTGGTGATCGATCGTTCGACGAACCTCGAGTGGGGGCTCTGGAACGCCAGCAACTCGGGCGGTACCTGGACCTGCGGCATGGGCGCGAGCATGGATCTCCTAGGCACCGGCGTTCGTCCACCCATCACCAATGCTGGCGCCGATTGGAACTTCGCCCAAGGTCCGCGCGCCTGCGGATTCGCGCTCATCGCCGGACTGATCCGCCCCGATGAGATCCTGGCGGGTCGAATCGATCATGCGCTGGTGGTGGCCTATCCGCACATCCGCTCCGGCTTCTTCACCCCTCCGGCCAGCACGGCGCAGGCGACCAACGGCCAGGGCGAGGGCGCCCAGAGGGATCGAGGCATTCCCTGCGGCGGCCGGATCCAGCTTGACCCGAGCATCGACGTCACGACCTTGGGCCTCACGCCGGCTGGCCTGGTGATCGCCCGCGCGCTCCAGCAGTACGGCGCCTACGTCGGCGACTACAGCGGCGCTCTCGACCTTTACGCCGACAACGCTCCGGACGCGGCGGTCCAGTGGAGCGCCGGCCTGCTCCGCGAGGACGCGGTTGGCGGATCGCCCGCGAAGCTCAACCTCACCTCGTTCCGTGTCCTGCAACTCGGCACGCTGTACGACTAGAAAACACCCCGCCACTTTCCGCGCGAACATGACCAATGCCGCTGTTCCAACGTCGATGCGAAAGGGATCCATGTCGAACGACCTTTGTAGATTCGTAATGTTGACGGGCCTCGGTTCGTTACTTGTCCTCGGCCCGGCCTGTGTCAAGAGCGACCAGGTGCACGGCCCCGCTGATGCCAGCCATGTGAATGGCGACGTGGGAACGGCCGACGGGCCAATTTTCGCTGGCAACGACGCCGGCCCCGATGCCGCCGGGGACGCCGCCATCACGGCGACCGGAACAGGGACCGGCACGGGAACGGGGACTGGCACGGGAACAGGGACTGGCACGGGAACAGGGACTGGCACGGGAACGGGCACCGGCACCGGTGACGCGGGTCATGGCGATGGCCCCGATGCAGGTCGGTCGAGCGATGCGAACACCGCGGATGGAAGCACCGACGTAGGAATCAAGACTGACGCCGAGGGAATCAAGACCGACGGCTCAGGGGTCACGATCGACGCTGGCCACGTCGCGCCCCCGAACACCTACAACATGGGAATGAACGTCCCCGCCCTCAACTACTATAACAACGTCGCGATCTATGCCGACATGGCGCTCGCGATCTCCGGCAACGATGGGCCGTGGGACAACGCCAACGGTTCGGGAGCGGCTCCACTCGACGTGAATGGCAATCCCACGGTGGCGGCATCGGCAAGCGTGACCGCCACTTACCCCAGCGGGGACTACGCGCTCAGCTGGGACGGCACAGGTTCGATTAAAGTAACCGGCGCCAGTCTTGGCAAGGTGACCGTGACAACCAACAACGGCGTCCAGCACAACGCCGCGACCATGACTTTCGTGCAGCAGCGTGCGACCGCGACCTCGCCCGTATGGATTACCTTCAACGCCACTCCGCCGATCGTGAATTTCCACGTCATGGCCCCGAGCACCGCCGTAAGACCCGGCAGCATGTTTGTCAGCGACTTCCTGACCAGGATGCAGCCGTTTTCCGCGCTGCGGTTCATGGACGCGCTCAACACGAACGACAACAACACGCTAAAGAACTGGTCGCAGCGCAGTTGGCCCAGCGGCGGCAGCCGCGCCGTCACCGTGCAAGGGATGGCGTACGAGGACATCATCGCGCTCGCCAACGAAACCGGCGTGGACATCTGGATCAACGTGCCGACACTGGCCAGCGACGACTACGTCTGCCGGTTGGCGCGGCTCTTTCGCTACGGCGAACAAGGCGACATCAGCAACTCGGCCTGCAATCCGAGCGCGCCGGCGGGAACGGCGACGACGAGCCCGATCAACAGCACCTCGAAGATCTACGTCGAGTACAGCAACGAGATCTGGAACTGGGGCTTCCAGCAGGTGCTCGACACCTATTGCATGGTGTTTGGCGTGCCCGACCAGACCACCTATGGAGAGGTGTGCAGCGTGATGGCACCGGTGAGCGCCATCGCCGCGGCCGCGCTCGCGAACACCGCGCTGCCGTGGAACAACTCGGACAAGTACAGCAAGGCCAGCCAATTCATCATGATCCTCGAGAAGCGTCAGAGCGACATCTTCCGGACGGTCTTCGGCTGCGCGAGCGGCGCCCGTTGCCAGGCCCAGATCCCCATGAACGTGCAAGCGGCGAATCCGGCCGAAGTCGATGACGGGTTCCAGTTTCTCAAGAAGGCGTACGGGTCGGTGGGTGCCATCGACCTCATGGCAGTCGCCCCCTATTTCGACATCGATGGCGACAGCAACGCCACCACGGTCGATGGAATCTTCACCAACCTTCAGGGCAGCGTTCTCGCTGCCAATCCACCGTCGAGCAATAGCAATGCAATCGTGAATTGGCTGAAAGCGGACATTGCGGAGGCCGCTCTGTACAACCTGCCGCTGATTGCCTACGAGGGAGGCGAGGGGCTAAGCGGCAGCGCAAACCAGGACAACAGAATCGCCGCGCAGAGTGACCCGCGGATGTACGATGCTACCCGGCAGTACTTCGCGCTTTGGGATACTCTGGTCGGCAGGAAGCAGCTCTTCGCCTACTACATGTACGCCGCGGGCGACGGCGCGTGGGGAGCGTGGGGCGCCTTGGTGAGTCAGGCCGATCCAGGCGCGCAGAAGTGGGATGCGCTCTTGTCCCTGACCCGAACGGGAGGCGACGCCAACCTGGATGGCACCGTGGACGCCGCGGACTGCGCGATCCTCCGGGCGAACTTCGGAAAGACCGGCATGTGGTGGATGCAAGGGGATTTCAACCACGACGGCACCGTCGACGCCACCGACCTCGCCACGCTCAATGCAAACGTGGCAGGCGCGCAGTGCGCGGTACCGTAACCCGAGTGTGCCGCCTCCGCCCCACTGCCGGCGGGACAAAACCCTCCGCCCGAGCCGCCCAAGGCGTCCACCCACAGATCGATCTACCGTCCATGGTGTGAGCTTCTCAAAAAAAAACCTTCGCCGAGGACGTCGAAAAATGCGCCAAGTGCGCATGGCGAGCGCGTAGCGCGGGGGGTGGGAAGGGTGGTGGGTAGGTCCGCTCAAGGCTCTGGTGCACAAGCCTCAGAACATCGTTCGCTTTCTAGGGTTCGATGTAGCGCCAAACGCCGTTGCTAGTCGCCATGTACACCATCCATTGACCCGAGGCCGCGTGGCGGGTTGCCACCGTGCCCAGCGGGTTCGCGCCACCGGTCAGATCGGCGGGGGGCGTCGTGTAGTTTCGGCGCCAATCGCTGTCGTTCGCGATGGGCGCACGCGCGAGCTCGGGGAGGGATCCGGTATTGCTGTAGAGGTATGTTGCCGTCGCGGCCAGCCCAGTCACGTTCTTGTTCATGAAGGCCGGATTGGGCGGCGACGGCCAATAGTAGCCGGGAACAAGATCGATCCACGTCGCCCCTTCGTCGGTGGTCTTCCAGATGCTTCCCTCGCTGGCGCTCAACCCGGGCGAGTACCACGTACTGCCGACTTTGGCCGGTGTGTAGGCGCCATGGACATGTGCGTGCAGACTGACCTGCGTCCAGGCGCTGGTCGAAATGGTTCCGTCGCGGAACTTCAGCGCGGCCGTGCCGCCGGTCCGACCCGCGGTGGTCGTTCGCCACATTCCACTGTCAACCTCCTGCGAGATCACGCACCACGTGGTTGCGCTGATGGGGAGCACGTAGTGCGACGTACCCATGCCCGTCACGGGCGGATGCACGACCCAGGTCGCGCCGCCGTCCCAGCTCTCGCCAAACCCACCCTCGCTGCGATCCTTGAAGTAATAGTGATAGGTGGCAAGGATGTGGTTGGGCGGATCGTCGGGCAGGACCGCGACATGGTAGAGATCCGTAACCGTGCTGCCGAAGGGGTTGTAGGTGCTATAGGCGGTATCCGCGCCGGTCAGACGTGTCCAGGTGGAAGCGCCGTCCGTGGATTTCCAAGCGCCGAGCGAGCCATAACCCGCGGGCGAGTACAGCGTGGGCGGGGTTGACGGATCACGGCTCGGGTTCGGGTCGATGCTGAAGCCCCAGGGATTGCCGTGCATGTCCGAGTTGTTCACCAGCGTCCAGGTGTCACCGTAATCGGTGGTCCGATACCACTTGATGGCCCGGGCATCGTTGTTCCCACTCGCTGTAATGAGCGTCCCGGGATTGACGGGATCGACGACGAGGCTCTGGTAGTAGTCCCCGGAGGCGTAGTTCGGAAGCGTAAGCTGAGTCCACAGATTGGCGGTTCCAGCGGGCGCACTTTCGGTCTGGCTGGCATCCATCGTCGTCCCACCCGTCCCGAACGCGCCGCCCGCGGCATCCACGTCCGGGGCTTGGTCGACACCGCCGTCGCGAGCACCGCCCGTCGTCGGGTTGCTTCCCCCGCTGCCGCGCCCGCCGGTGCCAACAACGCCGCCGGTAGCAACCAGGCCACCAGTGCCCATGATTCCGCCTGTCCCGATGGTTCCCCCGCTCCCCGGACTGCCTCCGGTGGCCGCCGGTCCATCGGCCTTGTCGGAAGCATCCCCACCAGCCGCGCCGTCCGCGCCGCTACCACCGCTGGATGAACAAGAGCACGCGAGAGCCAGAGCGAGACATGATGCGCGCATTCAGAACCTCCCCGTTCAGAGTACCAGAGGCGCTGTTGACTGTGTATAGAACAGACTGCACGTCAGGCACTGGGTCTGGCACCACCGCCGTCGCCACGCTGCAAGCGCGCACGCAAACCGTGGGAATGTCCAATAGATGCCGAGGGGGAGAGAGAATGCCCGCCCATCGCGCCGGCCGCGCAGAATGGGCATGGCAGCGCATGCGGCCGCGAGCAGGCCCAGCACGGCCTCGTAGAGTTGCGTGGGGTGCACAGGCAGGCTGGGTGCGCCCAGCCCGTGACCCGAGCAGATGGCTCCCGCTCACATCGTCCCGCGCGTTCTAGCCCGCGCTCAGATCGCGGGCCACGGCGAACACGCCTTGGATGGCGCCGTCGGGGCCGCGGTAGGGCGTGGCGTTGAACGACACGGGCACGTGCGCGCCGGTGCTGGTCACCAGATCGAGGCGATAGTCGCGCACTTGGCCGCTGGCAAAGGTCGCGGCCACGCCGGCGCGGGCGCGCTCGGTGTCGGTAAAATAGGTCTCGAAGCGTGTCCCGATCAACCGCTCGCGCGCGACGCCAGTCAGTTTCTCGGCGGCGTGGTTGACGTCCATGACCACGCCCTCGCGGCTGATGGTCACCATCAGGTCGAGCCCGCTTTCGATGAGGCCGCGGGCGTAGGCGTGGGCCTGCTCCAGCTCGCGAATGAGCCGGCGGTTTTCGCGGATGTCGCGAGCTGCGGCGAACACGCCTTGCACGACATCGTTCGCGTCGCGATACACGGTGGCGTTGAACGACACCGGGATCGACGAGCCGTCTGCGGCGACCCAATCGAGTTCGTAGTTGCGCACGTGGCCCGTGACAAGGGTTTGGGCCAAACCCTCGGCTGCGCGTCTTGGATCTAAGAAAAAGTCTTGGAACCTGGCCCGCAACAGCCGTTCACGGGGACGGCCGCTGAGTTCGACCAGCGCTTGGTTCACGTCGCTGATGGCGCCGGCCAGATCGATCACCAGCAGCGCGTCCAGGCTCGCTTCGAGCAGCCCGCGCGCAAAGGTCTTCGACTGGGCAAGCTCGCCGAAGACCGCGGACGAGACCTTGTTCACGCAGACGATGGCTTCATGAACCAGTCCGTCGCTGCGATCACGAAACACCATCGCGTTGAACACGATGGGCACGGCCTCGCCGCGCGCCGGGCGCAACTTGCGCGGCACCGCGGTGATCTTGCCCTGGGAAAAGCACTGTCCCAGATCGGCGGCAAGGGCCAGCGGGTTGGCGAAGAGATCGGCCAAGTTGGCGCGAATGATGTCGGCTCGGCTGCGTCCGACGAGGTCGCAGAAGGCATCGTTGACGTCGGTAATGCGGCCTTGTTCGGTGACGGTGGCTTGCGGCTCGCTGCGCGCGCCCAGCAGCCCGGAGGTGTAGTGGTGGGCGTAGTGCAATTGGCCGATGCGTTCTTCTGCGCGTTGGACCGGATGCTGGGCCGACGAATCGACGGCGGCCTGGGACATCAGCTTGAGCAAGCTGTCCACATTGGCGCGGGTCGGGAACGCCCATTCGCGGCGCTCGGGCAGGTAGACCAGTTCGTGGACCACGAAGGCTCCGTCGGCGTCGTCGTTTTGCTGCTGGGTCAAGGTGGAAAGGCGCTGGATAGTGCCCGCGTAGTCGACGAGATCGCCTTGGCCGTACCCGGTGCAATAGGGTTTGATGGTCAAAAGCGGGCCCAGCCTGCCGCCATCGAACAACCAGAACGGGAACCACTTGCACACGTTGTAGCGGTTCGCGTGCTTGGCGCACTGGTTATGCTCGTCGAGAAACGGGCACGGCTCGTAGGTGAAGGTCGCGGTCTTGCGCGCGTACCTGCAACACTCCCCGCACTGCACGCAGCGGTGCCGGGTCTTGCCTGGGATCACGAAGTGGCTTTTGGTGACGATGCGAAGCAGTTCGGGGTCGCTGGTCGGCAGTCCGTGCGCAGCCAGCCAATCGCCGCGCGCTTGCGCGTCCAGGCGGTTGTACTCCTCCAGTTTGGGCCACAGGTCCTTGGGCCACAGGTCGGTCGACGAGGCCGCACCTCGCGGACGAGTAGGAGGAGCGTGTCGTTTATGTTTGTGACTCAAGTCGCCGCGGTCCGATCAAAAGCGGCAATCCTAGAGTACCACGAGCCGTCGGCTCTGCTGGTTCTGCTGGCCGTGCTAGCCGTGTTGATCGCAAACGCGATACAATAAGCCGCCCAGCGGAGCGCGCTGGGCAAAGGAGTGACACGGCATGCGCGCGAGAATCGTTTTCCTTGCCCTGGTCGCGGCTTGCGCGTGCAGCAAATCCGCGCCATCCGCGAACGGACCGGACGCCGCCGATGTTCGCCACGACGCGGCCGTTGCACCCGATACGGCTACGGCCAAGGCGGACACGGCTGATTTGGTGGCGAACGCCGACGGCCTGGCGGACATCAAGCCGGATGCAGCGCCAGACCTGGTGATCGCCGCGGACCTTACGGCCGCCGCGGATCTGCCGGCACCCGATGGGGAGCGTGACGTGGGGATCGCCGATGGCCCGTCAAGCAAAGACGTCTCGGCTGATCTTGCCGACAGCGGGCGCGACGGAACAGCCACAAGTCCGGATGCTGCGAGCCCCGATGGCCCTCTCGCAGATCGGCCAGACGCAGGCACGGACGCAAGCGGAACGCAGTCCGAGGTTGGCAACGCAGTCGATCCCTTTGGCGTGACCATGCTCAAGCCGACCTTGGCCGGCGGCAAGGTCTGGTTCTCGAAATGGGACACTGGCGTCTCGCGCACCTTCACTGGCATCGATCCGCAGGATGCGTGGTTCGACGCCGACCACGGCGATGCCACCTACAAGACCGCGGGCGATGGGATCTTCAAGATCACGGGCAATGTTCCGCGCATGTACATCCACGATCCCGCCGACAGCGACCAGTGGCGCAACGTCGAGATCACGATGTACTTCATGCGCGTCGCCGACAATGCCACCGCGTGGGGCGGCCTGGTGGCCCTGGCGCGCACCAACCACGGCACCATCGGCAGCGAGACGGTCAATCTGTGCGACACGCGCGGCATCGACGCGCGCATGCGCTACGACGGCCACATCGATTTCGAAAAAGAAACCAGCCACCCCAACTCGGTGGCGGTGTCGAACAAGACCTACTGGAGCGGCGGCATGCCCAAGAACGTCTGGATTGGCTACAAGTCGCTCATCTACGACTTGCCGAATGGCAACGTGAAGCTCGAACTCTACATCGACGAGAGCGACGGCCAAAACGGCGGCAACTGGGTCAAGCTGAACGAGTTGGAAGACGACGGCACCAATTTCGGCGTGGGCGGCACCGCGTGCAAGCCGGGCATCGATCCGGCGGCCAAGCTGACCGCGGCGCCCACGCGCGACGGTTCCGAAACGGGCAAGCCCAACATCACGGTCTATTTTCGCAGTGATGGCGTGGGCACGGACGGCTTGCAATACAAGAAGGGCAGCGTGCGCGAGATTCAGCCGTAGTGGCTAAAGGCACTTTTGCGCAACGTCCGCCCTCGACGCAGCGGCCACGGAGGCTCGATAGCGCGAGGTTGTCGTTGCAGGTCTGGACGTAGTCACACCTCGTAACCAAGCCCCTTGAGTTCGGCGGCCAGGCGCTGCACCTCGCGCGTGACTTGCGCGGGCGCTGGCCCACCGATGATGGCCCGGCCGGCGACTGCACGCGAAGGGCTGAGTACTTGCAATGAGGCGGCGTGCAGCTCGGCGGCAATCTGCGGCAGGTCGTGCTCGGGCACGTCGCGCAGGGAAACCCCGAGCTGCTCCGCGTGGCGCACCAGCTTGCCGACAATCTCGTGCGCCTTGCGGAAGGGGACGTCTTCGCGAACCAGGTGTTCAGCCAAGTCGGTCGCGCCCAGCGCCGGATCGCTGGCGGCTTCTTTCATGCGTTCGGCGTTGAATTCAAGTCCGGCAATCAAGCGCGGCAGCACGTCCAGCACCAAGCGCGTGGTTTCGATGGCGTCGTAGAACGGCTCTTGGGTTTCTTGCAAATCCTTGTTGTAGGCCAGCGCCAGGCCTTTGCTGACGGTGAGCAGTGCCACCAGGTCGCCGATCAGGCGGCCGGGCTTGGCGCGCATCAGTTCGGCGACGTCGGGGTTGCGTTTCTGTGGCATGAGCGAACTGCCCGAGCAGTGTCCCTCGCCGAGGCGGACGAATCCGAATTCCGTGGTCGACCACAGCACCAATTCTTCGCCCAGGCGCGACAGGTGTACGCCCAGCAAGGCGCAGGCAAAGGCCAGTTCGGCGCAAAAATCGCGATCCGAAACCGCGTCCAGGCTGTTGCGCGTGGGCGCTGCGAAACCGAGATCCCTGCTGGTCGCTTCGCGATCGATGGGCAGCGACGTGGCCGCGAGCGCGCCCGAGCCGAGCGGGCACTCGGAGGCGCGGCGGGCGGCATCGAGAAACCGGCCGCGGTCGCGGCTGAGCATTTCCGCGTAGGCGAGCAGGTGATGTCCGAGAGTGATGGCCTGCGCGCGCTGCAGGTGGGTGTAGCCGGGCAAGAGCGTGGCTGCGTGCTCGCGCGCACGCCGGCAGATAGCGACGCGCGCCTTGTCGATGGCGATCACGATGGCGCTGGCCGACGAGAGGGCGAAAAGGCGCATATCGGTGGCTACTTGATCGTTACGGCTGCGCGCGGTGTGCAGGCGACGGCCGGGATCGCCGATGAGTTCGATGAGCCGGCTCTCGACGTTCATGTGCACGTCTTCGAGCGCGGGATCCATGGTGCGATCGCCGCGTTCGAACTCGCCGGCCACCTGGTCCAGACCGGCGACGATTTGCTTGGCATCGTCGTTGGAAATCAATCCCACCGCGGCCAGCATGCGTGCGTGGGCCTGACTGCCGCGCACATCATCGCGCAGCAGGCGCCGGTCGAAATCCACACTCGCGTTCAAGGCCGCCGCGGCTTCATCCATGGCGGCCCCGAAACGCGCTCCACGGCCGCCCGCCTTGGGCGCCGCCCCGGCTTTGTCGTTCTTGTTCTGATCGCTCATCGTCGCGGAGACTATCAGGGTCCTTCTTTGACCGCACCTGGCAGACACGCTACCGTGGTGGGGCTGCCGCGACCGGCCACCGCGTGCGGAGCCTGCCAGCTTCGCTGGCAGCGAAGCATCGCGGGAGGGCTTGGGAACCCTCCCAGGGTTCCCATTACAACAAGGTAAATCATGAAAATCCTGGGTATCAATCACTCCAACGACGCAGCCGCCGCGCTGGTCGTCGACGGACGGGTCATCGCCGCCAGCCAAGAAGAGCGCTTTTCGCGCATCAAGCATGACCCGGCCTTTCCCGACAAGGCCATCGACTTTTGCCTGAAAACGCAGGGCTTGAAGCTCGCCGACCTGGACGCCGTGGCGTTCTTTTGGAATCCCGGCATCCACGCCGAGGCACCGCCGCGCCGGCTTGTGAATTCGGTCCGCCACCACCTCGAATACCTCTACGGCGTGCCGTCGCGCCTGATTCCCCGCCTCGGCGAGCACGTGAACAGTATCGAACAAACCGTGCACCTGGCTTCCGGGCGCAAGCTGGCGATTCACTACCTTACGCACCACCTGTGCCATGCGGCGGCCGCATTCTTCACCTCGCCCTTTGCGGACGCCGCCATCCTCACCGCCGACGGCTACGGTGAGCGCCAATCCACCACCATCTATCGCGGCAACGGGACACGTATCGAACTCCTCGCCGAGATCGATTTTCCCCATTCCATCGGCTCGCTTTACGCCGCGCTCACCGACTACCTCGGCTTTCGCGCCAACAGCGGCGAGGGCAAGGTCATGGGCCTGGCGTCCTACGGCCATGACAGCGAATACGTGGCCAAGGTACGCAAGCTGATCATGCTCACCGAGCGCGGCTTCGAATTGGATCTTTCGTACTTCGAGTACTTCCTCGATCGCCCGCACCGCTACAGCGACAAGCTCGTGGCCCTGCTCGGACCGCCGCGTGTGCCCGAGAGCGAGGTCGACAAACGCCACGAGGACATCTCGTTCGCCCTGCAAACCGTGACCGAGGAAGCGATGCTGCACCTGGCGCGGCTGGCGCGAAAACTGACGGGGACCAAGAACCTGTGCGTAGCGGGAGGTGTGGCGCTCAATTGCGTGGCCAATGGTCGCCTTCAGCGCGAGACCGATTTCGAAAAATTCTTCTTCTACCCGGCGGCCGGCGACACCGGCACCTCGGTGGGCGCGGCCCTGGTGGTCGAGCACCTCTTGAATGGCGGCAAGCGCTCGATGGAAGTCGCTAGCGAATACCTTGGCACGGGATTCACGCCCGCGCAGGTGCGGACCGTGCTCGACCGCGGCCAGCTTCGCTACCACACCTTGAAAGATCCCGAGCTCGTGGCAGCGCGCATGGTTGCCGACGGGCTTATCATCGCTTGGTTCCAAGGCCGCGCCGAATTTGGCCCGCGCGCTCTCGGCAACCGATCCATCGTCGCGGATCCGCGACGCAAGGATATGAAAGATCTGCTCAACGCCACGGTGAAGTTCCGCGAGCCCTTCCGGCCCTACGCACCGTCGGTGCTGGAAGAATCCTGCGGCAAGTACTTCGGCAGCGACGTGCCCTCACCGTACATGCTGCGCGCCTATCCGACCCGGCCCGAGATGATCGACGTGCTGCCCGCCATCACCCATGTCGACGGCACCGCGCGCGTGCAGACCGTGAGCGAAAAACAAAACCCGCGCTACTATCGCCTCATCAAGGAATTCGGCCGCCTGACCGGCGTCGACTGCGTGCTCAATACCTCATTCAATATCCGCGGCGAACCCATCATCAATACCGTGGACGAGGCCATCAAGTGCCTCATGACCACCGGCCTCGACGCGCTTTTCGTCGAGGACTACCTGGTGGTCAAGGATGCCGCCAAGGTCGTGCCCTACGTGAACGCGTAGCGGCGCGATTCATCGCTACGGGCAGGCGCGGCCCGTTCCAGCCCCATAGTTCCAGTAGGCGTAGTCACCATTGCCGACGGCTCCAGGGGTGAAATAGAACGCGTACCCACTGTTCTGTTGGGCAGGTAGTGGCATGGTGCCGCTGCCAGCTTGCTGGACGGTGTTGATGTACAGCTTCCTAGTGCCAAGATTGGCATCGGTCCACCAACCAATATTGTTGTCGCAGGTGACAATGCACCACTCGGTCGTCTGAGCTTGGAGTTGGTCGGACCCGTAGCCGGTGCCGGTGATGACGGCACAGCTAGGGACCGAAACCTGAGCCGAGTTGGCCGAACTGCAGTTGCCGCCAGCGTCGCTGCTCGCAGTCACGACGTAGGAGTAGACTGTTCCGTTTGCGGCATTGTTGTCTTGGTACGGTGATGCCGTATCCGTTCCCACCGAGCCGCCATTTCGCAGAATATTGTACGAGGTCGCTCCTGGCGAGTTTGTCCAGACCAAAGTGACCTGCCTATTGCCAGATCGAATTGCACTCAATCCAGCCGGGGCTGTTGGTATCGTGCAGGATCTGACCGCTGGGGTCGCACTTGACTGCGCAGACACGCACTGGTGATTCGCATTGCTTGCGCTGACCTTGTAGTAGTAATTCGTTCCGTTGACGAGGCCGCTGGCTGGATCGGTGTACGTGGCAGCTGTCTGGTTGCTGCTGATCGCGGCGTAGGTGCCGCCTGAACTGGTGCTGCGAGAGACGGTGTACGCCGTTGCTCCGGTGACCGCGGTCCACGAGACAGTGATGGATCCGGCCGAATTCGAGGCGGTCAGGCCAGCGTTTGGTGCCGCCGGCGTTTGACAGGCGAGTGCAATCGAGGCAGGGGTCGAGGCAGCCGTGCAGGTGCCGATGGCAGTGACCTCGTAATAGTAGGTCGTGCCGACGGCAAGCGAGATGTCGGAATCGGTGAAGGTCAGGATGGCGTTGCCGACGTGGCCGACGCTGGTGTACCCGCTGCCGCTGGTGATGCTGCGGCCGATGTCGTAGCCGCCTGTCGGAACGGGGTTGGAAGCAGTCCAGGTAACCTTCACTTGCGTACTGGGCGTTACCGCGGCGGCCACGCCGCCGGGTGCGCCCTGGGAGCAGGCCGCCACCGGCGTTGCGGAAACTTCCGTGTTGTAGGTCGAACCGCACGAGCTATTGTTGGCGCTGACTTTGTAGTAATAGGTCGTGCCGTTGGTCAGTGGGGGGGTAGCGTCCGTGTAGCTGGCGACGGTCGGCGAGGCGATGGTCGCGTAGGTACCGCCCACGCCGGTCTTGCGCTGGAGCGTGTACGAAGCCGGGGCCGGCGTCGAGGCAATCCAGCTCAGCGTGACCTTGGCGTCGCCCGCGGTCGCGGTGATCGTTCCAGGAACGGAGGGTGGCGTGCACACCGGTGTGGCTGAAGCCACCGCCGAATCGGCCGACCAGCACGAGCCGTTACTCGCCGCGATCACGTAGTAGTACGTGGTTCCGTCGGTGAGCGGTTGGTCGATGTAACTCGCGGCAGTTGGCGTGGCGATCTGGGTGAAGGTTCCGGTACCGGTCGTGTTCCTGGACACCCGGTACAGCGTGGCGCCCGACGACGTGGTCCAGGTCAGCGAGACTTGCGCGTCTCCAGCGGTGGGCGTGACCACGGCCGGCGCCGAGGGCGGGACGCAGGCCGGGGTTACCGACGCCTGGTTGGAGTTGGTCGAGCTGCACGATCCGTTGCTGGCGGTAACGACGTAGTAGTAGGTCGTGCCGTTCGCAACGCTGGTGTCGGTGAAGCCCGTGGAGCTCTTGGTTCCGGCAAGGATGTAGCCGGATCCCGAGGTGGTGCTGCGCAGAACCTGGTAGGAAACGGCCGTCGCAGGCGCTGTCCAGGCGAGCACGACCGAGCCGTTGCCGGGCTGGGCAGAAAGATCGGCGATAACGGTGGGCGGCGTGCAAGCTGGCGAGGCCGATGCCTCGATCGAGTTGCCCGAACTGCACGAACCGTTGCTGGCGGTGACGACGTAGTAGTAGGTCGTGCCGTTGAGGACGTTGCCGTCCGTGAAACCGGTCCCGGTTGTTACGGTGCCGATGGTCGAGTACCCGGTTCCGGTACTCAAGCTGCGCGCGACCGAGTAGGAAACCGCGCCTGTCACCACGGGCCAGGCCAGGGCGACGGTGCCGTTGCCGGGGGTCGCGGTGACCACCGGGGCCGCTGGCGGCGTACACAGGCCCACTGGGGTCGCAGTCACCTGGGTCGAGTTCGCGGACTCGCAGGTCGCAATGGTGTTGATGGACGACACCACGTAGTAGTAGGGCTTGCCACCAGTGAGGCCGGTGTCGAGGTAGGGCGAGACGCTCGTGGTGGGCGAGCTGCCGAGCGTGGTGTAGCCGCTACCGCTGGTGGCGCTGCGTTTGACATTGTAGCCGGTAGCGCCCAATGCCGCGGTCCAGGAGACGGTGGCTTGCAAGGTTCCAGCAAGGGCGCCCGGGCCACTCGGCGCCGCTGGCGGGGTATACAAAAGGTCCGCCGGGCAGCTTGCGCTCGAACCCGTGCAGTTTTCAGTGGGATCGCACTTGTTGCCATCGGTCGACGCGCGGCAGACCGTGGTCGCCGGAGCCACGGAGTCGATGGGGCAGAGCGCACTGGTGCCAGTGCAGCTCTCCGCGACATCGCAGGGCCCTGCCACCGCACGGCAGACGGTGCCGATCAGCTTGAATCCGTCGGCTGGACAATCCGCGGTCGTGCCGGTACAGGTTTCCGCGATATCGCAGTCGCCAGCAGCGGCACGACACGAAGTCCCCGCGAGGGCCAGTTTGTCGGCCGGGCAGTCGGCGCTCACACCGTCGCAGCTCTCTTCGACATCGCACAGTCCAGCCACGGTTCGGCACGGGTAGCCAGCCGGCCTGAGCTGGCCTCCGACGACGCAGGCTCCTGCGGGGACATCGGGCTTGTTGCTGTCGCGTGCGTCGAGCACGTCGGCAGGAATCAGAACATCTGATTTTCCGCCATCGGCCGGGAGGTCTGCTGGCGTGTCACCGGTGACAACAGGCAAGTCGCCTGGTCCATCGGTCGGAACCACTGGCACATCGGGAAGGGCGCCAGCGTCGGATCCGGGATTGACGGGAGCGGTGTCGTCGGTGGGCAGGATGGCGTCAGATCCCGGGTTCGCCGTGTCCGGTCCGGAGCCTTCAACATCCGGGGAGTTGACGACGCCGCCATCCGCTGGCGTACCGTTGACGCAACCGTTCCTGCTGGCTGCGCACTCGGCGACCTTTTCTGGCTTGCTGAGATTCACGCACGCGCCTAGGGATCCACCGACGGATCCGATCATGCAAACGAAAACGAGAATTCTGCGCATGGGGCTCCTTACCGTCGTGGTACTAAGCTCGTCCTCCAATGGAACACCTGGCCTCAACCAATCGGGAATTCGGGAATTATGAATCCAATGTGCCGCCGCCGCCGCAACTCCAGTAAGTTTGCAGTATAGCCCACGGTCGAGGATCACAGGGCCGGATTCATCGCGGCGCGACTATCCCGCCGATGGCGGTTTCTTCCCGATATGGAGAACACTGCTGTCCACCATGGGCATCGGCGTCATGGGGCCCCGTCCTCCCTTGTGATCCAGTTCGCGACGCGAGGCCTGCGCGATGTCCGGATCTTTGCTACGGCTCAGACGGGCGAGAAGCTTGGTGGCGCGATCCGTTCCCAGCCGGCTAAGCGCCGCGATGGCTGGCACCATGACCGCGGCTGGCGGAGACTTTTGCCCTAGCATTCGCCCAAAGACTCCGATGGGCGTGGTCAGGCGGCACAAGGCGAATTCTGCCTCGGCAATGGGCAACGCGCCGGCCTCGCGGCGGCGCACGACAACTTCGATGGCGGCGCGCACCACTTGGGGGGGCGCCCCGCGCGCGTCCTTGGCCACGAGCTGAATAGCGCGGGGAATGATTTTTTCGCTGCCCACGCCGGTGTTGGCGCACAGGAGCAGCGCGCGGATGCGCACGTTCTCGTCGGGATCGCCCAGGGCAAGAGCCACGTACACCTCGGCGGCCGGGGGACAGGCGGATGCAAGCGCGGTCAGGGCATCACGCCGCACGCGCGCGGACTTGTGTTTGAACTGGCGAATGAATACATCGGCCGCGCTTTCTGGCGCCTTGCCGGTCACGCATGCGATGAGCAAGCGCGCGGTTTCTTCCTTCTCGATGTCCTGGTTCAGCGTTCGCAGCGCCGCCGCCACGCCACGCCCCTTCATCTCGGTCAAGATCCAGGCCGCTGCCTCGCAAACCTTGGGCTCGCCCGTGAGCACCACGGAGGCAACTGAATCAGCGGCGGTATCGCCGCCTTGACCGAGCAGGGCGAGGAGTGCCCTGCGGCCATCATTGTTTTCGGGAAACTCGGCCAGCACCGCCTCGACGGTCGGGACATCGAAGACCTCGGGAACCGCTTTGGGGGCCACGCTCTTGATGCGTTCGAGAATTCCCGTGGCCTGCACAGGCAGGTGCTGGATGAAGGCGTAGCGCGCGCCTTTTTGCAGGATGCGCACGGGATTGCTTTCGGGGCTGCCCTTGGGTGGCTCCTTGCCCATGTCCGTGCGCATGCTATCGACCCAATTCTCGGCCAAAACCCATTCCTGCAATTCGACGGGCAGCCTCGTGATGGGCACGATCTTGCGCCGGCACATGGTGCGCAGGGTTTCGTCCACTTGGCGCGACGAGGGCATCTTGAGCATGTGCTCGGCAATGGCGCGCAGGACCTGTGTCGCTGGCTCTGCGGGCATCTCGTTCGCGCTGCCCGATTCCTTCAGGATAAGGCCGGTGGTTCCATGGAGCGAGAACACGGGCAAGCCGCGCAGGATGATGTCGAGGGCGTGGACTTCTCGCAGCGCCGGCACGTCGCGCACGAGTTCGTCGACGGTCTTGCAGTGAAAGAGCATCTGCCGGAGCACGTCGAACTTGCGGAAGTACGAATAGGCCATACCGACGGTCAGTCGCTCGCTCTGATTGAATAAGGCGGCTGGCGTGTTCGTGCCCAGGGTGACCGCGGCACGCAGGTCGCGGGCGAGCCGTGCGAAGGCCAAGAGTTGGTACCAGGGCAGGTCCGGCCGCGCGGGTGGCTGCTCGGATTCGCAGACGATGGAAATGCGCGCGACCTTCTTGTCGAGCAGGGCCTTGACGAGACGGCGGCCCTCCGCGGCCGGGGACTTCTCCACCGGCGGCACGGTCACGATTTCTAGAAATGTGTTCCACTCGGGCTCGGTCACACCGCGGGCAAAGGCCAGCGCCACCAGCCCGCGATGCTGCATGTATTCGAGTAACTGCAGGACGAAGGCTCCGCCGATGGAAGGTCCGACAATGCGGCGAAGTTCGATGCGCTGGGGCGAGGTGCCGTCGACCCAGATCTCCGGCGGACCACCTGCCACGGCCGGCGGCCCGATGACATAGCCGATCTCCGGCTGGGTCCGCTGCAGGCGCCCGAGCTCTTTCAGGAGGCGAGCGCGCAGGCGGGGAAAGTTCGGCTTGGCCGGGTCGTATTGGGCCACCCGGCCGAGGGCGCGCACCAGCGTGATGGTGAACTCGACGACCTGATCCGCTAGTGTGTTCATTCCCTGACTCGCCTCCGGCGCGGTGACAAGGACGGGCGATCGACGTCAATCGGCCCCCGGCGCCAGATCCCGCCCTGGCAGCCTGTGGCTGATTCTACGCCAACCGCCGCCAGACCCAAGAAAGTGGGGCTAACTCGCTCGGCGGGTTTTGATGCCGCCTAACTCGTCGAAGAACTTGGTCGTGGTGTCGATGCCATTTTCGAGCGATTCGACCACCAGGCCGAGCAGGCCGTCGTTGTCGTGGCGGAGCACCTCGTAGTAGCGCTGCCGGTCGATGGAATGGATGATGGCAGGCAAGTACTTGGCGCGGAGTAGAACGTAATTGGTGAGCAGTCTCGCGACCTTACCTGCGTTCTTGGTCCACGGATAGGCACGCAGCAGCTTGAGCTGAAGGCGTGTGCCGGCAACCACCGGATGCAGGGACGCGTACTCGGATGACTCCAACCATTCGCCCAGCTTGCGCATCTGGTAGACGATCTTCTCGGGCGGACAGATCTCGTGATAGTACAGCCGGTGCAAGGGGTTTTCCTTGCGGTACGGGCAGCCCTTGGCCACCGCATCGGGCGTGACCATGGCGTAGAGCTTGCGGACGAAATCGAGATCAACGACTGGTGGTTTCTTGGCCCGAGCCAACTCGCGCAGATAGTCCGCGGCTTGCTTGTGCGTGCGAACCTCTTCGTAGGTCGGAATCAGGGAAACATCGCTGATGATTCGCTGGTCGATAGCGGCTTTCAACTCGGAATAGGAAAGCACGACGCCGTCGAGGGCGTTGTCGTGGAAGAGCCACGAGATATCCAGCTTGTACTGGTAGTCACTCGTGACCTTGTCTGGAAAACTGCTGGCCTTCTCGGCAAGCATTCCCATTTTTGCGTCAAGTTCGAACAACCTCGCTTCCATGGACAACCACTCCTTCTCCTGGCTGAACCGCCTCTTGACATGCGCGTTATCGCTCAAAAGAAGCCTTTAGTCAAGCGGGGTTACGCATATTGGATGTCAGTTTGTATGTGATTTTTATTACTACTTATTTTGTGATAGAACGCCTGCGACGGATTCGGATGAGGGTCGCAATATCATTCAATCTGCCTGCAATTATTAGGGAAAAGCAGGGTGTAAAAAAATTGACTTGGCGAGTGGCGGTTGGATGATGGTTGGGTTTCGTGCGCTACGAGTGAACTGCCCGTATTGGGTTTCTATTCCGTTGGGGGCGCGGGATCGCCCCGTCACCGACGGCAATGGAACAGTGAGTCTCAGGCGCCCGCCGACAAACTTGCCATCGATGATTACCGAGATCGCTCAAAACCCTGGCCACTCACCCGTCCTCCTGGAAGAGACCTTGGGGTTCCTTGCGCCCTCCGCGGGGGGCGTGTATTGCGATGCCACGGTTGGGCTGGGTGGACATTCCGCGGAGATCTTGCGGCGTTCCTCGCCCGACGGGCGGCTGGTTGGTATCGACCGCGACCAGAAGGCCATCGCACAGGCGGCGGAGAACCTGGCGCCGTTTGGCGAGCGGGTGGTGCTGGAGCATGCGCGCTTCGGATCCATCCGCTCCATCTTGGAAGGCGCCAAGACTCCTCTCGTGGATGGCTGCGTGGTGGACCTGGGGGTTTCGTCCATGCAACTCGACCGCTCCGAGCGGGGATTCTCGTTCCGCCACAACGGCCCGCTCGACATGCGCATGGACCAGTCCCTGGGCGAGACTGCGGCCGATTTCTTGCGCCGGTCGGATGAGGACGAGCTCGAACGGATCTTGCGCGATCTCGGCGAGGAGCGCTTTGCCCGCAAGATTGCCCACGCCATCGTCGAGGCGCGCGGCAGTGAGGATCTGTCCACCACCTTTGCCCTGTCTCAACTCATCGCGCGCACAATCGGCAGACGCGAACGCAACAAAGATCCCGCCACGCGAACCTTTCAGGCCCTGCGCATCGCCCTAAACGACGAGCTCGGTGAACTCGAGAGGTTCTTGACCGATGCCCCATCGTGTCTGAAGCCGGGCGGACGCCTGGTTGTCATCAGTTTTCATTCGCTTGAGGATCGAATGGTCAAGCGAAGCTTCCGCGCGCTGGCCGCCCACGACGCCGACGCCAAGCCGTGCCTACGTATTCTGACCAAACACGTGGTCACCGCCAGCGATGAAGAGCGCGCGCGCAACCCGCGTTCGCGCTCGGCCAAGTTACGTGCGGTGGAAAGGTTGTTCGCATGACTTCCCCAGCCGCCGTGGCCAAAGCGGTCGTTGAATCTGGAGGTGCAAGGCGCAGGCTGGGCTTTGGTCTGATTGGCTTGATTGTGCTGGGTGTGACCCTGGTGGCGACCGCGCACGTGGCGGTTCACGCCAAGCGCATCGAGGTCGCCATCGCGCTCGGCAAGGAAGAGCGAGCCTCTCGCGAACTTACCCTGCAACGCCGGAATCTCGAAATCGAGATCGGCATGCTCAAGGATCCCGCGCGCATCATCGCCATCGCGCGCGATCAGCTCGGCATGCGACCGCCCGCCCCAGCGGACATTCACGCGGGTTTGGCCAACGCGGGGGCAAAGCAAGAATGACGACCACTTGGACCAAGTTGCGCGTGGTCCTGTTCGGGCTGGGTCTGCTTGGCCTGGCCTACCTGGTCGGACGGCGCGCGGTGCAGCTGCAGGTGCGCGAATCGGCGCAACTGCGCGAGTGGGCCGAGAACAATTACCTGCGCGAGATCGAAATTGCGCCGCGCCGGGGCCGCATCCTTGACCGCAAGGGCAACGAGCTCGCCTCGACGGCGGATCTGGATTCGGTGTACTGCAACCCGCGCCAGTTGGCTTTCGTGCAGGACGGCAGCCGCAAGCTGGCCGCGGCTTTGCACATGGACGTGCGCGAGCTGGACAAGAACTTGGCCGGCAAGCGCGAGCAGTATTTCGCGTGGGTCAAGCGGCGCGTGACGCCTGACGAGAGCAAGGCCGTGGCCGCCCTGGGATTGACCGGCGTGGGCACGCGCAAAGAGCCGCGCCGGGTCTATCCCAACGGGGCGCTGGCCGCGACCGTAGTCGGCCACGCCGGTCTCGACGGCAAGGGCCTGGAAGGCGTGGAGCTTGGGTTCGAAAAAGCCTTACAAGGTACCGGCATGGAAGTCGTGGGCGTGCACGACCGACTGGGCCGCGACCTGCTGGTCGACGGTGCCATCGATTCGTCGTCGTCGGCGGGCAAGGATCTGGTGCTCAGCCTCGACCGCTACCTGACCTTCGAAACCGAACGCGTTCTTGCCGAGACCGTGGCCAAGCACAACGCCAAGGCCGGAATGTCGGTGATGATCGACCCTCGCACGGGCGAGATCCTGGCCATGGCCAGCGTGCCTACCTACAACCCCAACGATCCGTCGGATGCCGCCAAGCGCGGCGCGCGCAACCGCACCATCTCGGACACCTTTGAGCCTGGCTCGACGCTTAAGACCTTCACCTTCGCCGCGGCCCTCGATGCCGGCAAGGTGAGGCCCGAGGACAAATTCGACTGCCAGATGGGCCAGCTGGTGGTGGGCAAGTTCCACATTCGCGACGACCATCCCAAGGGTGTGATCACGGCGGCCGAGGTCTTCGCGCACTCGAGCAACATCGGCACCGTCAAGATCGCCCGTCGCATCGGCAAGGAAGCCCTGTGGAACGCGCTCGATCGCTTTGGTTTCGGCCGCCCGACCTACCTGGGCCTGCCCGGAGAGCGCCGCGGAATCCTGCGCCCCATCTCGCGCTGGGGCGAGATTGAATTCGCGACGCACGCTTTTGGCCAGGGACTGACCGTGACGCCCGTGCAGCTTGCCGCGGGATTCGCCGCTATCGCCGCCTACGGCATCTACCATCCGCCGCGGCTCGCGCTGCACTACATTGGCAGCGACGGAAAACCCGAGGCGGTAGAGCGGCCGGTTGAGGCGCGTGGTGACACGCGCGTGATGTCCGAAAGCGCGGCGCGCACCCTGCTTGCGATCATGCAAGGCGTGACCGAAGACGGAACCGCCAAGGCCGCCGCAATCCCGGGCTACCCCGTCGCTGGTAAGACCGGCACCGCGCAGAAGGTGACCAACGGTCGCTACGATTCGTCGAAATTCCTATCGTCATTCGTCGGCATCGTGCCCGCCGACAATCCTCGCTTGGTGGTTGCCGTGATGATCGACGAGCCGCAAGGGATCCACTACGGCGGCGTGGTGGCCGCACCCGCTTTCAAGGCCATTGCCGAGAGCGCGCTTCGTTATCTCGGTGTGGCGCCTTCGATGCCCGCGGTCGCCCAAGACAAGCAGAACAAGAAGCCCGGCAAGTCTCAACCCAGGCCAGTCGTGGTCGAAGCAGAGCCCGATGGCCCCGGACTCGACGAACCGGCCGCGGTGGTGGCCAGCGAACAGAGCGACGCCGAAGATGGCGCCCTGGCCGAGGACGACGAAGTGCCGACGGCGGCGACAGGTGGCGGGCCAGTCGCATTTCCCGATTTCACCGGCATGAGCATGGGCGAGGCCATCCGGGCCGCGCGCAAGGCTGGCGTTGAATTGATTCCGTCGGGTAGCGGAGTCGCGGCCAGCCAGTCGCCGAGGCCTGGCCCGGCATCTGCGGACACGGTCTGCCGTGTTTCCTTCCAACGCAGGGGAGGCTAGAAGATCCCATGGCGCGGCTTTCGGACCTGCTCAGGAACGTGGACGGCGCACACGTGGTTTCGGGTACCGACACGATGGAGATCGGCGAGGTTCGCGACGATTCGCGCCGGGTTCGTGCCGGCGATCTCTTCGTGGCCATTCCAGGCACCAAGCAGGACGGTCGCAGGTTCATCGACGACGCCCTGGCCAAGGGCGCGGCAGCCATTCTCACGCAAGCAGAAGGCGTGTCCGACGGCGAGCTGGCGAGCAAGGTTGCTCTGATCATCGTCCCGAGTGCGCGCCAGGCTCTCGGCGTGGTGGCAGCCAACCGCTTCGCGGCGGTCTCGGCGCTGACCTTGACCGCAGTGACCGGGACCAACGGCAAGACCACGACGACCTATCTCGTCGAGTCCATTCTGGCCGCGGCTGGGCGCAAGCCGGGCGTCATCGGCACCGTAGGCTACCGCTTTGGCGGCAGGCAAAAGCCGGCGCTCTTGACCACTCCGGGGGCGCTGGAATTGCACGGCAACATGGCCGAGATGAAGCAAGCCGGCGCCAGCGACGTAGTCATGGAGGCGTCGTCCATCGCGCTCGAACAGGGTCGTTTGGCCGGCTGCCGTTTTCGCGTCGCCGCGCTGACCAACATCACCCAGGATCACCTCGACTACCACGGCACCATGGCCAGCTACTTCGCGGCCAAACGCATCTTGTTCCAGGAACTGATGGTGCCCGCGAAGGGCGTCGGCGTGTTCTTCGTCGACGACGAACAGGGCCTGGCCATGAGGAACGAGGCAACGTGCCCGGCGCTTACCCTGACCCGGCAAGATCGCGGAGCGGACGTCGCGGTTGTCGAAAGGCGACTCGGCGCGGATGGCGTTCGCGCGCGTGTTGCCACGCCGTCGGGCACGCTGGAGATCGCCTCGCCGCTGGTCGGCGAGTTCAATCTGGACAACGTGCTGACCGCGGTCGGGATCGCGCTAGGCCACGGCATTTCCGCGGACGCCATCGCCACGGGCTTGGCCCGCTTGCGTGGGGTTCCGGGCCGGCTCGAAGTCGTGGCCAACGAGGCCGGCGTGCTTTGCGTGGTCGACTACGCGCACACCCCCGATGCGCTCGAACGCGCGCTCGATGTTCTCCGTCCTCTCGTCAAGGGCCGGCTCATTTGCGTCTTTGGCTGCGGCGGCGACCGCGATCGCGGCAAGCGGCCGCTCATGGGCGAGGCCGCGGCCATGCGCGCCGACATCGCGCTGGTAACCTCCGACAACCCGCGCACGGAAAAGCCCGAGTCGATTATCGAGATGATCCTCGAGGGCGTGCGCCGCACGGGAAAGCCCGAACGAAGCGCGGCCGACCTCGTGCAAGGGCAGAGCGGATTCCACGTCGAGCCCGACCGCGGAGTTGCGATCTCTCTCGCGGTGGCCTTGGCGCGCGTGGGAGACGTGGTTCTGCTGGCAGGGAAAGGGCACGAGGACTACCAGATCGTCGGCACCGAGAAGACTCACTTCGACGACCGCGAGATCGCGGCGGCCGCCTTCGCGGCGCGGAGGGGCGCGTGACCGAAGCCGCGTCGCCCAAGGTTCGCCCACTCGGCTGGGCCTGCGCAGCCATGGGCGGAACCATGCTGATCAAAGCAAAACATCCGGGCGCGACTTTCACCGGCGCGGCCATCGACAGCCGCGAGGTGAAGCCCGGGCGTCTCTTCTTCGCGCTTCCCGGCGAGCGCGTGGACGGCTTCGATTTCTGCGCTGCCGCGGCCAAGGCCGGCGCCGCAGCTGTGGTCGTGGCCGCGGATCGAGGGATGCCGGCGGGATGCGACGGCGTGCCCGTGCTCGCCGTCAGCGACGTGCGGCGCGCGCTCGGCGATCTGGCACGTACGGTGCGGATGCACTTCCAAGGGCGCGTGGTTGGTGTCACGGGATCGAACGGCAAGACCACGACCAAGGAACTGATCGCCGCCGCACTCTCGGTAGCGGGCTCTGTCTTGCGCACCCAAGGCAATTTGAACACGGATGTCGGCCTACCCATGACCGTGCTCGAATCGACCGAGGTGGAAGACTTCTGGGTTCTGGAAATGGCCATGCGCGCGCGCGGGGAGATCGCCTATCTGGCCGACATCGGCAAGCCCCACGTCGGGGTGGTGACCAATGTGGCGGGCGCGCACCTTGAACGCCTGGGCTCTATCGAGGAAGTCGCGCGCGCCAAGGGCGAGATCTTCCACGGCCTCGCCGATGGCGGTGTGGCGATACTCCCGGCCGACGACCCGCTGCTCGAACTCGAAGCCAGCCACCTGCCCGAGGAGCGCAAGCTTCGCTTCGCGCCTTCTGGCCCGCGGCCAATGCGTGCGCATGTGCGAATTCTCGAATGCATTCCCGCGGGCGAGCGCGGATCCGTGGTTCGCCTTTCGGTGGGCTCGACGCCGGTGACCGTGCGCCTGCCCCTCGCGGGAGAGCACAATGCGCGCAACGCCGCTGCGGCCCTCGCGGTTGCGTCGGCGTGCGAGATCCCGATCCTTGCCGCGGCCAAGGCGCTGGAGACTGTCGCCCTGCCGCCGCACCGATCGCGGCTGTACGTCTTCGCCGGCCGCCGTGTGATGGACGATTGCTACAACGCCAACCCGACTTCGATGCTTGCCGCACTGGACGCGGTGGCCGCCTCGGCGGGTGCATTGGGGAATGCCTTTGCGCTTCTGGGTGACATGCTGGAACTTGGTCCTGAGACGGCCAAGGCGCACGAGGAGCTGGGTCAGCAGGCCGTTCGTCTCGGATTCGCCGGGTTGGCCGCGGTAGGCGAGTTGGCTGCGCACATGGCGGCCGGGGCACGATCTGCCGGGCTGAACCGGAATCGCGTGCTCGCCACGTTGGATCCGGATCTCGCCGCATCCGCGGTCGCCGAGTGGTCCAAACCTGGGGATTGGGTGCTGGTGAAGGCGTCGCGTGGGATGCGGCTCGAGCGCGCACTCGATGCGCTGGCAAGAAAGTTGGGGACGTAAATGCTCTTTCATCTCTTTCAACGGCTGCGCGGCGAAATCGGGGCCTTCAATGTCTTCCGCTACGTCTCGACGCGCACCATGCTCGCCACGCTGACCTCGCTCTCCATCACCTTCCTGGTGGCACCGTGGTTCATCCGGCGCGCGCGCGCCCGCCAGCTTGGCGAGGTGATTCGCGACGACGGCCCCGCTGGCCACGCCAGCAAGCAGGGCACGCCGACCATGGGCGGCGCACTCATCATCATGGCCCTGGTTACGGGCACGGTGCTGTGGTGCGACCTGACCAGCCCTCTCGTGTGGCCCGCGCTCTTCGTCACCGTCGGTTACGGGGCACTCGGGTTCGTCGACGACTACCTGAAGATCACCAAGAAGAACAAGCGCGGCGTGCCGGGCAAGCTGAAACTGTTGGTGCAGTTCGTGGTGGGTGCGGTGGCCGTGGGCTGGCTGTTTTACGGCGGCGGCCTCGCGCCGGAAATTCGCCAGCGTCTCGCCGTGCCCTTGCTCAACTTCGAGCATCACCACATCCAGATTCCACTTCTGCTCTACGCCACCGTCGGCCTTGTTCTCGTCGTCATGGGCTGTTCCAATGGCGTGAATCTCACCGACGGCCTCGACGGCCTGGCCATCGGTCCCGTCATCGTTTCGACCTTCACCTACATGCTGCTTTGCTACGCCGCCGGACAGACCCTGGCTGGCTTCAACATCGCGCACTACCTGGGCATGGCGCACGTGGCGGGCGCGGGCGAGCTGGCCGTGTTCTGCGGCGCCATCGGCGGCGCGGGTATTGGATTCCTCTGGTACAACACGCACCCGGCGCAGGTGTTCATGGGCGACGTGGGCGCGCTCGCCCTAGGCGGCGCCATTGGCTTCGTGGCCTTGGCCACCAAAACCGAGCTGTCGTTGCCGGTGATTGGCGGCATCTTCGTGGTCGAGGGTTTCTCCGACATCATCCAGGTCGGCTACTACAAGGCGACCAAGCGGCGCATCTTCTTGATGGCCCCGATCCATCACCATTTCGAGAAAAAGGGCTGGCCAGAATCCCGCATCGTGGTGCGTTTCTGGATCGTTTCCTTTTTCTGCGCCATCGTTGGCTTGCTACTGACGTTGAAGGTTCGTTGATGCAGTCTCCCCAGCGCGATTTGACCGGCAAACGCGTCCTGGTGGTCGGCCTTGGCCGCTCCGGGATCGCGGCGGCGCGGTTGTGCGCAATGCGTGGAGCGCGCGTGACCGTGAACGACGCCAAGGACACCGCCCAGTTGCGTTCGGACCTGGCCCTTTTGCCTGCGACCGTGCGCCAGGAACTGGGGGGGCATCCCGCCGAGATCTTCGTCGGACAGGACTTGATCGTGCTGTCCCCTGGCGTCCCGCCCATGCCCCAGATCGACGCCGCACGGGCCAAGGGCGTGTTCGTCACGGGCGAACTCGAGCTGGCGTCGTGGTACGTGGAATCGACCATGGTCGCCATCACGGGCACCAACGGCAAATCGACCACCACGACCTTGTGTGGCGCCATGCTGGGGGCCAATGGCCGGCCCACCTTCGTGGGCGGCAACCTGGGCACGCCGCTGTCCGAAGCTGTCGGCACGCACGCCGGGCGCCCGGGTGGCAACTGCGTGGTCGAGGTCTCCAGCTTCCAGCTCGAGACCGTGCGTACCTTCCGCCCCCAAGTGGCGGTGCTGCTCAATATCTCGCCCGACCACCTCGACCGCTACCCCGATTTCGCGGGCTACGTCGCCGCCAAACAGCGCATCTTCGCCGCCCAGACCGCGTCCGACTTTGCGGTGATCAACATCGACGACCCCAATGTCGAGACCGCGGCCCGCAACATCCAAAGCCGGTGCGTGCTCATCTCGACCCACCGGGCGCTTGGCGTCGGCGGTTGGCTCGAGGGCGATTCCTTGTGCGTCCGTCTTCCCGGCGGCCCCATCGAATACTATCCCGCGCAACTGCCAGGCCTCGTCGGCCGGCACAATCAAGAGAACGCCCTCGCCGCGCTGGTGGCTGCGCGACTTATCGGAACGCTGCCAGCCGAGGCGCGCTACACGCTGGTGTCGTTCCGCCCGCTGCCCCACCGTATGGAACTGGTGGGCGACTTCAACGACATCGAGTTCTACGACGATTCCAAGGGCACCAACGTGGGCGCCGTGGTGGCCGCGCTCGACGGATTCCCGCGCAAGGTCGTTCTCATCGCGGGTGGCAAGGACAAGGGCGGCTCGTACGCGCCGCTGGCCGAGGTCATGAAGAAGCACGGGCGGGCCGCGGTTCTCATCGGCGAGGCCGCGCCCAAGATCAGGGCTGTCCTCGAGCCGGTCGTACCGGTCAAGATGGCCTCGTCCATGGACGACGCGGTAGAGCTCGCCGCCGAGCTTGCCGAGCGCGGAGACGCGGTGGTGCTCTCGCCCGCTTGCTCCAGTTTCGACATGTATCGCGACTACGCCCACCGCGCCGAGGTTTACCGCGCCGCAGTCCAGGTGCTCATCAGCAGTACTTCGGACAAGATCCCCATCGATCCGGAGATCGACTGATGATCTTGCGTGAACGCATCGCCGCGTGGTGGCCGGGGCGCAAGCGCGATCTGCTCGCCGAGTTCGGCGAACGATCGGATCCATCGGAAGGCCCAGACCTGTGGCTGGTCGGCGCGGTGCTGGCCCTGACCGGGTTTGGCATCGTGATGGTGTTTTCGGCCGGCGCCGTGTTCGCGGCCAAGACCTACGGCGACTGGACCTACTTCCTCAAGCGCGAGGCCGTGTACGCGGGCGTGGGCTTGCTCGCATTCTTCGTGGGCTCGCGCCTCGACTACTCCGTCTATCGCAAGATCACCTATCCGCTGCTCTTCTTGAGCATGGTGTCGCTGGCCGCGGTGCTGAAGCTGGGACCATCTATCAATGGCGCCGTTCGCTGGTTTCGCTTGGGTCCGCTGTCCTTTCAGCCGTCGGAGCTGGCCAAGTTCGCGCTCGCGCTTTACCTCGCGGTCTTGCTTGCGCGCAAGGCCGCGAAGGTGCGCGATTTCTCCATCGGGTTTTTGCCGCCCCTGATCATGACCGGAGTTTTTCTTGGGCTCTTGCTCAAGCAGCCCGACCTCGGCACCGCAGTCATCATCGGCGTCACCGCTCTCGGGCTGATGTTCGTGGCCGGCACGCGCACGAGCTACATCTTGATTTCCGTGCTCATCGCCGCGCCCATCGGCTGGAAGGTGTTCATCACCGGCGAATCCTGGCGCATGAAGCGCCTGCTGGCTTTCCTCTATCCTTGGCAGTACCGCCGCAATACCGGCTACCAGCTTTACGAATCGCTTATCAGCGTTGGATCGGGCGGGGTGTGGGGTCAGGGCCTTGGCCAGGGCCACCAGAAACTCTTCTTCCTGCCCGAGGCGCACACCGACTTCATCCTCGCCGTGGTCGGTGAAGAGCTGGGCCTGGTCGGCATCTTGGCCGTACTGGCGGCTTTTTCGCTGCTGGTGTGGCGCGGTCTGCGCGCCTCCATGCGCGCGCGCGACGCTTACGGCTGCTACCTGGCCTTCGCCATTACCTGCCTTTTCGGGCTGCAAACCATCGTCAACATGTGCGTGGTGCTGGGCCTCCTGCCGACCAAAGGATTGCCCTTGCCCTTCGTCAGCTACGGCGGCACGGCCCTGGTCATGAGTTTGTTCATGGCGGGCGTGCTGGCCAACATTTCGGCGCGCATGCCCGAGCCGTCGCGCATGACCCTATGGCAATCGTTGCGTACGGTGCGCAGCCGGTCCAAGAACCGGCGCACGGGCACGCCTGACGTGCGCGTCGTCGTCGAGGTTCCCTAGCTTGCGCCTGCTCGTCGCTGGCGGGGGAACTGGCGGTCATCTCTTTCCGGGCATCGCCGTCGCCGACGAGGTCGTCCGGCGCGGCGGCGAGGTGCTCTTCGTGGGCACGAGCCGCGGCATCGAAACCCGCGCCGTGCCCGCCGCTGGCTACGCCCTCGAAACCCTGGAGGTGAGCGGGCTTAAACGCATGGGACTTTGGGGCACCGTGCGTGGCCTCGGCCGCGTGCCGCTGGCCATCGCCAGATCCATCGCGATCTTGCGCCGGTTCAAGCCGGAGCTGGTCCTGGGCGTGGGCGGCTACGCCTCGGGTCCGATGGTGCTCGCCGCTGTTTTGCTCGGCTATCCCACCGCGATTCAAGAACAGAACAGCGTGCCGGGCATCACCAATCGCGTGCTCGGCCGGCTGGTGCGCGCGGTGTTCATCGCATTCGAGGACGCGGCTAGATTCTTTCCCGCGCGGAAGATCGAACGCCTCGGCAATCCCGTGCGCCAGAAGATCGTTGCGGCCCTGCAGGGCGCGGGCAAGACCGGTGGGACAGCCGAAAAGTCGCGCATCTTCGTGGTGGGCGGCAGTCAGGGAGCGCGGGCCGTGAGCGATCTGGTGACAGCCGCGGTCGCCGCGTTAGCCGCCGCGGGTATCGATTTCGCGCTTGTGCACCAGACTGGCGGCGCGGATCTCGATCGCATTCAAGAACGCTATCGCGAGCTCGGCCTCGCCGATCATGTGGCGGTGAAGGCATTCATCGAGGACATGGCCGCCGCCTATGCCGAGGCCGACTTCGTCGTCGCGCGTGCCGGCGCTTTGACCCTGGCTGAACTTGCCATCGCGGGAAAGCCCGCGATTCTCATTCCGCTGCCCACGGCCGCGGACGATCATCAGCGCAAGAACGCGGCTCAGTTTGCGAGCGCCGGCGCAGCGCTGGTTCTCGATCAAGGCACCGCTCGTGCCGAGGATCTGGCCGCCGCGATCACTTCCCTCGCGCAAGATGGCGGCAAGCGCGCCGACATGGGCGCTGCCATGCGCGGCCTCGCGCACCCGCAAGCCGCGCAGGCCATCGTGGATCGCCTGGAGACGCTCGTCCGCAAGCCTTAAGACGCGCCGATGGTGGAGTCGGCGGCTGAGGCCAGAGGCGGCCCGCTCAGGGGTCAAATGGCATCGCGATTTGTGTGCCGCTCGTATCAAAACTCACCGGGCTTGGTCCGATTCCCGTGTCGTAAGTGACGATGGCCTTCACGGCGGCCGAACTGGAGAATGCTGGTGAGTGATGAATGGCCACGATGCCATCGCCCTGCGCCCCGGCCGGCAGCTTGGCCTTGTAGTCTGCAAGTTGCTGGGGGCCTTTGAGCTGGTCGCGAAAAGCGATGGCACCGCTTACCACCGAGGCGGGAATCGCAGGCCAAAAGAAGCCCTCGTATGTGGTTTGATCATCAACCGTAAAATCTGCCCACGCCTGTGATTCGCCGATGACGATACCGTCAATTCCGCGGACAAGCGCAGCGTCGAGAATCGTGGCGACAAACGCCCCGACAATGGGGCCGGAGGAGCCCGACGAAATGCCGACGTCCTGGACCTGGCAATCGGGCACGCCCATGGCCTTGAAGTAGGCCCGTAGGTGGGCAGTAACCACGTCGGCGTCGAGACTGAAGGATGGGCGATTCAGTGCTGGTGAGTCGCCATTCGACGACGCCCCCACGCTACCGTTGGCTGCGATGGCGATGACTCCCTGGCTGCCCACCCAGCGCACCAGCCCGTCGGCGTCCTCCCGTACGGGGGATGAACCGAAAGCGAAGCGCGATTTCGAAAGGTCGTACGAGGCGCCCGGCAAATCCTGTCCAGACCAACAAGTTGGTGCAGCATTGCCCCCGTCGCTGCCGATGGTTGGGGCGACCGCGCCCGGGTCACTATTGCTCGTGCAGGCGGCTCCCTGCAGACTGACAAGGGCCGCGGCGGTGCAAATGAAATGGTGATGATTCATGTTGGTTGTTCCTAGCAGCAAGCACCGTGCCACAATGGATCGCGTAGATCCTATCCATACAGCGGCAACGTTGTGAATCCATCCAGGTAACCGCGACACCGGCGTCGTGATCGCGTCGCCCGAGTTGCTTGCGGAGGAATCGATCCTAAGGGCTCTTGGTATCTCTGGCCCACAAGCCCAGAGTGGGGGGTTCAGGGGGCGACCCAGATCTTCACGTTCTGGAACGAGTCGATCAGGCGGTAGCCCTTGCCGGGCAAATAGCCAGCCGCGGGCCAAGACGCCCAGTTTCCCTCGACGAACAGATGTGGCATGTGCTGGTTCATCATGCCCACTACTTCGTCGTGGGTGACAATGCCGATGCGGCGCCGCTCTTGGGGCGACAAGCGGGGGGCAGCACGAAAACCAAAATCGTTGGCCAACGTGGAAATGATCGGGGTCCGGGTCGTGACGAAATAACCCGGCCACCAACTTGCGCCCATGGGCTGGTTCGCGGCATCGATCTTCTGCGCCACCGTGAGGATCGTCGGAATAGACCAGCGGGCCACGCGATCTTTCAGCAAAACGCCAGGGACGCCCTCGCCGGTCACAACATAACGTTTGAGATCGCGCGCCCCCAAGATCACGTAAGGGATCGCCAGCACCACCAAGAGCGGCCACGCTTTCCACCCGCGCAAAGAAGCAAAGGCCATTACGGCTTCCACTACCAGGAACGGCACCAGCAAACAGAAATACTGCGGGTCGGTTGGGCTGGGAACCAGGCTGACCAAGAACAAGGCCAACCACAGATAGGAAGTGAGCCGATTGCGGCTCGAAAGGGGAGAGAGCAAGGCGACGAGCGCCGCCACGGTCAAGCCGAGGAACTGCAAGCTCCCGGGTAGCCGCCCCTTGCCGTTGAGGTAGAAGACGGACAACAAGGTGTTCTTTTTGTTGGGCAGGTTGTTGATGAACCCGGTTTGTCCGAACTCGCGGATGCTGTGGTAGGTCCAGTTGCCGAAGGCGAAATTGTGCCAGTCGCGAAGAACATAGGGCAGGAGCAAGAGCGCACCGGCGAGCGCGCCTGCAGCCAAGGCCGCGACGAATTTTAGTCCGCGGCGCGAGATCCCGTGTCGGCGCAGGAGAAAAAGCAGCGCGCAGGGAAAGGCGACAATGACGTACAGGCGGCACTCGACGGCCAGGGCGAAGGCCAGTCCACCGCACGCCACGACCAGCGGAGTTTGCGCGGCCTCTAGCAACAGAACCCCAATCGACAGCAGGAGAGCGGTGAGGCCGAAGGGCTTGGCGATGGCGAACCAACCTCCGGCAGATCCGGTGATGAGATACGCCACAGCGCCGACCGCGGCCCAGCGCTTACACCGGCACGCGCGCAGAAGGATCTCCAGGATCACGAGGCCCGTGCCCACCGCAATCAAACTGGAAAGGAGCCGCGCACTATACCAGCCGCGTCCAAACAGCCAGAAGTAGGCCCCGTAGACGTGCTCCCAAAATGGCATCTGCGGGTAGAAGAAGTCGGTGTACAGACGCTTGCCCTCGGAAACCAGGCGCGCCGCTTGCAACAAATAACCCTCGTCCCCGTCGATTAGTCGCAATCGTCCGATGGGGATGAAGAATGCAGCGAGCCCGAGCGCGACGATGAGCCGCAGCCACCAGTGCTTGGCCGCCCCTGGTGGGGCTTCCACCGCGCCGGCAAACTGCCGCCCGATCCCGGCCCAGGCACGCTGAAGAACCGACATTCCCGCGCTGTCCTCTGCCGGCATCGCCGCGGGGGAATGGCTTTCGTGGGACGCAGCAGGCATCTGAACTTCTACTACCACGCCCGACGAAAACCGGTCTATCGGACTCGTGGGTTCGGCGCCGTCCGGTAGATCTGGCGCGAAGCTAATGCGCAGGTGGTGGTGGCGGCGGCGGCGGTGGCGGAGGCGGAGGAGGAGGCGGCGGAGGCGGTGGCGGTGGCGGTGGCGGCGGTGGCGGCGGTGGCGGCGGCAAGCGCGCAGGCGCTCCGGCCCTGGGCGAAGGCAGATTCAGTCGCGGCGGCTGATCGGTTTTCGCGCGCAAAGGCGCGCTGTCACTGGCCTTGGGCGCGCTCTTCTCCGACGGAGATGCAACCCATAGGATGCCTCCGACCAGGACCAGACCCAAGCAAAGCCCAGCGGTCTTGCCGGCTGCTGGCCATTGCATGAGCAGCTTGGAGACGACGGCAATGGTCAGACCCAGAGCGCCGAGCACGACGAGCACTATGCCGAGGGATTGCATGGATTGATCCTTCACGCATAGTAACCCAAGCGCATGGACGGCGCTTGACCGACCGGAAGAAACGCGTGGGTTAGCGGCAAGTATCCTCTGCGTATCGTTGGCAAGTAGGCAGGGCAAATTGTGCGTTTGCCGGGGTCTGTGGTGGACACGCGACGTTGCTGTCTCGCGTGCCGACGGGCAAACTTTCACGTGTGAAACGATGACCACCAGCAACCCGGAACCGTTCGAGATCGAGCTGGCGGCGTTGAGCGATGCGGGCGCCGAGCGCGGCCACAATGAAGACCACTGTGGCAAGTACATCAAGAGCAAGACTTGTGGCCTAGTCGCGGTGGCGGACGGTATGGCCACCCTGGAAGGCGGCGAGCTGGCCAGCCAGCGCGCCATCCTGGCGCTCATGCGCTCGTTTCGTGAACTGGCGCCGGGAATGACCCAGACGCAACGACTGGTGCGAGCCGCACGTAACGCCAACTACGAGGTCTACGACATGGCCGTGGTCGTACCCCAGTTGCGCGGGATGAGCACCACCTTGACCGCGGTGTCTATCAGCGACGGGGAATTGACCGCCGCGCATGTGGGCAACAGCCGGGTGTATCTGCTTCGCGATGGCTACATCAACCAGCTAAGCAAGGATCACACGGTGGCTGCCGAGGCGGCCGAGGAGACCGGCCACTATGTGCTCAAGGGCAGCGATGTGCTCACGCGCAGCCTGGGCCGGGAGTTGCTTGTCCCCGTCGATTTGTTCGAGATTGATCTCGTGCAAGGCGATGTCGTGATCCTTTGCACCGACGGGCTCCACCGCGTGCTCGAAGATCCGCAAATCGCCGAACTGGTCAAGGGTCTCGAGGCTGCCGCCGCTTGCCGGAAACTCATCGACGAGGCCAACGCCATCGGAACCATCGACAACCTGACCGCCGCAGTCGTTCGCGTGGTGGGCGAGACGCCAGGGTTGCGGCGGTAAGAGGGCACAGAGATCAGGGAGGGCACAGAGGAAGTTGGGAACAGGCGTTCAGACCTCCTTCTCTGCGCTCTCACGTTCCTCTGTCCTCTCCCTGGTCAGTCTTCTGGACCAGGGCAGAAGCGCTGGCGTTTTCCTCATGTGCTCGGCCCAGACGGGGTGGCGGGTGACCATGCGGCGGTCCATCCAGGGCACGCTGACGAAGACGAAGAGGAGGGTGATGGAAAGCGGTCCGATGATGTCGATGACGGACCAGATCCAGCTGGGATGGGCCGCCATGCCGAAGAGAAATAGGCCCCACCAGAATAGAATCTCCCCCAGGTAGTTTGGGTGGCGGCACAGTGACCACAGGCCCGAGTCGAGAATTCCGTCTTTGTCGCGCGGCGAGCGCAGGTAGCGGCGGAGCTGATGGTCGGCGATGGTTTCGATAGCGATGGCCAGCCCGGTGACGAGCGCGGCGGCGAGGTCAAGAATGGAGAAACCGGAGTGGGTGAGCGCGGGGAAAATCGGGACAAGGCCCAAGAAGACCCAGGCTGTCGGCAAGAGGTGGATGGATGCCAGGCTGGCGGGCCAGTAGGCATTGCCAGACTTGGCGCGGATTTCCACGTAGCGAAAGTCCTCGTCGGCAGGGCCGCGCCAGCGCAGAGCCCAGTTGGCGGTGAGGCGCACGCCCCAGACTGCGAGAAGCGCGAGGATGAGGAGCTGACGCACGCAGAAAGTGCCAGCGGCGGCCGACCAGTAGATGGCAATGGGCAAAGGTGCCACGCTCCAGTACGGATCGTAGACGCTGGAGTTGTCGAGCGCGACGCTGAAAGCGAACACGACCAGCGTGGCGGTGATGTCGGCTAAGGCCGCGACCCAGATGGGATGATGGCTGGTGAAGGCGCGGCCCACCGCCAGCGCCGCGAGCAGCGCCACCACATAGGCCGCCGCGACGAAGACTTGCCCGGCACGTTTGGATTGCACGACACGCATGGGTCTATTGATACAACTTGCGGGTGGCGCGGCCCATGATCCGAATGGCCATTCGGCGCGGCAGTAGGCGGTTCATGACGAAAGCCGAGAAGCGGTAGAACGCGCCGGGAACGATGCTGGGACCGCGGCCAAGGGACGCGAGTGTCTTTTCGGCAACGAAGTCTGGATCCAGCAAGGGCACGTTGCTTGGTCGAGGCTTCGAGGCTGCGTAGCCGGGCGTGCGCGTGGCCCCCGCGCGACAGGCGATCACGTGCACGCCACTTGCGCCCAGTTCGTCCCACAGCGCCTCGGCCAGCAGCAGGTTGAAAGCCTTGGAGGCCGCGTAGGAAGCGATCCATGGGCCACCTTGCGAACCGGCCGTAGACGTCATGAGCACGATGCCGCCGCGTTTTCGTCCGGCCATGGCACGGCCCAAAAGATGCGCGAGCACGAGCGGGCCGCGGCAATTTACGTCGAGCACGCGTAGGTGATCCTCGACAGGATGGTCGAGGAACGGGCCGATGGTTGAATAGGCGGCGTTGTAGACGAGCAGGCCGACATTGAGATCGGCGGTGAGGTTCTGGACGACGGTCAGGAGATCCGGCCGGGCTAGATCCATGGCCAGAACGCGCACCTCGATGCCGTGGGCGGATCGCAGGTCAGCGGCCAGCACGTCCAAGGCGGCCTGGCCGCGCGCGATGAGCAGCAGGTTAAGCCCGCGGCCAGCGAGCTGTCGTGCGAAGGCTTCGCCAAGTCCGACCGATGCGCCGGCGATGAGCGCCCAGGGACCGTAGCGCTCGCGGAACAAGGTCATTCCGTGGGCACCAGCATCTCTTCGGTGAACGGGTGCTCTTTGCGCGCCATCCGCCAAAGAATGATCATGGGAAAAAGCACCCAGGACGCATTCGCGGCCAGCACGACGAAGGGACGTGGCGAGGCGTGCACGCCCAAGAATTCGTCGAACATGATGATCGTCACGTTGGCCAGCATCATCCCGGCCCACAGAATGCTGGGGATGCGGATCCACTCGCGGGCACGGGCAAACGCGTAGATGGCGGCGGCGTAGAACGGGCCGAAGAGCAAGACGTCGATCCAGATGGTGGCGCGGTACCAGGCCGGGCGCGCCCACAGCAAGGGATCGAAGGATTTCTCCCACCAGTGAATCAGCGCGAGGGCGCCGCGTGGGGGCCAAATCGTGTGAACGGAGGAGGCCGGGTTGCTGATGACGATCTGCTCGAGGCTGATCACGTAGCTGACGAACAACAGATTGAAAATGAAGAAGCCCAGAAGTCCGATGTCGAGTGGCCGGCGTTTGAGGGGAATGGACAGCCGCATGGGGCAAAGACTACTCCATGGCAGCAAGGAAGTCGTCTGCGAGGCTGGACGGGATCCTCAGGCGCGCCGCGTGAGGTGAATCAAATCCACCTGGCGACCGTCTAGAAGTACAATAGCCAGACTAAGGGAGGTTCGTATGCACTTCACTCGTTCACGACAGGGTCACTTGGCAGGGATTTTCGGCATGCTCGCGCTCTTCGGCGCCGGGTGCGGAAGCAACCAATCATCGGCAAACGCGTACGTCACACTGCAATGGGACATCTTCGACGTGGGCGACACCGCGATGAATTCGCCTCTGACCTGCGCCGATGTTGGAGGTGGCACGATCGTCCTCACCTCCGTGAATCAAGCGACGCAAATGACCTACACGGACACCTTCACATGCGCGAGCGGTGCTGGCAGCAGCGCCAACCTTCCAAGCGGGACCTACTCCCTCACGGTGAGCCTCTACGGCGACCGGACAATGTACGGGAATTCCACGACCTTGCTCTACCAGGTCCCCTACACGCAAACATTGCTAAGTGGACCCAACCCTCTTCCCGTGGTCGATTTTATGGTGAACTCGTTCGTGCTCGGCTGGCAAGTCACTAGTGGTGGCCTGGCCACAACATGCACGGCAGTTGGCGGCAGCTATGTCGAATTGGACGTCTTTTTCTCGGGCCAGACCCAGGCCACGGCCTACTACTTGGACTGCCTCGGGTACAACCCGGCCGCCACCTTGTCCATTCCGATGGGCACCTACAACGTCCAGTGGCAGGCATTTCTAGTCGATGCCAATTATCAGGACGTGCCAGGCACAGCCGGCACTCAGTTAGCTAGCTACCCAGTAGCCACTGGGGTTCAAGCCAATCTGGGCAAAGTCTACTTCGCTTTCTAGTTGCATACGGAGCCTGTCGGCCTTGTCTGCCAGGCCGAGTAGTAGCGCTCAAGTTCCCGCGCCGCGACTCGTGCTAGCGTGACTCCTTGCCATGAATCTGGGCCAGCGCCTAGTCAGTCTGACCGCGGCCAGCCCCTTTACCGGGGCTGGCATGAGCTTGGTCACCGCGCTGGTGGCGCTCGGCATCCTGGTGTTCTTGCGCCGGATGCTGCCGCCGGAAAATCGCGATCACGGCGGGGTGCTGAAGATCTTCCTCTCCGTGGGCGCTCTCTTGGCCTTCATACGGCTGGGCTTGCTCACCGTCGGCGTGGGTCGGCTGGCCATGGGCCGCTTGCTCACCATGCTGTCCACGTTCTTCGTGGCCATGGGGGTCATTGGCACCGCGGTGATGGGCGTGTTCGAGATCCTGCCCCGCCGGGCCAACATCCACTTCCCGCTGCTCTTGCGCGATCTGGTCCTGGTGCTCGGTTTCGTGGTCGTGATCGCCGGTGTGCTCGGGCAAAGCGGCGTGGACGTGGCGTCGCTGGTGACCACCTCGGCGGTGCTGACGGCTATCCTCGGCTTGGCCCTGCAAAGTACCCTGACCAATCTGCTGGCCGGCATCCTGCTGCACGTAGATCGCTCGCTGGGCGTGGGCGACTGGGTCCAGTTTGGCCAGCGCAAGGGCTGCATCATGGAGATCCGGTGGCGCTCGACGGTGCTGCGCACCACCGACGGCGACACCGTGATCATTCCCAACGGGCAAATCACCGCGCAAGAGGTGCACAATTTCTCGCGACCGCTGCCGCGCCACCGCGCCCAGGTTCACATCGGCTTTCACTACCGCCACCCGCCCGGTGAAGTTCGCCACGTGCTGGTCGAGGCCGCGCGAGGGGCGCCCGAGGTGCTGACCGATCAGTCGCCCGATTGCTTCCCCATCGAATTCGGCGACCACGCCGTTGTCTACACGTTGAGGTACTGGATCGATCGCTTCGACCGCGATGCAGACATCAAGGGCGAGGTGCTGGCCCGGGTTTGGTACGCCGCCCGCCGCGCGGGGCTTGAGATCCCTTTCCCGACGCGCACCCTCCACAGCGCGCCTTTGGAAGATGCGCAGGCCGTGGGCGCGCGAACGCTTCGCGAACGTATCGCGGTTCTCGAACAGGTCGATCTGTTCTCCGCGCTGGAGCCGGCTGAGCGCGAATTGCTTGCCCGCGGCCTGCACGAAAAGCGGTTCGCCGCGGGCGAGGCGATCCTGCGGCAAGGGCAAGCCGGCGATTCCATGTTCATCATCGCCGACGGCCGTGTGCAGGTATCGCTGGGCCAGGACAACATCAACTCGACCCTGGCTTCGCTGTCCGCGGGTGACTTCGTGGGTGAGATGTCCTTGATGACCGGCGAGCCACGTGCCGCCACTTGTCTGGCAAGCACGGATGTCCTGAGCTACGAACTGGACCACGCCACCTTGCAAAGGCTGCTCACCACTCGGCCGGCCATCGCGGATCAGATGTCGTCCCTGCTGGCCGCGCGCCAGGAAGGCTTGCTTCGCAAGGGAGGCGAGATGTCGGCCCAAGCCGCAGCTCGAACCAACGAGCATCGCCGCGCCCTCGGCGAAAAAATCCGGCGTCTGTTCAACCTGTCGTAGGTTTAGAACACAGAGGAGGGGTTTCCGGATCCGGGCTCCGAACTCCTTCTTTCTACGACACGACCACCGGGCTGTTCTTGGCCGCAGGGTGTTCTTCCGCGGGCTCGACTGTCACGTCGGATCGTCCGTAGGTCGAGCTGCCGATGGAGTAGCCTTCCTCGCCATGCAGGTTGATGTCGAGGCCTTCGCGCTCTTCGTCGGCACTGACGCGCAGGCCGACGGTCGCGTCGACGACCTTCAAGATGACCAGCGTGCCGGCCACCGAGAACGCGACGGTCACGGCGACGGCCAGGATCTGCTTGCCCAGGAACGCCACGTCGCCGGTGATGAGTCCATCGGCGCCGCCAGGGTTCCAGGCCTTCATCGCGAACACGCCGAGCAGGATGGTGCCAACCGCACCGCCCACGCCGTGCACGCCGAAGGCATCCAGGGTGTCATCGTAGTTGAGCTTGCCCTTGAGCATGACCGCGCCGTAGCAGGCCAGGCCGGCGGCGGTGCCGATGGCGATGGCGCCCATGGGGCCGACGAATCCCGAGGCCGGGGTCACAGTGGCGAGACCTGCCACCAGGCCCGAGGCGAAACCAAGCGCCGACGCCTTGCCGTAGCGGATCACATCGACGATGAGCCACGCGATGCCTCCCGCGGCGGCGGCAAGCTGCGAATTGACGAGCGCCAGGGTCGCGATGCCCGAGGCGGAAAGCGCGCTGCCGCCGTTGAAGCCGAACCAGCCGAACCACAGGATGCCCGCGCCAAGAAGAACCATGGTCAGGTTGTGCGGCAGGCTGCGCTCGCGCGGATAGCCGAGGCGCTTGCCGACGACCAGGGCCACGACTAGCGCCGACACACCCGAGCTGACGTGGACCACGAGGCCGCCGGCGAAGTCGAGCACGCCCATCTTGGCCATCCAGCCGCCGCTGCCCCACACCCAGTGGGCCAGGGGATCATAGACCAGGGTCGCCCACAGCAACGTGAACGCGGCGTAGGCGGAAAACTTCAGGCGCTCGGCGTAGGCGCCCGAGATAAGCGCCGGCGTGATGATGGCGAACATCATCTGATAGGCAAAGAACAGCATGTGCGGGATGGTGTCGCCCTGCCGTGGCGCCAGATCCACGCCGCGCATGAACGCGAACGACAGACCCCCGATGAGACCGCCGTGATCCGGCCCGTAGGCGAGTGAGTACCCGAACATCGCCCACTGCAAGGTCAGCAGACCCAGCACGACGAAGCTGTGCATGAAGGTAGAGAGGACATTCTTGGTGCGGACCAGGCCTCCGTAGAAGAGGGCTAGGCCGGGCATCATCAGCAGCACGAGCCCAGTCGAGACCAGGATCCACGCGGTATCGCCGGTATTGATCATGTCGAGGAGGTTGCATCTTGGAAAAACCCGAGAAAAGACCAGGTTTCATCCGACTTGAAGAATTTTCTTTTATGACACCAGGAAGTAACCGCGATTTATTTATTCAGATACCTATACGAAACAATATCAGTCTTGGGCACACATCATCGCTCGGAATACCTAGCAATCGCGGGTGGCACGCGCGATCGTGACACGTTATAGACAGGCGCAGTGAACCAGCAGGCAGGCACCCCGGCCGTCATTTGTCGCGGCTTGCGCAAGGTCTACGACGGCAAGCACGGGCTATTTCGCAAGAGATCCCCAGCCGTGGTCGCCGTCGACGGTCTCGACTTGCTCATTCTTCGCGGGGAATGCTTTGGGCTGCTTGGACCCAACGGTTCGGGAAAAACCACCACGGTGGAAATGCTCGAAGGCTTGCTTGCGCCCACGACCGGCGAAGTCGCGCTGCTCGGCATGCGCTGGCAGAGCGACGAGGAAACGCTGCGCGAGCGCGTGGGCGTGGCTTTGCAAGAAACCCACTTGCCCGAGAAGCTCATGGTCGAAGAGTTGCTCACGCTCTTTCGCAGCTTCTATCGCAAGCCGCGCCCTCTCGCGCATTTGCTGGCCGAGGTCGAGCTGGAGGAAAAGCAGCGCGCGTGGGTGGGCAAGTTGTCGGGCGGGCAGCGCCAGCGCCTGGCCATCGCGTGCGCCCTGGTGGGCGAGCCCGAGGTGCTCTTTCTCGACGAGCCGACCACGGGACTCGATCCGCAATCCCGGCGCCAGGTGTGGGGGCTTATTGCCGCCTATCGCGCGCGCGGCGGAACCGTGGTGCTGACCACGCACTACATGGAAGAGGCCGAACGGCTTTGCGATCGTGTGGCCATCGTCGACCACGGCAAGCTGGTTCGCCTGGGAACGCCCGCCGAATTGATCGCGGCGTTGCCGGGCGATCACGTCATCGAACTGGAGATCGAAAAGTCCGCTGCGGGGCTTGCAGCCGAGGATCTGCGCAGCCTGTCCGCGGTCGCGGAAGCGCACCTGTCGGCCGAGGGCGCGTGGTCGCTGGCCGTGCGCGAACCCGAGCGCGCGGTCGCCGCGGTGCTGGCCCTGGTTGCGCACAAGGGATGCACGCTGGCCCGCCTGGGCACGCGCAAGGCTTCGCTCGAAGATGTTTTCGTGGCGCTCACGGGAAGGCACCTGCGCGATGGCTGATGCGCAAGACGAGCGCCCGAATCCAATAGTCCAGCTCACGCTGATGCGGCTGCGCGAGATCGGCCGCGAGCCGGGCGTTCTGTTCTGGGCTTTCGGTTTTCCCGTCGTGCTTTCCCTGGCGCTTGGTATCGCCTTTCGCGCGCGCGGGCCCGAGCCGGTCGTGGTGGGGGTCTTGCCAGGGATTTCCGCGGAGGTCGAGCGGGCGCTTACGGATGCCAAGGTTTCGCTCAGGCAACTGGGCGGCGCGAGCGCCGAAGCCGAACTGCGCGCCGGACGCGTGAACTTGCTGCTGGCTCCGCCGCAAGGGCCGGGGCAGCCCATCACCTTTCGATTCGATCCGTCGCGCCCCGAGGCCCGCACCGCGCGCGCGGCCGTGAACCAGATCCTTCAGCGCGCCGCTGGCCAGACCGAGCCGCGCCTGGTGCGCGACGAGGAAGTCCACGAGCCAGGTTCGCGCTACATCGATTTCCTGGTTCCGGGCCTCATCGCCATGAACCTCATGTCCGGGTCGATGTGGGGCGTGGCCTGGGTGGTGGTGCAGATGCGCGTGCGCAAGTTGCTCAAGCGCCTGCTGGCTGCGCCCATGCGTCGGCGCCATCTGATGTATGCGCTCGGACTGGCTCGTCTGGTGATCATTCCCCTGGAGTTGATCGTGATCCTGGTCTTCTCGCGCATCTTCTTTTCCGTGCAGGTGGCGGGATCGTATCTGGCGCTGGTGGCGGTTGCCGTCGCCGGCAGTGCGTGTTTTGCCGCCATCGCCATCGCGGTGGCCAGCCGCGCCGAGAACACCGAAACCGTCAGCGGCCTCATGAACCTCATCACCATGCCCATGTTCATCACTTCGGGCGTGTTCTTCGCATCCAGCAATTTCCCCGAGTCCATCCAGCCCGCGATTCGCATCCTTCCCCTGACCGCCATGTGCGACGGCCTGCGTGCGGTGATGATCGACGGCGCCGGCCTCGGCGGCGTGCTGCCCTCGCTGCTCATCCTAGCCCTGTGGGGCGTGCCTTCGTTCCTGTTGGGGCTGCGCTACTTCCGTTGGAACTGATGCAACCACACAGAACACGGAGACGGTGAGAGAGCACAGAGGTAGGAAGAGTTCGGATCCCATAGTGCCCTCTTCCGGCCTCCGGGCCCGCTCTTTTGCGCGTGACACGGTTCGCCCATTCCCTCAAGATTCGGGAAACTTCAAAGGACCATTCACGATGACTACCAAGCTTGGCGTTGCCTTCCTCGCGTTCTTGTTGCTGTCTTCCACCGGCTACGCGTCTGCGGCGAGCGCGAAGAAAGCAGCGGCGGAGGCCGAGGCCCAAGAAGAGCCCCCTGCGAAGGGCGAAGGCGCGGAACCAGAGGACGAGGGCGCGAAATTCCTCAATAGCTTGCAATGGACGGTCGGGCCGGGTACGGCGAAGATCGGCAACCAGGCTGAGATCAAGGTGCCCGAGGGCGCGCGCTTCACCGGCTCGGCGGGCACGCGCAAGATGCTCGAAATGATGCACAACCCGACCGATGGTAGCGAGCTGGGGCTGCTGACCAACGACCAGCTCGATTGGTTCGTCATTTTCGAATTCGAGGACAGCGGCTACGTCAAGGACGCGGACAAGGAGAAGCTGGACGGTCAGGCGATGCTCGAGTCCTTGCGCGAAGGCAACGAGGCGGGCAACGAGGAGCGCAAGAAGCGTGGCTGGGCGCCCATCACCATCGTCGGCTGGCACACGGCTCCGTTCTACAACAAGGAAACCAACAACCTCGAATGGTGCATCAAGGGCGCATCCGAGGGCCACGACATCGTGAACTACAACACGCGCATTCTCGGCCGCGGCGGCGTGATGAGCGCCAACTTGCTTGTGGCACCGGAGCAACTCGACGCCACGCTGCCGAGCATCAAGACGCTGCTCAAGGGCTTTTCCTACATCGAGGGGCAAAAGTATTCGGAATGGAAGTCGGGCGACAAGATCGCCAAGTACGGACTGTCGGCCCTAGTGGTGGGCGGTGCTGTGGGCGTGGCCGCCAAGCTGGGTCTTCTGGGCAAGCTCGGCGGCTTGCTGGGCAAGCTGTGGAAGCTCGTCATCGTGGGCATCGCCGCTCTCGGCGCCGGCATCAAGGGACTGCTTTTCGGGAAGAAGAAAGAGAAGGCGCCGCCCACCGACACGCAAGAGTAGCATCGGTTGCGACGGCGATCTTAGGATCATCGATTGAGCGAACTCGCCGAGCTCTATCTTCTTTTCCTGGTCCTCTACCTCCTCGAGTGCCTGGTCTGGGTTCCGCGCCGCGCCGTGGGATTTTTTGCCTTCGCGGGACGCTGGCGGGGACGCAAGGCTTTCCGTCCCAATGCCAGTTGGTCCGTCTCGGTGGTATTCGGCAAGCCTTGGCCGCCGCTGTCTCCGGCCTGGCTTGCCGAACCGTTGGCCTTCGCAATCGATCCGCAGGGCATCACCTTGATCGAAGCTGACAAGCGTCGCCTGACCTGGGAGGAATTGGAGCCAGTGACGGTGCGCGGAAATCGCCTGGAAAGCGGCGACCTGCTGCTTGCGACGCTTGCATCTCGCAAAGGGGCAACCCTCTTGGCCGAGACGCTGGAAAAGACGCGCACCTCGCCCGCGAAGAAGCGCGAGGCCGGGCTGCGAAAATTTCTCGATACCCGCTTCGATTTGGACGCGCCCGTGGCCCGGCAGAAGGAATTTCGAGCGAGCGTTCGCGTCCTGCGCGTCTTCTCGAATGCGCTTTGGCTCGCCCTATTCGGCGGACTCGGCGCGGCGGTGTTCACCCGTAGCATGCTGGTATTGCTTGCTGCCGCCGCCCTGTCGCTGCTCCTGTGGCCCATGAACTCCGTCATCTTCTATCTGACCGTACGCAAGCTGACGACGACTTGGCTGCCACGTGCGCAAGCGCCTGATTTTTCCAAGCGTCTCGTGGCCATGCTCTCGCCTATCTCTGGCGTGCGGGGCGTGGACATGCTGGCCCGCGAGGTGTGGGCCAACTTGGATCCCATGACCGTGGCGGCGGCGTTGCTTTCGCCCCAGGATCTGCCCAGATTCGCGCGCCCGCTTGTGGTGGCCATGCAGGCGCGCGAAGATGACGACCTTGCCTGGTGGCGCGCGGAAACCCGCCAGCGCATGGAGCGCGTTCTTGTCCAGAAGAACATCGACGTGGCCGCCATGCTGGCCGCGCCCGTCCGCGAGGGCGACCACGTGCAAACCTATTGTCCATCTTGCCTGGCCCAGTACGAATCCGGACGAAAAGCCGGCGAGCCGTGTCCCAACGAATCCTGCCCCGACATTCCTCTTTGCGCGTTTGGAGTATGAGAGAGCACAGAGATGGGGATGAGAGAGCACAGAGGAGTGGTCCCGTGACCGACCCAGAAAGACCAGCACCCAACTCGCCGCCCAAACGCGGCAACGGCTCCATTTTTGCCGCATTCGCGGCTCTTGTTGTGGCGGTGCTAGCCAAGTCGAAGGGGATCCTCCTGGCGCTCAAGGGACTGAGTGCGGGCAAGCTGCTGCTGACGTTCGGCTCCATGCTGGCCATGGTTGCGTTCGAGGCCCAGCGCTCCGGATGGCTTTTCGCCCTCGGCTTCGTGGTGATGATCCTCATCCACGAACTTGGCCATGGGTATGCCATCAAGCGCGAAGGGCTTTCGGCAGGCTATCCGATCTTCATTCCCTTTTTCGGTGCGATGATTGCCTTGCGCGGGCAGCCTCGCAATTCCCTGGTCGAGGCCCGCATCGCCATCGCCGGGCCCATGGCCGGCACATTGGCGGCCTTGGCAGCGACCACCTTGTTCCTACTGACCGACAACCGCATGTATCTCGCCGTCGCGTACAGCGGCTACTTTCTCAACCTGTTCAATCTAGTTCCCATGTCGCCGCTCGACGGCGGGCGCGTGGCCCAGATGTTTTCTCGTCGCATTTGGATCCTGGGCCTCATCTTGATGGCGGGTCTCTTCATCCTGCACCCCAGCCCGCAGCTCGCCATTATCGGCGTCTTTGCCCTGATCCACTCGCTTTCCCGTCGATCGGCCGGGCAAGTCCCCGACGAGATCCAAGTCACCCAGAAGGATCGCAAGGGCATGGCCTGGAACTACTTCGGTCTGGCCGCGTTTCTAACCGTCGCAATGCTGCTTGCCGGCCGACTCTTGGGCAGGGAATAGCCGAATTCTCATTCAGGCGGGGGATAATAAATTGGCCCTCCGTACTCAGCAGGCTCTCTTCCGTGGACCAAACGGATGCCGAGTACGGAGGGCCCCCCACTTCCACCTAGTGACAGGAGCAAGCTCCTTTCTGGTTGTCGCGATCCGCGCAAGGCGGATTGCTTCAACCGAGACCGAGGAGACCTTCTACATATTGACTGGTTGAGAACCCCCAAGCGTCGTTAGGATTGATGCGCGCGAGTTTGCCGCGGAAATCTTCAATGTTCTTGTAGCCGTGGGTATCCATCCACCCACCGAGATCGGCCAGCATCTTGGTGATGACGGCGGGCTTTTCGCGGATGATGACTCCCACCACCTGCGTGGCGCGTGCTCCCGCAAGCAGCATCTTGGCCACGTCGCGCCCGGAACTGATTCCACAGCTGGCCGCGATGCCCGACCGGAGGCGATTCGCCAGCAAGGCGATCCAGCGCAGGGACAGGAGAGAATCGCGCGAATCGGTCTCTTGGTAGCGCGCCTTCTTGGTCTCCGCATCCACGTCGATGTCGGGTTGGAACAAACGGTTGAACATCACGAAGCCGTCGGCGCCCGCCGCCTCGAACCTGGACACGATGTTGAGCAGGTTGGTGTAGAAAGGATGCAACTTGACCCCGATGGGGATGCGGACAGCGTTGCGAACCTCGTTCATGATGTCGAGTTCGCGGCTTTCGATGTCGGCCGCGGTGACGCCGAGGTCGTTGACGGGCGAGTAGAGGTTGAGTTCAATTCCATCGACGCCCGCGCCTTCCAGGGCCTTGGCGTATTCCGCCCACTGGATCTTGGTCACGCAGTTGATGCTCGCGATGAGCGGAATCTTGACCGCTTTGCGCGCCTCCGAAACCCAGTACACGTGGGTTCGCGTCCCTGCATGCTGCAGATGCGGAAACATCGAGGTGGCTTCGGCCGAGGTTTCGTCGTGTTCCGCCAAGTCGTGCTCGAACGCCTCGGCGTCGATGCGAACCTGTTCTTCAAAAAGCGATTTGAGCACGACCGCCGAGGCACCGGCGGCTTCCATGGCCTTGATGTTGTCGACGCGCGTCGAAAGCGGAGATGAGCCGACAATGATGGGATTCTTGAGTGGGATACCCATGTAGCTGGTGCGTAGATCGGACATGCTGCCCTCCCTTTTTGAATGAGACCAGTTTAGTCCCATTTGGTCCGGGAAAAGGATCCCAAGCTAAGCTGCCTATGGGATGCCGGTCAGATCGCAGTGGTGACAAAAAAAAGTGGGTTGCTGGCGCGGCGTCAACGCGCATCGCGACGCGGCCACGGTCGGGCGGGGTTGCTTCCGCGAAGTGCGACCAGTTTCTCACGGAGTTCGTCGACGAGGGCGGGTTACCGAGAAGCGGCTCGCATGGTCGCGATCGAATATTGCCGCCGGACGGGGCCGAGCGCAGGGTTGGCGGTCGCTATCCCTTGTGGGTGGCGTCCTTGTCCGCGTCGAGCGGTATCGCATCGATCTCGGACATGATCGGCTCGTCCCGGCGTAGGTCGAGCGGTATCGCATCGATCTCGGACATGATCGGCTCGTCCCGGCGTAGGTCGAGCGGCTTCGCATCGGTCTCGGACATGATCGGCTCGTCCCGGCGTAGGTCGAGCGGCAGCGCATCGATCTCGGACATGATTGGCTCGTCCCGGCCCACGTCGGACTTGACCGCGCCTTCGCTCGCCGCGTCGGGTCTGAGGTAGGACGGTCCGGCATCGAGCGGCGGCGGGGCCATTTCGGACATCTCGGTATCGCTGCAGGCCAGCCCGGCGGCGAGCAGGACGGCGGCAGGAAAACCGAGCGTGCGGGGCACGGCGTCAGCGTTCGGCTTGCGCGGGCGGTTCGTGGTCCGCGCTGCGGTCGCGAACGCGTCGATTGCACGGATGATCGCGCGTGCTTCGGGCTCGAGCACGCCACGGCTGTCGGCCTCGTCACACGCGATGTCCCGCACCGCCTTCTCCGCCGCGGGATCGGACAGGTCCTCGCGTCCGGCGCAAGCCTCGACCAGGGCCTCGAATCGATCGAGCGAGTCGGTGTTGACCTCGCGGCAGAAGGCCTCGATCCGCGCCGCGAGCGCCTGCGCGCCGGGGCGGCGGTAGAACCGGTTGATCACGGCAGCGCGGTAGTTCATGCCGATCGACAGGTTCAGAATGCCCTGCGAATCGGTGCAGCGCGGTCCAAAGATCCGCCGCCAGAGGTTGCACAGAAGCTCGACGGACGGATCGCCGAACGAATAGACCCGCGCCAGGTAGTCGCCGCGCGCCCGGCCCTCGGCGATCATGCGCTGTTCGAGCGGGGTACCGGCGTAAATCTCCGCGCGGCAGAAGTTCAGGGCCTGGTCGGCGTGCCGGCGCATGAACGCGATGTCGTCGCGGACGGTGGCCATCGTGGCGTCGGGATGAAAGACCATGATCGTGAACTGCGCCGAGATGCCGAGGCTCTTGCACAGGTCGAGCGTACGCTCGCTGTCGGCGACCGTGTGCTTGCGGTTCAAGCAGCGCAGCCCTGCCTCCGTCCCCGTTTCGACGCCGAAGAAGATCCTGAGCAGGCCCATGTCGCGAAGGCGCCGCAACACCGATGCATCGGCATCCTGCGGCCGGCACTTGATGACCAGACCGATGTCCCGGACACCGCGGCTTTCGAGCGCCTTGGCGAGCGCCTCGAACCGCTCGTGGTTTCGTGCCGGCGACGGCACCAGGAAATTGTCGTCGTGGAACACGAACTGGCGAATGCCTCGCTCCCGGTACAGGGCAGCCATCTCGTCGGCCACACGCTCGGGCGATCGCCTGCGGAAGCTCTTTCCCGGAGCTAGCCGGTGCAGCGTTGTAATGCAGCAGTAGGTGCACGAGCCGATGCAACCGCGGCTGCCAAGCAGGTACGCGACCGGCACGCCGGCCTGCGTGCGCACCCTTCCGCTGCGGTCCGGGAGAGGCAGCGTGTCCAGATCCTGGACCGTGGGGCGCGGCGCTGTCATCCGAACCTCGGTCCCCTCGCGGTAGGCGATCCCGCGGATCGATGCCAGCCGCTCGCAGGAGAGCGCAGCGAGATCGGCGATTTCTGCCAGCGTCCGCTCGCCCTCGTGCAAGACGACCAGATCGATCTCCGGGTGATGCGCGAGCAGATCCCGCGCCGCACACGACGCGTAGTGCCCGCCGGCCACGATCCCGAGATCGGGCCGGGCAGCCTTCATCGCGCGCGCCAACGCGATGAACTCGCGCGCGCGAGCCTGAAAGCACATCGACAGGCCGACGAGGTCGGCTCCACCGATGGTGCCGAGCACCTGGTCGGCGTCCTTCGGGCCGTCGAATGCTGCGAACGTCGCCTCGTGGCCCGCCGCACGCAGCGACGAGATGAGATAGCGGACCGACAGGTTTTCCTCGAAATCTGGACCGACGAGCAGAACATTCATGACGACCTCTGGAAGAACGACGACGATCTACGACAACTCGATGCCGCCGATGTGGTGTTGCATCGCCAGCGCAGTGTTCGGAGCGCACCAGCGCAGCGATTGGGATTTCCGAATCATCGAAGCGCAATTCAGGCTGCGCTCTGCAAGCATGCGATGTCAATCGCTCGCCGATCCCGCTCGCCGCGTAGCTGTGAGCCCAAACACTCTGGAGCAATCCGTATCTAAAGCGTGCTGCCTCCGCGCTCCGTTCACCTTGGGCTTCCCAGCCTATCAGATTAAGGTTTACCAACCTGCAGTCGTGGTGAAAATGGATCTACGGAACTGCCCAAGCTACGGGGCGCACACCTTGTAACTGACCATCCGCTGGATGACGGTGAGCAGTCCGCCCTGGGCTGGTTTGGCGTCGGGTGCCAGGCGTTGGGCGTACCAACGGCCGAGCGAGTCGGCAAACACACGCACGACTGCGCGCATGAGCCCGAGCTCGTAGTCGAGCGGAGTGCGGAGCTCCAAGGGCAAGGTCAAGACCCACTGGCGCAACGGCTGTGGGGCAAGCACGTGCGCAAGCAGGTTGATAGAGGATTCGCGTCGATGTGTTGCTGGTCGATGGAATGGAAGACTACGTTCTGCTCCGTAGCAGCAACAGATCGAGTGACACGTTTGATGACATCCATCACAATCGCGGGTGGTGCCCGCCATCTTTCTCGTTCGCGTTCTTTCCTCATTCCTGCTCTTTGCAGCGACGTGGTGGACCGCGTTCCTTCTTGCGCGACGCCTGGTCGACACGACGAGCCCGTCGCTGCGACTGACCAGCACGCTTGCAGTTTTTCTGGGACTGCAGCACGCCGGGTTCGAGATACTAACGGCCTTGCACCTATTCCGACCTGCCGCCGCCCTGGCATTTTGGGCCGGGCTGGCTTTGCTCGTCCACCGAACATGCCAAGGACGATTGGCGCGGAACGATCTCCGCCGATGCTGGTCCGATGCGTTTGCGGCTTTGCCACCGCTGCTGCTCTCGCCTGTCCGAGGCGCCCTTCTCGCCTGGGCAATCATCGCCGCATTGGCAAGACTCGCGGCTGGTCTCGTCGCGCCGCCACTCTCCTGGGACACGCTGACCTACCACGCGTTCAAACCGGCGCGCTGGGTTCACTACGGATTCCAATTCCAACAGCTCGCACCCGATCAATGGCGGTATCTGGAGTTTTTTCCGCAAGCAGGGGAAGTCCCTTGGGCATGGGCGATGCTTGCGGGCGGAAACGACGCCCTTTTGCCCATCGCTGGTTTCCTGGTGTGGGCCGCCTGCGGGATCGCCGCCTATGGCTTGGCAAGAAGCCTCGGTGGGCAGCGCATCCCGTCCTTTTATGCTGGCTTGATTACCGCCTTCATCCCAGCCATCCGCGTAGAAATGGTGACCGGCTACGTAGACATGTTCGTGTTGCTCGCGTTCTTGTTGATGGCCATCGCACTCGTACAGATGGAAAGAAGAAACTCGCCGGGCTGGGCGGCATTGACGGGGGTATCTCTCGGATTGCTCGGCGCAGCCAAATTGAGCGGATTTGCCGTGGCAGGAATTGGGTTTTGGGGCTGCACGATGATCGCTTGGCGACTCCGGTCCGGATCGATGAAATGCCGTCTCGGTATGAACCTGGCAATTGTCTTGGCGGCGCTGCTGTCCATGATGGCACCGGGATATCTGCGAACCTGGCTAGAGACCGGATCGCCCTTCTATCCGTTGACCTTCAAGGTTGGCAAGCACGTGCTAGTTGCGGGCAATAGCGAGCTGTTCGAGCTGTACGCGAGAAAACTCACCGCCGCGGAGAGGACTGCCGCTTCCTTATCGACCCTTGCCTCGGCCTTGTTCATTCCCGCATCCAGGCCGAAGCACGAGTACATGGGATTTGGTCCCGGATTCCTAGCTCTATTTCCACTCGCCGTCATCGCATTGCTGGTGCGTCTCAAACAGAAACGTCTGCCGATAAGCACGCTCGTGATCCTGCTCATGGTCGTGCTCCCCGTTGTCTATCTCCTGTCGGATGACTTCGCCGCGCAACGAGCCGTGTGGTACATCGTTCTTGGTCGTCTTATTGGCAGTCTGCCGGCAATTCTGGCAATTCTCGCGGCCCAGCTTCGTAGTCGAGTCGTACGAGCATTCCTGGTCGCAACATCGGCCGTTGGGCTATCACTCGCGTGGCCGCTAGGCATAACCGGTCCCGTCGTCGCAGCACTGAACGAACTCTTGCCTGCGTTCGGATTTTCGGCGGTCGTCGCGCTGGCCGTCGGGCTCCTCGTCATGGGAGCGCACCGTACCCGGCTGCTGGTAGGATGGGGTACTTTCACTGCATTGGCCGTCTTTCTCACTGTGTTCTCGATCCCTTGGTGCGATGTGCGAACCAAATACCGCTATCCCATTTTCAAGGCGGCGGCCAGCGACAACCCGGCATTCGTCATGCATTTTGTCTGGGATTTTCACGCGAGTGCTTGGCCGATTTGGCAACATCTCGACGACGGGCGGCCTCATCGCATTGATGCGTGCTATGGCTGGGATGGCATTGGGCACAATGGCTTGCGCTATCCTCTTGCTGGTTCCAGTCTACAAAACGAGGTGCTCTACGTGCCCATCACCAAGGACGGCGAAGTTATCGACTATCGCGAGGAGGACCGGTTGACCGCCGGCACGGACGAGAAAAGCTGGCTCTCACGGTTGCGAAATGAACGTATCGACTACGTCGTGATCGGATTTCCGCCCCCACCCGAACTACGCTTCATCGAGAAGAACCCGGCATTTTTCCAGCGAGAAGCCGTAAGTGAAGACGGGCGACACATGGCCTATCGGTTCAAACCCGTGGCTCCGAACTGACGCGTAATGGTAGTCCAAAGCCATGCGCCGTCGCCCACTTGCCGTTTCCGCAGAACCCGGGCTTGTGCATCGGATAGAATCCGCTTGGGGCGCCTCGCAAGCTTGACCCGATGCTGCGGGTTTGCGATTCTTTTCAGCGTTCAGAAAACCGGAGATAGAATGGGAACAAAGCAGCGACGTCTCGCCTCCTTGCTCCTATGGCTCGCGTCGATTGCCTACGTGTTGTGGGCGGCGACGTTCATCCGGCATTCGACGGTCGTGGCGATCGACGGCCATCGCTATTGTTGCCTGTTCGACGACGCCATGGTTTCCATGCGCTATGCATGGAATCTGGCACATGGCCGTGGCCTGTGCTGGAACCCGGGCGAAAGGGTACAAGGATTCACGAGTCCGCTCATGGTCGGCCTCATGGCCTTGCCCTGCATTTTCTTCTCAAAGTCCATTGCCTGTCTCGTCGTCCAACTCTATGGCGTGCCCACGGTACTCGGCGTCGCCTGGTACACGCGGCGCCTTTGTACTTTCGTCGCCAAAAATGCTTGGCTTCCCCTGTTTTCGTTCGTCTCGATCCTCGTTTACTACCCGTTGTCGTATTGGTCGCTCATGGGCATGGAAACCGGGATCCTCGCGCTTCTCATGCTCGCCGCCATCGTGTCTGTTCTCAGACAAGACACGCTGCAAGCTACGGTCGCTATGTGCCTGGCATTCCTCGCTCGCCCTGACTTTCTTGTCGTCGCAGCGCTGTTGCTTGCCCTGTTCTTCGCCTTGAACAGGCATCGGGCACTCGTCACAGCCGGTTTGTTTCTGGCTTTCGTCGTTTTGGTCTTCGCTTGGCAGTTTGGGTACTATGGAGAGGCCCTACCGAACACCTACACGCTCAAGATAGTTGGACTGCCCTTTGTGGACAGGATAAAGGGTGGGGCGAATTTCATAACTCCGTTCTTGGCAGTCAGCGTTCCGCTGATTGCGTTTGCCATGGCGGGAACTTCGTTCATGACGAGCCGGATCAGGTTCGTCGTGCTCTCGATACCCGCCTCCCTTGTCGCCTACCAGATCTATATCGGGGGCGATGCCTGGCCCTATTGGCGCATGCTGGTTTCCATTATGCCGATCATCGTCGCAGCGGCCGTAGCAGGTGCGCACGCCTTGTTTCGCGGCAGTTTCATTGCCACGGTGGCAGCGCTATTGTTCGGAATGTTTGTATCCGATGTTCAATTCATTTCTGAAATGGTATTCTCGGCGAAACCCTATAAGAGCGACGAGACAATCGACAACCTGAATACTGCGATTGTTCTCAATCGGACCTTGAGCCCCGATGCCACGATCGGAGTGGAGTGGGCGGGAACCCTGCCGTACTACACCGACTTTCGCGCAATCGACTTCCTGGGTAAGACCGATCGGCGGATTGCTGGGATGCGGCCCGACATGTCTGGTCGGATCCGCTGGTCAGGTATGAATTCAGTTCCTGGACACAACAAGTACGACCTGAACTACAGCATCGGCGAGCTGAAGCCTGACTACATTCAGACCTATCGTTACGGACTTAGCGACACCTCGGAGTGGATCGAAGGGATATACGAAATGAGAGTGGTGGACGGGCTCGAGATCATCGTGCGCAAGGGGGCTGCACGATAGGTGTTTGCTACCACACCTGCCCCACGCGGCTTCGCCGCGCTCGTCGCCATCTCTCCAAGGCTGCTTGAGCTGGAGGCGCACGCGGTGGTCGGGCAGGCGCACGAGGCGCTCGCGGGAGAGTGGCGGGCGCAGAACGTAGCGCAGGAGGCGTGCGTGGGCGTGCTCGTCCAGGGCGCCGGCGCGGGTCTTTGCGTGTAGGTTGAAACCCTCGTCTTGCACCACCAAATCGCCGACCACGGTAGGGCGGCCACCGTCGACGATGGTGATCGGGTCGCGTTTGCGCCCGTCGCCATCACGGGGTCGCACCGGAGCCTGGCTTCCAAATTCCACGGCTCGAATCGTGGCAACAACTTTTGCGTAGCACAGGGATCTCAATAGGCAGACGCATTGCTGGAATTCGGGTTGCTGCTCGCCACGGCGCCCGTTCATCTTTCGGCGCGCCGTGGCTGAGGGATCGCCTTGGGCTACGCCGCAGCGGCCTCGCTAGCGGGCGGCGGGACGGCGCCGAGGCGCGCGTTTTCGGCTTTGCGAAGGGCGACCAGTTTGTCGCGTAGCTCGTCGACGAGGGCGGGGTGTTCGCCGAGGTACTGGCAGGCCTTGTCCCGGCCCTGGGCGATGCGCTCGCCGCCGAGTGAGTAGTAGGCACCGGATTTTTCGATGAGGCCGGCCTCGCTGGCCAGGTCGACGATTTCGCCGACGGCGGAGATGCCGGTTCCGTAGGTGATCTCGAACTCGCACTCGCGGAAGGGCGGGGCGACCTTGTTCTTGACCACCTTCACCCGGGTCTTGTTGCCGACGACTTGTTCGCCGTTCTTGACCGTGCCGGTCTTGCGGATGTCGAGGCGAACGCTGGCGTAGAACTTGAGCGCGTTGCCACCGGTGGTGGTTTCGGGATTGCCGTAGACCACGCCTATCTTCTGCCGAAGCTGGTTAATGAAGACAACGCAGGTATTGTTTCGACTGGTGGCCGCGGTCAGCTTGCGCAGGGCTTGGCTCATGAGGCGGGCTTGCAGGCCCATGTGCGAATCGCCCATCTCGCCTTCAATCTCGGCCTTCGGCACAAGCGCCGCCACCGAATCGACGACGATTAGATCGATGGCACCAGTGCCGACGAGTTTGTCGGCGATTTCCAGCGCCTGCTCGCCGTGGTCGGGCTGTGACACCAGCAGATCCTCGGTGTGGACACCGAGTTTGCGCGCGTAGGTGACGTCGAGGGCGTGTTCGGCGTCGATGAAGGCGCACACGCCGCCGGCCTTTTGCGCCTGGGCGATGGCGTGCAGGGTGAGCGTGGTCTTGCCCGAGGACTCGGGGCCGAAGATTTCAACCACGCGCCCGCGCGGCAGGCCGCCCACGCCCAAAGCCAGGTCGAGCCCGACCGAGCCGGTGGGAATCACGTCGATGTCTTCGACTTCGCCGCCGAGGGACATGATGGCGCCTTTGCCAAATTGCTTTTCAATGGCAGCGAGGGCACCGGAAATAGCTTTCAGTTTCTCTTTGATGGTGGACATAGTTCGTTTCCTTTCTTTGGTTGGGGGGAGGACACAGAGGGGGAGGAAGACACAGAGGCTCGGAAGCGGCGTAGGCCGGCTATGAGGGTGGTGCAGTGAAAGTTGATGAGCAGTCCGAGGGGCAGAGCCGCGAGTCGAAGGTAGGAGACGATCTGGGCTTCGTGCACGGGCAGCAAGTGCTTGACTGCCTTGATCTCGACGAGGACCTGGCCATCAACGACCATGTCGAGCCGGAATTGCCGTGTGATCGCGGCACCCTTGTAGACAACCGGGAAGGCAGGCATCCACATCTAGGCAGCCTCCTTGTCCAGAAACCGGTACTGAAGCGCCTCGGCCACGTGCGGAGCACGTACGTCCGAGGAGGCCTCCATGTCGGCGATGGTGCGGGCTAGCCGGCGCACGCGCTCGATGGCCCTTGCCGACAGGGCCAGGCGCTCGACCGCGCGTTCGAGAATGCGATGTCCGTCGCCGTCGAGAACCGCGACTTTTGCCAGGTCGGGCGTGCTCAGGCGCGCATTCGGCCGCGCGCCTCGCTCATACTGCCGCCGGCGCGTCTCCTCCACGCGCGTCCGTACGGTCGCGGTATTCTCTCCGGTCGCCTTGGCCGTCAGTTCGCGATAGGTCAGGGCAGGCACCTCGACGTGCATGTCGATGCGGTCGAGCAGCGGCCCCGACAGCTTGGCCCGGTAGGCATTGATGGCGAATTGCGAGCAAGTACACGTGCGCAGGCGATTGCCGAGGTGGCCGCAGGGACAGGGATTGAGCGCGGCCACCAGCATGAAATCCGCCGGGAAGATCACGGTGCGCCGCGCGCGCACGACCGCGATCGCGCGCTCTTCGAGAGGCTGGCGAAGCGCTTCCAGGGCCGGCCTGCCGAATTCGAGCAGCTCATCGAGAAAGAGCACGCCGTTGTGGGCCAGCGAGATTTCGCCCGGCCGCACCGCGGGTCCACCCCCCGCCAGGCCCGCCACGCTGACCGTGTGGTGGGGAGCGCGGAAGGGCCGCTCGCTGACCAGCGAGCGCCCGGCAAGCATGCCCGCGACGGAATACACCATGGTGGTTTCCAGCGACTCGTCGAAGGACAGCGCCGGCAGAAGTCCAGGAAGGCGCCTCGCCAACATGGTTTTTCCCGACCCAGGCGGCCCGACGAACAAGATGTTGTGGCCACCCGCGGCCGCGATCTCGAGCGCCCGGCGTGCGACCTCCTGGCCACGGATATCGGCCATGTCGGCGCCCGCGATGGGAAGGAACGCAGTCGGCGTTGCTGGCTCGGCGCTCGCCGTTTCCCCTTGCAGGGCCTCGATCAACTCGCCGAGGTGTCCGACGGGGATGACCTTGCAGTCGCCTCTTACCACCGCGGCCTCGGCCGCGTTTTCCCTGGGCACGAATAGGCGCGTGATGGCGCGCGCCCGGGCATAGGCGGCCATAGGCAACACGCCGCGCACGGGGCGAACGCGGCCGTCGAGGGACAGTTCGCCCACGAAGAGCGAGTGCTCATTCACTTCCGAAGGAATCGCTCCCGCCGCCGATAGGATGCCGATGGCGATGGGAACGTCGAAGGCCGCCCCGTCCTTGCGCAGATCGGCCGGCGCCAGATTCACCGTGATGCGACGGAGCGGGTATTTGAAGCCGCTGTTCTCGATGGCGCTGCGAATGCGGACGCGGCCTTCCGTCACGCCGGCATCGGGCAGGCCCACGATGTGGCAGCCGGGCAGTCCGTTCGCCACGTCCACTTCGACGTGGATGGGAGCGGCCTCGATGCCGACGACAGTTGCGGAAAGGACGTGAGTAAGCACATCGCCGAGTAAAGCGAGAACGGTGCCAAGGCTCGCGTGCGATGTTCATCGCGATTTCCAGCCACTTTGGCTGGTGGCAATCGTAGCGAGGCCGAGATCCGTCCGGCCGTCGTCCAGGCAGTGTCCGGTCTCCGGTCGGCGTCCGGCCGCCGTCCGTCGGCTACGCTTGGCTGGCCCAAACGAAGATGTCGGGCTCACTCGTGCGCAAGCAGCGCAATCCGCAAAGGCCGGCCGCGTATTCGAGGGTTCGCTCGGCGAAGAAGTTGAGGTGGGTTGCATCGCGCGCGTACCACCACGAGGTCATTTCGGCCACGGATGGATAGCACTGCGTGCGGACAACGATGCGCCCGCGAGGGCCAAGGCATCGCTTGAGCGACAAAATCTCGGCGCGCAAGTCGTGCAGGTGTTCGATGACCTCGCACAGAACCACGATGTTGTAGCGGTCGCGCAACGCCGCCTGACCCTTGCGGTAAAGTGGATCGTAGGCCACGCAGTCGAACCCGCGTTGGCGCAAGATCTCGGCCAGTACGGCCTGCTCGCCGCTGCCAAAATCGAGAACGCGCGCCTTGTCCACAGCAAGCCTCGCCACGGCGTCAGCGACTTGCCGGAGGTATTCCACGTAGCCCGCATTCGACGGCGAGTTGTCGTGGTGGGCGTAGCGCGCCCGCTCTTCGTCCGCGTTCAGCCAGAATTCGCGCGGCACGAACACCAACCCACACTCCGGGCAATGAACGAACTCGCGGTGTTTGTTCCGCCCCGCCGGCACGCAAGCCGAGGCATGGCACAGCTTGCAGGAGGCGGAATTCCACGTGGGCTTATCTTGCGAAGGCTCCACGGGATATCACAGCGCCAAAGCGGCGCGGCGGGAAAGAAAGTCGGCCACGGCTTGCTCGGGATCTTCGGCAGCGGGGGATGCGAATTGGAGCCCCCAGGCGTTTTGATGCCGACGGGAATCAATCGCGCCGACAACGTACATGCGTCCGACTTCGAGCCACGGCACTCCGAAGTGGGTGAGGCGCGTGGGCGCGGAGACAGTATTCCCGAAGGCGCGCACGATTTCACATTCGTAGGTGGCGGTCTGGCTGCGGGTTCCAGCCTTGTCGCGCGCGACGCCGAGCACGCGCACCAGCTCGAAGGTGCAGCCACTTTGCACAGCGGCCAGCAAATCCTCGTCGCTGTCCATGGTTGCGACCGCTACCTTTCGCTCGGATTGAGATCCACGTCGTGCCAACGGCGCTGGATTGCGAAGACACGCCCGCTGTGGCCACTCACCAGCACGCGAATGTAGTCGCGCTCGACCAGGACGCCGTCTTCGCGGTGTTCCCAGTGGGCGACGAAAACAGGTCGACCGCCCATGTCTTCGTAGCCTTGTTGGAGCAGCACCGCGTTCGGCGGAAGCTTCGCGGCGGCCTCGGCCACGCGCATGGCCTCGGGCGGCGTCAGGGGCGCATTGCCGTCGGCGAATTTGGAACAAATCCACGACATGGGTTCGCCAGTATTGGCGTTGAGTTCGACGGTCATGTCGGCGCGACGAAAGTACAGCGCGAAACGGGTCAAGGTCTGCGTTTCGCCCGCGCCCGCTGGCGCGGGTGTCGCACCATCGCGTTCGCCCGGCAGGGCTTGGCGAACGATGGACACGAAGCGGGCCAGAGCGCCCTGCGCGGGAAGGACGCCGGACGCCGCGAGCTTGCGCTCGATCTGCTTCCACACGAAGCGCTCGAATTCGCCGCTCATGGCGTGCGCGACCTCTGCACGCGCACCACGGTCCGGGTGGCTTCATCGACCGCCAACTCGGCCCAGGCAATGCCGGCCTGAAAACGAACGATCCACACGCGCACGTCGCGAACCAGGGGAGCTGTTGCGGCAGCACCCTCGGAGATTTCGATGATCCGCCGCTCGGCGCCACGGAGGGCGTAGTCGGCGGGCACGTCATGCGCCGGGCGGGCGTCGCTGGCGATCTGTTTGGCGGTCTCTTCGTCCATGGTCAGCCGGCCCCGTCGGTTTCGTCGAGCGGACGCACCGACGCCACCAAGCGGCGTGCGATGTTGATCTCGACCAGCCAGCGCCGCAACTTTCCGAGGGCGTGCCCTTCGACGGTGACCGCTTCCAGGCTGCCGCCTTCCGGACCGGGATAGGTCATGCGGTGGGCGATGCGCGAGCCCGGCGGCAGGAATTCGTCGTCGGCCACGAGGGCGCGGACGTCATCCTCGCTGAGCACGCTTGTGTCGTCGGCGCGCCGATAGGCCTCGTGGTCAACGAATCCCACGATATACCCGGCGCCATCCGAGATCACGTCCAGATACGAAAAGCTGGTCCACAGGCTCATCTGTTGTTCGAATAGATGGCGATGGAGCGCTCCATGCCATCCGTCCGACGAAGACTCGACCTGCACGCGCATGTCCGGGCCGTACGCGGCCTCGGCCAGGTTCCGCGCCAGATCAAGCGCGCGCCCAGCCAGCTCGGAAGTTGGCTTCATGGGAGATCACCTCTCGAAGCCATCATGCCAGCGCCCCCAGCGCGTCGGCCACGTCCGCGCCGTCCGCCCCGGCACCAGCCGCGCCATCGCCGAATAGCACCGGCTTCATCGATCCGACGAAGGGCGGCGAGACGCTGTAGAAAACCTCGGGGATCTTTTCGGGGTCGCAGCGGAAGACCTGCGTCCACTTGCGATAGAACTGGCGGGCCATTTCTCGCGCGTCGTCGTCGGGGATGTACATCTGGAAGGCGATGACGTTACGGGTGCCGCGGGCCAGGAAGGCATTGGCGAAGCTCGGCTCCCAGCCCGCGACGCATGTATTGATGTACACCAGGTAGCGAGGAACACTGGGCACGGCGGTCACGTCGGATGTTTCGGCGTCGCCGATGGGCGTATCGCCGATAAAGAGCACGCTGCGCCCGGTGTGGGATGCATCGTTGGGACACACCGTGGGCGCATTCCCAGCGGCGTTGGGTTTGAATTGCGCGCCGTCGATGCGGCAGCGCACGTCGCCGTGGCTAGTCTGATGATAAGCGTAGGAATTGCGGATCACGCTGCCCCAGAGCGCGGTGGGCACGTTGGCCTGATTGAAGGGAATCGAATAGATGCCGCGCGCCGGGTCGGACTTCTCGATATCGCCGATTTCGTACATCTCGTCGCGGGTCGTGAGTCCGCCGCCCGCGGGCGTGTCGGCGATGGCGTCGCTGATGGTGACCAGCACCGGGCAAACGCGAAGCAGATCCTCCTCGGTGCCGAGGTCGTGCGGCGATTCGCCCTGACTGTCGCCGACGTGCGCGACCATGTAGAAAAGTGGCTTGTCCCATTCCTCCCAAGGACCCTGCTTGGCCTCGAAAGTCCATTGCGGACGTTCGCCGGTATCGGGCGCGACCACCTTGTCCCCGCGCACTTCCAGGTTGTCCAGGGCCCCTTCGCTGACGCCCGCGCCGGACTGAGCGTTCAGGATTTCGATGCGCGCCGCCGTCCCGTCGGCAACGCCCTGGGTGTCGACCAGCAGCTCTACCTTGCAATCCTCGGGAATAGCGTCGGTGGGCGGGGTCGCGGGCGGAAAGGTGCTGTTGTGGACTGGCTTGACCTCCAGCTTGGACCAGCGCGCGCGCACCTCGCCCGGCCGCACGGCATCGAGTTCGCCGGGTTCGGCGGTCAGGGCGAGGCGCTCGTAGAATCGGCAGGCGTAGGTGTCGTGGGTTTCTCGCTGCCTGCGCGGCAGATCCGCGGGCTTGAGGCGATTGTCGCCGTCGGACCAGAAGCGTTTGTGGCAACCCGCGGTCCCTTCGGTCGCCTTGGGGCAGGGCCAGTCGCCCACCACGACTTCGCTGGCCGGATCGATGAAGAACAAGGTCACCCGGCGATTGGGCGCGTTGGCATAGTCGCGCTGGTTCTTGCGGCTGGGGGCGCTGAAGTCTTTCTCTTGCTGCTTGGACGGCACGAAAATGGGATTGAACTCGCTGCAACCCTGGTAGTCGGCCTTGCCGTCGGGATCTTGTCCGTGCCCGAGAAAATCGGCAGGCGCGAGCTTGAACGGCTGCCCGTCGCTGCCCGTGCAAATCGCGTCCATGTAGGCGGCGAAAAGCGCCTGGCGCGTGCTGGGATTGAGATTGCCCGTGGCCGGCAAGCCGCTGGCGGTTTGAAATTCCTTCACCGCCTTCTTGGTCTTGTCGCCGATCGCGCCGTCGATGGGGCCCGGATCGTGTCCCAGCAGTTCGAGCATGTACTGTACTGGGCGGCCCTGCCAATTGTCTGCGCCTAGCGGGTTTTGGTAGAGCTCTTCCCAAATGTCGGTCTTGCGCACCAAGGTCGCGTAGACCGAGCGCACGCGACGACCGGAGAGTTTCTTGTTGTAGGTTTCATCGCCCACACGGTCGGCGTGCCCGAACAGAGTCACTGGCGCGAAAGCAAACCTCTGGTGCAGGGGCGCCACCCGTTCGAGCGAGCGCGTGGCGTCGGGCAAAAGGAAGGACGAATCGAATTCGAAGCGCGTGTCCTCGACGGGCACGGAGGCCACGGCTCGCAATGGCGCCGCCAAAATGTTGCCTTCGTCGGTGGCGGTGACCGCGACCGGGGCTTCGATAACCATCGGCTCGGGCTTGCCGGCGCTTGGACTGGCGCCAGCCGCTGGGCTGTCAGCAGCCATAGATTTCCTCGATCTTCTTCTTGGTGTCGTCGTCCAGCGTTCCCGACAGTGTGAGCCCCTGGTCGAATTGAAATTCCTCGATGGCCGCGCGCCGCTCGCGCGGGTCGGCGTCACGAGCGACCGCGCGGTAGTAGCCGAGATTGCGCAGACGGGCCAGCGCGCCCTCGTCGCTTTCGCTGCGAACCAGGAAGCCCAGCTTGAGGCGCCAATGAACGTCGGGCCGTTTGTCGTCGGGCGACTTGACCTTGACCAGGGCTTGCGCGCAGGCAGGGGCGATCTTCATCTCCAGCTTGCCCGAGTCCAGGCTTTGCTTTTCGGCGGGCTTGCCCTCGGGCGTGACCTCGGCATCCGTGGCCGCGGTGGCCTTGCCTTGAAATGTATCGAAGGTCACGCGCAACTTGGCCTTGGGGCGCTGGATGGTGAGTTTGTGCCGCTTCCCGGTGGCGAGCGTGAACTTGAGCGGCTCCAAGTCGGGCACGGTCAGCGTCTCGCCTGGGTTCAGCATTTCGGGGTGCGGCCGCTTGCTCAGGGAATCGGCCGACTTCGACAGAATGGTCTTCGTGTCGGGAAGTCCCAGCTCCTCCGCGATCCCGGTCAGGTGCTCTCCTGGTTGAACTTTGCGTTGCTCTGGCATCGCCCGTGCCTCTTCACCGGTGCTTGCGGCCACTCTCGGAGCAGTGGGCCGGAGCGATAAGCGTAGCACCCGCGTACCAACCTTCCACCTCGTGGGCGGCGCCAGCGGCGTGGCATTGCGGAACCACGCCCTTGCACTTGGCCCAATGGATGAAGCGTCCGCTTGGCCAAGCCCAACCCTCCGACCGTGTGCCCACACGCACGCAAATCGGCCGACCGGTTTCTTCCGCTGCCGGGGCGCCCGCATCGGTCGCGGCGAAGCTCTGTGCCCAATGGCTTGAGCCACCCGCTGCGCGCGCGACCGCGAACCCGCCTGGTAGCGCCGCGGCCAGCACCAGCACCGCGCACGCACGCAGCGTCTTCGCCAACCGTGGACTTCCTCCGAAAGTGGGCACGACAAGAATCTAGATGGCGGCCGGTCCGAATTCAACCTCGCGCTTCGCGAACGACATCCGTGCCCTCAATTCGTCCGGCTTCCATCCACTCCTAGGCATCCTTGACTTCACCATCGCAAGAAGGGAACCTTCGAGGAGCCACTTTTGACTGCTCGCACGAGACGGGTTCCGCAGAGAATTCCGATGGCCGAACAAACCTTGAAACTCACCATGGCCCAGCTAAGAGCGGGCGTAAAACTAGACACCGGGTCGACCTATGTTATCGAGGTCGCCGACGGCGACCAGCGTATTTGTGTCGCTGACTACACAGGGCAGCCGCTCGCGGACATGCCCTATTTTCTGGAGATTTCGGGTAGTGAACCCGTGCAGGGCGTGACCGACGGCGATGGCTGGACCGAGACGTTCGATGCAAGCAGTGCAACATCCGGTCGGCTCGTCGTCGGCGACCAGATCTACCAGCTCACCTTTGTCGATCTGGTCGGTAGCGCTCCCGCGGACGTGCAGTCGCTGTTGAACGGCACGGGCTGGGAGGCCGGGCCGCTCGACGGGGATATCGGTCAACAGACACGCTCGGCGCTTGTTGCTTTCCAGCGCAGCTCGACGCTTGACTGCACGGGAGAGGCCGACGACGCCACGGTTGCCGCCCTTCGCGCGCGGATGGGATTGCCTGGCGATGCCGCCTAATGGCGCAGGGGCGGCGGCGGGCTCTGCCCAGATGAAGAGGCCACCCAACCCACGCCCGAGTGGCGACTGGCAGAGCGGCCAATGGACCGGGGCGCCCGATGCCAAGGTAAAGTATAGCTACACCGACGGCGACTCGCTGGACTCGATCGCCAAGAAGCTGGCGGGCACACCAACGGGTGATCCGAAATTTCCCAACTACCTTGGCAGCCTCACGTGGAAGGACATCACACGACTCAATTACGGAACCGAGATACCCTCGGAGGTGAATTTCTATCTGAGCGCCTTCAATGGTTGCAGCACACCGGCTGCGGACGGGAAAAACTTCCTGCTTAGCGCCGGTGATGCCGAGCCCTGGCTGTGGATCCCGGCCGCGGGCATCGCCCCAGTTCCTGTCAATGTGCCCAAGACCATAACACCGAAGATATGCCTGGCCGCGCCTGCGTCGGAATTCACCAAGGCCCTGCTCGACATCTTTGACTACGTCGACGCTGACAGCAGCGGCTTCCTATCGAAGAATGAGCTCTGGACGGCGGTAAGCAGTCCCCTTGTCACGGGAACCTACGCGGCGAGTGTGCTCACAGCGAAGTCTTTTCTTTCACAGCTTGAGGACGTTTCCAACGACGAAATTGGCCCCGAAACCAATGGCATTAGCAAAGCCGATTTGGTGGCATTTGATGCTCTCCGGGTCGCTTCCCCGACGGACTCTCTGGTGCAGAATGTTCTAGGAACGTTTGACTACCACCGAGATAAATTGTGTCACGCGGACCACGACCTGTTTGTGGGCGCCCCCGTGGCGACCTCGGTGATGCAAGGACCGGTTGGCGACTGTTGGCTCCTGGCCGCGCTCATTGGTCTGGCCAATCGAGATCCGACGGCGATTGGCCGCTTGGTCAAGCCCGCTCCAGGCTACGGCAATTCACGCTTTACTGTGAAGTTTCCCAGCGAAGACGAGCAGGAGGTGCGACGTCCAACGGATGGTGAGATCCTGTCATTGTCGATGGCGAAAGGAAACGGGTTGTGGTTGACCGTGCTCGAAAAGGGCTGGGGACAAATCGTCTTTGGCTCGGTGATGGGGCTCCTGAGTACGTCCAAAATCACGGCGGTCGATCAAGGCCGCGCTCTCGGCCGCGGCATCGAGCTTGTGACGGGGCACGGCACGGATGTCGACGAACTATTGCTGACAACCCTGGCAACAACTCGGGACAAACTCGAAAAGGCGTTCGCAAGCAACAAGATCGTCACCGCAGGCATCAACAACGACATCATCAAAGACAATCGTAGTGGGTGGCCCAACGCGCATGCCTACGCGATCCTGGGCTATGATCGCGCCAGCGACCAGATCAAGGTTCGCAATCCTTGGGGCGACACTGGACCCGCGGGTAGCTCTGTCGCACTGGTGCCGTACTCGATGTCTATACCCGACTTCATGGGCATTTTTTCTAGGTTGGCCTACGAGGAATAGTGCGGCGTTTTGCCATCATCTTTGCCCTAGTCATGCTGGCCACGTTGGTGGGCGGGCTAGTCTTGAATACTTTCATGATGGGCGGACAAAGCTTCGTGGGTCTTCCATTGCCAATTCTAAAGTGGCCGCGGCCCCTTCCGCCCATTCCTGGTCAGCATTCCATCCATGCCGGTTTCGACTTTTCCATCATTGGAGTGGGCGTCGACCTCGCCGTTTGGACGACCATCACTCTGGTCGTGCAGAAGCTGATGCGCTCACTGGGTTCCCGGCCGCGTGCGTCCGAGTGAGTTCGATCCGTCTGGTCAAGCGTCCGCCTCTTCATCCGGAAGAATGGAGAAAACGCATTCGCCACTGGGAACGTCCTGCATCCGGATCTCGCCCTCGCCCGAAACCCCTTCCTTCTTCGTTCCGTCCGAGAACTCGAATTGATAGCGACAATTGCCCAGGAAGTTTCCGTCGCGGTCGACGAGCTTGACCGATGCAAAGGTCGTGTCGGCCGCAGGTGCCTCGGCGGCCCCGCCCTTCGGGGTTTTTCGGTCGACCAGGAAGAGCTGGCAGTTGCCTGTGTCCAGATCGTAGTCGCCGAAAAAACCCTCCTCGTTGAAGCTGGCTTCGTTGGCGGTGCCGTTGGCAAGCTCCAGGCGATAGCCCCCGGTGTAGGGCTCGCCATCTTGATCGACCACCTCGACTTCGATCCAGTCGGTCTTGGTGGTGAGTTTCTTGAGCTGCGACGGCGTGAGGGCCGGTCCCGTGTCAGGAGCGGACGCCTGAAGGGTGACGATCTTGCGCAGCAACACCAGTCCGTCCGGTTGCAGAGGAGGGCGCCAGTCCGTCGAGATCGCCTCGCGTGCTTCGCCCAGCAGCGCGTGCAAGTCGGCGGGCGTGCCGGGCTGTTTGGCAAGCCCATCCAGAACCTGTCGGGCCTCATCCTGGCGCGCGACCTGATAGCTGTCCCGGCCCGCGAGCTTGGCCAGGCTCTCGTCCGCGACCAGCTTGTACTGACGGCCAGAGTAGTTCAGCCGCCCACGCGTCTTGGATTCAATCTCGCGCACCAGGCGACGTAGTCTCGCCGCTCGATCTCCCGTCTTGTTTGGTGCCTCGGAGGGACCGACCTTTTTCAGCGCCATCAGGTCGCGACTTTTGAGGCTGCTGGCAATCAACTTGATGACGTCGGAGTCGTCCATGGACGAGAGCGCGAAGCCGGTCAAGCGGGTGCGCGCGACGAAGTCCCTCACTTCGCGGACGATTCCGCGTCGCACGCCTTCAAGCGCCCAGATGGCTTTGCCCGAGTCCAGAGCCCGGTACCCACCTTCGCGACACAAGCGAATGGCATCGACCGCGCCGACCAGCACGACCTGTTCGTCCTTCCAGTCGGAAGTGAGGGCTAGGGCAGGACAATCCGGATCCATGGCGCTTTCTTGAAGGAGAGAGACTTCCCTCTGAAAAGCTAGCGCACCGGCATCACGATGGCCAAGGCTCTTGATCTCCTTTCCCAGATCGGAGAAGTAGTGGGTTCACGTTCGCACCAAGGAGCACCATGACCATTGCCTGCAAATTCGGGGGAACTTCGCTTGCCGATGCGGCCCAGTTCCGCAAGGTCGCGTCGATCATCAAGGCCGACGCCAATCGGCGTGCGGTGGTGGTGTCGGCGCCGGGCAAGCGGCACAAGCAGGATCCCAAGGTCACGGACATCCTTCTCTCCATCCACGAGATGGTTTCGCGCGATATGGATCCCGGGCCATCGCTGGCGCTGCTGCGCAGCCGCTTTCTGGAAATCGAGAGCGAGCTTTCTGTGAATGCTGGCATGGCCTCATCGCTCGATGATTTCGAGAAGGCAGTGCGCGCGGGCGCCGACCGCGACTGGATCGCATCGCGCGGCGAGCACTTCTCGGCGCGTATCATGGCGGCCTTCCTGGGCGGCACCTTCCTCGAAGCCGAGGGCGCCGTGTTCCTGACCTCGAACGGTTTGGTCGACGAGCGGACCTGGAAGGAATTGCCCCCGCGCCTGCCGGCGCAGGGATTCTACGTGCTGCCCGGCTTTTACGGCACCGGGCCGCAGGGCAAGGTCAAAACCTTCTCGCGCGGGGGATCCGACATCTCGGGCGCCATCCTGGCCCGCGCCGCGTCCGCCAGCTTGTACGAAAACTGGACCGACGTGTCGGGGTTGCTCATGACCGACCCGCGCATCGTGCCCGACGCCGCGCCCATGGAGCGCGTGACCTACCGCGAACTGCGCGAGCTGGCCTACTCGGGGGCCAACGTCTTTCACGAGGAGGCCATCCTGCCGTGCAAGCAGGTCGGCATTCCCATCCGCATCGCCAACACCAACGACCCGACGGCCAAGGGCACGCTCATCGTTCCGGAAGACCAGGCCGCGGATCGGCCCATCGCCGGCGTCGCCGGGCGTAGCGGATTCTGCCTGCTGCAAATCGAAAAAACCCTGATGAACAAAGAGCGCGGCTTCGGCCGCCGCGTGCTCGGCATCCTGGAAACCAAGGGCATCAGCTACGAGCTGTCGCCCTCGGGCATCGACTCGATGTGCGTGGTCATCGACCA
>Ga0265316_10000045_pt1 | contig 129628 bp, 89 predicted proteins | sample 4522metaG_FD_202092 | JGI IMG/M metagenome (GOLD analysis project Ga0265316, IMG submission 202092) | Rhizosphere microbial communities from Carex aquatilis grown in University of Washington, Seatle, WA, United States - 4-5-22 metaG | ecosystem: Host-associated > Plants > Roots > Rhizosphere >... | reverse complement strand
GCCCTATTCTACACCTATCACGCGGCCTCGCCCGGCGGGGTCGGCCAGACCGGCCAGATGGGTGGGGCTTCGTTGTCGTTCCCCCTTGGCGACGTGCTGTTCATTGGCGTGACCGGCAAGTACCTTCACTACTCCACCACGAAGGGGTTCACCGTCGATGCGGGCCTAACCCTCCGCCCGATGCAGTTCCTTTCCCTGGCAGCCGTCGGATACAACCTGACCAATCCAGGAGGCTCCGCAGCACCCCAGGCCGTGGGCGGCGGCGCTTGCCTGAGCCTGATTCCTGGCCTTCTGCTTCTGGTGGATAGCGTACTGGAGCGAGTGAACAAGGACGCTGCCAATCCCCAAGAGACGCGCAGCAGTGTCTACTATGTGATGGGCGGCGGTGAGTACCAGGCCAAGACCTTGGCGATCCGGTTGGGCGGCGGGCGAGGCGGCCTCAACCAGAACGGCTACTTGAGCGGCGGCTTTTCCTTTGTTTCAGGCGTCGGCGCACTCGACGCATCGTTGCGTCAAGACATCTCAGGCGGCCGAAAAGGCACCTTCGTGGGCGTCAGTGCTCGGCTGTTCGTTCCCGCGCCCTAACCTTTCCACGCTAGACTGGCGGTTGCTTGTCGCCTGGTCCCCGGAACTTTTCTGCTGCAACGCTGTCCATTGATATGTGGAGGCTACCCTCGCGCCCACGCCGACGACGGCCATCGCAGCTCAGGCTTCCCACCCCGGCCGGCTGCGCACCGCGCGCCCGCGGCCTGCGTTTCAGATGAGTCTGTCCGAACGACTTCTGGTTGCCAGGCTGGTCAAGAGGGACGAGGAAGCCTTCAATGAAGTGGTTCGCCAGCACGGCGATCGTGTCTTCAACCTTGTCTTGCGCATGGTCGGCTCGCGCGCCGAGGCTGAGGACATCGCTCAGGAAGTCTTCGTCACGGTATTCAAGAGCATCGATTCGTTCCGCAGCGAAGCCAAGCTGTCCACCTGGTTACTGCGCATTGCCACCAACCACGCCAAGAATCGCATCAAGTACCTGGCCCGCCGCCGGGAGCAGGGTTCTGAGCCGAACGGAAATGACAGCGCCGATTTGGCCGACGAAGGAAGAGCCCCGGCCCAGTCGCACATCCACGGGCCCGACGTCTTGCTTGAGGCGGCCGAAACCGAGGACATCATGCAACAAGCTATTGCCACTCTGGAGGACGACCAACGCCTCCTGGTCGTGCTCCGCGACGTGGAGGAGCTGTCCTACGAGGAGATCGTGGAAATCACGGGCTTGCCCGAGGGAACGGTCAAGTCACGCTTGCATCGCGCCCGCATGACGTTGAAGCAACTGCTCGAGGACAAATTCAAGTGAGCGCAGGCGATTCCCATACCCGGACCGTGGACTCCTTCTCCGCCTACCTCGAGGGCGAGCTTGCCCCCGAAGCAAAGGCCTCGCTGGACCACCACCTGTCCACTTGCATCCAATGCCGCACCTCCCTGGAACGCTTCCGCCGCACCTTGGGAGGGCTGGGCAGCCTGAAACGGACCGCCGCCCCCAACTCCTTCTTGGCGGACATCCAGCAACAAATCAATCGCCGCTCGCGCGGTCGCTTCTTCCGCCGACGCTGGCTCCTCTTCGGCCGCATCCCCTTCGAATGGCTCTCGCTGGCCATGATCGTGGCCATGCTGGTTTACTACCTGGTGATGCTGCAGTCCTCGCCCACCGGGGTGAAGCCGCTGCCGTAGAGTCCGTGGCCATGGCCGTGGCCGTGGCCGGACTGATCCCTTTGATTGCGGCCGTCAAGCTGCGATGTGCCCCCTATGGTGAGAAACAGCTAACCCACATAGACGAACAACACCTTTAGATACTGGCCCTCGGTAAACGCCGGCGGCAGAGGGTGATCGCCGCCGGGACCGCCGGCCTCGACGATGCGAACCTCGCGGCGGGCCTGCTTGGCTGCTGCCGCGACGATGCGCTCGAAATCTTGCGCGCTGACGTTCTGCGAGCAGGAACAGGTCACGAGCAGCGCGCCCGAGGCACAGGCCGTCAGCGCGAGTGCATTGAGCCTCTCGTAGCCCTTGGTCGCGGCCTCGAGATCCTTGCGCGCCCGCGCGAACTTGGGCGGATCGACCACCACCAGATCGTAGGACATGGGCGTGGCGGTCTCCAGGAAGCGGAAGGCGTCGGCCTCCACGGCGCGCACGGGGACGCCGTTGGCTGCGGCGTGGGCCTCAATGCGGGCCACGGCGCGCGGCGAACTGTCCACGGCGGTCACTTCGCTGGCCCCGGCGCGGGCCGCCTGCAGCCCAAAGCCGCCTGCGTAGGCATAGCAATCGAGCATGCGCACGCCTTTGCCCACGCCGGCCAACTGGCCCACGCGAATGCGGTTGGGCCTCTGGTCGAGGAACATGCCCGTCTTCTGGCCCACCAGCGGTTCGGCTTCGAAGCGCAGGCCGTCCTCTAGACAGGGCACCAGGTTGCGCGCCTCACCCCGCACCACGCGATTCTGCGCCACAAAACCCTCCAAGTCGGCGTAGCTGCCCGCCGCGACCTCGTAGATCGTGCGGGGTGAAAGCGTGGCTTCCACCGCATCGAAGATGGCTTCCCTACGCAGGGCCAGCCCCAGGGTGGTGACCTGCACCGCCGTCGCATCGCCGAACACGTCAACCACCAAGCCGGGCAGGCCATCGCCTTCGCTGTTGACCAGTCGATAGGCCGTGGTGTCGGGGTTGGGGAGGCTGAGGCGGGTTCGCAGGGCCCGTGCTTCGCGCAGGCGCGCCACGAAAAACGCCGCGTCGATGGCTTCGTCCTTGCGAGTGAGCAGCCGCACCGGAATCTGCGAGCGCGGATTGAAAATGCCGCGGCCGATGAAGTGGCCGTCGTGGTCCACCAGCGACACAATGTCGCCGGCAGCGGCCTCACCATCCAGGCGATCCACCGCGTTGGCGTAGACCCACGGGTGCCCGAACCAAAGCGGCCGCGCCTTGCCGCGACACAGGACGACTCGGCCCGAGGAATCGCGGGCTTGGCCGGAAACGCCCTCGGAGGAAACAAGATTGGTTGCTCGCCTGCGTGACATCGAAGCATTATAGGCTGCCGTGCTGGCGACGCTGCCAATACCGATCCTGCTGGCCCTGCTGGCGCAAGCCGAGCCTGCGCCGGCCGAACCCTCTGCCCAGCCCCAAGCCGAGGCGACGCCCGCGCCGGCTGCGGAGCCTGCGGCCGGCGCAGAGCCCGCGCCTGAGCCCCCGCCTGCGACGCTGGCGCCGCCGGAGCCCGAACCGCAGCAAGCACAGGCGGGGCTGTCACAACCCGAGCCACGAATGATGTTCGGCTTCTGCGCCGGCGCAGATTTCCAGCTCTCAGGCGATGTCTCCCCCAAGGTCGGGTACTCGATCAGCCCGCTCTTCCAGTACGACTACCTGCGCTTGGCCGATCGTCTCGCGCTCGGCTTGCGAGCGGAGTTCACCTTCGATCGCTTTCAGAAACTGGTGACCGCACAGGCCGACATGGGCGGGGGTCAGTTTCAGTCATACCGAACCACACGCTCCCTGACCTACTTCGACTTTGCCCTGCTGGCAACCGCCACCCTGCACCTCGGTCGGGTGCAGCCCTGGGCGGCAGCGGGAGTGGGGTTGGCGCTGGGGAACTTCGACAGCGCGGAGGCGGCCTATCAGCCAGGCGACTTCCGCGCCACCAGTCCTCTTGTCCTCGGCGCAGGTGGGCTCGACGTGGCTGCCGGACGAGGCGCCCTGGTCGGACTGCATGTCGAGTACCGGGGCATGCTGGCCCAGCCGAGTTCCCTTCTCGCCAGTGGCCAGCGCATCAACGTCTTTGGCGACCGCCTGTCAGTCCAGGCCGGACTGCTGTATCAGTTCTGATCGAGTCGACGCCCCTGCGCCCGGCGCTGCTATGGTCGAACTTCTTCGCAAGCCGCAAAGATTCGGAATGTCTCCGCCTCTGTGGCCTCCCCTCCCACCTCGGCGTTCTCGACGGCGGGTGGCTGACGAGTTGGATGACCTCAGCCCCTCAAGGCTGGCCTGCGCTACCCCTCCATGAAACTCTTCAGCCGCTTGCTGCGTGAGGGATGGCGCAGCTTGCGCAAGGCCTTGGCCTCGATCTGACGGATGCGCTCGCGCGTGACTTCGAAGTCCTGACCCACCTCTTCCAAGGTGTGATCCGACTTCTCTCCGATGCCGAAGCGCATGCGCAGCACCTTCTCTTCCCGCGGTGTCAGCGTGGCCAACACCTTGCGGGTTTGGTCCGCCAGGTTCATCGAGATGACCGCGTCCGAGGGTGAGATGATACTCTTGTCCTCGATGAAATCACCGAGGTGCGAGTCTTCCTCTTCGCCAATCGGCGTCTCGAGCGAGATGGGCTCCTTGGCGATCTTGAGCACCTTGCGGACCTTGTCGAGCGGCAGCTCCATCTTCTCGGCAATCTCTTCCGGCGTCGCTTCCCGGCCCAACTCCTGCACCAGGTAGCGGCTGGTGCGGATGAGTTTGTTGATGGTCTCGATCATGTGCACCGGGATGCGGATGGTGCGCGCCTGATCGGCGATGGCGCGCGTGATGGCTTGCCGAATCCACCAGGTCGCGTAGGTGGAGAACTTGTAGCCGCGCTTGTACTCGAACTTGTCCACCGCCTTCATCAGGCCGATGTTTCCCTCCTGGATGAGGTCGAGAAACTGCAAGCCGCGGTTGGTGTACTTCTTGGCAATCGACACCACCAGGCGCAGGTTGGCCTCGACCAGTTCCGCTTTGGCCTGCTCGGCTTGGTGCTCGCCATCCTCGATCTCCTGCACCGTGGCTCGCAGGCCCTCCTCGGTCATCGCCGCCTCTTCCTCGACCTTCTTGACCTTCTTCTTGGCGTTGTCGATGACCTTGGCCAGATCCTCGATCTCCTCAGGCCGCAGGCCTAGCTTCTTGGCCACCGCCCGCTGGCGCAGCGGCGATGATCGGATCTCGCGCAAGGTTCTGCGAAACTCACGTTGTGGCAAGCCGGCCCGTTGCTCGCAGTCAGCGATCTCGCGATGAGCAGATTCTATGCGGGACACCAGACCCTTGAGTCGAGCCACGATGCGATCAATCTGCTTCTTGTTGAGGCGCATCTCCTGCAAGGCTTCGAACAGTTCGTCCTTGACCCCCGCCACCAGCGTCCGTTGCCTGCGCCGCGCCGATTCGGACAAACCGCGGGCACTGCTCTTTTCCTCCGCCTTCTCCAGATCCTTGTGCAGACGGCGCACCTTCTCGATGATCTTGCACACCCGTTCGACGTGCCACGCCTCATCGAACTCGGCGTCGTCCTCGTCCGCGTCTTTGACGACTTCTTTGACCCGAATCTTCTGCTTTCGCAGCTTGTCGCCCAGATCCAGGATCTCCTCGATGGCCACGCTGGAGTTGAGCACCACCTGCAGCACGCGACGCTCGCCGTCCTCGATGCGCTTGGCAATCTCCACCTCGCCCTCGCGGGTGAGCAGGGACACCGACCCCATCTTGCGCAGGTACATGCGCACGGGGTCGTTGGTCTTGGAGTAGCCGTCGTCCTCTTCCTCCTCCTCGGGCTCGCTCGCGCGCGCGGGCTCGGGGGTGGGGCGCGCCTCTTCAGCGTCCGGCCCACCCGCCTTTTCGGTCACCCTCACCTGCGAGGCCGAGTCTACGATCTCGATGCCTTCACCGCCCAGGGTCGAGAGCCAGTCGTCGATCTGGTCGGAAGAGACGATGCTCTCGGGCATGTGATCGTTGACTTCGTCATAAGTGAGAAACCCCTTGGCCCTGCCAATGGTGATGAGCTCGCGCTTCTTGCGCTCGCTCTCCTTGCTTGACATGGGGCTCTTGGCCGCCGGCTTGCTCGCCGGCTCCACATCGTCCTCATCCTGGGGTTCTTCGCTCAGTTGTTCGTCTGCATCTTCGATCATGTCGTGTGGCCTCTAGTTCGCTAAACCCAGCTTGCTCCGAATCAGCGCCATCTCGCGCATCGAAATGGCGCGCGCTTCTGTTTCATCCCCCCGCGCCAGCGCCTCCCGGTGCTGGCCCTCGGCCAGCGCGATCTCGGCCTCCACTCTCGACCGTCCCAAACGACTCGCCAGTGCCCGCAACGCTTCTTCGGCAGTCTCCACTTTCTCCCAACATCCGTCCATCACAGCCGCCCCCACCGATGCACGAATCTCATCAGGGCAGGCGTCCAGCCAGGCGGGTACGTCCGCCCGTTGTCCGGCCTGCAAGGCTTGCAGGGCCGTGCGGTACACCTGCCGAACGCCCGGATCGACCAGCAGGTCGAGAATGCGCGCGGCATCGTCGGTGGACGCCAGCGCGGGGTGGCTGACCAGCAAAGCAAATGCAGCCAGCTCATCGCGCGGCGGCTGCACTCTCGCTGCAGTCGGGACCACCTCCTCGACAGGCGCGGACCGCGCGGCCGGTGCCACGCGACGTTCGGCTGTCGTGTCGCGCACCATGCGCACAACCTGCGGCACAGGAACGTGTAGTTTGGCGGCCAGCTCACGCATGTAGAGATCCCGCACCAGTGGATTTCTGACTTTGGCCAAGACCTCAACCACCCGCCTGGCCGTGTCGGCCTTGCCCGGAATGGTGGCGTCATCGGCCGCCTGCTGGATCAGATGGTCGAGCATGGGCCGTGCCCCTTCCACGAGAGCGCGGAAGGCCTGCGCGCCCTGCGCCCGCACGAAGTCGTCTGGATCAATGCCGGCCGGCATCTGCGCCACGCGGCCATCAGCGTCGGCCTCGGCGAAGAACAGGCCCGCTTCCACGGCGACCGGGATGGCCTTCTCGGCCGCCCGCGCGCCCGCCGCATCGCCGTCGAACACCACGACGATGCGCTTGGCAGCGCGGCTGAGCAGTTTCACCTGCTCGCTGGTCAGGGCCGTGCCCATGGGGGCGACGGCCTCTTCAATCCCAGCCTCATGCAAGCTGAGCACGTCGAAATTGCCCTCCACCACGATGGCGGTGCCACTACGCCGAATGGCCTCCAAGGCCACGTGCAGGCCGTAGAGATTCTCCTTCTTGTGAAACAGCGGCGAGTCAGGCGAGTTGACGTACTTGCGCTCTTTGGCCTCTGGGTCCAGCAAGCGCGACGAAAACCCGACGGGACGCTTCTGCCGGTCGAGCACGGGCAGCATCACGCGATCACGAAAGAAATCGTATCGTCCACGCTCGTTGGCGCCCACCAAGCCCAGTTGCTCCGCAACCGTGCCGGGGACTTGCAGCGAGGCCAGGTGCTTCTGCAGCGCATCCCAGGCTGCCGGCGCATAGCCCAGGCGAAAACGAGCCCGCACAGCCGCAGAAACACCCCGCTTCTCCAAATAGGCTCGCGCCGCGCCGCCCGCCGGACCTGCCAGCTGGGCCTCGAAAAAACTGGTGGCGGCGTCCATCACGCGCAACATACGCTCGCGCTCAGATTCCGCCTCGGCGGCTGCCTGGCGTTCCGCGGGAGACTGCTTGACTTCGGGCAGGTCCACACCGGCCTGACGGGCCAACTCGCGCAGCACCTCCATGAATGACCGCTGCTCGATCTTGACCAGAAACGAGAACACATCGCCTTTCTCGCCACAGCCAAAACAGTGAAAGTATTGCCGCTGCTCGTGCACGTTGAATGAAGGGGTTTTCTCCGCGTGGAAAGGACACAGCCCCTTCCAGCTTCCGGTGCCAGCTCGTTTCAGCTCCACATACCGTCTGACGACGTCCACGATGTTCGTACGATCACGGACATCGTCAATCTTTTCGCGTGGCAGCAGAGGCAAATGGAAACCCGCGCCCCAGAAAAAGCGGCACGACGTATTAGCTCGCAGCTCGGCCGAGTCAAGTGGAGATGAGGCTCGAAGGGGGTTTTGCTGAATTCGCCCATAATATCAATTAGTTACCCAGGCTGATGACACAGAGGTGAGAGGGGAGAACACAGAGACGGCTGAGGCAGCCGATAATGTCTACTCCGACTCCGTGGCCTCCCCTCTCACCTCTGCGTTCTCAGCGGCGGGTGGCTGGCGAGACGAATCGCCCGACACCGTTTGGTTGCGGCCAGCGCTACTGACCGGCGTCGTTCTGAAGAATCTGCTCATCCTGGCGCTGCATGATGATGAATTCCACGCGGCGGTTCTTGCTCCAGCAGTCCTCGTTGTGCTGCGTGCAGATCGGCTTGGTTTCGCCGTAGCCCTTGGCCTTCAGTCTCCCAAGCGAAACGTCGCGGTCTTCCAGTGCCCGCATGACGGACTTGGCGCGCCGATCGGTCAGGTCCAGGTTGTGCTCGTCATCGCCGCGCTCGTCGGCGTGGCCCTGGATCTCGATGAGCTTGATCTCCGGGTGGCCCTTGATGGTCCCGGCGATCTGGTCGAGCAGCGGGAACGATCGTGGCAAGATCTCGTCCTTGTCGGTCTCGAAGTAGATCTTGTCCATGATCTCCAGCTTGCCTCGTTGCACCACCACCAAACCCTTGTCCGGGCAGCCGTCCTCGTCCTCGAAGCCGTTGTAGGTTTCCGGCTCGTTCGGGCACTTGTCCAACTTGTCGGGAATGCGGTCGTGGTCGTTGTCAGGATCGGGGCAGCCGTCCTCGTCTTCAAAGCCGTCGAAGTCCTCGGGGTCGTTGGGACACAGGTCCACCTTGTCCGGGATGCCGTCCTTGTCATTGTCGAGGTCCGGGCAGCCGTCCTCGTCTTCAAAGCCGTCGAAGTCCTCGGGATCGTTGGGGCACTTGTCCACATCATCCGGAATGCCGTCGCCATCGCGATCGTGGATCTTGTGCTCGGGACAACCGTGGTTGCTCTCGGGCCCTGGCTCGTTGGGGCAATTGTCCAGTTCGTCGGGGATGCCGTCCTTGTCGTTGTCGAGGTCCGGACAACCATCCTCATCCTCGAAGTCGTCGTAGTCCTCGGGATCGTCGGGGCACTTGTCCACGTCGTCCTTGATGCCGTCGCCATCTCGATCGCCCATGCCAGGCTCGAAGATGAATCCCACGAACAGACGGCCCTTGGCCGCCCCGTACGAGCTGGGCATGATCTGGTAGCCGCCGCCGGCCTCGAAGAACGAGTTAGCGGCCAGGTATAGCTTGATGCCCGCGATGGCTTCACCACCCGGCTTCATGGACGATTCGCTGTGGTTGAATGTGCCGTCCGGGTTCGCCGCGCCGATCGGCGTGAGCTTCTTCGAGTTGAGGCCCTCAAAGGCGTAAACCTCACCCACCAAGTCGAAGCGGAACGGCACCACGCCCCAGGCCGCGCCCAAACCGGCCAGGATCTCATTGCCGACCTTGATGCCCAGGCCGGTGTTGGCGTCCAGCGCGTTGTTCGCGGGGGTGAAGATGGGACGAGCGAACGAGACCCTATCATCCACAAATGTCGAGGCGCCCTTGGTGCGAATCCTCGCCCCGACGTTGATCGCGGTTCGCAAAACACCGTAGCGGCCCCAGTTCGCATCCACCGCCACCGAGGGCTGGAAGATGAACTGACCCTCGCCCATGAAGTGCTTCTTGTCTCCAGTTGGCAGCACCATGGCTGGGATCAGGCTGACGCCGATCTTCTTTCGACTGGGGTTGATGAGGCGAATCTTGGGGGTGATGACCAGATCCCCGATCCCCTGCGCGTCCATCTGATACTGTGTATCGTCGTTGGGAATTTGGGTGCCCTTCGTGTCCACCGGCATGCCTTCGCCGGCGAGCACCACGATGGGCAGTGACAGGCCGAGCTGCAGGCCCAGATGGTCTCCCTGGACAAGGCCGATGGCCCCCTGCAAGGTCGTCGTGATCAAGTTGTTGACCGTCACGGCCGAGTTGATCGACTTATCGGCCGCAGCGACGCCCTTGAGCTGCAAAGGCGTCCACGCGATGGTGGTGACCAGACCGAAGGAAAAGTCGAGCGGCGCCAGAACTTGGGCGCCGTTCAGGGTGAAATAACCCTTGGAGTCGGCCGCCGGCCGGAAGATCTGAAGATCAATCGGGCCGGCGTTGAGCTGTGCCTGCGCTGGCGCGACAGCACCGATCAAAGCAGTCGTGAGTACGAGACCAAACACGTGCTTGCGAAAATCCATGCGTTTCTCCGTCGGGTACGAAGCGGGCGGGTTCTGCTGCCAACAGCGTTCGCGGGGCACCGCTTCCTATATATCAGCGGCCAGATCCCGGGTAAAGGGGCGCGATTCAACCCTGGACGCACATTAGCCGCAGAAGGTCGTGGCCGCGAGGGCGCGCGCGAAGCGCGCGGGGGCAGGTGGGGTGGGCCGTCCGTCCCGAACCCCCCCGAAAGGGGGTGGCCGGAGCGATTATCGTGTGGTGCCTCAGGAGAGAAGGCCAGTCAGCTGGCGGACGATTCCGGCGCGGATGCTCCCCCCCAGCGGCCCCAGGAGGAAACCCAGGTCAAGGGCGACCCGCACGTGGGTTTCCTCAAGATCCAAGGCGGCTTTCAGCCCCGCGCGCGTGACAATCAGCCGGGTTTCACCATCCCAACGGCAGATGGCACTGTAGTCCCTCTCCAGCCGGGAGGTCGCGCCCATGATGCGCGTGCGGGCCTCATCGCGCGACAGGCGGTGGGGAATGTCAACGTTCACTCTCGGCATGGATGTTAACTGTAGCATGGAGCTTTGCAGACTGAAGCCCTGGAGTTGACCGGCTGGTCAGGGCTGCAGGCGCTCCGAGAGCGCCGCCGGGAACTCTCGGATGTCACCCTGCTTGTCGACGCAGGCGTGGACGGTGTGGCCGGTGGCGAGCAGGTCGGCGTCCCGCAATACCCTGTACTCGAAACGCAGCGACGCACGCCCCAACTCGGCCAGCCTGGTCTCGACGACCAACATGTCGTCATAGAAAGCGGGCCGCTTGTAGTTGACCTTGGCCTCGACGACCGGCAGGTAGATGCTGTGTGTGCTCTCCACGTCGCGCCAGCGCACGCCCTTCTCGCGCAGGAAGTCATTGCGGGCCGCCTCGAAGAAACGCAGGTAGTTACCGTAGTACACGACACCCATCTGATCGGTGTCGCCGTAGATCACGCGAATTTCAGTCTTGGCCATTTGCCCTCCTGGGGGACCCGACTATAAACTATCGACCATGCCTCTCCTCTTCGAAGAAGTCCACGCCGCCCCCGACAAGAAACGCGTCAACCAAGAGTGGTTCATCCTGGCCAACACCGGGGCCTCGCCGGTTAGCACGGCGGGCCTGCAGGTCATCGTGAGCACGCCGGGCAAGCGCGGGTCGGTGATGGGTCAGATCGACCCGGGCTTCCTTCTGCAACCGGGCGAAAGAATCCTCATCGTGAGCGGCATTCCGGGGAAGGTTTCCCAAGGCGATCCTCCGGCACGAGAGGGCCTGCGCACCTACCATCTCTTCCAGCGCGAAGGTCTCCTGCACGGCAGCGGAACCATCCTGCGCTTTGCCATGAACCAGGTGGACCTGGCCCGCGTCACGTTTGATCGCGAAGCGCCCAATGGGGTAGCAACGGTCAAGTAACCATCGGGCTTCGGCTGAGAACACAGAGGGGAGAGGAGAGAGCACAGAGCCTGCTCTCGAGTGACCGAGAAGATCCGCACGTCATCCCCCACGACCGTTTGAAGCCTGCGCGAAGCCCATTTTGGCCGGTGGGCGGCTTTGCCGAAGGGCAGGGCCCGAGAGTACTGTGCTACGCCCGCACCGATGCCGGCTGGCCCCCGGTGTCCGCTATCCCCTTGCCGGCCTTGAAATCCCGCCCGCGCGTTCACGCCCGCAGGGCGCCTCTGTGTCCTCCCCTCTCCCCTCTGTGTTCTCAGCGGCGGGCGGCTGATGAGACGAATAGACTCGCCCCGCTTTGGGGGCGCCCGAAAGCCTACTAGATCTCCATTATCTCTTTGTCTTTCTTCGCGACCACGTCGTCGACCTTGGTCACCGCCGCGTCGGTGGCCTCCTGCACTTTCTTCAAGCCCGCCTTCTCCTCGTCTTCGGTGATGTCTTTGTCCTTGAGAAACTCCTTCAGCATCTCGTTGGCGTCGCGGCGGGCGTTGCGCAGGGCTACCTTGCAGTCCTCGGCCATCTTCTTGACCATCTTGACCAGATCTTTGCGCCGCTCCTCGGTGAGCGGCGGCATGGGCAGTCGCACGATTTCGCCATCGGAAGACGGGTTGAGGCCGAGCGACGAAGAACGAATCACCTTCTCGATCTCAGGGATGAGCGACTTCTCCCAGGGCTTGATGGTGATGAGGCGCGGGTCGGGCGCGCTCACCGACGAGACTTGGTTGAGCGGCGTGGGCGTGCCGTAATAGTCGACACGCAGGCCGTCGAGGATGGCCACGTTGGCGCGGCCGGTGCGCACCTTGCCCAGGTCCTTCTTGAGTGCCTCGATCCCCTTGTCCAGGTTCGCCTGCAGATCCTTGAGAACGTCACTTACCATGGGAACGCTCCTCCTCTGCTGCCGGCAGGGTGCCGGCGTAGCTGGTGCGCGGTTCGCGCCGGTCCTCGACGACGAGGGTGCCGAGCGGCTCCCCGAGCACGACACGCCGGACATTGCCCGGCTTGGTCATGTTGAAGACCAGAATGGGCAGCTTGTTGTCATGGCACAGCGAAATGGCCGTGGAATCCATGACGGCCAGCTTGCGATTGAGCACATCCAAGTATGACAGGCGCCGGAAGAGGCGCGCGTCCGGGAACTTGTGCGGATCCTTGTCGTACACGCCATCAACCCGGGTTGCTTTCATCACGATGTCCGCCCCGATCTCCATCGCACGCAAGGAAGCCGCGGTGTCGGTGGTGAAGAACGGGTTGCCGGTGCCGGCGCCGAAAATCACCAATCGTCCCTTTTCCAAGTGCCGGATAGCGCGACGGCGAATGTAGGGCTCGGCCACCTTCTGCACTTCCAGCGCTGACAGCACCCGCGTCTTGGCCCCCCGCGATTCCAGAGCGTCCTGCAGGGCCAGGGCATTGATGAGCGTGGCGAGCATGCCCATGTAGTCGGCGCTGGCCCGGTCCATGCCCGCCGTGCTGGCCGCCACGCCCCGGAAGATGTTGCCACCGCCGATGACCAGAGCCAACTCGACGCCCAGACTGTGCACGTCGATGAGCTCGTCGGCAATTTGCGCCAGCACCACCGGATCGATGCCCCCGCCCTTGCCGCCCATCAACGCCTCGCCCGAAAGCTTGAGCAGAATACGCCGGTACTTGACCCCCGGCGCGAGGGGCGGGCGCGTCGCGGATGGAGCCGCCAGGGCTGGGCCCGCGGCCAGAGTAACCCCCACTGGCAGCACGACATCCCCAGAACCGGGGCGCTTGCCCCCTACCCTGGGTTTTCGCTTCCCGGACTCCGTGCCCACGTGAGCCTCGCTAGGCCTGGCCGGCCTGGCGCTTCACCTCGTCGACGAAATCGTCGGCTCGCTTGGCCAGACCCTCGCCCACCTCGTAGCGCATGAAGCGCCGGATCTTGATGTTCTCGCCGATCTTCCCCACCAGGTCAGTGAGCAAGGCGCGGATGTCCTTCTTGCCCTCGCTGTCCCGCATCCACACCTGGTCGAGAAGGCAGACCTCTTTGATCCACTTCGCCATCTGGCCCTCGACGATCTTCTGCATGACCGGCTCTGGCTTCTTCTGCTGGCGCGCCAGCTCCAGGCGGATGGAACGTTCCTGCTCGAGAACGGCCGCCGGAATTTCATCCTGCGACACGTACTGGGGACTCATGGCGGCCACCTGCATGGCCACCTCGCGCGCAAAGGCCTGGAAATCAGGATTGCGTGACACGAAGTCGGTCTCGCAATTCACCTCGACCAGCACGCCGATGCGCGAGCCGTGCATGTAGTTCGCAATGATGCCCTCAGCCGCGATGCGGGTGGCCTTCTTGGCCGCCTGAGCGACACCCTTCTTGCGCAAGTACTCGACGGCCTTCTCCATGTCGCCGCCGCACTCCTGCAGGGCCTTCTTGCAATCAGCCATGCCGGCCTGGGTGCGCTCGCGCAGGTCCTTGATCATCTGGGTCGTAATCTCACTCATCTCAATCGTCTCCTGCTGCCTTGAAGCAAAAACCGGGATCTACTTCTGGCTCTCGTCCTCGGGGGACGCGGCCGCCTCTGGCGCGGGCATGTCGCCCCGCCGGCGCGACACGACCTCGACCCGGGGTCCTTCGCCGCCCGACGACACGCGGATGGTCTGCACCTCGTTCTCACCCTCGCCCTGGGCATGCGCAGCCGAGGCCCGCTCACGCGCCAGCTTCTGGCCGAGCATGCAGGCGTCGGCCACCTTGGACGCGAACAGGCGGATGGCGCGAATGGCGTCGTCGTTGCCAGGGATGGCGTACTGGATGAGGTCCGGGTCGCAGTTGGTGTCCACCATGGCCACGATGGGGATCTCCAGCTTGCGCGCCTCACTCACCGCGATGTGCTCCTTGACCACGTCAACAATGAACACGGCTCCGGGCAACTCGCCCATGGCCTTGATGCCTCCCAGTGCCTTTTCCAGCTTCTCCTGCTCGCGCGTGAGGTTGATGACCTCTTTCTTGGTGAGACGCTCGAAGGTCCCGTCGGTGCCCATCTTCTCGATGGCCTGCAGGCGCTCGATGGAGGCCTTGACGGTGTGGAAGTTGGTCAGCGTGCCGCCCAGCCAACGGTTGGTCACGTAGAACTGGCCCGAGCGCTGGGCTTCGTCACGAACCACGTCCTGTGCTTGCTTCTTGGTTCCCACGAAGAGCACAGGCTTTCCCTCCGAGACCGTCTTGACCAGAAAGTCGAAAGCACGACGAAAGGCCTTGACCGAGAACTGCAGGTCGATGATGTGGATGCCGTTGCGGGCGCCGAAGATGTATGGCTTCATCTTCGGATTCCAGCGCTTGGTCTGGTGGCCGAAGTGAACTCCCGCCTCCATCATGTCGCGCATGCTCAGCGGCGTGTCGATGGCCGCCATCGGGTTCTGCGTGTCGGGAGCTGACGGCGGGGTCTCGGCCGGCGGCGCAGCCGCCTGGTCCTTGTCGATCGTGTCCATATTTTCCTTTCGCGTTGTTGTCCGCCGCTGACGTCATCGAAGGCCGAAGACCGTCCGTACGTTTCCGTCCGGGTCGGCACGCGCGGCCCACTCGATCAGCGTGTGGTGTTGAAAGCGGCAGCTTCTTACCACATTCCCGACACCTGTGCGGCAAATGATGTGATTTTCTTGGAGTTCAGATTCGGCCCGCCGCTTGCTAGTCACGAAATCGTATCTTGCCACGGGGTCTGCATCGTGCACGCCTTGCGACAAGACCTGAACCCGACACGGGCTCAGAGCAACCAAGGAGAATGATTCACATGCCACTCACCCAGTCCGGACCCAAGGTCGAGATCAAGCCCGCCAACGGGAAGTTGGGAATCATGATGCCCGGTATGGGCGCTGTCGCCACGACCTTCATGGCCGGCGTGGAAGCCATTCGCCGCGGTGTCTCCAAGCCCATCGGTTCTCTCACGCAGATGGGAACCGTGCGGCTGGGAAAACGGACCGACAACCGATCCCCGCTGATCAAAGACCTGGTGCCGCTCGCGCGTCTTGAGGATGTGGTCTTTGGCGGGTGGGATCTCTTCCCGGACGATGCCTATCAAGCCGCCAGCAAGGCTGGCGTCCTCTCCAAGGAGCACCTGGCCCAGTTCAAAGATTTCCTTTCGGGCATTCGCCCCATGACCGCCGTGTTCGAGCAGAACTTCGTCAAGCGGTTGACTGCCACGCACTTCAAGAAGGGCAAGTCCAAGATGGACCTGGCCGAGCAGGTGATGGCCGACATCAACGACTTCCGCAAACGTGAGAAGCTCGACCGCACCGTGATGGTGTGGTGTGGATCCACCGAGGCCTACCGCCAGCCAGCAGCGGTACACGCCACGCTGGCCACCTTCGAGAAGGGACTGGCGGCCAGCGATCCCGAGATCGCGCCGTCGCAGATCTACGCCTACGCCGCCCTGAAGTGCGGCGTGCCCTACGCCAACGGCGCGCCCAACCTGACGGTAGACACGCCCGCCCTGCTGGAGTTGGCAAAGAAAAACAGCGTGCCCGTCGCCGGCAAGGACTTCAAGACCGGCCAGACCTTCATGAAGACCTCGCTGGCGCCGGCGTTCAAGGCGCGGCTGCTGGGGGTCAATGGCTGGTACTCGACCAACATCCTGGGCAATCGCGACGGCGAGGTGTTGGATGACCCCGAGTCCTTCAAGAGCAAGGAGGTCTCCAAGCTGGGCGCGCTCGAGCACATCCTGCAGCCCCACCTCTACCCGGACCTGTACGGCAAGATGTACCACTCGGTGCACATCAACTATTACCCCCCGCGCGGAGACAACAAGGAGGGCTGGGACAACATCGACATCTTCGGGTGGATGGGCTACCCCATGCAGATCAAGGTCAACTTCCTGTGCCGCGATTCCATCCTGGCCGCGCCGGTTGTGCTCGACCTGGCGTTGTTCATGGACCTGGCCCAGCGTTCGGGCATGCACGGCATTCAGGAATGGCTGTCGTTCTACTGGAAGAGCCCGATGACCGCCGAGAAGCTGTACCCCGAGCACGACACATTCATTCAACTGATGAAGTTGAAGAACACCCTGCGCCACCTGCGCGGCGAGGAACTGATTACCCACTTGGGGCTGGAGTACTACGACTAGAAAAGTTCGGTGGCCGGAACCGGATCCGGAACCGGCGACCGGATCCGGCCGCCGGCCACCCGATCCGGCTCCGCCGCGCACAGCCCTTGACCGCGGGGAGCACGCGCGGTTAGCTCTCGATCCGAGGAGAACGAGCGCTTGAGAGCCATGCCGACCGCAATCACGCTTGTACTGGCTGGGTTGCTGGCCGGGCCAGCCCCGGTGCTCGCCGATGGCAGTCGGCTCGCAACACCCGCCGCGTCTGTGCCCGAAGCGCCTGTCCTTCCCGGCGCCAGTGCGCCGCCTGCAGTGTCACCCGGCCTCGACCTCACACAGCCATCCCCGACCGAGGAGAAAACCGGCAAGCCCATCGTGAACCAATGGTGGTTCTGGACCGCGCTGGGGACTGCAGTGGCAGCCAGCGTGGTGATTCTGGTGCTGGGCGATCGCAAGCCGCCGGCACCGAGCACCACCCTCGGCAATCACGAGTTCCAGCCATGAGTCTGCCTACGCGTACGCTGTTGGTTCTGCTCCTGGCGCTGGCGGCCGTCTGTTCGGACGACAAGTCGTTCGTCGTGGTGCTCGTGTCCAGCAGCCCTCCGATTGCCAACGTGGCTCAGCTTCGGGTCACGGTGACCAGCGGACAGCTCAGCGAACAGCTCCTCTATCCGGAGACGCCGCGGCCAGCGACGGCTCTCTTGCAGCTCGACGCCACGCCGATCACTTTCTCGGTGAGCCTTCGCACCACGTTCAAGGACGATGTTTCGCTGGAGGTCCAGCCTCTCGACGCAGCGGGGGTGTCGCTGGGTGCAGGGATCAGTGGTCCTCAGCGGCTCAATTTGGGGCAGGTGACCTACGTGACGGTGCACGTTGCCCCACCCTGCGACCCCATGGCGCCCGCGGCGATCTGCCAGGCCGGCCAGACCTGCGCATTGTTCTGCGACGCGGATTCACGACCGGAGATGCTTTGCTATTCCGCGGGCCAGGTGAACCCTGGTGAGCCCTGCACGAACACCACCGACTGCGCGCTCGGCTCAGAGTGCTTCGATTTCACCACCCCGACCTGCCCCACCCCGGCCCAGCCGGTCAAGACCTGCCGGAAGTTCTGCAGCAGCACTTCGGATTGTGGCGCCGGCTCTTTCTGTATGACCGGCGTTTCCTGCGGCCAGACCAGCACGCCGCTGCACCTGTGCTCGCGTCCCTGCGATCCCACGGGCGACGCGACCGGTGGCTGCGCCCCGGGCCTGCTCTGCTTCATCTATTCTGGAGAGATCACCGACTGCGCGTGCCGTGATCAAAGCCGCACAGGTGCGGTTGGCGTTTCCTGCGCCACAGATGCGGACTGCCAGCCCGGCCTGATGTGCGTGGACCGTGGCAGCCAGAAGAGCTGCCAGATCATCTGCCAGCTGAACAGTCCCAGTTGCCCCACCGGGAAGACTTGCACCCGGCTGACCAATCCGGACTACCAGGTCTACGGAGCCTGCCTGTGAGGGTTTCTAGGGAGAAGGACGACCACTGATCTGCAAGATCACGCCGCCCTCGCTGCCCGGCTTGTCCGCATCCACCACCAGATAGTACGTGCCTTGCTCAACCCCAGTGAGCGGGTAGCTGCCCGTGGCCGCGCCCGCCGTGGGCTGGCAACTGATGGACGTGTTGGCCTCACACGGTAGGCTCTCGTTGAGTACCTTGTACAGGGCCAGGGCTTGGTTGCCGAACTGGCTCCATGCGATGGTGAGATCAGCCTTGGAGGTCAAAGTAAAACCAATCGCGGCTTCGCCACCACCCTTGCTCGACACACAAGAGCTCATGGCTTGTACAGTGGCCGAGCGCGATGTCGAAACCGCGGCGATTGTGGCTGTGCCGTCGAGTGGCAAGATACCCAGCGTCTCGTCCGGCTTACACCACAGCTTCTCGCAGGTCGGATCTCCCGCGCACTTGACGTCGTAGCAGTCAGTGGCCCCGTCGCCGTCGTCGTCGATCCCGTTGTCGCAGATCTCAAGGATGGTCTCGCTGAGGCCCGCCAGAGTGAGGTTCACCGTGCCTTCGCTTCCACTTTCGAAGGCCTGCACCACCAAGTTGTGTGCGCCTGGCTGTATGTTGGGGAAGGCGAAATTGCCGTAGAGGGGGGGGTCTTTGAGGACGTCGCAATTGACGTCGCTGTGATAGGCGTCGCACGCGTCCAGCGGGCTGACCTGGCGGGCAATCTGTATGACTTGATCGCCAGTCTGCGTGCTGCGCACGCTCAGGGCCATGGGCTGCAAGATGTTGAGCCGATAGATACGCCCATACCCCGTGCCGTGGCCACAGACGGTGCTGAAGGTTCGGGTGGCGTTGGTCAAGTCAACGTTCAGCGTCTTGCTGGTGCCGATGTCGAGGTCACCCAGATCGCTATCCGGCAGGCACATCGGGGCCTGGCAGTTGCTGGCGGTCGCACAAGCCGGGTCAGCGCAGTCAACCAGTCCGTTGCCGTCATCATCGATCCCGTTGTCGCAGAGCTCGACACCGCGGTTGGCCCACGCCGACACAGTCACCGTAATCTGGCCCTCGTTCCCGGCGGCCGAGGCCTTGAAGATGAAGAGGTACTCGCCCGGAGTAAAGTATGACCAATTCGTCGTGGTGTACGTCGTCAGCGGATCCCTGGGACAATTAATGTCCTGGTCGCTGTCGCAGGCATCCCCCGCCTTGGGCATACTGTACAGCCCGTAGAAGTGCTCCCCCGTGGACTGGGTCATCTCGAGAAGGATACTCACGGTATCCTTGACAGTGAAATGGACCACGATGTCCTTGCCCGTGGAAGTGCCGGCGCAGGTCGGGTGGTAGCGATTACTCCCCTTGGTGGTGTCCACCACCGCGATCTTGGGCGGATCGCCCGCCACAATGGCGCCGAGGTTGATGTCAGGCACGCAGGGGTGGCAGTTGGGCGCGCTGGCGCAGTCCAGGTCGGCACAGTCGATGGCGCCATCGCCATCGTCGTCGATTCCGTTGTTGCAGATCTCGGGGGTGGTGGTCTTGCCGGTCGACAGGGTGACGGTGGTCGAGCCCGTGGTCCCGGTGAACGACTGCACGATCATCCAGTAGTTGCCGGCGGCGAGCCCGTTGAAGGTATAGCTGGCCGTGAGGTCCTGGCCCGCAGCTAGGCAGTAGACAAGGTTTGATTGCACGTCGCAGGGTTGGCCCACCCCGGCGCGGAAAACCGCTACCACATGGGCAGCGCCCTTGCCCTGCGAAAAGTCGAGCTTGACGTCGGCAGCGGCAGCCAGGCTGAAGCTTCCCACGCGGGCCACGCCGCCGGGCGGGGCGCAGGTGCTGTAGCTCGCGACCGCGCCCGCGGTGGACATGGTGCGCGTGACTGCAGCGCCTGAGCTGGCAATCAAGCCAAAGTCCACGTCAGCGGTGCAAGCCGCGCTCAAGCAAGCCGGGAAGGTCTTGCACTGGGGATCGCTGCAGTCCACCAGCCCATCACCGTTATCGTCTTTACCGTTGTCGCAGATCTCCTTGCCTGGGTTCACGATGCACGTCGGATCCGCGAAGCAGTCCGGATCCTTGCAATCCACCAAGCCGTCGTCGTCATCATCCAGCCCGTTGTTGCAGATCTCGTGGCCCGGCACAAAGCAGGCCGGATCGCCAAAACACGCGGGATCCTGGCAGTCGATCAACCCGTTGCCATCGTCGTCGATCCCGTTGTTGCAGATCTCTTTCTTGTGATTGATGCAAGTCGGCAGGTTCTTGCAGGCCGAGTCGAAGCAGTCGGCAAGGCCATTGCAGTCATCGTCGATTCCGTTGCCACAGATTTCGATCGTGCCACACGCGACGTCGGCGGAGCGGTCGCCCGGGGTGTCCCGGCGGGCGTCGCTGACCAGGTCAGGCGTCCGATCCAGACCACCATCGCGCAGGCCATCGGCCGCCCCGTCACGTCGGCCATCCAAGGCTCCATCGCCCGTGCCATCCGCGGCCCCATCGCGCCGACCGTCCAAGGCTCCGTCACGCCGGCCATCCACGGACCCGCCGCCTGCTCCACCGGCCGGCCCGTCGCGCCGGCCATCCACGGGCCCGCCGCCCGCTCCGCCGATCGACCCATCGCCCGCGCGACCGCCAGACCCACCCCCCGCGCCAGCGTGCGGGCCGTCCCAGCCTGCGTCGCCTGGTGAGCCTGACTGGCAGTTCGGATCCGCGTCGGAGCAGCTTTTCGAGTGCCGCATAGCCGAGCGGAAACAGCCGCCCGACGCGATGGCTAGGCCGAAGAGGCATGTCGCCAGAACCAGCTTCGGCAAGCGCTGAACCCGCATACTGGCCACTAGCCTGCCACCCACCACTATTTTCCGCTAGCACCTATATAGAACCCCTCTCCGACGTTTGCCGCACTTCCCCACGTCTGCTTCTTCCAGCGATTCTCGAAGAAGACCAGCGGGCCCAGCACGTTACGCATCTGACGAAGCGCGATGGGGCGCTCGCCGGAAAGGTCGTGTTGCTCGCGCGGATCGTCGAGTTCGTCGAAGAGCTCCATGCGTGCCACGCCAGAATGGATCAGACGATAGCGACCGCTCTTAAGCCCGCGCGATACGGCTTCGATCTGAGTCAAACCCGTGGCCGGGCTGCCGCCCACCTCGTCGAACGCCAGCGAAATCAGCGACCGCCCCTGCATGCTGTCCGGGATGGGCAGGCCGGCGAGCTCCAGTAGCGTGGGGCTGAGATCCATGGCCTCCACGTCGGCGTCGATCACGCGGCCAGCCGGCAGCAGGCCGGGCGCGCGGATGATGAAGGGCACGTGCACCAACTCCTGGTGCGCGCCCTGGGCATGGCCGCAGTCTCCGTGGTCCCAGAACTCGTCGCCGTGATCGGAAATCACGATGACCACGGACGTGTCATACAGCCCGGCCGTCTTGAGGTCTTGGATGAAGGCCGCGAAGGCCGAGTCGCTCTGTGTGATCTCCGCGTTGTGCAGCGCCTCGAGGTACGCCTTGTCAGTGGCGTTGACCTTGAGCGTTCCCTGCTTGATCTTGCCGAGCTGGATGCCGGTGAGCACCGGCTTGATGGGGCCATTGTAGGGCTTGTCCCAGTATTTCAGCAGAAACTCTTTGCGCGGGTTGTAGATGACATGCGGCTCGATCACGGCCAGGTACACGAACTGCGGCTTGGCCTTGCCGGGCATGATCCATTTCTTGGCGATCCCCCACAGGGTCTCGGCGTTGTTGGGCAGATTCTCACGGATGAGGTTGCGGTTCTCGTCCCAGCCGCGGTCAAATCCCCACTTGGACGAGACGTAGCCGTTGGCGGAGAACATGGCCGTGCGAAAGCCGGCCTTCTTGAATTGCTCGGCCACAAAGGGCACCTCGCGCGAAATCTTGGACTCCTGCACGGTGGCCTTGTGCACGCGCGGGTACACGCCGGTGAGCATCGACGCCTGCGACGGCAACGACCAAGTGCCCGCCACCTGCGCCCAGGCGAAACGCGTGGCATCGGCGGCAAAGGCGTCGTAGTTGGGCGTGAGCACGTTGGTCTTGGGGTTGTATGCGTGCATCTTGTCGGCGCGAAAGGTGTCGATCATCCAGACGTAGATGTGGTCGAACTTGCGCGAACCTGCGACGGCCGGCGCTGCGGCCCGCACCATCAGACGCGGCTCGCCCCAATCCACGCCGCCCCCATGCGCGCAAAGATCGAGGCGCACCGCTTGGCCGGCAAAGGGCGCCAGGTCCCAGGCCCCCTCGGTCCAGTGGCCGCTGGCTGGCCCCTCGAACAGCGTGGCCACAGCCGCACCGTCGCGGGCCACCCGCACCGCCACCGAAGCCGATGGCGCACGCGACCCGTAGGCCAGGGCGAGCTTGGCCTGCGCAGGAACCTGCAGATAGAACGACAGCCGCGAGGCTTCGGGTTCGACCAGCGCCCGACGACGAGCGCCACCAAGATCGACGTCGCTCGCCCCGAGCTCGGAGAGAGCGGCCGGTTGGTCGACCGCTGCCGTGGCAGGCTTGGGCGCGCCGATCTCGATGGCGGCGATGGACGCGGCAGCGCGCTTGCCCCCGGCGATGGCGCCGGCCGAGCGGAAGGTGAGTCGAATGCGGTTGTCACCCGCAACCAGCATGGCGGCCGGGACCGCGACGTCATACGGTCGCAGAGTTTGCTCCACGTCCAGGGTGGCCAGCGGCTTCTCGTTGACGAACACCGACAAGCGCTGCTTGGGGACCACCGAGCGCATGGTCAGCGTCAACTGCAACTCGGATCGGCCTGGGGCCAGCACGCCGTCCCCATCCGCGTCCACGGGGAAAGAAAAGGCAGCCGAAGTCCCGGACACGTAGGCCACCGGCGTTGCGCCGTCCTTGTGCAAGGGCAGCCACGATCCCTTCCATCCACCGTCGATGAACTTGAGAAACCCGACGCCACCAGCAGCCATCACCAGGCGACCAGCGCGATGTTCCACCGCGTGTACGCGATTCGCGACAAGATCGAACGATGAGCGATAGCCCGAGAGGTCAGCCGGTGGACGGGTCGGGCTGGCCGCCGGTGACTTGTTCTCGGGACGCGCAGTGGCTGCCTGCGCCGGCGCGCGCCGGCCACAGCCGCTGGCGAGCAATAGACACACTGCCCAGAACGGGGCGGATTTCGCGATCAGACGCATGGGAGTAAACACAAACACGGAGGTAACCGCCTCCATGACAAAAATCAAGATCGCAGCGCAGATAGCAACCGATTCCGATAGTGCTACTCTCCGCTGCCGAATGTCAGAGCAGCCTTCATCTCGTTTTCATTGGCCGAGCGGCGCATCCATTTTCGCAGGGACTCTGGGCGCCGGAATTCTGGACGCATGCTTGGTTCTCGCGCACGGCAGCGGCGGCCGGCTGTTCGAGGTTCTGGCGCTGGCTGCGGGTCTGTACGGAACCGCTGGGTTGTTGTCGGGCGCCTTTGTCGGCTGGGCCGTGGCCACAGCCATAGCCGCTGTCCCTGGCGGATGGCGTGCCCTGCGCGAAAATCGCGACCTGGACGGCCGCGCGGCAGCGGCCCTGCTGGGACTTGCCGCCGCGGCCCTGGTCATGGCCGCAGGCGCCGGCGCCGCTCACGGGCTCTTCGTGGCCGAGATGGCCAGCCGCAAGCTGGCCGTGATCGCCACGGCGGGGCTGGCCCTGGCCTTGTGTCCGGTGGCCGCGCTGGCTGGCGTCGCCTGCGCGCGACTGGTCGTCCGACGCACGCGCCATCTTCCCGCGCCCCGTGGCCTGGGCGCCACGGGCCTGCTGCTCGTGGCATTTGCGACGGCGGGCCTGCTCGCCTTTGTCGCGGCTCTGTCGCGCGCCGATTGGCGTGTGCTGGATCTCGGGCCCTTGTGGTCAGCGCTGGCCGCCCTGTTGCTGGCCGCCGGCCACGCCATCTTCTGGTACGGCTCAGCGCCGGGCCAGCGCCTGCGCGCGCGCCTGCCCAGGCGAGGCCTGGGCGTGGGCGTGACCATCGCGGTGCTCACGCTGCTCGTGCTGGGCAGCCAGATCGGCGAAACTTCGCCCAGCTACGCCGCCATCACTGATGCGAGCTGGGGCCTGCGTTTGGCCCTCAAGATCGCGCGGCACCTGACCGATCGCGATCACGACGGATATTCGGCCCTTTTTGGCGGTGGCGACTGCGACGACTCGCGCGCCGACGTCTTTCCCGGCGCCGAGGACATTCCCGGCGACGGCATCGACCAAGACTGCCAAGGCGGCGACGCCCAACCAGTGGCAGCCAGCCCCGAGCCCGCCCCAGCCCATACGCCAGCGGCGCCCGCCCAACACGGCGCCTTTTCCGGCAACATCCTGATCATTGCCATCGATGCCCTGCGCGCCGATCGCCTGGGCGTGGCGGGCTACGGCCGGCCGCCCGGCCACTCGCTCACCCCGACCCTGGACGCACTCGCCCAGCGGGGCGCGCGCTTCACCCACGTGTGGGCCCAGGCGCCCAACACCCCTCGCTCGTTCCCATCGCTGGTGACCTCGCGCTATCCCTCCGAGATCGCCTGGCAAAAGCAATCGCTCAACTACTCGAATCTGCTGCCCAGCAACCACACCTTCTTCGAGCCGCTGGCGGCCGCGGGTCTACGCCCCATCGGGATCTTTTCGCACTTCTTCTTCACCGCCGATCGGGGCATCTCCAAAGGCTTTGCCGAATGGTCCGACGACGGCGCCAAGAGCATCGCCGATTCCAACAAGGACATCGCCTCGCCGCGTATCGTCCCGCGCGTGATCGCACGACTGCGCAAGGCCGCACAAACCGGTGAGCGCTTCGTGCTGTGGACGCATCTCTTCGAGCCGCATTCCAGCTACATGGAGCATCCCGAGTTTCCCGCCTCGCTGTCGGGGGTACAGGGACTGGAAGAGAAGTACGACTACGAGATCGCCTTCGCCGATTTGTGGGCGGGCAAGATCGTCAAGACTCTCGAAGAAACCAGGCTAGACCGCAACACAGCGGTGGTGGTGTTCGGCGATCACGGCGAGGCCTGGGGTGAGCACAAGCGCTACTTCCACGGCCAGGATCTCACCGAGGAACAGCTGCGCGTGCCTCTACTCGTAGTTGTGCCTGGGGAAAAGCCCGTGGTGGTCGACGACGAAGTCGGGCTTATCGATCTGGGACCGACGCTGGTCGACCTGGTGGGCGCTGCGCCTTTGCCCAGCTTCCACGGCCGCAGCCTGCTGCCCGCCATCGAAGGGAAACCGCTGCCCAGCCGACCAATCTTCGCCGAGCTTCTGCCTTCCACCGCGACACCCTCGCACGAGGTGACCGTCATCGACGGGGCCAAGAAGCTCACCCACAAGATCAGCGAGCGTCGCTGGGAGCTGTTCGACCTGGCCGACGATCCGCGACAGCAGAAGAACCTGGCTGACCAGCCCGCCTCACGCGCGCTGCTCGACGAGCTACGCGCCACGCTGGTCAAGTTCGAAGAGCACCGACGGCAGAACTAGAGCACCGAACGGTTTGCCGGACCGAGTGAAATTGCGCAGTTGCGAGCGGCCCGAGGCGCGACGAGGGAGAATACTCGACGTGTTTGACCGAGGAGCAACGAAGGGACGCGACGGAAATCCGCGATTGTCGCGCGGGCGGAGGCAGGCTTTGCCTGCCGCAGCCCATCGCGGGAGGGTTTGGGAACCCGTTGCGGGTTCCCATCTCAACTCCGACGGGAGGCAAACCGTTCGGCGCTCTAGCCGCTCGCCCGGGTCCCCGTCGTTCGCACATCGCGGTTGAGCAGGCCTTTCAATTCTCGACCGGGCGAGAAAACCACGGTGGACTGCGGGGGCAGAGGAATCGGCTCGCCGTTGCGCGGGTTGCGCACGATGCGCGCACCCCGACGGCGCTTGGTAAAGGTGCCGAATCCCGGATAGGAAAATCGGGGCGGAGCCGTTCGAGTGGGCCGCGCCCTGATGAAGTAGTCGCCGATCTCGGTGAAAACTACGTCGACGATTCGTGCGACTGTCTTCTTGGTCAGATCACGAGGAAGATCTTTCTTCGAAGCTACACGCCCGATCAATTCCGCCTTGGTCATCGTCTTTCCTTCTTCTCTCGGCTGGGCTGAACCCGTGAGAGTACGAGTCCTGGCGTGTGGGTGTCAACGATCAAGAGCACGATCAAGAATGCGCATTTCGTGCACCGATCCACCGACGTTGTCCCACGCCGCGGGTGGTTTCCCTACCCAGCCGCATGGCAGGATGGCTATTCTGCGTCCATCCGCTCGGTCCAGGCCGTCTTGGTGAATCGGTCGCCCGACAAAGCGCTGAGAGACTGGGGGGTGATGAGCTGGATGTTTTGGCCGAAGTTGTCGGTGGACGGACTGGGAGCGGAACCGTTGGTGCCGAACGTGATGAAGATCGTTGTGCCCACGAACTGAACTCCCGTCACGTACTGGTTCGGGTACTCTCGGCCCGCGATCTGGGCCCAGGTTCCGGTGGACAGGAACTCGTGCAGAGTGACGTAGCTGTTGCCGCTGGTCGCGCTCTCCGGGCAGGTGTCCCAGTTGGCCTTGGGCGGATCGTACCAGGTGGTGAAGAGCTGGAAGCCAGTCCCGTCGGTGCGCACCACCGCCACCGGCGTGCCCGTGGGTCGAGCGGTGGCAGGTAGCCAGCTTCCACCCGAGCCGCAGTCCGTAGCCGCGCTGGCCTTGCCGACGGTGGTGACACCACACAGCCGGTTGGCATTGGTCAAAGTGTCATCTGCCACAAGCTTGATCAATCCGCTGTTGCCAAAGGTCTGGTCCAGCGCGGGCGGGGCGCTGCCGATCGATGTCAGCTTGGCCACCACCAGCATGGACGCCGGGAACGACGAGCCCACGGTATTCGGGTCGAGAATCGAGTTGGTCACCTGCCCGAGGTAGACGGTGTTGTCGTCGTTGTTCGAGTTGTTGCGGTTGAGCTGCACCACCGCCGGCGAGAAGTGCAGCGGCTGCGTGCAGCCCAGGGATATCGGCGCTCCGCCCTTGTCCAAGGCTGGGCCGTAACTGGGCGCGTACTGGTGCACCTTGCCCCAGGTGTCAGCCACATAGGCGGCCAGCAGGTTCTGGTCAGCCGGGCTCTGTCCGTTGTGGAAATTGTCACGCGCCACTGCCACATCCGCCACCACCGCGAATTCTTGCCCGGTGCTCGAATCGCAGCCGCCCGACCCGCTGATCGTCGCCCCGGGCCCCGCCACGCTCGGCGTGGAGCCATCCCACACCATGGCGTCGATCAACTTGGTCGTGGTGCTGCTTCCAGTAAAGGGATAGCCCGAAGCCATGAGCACGCGGTTGTCGGTCATGTTGGTCGTCCTGTGGAACGCGAAGGCAGGCACTGAATCGGTTTCGCCCAGGTCAGAGGCCGAGATGCCGGACGCGTTCTTGTAGCCCACGTGCCACAGCAGCGAGGCGTCATTCAGGCTCGGGTTGCCCGACGGTACTGGATCGGTGATGTCCAAAGCGAACGGGTGGTTGCCGCCCGGGCCCTCGCCCATAATCAGGATCGTCCTCCAGTCCGGGCACCCGGAATCATAGGCCCCTGTCTGAGCGTCGCTACAGGTCAGGTTGGCGGCCACTTTGCAATTGGCCACGCACAGGTTCTTCACTTTCGGCGACCCAGACAGGCCGTAGATGTGGTCGCTGGGACTGTAGCGTTGGCCGCCCTGCGCGTAGACCTTGGCGATCATCGGAACCATGTCAGCCGGGATGAAGGCAAAGGCCTCCTTGCCGGTGCTGGCATAGAAGGCATGCAGCATGCCATCGTCAGCGCCCAGGTACACCAGCTCGGGCCGGTTGGCGTGGTCCCAATAGAAGCGGTTGCCGCCAGGGAGCAGACTGGTCCCAGGCGAGCCCACGTCGATGGGCATCGAGTTCACCACACTGCCCATCACCGCCGGGTTGAGCGGCCTGTGGTACACGGTGTCGCTGGCGTCGATCTTGCCCAGCATCCACTGCACGATCCGCTCGGTCTCGTCCGTATTGCCGCCCATGCCCAGAGCACCGAGGGCGGTCTTGCTGCCGGAATCGATCTTCCCGTCGCTGCCCACCGCGATCTGGTGGACCGCCCCGGTGGCGTCTGAGAAGAAGACATGGCGCTGCATCCACAGTTTCTGCTGGTCATCGCTGAGAGCGGATCCGCGCACCGTGAACGCGTTCACTGTGGCCGCATCCCAGGCCAGCGTGGTGTACACGCTCGCCGTCGCCGTCGCCGTGGTTGTGGTGGTTGCCGTCGATATCCCTATGCCGAAGGCCACCAAACTGCCCCGCCATTCTGGCAACTCAGCCGTGGTCTGGAACAGCATGTTCCCGACGGTCACGCCCGACAGGCTCTGCGACCCGCTGGCTGCCGAGGCCGGCGTGGTGGCCACGGTGACCCGCAGGGCTTCCTTCATCTCGTAATTCAGCCAGTAGTACAGCTCGTCCTCACTGGCCGCATAGCGCGGAATATTGATGAAGCTCGGGCTGGTGCTGCCCGCGCGAGCCACATTGTTCAATGTCGCGGCTGCGTAGGTGTTCCGCCCGGTCAGATCCGTTGTCGCCGCAATCACGTGCACGTTGACGCCATTGGCTGCCAGCGCCCACGCCTTGGTCACAGCCGGGCAGTTGCAGCCGGTCAGGTTCGGGTTGCCGCTCGGATCGTACATGCAGGCCGCGGCCGAGCAGTCGACACCGCCCACCGCTACGTCGCCCGGGCCGCGCGGCAAACCGTCCACCACCATCAGCACGTGGTTCTCCCAGCACGGGCTGGTGCCACCGTTGGCGACGCTGTCACTGCTCTGCACGATCGACATGTAGTTGTCGATGCTGTGGTACTTGTCGTTCTGCCCGTCGTTCTTCAGCGCGCAGGCGATCGGCTCCAGATTGCCCGTGGCGTAGAAACCGCCGTACGACGCCTTGTCCAGACGAGCTGCGTTCAGCAACGCCTTCTGCGTCGGCTTCAAGCTGCTGTTCCCGCCCAGGCTCGTGTCATTCACCATCGGCACCACATTGTGATCCCACTGCGCTCCGTTCGCTGCCCCGCAGGTCACCGATGTCGACCTGGGATCCCCACTGGCGCCGGTCAGGGGCAGTGGATACTCGTCACCGGTGGGAACGTAGCCCTGGCTCCACGGCAGCCCCGCGCCGGCACCGCTCAGACCGCTGAACTCGCGCGCCCCGTACTTGTTTTCGTTCACATACTCAGTTCGCTCGGCGTCCATCAGGTACCAGTAGTTCCCTGCCGAGCCGTATGACTTTCCCAAATAGGTGGTCGAGTACCTGGGCGCGTACAGGCTGCCTGTTCCCGCCGGGTCGCTGGGGGTGCCCACCACGGGCGTGCCAAAGATGTAGCTGAATGTGTAGTAGCTGCCCTCGTAAATACCCTCGCCCCCGCTCGGCCCCGCACTTGCGAAGTAGCACATCCACCCGCACGAGCTCCACGGCGCATCCTGCCGATAGTAGGTCTTGCTGTCCCCGCTCGGCACCGCGTACCGGCTGTCGTTGCCACTGCTCTGCAGACTGTACGTCACCGTCGGCGTGTTCACCGACGCGCCCCCGCCACTGTAGTCGATGGTGCAGGTGCTGCTCGGTCCTGTGCTGCTCGAGAAGCACGCTTTCCCACTTGCATTTACGCCCTTCAGCAGTTCACTCCGAGGCAGGAACTTCGTGTCGACACGCGTCGACGTCAAGAAAGAGGTCCCAGTCGATGTGGTGTTCAGCTTGACGTAGGGGAACAGGTTGTCCGTGCTGCCGTTGCCCGCCTGGTAGGTGTGCATCTGCCCTATCTTCACCACCGCCGTGTCGTCGTAGGCATGCTCCAGCACCACCCGGCGCACGGCATTCTTCACCATCATCATGCGCGACGTGGCCGGCACGCACGCGTCCCCGGTGCTCGAGTCGCACCCCAGGCCGTCATCGGTACACCATAGGCCGCTCTTCTGGCACATGTTCGCGGGCTTCCCGAACACACAGTAGTCCCCTCTCCCGCTGTCACACTGGCTGTCGCTATTGCACGGCGTGGTTGCCTGGTAACGACAGGTCTTGGTGGCACCCGAGGCGCAGAAATCATTCCTGAAGCGGCCGCTGCCATCGTCGGTGGAGATGTAGCGGCAGAAGTCACCCTTGGTTAGATTGTAGCAATCATCGTTGGAGTAGCACTGCACCGAACTGTTCAGGTAGCAGTAGGAGCTGCTCACGCCACTCGCCCAGGTACAACTGGCGGGCGTGCAATTACTCGTGTCAGGCACTGACTGCAAGGTCGAGGCCGTGGTGACGGTCGCGGTCAAGGTCAGCGTGCCGGTCATGGATTGCGTGCCACTGGCCAGATCCGTGTAGCTCACGATCAGGATCGGGTTGCCGGTCTGGGTGACAGTCGCTGTCCCGCTACTGCTCTGGCTGATCGTGTTGGTGGCGGTGCTGGTCGAGCCTGGTTGGGTTGCGCTGCTTGTGCCCGTTATGGATACACTTCCCGATGACGTCCCGGTCGTCGTCACCGTCGCCGATGCGCTCACCGATGATGTCCCGGTGGTGGTGCGCGTGCCACTCGAGCTCAGCGACGACGTCCCCGTCCCGGTGTATGTGGCACTGGAGCTTTGCGATGACGTCCCGGTGTAGGTATACGAACCGCTGGAACTCGCCGACACCGTACCCGAGCTGGTGAACGAAGCACTGGAGCTTTGCGAGGAGCTTCCCGTGGTCGTCACCGTGGAACTCCCGCTCACTGACGACGAAGCCGTGCTGGTGTAGGCGCTGGTCGAACTGGCCGACGAACTCACGCTGCTGGTCATCGTCGCGGTGGAACTCAGCGAGTTGCTGCCAGTGTTCGTATAGGTCGAACTGGAGCTGGACCACGCCGAGGACGTGCTGGTGTAGGTCGAGGACGCGCTCGCCGTCGAGCTCGCACTGCTGGTCATCGTCCCACTGGCACTCGACGAACTGCTACTAGTATTCGTGAAGGTCGTGCTCCCACTCGACGACGCCGACGACGTGTTGGTGTAGGTCGACGACGCGCTCGACGACGAACTCGCGCTGCTGGTCATCGTCGCGCTTGCACTCGATGAACTGCTGCCGCTATTCGTGTAGGTCGCACTGCCGCTGGACGATGACGACGAGGTGTTGGTGTAAGTCGACGACGCGCTCGACGACGCGCTCGCGCTGCTGGTCATCGTCCCGCTGGCGCTCGATGAGCTGCTGCTGGTACTCGTGTAGGTCGAGCTCGCGCTCGACGACGACGACGACGAGCTGGTGTTGGTCGACGACGCGCTCGACGACGAACTCGCGCTGCTGGTCGTCGTCGAGCTGGCGCTGGACGATGACGATGATGTGTTGGTGAAGGTCGAGGACTTGCTGGACGACGACGATGACGTGTTGGTGTAGGTCGACGACGCGCTCGACGACGCTGACGACGACTGTGACTTGGTCGCCGTCTGTGTTTGCGTGTCGGAGAACGACGAGGTCCCCGCCCTGGTTGACGTCAAGGAGCCGGTCGAGGTGCCATTGTTCTGCGTGTACGACGAGGTGGCGGTCCCTGTGGGAGCGGCGGTCTTGACGTAGTTATAGGTGCACAGGTTTGCGATTTCGGTGGCACTCAAGGCTCGGTTCCAGATGCGTATCTCGTCCATGCTGCATGCCTGACTGCTGCCGAGGTAATTGGCTTTGGTCGACCCCCAGCAGCTCGCACCAAAACACCACGACGCTCCCGTTCCGTTGTTGAAGGTCGGGGTGTTTGCGTACGCCGCCGAATAGGTTTGGATTGGCGAGCCACAAGTATCCCAGTACTGATATAGCTTCCAGTTCGTACCGTCGACCACGCCTACGAGGAGGACCCAGGCGCCGCCATTAATGACTTCTTGTCCCCAGACGCCCTTGCCTGCCGCCGGTGACTTGTCAGCATTCAGTGCGGTGTTATTGTCGAAATAGAAGTTGTTATTATAAATGAACAGCCGTATTCCGCCGCCGGCTTCCTCTCCGTTTGGGGTAAAGGCCACGAAATTCTGTCGAGTCTGGAAGTCGCCTCCCGTGAAATTGACCCAGACCGCGACGGTCATGTTGGACTGGGCAGTTGTCAGTGTCGGCACCTGGACGTAGTCCGTGCTGCCGGTTCCAAAGGTTGCCGCGTTCCCGATATGCCCTGTTGTTATCTTCGCCGGGTACCCGTAGGCCGTGCCGTCGTTGCTGTTTCCCGAGTCGTCGTTGTAGATGTTAGGCAAGTTCGCCACGTTCTCTTCCAGGGGCCAGTAGCCGAGAATGCTCGCGTCGGTGCCGATCTTGTAGTACGTGCCGCTGGCGGTTGATGTGGTGGCCTGGCTCTGAGTTATCGTGTAGGTCTGCGTGCCACTGACCGAGTTCGAGTCGCTGTACGACTGCGACTGCGTAGCCGTCCCCGTGCCGCTCGCGCTGCTCGATGACGATTTACTGGCGGTCGAGGTGGCGCTCGCGCTGCTCGATGACGAGTTGCTAGCTGTCTGTGTGGCGCTCGCGCTGCTCGACGATGAGCCGCTCGACGTCTGCGTCTTGCTCGCACTGCTCGACGACGACTGGCTCGCCGTCTGCGTCTTGCTCGCACTGCTCGATGCTGAACTGCTTGCTGTCTGCGTGCTGCTCCCGCTGCTCGACGATGAGCTGCTCGCTGTCTGCGTCCCGCTCGCGCTGCTCGACGCCGACTGGCTCGCCGTCTGCGTCTTGCTGGCGCTGCTCGACGATGAGCTACTCGCCGTCTGCGTCCCGCTCGCGCTGCTCGACGATGACTGACTCGCCGTCTGCGTCCCGCTCGCGCTGCTCGACGCCGACTGGCTCGCCGTCTGGGTCTTGCTCCCGCTGCTCGACGATGAGCTACTTGCCGTCTGCGTGCCAATCGCGCTGCTCGACGATGACTGGCTCGAGGTCTGCGTCCCGCTCGCGCTATTTGACGATGACTGACTCGACGTCTGCGTCGCGGTCTGGCTATACGACGATGACTGCTGCGCCGTCTGCGTCGTCGTCTGGCTGCTCGATGATGACTGCGTCGAGGTCTGCGTCTTGCTAGCGGTGCTCGACGATGACTGCGTCGAGGTCTGCGTCGCCGACTGACTGCTCGACGATGACTGCGTCGAGGTCTGCGTCCTGGTCTGACTGGCTGAGATCGTCTGCGACCCGCTCTGCGTGTTGGTCTGGCTGGCCGAGGCCGATTGCGTCCCTGCCTGCGTGTTGGTCTGGCTGGCGGACACCGATTGCGACGCGCTCTGTGTCCCGGTCTGACTACTGGACGACGTTTGGGTTGTGGCCTGCGTGGTGGTTTGGCTGGCGGATGATGACTGCGACGCGGTCTGCGTCCCAGTCTGACTGTTGGACGTGGTTTTCGTTCCCGTCTGGGTCACCGTCTGGGTGCCGGTCCCGCTCGAAGTGGTCGTGCCTGTCGCGCTTTGTGAGATCACCACCGTCGCTGTTGCGGTCACGATAGCGCTGCCCCCCGATGCTGTCCCGGTCATCAATGCGGTCGGTCTGGTGGAGGATGTCCCAAGGCCAGTCTGAGTGACGGTCATGGTCGAAGTGACCACCGTCTGGGACTGCGTTTGGGTTTGACTGGCTGTCCCGACGGATACGGTGTCGAACTTGTAGCCCTGGCCGCCCATGCCCGAGAACTCGCAGCGGTTGGGCTGGCCGTACAGGCGGCAGTAGCGGTCGCCGTTCTGGCAATCCGCGCCGACTTCGTTGTAGCGCGCGGGATTCTCGCCCGGGAGTCCCTGCATCGATTCCGGGCTTTCGACCATGATGAGGAAGTTCGGCTTGCGCAACTGCTCTTTCACAATCTCCATCGGGCTGACCCGCGCCTCCACCGATCCCGGCAACGACCACGACACCACCAGCAAAGCCGTCGCCGCACACCAGCGACGAAATGCTCGGGAAGCGCCATAGGTCATGGGGGTACTCTCAAGGACTTGCAGCAAGCAAGCCGCCGGCCAGATCTCAAGTCGACAGAAATGGCCGTGATCTGGAGGCAAAATGCCGATCTTCTGGTAGGTCGATATCGTGGTGTGTACCCCCGCTGCCCACCTTGCCCCCGGAACGCCGTTGCGGACCCCGCAAACTTTTCAGGGTTCATTAGATGGACAGCAGGGCGACCGCAGGTCGCCGCTACGGCGCCGGGGTCGGGACAGGGGGCTGTGCCGCGGGTGGCGGCGCCGGCTCCTGTATCATGCGCGAGATCCGAACCGTCGAATTCTCCGCATTCTGGAACTCGAGAACGGCTTCCATCTTCTTGTCGGGCCAGATCTCGAAGTCGGGCAGCGGCTTCTTGGTCGTGAGATCGATTTCCTGAATGACGTACATGTCCCGGTAGAGATGGCGGGACAGCTCGAACAGCAGATCCGTCCCCTGTTTGGCCACCGACAGATCCATGGAGCCGTAGTCCATGACCGTGAAGAGCCCCGGACGATCGGTGACCACCATGATGTTCTTGTCATGAAGCTGCTCGAAGTAGTGCCAGGTCTGAGCCGCCTGGCGCGTGAGAGTCAGCTCATTGATGAAACGGCCCTCGCTGGCCACCGGCACGTACAGGCACACCACCACCGCCGCCACGACCGAAGGCAGCCAGAGCGGCACCCTTCGGCAGAGCAAGGTCACAACCCACGCGGCCATGAGCGAGAAGAATGCATCGAGAGGCACGAACAGCCGCGCCGATGCCGGATGCAGGGGCTTGCCCCAGAAATAGGGGAGGTAGATCACCATCATCACGCCCACCCAGGCCACAGCGAAGATGGCAAAACGTTCCTGGACCAGCTTGCGCTCGCGTTCGTGGGCCAACTTCCACAATGAGCGCGCGACGACAAGACAACCGACCAGGCCCAGCGCCAACAACAAACCCGAGTGGGCCCGATTGAATTCAAACGGCTTCAGCACGAGGCCAAAGTAGTTGCGCGCGTTCTCGGCCAAATGCTTCCAGCCGAACAGGGTCGCATTGAGCGGCTGCTCACTGTCATCGGCCTTCAAGATGGTCTGCCAGATACGAGGCAAGGCAAACAGCGGGGTGAACGCATAGACAAACAGGTAGGGCTTCACATGCTCCCACTTGACCATGCGCAGAGCGAGCAAGACCAGGGCCGACGCCACAATAGCCGCAGCGCCTTCGTAGCGAACGTGTGCGAGCATGCACAGATTCAGCCACAGCAACGCCAGCCGGTTGGCGGTAGGTTCCTTTGCGTAGTCGAGGAAACACTTGACCGAGACCAAGGCGAAAAATCCCGCCATCAGGTCGAAGCCACCAGAGCGGGCCGATATCAGGGTGATGGGATGGGCCACGACAAACGCACCCGCCAGAATGCCGAAGGCCTCACCGCCCAGGACCTTGGCCAAGCGGTAGGCCACGAAAACATACAGGGGAATCAGAATGGCGTTGAGGTGAAACGCGTTGGTGTAGCTGTAGCCCCGGAACGCGTGGATGAGGCTGACCAGGAAGGGGAAGAGCGCCGGGCGCCGATCCATAGTGACGTTCAGGTTCCAGTAGGTTTCGTAGTACCACTTGCCCGTGGTCGCGAAATCGGCGGTCTTGTTGAAGTAGAGGTTCTTGGACACGCCCAGCAGGTTGGTTTCGTCCGCCAGCACGCGCAGGGCCGGCTGGATCGCCAGGATGGCAACCAGCGAGACGACCGCCGCCAGCACCAGGCCTCGCCAGTTGTCCTTGAGCCACGCCACCAACGCGTCCCGGCTCGTGCCCCTGAGCGCCAGGAGGTACGTCGACGCCCAGAACGCCACCATAGTCAGAAGCATGAAGTAGGTGCCGTGGACGAAGAACGGCTCCATCAGGCTGCGCTTGCGCAGGGTCACGGCCAGAAGGCCCAGTGCGAGGACCACCGGAGCGGCCACGGGCAGGTGGCGCCAGAATGACGTCTTGTTGACCTGAATCGTGAAGGAGATCTTCATGTTGATCCTCGAGTAGCTTGCTCGTCAGCGTCCACGGGCAGACACGCGGTAGGGCGACCGCATGGGGAAGAAACACCAGCGTATCACGACGACGGCAAGTCGGAAAAAATGCCCCGTGCCTACTGGCCCACCTCGAAGACCGGCTCGATCCAGTCGGCGTGGTCGTAGTCCAGCGCACCCAGGGCATCGACCTTCAGTTCCATGACCTTCGCCCCATTCAGGGAGGTTTGGAATTCGCGCACTTGCTGTCCGCCATCGACCGGGCCGCTTTTCCAGAGGCTCACGCCGTCGACGACCACCTCGAATTCCACATGGCCACTCTTGGCCTCGTCATCCACTCCCACCTTGGTGCGAAACGAGCGCGCATGGGCCGGGACTGGGATGGTGATGAGCGACGTGGCATGGGTTCCGAAGCCGAAGGCATATGTGCTTCCGCCCACGCTCAGGAAGCCCCCGTCGGAAGACTGGTCGATTTGCAGGCTGCCCCAGGGTTGCTGGGCCGTGCGCCCGTCGACCTCCGTCGCCTTGATCCATCCCGGGGGAAGGCTCTTGGTGCGTTCCAAGCGGAGCATTTCACCGGTTATGTCGGCCGCCACGGCGGTCCAAAGCAACACGCTTGCCCCTATCCAAAGCGGCAAGGTGCGATCGGCCCAGGCCAGAACCTTGTCCGAAAGGATCACGTTCTTGAGCAGGATCCCGAGGGCGAAGATCAAGGTGGAAGCAGCGAGAGCATGCCCGAGAATTCCCCCGCGGGGGGGCATCATCCAGATGGTGTCGAAAAGGTTGAAGAAGGACACGAAGCCCGCGATGGCCAGAAACCTGGGGTGGTAGGCGGACGCCACCAGGGCAATGGGGACGGCCAAGAACAGGTAGCGCTCGTGCATGGACGGCAGAACCAGGAAGAAACCCAGGATGGCCAGTACGCTGTTGCGCCACCAACGGGTGTTTTTCCGGTGGCGCAAACCGTCTACCAGAATCCAGACGGCGAAGGCGGAGTAGCTCATCCAGCCGAGGTACCGTGGCGTGAGTAACAGTTCCAGTCCCCGTGCGTCCCGCGTGGGGTCAAGGAGGAATAGGGTATCCGGCAGGGTGTTGAACCCCAGCAGGAACCAGAGATTGGCGGCGTTGTAGGTGGCAAGCGGGTAGGAAGAAACGCTGGAGAGGTAGGCGCCGTGGATCATCCGTCCCAAGCTCCCAGCCGCGAGGAACGGTTCGATGCTGATGAGGATCACGAACAGGGCGGGGAGTAGTCCCCAGGCAATCTCCTTGCGGCGAATCCACAGCAGACCAAGGAACGCTGGCACAGCCGCGACCGCCTGAAACTTGAGCAGAAAGGCTATGGCCAGCAGGGGGAGCACCCAACGCAGCAAGAACCCCTCGAACAGGCCCGCCAGAGCAAGCGCCACTGGGAGCGAAAAAAGCAGGTCCACCTGTCCCCATACAGGACCGTTCATGTAGATAGCTGGATTCAGTGCAGCGGCTCCCATGACCAGCACCCAGTGCCGCGCCTCGGCCCCCGTGCGCAGCAAGATCCGATGCAGGATCGCGAGCAGGCCAAGGTGCGCGGCGAAGACCGGCGTCAGGACCAAGAGCTTGAGCAGGGGACCGCTGGCCAGCGGGATCTTGAAGAAACTGAAGAACTTGGCGACGACCCAGAGCCAATGAATATAGATGGGCGGATAGTTGGCCGGGTAGTTGGCGTAGCCGTAGGTCTGCAAATGCGTGGCCCAGCCCGCCCAGCACGCCATATCCGACACCAGGCTGCAAGCCGGCAGGGCCGCCAGGTTGAGAGCCATGGCCACGAACAGCCACGGACCAAGTGGAAGGCGACGGCTGGTCCACGGGGTCGGTGTCGAATCGCTCATGGGGCGCATCTACGGCTTCCGCCCATCAACTATAGAACGAATGATCATCCAAGAACACGATCTCTTCGCGACGCACCCTGCGCTGTCTCCCTTCGCCGAGAAAGCTGGTGAGGCTATAGTCGTGTCAGCACCGCGTAGCGCTCAAAACCTTGAGCCGAGAACCCCTCGCCACCGAATCTCTGTTCCTCTTCGTGGGTGACGAGCAGAACCTTGGCCGACTGACCGCAGTTTTGCATGCCGAAGCGATAGCGAGAAAACGAGGCCACGCTTTGGAACTCCGCTCCCGGATTCTCGTAGCGCACGGTCTGATAGAACACATGCGGATCTTCCTGGTTGGCGAAGAGCACAAAGATGTACGGCATATTGACGTCGCTGGTGATGCAAATCTCACCGTCGGTCTGGGCGCTGGCGTAACGAATTGCCTCGCCGAATGAGGCAAAGAACGCCGGTGCCGCTTGCTCACGGTAGACACCGAAATAGTTCGAGACAAACCCTATCCACGACAGTCCGAAAAGCAAGGACAGCGCGATGGCGATCGAGCGATGCCGCCACAGAAGCCCGCAAGCGATGGCCGCACAGCACACCAGGGGAAGCATGGCGATGTTGGCTCTGTTGATGTTCACCGAAACGAACGCCATGAGTGCCACTGCCGCGATACACCAGGCCAACAAAACGAACGAGCGCTGGAACCCGCCCCGGATGCTTCGGCCCACCAACGCCGCCACGCCGACGACCACCAAGAGCGGGGAGAACCAATACAGTATCCCGTAGTCAGGTAGCCCATTCCAAATCAGGCCGTCATTCTGCGAACGGAACAGATTCCAGGCGTCCTTCAGGTTGGCCACCGCGCGCTGGCCAAACTCGGCCGACAGAAGATCCAGATTGCCCATGGTCTGATAGCGCGGCACACCGGGCAATCGCGGGATACTGAAGAAGGGGGTTCGGATAGACTGCCATTGCAAGCTGTTGATGAGCACATAGAGCCCGATCGGCGCTGCGACCAGAGCACAGGCAATGACCGACTTGACAACGGCGCTGACCGGCCATCGACGGTGGTATAGGCCGTAGATGCCGACGAGGGCCAAAAAGGCCGGCACCACGACATACGCCGTTCCGTAGCTGTAGAGCGCGAGGGCATACGCGACACCCGCCGGCAATAGTAGGCCTGGCCTTCTGAGCGACCGCACCAGTAGAACGGTGGCCACCAGAAACACGAAGGGCAGAAGATTGGAATCGAGCCCCCAGCGCGAAACCATGATGTGCCAAGGACAGAGCGCGAGAAGCACAGCTCCCATGCGGGCGGTGTGCCGATCGATGGTGTCGCGCAGAAGCACGTACAAAAGGGGAATTGCGGCCACACCCGCCAGCAAAAAGGGCAGCCGCGCCGAAAACACACTCAGTCCGAAAAGTCCAATGAAGGGCGCCGCGACATACGCGGCCAGCGAGTACATGCCCGACCCCCACGACACGAGCATCACAGGCAAATGAAATCCGTTGCGATCCATCCCATAGTGAATCAAGCAGAACGCGTCGTACGCGGTGGAGGCTTCGTCTTGGTTCAGGCCGGGCGGGATGCTGCCAAACGCCCAGGCGCGCACCAGCAGCCCAACCGCCATCGCGGACAACAACACCGGATCCGCACGGCGAGCGACCGTGTACATCCGGCGAGGCAGTCTGCGCATCCATGCGCCTGGATCGATCATGGTACAAAGCCTGCTAGAATATTACACCCGCACCTGCCAGAAATAGTTGGTATTGAAGGACGGTCCCGCATACAGGAAGATCCAAAGCAGGACGGCGAGCGGCACGCAGGCAATCAGCATCCCCCTTGTCACCGCCGATCGTCGCTTTCGCGCCACCGCCCAGTAAATCAGAACCCACAAGGCGCCAAACCCAATGCCGGCGCCCACCACGAACGGCCAAGAGACGAAGTAGAAATCCACAACGTGAAAGCCATGGGGTACGAACACGGATGGATACAGAGCATCAGCCCTCACCACCTTGGCGAAAGAACCGTCAACGCGGCAAACAAATCCTGGAAGCAGGGGCAAGCCCAGCACGAAATAGCCATCCCGCGCCGCAACCACATTGAATCGGAAACGGTTCGACGTGTTGTAGACCAGCGACACTGTGTCGTAGTCCGACGCGGCTTTCTCGGACCTGGGCTCAAGTGGGCCGTCGATGAAGGCGGAGGGGGCTTCCCCTCCCGACCCCAGGTGCTGCAACACTTCGACGTCAGAAGCGCTGGGCGCAACCCCGTGCACGATCACGCCGAGTGCTCTCTCCGGATTCAGACCCCGCTTTTTATAGGCGGCCACCGAGCGCATTTCCAGGCCGAAGCCCTCACCGCCTGCGGCGTGCGCGACAGGAGAATTGCTTCGGTCCTCAACCATGCTGTCGAAACTGTAGGTGGGCGATTTGTCCTGTTTCCAAGTTCCCACCGAGAGGCAAAGCCAAGTACTGGCCAGCGCACAAGCCAACGCAGCCCCGAGGCAATAGCAACGTCTGACTTCCAGGACAACCGCCAACATGAGGAACAGCATGGTGGCGCCTGACAAATGCAGAACCAGTGAGTCATAGAACGGCGGTATTGCGCTACCAAGGATCTGGTGGGGAGAAAGCGATTCCGAATGGGGCAGAACGTCGATCACTCCGAAGCGGGCCATGAGGAACACCAGAAAAGCACCGATCCCCGCCACACCCAGTGCCCGCCGGTTCGATGGCCGGAGTAGCCAGGCCAGAATGGGAAGAACGAAAATCGGGATCCAAATCATAATCCGCCCGGGTGTGCGAAACGATTCGAACAGCGGCATATGCTGAGTAAAGTACCTGTGAACAGGAAGCTCGCTGCCCACCGAGAACAGGAGGGCCAGCAGGCCTACGGCATACGCAACCAGCAGAGCGACGGGAGGCCTCTTGACCAGCAATGCCAGCGGTAGCATCGCGGCCACCAGAAAAAGTCCCGATCCGCCAAAGGCTCCGTGCACATCCGCATGAAGGGGCAGCAGGAAGTTGGCCAGCTCCCCGCGCAGCGAATCAGCAAATCCCAAGGTCCAGGCGTAGTCAGTGTTGCCCGCGCGAGCCTGGTTGGTTCGGAAGAACTCGAAAAAGAAGGTCAGGCCATACGGCGCTGACAAGAGAGCACCGGTGCCCAGGCCGATTCCGATCCGCCTGTAGTACCGAGTGCAGCGATCAGCGCGCAGGCTGGGCAGGCCGGGGTGGATCGTCCGCGCCAGCCAGGGGAATATCCCGAGGAACAGCATGGCCCCGGTCATTCCCAAGAATGCCCACTGTGGGTGCCCACTGACCACTGTCAGGTACGTGGCGATCGCGAGAAGCACCACCCTGCCCTTGGACCGCTCGTCGAGAAACACCAGAGCGCCAGTGGCAACCACGAGCAGCATGCCCGTGTATCCCTCCAAAGCGGCTGCGTAGCGGAAGCTGTCCAGTGTTCGAAGGTTGTAGACCACGGGAAGCGTGCAGAGGAAAGCCGCCAGCCTGCCCATGGCCAGTCGTCGGCAAGTGTAAAACAGCAGCAGATGCACCAAGCCCAGCGACAGCAGGCGAAAGAAGGTATTCCACTCGAGAGCCAGGCCATTCGAGTAGCCCGGCATCAAACTCGATACCCACGAGATCGGGTGGTACAGTTGCCCCAGGGTCATGGCTGCGGTCGAGTGACCGCCGGCGAAGCCCGGCATGTAGAGCGGAAAGGTTCCCTTCCACACCGACCACATCATGTCCAATTGGGCGAGCAGCGCGAAGATCGAGTAGTCGTTGCCGATGGTTTGTCTTGAAACAAACGGCAGCAACCAGGAAAGCATCACGAAGGGAAGGAGCAGGAACACCGCTGCGGCGGTTACCCGCCAGCCGATCCTGCTTGCGTCACTTCCGCTCCCCCGATTCGGCCCGAAATCCAGGACCGGAACCCGCTGGGCCATCGGATTCACAACAGCCGAGTCAGCGCTGGGAGCCATGGTCTTCATGCGTGCCGGAGCTCACCGCTTCGCAAAGGTGGTGCGACAGCTGGCCTGCGGGCGACTGCCCCCGTCGGTCGTCGTTCCCGCCGCGACGCCATCAGAACACTTTCACTTGCTCCAGGTGGAACGCGGTCAAACGCAGCACGCGAAGCCGAACATAGCGCGCATCCACCGGCGAGAAGCTGGGTTCCCAGAGCAAGAACGGTGAGTCTCTTCGCGCCACCATCTGCCAATTCGAACGGTCGTTGCTCACCTCGACCACCAGCGGAATGGCCCGCTCCTGACAGCAGTCTGCTCGGTTCTTGACGTACAGTTTTCGCACGCGCTTCGAGTGACCGAGGTCAATCTCGAACCACGGACTCAGCTCCTCTTTGGTGTGAAACACCACCTTGGCGGTGAAAACGGCCGGCAGTGCACTGCTCGCAGTCCAGGGCTGGCCCTCTGCCAGATCTCTTGGTGTGAAAAGGTGAACAGCCAGACTCACCAGCAAGGCCAGCGCCGTGAGCAAAGCGCCGGTGGCGAATCCCGCGCGCCATCGCCGCCTGTGCAACAGTTGCCGCAGCTTGCTCGCGTCGGCCAGATCGAGCATCGCCCGTACGGACGTGCGGGTGACTTGCGCGACGTCGCGATACTCCGGGCTGGGACCGTCGGCAAGGCCAACCGACGAATGCAACGCCAGCACGTGGTGCAGCCGTGCGAGATTCGGATCATTCTGCGCGGCGTCCGCAAAGATCGATTGCGGCGCGGTTTCAAACGCAACCGATAGCCTCTTCTTGCCGGCAAGGTCGTTCGCCAGCAACAAGAAAATGGCTTCGCGATAGAGGCTAAGCACTGGGGCGAGCGGGACTTTGTCGTCCGAGTCGAACAGCGTGTCCGCGACATCGGCGTAGGCATGCGCCGACTTCAGCATTGCCGCACGGATCGGTTCCGTCGACGCTTCTTCCGCGCGCGCCCTTTTCACGGCCTCACGCAACAGAAGCCAGTCGAAAAAGCGTCGACGCATGGGAACCTTGGCCGACGACGATGGGCCGCGCACAACGGGGGCCGCTGGCGATTCCGGCCCGGCAGGGACCGACTCCACCGGCGGTTTGTCAAAGAGGGGGCTGTCGTTCTCGCTTGTCACGTGAGCTGGCACCTACGCTGTCGCACCTATCCTGGCGCGCAATACAGCATAACGTGGTTCCGTCCGCAGCGAAACTCTTCGGCTTCCAACCGGCGACTCTCTTCTTGATGACGCACCTAGCGTCGCTCGGATTCCTGCGCAGCCGTGGGGGCACCGTCGATCTTGCGCCGGACCAGGTAGAGCGGTCTGCGCTTAACCTCCTCGAATATCCGGCCGACGTACTCGCCCACGAAACCCAGACACACCAGAACGATGCTGGAAAAGAAGACATTGACGATCACCAGCGAGGTCCAGCCAGGTACCGCCCGCCCGAGAACGAAACGTACATAGACGGCGTACACGGCATAGGCCAGGCCGCCCAGCAGTCCGCACAGGCCGAGCAAACTGGCGATGCGCAGGGGCGCGGTGGAAAAGCTGGTCAGGCCGTCGGCGCTCAGGCGCAGCATCTTGAGCAGCGGATACTTGGTCTCCCCGGCCGCGCGTCCCGGCCGCACATAATCCAGTGTCGTGTGCGAGAAGCCGACCCACGACACCAGCCCGCGAACCAATCGGTGGTGTTCGCGCAACTGGCCGAGGGCCTCGACCACAGCTCGGCTCATCAAGCGGAACTCGCCGACGTTGGCCTCCATCTCGTGGTTGGTCAGGGTACCCATGATTCGGTAGAAAGCCCATGCCGTGACCCGCTTGAAAAGCGATTCTTTCTCGCGGCTCGCCCGTCGCGCCTGCACCACGTCGAATCCGCGACGATAGAGATCGACCATCTGCGGAATCAGTTCGGGCGGATCCTGCAGGTCCGCATCCATCAAGATGACGGCGTCGCCCTGGGCACAATCGAGCCCGGCGGTGATGGCTGCCGGGTGGCCGAAATTCCGGGAGAATTGCACCAGCTTGATGCGCGCATCTGTGCGATGCGCTTGCTCGATCATCTGCGCGGTGGTGTCCCGGCTGCCATCGTCGACGAACCAGACTTCCGCCCCGCCGGGCAAGGCATCCATCACGGCGCGCACCCGGGGCAAGAGCAACGGCAAGACCGCTTCTTCGTTGAACACCGGGATCACGATGGAGACCCGCGGGTCAGGACGCACGACAGTTTCGTTCACAGCGGCCTTGGTACCTGCTTGTTCTAGTACGCCACGCGCGCGCCCACGGCCAGGCTGGCCATGGTGGGGTTGGTATTGGCAATGTTGACCTGGGTAAAGAGGCGGATCAGCCACAAATCGACCTGCGCGCCCAGGATGCCGCGGATCTTCGCCGCGCTGGGGTCGACGTGAGACGTGGCATGAACAAATGCCGTGCCCAGGTTCGCATCGGGCTGCCCCGGAATATGGGCGATCATCGAGGCGTTCATGGCCAGGTCCAATGCGCTCCCGCCGCCCAACTGCCAGTCGAAGCCCAGGCCGCCGTACGCGGTGAGCAAGGTCAGCAGCCGCACGCTGGTCGTGACCTCCACGGGAATGCTCCGGGTCGTCATGTCGATCTTGAAAACGGCATTGCCGGTAGCGTCTCCCGTCACATCCACATTCACGCCATTGGTGACGCTGCTCGGGATACCAAAGTTCGAGGAGACGTCGCGGCTCACCCCGAGACCCATGTGCGAAGAGTCGAACCCGGATGTGATGGCGACGCCGCCCCAGCGGACCAGCGCTTTGAGCCCGGTCGTCTTGCGAGATGGGCCAAACAGCCGGAGCTGCGCATGGATCCCCCAGTTATCGAGTTTGCCGCTCATCTCGCCGTAGCGCTGGGTGGGCACCTGCATCCAGTTGCCGAACACCATCACGGGAATCCCGAGAAAGCCCAGGCTGGCCCCCGCCATCACCGTGGCATTCAGACCCACGCCTTGGATCGGGTAGCCCTGGGTGCTGCCTGGCTGGTAGGTTCTGTCCATGCCCAGCGCGAAACTGGCCGAGCCGCCGACCTCGAAGTAGGTCGCCTCCGAGGCGTAGTCCACGCCCAGGCCCTTGCTGGTGAAACTCTGGGCATCCCCAAAGTTCCTGATGAAACTCGCCGCATTCGTCACCTGGAACAACTGATCCAGCTTGCCCGTCAGAAAAGTCTGGAGCTGTGCTTGTGTCATCCCGGTGGCGGTTATCAGCGCCTGCGTCTGCGGATTGTTCGGAAGGACAAAATCGACGCTGTTCGTTTGTGCGCCGACGCTGGGCCCGAGAGCCGCCAGAAACACGAACGCCAGACCGAGGGCGACGACGGTTTTGCGCATAATGCCCGTATCTTACTCTCTTCGCGCCTCAACGTCCTGGCTTTGGATGCGTCAGAGAGACTGCCGTGCGAGCGCGCCCCAGCATTTCTGCTGGCCGGTTTGCGTGATGGCACAAGCGAAGTTGGAACCGACGCTGACCTGCTTGAATGGTCCGACGGGAGCCGCGCCGAGATCGGCGCCCTGCCCAGTCGCCGAGCCCGCCGCCCAACAGGCAACCGATCCGTCGGCCCTGACACCGCAAGCGTGGGCCTCGCCCGCACTGACCTGACTGAACCGCCCAGGCACAGCCTTGACTTGGCTGGATCGATCGCCGCCCCAGCAAATCGCCGTGCCGCCGACCCGAATGCCACACGTGAACGTCCCGCCCGCACTGACCGCCACGAACTTCCCGCTCGGCGATCGCGCCTGACCGAGGCGTCGATCGCCCCAGCACGACACGCGGCCGCTGGTGGTGATCCCGCAGGTGTGCGTTCCCCCTGCGCTCACCTGCGCGAAGGTCTCGGCAGGTGGATGGCTTTCGCCCTGGCTGTCTGCGCCCCAGCAAACTGCAGACCTGTCTGCGCCGAGACCGCAGGAATGCGCTCCGCCGACTGTGACGGCAGTGAACCGTCCCTTGGGCGGCTCGCTCTGGCCGGCCCCGTTGTCGCCCCAACAGAGAACCGCGCCCTGGCTGTCGAGCGCACAGGTGTGCCCATCGCCGGTACTGACCTCGACGAACGTCCCCTTGGGTGGGGCGGCCTGGCCGCGGTCATTTTCCCCCCAGCAGCGCAATGAGTGGTCTTGGCGCACGCCGCAGACGTGCTTGCTCGCGCTCGACTGGAGGTAGCGCCCCCCAGGCAAAGTGGTGTCCCCGAACCGGTCGCTTCCCCAGCACGCGATAGAGCCATCCGCGCGCATGCCGCAAGCATGGGCAGCGCCCGAGCAGAGCGTGGCGAACTCCCCCGCGGGCGCCTTGATTTCTTGCGCTGCCTTCCACCCCCAGCAAACCGCAATACCGTTTCTCTTCACCGCGCAGGTGTGTCGATCACCGGCGCTAACAACCATGAACTGGCCCGCCGGCGGGCTGGCCTGCCCGTCGTCGTTGGCCCCCCAGCATGCGACTGAGCCGTCGCGGCGAACGGCGCAACTATGCTGCAATCCTGCGCTGACCATAAGATAGCCCCCCCCGGGCGGCGAGCTCTGGCCTTTGTCGTTCCGCCCCCAACAGATCACCGCACCATCCATGCGCAAGGCGCAGGTATGCGCTCGTCCCACGCTCACTTGGAGGAACCGGCCGGCCGGGGCGTCGCACGCGCCGCTAGAATTGTCCCCCCAGCACGCGAGCTCGCTGCCAATCCCCAGGGCGCAGACGTGATTTCCCCGGCCGGTGCTCAACTGCACGAATTTGCCCTCGGGCGGGCCTCGCCGGTCGCCACCAAGTCTGCGCCCCCAGCAGGAAATTCCGCCGTCATCGCGCAAGCCACAACTGAGTCCATCGCCTGCGGTGATTTGGCCAAAATGCCCGGCCGGCGGCGTGCTTTCCCCGAACTTGTTGCCGCCCCAGCAGATGACCGTGTTGTTGGTCGCCAGGCCGCAGGTATGAGTCTGACCAGCGCTGACCTGGTAGATCCTGACGCCTGGAGCTGTGTCGGCCGGCGTACGCAACGCAGGGTCGGGCGGAGGCTCGGCGTCCGCTTTGACCGCCACCCCCCTACTGGGCGGGGCGGGCCCGCAGCGACATGCCTGGCAGAGCGCAACCCCGAGAAACAGGAAAGGGATGCGGCCGGGTGACAGGCTCATCGATCTCGCCTGGCTAGAATTCCAGGTACGCGCCGACGCGGCCTTCGATGATCCACACGAACTTGCTGCTGGTGCCGGTGCCGGATGCGTTCTCGAATTCACGGCTGCGTGGCAGCACCCCGACTTCACCGAACACGCCGATCGGGCCCAAGCCGAAACGCACGCCCCCGGCGGCGCCATAGGCAAACTCGCGCTTCGCGCCGCCGCGACCGGCCAGATTGGCAATGGCGAAAATGGCGCGGCCGTAAATGGGCAGGAGGGGGGGAACGATGCTAATCATCGGCCGCAGCTCCAGATCGGTCTTGCTGCCTGAGGTGTCAGCGAAGTCGCCCACGATGCCGAGCTGCAATCGCAGGAGTGACACAATGGACACCCCTGGCGCGACCATGAAGTTGATTCGCTCCCACTCCCGGTGCGGGCCGGATACCTGGCCGCCCTTGCCCAAAGACCCCTCCACCACCCAGCCGGCCTGCGAGACGGCAGGCAAGAGAACGCTCAAGGTCAACACTGCGGCCATGACGAATTTGCGCATCTTGGATACCTCCGTGGTGCTTGACGTGCGAAGCGACCACTATATTCGCGAACCGGCCCCAGGGCGAGCCCCATACACAGCAACCCAGCCTCGCCCTGGCACACGCGGACGGACGTGATAGCTTGGACTCTGGCGAGCCCTCGGCCCGCCAGAGGAACTGCAAGCCATGAATCTCGTGGGAAAGAAAGCACCAGAGTTCACCGAGAACGCCGTGACCGGCGATGGCAAGTTCGTCAAGATTTCGCTGGCGGACTACCGCGGGCAGTGGGTCGTGCTGTTCTTCTACCCCGCTGACTTCACCGTCATCTGTCCGACCGAGATCACCGAGTTCTCTCGCCGCGACAAGGAATTCAAGCAGCTGGGAGCCGTGGTGCTGGGCTGTTCGACCGACTCGAAGTACTCACACAAGGAATGGATTGCAGGCAGCCTCGGCACCCTCGCCCACCTGCTCATCGCGGACTTCACCAAGAAGATCGCGCGCGACTACCAGTGCCTGGACGAAAACTCGGGCTACCCTCTGCGCGCGACCTACCTCATCGATCCTGATGGCGACGTCGTGCACGCTGATTGCAACATCATGCGCATCGGCCGCTCAGTCGACGAAGTGGTGCGCCTGCTGCAGGCGGCGCAGACCGGTGAACTATCTCCGGTGGGTTGGAAGGTGGGCAACACGACCCTGGGCAAGGAGTAGCCGCAGGCCTAGGACGCCCAACCAGGAAGGACGAACCGTCGTGTCGCTCACGCCCAAAGCCCGCCCCACCGTCGAGAAGATGTCCGCCTACACGCCCGGCGAGCAGCCGCGGCCGGGCGAGCGCGTGGTCAAGCTCAACACCAACGAGAACCCGTTTCCCCCCAGCCCGCGCGTGGTCGATGCCATCCGCCGCATCGATCCCGACCGGCTGCGACGCTACCCCAGCCCCAGCGCCGAAGATTTCCGCCAGACCGCAGCGCGCGTGCATGGCGTTTCGCCCGACATGATCGTGGCTGGCAACGGCAGCGACGAAATCCTGGCCATGGCCATGCGCACATACCTGGGGCCAGACGACATTCTCGCCTACCCGGATCCCACCTACTCGCTCTACCCGGTGCTGGCCGAAATGGGCGAGGTCAAGGTGGTGACCGTGCCCTGGGCCGCGGGCTGGGAGCTGCCCATCGACGCTCTCCTGGCCACCGGCGCGCGGGCCATTTTCTTCGCCAACCCCAACGCGCCCACTGGCACGCTGGTGCCCACCAGCCGGGTGCGCGAATTGGCCAAGCGCTTTTTCGGCCTGCTCTTGGTCGACGAGGCCTACGTGGATTTCGCCGACGAGAACAGCCTGAGCCTGGTGCGCGAGTTCTCCAACGTGATGATCTGCCGCACCTTGAGCAAGGGCTATGGTCTGGCCGGCCTGCGCTTCGGCTACGCCATCGCGGCACCCGCCGTGGTGTCGGCCATGAACAAGGTCAAGGACAGCTACAACTGCGACGCGGTCGCCGTCAGCGCAGCCGCGGCGGCGCTCGAGGATCAGGACTACGCGCACCGCACCTGGCAGCACGTGCGAGCCGAGCGCGTGCGCCTGGGCGAGGCTCTGCGCCAGCGCGGCTGGCAGGTCATTCCCAGCCAAGCCAACTTCATCCTGGCCACCTGCCCGGGCGGCGACGCCGGTGCGATGTACCGCGCGCTCAAGGCCAAGGGCATCCTGGTGCGCTTCTTCGACAAGCCGGGCCTGCAAGACAAGCTGCGCATCACCATTGGCACGGCTGAGGAGAACGACCAGCTCTTGGCCGCGCTCTCGGCCCCATGACCAAGTCTCCTTCCACTCCCCACGACGACACCGTCGTCAACCCGCCCGAGACGGGCGCCGATGACACCGGGGCCGAGGCTCTGCTTGAGCCCGACCTGGTGGAGAGCGCCGCGCCGGAGGTCATCCCGCCGGCGCTGGAACGACGCCTGGCGCCCGCCCGGGATCCGGTCCAGCGCTTCATCAATGAGGCGCGCCGCTATGCGCGCCTCGATGAGAAGCAAGAGCGCGAGCTCATCCGGGCCGCGCGCGAACGCGGCGACGTCGATGCCGCTCGCACCTTGGTCCTGCACAACCTGCGCTTGGTGGTGTCCATCGCCTACCAGTACCGGCGGGCCTGGCTCAATCTGCTTGACCTGTTCCAGGAGGGCGCGGTCGGTTTGATGGAGGCCGTGCGCCGCTGGGATCCGGGCATGGGCACGCGCTTTGGATCCTATGCTGCCTACTGGATTCGCGCCTGTATCCTGCGTTTTCTCATGACCAACTCGCGCCTGATTCACGTGGGCAACACCCGCGCCGGGCGCAAGCTGTTCTTCCGTCTGGAGAAAGAGCGCCAGAAGCTCATCGCCGAAGGCATCGATCCCACGCCCAAGCTGCTGGCAGCCCGGCTGGAAGTGGATGAATCTGACCTGGCCGAGGTGTCCGCTCACCTGGCCTCGCGTGAAGTCTCGCTCGAACCGCGGCCTGATGAGGACGGTGTGCCCTTGGCCGAGAAGATCTCGGGACAGCAGGCTTCGCCCGAGCAGCAAGCCGCGCGCGACGAACTTTCGCAAGCCGTGCGCCGACTCATGCATGACTTCGAAGGCAAGCTGGACGACGAGCGCGAACGGGCCGTGTGGCGCGAGCACCTGGCCATGACCAACGAACCGGTTTCGCTGTCGGCCATGGGCGTGCGCTACGGCGTTTCCAAACAACGCATGGGCCAGATCGCGGAGAAGCTGAAAACGCAATTCCGCGAACGGGTCATCGCGGAACTCGGCAGTGATATCCAGATGTCGTGGCAGCGCGACGACTGAACTGCTCACGTGCACCGCGCGCGCGGGCCGACCTGCACGAACCCAAAATTGTGGGGAGCCGGCGGCGGATCTATTGCGACGCCTGGGCCGCCTCCTGGCGTTTGACATTCATCGCTTGCAGCCCCTTGGGTCCTTTGGTGATGTCAAACTCCACTGCTTGGCCCTGGGCCAACGAGCGATACCCCTCCGCCGTAATTGCCGAGTAGTGGACGAAGACGTCCTCCTCCCCATCCCGCGCGATGAATCCGTACCCCTTGGAATCGCTGAACCATTTCACCTTCCCGGTTGCCATTCACTGCCTCCTCGAACTGTACTGAACTCCACTGCGCCCCAACGGAATTGTCTGGGACGCACAGTCAGAAGGGTACGTTTCTGCGCCCGCCTGTCAAGAGTTTAGCTTGTTGTCTGGTCGCAGACGGCGAGTAGCCGTGACAACGCAACTGCGGGGTTGTCGGCGGCGATTACAGCACGAATCACAGCGGTTCCGTAAGCGCCCACACGAATGCAACTCTCGGAATTGCTATTGTCGATTCCACCGAGCGCAATGACCGGGATTGACCAACCGCAAGCACCTGCCAATGCCTGGATTCCTTTCGCCGGTCTGGGCGCGCGCTTTGACCATGTGTCGAATTCGGAAGCGAAAGCCACGGCGCCAGGTTGCGGCCACGTCCACTCGTTGATCAACAACGCCCTCCCGTCGCACTGATGACAGTGCGCAGCTCATGAGCCAACTCGACGAGCGCATGCGCCGACAGGTCCTTCCCCCGCAACCGCGCGGCCACTGGCGAAACTGCAGGGCCGGCGTCCATCTCATGGCCGCCGCCGCGTGCTCACGCCTGCGTCGACGACGATGGGCACCTTGGTGCTCTCTATGTGGTAGAAAACCCTCGGACCTCGCCCCATGCGCTGCCCTTTTTGCTCTGCCACCGAAGACAAGGTTGTGGACACCCGTCCCAGCGAAGACGAGCAGATTGTGCGGCGGCGCCGCGAATGCGCCGGGTGCGGCAAACGTTTCACCACCTATGAACGCGTCGAGGAGCTGCTTCCCTCGGTGGTCAAGAAAGATGCCCGGCGCGAACCGTTCGACCGGACCAAGCTGTTGGCGGGCGTGACCAAGGCCTGCGAAAAGCGGCCGGTTCCCATGGCTGCCCTGGAGGAGTTGGCGGACTCCATCGAACGGTCGCTGCGGGAACTGGGCGAGAAGGAAATTGCCTCGTCTCGCATCGGCGATGCTGTGCTCAGCCGCCTGCGTGACATCGACGATGTGGCCTACCTGCGCTTCGCCACCGTGTACATGCATTTCAAAGACGCGACCGAGCTGCTGAGCGAGGTACAACGGCTGCTACGCTGGAAAGGCCAGGATCCATGAGCAAGGTCTTTTCCGAGGCTGACCAACGCTTCATGCGTGAGGCCCTGGCCCTGGCCGAACGCGGCCGCGGCCAGACCCGACCCAACCCCGTGGTGGGCGCCCTGCTGGTGCGCGGCGGCCGCGTGCTGGCGCGGGGCTATCACCGCCGCGCGGGTCTGCCCCACGCCGAGATCGAAGCGCTTTCTCACAAGGGCGTGCGCACCCAGGGCGCAACCTTGTATGTCACGCTGGAACCCTGCTGCCACCAAGGTCGCACCGGCCCCTGCGCCGAGGCCATCGAGCGTGCCGGTATCCGCCGTGTGGTGGTGGGGTGCTGCGACCAGAATCCGCTGGTCAGCGGTCGCGGCGTCCTGCACCTGCGTCGCGCCGGCATCCGCGTCGATGTGGGCTGCCTCGACCAGGAATGCCGAAAGCAAAACCGCGCCTTCTTCGTCTGGGTCCGGGCTCACCGACCTTGGGTCACGCTCAAAGTCGCCAGCACGCTGGACGGATTCATCGGCAGCAACCAGACCAAACTTCGCGACCCCAGCACACGTTTTGTCACGGGCCAGGCCGCGCGCGCGCATGCCCATGTGCTGCGCGGCCAACACGACGCCGTTCTGGTCGGAGTGGGCACGGTCTTGGCGGACAACCCCCGCCTGACCGTGCGCTTGCCCGGTGCAGGCAAGGCCGGACCCTTGCGGGTGGTTCTCGACGGGCATCTGCGCACGCCGCCTTCAGCCAGGCTCATCCGGCAACTGGGCGCGCCCCCGGCGCTCATCATCGGAGCACAGCCACGCAAGGGCGCAAGCGACGCGCGTGCTCGACTGGCCCGCGAACGGGCTTTGCGCAAGGCCGGAGCCGATGTTCTTCTCCTGCCGGCTGACCGCGTCGGCCGCATCTCGATCCCCCATGTGCTGCGTACCCTGGCGGAAGGCGGGGTGCAGTCGCTTCTGGTCGAGGGCGGCAGTCGCATCCACGGCGCCTTCATCTCCGCGTGTCGGGTGGACTCGGTTGCGTTCTTCCTTGCGCCGCGCCTTGTGGGCGCCGGCCGCCCCATCGTAGAAGGCGCGGGTCTTGACTGGCGCACTCCCCTCCGACTCGGGTCGCTGCAGGTTCGTCCCATTGGCGAAGACATACTGGTCGAGGCCGATGTGCTCGGCCCCAAGTTGCGTCGGAGATCCTAGACTGCACCGCGAGTAGGAAGTTGTTCACCGGCATAGTTGAAGCAATCGGCAAGGTGGAATCGTTGCGCGCCGGATCGGGTGGCACGCGCCGCTTGGCCATCGCCACGGACCTCGACGTGGCTTCCCTTCCGCTGGGCGCCAGCATGGCGGTCAACGGTGCCTGCCTGACCATCGTGGCCCGGCGTGCGCGGCGCTTTGAAGCCGACCTGGGACCCGAGACCCTGGCGTGCACGACCCTGGGCTCACTCAAGGCTAGTGACCGCGTTCACCTGGAGCGCCCTTTGCGTCTGGGCGACATGCTGGGTGGCCACCTGGTCACCGGACATGTCGACGGCGTGGGCCAGGTGGAATCGGCGCGCAAGCAAGGCGACACGCTGGCCCTGCGTCTGGGCGTGCCCGAATCGGTCGTGCCCTTCCTGGTGAAGAAAGGATCCATCGCCGTCGACGGCGTGAGCCTCACCATCAACGAGGTGGACGGCCGCAGCGTGGATCTCTGGCTAATTCCCCATACGCTGTCCGTCACTCTACTGGGCGGGCTTCGGACTGGCGATCGTGTCAACATGGAAGCGGATATGATTGCCAAGCAAGTCGCTCGCTTCGTGGAAAAAGCCCGTGTCCTCTAATCCCCACATTGACGTCGAAAAAGCCCTCGCGGACATCCGCGCGGGCCGGCAGGTGATCGTGGTGGACGACGAGAACCGCGAGAACGAGGGCGATCTGACCATGGCCGCCGACCTGGTCACGCCCGAGGCCGTCAACTTCATGGCCGCTCACGGTCGCGGCCTCATCTGCCTGGCAATTTCCGAAGAAAAAGTGGCCAGCTTGCGCCTCCCCATGATGACCCAGGACAACCGCTCGCCGCACAACACCGCTTTCACGGTCAGCGTCGACGCACGCCGGGGCATCAGCACCGGCATTTCGGCACGCGAGCGCGCCCACACCATCCGCACCGCGGTTGCGCCCGACGCCGCGCCCGACGATCTGGTGACTCCGGGACATGTCTTTCCCTTGCGGGCGAAGCGCGGCGGCGTGCTGGTTCGCACTGGCCACACCGAGGCTTCGGTCGACCTGGCCCGCATGGCTGGTCGCACGCCTGCGGGCGTGATCTGCGAGATCATGCGCCCCGACGGCGAAATGGCGCGCATGCCGGATCTCGAGAGATTTGCCGCCGAGCATGGGCTGGGCATCGTGCACATCTCCGATCTCGTCCAGTACCGGTTGGCGCGCGAGGTGCTCGTGCATCGGGTGGCCGAGACCACGCTGCGCCCAAGCGGGGCCGGGCTGCGCGCGAGCTACCGGGCCTGCCTGTACGAGGCGGACGTGGCCGACGCCGAGTATCTGGCCCTGGTGCTGGGTGACGTGGCTTCGGGCGAGCCCGTTCTGGTGCGGGTACAAACCGCCAGCCTGCTGCGAGATGTATTCACGGTGACCCAGCCCGGTGAGGTGATTCAACCCACGGAGTGGTTGCGCTGCATCGAGCGGGAAGGACGGGGCGTCCTGCTCTACATTCTTCCGCTTGGCCGCCGGCTCATCGCCACCGCGCTGGAGAGTCTGAGCGCGAGCGCCCCCCGTGACGAGCGCGCGATTTCCCGCGCGGAGTCCGAGCCGTCTCACACGCCTTTGCGGGACATCGGCCTCGGCTCGCAGGTGCTGGTCCAGTTGGGGGTGCGCGCCATCCGCCTCCTTACCAACAATCCGCGCCGCCTCGCCGCCTTGGAAGGATACGGTATACAGGTGGTTGACTGTGTTTCCAGCGGCCCCCCTGCCGAGGTGGTACCGTTCAACGAAAGAGAGGCCAAGTAATGCCGCAAATCCATCAAGGTAATTGGACAGCCCAGGGCAAGCGCTTTGCCATCATCGCCTCGCGCTGGAACGAATTCGTGGCCAGCAAGCTGATCGACGGCGCGATCGATGCCTTGGTCAAGACGGGTGCACGCGACGAGGACATCGAGATCTATCGTTGTCCGGGTGCCTTCGAGCTGCCGGGGCTGGCCCGACGAGTGGCCGATTCGGAGAACTTCGACGCCATCGTGTGTCTGGGCGTGGTGATCCGCGGCGCGACCCCACACTTCGACGTGGTGGTCAATCAAACCACCCGCGGCATCGCCCAGATCGCGGCCGAAGCCAAGTTTGCGGTGGGGTTCGGCGTGCTCACCTGCGACACCATCGAACAGGCCATCGAGCGCGCCGGAAGCAAGGGTGGCAACCGGGGCGCGGATGCCGCCATGGCCGCCATCGAGATGGCCAACCTGTACGACAAGCTGGCGGGCCGGGCCGAGGGCGCTTCCGCCCAGACCCGCCGGCGCAAATGACTTGGACCATGCCAAGATGACCCCGCGGCGCCGAGCCCGCGCGGTGGCCCTTCAGGTTCTGTACGCCATGGAGGGCGCGGACGATACTGATCCCGGCGTGGCGCTGGCGGCCCATCTGCGCGAGTTTGGCGTTGGTGAAGATGACGGCGAAGGCGACCTGCCCGATGAGCCCGCCTTTGACGAAAAACTGGCCGACACGCTGGTCCGGGGCGTATGGGCGCACCGGGTGGAGTTGGATGACATCCTGGCTCGGCTATCCCAGAACTGGCGCGTGGAGCGTCTGGCGCGTGTGGACCGCAACGTCCTGCGCATTGCCCTCTTCGAGCTTGCCCATTGCCAGACTGATGTTCCTGCGCGTGTCGTCATCAATGAAGCCGTGGAGCTGGCCAAGCACTTCGGCTCCGAGGAGGCGCCCGCCTTCGTCAATGGGCTGCTCGACTCGGCCTTGGGCCTGCTTGGCGTAACACCTTGACATGGTGGCCGCCAGCCAAATTGGGTTTCTCCCGATCGACCTGGGCCGCTGGGATCGCTGCCCAGGCGGGGATGCCCTGGTCGTGCCCCTGTGGGCCGACGTGCGCCCTCTGCGCGGAGCCGCTGGTCTTCTCGACTGGCGGCTCAACGGTCGCTTGTCCCGGCTTCTGCGCGAGGGCCGGCTGGAAGGCGTGATCGGCGAGAAACTTCTCTTCTTCACCACCCGCGTGCCCTGGCGCCGCGTCCTGACCATTGGCCTGGGCGCGACCACCAGCTTCTCTGAGGACGCCTTCCGGACCAGTCTGGGCGCCGTGCTCGATGCCTTCCGCGGCCTGGGCGTCCAGTCGGCGGGGCTGGCGCCACCCGGCCGCGACATGGATCGCATCACGCCAGAGCGAGCTTTGCGCGTACTCATCTCGGTTGCCGAGCAGCGCGAAGAGCAATACCCGGGTTCGGCTTTGAGCGCGCTGACCATCATCGACGTGCCGCCGGCGATCAAGGCCATGGTCGAGACCGTGCGAGCCATTGAACGCTCGCTCGCTCGCTGAACCCTACTGAGGCGGAATCGTGACGAAGCGGAAGGTGTCCCCGCGCCGGACCCGCAGCAGGTGCCCGGGCTTGCCACCCGCCCGCAAGGCGCTCACGGCCTCTTCGGCGCTGCTGACCGGCTTGTGGTCGATCTCGACGATGACATCCTCGGCGCGCAGGCCAGCCTTGGCGGCGCGGCCGTCGGGATCCACCCCGCTGACCACCACACCCTTGGCCCCGGGATCCATGCCCAGCATGCGCGCCATGTCGGGCGTCAGGGTCTGCAGCTGCACGCCAATCTTGTCCTTCTCGACCTGAGCGTCGGGCTCTTCACCGGGCCGCGCCGGCAATTCGCCCAAGGTGACCTGTACTGTGGTGGAACGGCCGTCGCGCAGGAGCGCGAGCTTGACCTTGTCGCCCACCTTCTGCCCGGACACGTAGTCCACCACGTCGGCCGCGCCCTCGATCTTCTGCTTGTCGATGTGGGTGACAACATCGCCGACATGCACGCCAGCCTGGCTGGCTGGGCCGTTGGGCAGCACCTGGTTGACCCAAGCCGCGCGCGCTGGTCCGGACTTGCTCGTCTGATCCTTCTGATCAGGCTCGCCGTCCTGGCCCAGCTTGGCGCCGTCCTTGACGTCGCCGATAGCCACGCCCAACCAAGCGTGGCGCACATGACCGTCGCGTATGATCATTTGCGCCACCCGGTGGGCTTGGCTAATGGGAATGGCAAAGCCATAGGCGCCGCCCGGCCCCACGTTGATGAGGGTGTTGATGCCGATCACTTCACCCTGCAAATTCACCAAAGGGCCGCCCGAGTTGCCCGGGTTGATCTTGGCGTCTGTCTGGATGTACTCGCGCATGCGCTCGCCCGACATGTGCACGTTGCGCGTGACCTTGCCCTTGCCGCTGATGATCCCGGCCGTGACACTTTGATCGAGGCCGAGCGGGCTGCCGATGGCCAGCACCCACTCACCCACTTCAATGGCGCTGGAATCGCCCAGGCGGGCCGCGACCAGACCCGACGGCGGATTCTGCAAGCGAATCACGGCAACGTCGGTCTTGGGATCGGCTCCCACGACTTTGGCGGGAAACTCGCGCCCGTCGGCGAATGTGACCGTGACCTTGCTGGCCTTTTCCGCCACGTGGCTGTTGGTGATGATGTTGCCGGCGCCGTCGATGACCACCCCCGACCCGGTGCCATGTCCGGGTCCAGGCATGGGCATACCTTCCCCGTCGCCGAAGTGGAAGAAGCGCTCGAATAATCGTTCCATGTCAGGCGGCACATCGTCGGGCTGGAAGTTGCGGCGGGACAGCTTGGGCCGTTCCATCTCGACGTCGATACGCACCACGCTGGGTCGCAGGGCCCGGGCCGTGGCCGCGAACGCCTGCGACAATGAACGCGCCTCCTGCGGAACCTGCGTCTTGGGGGTTATGGCCGCAGGCGGTGCGGCTGATTCCGCGACCGCGCGCGAGGTGAAACGTGCGCCCAGTCCCACCCCCGCGGCCAGGGCCGCGGCCGTCAACGTCACCGAAAGAACCAGGATCCTTCTTCGCATGGTGTGCCTTTCCTCTTGCTTGCCTGCCAGGCCGGCCCGCTACCGCGAACCATCCTACGCGAACAACAGATGGCGAGACGTGTTTCTTCCCGCGACTACCTCCTTTACAAACGGCCTGCTCATGCGGCAAAAGGCTGGCCAGCCCTTGTACTGGAATCAAACCATCATTCGCCTGGCAGCCCGGCCCCGAGGCTTCCACCTGGTCACGAACGAGATCGTGTCCCAGCTCCCCGGACTGGCGCCCCTGCGGGTTGGTCTGCTGCACCTTCTCTTGCAACACACGTCGGCCTCGCTCTTTCTCAACGAGAACGCCGATCCTGACGTGCGAGTCGATTTCGCCCATTGGAGCGATCAGGCAATTCCCGACGGCGCTCGCTATTTCATCCACACCCTGGAAGGCGACGACGACATGCCCGCCCACGTAAAATCCGGCCTACTGGGCGCGACCCTGACCTTGCCAATTTCCAACGGACGCCTGCAACTCGGCACCTGGCAGGGCATCTACCTGGGTGAGCACCGGTCGGATGGCAACAGCCGAAGCATTGTTGCGACGCTGTGGGGCGAGCTCAAGCAGGAGCAAAAGTGACACTACCGCAGACGCTTTCGCGGGCGTATATCTTCGCTGCGCGCGGCGAGGGAGGTTGACCATGGCCCATGCACCCGATAGCAAGAAGGCGAAACTCACCTACCGCGATGCCGGCGTCGACATCGACGCGGGCGACGCGCTGGTTGAACGCATCAAGGGACACGTGAAGCGCACCATGCGGCCCGAGGTCTTGACTGATCTCGGCGGCTTCGCTGGCCTGTGCGCGCTGCCCAAGAACTACAAGAACCCGTTGCTGGTGGCCTGCACCGACGGCGTGGGCACCAAGCTGAAGCTGGCCTTTCTCATGGGCAAGCACAACACGGTTGGCGTCGATCTCGTGGCCATGAGCGTGAACGACCTGGTGGTGTGCGGGGCAGAGCCGCTGCTCTTCCTCGACTACTTCGCTTCCGGCCATCTCGAGGTGGGCGTGGCTGAGCAGGTCATCTCAGGCATCGCCGATGGCTGCAAGCAGGCGGGCTGCGCGCTCATCGGCGGCGAGACCGCAGAGCTGCCCGGTTTCTACCAACCGGGCGAGTACGATCTGGCCGGTTTCTGTGTGGGCGTGGTGGAAAAAGCCTCGCTCATCGACGGCAAGACCATCGTGGCTGGCGACGTGCTGCTGGGTCTGGCTTCGTCCGGCTTTCACTCCAACGGCTACTCGCTCGTGCGCCGTGCATTCCTCGACCACGCTCGGCTCGATCTGGCCGCCACGCCAGCGGGGCTGGACGAGCCGCTGGGTCAAGCCCTGCTGCGGCCGACCCGCATCTACGTGCGCGCCCTGCGCATGCTGGCTGCCGCCGGCCTGATGAAGGGCGCGGCCCACATCACCGGCGGTGGCCTGGTCGACAACCCACCGCGCATGTTGCCTCCGGGCGCGCTGCTGGCGCTGCAGATCAACCTGAGTTCCTGGACGCCGCCGCCGGTATTCGGCCTCTTGCAGAAGCTGGGCAACGTGGCCCCCGAGGAGATGCGGCGTACGTTCAACATGGGCATCGGCATGGTGGTGGCTGTGCCGGCTGGCGCGGCCGACGCGGCCCAGTCGATCTTGGAAGCCGAGGGAGAGAAGGCCACCATCATCGGCCAGGTGGTGGTGGCTGATCGGCCCGACGCGCCCGTGGAGTTCATCCCATGAAAGTCGGCGTCCTCGCGTCCGGGAGTGGCACCAACCTGCAGGCGCTTATCGACGCTGCCTCGCGCGGCGAAATGGGCCCCGCGCGTCTCGTGGTCGTGGGGGCCAACGTGCCGGGCTGTGGCGCTCTCGATCGCGCAACCAAGGCCGGTATCCCCACCTTCCTGCGCTCGCACAAAGACTTCGCCACGCGCGAGGATTTCGATCATGCGCTCTTGGATGAGTTGCGCCGGCATGGCGTGGGTTTGCTGGCGTTGGCCGGGTTCATGCGCATCCTCACGCCGACCCTGCTCGACGCCTTTCCCCATCGCGTGGTCAACATCCACCCGGCGCTCTTGCCATTATTTCCCGGCGTGCACGCGCAGAAGCAGGCTTTCGACTACGGCGTGCGCGTCTCCGGTTGCACCGTGCACTTTGTCGATGCGGGCACCGACACCGGCCCCATCATCGCCCAGGCCGTGGTGCCGGTGCTTGATGGCGACGACGAAGAAGCCCTGCGCCTGCGCATCTTGGCCGAGGAGCACCGACTCTATCCTGCCGTGATTCGCGCCATCGCCGAGGGCCGCGTGAGCGTGGACGGGCGACGTGTACACCTGCGCGGTACACCGGCCGAGCTGCGCGACTCGCGAATGCGAAGCCTGTAGTGGAATTCTAAGATCCCGCCGGGTACACGATCTGGATGCCGTTGACCGGTACGCGGTACGCCGCGGGAGAGGCGGTCGACGAGAGCGCGGTCGCAGTCAGGGTGAAGGTCGTTCCGGTCACGTTCTGAAACAGAATATAGGTGCCCGCGCTCGTGCCTGAGGCTGGCGCAAGCGAGTGTCCAGGGAAAGTAGTGAGGGAGTGTCCCGTCTGGCTCACGGTTTGTGTCGTCGATCCGATCTTGTACTGGTAGGTGCGAGTCGACACATCGATATACCCATAGCAATAGACGTAGACGTCGTATGCGCCGCTCATCGAGCTGGGCAAGGTCAAGTTGATCGTGATCGGCGAATTGAGATCCTTCGCTTCCAGGAAGCCATTCATCATGTGGGCATCTCCCGAGGTGTCGGTGAAGCCAACTGTGTAAGTACCAGGCGAGTTCCAGGTGACGGACGCTGTGGTCGTGCTGCCGTCTGCCGCCACCAGCGATGGGAACGTGCCAGTGGCGTTCGTGGCGCTGTTCCAATGAGTGGCCGGCTTGAATCCTGCAGATTCGGTGGCGGCCATCGTGGTTGTTCCAGGGGCGCCACCCGAGCGTCCTCCCACGAAGCGAACGCTGATAATCGTTGAAGTGGTCGTTCCGCCGGTGGAACTCGTTCCACCTGTTGTGCTCGTTCCACCGACCGCACTCGTTCCACCGACGGCACTCGTACCGCCGACCGCGCTCGTTCCGCCAACTGCGCTCGTTCCGCCGAGCGCGCTCGTTCCGCCGACGGCACTCGTTCCGCCGACCACGCTCGTTCCGCCGACTGCGCTCGTTCCGCCAACTGCACTGCTTCCACCAACTGCGCTCGTTCCGCCAGTCCCGCTCTTTCCGCCCGTCGTACTTGTTCCGCCGACGGCGCTCGTTCCGCCAGTCGCGCTCTTTCCGCCCGTCGTACTTGTTCCGCCAGTCGCGCTCTTTCCACCCGTCGCGGTCGTTCCGCCTACTGCGCTCGTTCCGCCCGTTGCGCTCTTTCCGCCGGTCGCGCTCGTTCCGCCCACCACACTCGTTCCGCCCAGTGCGCCTGTTCCGCCGCTTGCGCTGGCTCCGCCGACTGCGCTCGTTCCACCCGTCTCGCTCGTTCCACCCGTGTCGCTCGTTCCACCCGTCGTCAGCTCTCCGCCTGCTCCGCCGGTCGCTGCGCCACCGACCGCGGCAGTGCCACCGCTCGCAGCATCCGGACCTACGATGCCTGATCCGCCGCCACCGCCTGTTGCCACCTCAGTAGACGCTTGGCCGCCCTGGCCGCCGATACCATTGCTCAGCACCTGGGGCTGCGTGAGATCTACACAGGCAGCGAACAGAATGCTTGCTGCAATGACTGGCAGGACCGGTGTGAAAACGCGTGCCAACTTCACTACAAACTATAGGCGAAGAGCAATGCGCTGGGAACCTCCTATCAACACGAAAATGATGTCGGGTGATGTCGGGTGCTCTGCAATGTCGGGAGATGTCGTGAAAGTCGCATGTGCTCTGACCCGACGGCGCCAATACCCAAGAACACCGTGTTTCGACAGGCGAAGGCGGCCCGCGCCGGCGGGTCGCCGGGGTTCTAGGAGCCGGACGGACACACGATCTGAATGCCGTTGACTGGCGCGCGCACGGTCGAATGCAGCGACGTTCCCGGCGTGGCGGTCAAGGTGAAGCTGGTTCCGCTCACGTTCGTAAACACGACATAGTTGCCCGCACCTGCCTCGGGCGCCAGCGTGAATCCCGCCAAAGACGTGACCAGCGGTGGCTCCATCTGTTTCACGGTATGTGTCGTCGAGCCGATTGTGTACTTGGAAGTGCGAGTATCTCCCCAGGTCATGTCTTCGAAGCAATAGACATAGACGTCGTATCCGCTGCTCATCGAGCTGGGCAAGCCGCTGACAGTGACAATCGCTGGCGAGGCAACCGCCCGCGGATCAAGGTAGCCATTCATCATGCGCACGTTGCCCGGGGAGTCGGCCCAGCTGAGACTCCAGGTGGCGGATGTCTCCAGGCTCGCTATCGGCGTGCTCCAGGTGACGGACGCGGAGGAAGGCGTGCCATCTGCCAACTTCAGCGAAGACAGTGAGCCTGTGTTGCTGGTGGCGCTGTTCCAATTCGCAGCCAGCTTGACTCCTGCGGATTCGGCGGCGGCCATCGCGACCGTTCCGGTTACGCCAGAATCGCCCGGCGGAATCCCACCCACGAAGTCGACACTAATGATCATCGGCGTGACCCCAGCGTCCGCTACGGTTCCACCCGCTCCACTCGTAGCAGTCCCACCCGTTCCGCCGGTTGCGCTTACTCCCCCGGTTGCACTTGCTCCGCCGGTTGCACTTGCTCCGCCGGTCGCACTTGCCCCGCCAGTCACGCTGGCTCCGCCCGTTGCACTGGCTCCACCCGTTGCACTGGCTCCGCCGGTTGCACTTGCTCCGCCCGTGGAACTGGCTCCGCCTTTTGCACTTGCTCCGCCGGTTGCACTTGCCCCACCCGTTGCGTTTGTCCCGCCAGCTCCGGCAGACCCACCACCCGCGAGATCCGAAGGCGGACGGGCGTCAATCCCTGCACCGCCCGTCGATGGCGCATCAGCCGCGGCGTCTGCAACCACATTCCCCGTCGCACCACCCACCGCTGTCCCGCTGGCTCCCCCAGTCGTCGGCACTCCGCCCGCCCCACCCGTCCCCGTCCCACCCGTCGCAATGCCAGCGACCGAAGCACTGCCTCCCGAACCACCGCTCGCAGCATCCGGACCAACGGTGGCTGATCCACTGCTGCCCCCTGATGCCACGTCGGTGGACACTTGGCCGCCCTTGTTGCCGGCATCCTCGCCCCGCACCCTGGGCTGCGTGAGATCTACACAGGCCGCAAGCAGCAAGCTGGCCGCAATTACTGGCAGGACCGGTGTGAATACGCGGGTCAATCTCATTACAGGCTACTGTTAAACGTCAGGGCGCATTGGGAACCTTCTATGAATACTTCGGGTGCTTGGCCTGTGGGCCTTAGCGCTGACCGACGGACCATTCTAGGCTGGGACCCCGACACCTCGACGGTCCATCCGACCTGCACCGACATCAACTGACGTCTCGCAAGCAGGCGCGCGCGAGACGGCCACCGACGAGACGCGGCGCCGCACACACCCAAACTGGCCGGTTCAGCGCCGCCGATCTGGGCCGCGTGTTGATTGACTTCGCGTCCCCGATGGGAAAGATACTGCCCCTGACACCGACGGAATCGGGAACCAACAAAACTACCAAGCTGCGCCGGGGTGGCGAAATGGCAAACGCGGCGGACTTAAAATCCGCTATCGCGAAAGCGACCTATGGGTTCGAGTCCCATCCCCGGCACTGAAGAATCACCCGCGACCTCCTACGCGGTCGCACGGGTGAGCTTCCAGCGGCGGGCGCCTTTGGAATTGTAGCCGGCCAGGATGCCGAGGGCGGCCAGGCTGTCCAGGACCTCCTCGACGTCGGCCTTGTTGGCGCCCTTGAAAGCGCCAGCCACTTGCTCGACGGACCATTCGGCTGGGGTCTTGGTCACAATGTCGCGGATGGCGGCGATCTGTTCGGCCAGCTTCTTGGGCCAGGGCGCGACGGCAGTGAGCTGTGCGGTGGCGGCTTCTTCGGGCTCGTCGGTGGCGGCGAGCTTTTCCTGGGTTGCGGCCTTGGCGCCGCTCGGGTTCTGGAATTCCGGGCGCAGCCAACGGACCAGGCCGCGCTTCTCTTCGGCCGCGCGCTCGGCGTTCAGCGCCACCAGGCGTTCGAGGATCTGTTCGTCGGAAAGATCGTGCGGCCAGCCGTAGGCGTCGAAGACGGCTGCGTCGAGATCGTCGTGCAGCTTCTTGAGCACGGACACCAGGCCCTGCTCGTGAATGACCTTGTCCTTGGCCGTGAGCGCCTCGCCCGAGCGAAGCTTTTCGAGGACGTTGTACATGCCGGTGATCGTGAGATCAGGGTATGCGGTTTGTTGGCGTTTGCGGTGGGAGTCGAGTTCCTCGGCGAGGGCGCGAATTCGCTCTGTTTGCGGCTTCGTGACGACGGGAAACGGGAATGGCTCAAAGCAAACCGTCTTGTTGTAGCGCGGGCGATCTTCCAGCGTTCCGCCCGCCGCCAAGGCCCAGCAAACGTGAATGCGCGAGGAGAGCACCCCGAGAGCAAAGGCATCGTCGATGGCGATGTTCACCAGCATGTTGTCTGGCAAGATCGACTTGTCGAGGAAGACGAAGAAGCGATGCTTGGAGGTTTCCACCGTCGAGATGAAACGGCCGAGATGATGAAGGGAGGCTCGCAGTTCCTGACGAGGTTTTCCGTGGAGCCACCACAGCCGGGCGTAAGCAGCTCCGTCCTTCGAGTATCCCTTGGCATCCCGCTCGGGCTTCACGCGCTCGAAGACCCATTGATAGAGGGATGGCCATTGCTTGCGCAGTTCCTCCTCGGACAGGCCGAATAGATCAATGACCTTCACGCCGCGGGGTCGCTGGGCGATGTCCTTGCCGTTGCGATAATCGCGAATGTGCTTCTCGATCCCGCGAATGCGACCGAGCCCGAGATTCTCGGCTTCCTCGGACGTGACGATGAACCCAGATCCGTGAAGTGACATGCCACGGCTGCTGATCCTTTGATTCGACAGAAGCCCCTGGGCCGAAGCTACATCGGCTCCAGTCGTTAGATCGGCATGGATTCTTCCCGTCTCGGTCTGAAGGAAAACCTCGACCGAACCTTCGCCCGTCTCGGTTTCTCTGGTAACCGTGCAGAGGCGGCCCTTGCGATCTCCCCTCGTCGCCACAGTCATGGCGATGCGGACGGCGGCGCCGTTCTCCGAATCGACCCAGGGGTGATCTGGCACGGCGAAGACCAGCGAAAGCGGAGGCGTGGCATCCATGTGCCGCTGAAGCACGCGCCGGGCGAACGCTTGCGTGAGGCTGTTGGTGGTGATGAATCCAAACCGCTTGACCGCCCCTTCGCGCGCGAGTTCGGCCGCCTTGTCCCACCAATACATGACGTAGTCCACACTCTCGGGCACGTCGGGGTACGCGGCCCGCAGTGTTTCCGCGTACCCGTCGCCCAAGGCTGATCGCATGCGCCAGTTCCCGATGAACGGCGGATTTCCCACAATGAAATCCGTCTCGGGCCACTCGGCCTTGCGCGGGTTCTTGTATTTGTAGACCTCCGCGCGCTTCGACTCGTCGGGGATTTCCTCGCCCGTGGTGGGGCTGGTCTTCATGCTCTCGCCGTCCCAGCGCGTGACCGGCTTGCCCTTTTCGTCGCGCACCAGCTCGGGCTCGCCGTCGTAGGCGAGAACGGCGTCGCGGCACTCGATGTTCTTGTAGTCGTGCAGGACGGGCTCGGGCACGGGCATTGTCTTGCCGTACATGCGGAAGTGCCATTGCAGGTAGCCAATCCACAGCACCAGCTCGGCGATTTCCTTGGCCCACCGTTTGATCTCGATACCGTGGAACTGAGCGGGCGTGACCCGCACGGATTCCAGGTGAAACATCGTGCTTCCCCGGAGGGAATCGAGAAGGCCGAGGATCTCCCCCTCTAGTCGCTTGAAGAGATCGAGGGTGACATACAAGAAGTTCCCCGAGCCGCACGCCGGATCGAGAACGCGAGTCTTGCAGAGTTTGGCGTGGAATTCCCGGACGACAGCGAGCGCTTCCTGTCGCTTCTCGTTCTTGGTTTTGGTCGTCTCCGCGCGCTCGGCGGCGATAACGATCCGACGCACATGGGCCTGCACCACGTCCCAGTCGGCGCGCAGCGGCTCCTCGATGGTCGGCCTGACCAGGCGGTCGACGTAGGCGCGCGGGGTGAAATGGGCGCCCAGCGCGCGGCGCTCTTTGGGATCGAGAGCACGTTCCAGCAAGGTGCCGAAGATGGCGGGCTCGACGTCGGACCAGTTGCACTCGGCCGCCTGCAAGAGAAGTGCGAGGGCTTTCTTGTCGAGCTTGAGAGCCTTGGGATGGGTTCGATTCGTTGGCACTGCTTCTCGGTCAAGTCGCTCGGGTACCTGCCTCGCTTCATGCCTTTGCTATCGCTCGCCTCCACGAAACGTCAACTTTTCAGACACGCTCTAAGAGCTGGGCCGATTCGATTTGACGAGTGATGCATGTTGACGAACACCCGTGAATACAACTTCTGGTTCGTTTTTCGGCGGGCCGAGGATGTGCCAGGCGAATGGACCGGACATTGCCTGGGGCTGGACGTTGTGAGTCAGGGCGCATCTCTTCAGGGCGCCATGGCGATGCTGACCGAGGCATGCTTCATCGTATTGGGAGATGATATCGCGGTCGGAAAGGATCCTCTGGATCGGCGGGCTCCTGAATCGTTCTGGAGCGAGCTATACAAAATCTGTCGCGAAGGCGAGACGAGGGAGTTCTCCACGCTGGAAGAGAGCAAAGTGCATTCTATCGCGTGCCAGGTACAGATTAAGTGCCTTCGTGTGCAGGATGCCATGCACACTCCGATCATCGGACGTCAGGCGCCGATGACCCCTCAGCCCCTGATGATTCCGCTCACATGGGCGGAGCCTGCGACTACCCAAGCAAGATGCTGCTAGAAAATGCCGGCGCGTTTTTCTCAACTGAGGCGCGCGCTGGAAACCTTGGGGCGGGGACAAGACAGAGATAAGTGAAACGTACATCCGGGGAGTTTGTCGCTGTTTCGACCTCAACGTTGACGAGCTACGCAAGCGTCTCTGAGACTGTGGTGTATCGCCGCGGGGCTCCACCTTGGCCGGGGTCCATCAGTTCGATGAAAACCCACCAGACGCGAAGCCACGCAGCCACACAAGCGGTTTCAGCCCTAGCCGGGGATGCCTGGCCACGGTTTGACCGTCCTCCCACGCCAGATCGGCCGGGTCCTATCTGGGTCCTAGCGGGGCTCATTTCGATGGGATCGCCGATCCCTCTGTGCCGCGCTCACCGTCGGTGATGCCGCCGGTGCATCCCGGTGTCACCCCCTCTTTTCAACTAAGATCCGCTATCGCGAAAGCGACCTATGGGTTCGAGTCCCATCGCACGACACGCCCCTGTCCCACCCCTTGCACAGCAAGCGTACAGACCGTACACTTCGTCTTGGAGGATCGCCATGCCCAGCAAGACCTGCGGCGCCGAAAGAGCGCGTGCCCATTTGCCCGACCTGCTCGACGACGCCCACCAGGGGGCGTCCACCATCATCACCAAGCGTGGCCGTCCCTATGCGGCCCTGGTTCCTCTCGCGCAGAGCGCTCTGCTCCGAAAGGGACCCTCGCTCCTCAAAATGAAGGGCTCCGGCGCCGGCTTGTGGGGTCGCAGTCCGGCGCGGGCCGTGGCAAGGCTGCGAGATGAATGGCGATGAATCTGGCCCTGCGTATCCCGGACAACGCGACGGTACTCCTTGACACCAACCCGATCATCTACCTGCTCGAAGGACATCCTCTCGCGACTCGGTTCGAGCCGATCTTCGCCGATGTCGAAACCGGCCGGATTCAAGCGCTGGTCACGCCCATCACGCTGGCCGAGGTTGTGTCTGGGCCCCTGCGAGCCGGCAAGGAAGCCCTGGCACAACGCTATCGCAGCACCCTGACCAACGGGCCAGGGTGGACTCTTCGTCCTCTGGATGCAGACATCGCCGTGCTAGCCGCCCGCCTCCGCCTACGTCACGGCCTGAAACTGCCGGACGCAATTCAACTTGCAACCGCGGTTCACGAGGGCTGCCATGCTCTGATCAGCCACGACCGCGATTTTGGCAAAGTCCGCGAGATACTCATACTGGACTGATCACTTCGACCACAACTGAAGACCTCCGGCCGTTGCCAGGCGTCCAAGTTGCAGCCGCCGGAGATCCTGCGCCGGTCCGCTCCGCCGTCGCGCAGGCGAGTTTCTAGCGACGGGCGCCCTTGGGGCTCGGGGTCTATTGGTACAGCTCGGCGCTTGCGAGGACACTGATCATGTCGGCGGTTCCGCCGGCGATGAGCACCTTCCCGTTACCCAATAACACCGCCGTGTGGTCTTGCCTCGCCACGGTCATGCTGCCGGTGGGCGTGAATGTCTCGGCTACCGGGTCGTATAGTTCCGTGCTCACCAGATACGAGCCACCGTGTCCGCCGGCGATGAGCACCTCCCCGCTCGACAACAAGGTCGCCGTGTGGCCCATCCGTGCCACGGTCAAGCTGCCCGTCGCCGCAAACGTTCCGGCCGCTGGGTCATATAGCTCCGCGCCTGTGAGTACCCCGTTGGCTCCGTCGCCGCTGGCAATAAGCACCTTCCCGCTGCGCAATAGCGTCGCCGTGTGAGCATCCCTTACCACGGTCATGCTGCCGGTGGCCGTGAATGTCCCGGTCGCCGGGTCGTACAGCTCCGCGCTGGCAAGAGTGCCATGCGGACCATGGTCGCTCCATTCGAGATCCGCCGCAGCCTCTCCCTCTACTCCCATGCCCAGGCAGAACGCGCGCCAGCGGCGAAGCCGCGTGGCCACACGCGGGCCTAGCTCCGGTCGGGGCTATTGGTATAGCTCTGCGCTCGCGAGAGTCGCACTGCCAAGGGACATCGTAAACTCATCGGATCAAAAAGAAACCGGCAAGAAACCGCGGACGCCGAGACGCGGATTCCGGGAGCACTTGCGAGGCGGTACAGTGTCACTGTAAGCTGCGGCCATGGCGACGAAGAAGCGAAAGGTCAAGGTAGCTGGCAAGGGCCGCGTGGCGCGGCGAGCGCTCACGAAACCTCTGCCGATCGCGGCGCTGGCGCCCATCGAGGCCGTTCAGATCGTGGCCGGCGGCGACATGGCCGACGGCGAGGCGACAACTGCACAGACGAAATACACGGTGCCGACGGGGAAGCGCCTGCACATCGAGTACATCTGGATGGGCGGCTGGGCATCTGACGGACAGGTTCTGCGCTTCGGCCTGACCTGTATCGTAAACCGCGTGATTGGGAACTTCGTCTTTCACACGATGCCGGTCGTCACGACGCCGCAGTTCCGCTCCGACGGTGACGCCAGCTTTCCAGTCAGCCTCTACGCAGATGCCGGCACCGATGTGACCGTCTGGGGCAACCGCACCGGCGGCTACTCGGGGCAGGCGTTCGTCGAGGCGATCTTGTCCGGACAGCTCCTGCCGGCGTAGCGAACCACGGGCCTTGCTTGTGCCTCGCCAAGACCCGATCCGCGGGTTGAGCCGTTGCCGTTGCTGGCGACGACGTCCAGCCGACCATCGCCGTCGAAATCGAGAATAATACGATGGCTTCGGCTGGCGCGCGCTGTCGGAGCTACTGATACAGCTCCGCGCTCCCGACATCACTGTCGCCGCCAACAATGAGCACCTTCCCATTGCCCAGCAAAGTCGCCGTGGGCGAGGGACGCGCTCTCACTGCGGTCATGCTGCCGGTCGCAGTAAATGTGCCGGTGTTCGGGTCGTAGAGCTCGGCACTGGTATCGTATCTTCCGCCGGCGATGAGTACCTTCCCGTCGCTCAACAACGTCACTGCGGGCCCCCCCCTCATCGTGGTCATACTGCCGGTTGCGGCGAATGTTCCGGCGCTCGGGTCGTATAGCTCGGCTCGCTTGTCGTTCGGATAGGCCTGGCTCATCGGGTTGACTCCGCCGGCGATGAGCACCATCCCGTTGTTCAACAACGTCGCCGTATGTTGTAGCCCTGCCACAGTCATGGTGCCCGTAACCACAAACGTCCCGGCCACTGGGTCGTACAGTTCCGCGCTCATATCAGGCGTGCCTGTACCGGCAATGAGCACCTTTCCGTTTTGCAACAACGTCGCCGTGTGGCCGTCCCGCGCCAGGGTCATGTTGCCCGTCTGTACGAATGCCCCGGCGTTTGGGTCGTATAGCTCCGCACTGCTGGAGTTCTGTCCACCGGCAATGAGCACCTTTCCGTTTGGCAACAGCGTCGCCGTATGGCCGTACCGTTCCACGGTCATGCCGCCCGCTGCTGCGAATTTCCCGCTCACTGGATCGCAGAGCTCCGAGTTCGCGAGGCCCATGCTACCACCTGATGATCCGCCCGCGATAAGCACCTTCCCGTTCGGCAACAACGTCGCCGCGTGCAGGTCCCTTGCCGAGTTCATACTGCCGGTGGCCGTGAACTTCCCGGTCGCTGGGTCGTATAGCTCAGCGTTCTCGAGATATTGGGTGCCGTGGGATCCGCCCGCGAAAAGCACCATCCCGTTCGGCAACAACGTCGCCGTGTAACCAGACCTTCCCACGATCATGCTGCCCGTCGCTACAAGAACTCCTTGCAGCACAACCGGGAGCGCGTCGGCCGGCGACAAATCGGCTGGGGCGTCGGCTGCAGGGCTCGCGTCGGCGAGAGCGTCGCGAGCGTGTGAAGCCGCGTCGGGAACGTCCGTGACGTCGGCGCTCTGATCGGCTGCCGCGTCCACGATGGGCTTGCCACCGCTGCCACCGGCGTCCGCTGTTCCACCCAAGCCGCCCAACCCGCCACTGCTGCCGCCCGTGACGGCGCTACCTCCTGTGCCGGCGTCGCCGGTCGTTCCCACAGACGTGCTGATGCTGCCTCCGCTGGCGCTGGTCGTACCGGCAAGAGTGGCCGCGCCTCCGGTCGAGCCCCCAGAGGTGCTGATGCTGCCTCCGGGGGCGCCGGTCGTGCCGGCGGAGCCAGTCGTCCCCCCGGTCCCGGTCTTGCGCAGGCCACTACCGCCGCACCCGGCTGCAGCCGTGGTGACGACCAACATGGACAGCGCAAGCAACTTCACGAAGACGAAACACGCTCGACTTGCCATAGGATCTCTCGTTCATGCCACGCCGCGCACGAGCCTATGGCTACCCGGCGCAGATGCGATCACCACAAGCCCATTTGTCGCTCGGCGGGCTTGCCGTCGAGGAGAACGAAGGGTGAAGCCACCTTCCAGGACGCGCCGGCTGCGCGCAAGGCTGCGATGTCGCGCAGGCGGTGTTGCTGGCGCATGTTCTCCAGGCGCTCGGCTGTCCGCGGCCCGATGCCGGGTACGCGCAGCAGGTCGCCCCGGGCCGCGGTGTTGATCTCGACCGGAAACCGTTCCGGGTGGCGGCGCGCCCAAGCTGTCTTTGGATCCACGTCGAGCGACAGGGCGCCCCCCGCGTCGAATTCGATCTCGTCGATGGAAAAGCCGTAGTTGCGCAGCAAGAAATCCACCTGATATAGGCGGTGCTCGCGGCCAAAAGGAACGGGAGGCCGATCCGCGACCGGGGTGCCGGGCACGGGCTGCATCGCCGAGTAGTAGACCCGCGCCAGCTTCAACTCGCGGTAGGCCCAGGCGGCCGCACGCGCCACCTCGCGATCCGCCTCGCCCGCCGCGCCCACCACCAACTGCGTGGTCTGCCCCGCGCGCGCAAAACGACCCTCGGCGATGGCACGACTGACCTGCCGCATGGGCGCCAGGATCTCGGCCTCGAATTTCTTGCCGGGCGCGATGCGCGCCAGGTGCGCGGCCGTGGGCGCCTCCATGTTCACCGACAGGCGCGTGGCCAATCGCATGGCGTGTTCGATTTGGTCGGGCCGACTACCCGGAATCATCTTCAGGTGGACATAGCCGCGAAACCGGTGCCGGCGGCGCAGCAGCTCGACGGTGCCCAGCATGCGATCCATTGTCGCAGCGGCAGTTCCGTGAATCGCCGACGAAAGGAACAGCCCGAAGACGCGGCCCTGACTGTGCAGGTCCATGAAGGCGCCGGCCAGTTGCTCGGGCCGCAGAGCGAAGGATCGCCCCTGACCCCCGCAGCGTTCCACGCAGTAGATGCACGAGCGTTCGCAGCCCGAGGCCTGCAGCACCTTGAGCATGGGCACACGCTGGCCCGAGGGAAGCGCGGCCGGGTAGATCCACAGTCCGTCGCGCCCCCGCTGCCGTGGCTGCGACGGGCCGCAGGCGCAAGAGAGATCGTGACGAGCCGCCTGGGTGAGGGCTTCGAGCGTGGTCTGGACCGATGGCGCGACCCGGAGGAGCGACACAGCCGCAGTCTACTGAACATCTGACCAGGAAGGCAAGAATTCGCGACCGGCTACTTTGTCGTCGCTTCCATCGGCGGCGTCGCGAGTCCGCCGATGATGACAGTCGCATCCCCCTGCCCTGCTCGCGCCACGGCTGCACGAATGGCGTTTTCCAGGGTCGTGCGCGGGACATCGAGCCGCGCCCACAAGCGAAGCACGATCTTGTCGCCCCGCCGCACGCGCGCCCACCCATGCGGCAGCGGTCCAGCTTGGTTGAGTGCGCCGCTGACCGCCTCGACGGTTTCCACGACCACGGAGCGGCCAGCGGGGTCGCTGCTTTCCACCGACGTGACCACGCCCGAAACGCGTACCTCGATGGCCTTCAACAATTCCGAACGCGTGATGGCGTCCACACCGGACAAGGCCATCTGCATGCGCGAGCCGTCGGGCACCTCGGTCACACCCCACACCACGACCCGATCCGCGGTGACTGACACCGTGGCCCGCGCAGCATCGACGTCGGCCAATTCCCCTCCTCGCTCCAACACCTCTTCGCCCGACGACTTGGGCCCAGTCGTGGCCGGGGCGGCGTGACCGCAGCCAAACAGACAGACGACAAGGGCGATGCAGGACTTAGTCACAGGTCACCGGCTCTCGGTCTAGCGTGGCAGGCTCTGTCGCTTGTTGGCAGCCATGTCAACGGCAAATGCGGGATAGCCCTGGTCCCGGATCAGCCCAATGCAGGCTGCGCGGTTGGAACGGAAGATCAGGCCGAAGACGCGTGCGATCCAGTTGTTGTACTTCTTGCAGTCCTTCACGTCTGAAAAATCGGCGCAGTCCGCGCAACTCTTGTAGCCGTGCTGCAGGCAGCAGCTTCTGACGCCACACCATGTGGCCTTTTCGTTGGTGCGACAGCCTGCACAGCGGCCGCGCAAATATTTGCGACACGCACCACAGTACAAGCCGCAAGCGGCAATCAGATTCTGGTCAGCGACGATCTCACGCATGGGGCACCGCTTGAGAACATAGCTGCTTCCCTGCGCGCTTGTCGAAGAATTGATGCAGCCGAATCCTCAGGGGTGGACGGCGCGGCCCGGAGATCCTATAGCTAGGGCATGAGCGGATATCGCAGTCGCACCACCACCCACGGACGCAACATGGCAGGCGCGCGCGCCCTCTGGCGCGCCAACGGCATGACCGAGGCTGATTTCGAAAAGCCCATCATCGCCATCGTCAACAGCTTCACCCAGTTCGTGCCCGGGCACGTTCACCTGCACGACATTGGCCAGCGCGTGAAGAAAGTCATCGACGCCGCCGGCGGCTGGGGTGCCGAGTTCGACACCATCGCCATCGACGACGGCATCGCCATGGGCCACACCGGCATGCTCTATTCCCTGCCCAGCCGCGATCTCATCGCCGACAGCGTGGAGTACATGGTGAACGCCCATTGCGCCGACGCCATGGTGTGCATCAGCAACTGCGACAAGATCACGCCGGGCATGATGATGGCGGCCATGCGCACCAACATCCCGACGATCTTCGTCTCGGGCGGGCCCATGGAGGCCGGCACCGTGCCCGGTGTCCCCGATCAAAATGGCACGCCCACGGTGCGCAAACTGGACCTCATCGACACCATGACCGCCGCCAGCGACGACAAGGTCAGCGACGCGGAATTGCTCCAGCTAGAACGCTCAGCCTGTCCCACCTGCGGATCGTGCTCGGGCATGTTCACCGCCAACAGCATGAACTGCCTGGCCGAGGCGCTCGGGCTGGCCCTGCCGGGAAACGGCACGCTGCTGGCCACACACGCCCGACGCTGGGATCTCTTCGAAACCGCAGGCCGCCGCATCGTCGAGATGGCCCAACAGCACTACCAGCAGGGCAACGACGACGTGCTCCCGCGCAGCATCGCGACCTTGCAGGCCTTCGAGAACGCCATGACGCTCGACATCGCCATGGGCGGCTCGACCAACACCGTATTGCACATTCTGGCGGTGGCAGAAGCGGCGGGCGTGAATTTCACCATGGCCGACATCGATCGTCTGTCGCGCAAGGTGCCTAACATTTGCAAGGTGGCGCCTTCATCGCAGCACCACCTCGAGGACGTGCACCGTGCGGGCGGCATCTTCACCATTCTGGGCGAGTTGGACCGCGCCGGGCTCATCCACCGCGAGGCCAAGACCGTGCATGCAGCGACCATGGGCCAGGCCGTCGCCGAGAACGACGTTCATCGCAAGACGGCCAGCGCAGCAGCGCAGAAGCGCACCCTGGCGGCGCCCGGCGGCGTGCCGACGCAAACGGCGTTCTCGCAGGAAAAGTACTTCGCAGCGGCGGACACCGACGTGGAAAAGGGTTGCATCCGCGACGTGGCCCACGCCTACAGCAAAGACGGCGGCTTGGCCGTCCTGTACGGCAACCTGGCCAAAGACGGATGCATCGTGAAGACCGCGGGCGTGGACGCGTCTATCCTGCGCTTCGAAGGCCCGGCCCGCGTCTTCCATTCGCAAGAGATCGCGTGCCAGGCCATTCTGGCCAACCGGATCAAGCCCGGCGACGTTGTGGTGATTGTGTACGAGGGCCCGCGCGGCGGGCCGGGCATGCAGGAGATGCTGTACCCGACCTCGTTCCTCAAAGGCAAGGGTCTGGGCAAGACCTGCGCTCTGCTCACCGACGGCCGCTTCTCAGGCGGGACCTCGGGCCTCAGCATCGGCCATGTCTCGCCCGAGGCGGCCGAGGGCGGCACCATCGGCCTGGTCGAAGAGGGCGACCGCATTCGCATCGACATTCCCAATCGCCAGATCGATCTGCTGGTCGAAGAGGCCACTCTGGCCAAGCGACGCCAGGCCATGGAGGCCAACGGCGACAAGGCTTTCCAGCCCAACCGCGATCGGACCGTGTCGCAGTCTCTGCAAGCCTACGCGCTCATGACCACCAGCGCAGCCCGCGGCGCAGTTCGCGACATCTCGCAGTTGATACGCAAGCGATGAAGAATGCTATTTCACACAGAGAGCACGGAGGACACAGAGGTCGGAAGGGAAGAAGGGGTTCGGATCGGACCAACCCCTTTTCTTTCTCATCCGACTCTGTGACCTCTGCGCTCTCTGTGAGAAATAGCTAACTCGATCCGCAGCCCACGCGATGCTGGTTAGCAGCAACGAGTCGGGCCGTCGTGCCCGTCATAGCGATGGGCCAGCACTTCGGTCAGGGCCTGGTCCGCAGGCAGGTTGGTCCGCGCGGCTGCGGCTTCGCCTGACAGCTCCTTGGCTAGCGTGCCAAGGACCACGATGGTTGTCCCCAAACGCCACCAAGGACGCCGCACCTCGGCCGGCGTGACCGGCGCGGGCAACCACACCGGCTCGGTCTCGTGCAAGACCGCGACCTTGCGCCCCGACACGATGAGGACCCATTCGCGAATCGAAACCACCAGGATGGCGATCACCAGCACCAGGAATATTCCCGCCGCAACCGCATCGAGGTAGTTGGTAAAAATCAGCGCCTCCGTGGCCACGCGCTTGGCCGCTGGCACTTTGCCTGCCGCCAGGTCGGCCGAAAGTCTTTCCGCCATGGCCACAAACCCAACACGTGGGTTGGAGTGAAAGATCTTTTGCAAGGCCGCCGCAAACGTCGCGCTGCCCAACCAAGCCAGGGGCACCAACGTCACCCAGATGTGGCGGGCCTTGCCCATCTTGATGACCATGGTCGTGGCAAAACACAGCGCCACGCAGGCGAGCAGCTGGTTGGCAATGCCGAAGAGCGGCCATAGCGAATTCACACCGCCCAAGGGATCCTTCACGCCGGCATAAAGGAAGTAGCCCCAGGCCCCGGCAAAAAGCATGCTGGCCGTGATGTTGGCGGGATACGACTTAGTGTCGCCAAACGGCTTCCAGAGGCGGCCGCCCAGTTCCTGCAGCAGAAAGCGGCCGATGCGCGTAGCCACGTCCAGCGTGGTCAGGATGAACAGCGCCTCGAACATGATGGCGAAGTGGTACCAAAGCTTCATCGCGGTGGCGCCGCCGACGATCTTGCCGAAAATGTGCGCCATGCCGATGGCCAACGTGGGCGCGCCGCCAGTGCGCGCCAGCACAGACTTCTCGCCGATGGCGCGCGCCAGGTCCGTGATCTGGGTGGCGGTCACCGGAAAGTTCCAGGCGGACACCGCAGCTGCGACCGCATCAGGCGTGCTGCCCACCAGCCCGGCCGGCGCGTTCACCGCGAAGTAGAGGCCGGGGTCGAGCACGCAGGCCGCGATCATGGCCATGATGCCCACGAAGCTCTCCAGGCACATGGCGCCGTACCCGATGCTGCGCACTTGGCGCTCACGCGTGATCATCTTGGGCGTGGTGCCGCTGGCCACCAAGGCGTGAAATCCGCTCACCGACCCGCAGGCGATGGTGATGAAGCAGAAAGGAAACAGGCTGCCCGCCACCACCGGCCGCATGCCACCGCTAAAGCGCGCTGGATCGGTCAGCCACGGCATCTGGATGGGCGGCAGCACCAGCAAGATGCCCAAGGCCAACAGGATCACAACGCCGATCTTGAGGAACGTCACCAAGTAGTCGCGCGGAGCGAGCAACAGCCACACCGGTAGCACGCTGGCGGACAGGCCATAGGCGATCAGGCACAGCGCCAGGGTCGTCTTGCTCCAGGTGAAGATCAGCGCGAAGGTCGCGTGCTGGTTGACCCAGAATCCGCCTAGGAGCGACGCCAGCAAGAACAGCGCCCCGATTACTGTCATCTCCAGCACCTTGCCCACGCGCAAGAAACGCACGTACACGCCCATGATCATGGCAAAGGGGATGGTCATGGCCGTGGTCACCACGCCCCAGGGGCTTTCGGCCAAGGCGTTGGTCACCACCAGCCCGAGGCTGGCCACAATGATGATGAGGATTCCCAGCACGGCCAGCATGGCGATGGTGCCGGCAAAACCACTGACCTCGTCGCGCACCATCTCGACCAGCGACCGACCGTCGCGCCGAACCGATCCGAACAGGATGACGAAGTCCTGCACGGCCCCGCCCAGAAGAACGCCGATGAGAATCCACAAGGTGCCCGGCAAGTAACCGAATTGCGCCGCCAGCACCGGCCCGACCAGCGGCCCAGGCCCGCTGATGGAGGCGAAGTGATGGCCGAAAAGCACGTACTTGTTGGTGCGGACAAAATCGCGCCCGTCGTCGTGAACCTCGGCCGGCGTGGCCCTGAGATCGTCGAGCATCAACACCTTGGCCGCGATCCACTTGGAATAGAAACGGATCCCGATGGCGTAAGTGCACAGTGCGGCCACCACCATCCACGCAGCATTGAGCGGCTCGCCGCGCCGGCTGGCCAGCACGGCATAGGCCGCCGCACCCAGCACGGACACCAGCGTCCAAATCACAATTCTCAGGAGTCGCTTCATGGCTTTCGGTTGGGACGTCGAACGACGACGGCCTGCACGCTAGCACCGACGGCCCGGGCGTCACAAGCGCGGCAGGGTGTGGACAAACAGGCCGGCCGCGCCATAACCTTGGACCGTGAGTGAAAACGTCGATGTCTTGGTTCTCGGGGCCGGCATCAGCGGGCTGTGCCTGGCCCATCGTGTGGCGCAGGCCGGGCGCATCGTATTGGTTCTCGAATCAGCAGCGCAGCCGGGTGGATGTGTCCACTCCCAGCAGGAACCCGCCGGCTACTGGTTCGAAATGGGGGCACACACGCTCTACAACTCCTATGGATCACTGCTGACGATCATCGACGAGCTGGGCCTGCGAGAGCGCATGCTCACACGAAAACGGGCGCCCTTTCGCCTGCTGGTCGACGGCAAGCTGCGCAGCATTCCTTCGCAATTGAGTTTGCCCGAGCTGTTCGCCTCGGCCTGGCACGCGTTTAGCGAGCGCAAGCAGGGCCAGACCGTGGCCGACTACTACGGCAAGCTGGTGGGCCGGCAAAACTGGAAGCATGTCTTCAAGCCGCTATTCGCTACTGTGCTCTCGCAGCCGGCCGACAACTTTCCCGCGGAGATCCTGTTCAAGAAGCGCCCGCGCCGCAAAGACATCCCGCGCAGCTTCACCTTTGCCGGCGGAATCCAGACTCTGGCCGACCGGATCGCTGCGCAGCCAAGAATCACCGTGCGAACCAATGCGGAAGTGCGCGGTCTGGCTCGCACGGGTGGAATCTTCGTCGTCGAGCTCGCCGGCGGAGATCGGGTATTTGCCCAGCGTCTGGCCCTGGCCCTGCCCGCCCCAGAGTCAGCGCGCTTGCTCGCGCCCCTGGCACCGGATATCGCCACCGCCCTGGCCGGCATCCAGACAGCGAAGATCGAATCAGTTGGTGTCGTGGCCGAGGCCCGTCATGTTCACCTCCCGCGCCTGGCTGGCATCGTGCCGATCGGTGACACGTTCTTTTCAGTGGTCACGCGCGACGTGGTTCCCGACGAACACCTGCGCGCCTTTACCTTCCACTTCCGCGCTGGTCTGTCGCTCGACGAGCGCATCGACCGCATCTGCGCCATCATTGGCGTGGGCCGCAGCCAGCTTGCATGTGTCGCCACGCACGCGACGTCTCTTCCATCGCTGGCACTGGGACACGCGGCAATTGCTGAGGAGATCGACCGTCACCTGCCAGCCAGTGGCCTCTACGTCACCGGCAACTACTTCGGCGGCCTGGCCATCGAAGACTGCTCGCTGCGCTCGGCCAAGGAGGCGGAGCGACTCATCGCCGAAGCGGTCTGCTAGCCACTACTTTGAGTAGATCACAATCTCGCGTCCCCCGTCGGCCGCCTTGCGCAGCACCGCGATCTTGTTGCCGCCGGCAGACCAGGGACAGGGATGTTTGTCAGGCAGGGGAACCTCGCCCAGCGCGGTCACCTTGCCGCTCGTCGGTTCCAGGCTGAAGAACGCCTGCGAATAGCGGCCTTCCTCTTCCATGTTGCCGGTCTGCGGCCGGTCGGCCACCAACGAGAACACCACCCGATTGCCCACCTGAAACTGCTGCAACGACAGCACGTCGTATTGTTTGGTCGCCAGGTTGAGCGGCCGCACTTTCTCGCCGGGACCCACCAGCTCGAAACCCGCCTGTCCGGCGGCCAGCACGATGACGGCGTCGAGATCGGGCTTCTCGGCCCGCTTGCGGATGTAGTCGAGAAAAGTGTCCAGCTTGGGCGGCATCTTGCCCGGGCCGGTCTTGCCCTTCATCACGTCATAGAGGGCGAACTTTGGGGGCTCGCGCGCGTCGCTGCGACGGTTGTACGCGCCCGGAATCTGCACCATGGCTTCTAGGTGGCTCTTGGCAAAACCGAGGAAAGTGGCAGAGGCGTCGCCGTCTATGGTTCCGCCTGGGGTCACCACCAGCGCCTTCACCGCGATGGTGCTACCGTCCGGCCGATAGGTCTGAATGGAATAGCGGTCCCCGGCGGGCACATGTTTCTGGCTGTAGGTCACCAGCGCGGTGGGCGCGCGGGACAGCTCACAATCGTCGAACGAGCCGGTCTGGCGTCTGATTCGTCCCGCGGGGTCGACAATGGCGGCCCGCCGCGACCCTTCGTTGGCCACCACGAACCAGTATCCTGACAAACCCAGGATCTTCTCGGGAGCGCCCGAGAAGTTCACCAAATCCGTCACCTTGGTCTTGCCCCCGGGCGGTCCCACATGCAATTGCACCGCGCCCTTGCCAGTGAAGACGATGTAGGCCAGCTTGCTGCCCGCCTGATCCAGGGCGAAGGCATCGTGCATGGCAGCCTCGCCGGAATTGACCCGGCCCACAACCTTGAGCTTCGGCGCAGCCGCCGCGTGGCCGCTGGCCCCCAGCACGGTCGCTACGGCCAAGATCGAAACTCGACGCTTCATGATCGCATTTTCCACAGTCAGGCATGATACCTCCACTCACATGTGTGGGGGAATCTCCTAGTTTGATGGAGGGGCTCCTGCGTTTCACCTCACAAAAATTTGTGAATCGGCTTATAATCGCGCGGCTACTAGTTCGAGCAAGGGGCAGCAGCGGGGTTCACTCCGTGGGGCACCTCGGACGGTCGCGCGTCAGCATGACCAAGCTCGTTTCACCCAGGGCAAAGCGTGCGCAAGCCCAGCAGGGCTCGGAAAGGCGCGCGACCCCCGTCCCACATTCGGGGCGCGAGGCGAATACGCCCAGGCCCGGACGAGTGCAACGCACACCTCCGCCCGTCACTGAAGCACTCAGCCGCGCGCAGAAGCAGGAACTCGACTGGCTGCGCGGCTCTCTCTTTCAGATCGAGACGGTCATGGACTCCATGGCCGAGGACATCTACTTCAAGGATCGCAACGGCCGCTTCACCCGTGTCAACCGCGCGCTGGCGAATCACCTCGGACTTTCTGACCCAGCCCGGGCCATCGGTCGCAACGAGATGGATTTCTTGTGCCGGGACGAGGCTGAACACCGCTGCCGCGACGATGAGGAGATCGTGCGTCGCGGGCGCACTCTGGTCGACGTCGAGGAAAAGTGGCACCTGCCCGGCCGCAGTGAGCGCTGGCTCTCCACCACCAAGATTCCGCTGCGCGACTCGTCCGGCTTGATCGTCGGCACCTTCGGAATCTCACGCGACATCACCGAGAAGAAACGCTTCGAGGCGGAGCTGGAACAGAAAGGCTTCTACGATCCGCTGACCCAGGTTCCCAATCGCGCCATGTTCGACAAGCGTGTGGAGCGCTTGGTCGCGCGCACCCGGCACCTAGGGGCTTCGAGCCCGCTGTTCGCCGTGGCCTGGCTGGATCTCGATCGCTTCAAGTGCATCAACGAAAGTCTCGGGCACGGTGCCGGGGACGAGCTGTTGGTGCGCACCGCCCGCCGCATAGAAGCCTGTCTACGTCCAGGCGACGTACTGGCACGGGTGGTCGGCGATCAGTTCACGATTCTCCTCGACGATCTGCACAGCGAGAGCGATGCGGTTCGCGTGGCAGAGCGCATCCAGAATGCCATGGCGCTGCCCCTCACCGTCGTCGGGACCGAGGTCTTCACCTCGGTCAGCATCGGCATCGCGCTGTCCAGCTCGGGCTACTCGCGCCACGACGACATGCTCCGCGATGCCTACACCGCGCTCTATCGAGCCAAGGCTGCTGGCCTCGCCCGCCATGAAGTCTTCGACGCGGACATGCACCGGCGCGCGGTCGACCAATTGCAGCTCGAGACTGATCTTCGCCGGGCCGTCGAGCGCCAGGAGTGGGTCGTCCACTACCAACCCATCGTGGACCTGCAGACGCGGCGCTTGGCCGGATTCGAGGCGCTGGCGCGCTGGCGTCATCCCTGCCGCGGCCTGGTGATGCCCGACGCGTTCATCCACACCGCCGAGGAGACCGGTCTCATCCGGCCGTTCGGAATGTGGGTTCTGCGCGAGGCCTGCCGGCAGATGCAGCACTGGCACGACAAATTCCCCCATCAGCCGCCGCTCGGCATCGCAGTGAATCTGTCCACCTGCCAGCTTGCCGATGCCGATCTAACTCAACAGGTCCGCCGCGTGCTCGACGAAACTGGGTTGCGCCCGAACAGCTTGACCCTGGAGATCACCGAAAGCGCCCTCATGCACAGCATGCAAGCAGGCGCGGCGGTGCTACAGGAATTGCACGAAATGGACGTGCATCTGGATGTGGACGACTTCGGGACCGGCTATTCTTCGCTGGCCTATTTGCAGTCATTCCCGGTGCAGACCCTGAAGGTCGACCGCTCCTTCGTCAGCTCCATGCACAGCGGCGCTCAGCAATCCGAGATCGTACGTGCCATTGTCGGGCTGGCCCATAACCTGGGCATGGATGTGACCGCCGAAGGGGTCGAAACGCCGCAGCAGATGGAGTCGCTACACGCGCTCAACTGCCGGCGTGCCCAGGGTTACTTCTTCTCCCGCCCCGTGCCGGCAGAGGAAGCCGAGCGCCTCATCATTGATGGCCCTCCGGCCTTCTGGGACGGGCGTTCGGGAACAAAGATCGTTCAGACCGAGGGCCTTTCGCTGCAGCCGCAAGACCGTACTACCAGTTCTCGATGACGCCGACGTCTGGGATCGACGACGTGAGCGGCACGGTGTCGATGCCACGCGCGCCCAGCTCGGCCAGTTGGAAGCGCACCCGGGCGAGCGGCAGCTTGGCGCTGGCGGTGTCCACCTCAATGCTGTACTCGGTGTAGCCCTTGCCACTGATGCGGCTGGGCTCGTCGGCAAAGAGATTGTTGTCCGCCAAGTACTTCTCCACCGCAGCCGCGCGTGACACCGGCACATTGAAGAGCAGCAAGACCTTGTTCTCGGCGTTGGTTGCGCCGTAGAGGTTGAGCAGAAACATGCGCAGAAGCTCGTACTTCTCCGGCTGCTCGCGGATGCGGGGATTGGCCCAGATCGAAGTTCCCGATTCCATCACCTCGTCGATGATGTGTAGGCCATAGTTCTTGATGGCGCTTCCGCTCTGGGTGATCTCCAGGCCCAGATCGGCTCCACCGTTGCGCACCTTGGCCTCGGTCTTGCCCCAAGTCTCGAAGATGAGTACGCCGCTGTCGATCTTGGGCGGCGTGCTGTACTTCTGCACCGAGAAGCGCTGGAAGCGATCGAGAAGCCCCGCCTCTTTCAGCCGCCCCTGGATCCAGTCGAGCGCCAAGTAGGGCATCTCCGCCACTGCCGTAATCAGAGGTTTGCGGTCCGTGAGATCTTTGAGAAAGCCGCGCACACCGTCGTATTCCTTGTCGGGCCGGATGATCCCCACCAGACGCACACTGCCGCGCTTGAGCGACAGCACCCGACGGAGTTCCACGTCCTTGCCGTACTCATAGCGCAGTTCAAGCACGCGCTCGCGGATCCAGTCGTCGCCGGCAATGGCCACATCCAATTCACCGATGGCGAGCTGGGTGGCGAATTCCTGGGGCCGGCCGTCCCACCCATACAGGTAGCCAACCGAGGTGAACCGGCTGGGCCCACCGGTGTCGTAGCCGGCGATCTTGAAGCCCGCCTGCTCGAGCAGCTTGATGAGATTGCCGCCCCGGTTGGGATCCGCCAGCGAGCCCGCCGGCATACCGATTTTCAAAACTGTGTCGGTCATTTTGTAGGACATCTATCCTGCCGGCAAACCCGGCCCCTGTCCACGTTCGGCGACACATCTCCATGCTAGGCTTTGCATCATGCGCATAGCGAACCGAGGTCGCGCGTCGGTACTCGTATGGCTCCTGGCGCCTGCCTTGGTTCTGGCCGAGGGAGATCCTTTGCTACGATTCTTTCCCACGCCGGCGGATGTGCCCGGGCTGAAGGCCATGGGAGACGTGCGCCACTGTGGCGCCGGCGAGGAGCTGACGCTGCTCTACGACGGCGGCTACCAGCGCTACGTGCAGGCGGGAGTGATCAGCGCCAGCCAGCGTTTCTTTCGGCTCGCGAATGGGACGGTGGAAACGACCCTGCACCAGATGACCAGCGAAGACGCCGCCGAGAGGTTTCTGTCTTCGCTGTGCAAAGATATCAAGGCATCCGTGCAGGACTTGCCGCTCAAGCAGGCGAAAGGCCACCTCTGCGTCAGCGCCGGCCAGGACTCCGCGTATGGCTATCTGGCGCTGGGCAAGTTGCTGGCCGTGGCTTCGTTTGATCGAGGCGAGATCAATACGACGCGAGCAATCCTGCGGGCCGTCGGCGAGCGGGCCGCCGCCGCCATTCGCCACTAGTACCGATTTCTTGCAAATTCGTGGCTGATTTCGATCGCCGGTTCCGGGGTCGGGACCGGCCGCCGAATCCGGCCGCCCAACCAGCTACGAATCTACGAGAGGCGGAACTACGGCCGCCAGGTGGGCGGGATGAGGCGGCGATTGACCGCGTATTCTCTAATGGAGAACTCGCCCCAGATCGGCGCGAAGTAGATGGCCACCACCAGCGCCAGTGCGACAAATACCAACACCGTCTTCGGCCGCTTACGCTCGATAAAGGCTATCAGGCCCCCCAGCGTCAGCAGGGCAAAGGCGTAGGACGGCAGGTAGTAGTGCAGGAACGAGTACTTGTTTCTGAGTATGGCCCAGGGCACGAGCAGTGCAGCCCATCCCAGGAGCATCAGCAGGATGGGTTTGCCGACCGGCTTGCCCACGAGAAAATTCTTCAGCCTCGCCACGCGCAGACGAATGCCACCGCCCCCGGCCGTGGCGCGCGCGACAAGCTGGATGAATGACCAGACCAGGAACAGGTCCAGGGTAATCCAAAAAACCGGGTTGCCGACCGTGGAGGCGTAGTACTTGTGCAGTCCGTGCGTGGTGTTCTTGATGATGACGGGGCGGTAGAAGATGATCCAGGTGTACCAGGACGAGTTGAGCGGATTGGTGTCGTGGTTCATCTCGACGTGTTTCTTGACCAGCCCCCTGACGAGCTGCCAAAGCGACGCCAAGTCGGTGGGCTCTCCCGAGACCCGGAGAGCCAACAGCCACACCCCAGCCTGCACCACAGGAGCCACCGCGAGGATGAGCACAGACCACAACGGCACGCGCCCCACCAAGAGCATGGTCACGACGGCCGGAATGACGATAAAGACGCCGCTCCACTTGACCGACGCGGCGATCCCGATCAGGAGGCCCGTTACCAGCACACCCCGCCAGGTGCGCGCGGTCACCGCCGCCAACATGGTCCAAAGCAGCAGGCTGGTGAGGTCTCCGTCCATCAACCCCACGCGGGAATACGAGATGAAGAAACCGTCGGCCGCGACAAAAGCCGCGGCCATAAACCCGGCGCGCGCACTGCGGAAGCAGGCTTTCCCAAGCCAGTACGCCAGCAAAATGGACAGAATGCCAAAGCACAGCGCGGGAAACCGCCAGCCTGCAGAGTTGAATCCCAACAGGAGGATTCCCACGGACATGAACATCTTGAACAGAGGCGGATGATCGTTCGTGTCCTTGAGGCCGAGCAGATAGTTTTGGGCGTTGGGGACGAAGAAGGGCTCGTCGAAGGTGAAGGTCGTGGGATACCAGATGGCGCGGATGCGAATCACGATGCCGCCGACGATCATCAGGCCGAGAATGACGGCGGTCGCCCGCTCGGTCTGCGACGCCGACGCCCAGGCGGCCATCATGCGCTGCCAGGCAGACCGGGCAGCCTGCACGTGCTTCTCCGCGAAGGCAGGCAACGTCATTGCGGAATCACACAATCTTTGAGAATCCCGACAGGCAGACCCTGCTTGGCGGGCTCGAACTTGTCGTTGGGCGACCAGCGCAGCGACACTGACTTAAGCACGCCCACGATGTCGTAGTTGCACATGACGGTGAAGCGTTCAGTTGGCAACGGTGCGCGCAAGCCAGGGGAATCCCACAGCCCTGCCGCCAGCAGCACGTCATTCTTCACGTTGCAGTATGGCCGCAGCAGGTGAGCGTCGTCCGGCGGTGGCGGCACGCGCGGCTGAGAGTTGGCGAGATACCCGCAGTTCAACCCCTCCACGGAGAAGTTCGACGCGCAGGATAGCTTGTTGGCGTCCTCGCGAACCAGCGTCACCTCGATAAGCTGGCGGCTCCCTTTGTGCCAACCTTCCTCGGTCTGGGCAGCGCTCTTGTCATACTTCAACCAGGCGAGAACGACCCACACGCCGAAACCGATCACAAACAGCGCGAGCAGCACGCGAAGCGAAACATCAACTTCATTGGGCACGTAGCGCACCACCGGCTCAGGCTCGGGAGGGGGTGCCGGCGCAGGCGTAGGCTCGGCATCTACGTCGGCAACGATCGCCGAATCCGGAGCTGGAACCGCAGCCGGGGCCGGGACCGGGGCTGGCACTGGGGCCGGGGCTGGTGCTGGAGCTGGCGCAGGGACCGAAACCGCCACCCGCACCGCCGCCGGAACAGCAGCCGAAATCGGGGCAGCCGCCGCGGCCCGGGCTGGTGCTGGGATCGGGGCCGGGACCGTAGTCGTGGCCGAGACCGGGGCTGGCACCGGAACCGCCACCCACACCGCCGCCGGGACAGCGGCCGCGGTCGGGGCTGGCACCGCGGCCCGGGCTGGTGCTGGGATCGGGGCCGGGGCCGTAGTCGTGGCCGGGACCGGGGCTGGCACCGGAACCGCCACCCGCACCGCCGCCGGGACAGCGGCCGCGGTCGGGGCTGGCGCCGCCGGGGCTGAGGCTGGGACCGGCGCCGAGGAAGGCTGATTTTCGCGAGGCGGTTCTCCCCTGTGCTCAGACGAACTCATGAGGGCATGTTTGTTCGATCCGGATGGATCCGTCAACCTGATCCGGACGAAGCAGTGACGGAGCGCACAGCCCGCGCCCCAGGGCGCTGGAGCACCGAACGGTTTGCCTCCCGTCGCGAAATCGCGGATTTGCGTCGCGTCCCTTCGTTGCTCCTCGGTCAAATACGTCGAGTATTCTCCCTCGTCGCGCCTCGGGCCGCTCGCAACTGTGCAATCTCGCTCGGTCCGGCAAACCGTTCGGTGCTCTCGTGCCTCCGGTCACCGGTGGACTACGGCGCTGTGATGCGCGGGTTGGTCGTCCCATCGTGGCAGCCATTGCAAGCCCCGGACGATTGGGAATTGATGGGCATCTGCTTCTCGCCGTTGGCGTCGCGCACCCGGATGTCGGCCCCTGCCAGGTTGAGACCAGATCCCTCGTAGAAGAAGTTGCCCGTGACGACGCCCGAGTACACGGAATAGAACTCACCGCTGGTCAACTTGACCCCGACCTCGACGCTGTCCACTCCGTTGCCACTGGAATCGTAAACCGTTCCGGCAAACGCGAAGCCGTGGTTGTGGCACGAGCTCAGGCAGTTCTTCCCCGGATTCATCCCACTGTCGCCCTGGGTGGCCTGGTAGGCCGCGGGCCAGAACGACGACGTACCAGTCGTGGCGGTAGTGCCGCCCGTCGGGGTGCTGCCACCCACGCTTGAGCTTCCGCCCGCGCTACCGCTTGTGCCACCAACGCTCCCTCTCCCGCCGGCGCCACCCGCGGCCGTACTGCCGCCTGCGCGCGTGCTGCCACCCGCGGCCGTGCTACCCGCGGCGCTGCCATTGCCGCCCGCGCCCGTCGTTCCGGCGGCACTCGTGGTTCCTCCCGCACTCGTGGTTCCACCCGCGCTGGTACTGCCAGCCGCGCTCGTCGTCCCCGCCGCACTCGTCGTCCCACCGGCACTCGTCGTCCCGGCCGCGCTAGTACTGCCGCCTGCGCTGGTCGTTCCGGCCTCACTTGTCGTCCCGGCCGCGCTCGTTGTCCCGGCTGCACTCGTTGTCCCGGCCGCGCTCGTCGTCCCGGCTGCACTCGTCGTCCCGGCTGCACTCGGTCCACCCGATCCCGCAGAGCCGCTGGAACCTGCCACTCCCGGTGCCGTTGCAGCGTTTCCGGTGCCCCCTGCACCGCCTCCACTCAGCGCGCTATGGGGCACGGTCCCCGTGCCATCAGACGAACAGCTCGCCGCATATTCTGCCGCGGCAACCAGCATTCCAAGAATCCACGTGTGCGAGTATCTCATGTTTCCTCCAATCCTATTCCTGGTGCGTCATAGAGGACGAATCGCCTTCAACCGTCAGCTCGGTTGTCTATATTGGGGTACATTTTTCTAATGTAGCCAACCATCCCGACTATGCCAATAGTATTAGTGATGCTTTGGGACCATTTTGGTCTTTCTCCGAACAGCTTTATTTCTTGTCCATGTAGTCTTTGTGCATTATGTGGCCACTCATGACTTTGAGTTTTTTCACGGCTTCTCTCGGCGTTGCGGACGAGTTGCCATGCTTCTAGTCATCGCGAACGCCCCGAAAGATCCGCTGGCCCAAACTCGGGCAGCGCAGCTGGCGGGCCTGCCTCCTGCGGACTTCTCACGGCGCCTGGCCGGAACCTTGCCCCGCGTGTTGCTGGCGGCAGCCCCCGTCGATCGAATCGGATCCCTTGTGGACGGGTTCGAGTCGCTCGGCTTTGCGGCCTTTTCGTGCGACCCAGCGGCGGCGCCCGGCGATGACGATCGGCTGCTGGTTCGGGGGATAGAAGTGCAAGCAGGTGCGCTGGCGTTCCTGGACGGCCAAGGCACCGACAACCCGTGCGTGGCGGCCGCTGTGTCGTTGATTCAGCGTGGTGTGCGTGTGACCACGACCAGCGAGACGGTCACGACCAACGAACGCCGTCTGGACATGGGCAAGGCTGTCCTGACAGGTGGCCTCATGCTGACCAGCAAGGTCCAAAAGCAGTCGGTCAGAACCGAGGAAACCCGCGAGCCTTTTCTCTTGCTGCAGCGGAATGACGGACAGCCAGATGCGATCATTTATGAACGGCGAGTCGACTATCGCTTTCTCGGCGCTGACAAGCAGCCAGCCAGCCACGCCAACTTGGAACGAACCCTGGTTCGACTACGCGCCCTTGCGCCCGCTGCGCCCGTGGACGATCGGGTGGCGAAGCCGGGGTTCGTGGGCGGCCTGCCCTTGACGTCCTGCGACCCTGTGGATTTGGCGCTGTACCTCGTCACATTGGCCCGCACCCGCGGGTTTTGACGAGGGGAAAAGGATCCTTCGCGACTCTCCTGCGTTCAACAGCGCAGGAGGGTTGCCATGAAGAAGAACTCGATAATCTGTTGCGGTCCTGTTCGCGTCAGTCGCATTTCGTTTGCGGTGGCTGGGTTCGTGGCCTGCGCGGCCCCAGCCCGCAACGCCGAAAGTCGGCCCCTGCGGCCCGAGGCTGGAGGCTATCAGGTGGAAGTTCTGCTGGACGGCACACCCGCCCAGTCCTTCTGGCACGAAGGCGACACCTTTGTGCTGGGCCACCTGGACGACCGCTACACCATCCGCGTGACCAACCACACCAGCCGCCGCGTGGAGGCGGTGGTTTCTGTCGACGGCCGCGATGTCATCGACGGCAAGCCGGGCGACTTTGCCAGGAAGAGCGGCTATCTGGTTCCCGCATGGGGTCAGGTCGAGATCGACGGCTGGCGGCTCTCCCAGCAGCAAGCCGCGGCTTTCAGGTTCTCGTCGGTGGCCGATTCCTACGCAGCCCGCATGGGCAGCGCACGCAACGTGGGCGTGATCGGCGTGGCGATCTTCCCCGAGCGCCTGTACCGGCCGCCACCGCGTCCCATCTATCCCGCCATCCCCTATCGCGACGGCTATCAGCACCGTCTCGAAGGCTACGGCGGTAGCGGCATCGACAAGGATGAGCTTGGCGCCGCTCCGGCTCCTCGAGCCAGCGCTTCTGCGCAGGCGCCGCTCGCAGACAAGGCGCCGGCAGAAAATGAGGCCAAGGGTGCCGCTGGTGAATCGTACGCCCCGCGACGCTTGCGCCCTGGACTGGGTACCGAGTTCGGCGAAGCCGTCTCGTCGCAAGTCCGCGAGGTCGAATTCACCCGCGCCAATCCCAGCGAGCCCGCCGCCGTCATAGGCCTGCGCTACAACGATCGCGCCGGGCTGATTGCCATGGGCATCGACGTCGACGGCCCTTGGTGTTGTTCGGACGACTCACAGTTACGTCGCACCGCTGACCCATTTCCGGTGTCGCACACGCGCTATGCCCGGCCCCCGTCGGGCTGGCAGCAGTACTGACCGACGGACTTGGGGCGGGCGGCAGCGCCCTGTAGACTGTCGCCCGTCCCATGAACGATGAGGCTCTCATGGCTGCCTACCAAAAAGGCGACCTGGCGGCGTTCGCCGAACTGGTGGCACACCATGAGAAGCGCTTGTGGAATTTCCTGCGGCGTTTTGTCAGGGACGAGGCGACGGCCGAGGATCTTCTGCAAGAGGTTTTCCTGCGGGTGGTGAAGAGCGCGGCCGATTGGCAACCCTCGGCCAAGGTTTCCACCTGGCTCTTCACCATCGCGCGCAATTTGTGCACAGACCAGGCCCGGCGGGCCGAGTTCCGCCGGGCCGAGTCGCTTGATCAGGTCAAGGCCGGCGACGGGGACTCAGGCTTGCGGCGCATCGATCGGGTTGCGGCGGCTTCGGGTGATGCGGAAACTGAGGTGATGGGCCGCGAAATCGCGTCGTTGGTCGATCGCGCTGTCGGCGAGTTGCCGCTGGAACAGCGCGAGGTCTTCCTGATGCGGGAGGTGATGGACATGTCGTTTGCGGAGATCGCGGCGCAAGTAGGCGCCAGCGAGCCCACGGTGAAGAGCCGCATGCGCTATGCCCTGCAGCGCCTGCGGTCCAAGCTAGGCGAGCTACACGAAACCGCGGGAGCTGCTGCTGCCGAGGGGACGCCATGAAGTGCAGCGAAGTTTCTTCTCTGCTGGTCGATTTCCTCTACGACGAGATGCCTGCGGCCGAGCGCCGCGAGTTTCTCGCGCATGTCGAAGGTTGCGCCTCGTGCAGCGCCGAAGTGAAGGCCATGTCTTCGACCCTGGGACATGCGCGGGCGGCCCTGCGCGGACCGCTGGCGCAAGACCCGCCCGCACGCGTACGAGCGCGGGTGCTGGAAGCTGCGCAAGCCGTCCTGGCGGCCAAGGCCTCGGACAGCGCCAAGCCACGGACAGCGCGCGCTCCCGAGCCCGAGGGCTTTTTCGCGCGTCTGTGGAAGAAACCCTGGCTGGTTCCTGCCTTGGGCGCAGCCGGCGTGGCAACCGTAGTGTTGCTGGTCAGGGTCATCAAGAACCCTCAGGTGATACCGGACCAGAAGCCTGCGGTGACCGAAGCCCTGACTCAGCCTCCGGCTGAGCCGCTGGGCTTGCATCAGGCCCAGCCGCGCCCCGAGACAGAGTCCAAGCCGCTGGCCGGACTGGCGCCGAAGCAGACGCAGCCGAACGAGCCAGCCGCGGAATTCGATCACAACCGCGACGCCGAGCCGAAACATGCGGCGAGCGCTGGCAGGCCCCACTTGGCGACGCGTGCGCGCGACAACCCAGTCACGGCCGGGCGAAAACTTGCGCGATCTGCGGATGAGCTTTCGGGGGTGGGCGGCGAAGCCCCGGTGTTGACTCCGCTCGGCCAAGCTACTGTCGGCAAAGGTGGTGGCGCAGCCTCGCCGCCCTATCGCAAAGACGAAGAACGGCTCGGTGCTGTGGCCAAGGTCGGACCTGGCACAGTCGCCGCAGGAGCCGATTCGACCAATCGCTGGGCTGAGCCGCCACCACCCCGCGCAGCCGCAGCGCCAGTCGCCTCGGCTGCTGCGCCTGCTGCCGCTCAGCCTCCGCCGGCCAAAAAGGCGAAAACCGTCGCGAATCTCGGCGAAATGCAACAGAGTGCGGCCGACGAAGGGATCTCGCGCTCGGCCGGACGAGAAAAGGCCCAGGCGCCAATGCGCCCGCCAAGGGTTGAACATGCGGCCCAGGCCGAAACGCCAGCGGACAAGAAGGCGGCCAACAAGGAAACCCTCTCCTTCGAGGAGCGCGTTCGCAAGGCCGAGAAGCTCTTTGCCGAGAAGAAATGGGCAGAGGCGGCGGCCGCGTTCCGCGCCCTCCTTGCGCAGGCCCCTTCCAACCCGGCCGCCAAGACCTGGCGGGAACGCGTGGCCGCGGCAGAGCTGGCACAGGAACAGGGCCGCACGGCAAAAAGCAAGGCGTCACTCTCGAACGATCCTCTCGACAGGCAGTAGCCCGAGGCGCATGACTGACATCGGTGGTGGTCGCAGACATGGTCCTGGTTTTCGTGGCCGACTGATATCACTCCGGCCACGGCCACGACCTTCTGCGACTATCGCGGGATTCAGACCGAACCCTCGCTTGACCGGCGCGAGCCCAGGCGCTATCGAACTGCTATCGTGTTTCCCCTTCACCGATCTCTCTTCCTTGCTCTAGCAGCCGCTTCGCTCCAGCTCGCGCTACCCCGCGCGGCTTTCGCTTGGGAAGCTACCGGCGATGCCTCTGGCACCGTGGAGATCCGCGATAGCGGCAAGCTCGTGGCAAGTTTTTCGCCCAAGACGCCCAGGGAAGGGCGCGGCCAGCCGGCAATCCGCCATGTCTCCGTGGCGGGTCACAGCGTTGTGGAAGTACGCATGCCCATCCTGGGCGAAGGCCCCAAGCGCGAGGAGGTCTGGGTCGCGGAACTTCCTTCGAAGAATGTCATCTGGTGGGACCAAGCTGGCGCGCACGACATCGACGGCGAGACCTCGCAACAACTCGTCGTGACTGAGAAAGCGATCGAGGAGTTCCAAACCGCCGGCCGCCTGTACCGCTGCGACGGTGTGCCCGCGCAGTTGTTTCGTCGGACCTGGGACTTCGCCAGCCGGCGCTTTCAGTCCGAGCCCTCTGCCCTGCCAGCAGCCGCAGGGTCCACTATCAAGGTTCGTCGGGGCGATGCGCAGATGCCGGCAGGCAAGCCCCTGGGTGGCTTTCACTTTCATGCGGCCTCCAGCTCGGCCGGGGCCGCGGGCGATGCGCGCCGCCTCTCAGCGCCCGTTGCCCTCAACGACGATGACCCTTCCACCGTGTGGACGGCGGACACTCACCAGGGCCGGGGAGAGTTCTTCACCGCACGCTCCAGCGCGGGATTTTCCATCACGGGCCTCAAGGTTCTACCTGGCGACACTCGCAGCGCACAGACCTTCGCGGCCGCGGCCCGCCCGCGCCGTCTCACCCTGCTCTTCGGTCGCGGCCCGGAACAGACCCTCGACGTCGATCTGATCGAGGATGGGGATGGCGGCGCCAAGCGATTTCGACAGCCGTTCTGGATCCCCTTGCCCAAACCTGTGGTCTCGGGCTGCCTGACGGTGATGATCCGCGAGGTCACAACCGGCCGCGCCGCGACGGCAATCGCCGACCTGGCTGTGATGACTGAGATCGACGGGCCGCAAGCCGTGGACCGGCTGGTGGCTGACCTGGCTTCTGGCACGTCTTGCGAAACGCGCCGGCCTCTGCTGGCCTCGATCGGTGGAGCCGCCCTCGACAAAGTCACGGCTGCCCTGACCGCAAGCCCGCCGGGACAGGGGAGAGCCTGTCTGATCGAAACCCTGGCCACGCTCATGCCCTCGCCGCTCCCGACGGATGCACAGCCCAGCGCCGCACAACTCGCCTCGGCGCTGGCCGCGGCTCTCATCGCGGCGACGCCCGATGAGGAAAAGATCGTCATCGCGCTTCTCGCTCGCCTGCCAGAGCCCCCCGTGTCGGCCATCGCCGGCCTGCTGGCCGACGAGAAGCGCAGTGAGCCGGATCGGTTGCGCGCGGCCCGCGTCCTGGCGTTGCTCGCGCAACCCGAGGCTCGTCAGGCTCTGCTGGACGCCTTGGGTAAGGGCTCGTCCTCCCTGCGCGCCGGGCTGCGCGAGACGGCCGCCGGGGCCAAGCCGCCCTTGGCCAGGGCCACGCTGGACGCCCTGGCAAGAGTTCCGGGTTCGGCACAAGGACGGCGGGCTGATCTGCTCTTCGTGCTCGCCGCTGCAGCCACACGCGAGCCGGAGCAGCTTCCCGCTGCAGTCGAGATCCTGCGCGCCACGCTGAAAAGTACGGCCGGCTTCGAGGAGCAGGCCCGCGCCATCCAGGGTCTCGGCATGATTCGCGACACCGCCGCGATCGCCGAGCTGGCCGCTTTCCGGGATCGCGCCACGGATGGCGTGCTCCGCACCTTCGCCACACGCGAGCTGGCGGGGATCGCCGACCCAGAAGCGGGGAAAGCCCTGCGCGGCGCCTTGCTGGACAGCGATCCGCGGGCGCGCGAAGCCGCGGTGTTGTCGCTGGGCCAGCGCCACGACCAGGAGATGGCGCCACAAATAATCGACGCTGCCAAGCAAGAGCCGTGGCCGAGCGTGCGCCGGGCCCAGGTGATGGCGCTCGGCGATCTGTGCGTGCCCGACGGGAACAACCTTCTGCTGCGCGCCTACGAAAAGGATGTGGAAGACATTCGCATGGCCGCGCTGGTGGGCCTGGCCCATTGCCGGGATCGGCGCGCGTCCGCCTTGCTGGTACGCGTGCTGGGGCGCCTGCCTGAAAGCGCCGACATGCGCTCGCTGGCCGCGCGCCTGCTGGCCGACTTGAAGGATCTGCGCACCACCGCACCCATGGCCGCAGCACTCAAACGCCTGCAGAAAGAATCGCAATCCGACCTGTCCTTGGAAGGCACCATCACCGAGACGGTGATGGCGCTCGCCGCGATCACCGGCAAGGACTCGGTTGCGGCTGCCGTGGACTTGCTCACGGATTCTCGTCCCTCGCTGCAGAAAGCGGCGGTGCAAGCGCTGGGCAGGCTGTGCGATCCCGGCGCCGGTGCCGCAGCCCTGCGCACGGCCGCGCAAAGCAAAGACGAATCGGTTGCTGTCGCAGCCACCATGGCCGCAGAACACTGCCGCAGCCCGCACTAGACCGGTGAGTTCGCGCAGCCAAGAGGAAACGCCGATGGAGCAGCTACAAGATCTCCTGGCCCAACTCCGCCAGTTCGTGGCCGAGCGGGATTGGCAGCAGTTTCACGATCCGAAGAATCTGGCCATGCTGCTTGCCTCTGAGGCGGGCGAGCTGCTCGCCGAATACCGATGGGTGTCGAACGACCAGGCCGACGCGGTGTCGCGAGAGGGAGACCGGCGGGCCCGCATCCTGTCCGAGGTCGGTGACGTCGGCATCGCTTTGCTCCTGCTGTGCGAGCGCATCGGCGCGGATCCCGTCGCAGCGATGCGGGCCAAGCTGGAAGTCAACCGCACCCGATATCCGGCCGACCTGGTGCGGGGGAAATCGGATCGGCCGCCCCTGAAATAGAACAAAGCCAACCCCCAGTTGACCCCGGCAACCGGTTCGTGCCACAAATCGTGATCTCATGATCAAGTATGCGCATGTTCAGGAATGGGTCGACTCGATGGCCGCCATGTGCCAGCCGGATAGCATCCACTGGTGCGATGGTAGTGATGAAGAACGACAACGTCTCACTGCCCAGGCAGTCAAGACCGGCGAGATCATCGCGCTGAACCAGGAGAAGCTGCCGGGGTGCTACTTTCACCGGACGGCGGCCAACGACGTGGCCCGCACCGAACACCTCACCTACATCTGCACGAGCTTCCAGGGTGACGCTGGACCCACCAACAACTGGATGAGCCCGCGTGAAGCCTACCGCAAGGCACGTGACATCTTCACCGGTGCCATGAAGGGCCGCACCATGTACGTGGTGCCTTTCGCCATGGGCCCGATTGGCTCGCCTTTCTCCAAGATCGGCGTCGAGCTGACTGACAGCATCTACGTGGTGCTCAACATGCGCATCATGGCCCGCATGGGCAGCGAGGTGATGGATGCGCTTGGCCCCCAGGGAGAGTTCACCAGGTGCCTGCACAGCAAGGCCGACCTCGACGTCAACCGTCGCCTGATTCTGCACTTCCCCGAGGACAACGCGATCTGGTCGGTGGGCAGCGGCTACGGCGGCAACGTGCTGCTCGGCAAGAAGTGCCTGGCTCTGCGCATTGCCAGCGTGCTGGCCCAGCGTGAGAAATGGCTGGCCGAGCACATGCTCATCCTCGGTATCGAGGAGCCCAACGGCCATATCCAGTATGTAGCGGCCGCCTTCCCCAGCGCGTGCGGCAAGACCAATCTGGCCATGCTGCTGCCGCCCGAGGGACTAAAACAAAAAGGCTACCGCATCTGGACCGTGGGCGACGACATCGCCTGGATGAAGGTGGACACCGACGGTCGCCTCTGGGCGGTCAACCCCGAGATGGGCTTCTTCGGGGTGGTGCCCGGTACTAACTCGCGCAGCAACTCGGTCGCGATGGCCACCATCAACCGCGACACCATCTACACCAACGTGGCACTCAAGCCCGACGGCACCGTGTGGTGGGAGGGGCACGACGATCCGCCCCCGAGCGAAGCCCTGGACTGGCAAGGCCGACCCTGGAAGCCAGGCCTCAAGGACAAAGACGGAAATGCGATTCTGGCCAGCCACCCCAACAGCCGATTCACCGCGCCCTTCACCAACTGTCCCACCCATTCGTTCCGCTACAACCAGCACCATGGCGTGGCCATAGACGCCATCATCTTCGGTGGACGCCGCGCGACCCTGGCGCCTCTGGTTTACCAGGCGCTCGACTGGAACCATGGCGTATTCCTGGGCGCCAGTATGGCCAGCGAACGCACGGCAGCCCAGTTCGGCGCCCTGGGCGAGGTCCGGCGGGACCCCATGGCCATGCTCCCCTTCTGTGGCTACAACATGGCGGACTACTTCGGCCACTGGTTGGACATGGGCTCGCGGATCAAGTTCCAACCCAAGATCTTCCATGTGAACTGGTTCCGCACCGACGAAAACGGCAAGTTCCTCTGGCCGGGCTTTGGCGAAAACCTGCGCATCGTGGAGTGGATCCTCGCCCGCTGCCGCGGCGAGGTCCAAGCTGTGGAGACGCCTATCGGCTACGTGCCCGACCCGAAGGACATCGACATGACTGGGCTGACCATGCCCAACGGGTCGATGGACAAGCTCTTCGCCATTGCCCGCAAAGACTGGTTGGCGGAAGTGGATGCCGTGGGGCAGTTCTTCGACGGCTTTGGCACGCGCATGCCGGATGAGATGTGGCGCCAGCACGAGCTGCTGCGGACGCGGCTTCTGGCCAAATAGCCCCGGCAGCGAAAAGATCGCGCGGCGCAGGCCCGAGACAAGAAAATGCCCCCGAGGGTCATCCCCGTCGAGGGCTTGTCTTCTTGGGCATGCGAGGGCGCCGGTTGACGCCTCACCAGGCGCTGGTGGGCCCAGCCCGATTTGCAGTCTGGCTACTTCTTGCCCTTCTTGGCCGCCGGAGCAGGTGCCGCAGCTTCGGCCGGCTTGGCCGCTGCCTTGGCCTCGTCCAGATCCTTCTTCAGTTTCGCCGATTCGGCCTGGGCCGCGGCGAGCCTGGCATTGGCTGCGTTCAGCTCGTTCTGCTTTCCAGCGAGGTTCTTCTGAGCTGTCTCAGCAGCGGTCTGAGCAGCCTGCAGATCTTCCTTGCACTTCTGGTCCTCGCACGCGGCGGCGATGAAGAGCGTTCCGCCAAGGACGAGAGACATGACGGCCTTTAGTGTTCGAGTCATTGCGTATCCCTACCTTTCTTTTTCAGAGGAGCGGCTCCCAGCGCGCTCCGACAAGATTCGACGCAGTCTTACGCACTACGAGGCTTGCTGTCAAATGAGTCTCATTCGGCCAACTCGTGGCAAAATGCGTTCCTCTTCCAATGTCGCTTCGCGCTAGCAACCCCGATCCCGTCGCTCCACCCAACCCAGTCGCCAGAGCGCTGGCTTGGGTGTCACATCTGTCCTTTCGTGTTCGGTTGCTCAGCGCGGTCTGGTTGCTCTTTGCCGCTCTAGTGGCGATGCATATCCACGGATCGTCCATCGCGCTCTCCGCCAAGCTGTGGGCTCCGCAAGAAGCGGAAGAGCATTACCTGGCCCAGCCGATCCTGAAAGCCCTGCACGGCAGAGCGCCCTGGCTGCGCGATCTCCTCATGGCCAAGGCGCAAGCTATCCGCAGCGACGAATGGGCAATTTCCAGCTTGTGGTCACTGGCTCAGTTCACGCACAAGCCTCGCTTTCCGGTACGCAACACCAACATCGGCGACGGACAGAACATGCTGCTCATCTCCTGGGTGCCGGTTCTGCATCCCGCCAGCTTGGTGAGACCTGTGACATGGGGCTACCTCCTGTTTGGTTCACAGGCGGGATTGGCCTGGCTGTGGTGGTTCTCTCCCTTCTTCTGTTTCACCACGCTCTATCTCGCTCTCGAGATTGTCTTTCCCAAACAGCGATTCCTTCCGCTCTTGGGAGCGTTCTGGTTCTGTGCCTCGGCCTACCCCATTTGCTGGAGCCATTTTCCCGCCTATACCGCGGGCTTCGCCGCCATGGTCATGGTCGGCCTTCATCATCTGCTGGCAGCGCGCTCTCTGCCCAAGGCTGTGTTGGCCGCGCTGGTCACCGGATACGCCGGTGCCGGCTTCGTCCTGCAACTCTACCCGCCCTGGATGGTTCCGCTCGCCTACGCCTTCACCGCCATGCTGGTGGGGGTGATCATCCGCGACCGGACCTGGCAAGGCCTTTCGCGCCGTCAGCTCGGGCTGAGCACGGCTCTCGCGGCAAGCGTGGCGCTGGGTCTGGTCGGCTGCTATCTGCTGGCCGCGTGGCCTGATCTGCATGCGCTGGCCACCAGTGCCTACCCGGGCCGGCGTCGCCTGAACGGGGGCGATTACACCTTGGCCCAGCTTTTTGGCGCCGTGTACAACTTCCAGACCACCCGCATCGCGCCCATCGGCAGCGCCGTGTTCAACGCCAGCGAATCGTCGGGCTTCATCCTTTTTCTTCCTGCCGTGTTGTTCGCCGTGCTCTTGTTCACGCGGGCTCGGCGACGCCTAGATCCCGCAGGCTGGGCGCTTCTGGGATTGGGGATGGTTCAGGTTCTGTACTGCCGTTTCCACTTCCCCCACTGGCTGGCTGACGTCACGCTGTGGTCCCACACCCAAGGCTTTCGCTCGCAGCTCGCGATTGGGTTGGTTTCTATCGTGTTGAGCCTCTACCTGTTGAAGCCCGATCCCGAGCCCAAGCCACTCACCCGACGCGAATGGTTGGCCGCATCGGCCGTGGTCCTGGCAACGGCGGGCTTCTATCTCTGGATCGGGGTGTCTCTGCAACACATCAGAAATGTGTTTCCCAAGACGGTCCCGCTCGGAGGGGGGTGGTTCCCCGTGAGCATGCAACTGGTGACAGGGTTCATCGCCCTGCAGGTCCTGCTGCTGCTGCTGAGCAAGCGCCGCATCTTCGCCGTCGTTCTGGCCATCGAGCTGGTCGTGACGGCTGGCAACTTCAACCCGCTGTCAATCGGGTTTCCTCGCATCGAAGCCTCGCCGCTCTACAAGGCCGTGCGCCAGGTGGTGGACGAGGAGCGAGCCCAAGGGTTGCACAGCCTATGGCTCGCGAGTGGTGGCCCCCCCGAACCACTGATTGGCACTCTGCTGGCCACCATGGGAGCACGCGCCTTGACCGGCGTCCATTTCCATCCGCAGCTCGCGCTGTGGCGCGCGCTCGATCCCTCGGGCGCTTTCGAGCCGATCTACAACCGATACGCGGAGATCGCCTACTATCAACTCCCGCTCGACGACGCCCGCATTGAGTTCAAGAATGGCAACGATGGCTCGTTCAACCTGCGTGCCTCGCCCACCAACCCTCTGTTGAGACGTCTCGGGGTGCGCTACGCCCTGACCTATGCCAAGGATGGCTCGCTCACCCAGCCTCCCTTTACCCGGCTCTACTCTGGCCGAGACAAGCCCTTCCACATCTGGCAGTTGCCCACCGAGAGTGAATCGAAAGACTGATACGGCCGCTACTTGGGGAGAGCGGCCAGCGCCTGCCTGAGGGCGTCGCTTTTGACGTCGATCTCTAACCCGCGCTCGAACATGTTGCGAGCCTTGGGCAACTCGCCCGCCTCCTGGTGCAACTTGCCCAGCGCGAGGTAGATTTGCGCCTTGCTCAACCCCACGACTTTCTCGTCGAAGCTCTGTAGCAGCAAGGTGCGGTAGTACTTGCGCGCATTCTCACTGTCATTCTGGGCAACCGACAGACGGGCCAACGCCGCCAGCGTGGTCGCCTGCGTGGGATCGATCTGATACGCCGCCAAGAAGCGCTGTTTGGCCGCTGCCAGATCGCCCCGGGTTTCGGCGAACCCACCCAGCAGGAACTGCAAACGCGCCACGTTCTTGGGCTGCTTGGCCCGGGCAAACTGATCCGCCAATTGCGAGAGCGCGAATTCACCCTCATCGACCCGCCCGGCCGCGATGAGCGTCGTGCCCAGTCGTTCCTGGACCGCCACATCCTCGGGCGACAGGCTGAGCAATCGCCCCAGCGGGCCCACCGCTTGATCAGGTCGAGCCAAAGACCAAGCGTACAGGGACGCGATCTCGGAAAGCAGCGCCTTGCGCTTGCCTGCATCGCTTTCCAACCCCTCGCGCGCCTCCAACACCTGCACCAGTTGCCCCGGGTCGTTGGTCGCGCGAGCCATCTCCTCCAAGGCCATCACCGCCACCAGGCAGGTGGGATCCTGATCCAAGGCCGAATGGTAGAGAGCGGACACCTCGTCAGCCGCGGTGCCCGTGGCGGCCCGCACCTTGGCCATGCGACACAAGAGCATGGCCCGATCTTGTGACGACGATGCGATTTCCGTGGCCTGCTTCAGCGCCTCAGCGGCTTCGTCCCACCGTTCGTCGGTCTCGTGAATCTGCGCCACCGCCAGCAACGACGGGAAGTGACGGGGATCGCGGGCCAGCACGGCCTGCAGGGCTTCCAGCGCGCTGTCCGTGGCACCCAACTTTTCGCCCCAAATGCTCGCCACGGAAACGCGGCAAGCCAGTTCCTCCTGGGCATGGCCCGTACGCGCCTCGACCTCTGCCCGACGCTCCAGCACCTCGATCAACTCGTGCCAGCGCTCAAGCGAAGCCAAGATCCGCTCCGTCTCGGCAAAGGCCTCGCGATTCTCGGCATCGGCATCCAGCACTTGGTGCAGATACACCAGCGCGCGGTCCGCATCATTGAGCCGATCGGCCGCGTTGCGCGCCAGCCGGGTCAGGACCGGAACGCAGCCCAGGCCGCTCACGGCAGACAACTGCCGCAGCAGCGCCTCCTCGAGCGCCGTGTAGTCGCCGCGCCTTTCCTCGATGTCGGCCAGGGCCGCTAAAGCGACGCCGTCTTCGGGCCGAAGGTCGAGCGCCTCGCGGAACGCCGCTGCGGCGCCATCGAGATCGGCCAGCGGCCCGGCCTTAAGCGTACCGATGCGCAGGTAAAGCGCCGCGCGCTGGACGTTGTCGTCAATCACGTGCGACTTGTCGGTCAAGGCTTCGACCAATCCCTCAAGCTGGCCCGCCTTCTCGTAGAGCCGCGCCAGCTCGTCGAGTGCCTGCAGATTGGACTCGTCGCCCTCTCGTCCCGACCGCCAAGCGGCGATGGCCATGGCCAGATCGCCACTGGCTTCGTGCAGGCTGGCGGCCTCGCCAAAAAGCGCCAATCGGCGCGTCGGTTCCAGCTCCAGCGCGCCCCGCCGCTCCAGCATGGCAGCCACGTTCCGCCCATCACCCCGACGACGATAGAGCGATTCCACGGCCTCCAGCGCCGCAACATTCTCCGCATCGACTTCCAGCACGCGCGCATAGATCCGCTCGGCCGCGGCCTCGTTGTCGGCGCCCCCGGCCGCTAAATACTGGCTAGCCGCCCGCATGCCCATCTGAGCCAACGTCGATCCATCCAGCGCGTCCAGTACCGCCTCCAGCCGAGAAGCGGCTTCCACCGGCGTCCCCGCCCGCTCCGCCACCCGTTCGAGCTGCTCGGCTGTGTCGAAGGCGTGGGGATCCTCGTGCAGCGCACGGCCCAGGGCATCCAGTGCACGCGGCAGGTCGCCCAGACGCGTTTCCGCTAGGTCAGCAACTCGTCGCCAGAGTCCAGCCCGCTCGATGGCGTCCTCGCTGCGCAAGAGCCGCGCCTGCGCCAGGGCCGCCACTTCGACAAAGTCACCGCGCGCCTCGGCCAGCGGTTCCAAGATGTCGAGCACGGCCAGCAGTGGCTCCGCGCCGGCCGCCAGCGCACGCAGGGCGGCCAAGGCCGCCGCCTGCGTGGGCACGCGCTCCAGCGCGGCCCGGAAGGCATCAATGGCACCGTCGACATCGGACAAGTGGTGCAAGCGCAGCTCGCCCAGGGCGGCCAGAAAATCGGCCTGAGTCGTCCCGTGCATCGCGATCTCAGCCTGGCGGGCCAACACCTCTTCCAGTTCGGAGTGGCGCTCCAGTCCGCGCAACAGAATCTCCAGGTGTCCCAGCGCCTCCGCCTCACCGCCCGGCATGCCCGCCACCTCGCGCCAGAGATCGACCGCGCGCGCCGGATTGCCCAACGATTGTTCGTACAGGGCCGCCAGACGCGAGGCCAGCCAGCGTTGCACCTCGGTGTCGTAGCTGCCCTTGAGGCAGTCCTCGTAGATCTTGGCCAACTCCGGCAGCGCAGCGTGTGCGCCGGCCAGACGTTCCAGCGCCGCGCGCGCGGTGGCATCGCCGGCATCTTCGGCCAGCGCCCGGGCCCACACGGCAAAGGCTGCCCCTGCATCGTGGAGAGCTTCCTCCGCGACCCGAGCCATCTCGGCCAGGGTCGCCAGGCGCCGCGCTGTCTCGTCTTCGCCCAGCAGGCGCAGTTCCAACAGTTCCACCAGCGACTGCCATTCCTGCCCGGCCCGCAGCACGGGCTCCAGAACGGCTACGGCCGGCGCGCGGTGGTCCTCGTGGCGCGCCAGCTCCCAAAGAGCCGCACGGGCCTGCTCCTGCTTTGGCGTCCGTTCGAGGATGGTACGGTATCGTTGCACGGCGCCCGCCACATCGCTGAGCTCCGTCTGCACCAGTTGTGCAGCTCGCAGCGCCAGCGCGTCTCGCTCCTCGGGGCTGCTGGCCCCGCGCGCACGCGCATCGAGCACCTCGACCAACTCGGCGTGCTTGCCCTCGCGGCCATAGATTTGGATGAGGAAGTCGAGAGCCTCGGCATCGTCGGGATCAACGTCCAGAATCGAGCGCAGCTGGCTGGCCGCCTCCGAGGCGTCGCTGAGCTTGTCGTCATGCAGGTGGGCCGCCTGGAACCACAACTTGCGCAAGGTCACCACGTCGTGACAGCCTTCGATCTTCCGCTGCAGCACCTCGGCCAGACTGCTCCAGTCGCTTCGCTCGCTGTACAGGCGTTGCAGAGCATCGAGCGCTTCTGCGTTTTCCTGATCCAGATCCAGCACCGTACGCCAGGCCGCGATGGCTTTCTCCGGCTGCCCCAGCACCCGCTCGTGCAGCACGGCGACCCGCTTGGTCAGCTGCTCGCGCTCGCGCGCCTCCACCACCACCTCGGCATGCTTCTCCAAGGTGTCGGCCAGCTCAGCCGCACGGCCCGCAGCCTCGAGCAGACGCTCGATGGCCACGAATGCCTCCTGATGATCGGAGCGCGAGGCAATGGCTTCGCGCCACGCCTCGATGGCCAAGGTGGGGGCCGCCACCCGCTCCTCGAGAATCCTGGCCTTGCGTGCGTAGAGATCCGCGCGCAGGTCGGGAAGCAGTGTCGCCTCGATGCCCTTGTCCAAGATGGCCACCAAGCGTTGCCAGCCGTTGGCTGCGCTGGCCAGACCTTCCAACTCGGCCAGCGTCGCAGCGTCCGCCACATCTTCGAGCCAGGCCCGCCCCAGCGCATCCAGAGCCTCGGCCGCGCGACCGAGCTGGACTTCCGCGGCCGCCTTCTCGCGCAGGGCTGCCACACGGCGAGGTGGATCCTCGATTGTCTCCAGCCGAACCTCGAGGATATCGGACAATTTGCGCAGATTGCGCAAAGTCCGGTAGGCCGGTTCCAGCAGCTCGGCCACCCGTGCCCGTTGCTCCAGATCGCCCAGCATTCCCTCGAGCGCCGCGATGGCGTTGGGATGGCCCGGGGTGCGCCCCAGCACCTCGCCGTAGTAGTCGACGGCGAGCGAGGCATGACCAAGGCGCTTGCCTTCCACCTCGGCCAGCTCCAGGGTGATAGCGTCCTTGGCGGTGACTTCTTGGGCCCGTCCCAACATCCAGACCAGGTGGTCGCGCAGATCCTCCCAGCGTTCCGCCGCGGCCAGAAGCTGTTCCAGTGACGCGGAAGCCAGGGCGTCGTCGGGATCAATTTCCAGAACCGCGCGCAATGAATCCACCGCCGCGCTCCCCTGCGACAGGTTCTCCTCACTGATGCGGGCACTGCGACGCAAGAGATCGGCGCGCTCCGCGGGCGACTCGACCATGCGCACCTGCTCGTCGAGCAAGTCGCGCAACTCGGTCCACGCCTCCCAACGCTCCAACGCCTCCTCGAAGAGCTCGGCGGCGGCGCGGTTGCCCGGTTGGGCCTCGAGGTAGCGCCGGTAGTGCCGGCGGGCGGCGTCGCGATCGCCCAGCTCTTGATCGTAGACTCGGATAGCCACGCGCACCAGCGCCAACACCTCGTCGGGGTTGGACAACTCATTGTCGAGGAACTCGTCGAGCAGTTTGCCCAGGTCACGCCAGCGGCCCAGCTTGGGCGCCAGGCGCAGCAGCTGCTCCAGAGCCGTCCGCTCGGTGGCCTTCTCCTGGAACACGCGTCCATACCAATTGAAGGCTTCGTCCAGATCCTCGATCTGCTCCTCGTAGACCTGCGCGATCCGCTTGGTCCAGGTCAGACGCTGTTCCGGATCTTCGCTGTACTTGAGTCGCAGGCTGTCGATCCCCACCAACTCCTTCCAGGCGCTGCGCCGGATGTAGACCGGCTCCAGCAGGCTGGCGGCCGTCATGCGCGCCTCGGGATCTTCCAGCAAGTCCTGCAGGATCTGGATGCTGGCCGCGTGATCCGGCTCGCGCTCCAAGACCTGGCCCAGATACTCGAGAGCGCGCTCGCGGTTGGCCAGCTCGATGCGCTGGATCTGCGCCAGTCGGAAGCGCAGCTCGATGTCTTGATCTCGGCTGAGGTCCCGTTCCAGCCGGCGTTCGATCAGGTTCACCAGATCGTCCCAGCGGCGCAACTCGACGTAGAGAGCGTACAAGGCCGCTACCGCCTCCGCGTCGCCCGGCAACAGCGTCCAAACCCGCTCCCAGGCTGCAATCGCCTCGTCCTGTCTGGCCAGGCGAACCGCCAGGCTGCCTGCTTCGCGCCGCAGGGCCACCTCGACACTGGGAATGTCGGCCAAATCCGCCCGTCGCAAAATGACTTCGTAGAGCGAGGCCAGATTTTCCTGCTGGCGGTAGATTCGTTCCAAGGCCCCAAGCGCCGCATCGTCATCCGGCCGCCGCTCGGTGATGCGGCTGAAGTAGTCGATGGCCAGGGGCAAGTCGCCCAGAGCCAAGGCGTGCTCGGCGACAGACCGCTGCACCCGCAGGCGGGTTTCCTCGGCCAAGACGTCGGGCTCAATCGCGCGATAAAGATCGATGATTTCGATCACATTGTCGATCCCCGACGCCAGCGCGAGCCGTTCGTAGTTGTCGAGCAACTGGCCCAGATTGGGATCGGAGGTGCCATCACGAATGGCCGCGGCCCAGGTGTGCAGGGCGGCTTGCTTGTCGCCCAGCTTGTTCTCCTCGATCTCGGCCAGGCGAGCCCGGTAACCGGCTCGCGCCCCTGCATCCTCGGCCAGTTCGATGAAGACGCGCAAGACGCGGGCCAAGCGTGGTCCATCACCCGAAGCCCGGTAGATAGGCTCCAGGGTTTCGGCCGCTGCGAAGCGCAGGGAGATGTCGCTGTCGTCCAGCAGACGCTCCATCTCGGCCAACGCGTCGGCCTCGTGAGGAGACAGCTTGAGGATCTCGCGCCAACGTTCCATCGCCTCGGTGCGCCGGCCCAGCGGCCCTTGCAGCAGCCCCGCAATGGGACGCAACAGATCGATGCGATCTCGATCAGTTGCCGCCAGCAGCAGAAGCCGTTCCAGGATCTCGAGGTGCTCGGCCGCCGCCCCCTTACTCTGATACAGGCGCGCCAGCGTGCGAAGAACCTCCACGTCGTCGGGGGTGTCGTCGAGGACCGGGCGGATGGTGGCGATGGCCTCATCCGCATCGTGGAGCTCGGTTTCCAGAATGGCCGCCATGCGGTGGCGCAACTGGTTGCGCGCCGCCGCCTCGACCATGTCCGCCCGCCGACGCAGAAGCTCGACCCGCTCACGCGCCTGGCCCGACTGCTGGAAGATGCGTTCCAGGTTCTCGAAGGCCTTGTCCGCTGCTTCGCCTTGGCTGTCGAGCAAGCTGCGGTAGCTGGCCACGGCGGCCGGGAGGTTGCGCAGGGAGTTCTCCTCCAGATCAGCGATGCGCAGGCCCAGCGCGGCCCGCTCGCGATGATCCTCGCTCCACTCGCTGCGGGCTCGCAGCACATAGACCAGGCCCTCGATGTCCGCCGTCTCGGCGTACAGAGTCTCCAGCGCCGCGGCGGCCGCGGCACCTGTCCGCGCGTTGCTGAGGTCCAAGTCGAGCACGCGCCGCCAAGTGCGAATGGCCGCGTTGCGATCCGCGAGCGGGCCCTGGAAGAGCCGGGCCGCGCGCGACAGCAGGTCGGCGATCCCAGCGATGTCCGAGGGATCGCGTTTGCTGGCGAGTTCCTGGTACAGCGTCTGCAGGTCATTCCAGCACCCCAAGACACCCGCCAGCCGCTCGGCCTCCAGCAAGGCCGTCTCGGACTGCGGATCAGACGCCAGCATGGCACGCCGGGTCTCCCAGGCCGCGCCCGGCAACTGCAAGCGCGTCTCCTGCACCTCGGCCTTGCGCACCAACAAGGCGACCGCCGCCGGCCCCGCTTGCCCCTCGCGCTCGATGTCCAAGATTTCCACCAAGCGCGTCCAATTCTCCGCCGCTGCGTACAGCGGTTCCAGCATCATGGCCGCGCGCCGTCGCTGTTCCGGATCATCGAGCACCCGTTCCGTTAGCCCAACCGCGCGGGCATGGCCAGGCGCCAGTTCCAAGACCTCGGCCAGCAGATCGAGCGCCGCGCTCGCGTGGCTGAAGCGGACCAGCGCGATCTCGGCCCGGCGTAGTTTCAGCTCGGGCAGTTCTTCACGCGGCACCAGGTCGGCCTCGTGGACCAGCAGCTCATCGAGATCGCGCCAACGCTCGGCCGCCGCATAGTTGCGTTCCAGCACACGGCAAGCGCGCAGGTCGGTCGGATCCAAAGACCCGATCCGGCGCAGAAGTTCGGTCGCGTGGTCGCGGTCGTAGAGCAAGGCCTCGTCGATCTCGACCGCCTGCCACAGCAGGGCCAGCCGTTCCTTCACGTCGGGCAGGTGCTGCTCGCGCGCCTCGATCAAATCGCGCAAGGCCCCCCAGCGCTCACCATCGCGCACCAACCGCGCCAGCGCGCGATAGGCACCCATGTGCAGCGGATCCAGTTCCAGCACCGCACGCAGGGCAGCCTCGGCCTCGCTCTTCCGGTCGGGCTGGCGCTCCTCGACCTCGGCGATGTGCATGAGGATTTCCTGCCGCAGGGATGGCTCCTCGACCGAAGCCAGCACCCGCCGCGCAGCCTCGGCAAGAGCGGGCAGCTTGCCCGCCTCCACGGCCAACAGCACCAACCGTTCGCGCACCGAAGGATTGGCCGGGTCAATCTCGAACACCCGCAACAGCGCAGAAAAAGCGGCTGCCGCATCGGCCAGTGGACCTTGGTACAAATCGGCCAGCAGCTCCAGATGCCCGCGCCGCTCGTTCCCATCCGCGGTCACCGAAACCAATGCTTCCAGCATGCCCGCCCATTTGTCGAAGCGCTCGGTCAGCTCGTAGTAGGGCAGCAGCCGTCCCGCCACCTTGGCAATATCTTCTTGCCGAACCCCACCTGCGGCGAACAGCCGCTCCAAGCCCTCGACCGCCTCGGCTGAGATGGAGTCAACCTCCAGAACCTGCAGGTACGCGTCGGTGGCAGAGGCCGGCTGGGCCAAAGAAGTCTCCAGCAGTCGCGCCATGCGCAAGAGAACCGGGGCCCGCTCAGTGTCGACGCACAAGCCGACCTGACGCGAGAGAGCCTCGACCAAACCCCGCAGGTCGCCCACCGCTTCCAGAATCCGCGCCAGCTCGCGCAGAAGGCGCATGTTGAGCGGCTCGACTTCGCAAGCCTCGCGCAGCGTGGCCGCAGCCACACTCCGGTCACCAAGACGCTCCTCCTGCATGTGCGCGATACGCAACAAGAGTTCGGCGCGCAGGGCCGGATCCTGCATGCGCGCCTGGCGCATGTGCTGCAAGGCGATCAGATCGGCCCAGCGCTCGCTCTTGGTGTAGAGCTTGAGCAGGGCATTCTCGGCCTCGTCGTCGCCAGGCACCAAGGCCAGGATGCTCTCGGCGAATCGCTTGAGATCCTCGGGACGATCCACACGCTCGCCGGCAATGAACAGGCACCGACGCAAGAGCGAGATTTGCTCCTCCGGACTCGGCCCCTCCGCGCCTTCGCGGTCCAGCCGGGCCGCCAGCAGGCCGAGCAGCGCCTCCCACTCTTCGGCTGCTTCGCCCATGCGTTCCAGATCGGCGCGTACGTCGGGATCGGTAGGGGCCAGGCGGTAGGCCCGGGCACACCACTTGAAAGCCAGGGACTTGGCTTCCAGCTTGGTCTCGCAGATGAAGCGCGCCCGCTCAAGGATGGCCAGGCTCTCGCCCACGGACAGCGCCGGGGCTGACTCGGCACCGAGCAAGATCTCGTAGGTCGCCACCAGGCGGCCCCAACGCTCGGTCGCCTGGTACAGATCCACCGCAGCCCGCGCCACCACGCGGTTGTCAGGATCGGTGGCCAGAATGCCTTCGTAGGCCTTGAGCACGCGCTCGGGCTGGTTGAGTTTGTCTCGGGCCACGTCGGCCACGCGCCCCAACAAGCGCGCGCGCAGGGCCATGTCGGTGGTGCGCTCCGCCACCTGCGAGAGCACCTCGCACAGCTCCTCCCACGCGCCCCGCCCCGAATAGAGCTCCTCCAGAGAAGCGAAGTCACCCAGCTGGGTGTAGGCATCGCGCAGGGCACGCAAAACGCGCGGGTTCTCGCTTTGGCTGCGCCGCACGCGTGCCAGTCCCTCGACCGCGGCCGCGGGTGCAGCCAGTTTCTCGAACAAAATGAGGCCGCGCTTCTCCAAGAGGGCGCACCCTTCGGGAGTCGTCTCCCCGCCGGCAGACTCGGCCAGACGCCCGAGAATCTCCGCCAAGGCGGGCCAGCGCTTCTCGCGTTCGTAGAGCACTGACAACGCCACGACCGCGTCGCGATCCTGCGGGGCGAGCTGCAGCACCTCGTTCCACAAGCCGATGCCCTGGCGCAAATCGGCCAGGCGCTCAGACGCCAAGGTTGCCATCTCGGCCAGCCGAACCCGCCGGGCACTCGCGTCCAAGAGGGGCAGCTCGCGGCGCATGAAATCCAGCAGCGCACGCCAGGAACGTGCGCGCACGTAAATCTCGCGCAAGGTGGCCCGCGCTTTCGCGTCGCTGGGCGCCAGCTCGAGCACTTTCTCGAGCGCCGCCACGGCGTTGTGGTGGTTGTTGAACTTCTCCATCCACAACTGCGCCACGCGATGGTACAGCGCCACCTTCTCGGTAGGCTGTGAACTGGTCTGCGCCTGGCGCGCCAGAATATTGGCCAGGTCGCCCCAACGCCCCTGCGCCTGGTAGCGCTCGGCCAGCGCGGAGAGCGCCTCGCCATGCTCGGGGCGCAGGGCAAGAATAGCCGCATAGGTGTTAACCACCATCACGTCCAGCTTGAGGTGATCGCGGTAGATCGGGATCATCTCCAAGTAGAGCGCGACCTTCTCGTCCAGCGCTTCGGACGGCAGCGATTCGCAGCGCTCCTTGAGCAATTCGAGCAGCGCGTTCCACTTCTCGGTCTTGGTGTACAGGCGGCGCAGGGCACTCACCGCCTCCGGCAACCCCGGCTTCAGGCGTCGCAAGGCCTTCCAGGCATCCACCGCCTTTTCCAACAGCTGGGGCCGGCGCTCGGCCAGCTCGGCCATCTCGATGCCGTAGCGCACGCGGGCTTCGGGGTCGGATTCGGCCTTCTGGACCTGGCCCAGCAGAGCGAACAACTGGGGGATCTCGTCGCGCTGCAGGTGGTACTCACGATAGAAATCGAGCACCGGTGCCACGGTGGGCATGGTCTTGCGAGCGCGACGGAAGCATGCCTCAGCCTGGGTGATCTGGTTCAGGCGCTTCCAATAGAGCTCGCCCAGAGCGACCAGGATGGGCCCCTCGGCCACACCGCGCTTGGCCGTGCGCAACGCCGTCTCGTAAGCAGTCACCAGCTCGGCCCAGTTCTCGCGTGCACTCAGGATGCGGGCCACGCCGTGCAGCGCGCGCTCGTGACCGGGAGAAGCGGCCAGTGCCTCGCGGTAGTGTTCGAGGGCCTGGTCGGTGCGGTTCATCTGCTCAGCCAGACGTCCTGCCGCCGCTCGAGCCGCGGCCATCTCCTGGGGATTGCCCGCGGCTGCGATGCGCCGCTGAAGGTGCTCGGCCAACTCGTCCCTGCGGCCGGCCCCACGCAGCAGTCGCTCCAGCAACACGTCAGCGCGGTGGTGATGAGCATCCAGCGCGAGGCTGCGACGCAAAAGAGATTCGCCTTCGTTGGTCAGCGGACGGTAGCGTAGATACAATTCGCCAGCAGCAGCCAGCAGAGGGGCGCCGGTGGGGCTGTTGCCCGCTTCGTCTACCTGCCGCACCAGCGCATCGGCCCGCTCCTGCCAGCCGGCCTCTTCCTCTTCCAGCACCCGTCTGAATTCGACGGCCGCCGGGTGGTTGCGCGCAATCTCCAACGCTTCGTTCACGCACGCGTGCGCCGATTCCCACTGGCACATCTCACGGTGGAGCAGACGCGCCTTCTCCACGAACAGGGTCGCGCGGCGAATCGGGTCTTGCCCCCAGGCCAGCTCCAGGTCGAGCAGGCGCAGGCAAGGCTCCACGTTCTCGCGGTCGGTATGCCAAGCCCGTTCGGCAGCCAGGGCCACCTGAACGGAATCGCGTTCGGATGCCGACACATCGCCTGGTTGCAGTCCGGCGAGCAGCGCCAGCGCCTGGCCGTCTTCTGGATCCGATCTGAGCGTCGCAAGTGCGGTCAATAGGTCGTTGTTCATGGTTGCGATCCAAGTCCCGCGCCCGGAATGAGCCTCTGGTTGGGCGGGCCCTGACTATACCTCTTTCGGCCCGTCCAAAATCGGAATCCCACGAGGGTACGAAACGTTTTGCCGCAAGCGGGAAGGCCGGAGGCCGGCGAGGGCGCGCGCGCAGCGCGCGGGGCGGGATGGGTGGGTGGGCGTCCCGAAGCCCCCGAAGGGGGAACCGGTGGCCGGAACCGGTTCCGGATCCAGCTACCGGCCCCGGATCCGGAACCCATCTCGACGACCGACCCCTGACCTTTCCCGGTTCCCCCTACCCGCCTCTCTGTGTATGCTGCCCCCTGCTTCTCCCCACATCGGAGGTCCCCATCATGAAATCAGGGATGTACGGCAAGTCTGCATTCTCAGCGGCCATTCTTGGCGCAATGCTTCTATTCCCCGGCTGCGAGCAGAAGGCAGCCGGGCCCAAGCCCTGCTGTGATCAGCCGGACATCCCCGCAGGTGTCGCGAAGTTCACGGTCGTGGCTGATGACGTGTCCGGCCCGGGCGACGGCCTCAAGGTCGTGATGCGCGCGGCGCTCACCCAGCCTGCCAAGCGCGACCAGATTTATGGCCCGCTCAAGGTGCTCTACGCCTACGCCATGAAGCGCTCGCCGCTGGAGCCCATTCACGTCGAAGCCTGGCTGTACGCCAACGAAAGTGCTGCCAAGGACGGTGGCGAGGCGAACGTCATCGCCAAGGTCATCCGCACGCAGAGCGACCAGGCGCCGCGCTGTGAAAACCGGGTCAAGTACGACTTCCCCGAGCAGGCCGAGCGAGCCTACATCTGGAGCACCCGCGGCGAGCAGGAGTTGCAAGAGGATCTCAATGACACCTGCCACATCGCTGTGAAGAAGAAGGTCGCTCGCTACGACGAGAAGTTCACCCACAAGACCAGCTACACACTCGATCAGGCTCGCGCGGCCATTGAGCTCACCTATCCATTCCTCGAGATGGGCAAGGACGAATACGTGGCTGAGCTGAAGCTGAACTCGGCGCTCGGCACCTGGGCCGAGTTCATGACCAGCATGTTCAGCAAGGTTGACGGGTTGAAAGAACTGACCTTCAACGGCATCTACAAAGACGAACCAGCCGTCAAGATCCGCGTGACCCGGGAGCAATTCGACAACATCCTGGCGCGCCTGCAGGAACAGATCGCGTCCCACGCCGCCTTCACCTTCCAGGTCATCGGCATGGGCAAGAAGTCCAGCGAGGCGGCCGAGAAGGAGCAGGAAAAGTTCAAGGCCAAGAGCTACAAGGCCGCCCTCGACAAGCTGCCCAAGGACCAGGTGATGCTCTCGCCCAAGCTGAAGTGGGTTAAGTAATCGCGGGCATTGCAAACGCGCGCTGGGCGCGCCAGTCTGCACCCGGTTCACGATGCCCATCATCTCGTTCCCCGGTGCCTCTGCTTTTACCCCTGCCCGACTAGCCAAGCGGCTGGACCGGATTCAGGCAGCTAACCCGCAGGTGACGGCGCTTGCTGCCGAGTTCGTCCATTTCGTCGAGCTGACTTCGCCTCTGCCCGAGGCTGACCAGCTCGTGCTGGCGCGCGTACTGCGCTACGGCCCGCGCACACAACGCAGCGATCTTGCCGGCCGACGTCTACTGGTCGTCCCACGCATCGGCACTATCTCGCCCTGGTCGTCCAAAGCGACTGATGTGGCCCACAACTGCGGCCTGGAGCGTGTGCGCCGCATCGAACGCGGCATCTGGTACACCGTGGCCGGGCCGGTGCGCGACGAGGCCGCGCTGCGGGCGGCCCTGCACGATCGCATGACCGAGGCCGTGTTGGCGAGCGAGGCCGAGGCTGAGCGGCTGTTCGCCCACTCCCAGCCCAGGCCGCTAGAGACCATCGACCTGCTGGGCAAAGGCCGCGTTGCCATCGAAACCGCCAATGCGGCGCTGGGTTTGGCGTTGGCTCCCGACGAGATCGACTACCTGGCGGAAAGTTTCCGGGCCTTGGGCCGCAACCCGACGGATGTCGAGCTGATGATGTTCGCCCAGGCCAACAGCGAGCACTGCCGTCACAAGATCTTCAACGCCGACCTCATCCTCGACGGCGAGAAGCAGCCCCAGTCGCTCTTCCAGATGATCCGGCGGAGCAGCGAGGCCAGCCCGAGGGGCGTGCTGTCCGCGTACAAAGACAATGCCGCCGTGATGGAGGGTCCCGAGGCGAAGCGCTTCTTCCCTGCGCCGGAAACCAGCATCTACGCCTTCCATCGCGAGCCGGTCGGCATTCTGATGAAGGTCGAGACGCACAACCACCCGACCGCGATCTCGCCTCACCCCGGGGCGTCCACCGGATCGGGCGGCGAGATTCGCGACGAAGGCGCCGTGGGCCGCGGGTCCAAGCCCAAGGCTGGGCTCACCGGCTTCACCGTCTCGAACCTGCGCCTGCCCGGGGCCGTGCAACCCTGGGAGAAGGACTTCGGCAAACCGGGCCGCATCGCCTCGGCGCTCGACATCATGCTGGAGGGGCCCATCGGAGGCGCGGCCTTCAACAACGAATTCGGCCGCCCCAACCTGGCCGGCTATTTCCGCACCTTCGAGATGGAAGTGCCCGGTCCTGCTGGTCCCGAGGTGCGCGGCTACCACAAGCCCATCATGATCGCAGGCGGGTTCGGCAACATCCGCTTGCCCCACGTGCACAAGGCCGAGGTGCCGGCAGGCGCCGCGCTGGTCGTCTTGGGCGGGCCGGCCATGCTCATCGGCCTGGGCGGCGGCGCGGCCTCATCCATGGCCTCGGGTGCGTCCGAGGAGGATCTCGACTTCGCGTCGGTCCAGCGTGACAACCCCGAGATGCAACGCCGCTGTCAGGAAGTCATCGATCGCTGCTGGGCCCTGGGCGAAGCCAATCCCATCTACTCGATCCACGACGTGGGCGCGGGTGGTCTGTCCAACGCCCTGCCCGAGCTGGTGAACGACAGCGGCCGCGGCGCCCTGTTCGAGCTGCGCAAGATCCCCAACGACGAGCCCGGCATGTCGCCCAAGGAGATCTGGTGCAACGAGGCCCAGGAGCGCTACGTACTGGCAATCGCGCCCGAAGGCCTCGGCCGCTTTAACGAGCTTTGCAGCCGCGAACGTTGCCCCTTCGCTGTCCTTGGCCAAGCCACGGCCGACGGCCGGCTGGTGTTGACTGATTCCCACTTCGAGAACCGGCCCATCGACATGCCTCTCGCGCTCCTCTTGGGCAAGCCACCCAAGATGGTTCGTCGGGCCGAACGCGTGCGCCCAGCCAGAACGCCCTTTCACACCACCGATCTTGACCTGCGCGAGGCGGTCCTGCGTGTATTGCGCCTGCCCGCGGTGGCCGACAAGACCTTTCTCATCACCATCGGCGACCGCACGGTAACCGGCTTGGTGTGCCGCGATCAAATGGTAGGTCCTTGGCAGGTACCGGTGGCGGACGCGGCGGTCACCACCACCAGCTACGACGGCTACACCGGCGAAGCCATGGCCATGGGCGAGCGCACGCCGCTGGCGCTGCTGGATGCAGCCGCCTCCGCGCGCATGGCCGTGGGCGAAGCCCTGACCAACATCGCCAGCGCGGCCATCGCGAGCATCGGCGATGTGAAACTGTCGGCCAACTGGATGGCTGCGGCCGGGCACCCGGGCGAGGATGCGCGCCTCTACGAAGCCGTGCGCGCCGTGGGCGTCGAGCTGGCCCCGACCCTGGGCATCGCCATCCCAGTGGGCAAGGACTCAATGTCGATGAGCACGGTGTGGCAGGACGCCGGCCAGGAGAAGCGGGTCACCGCGCCCCTGTCGCTCATCGTGAGCGCTTTTGCCCCGGTCAGCGACGTGCGCCGGTCCTTGACCCCGCAACTGCGCCTGGACCAGGGCGAAACCGAGTTGCTGCTGATTGATCTCGGCATGAGTCGCCACCGTCTGGGCGGCTCGGCGCTGGCGCAAGTCTATGGTCAGCTCGGTGACGAGTCGCCCGACCTCGATGATCCCGCGGCTCTGAAAACCTTCTTCGCCACCATTCAGCAACTGAACAGCAAAGGCCTGCTGCTGGCGTATCACGACCGCTCCGACGGCGGCCTTCTGGTTACCTTGCTGGAAATGGCCTTTGCCGGCGGATGTGGGCTGGACGTGGATCTGGCGGGACAGGCCTGCGCAAGCCCGGCCCTACTCTTCTCTGAGGAACTGGGTGCCGTGATTCAGGTGCGCGAGTCGGACGTGGCCGCGGTGCGCGCGGCCTTCGCTGGTTCGGCCGGGCACATCCACAGCATCGGGTGCCCGACTGCTGGTTCTCGCATCGTCTTTCGTCGTGGCGATCAGCTCCTGCTTGAAGACACGCGCGCGAATCTGCGTCGGGTCTGGTCCGAGACCACCTTTGTCATGCAGAGCCTGCGTGACGATCCGACTTGCGCCCGCGAGGAGCATCAGGCCCGCTGCGACGAGAACGACCCGGGTATTTCTCTGCGGCTGAGCTTCGATCCGAATCAAGACTTGGCCGCGCCCTTCGTCGGTCGCGGCGCGCGGCCGCGCGTGGCCATCCTGCGCGAGCAAGGGGTGAATGGACAGATCGAAATGGCCGCGGCTTTCCACCGCGCGGGCTTCGAAGCCGTGGACGTACACATGAGCGACATCCTAAGCGGCCGCCTGGACCTGGACTCGTTCCACGGGCTGGCGGCTTGCGGTGGCTTCTCCTACGGCGACGTGCTGGGCGCGGGCGAAGGCTGGGCCAAGTCGATCTTGTTCCACGCCCGAGCACGCGCGGTCTTCGAGCGCTTCTTTGCCCGGCCCGACACCTTCACCCTCGGGGTGTGCAACGGATGTCAGGCGGTTTCCAACCTGAAGGAGATCATCCCGGGCGCGCAAGACTGGCCGCGCTTCGTGCGCAACCGCTGCGAGCAGTTCGAAGCGCGCCTGGCGCTGCTGCGCATCGAGGAGAGCCCGTCGGTGCTCCTACGCGGTATGGCCGGCTCGCACCTGCCCATCGCGGTGGCCCACGGCGAGGGCTGCGCCGAGTTCGAATCCGACGCGCACCTGGCCAGGCTGGAGAGGGCCGGCCTGGTGGCCGCGCGCTTCGTGAACCATTACGGCGCAATCGCCAATCGCTACCCGGACAACCCCAACGGCTCACCCGGCGGCATGACCGCGCTGACCACGCCCGACGGTCGCGTCACCATCCTGATGCCGCACCCTGAGCGCATGTTCCGGGCGGTCCAGCATTCCTGGCACCCCGACGACTGGAAGGAAGACGGTCCCTGGATTCGGTTGTTCCGAAATGCGCGGGTCTTCGTGGGCTAGTTTTGATCTATGATGGCGTCCATGCCGGTGATGATCGCATGGATGTTGTGGGCCGCTGCGCAGGCAGCAGCCGGCCCGGTGGCCAAACTGCCCGTTCCGGTCGCCAAGGAAATGCCCGCAGCCGTGGTGGCGCTCAATCGGGTCTTGGGCCTGGAGAGCTGGCCGGCCCAGGGCGTGCCATCGTGCCTTGACCGCGGCGGTCTGGAAGCCACGGCCAAGGACGTGAGCGCGGAAGACACCAAGAAGTGCGCCGACACCGCGCTCGACGACGGGTTTCCCGATCTGGGCAAGTCGTACGTGATCGGCATTCCCATGGCCGGCATCGGCCCGGTCACGGTGTTTGCGATTGGCCTGGGCGGTGCTGAGGGCTGGGGCGCCTATTCCTGCGACGCCACTCGCCCCAAGTGTCCACCCACCAAGCTCGACGGACCATCCAAGCAAGCCAAGCGCCTTGCCGACCGCTACCGCCGCGCCTGCGCCGACAAGGCCACCATTTGGCTTCCTTCTCGCGAGGGTGTGTGCGGGGCAGTCCCGGGCAACAAGCAAGAAACGCCGTAGGTAAGCAGGCTGCAAGAAATGCACCCAGACTTGCGTTTGCTGTCAACACACGCAATCCACCTGAGTCGCTGGTTGCGTGGCATTATGGCGCCATGAATCGCTTCTTCGCCTTTGTTCTGACCGCACTCGCGGCACTACTCTTTCTGACCCCGCCAGCCCGCGCCTCAAGTGCGCTGGAGATGCTCGGTTCGCCCACTGGTGGCAACGCGCTCACGGCCCGTCTCTTCTCCCACAACGCGGGAGCGGCCTACTTCAACCCAGCGCTGTTGCCGGTGGCGACCTTCAAGCTGGAAGCCGGCTTCTTCGGTCTGGTCACGCGAGGCAAGATTCGTCTCAAAGCGCGGCCTGCTGGATCGGATGTGCCGACTGCCGTCTACGACCCGGAACTGTCCTTTGCCGGCCCACGACCAATCGCAACCCAGGACTTGGCCAACCCGCGCAGCAACACCGACGAAAACGACCACGTGCTCTATGCGGTCGTGGGGTTGGTCCGCCCTCTGGCGGGAAAGTACCTGGTCTTCGGCTTCTATAGTCTCCTGCCGATCAATAGCTTCCTCGACGAGAAAGGGTTCTTTGCCGACGAGCGAGAACAGTACTTCTCGAACAAGCTCTACTTTGAACAACTGGGCGACCGTGCGAGCGCGACCAGTTTCGCGTTTTCACTGGGCAGTCAACTCAACGACTGGCTCTCCATTGGTGCCGGCATCGACATCGCGGTTGTCACCAACTCCAACACGGCAGTGTACATGCCAGACGCGGGCGACCAGACCCACGTCTACCTAGACCCGAACATACACACCAACAGCAAATTCAAGCCCTACCTGGGCGTTGCCTATCGGCCCTCGCCGCGTGTCACGCTGACGGCTACGTGCCATCTGGGCACCAGCAACGACACCATCGGCCAGAACCAGGTGCGCGTGCGCAATGACACCAGTCAGTACCCGCCTGGCCTCAACTACATTCCGCAGACCTATGCGCTCACACAGGGCAACGAGCCGGCACGCCTAGGGCTGGGCGCCAGTCTAGCCAGCCGGCGTTTGGTTGAGAGTGGCCGCCCGGCGTGGGAAGTGGGGCTGGTAGCGGTGGGAGAGCGCTGGTCGCAGTACCGAGATCGACACGGCGAATCCCCGGTGGACGCCTGGCACAACACGGTGAGCCTGGTGGCTGGCGGAAACTTTGGTTGGCGCCAGCGTCGCCTCGCGTTTGATCTCGGCTATGTGCCTTCGCCGGTTCCCGATCAGACGGGCCGCACCAACTACGTGGACAACTCACGCATCGTTTCGAGCGCCAGCATCGAATCGCCGGTCAAACTGCTTGGCCGCGAGATTGAGGCGGGCTTCTACCTATTCGGCTCGGTGTTCGTCCCGCGTTCCGTCGACAAGGATCTCAATCGCACCGACGCCAATAAGCTGATCGACGAGTTTCCCGACAGCACCATCAACAATCTTACCCACTTGCCCGATCCGCGTGCGGCCGGCCTACAGACCAACAATCCTGGCTACCCAGGATTTAGCAGCAGCGGCTACATGTTGGGGGCTGGGTTCTCCCTGCGCATCGCGCGCTGAGACTTCCTACGTTCCCGGCAGTCCCAACAGCAAGCTCTCGTTCGCGCGCACCCAATCGCAATCCACGGCCCCGGCGTCTTCTTCGGGCACCTTGACCATGACGAAGCTACTGGCGCATTCGGCCGGATCGGCGCTCGATTTGGACAATTGATAAAGTTTCTTGATGCTGGCCGGGTCAGACTCGACCACCGACTGGTCCGACTCGAAGATCATCCCGCCTTCGATCCGATCCGCAGCCACCGCCAGACCGTGAAGCGTGGTCGTTTGCCTCTGCACGCTCATCAGGCTGCCCGCCAGGAGAGCGCCGGTCAGGTCGACGGTGATCCCAGGGAAGCCGTCGTTGTCAGTGTCGACCACGCGCGGATCGTTGGCATCGGTAGGCAGGGCGTCGTGGGCCGGGTCGGCCAGATTGGCGCCCGCAACCTCGATCGCGGTAGGGAGCGTGAGCTCCCACTGTCCTGAGCCATTGTCAGCAAAGGTTCCGCTGCGCTGGATCGGAAATGCAGTATGCCCCCAGGCCTCGGGAACGACCACCTTGGCCGGGTTGGCGGAGTCGTCGTTCTGGATTCGGTCGCAGTAGTGGCCGGCAACGGTGACGTCGCTCCCGGTCTGGGCGACCTGAACCAGGATCACGCCAATGGACTTGAGGTGGAAGGGATTCGAGTAGGTCGGTGCCGTGACGGTCTGGGCCCCGATGGTCTCGAGCACCCAGGTGCCTGAGAGATCCGTCACCGCCGGCAGCGCAGGCTTGCTGGTGCAGAGCGGAGGCAAAGCCCCGCCCTCAGCATTCTCAGCCCCAGCGTCACCACCTGCCTCTACCGCTGGACCCGCATCACCACCTGCCTGCGCACCCTGAGCCGCATCGCTGCCCGCCCCGCCGCCCGCGTCCGGCGTCGAAGTGGCAGGGCCAGTCGAGCTACCGCCGCAGCCAGCAAGCATCCCGGCCACCAACGCCAGGACCCGAGGTACACTCAAAAATCCAGTTGATTGAGTCATCAACGCGCAAGATATCAGATCGATGGCTCGGAGCCTGTATATTTCACTCATGAGCAGCCGTCCTCCCATCCGCCCCATCCGCTGGCCAGCCAGCGTGCCCTGCATCGCACTGGTCTTGCTGGCCACGGCTATCTTGGCCCCGGGCACGGCTCACGCGGAGGCATTCTCCGACGCTGCCGGCCGCGGAGTACTGAGCGCATTTCTCTTCGCGTTCACGGCGGGCTTCCTCACCTCGCTTACCCCTTGCGTCTACCCGATGATTCCCATCACCATCGGCGTGTTCGGCGGTCGCGGCGGAGTGCCACGCATCCACGCGGTTGCCCTGGCCACGCTGTACGTGGCGGGAATCGCCACCATGTTCGGCACGTTGGGCACCACCTTCGCGCTGCTGGGAAGGGCGTTCGGCACTTTCTTGGCCAACCCCTGGGTGGTGGTGCCTCTTGCGCTCTTCTTCTTCACCATGGCGGCATCCATGTTCGGCGCCTTCGACTTGGCGTTGCCGTCGCGGCTGCAGCAATATTTGGCGCGCGTGGGGGGCCGGGGCTTCCTGGGCGCTTTTCTCATGGGCCTGGTCGGCGGACTCATCGCAGCCCCGTGCACCGGGCCGCCCTTGGCCGGAATTCTCGCCTATGTCGCAACCACGCGCGATGCCTTGCAGGGCTTCTTGCTGCTGGCGACCTACGCGGCCGGAATCGGCGTTCCTTTCTGGGCCATCGCCGGCTTCTCGCTTCACTTGCCAAAATCGGGCGCCTGGATGGACAGTGTGAAGAGTGTCTTCGGGATCGCGCTGGCGGTGGCCGGGCTCTACTACCTAAGGGTCGTGTTTCCGCCGCTGCAGGAGGTGACCTGCCGGTCTCCCGTCTTCTTGGCTGTGGCCGTGGCCGCGATCGGCTTGGGGATTCTGCTGGGCGCCGTGCACCTGTCGTTTCACGCCGTTTGGCGCACCCGCCTGCGCAAGGCCTTCGGGATCGCGCTGACAGTGGCCGGACTGTTCGCCACCATCAATTACATGCTGACCCCCAAAATCGTTTTGACATGGTTGCCCACGGAGGCCGCCGGCTTGGCCCATGCCCGGGTCAGCGGAAAGCCGATCATGATGGATTTCACGGCCGACTGGTGCCTGCCTTGTCGAGAACTGGAAGTCAGCGTGTTTGCCCGGCCCGAGATCGCTGCCCTGCTGAAGGACTTTGTCGTGGTGAAAATCGACCTGACCCGCGAAGATCAGGACGATGCCCTCCCTGCGCTGAAAGCCCGATACAGTGTCTCCACCTTGCCAGCGGTGCGGTTGCTCGCACCTGGCGGTCAGATCGTGGGCCGCATCGACAGCCTGGTTCCCTGGCCTGTCGCAAGAAGCGCGCTGATCGAAGCGGCGAGAGCAGCGGAGCGCAGGTAGCGAGGCCGCGGCTTACGGCGTCTCGCTTCTCGCTAGAAATCCAGCCCGCCGGAAGGAATCGAACAGGTATTGACCCACGTCCCCCCCCAAAAGATCTGGGTCTGGGTGTCGGTGCCGGCGCTCACATCGATCACGTTGTAGCCAGCTGTCTTGGGCGCGGGTATCGGACCCGCCGAACAAGCCAAGGGGCCACCATTGATCGTGATTGACCGGCCACCTAGATTTGCGCAACCCCAATTCGTAATGGTATCGCAACTGACGTAGCAGATTCCGTTGAGGTTGCCTATCGCTGGCGGGTGGCCGGCGTTCACCGCCGCATTGCCCGACCACACGGTACAACTGCGCGGCATTGTCGACGAGACCCCCGAGTTCGCCGAGCTACACACCCCATTGGGGGCGTTGCGGGCGGCCACCTCGTAATAGTAGGTCGTCCCGTTGGTCACGCCTGCGCCCGAGTCGACGTAGGGGCTGGCAGTCACTGTGCCAAGCGACGTGAACGTTCCCGTGGCGGAACTTGAACGCTTGACCTGATACGACGTGGGGCCTTTGGTCGAGGCAGTCCACGACACCGTCACCCGCGATATCCCAGCCGTGGCCGTGACCCCAGTAGGAACCGTGGGCGAATTGCAGGACACAGCAGACGCAGCGCCGGAGTTGACCGACGCACAGGTGCCACTCGCATTACTGGCACTCACCACATAGTAGTACGTCGTGCCGGCAGTCAGGCCTGTCCCAGGGTCCGCAAAGGTCGTGGGCGTCTGATTGGTGGCCACCACGGTGAACGGTCCAGTCGCGTTCGTCCCATGCGAGACGGTGTACCCCGTGGGCGTGGGACCAGTAGTCGCGGGAGCCCACGACACGTTGATGTTGCCATTGCTGTTATCTGCGACTGCCGCCACGTTGATCGGCACCAGCGGGGGCGTGCAGACCGGCTTGGCAGTAACCTCGGCCGAATTGGGCGAGGTGCAAGTTCCGTTGCTGACAGTGACCACGTAATAATAGCTTGTCCCGTTGTTGACGACCGTGTCTATGGTACCCGCCGGGTTCGGGTTGGGAATGACTGTGCCATAGGGACCGCCGGCGGTTGTGCCGCGTGAGACGACATACGACAGCGAGCCCGCGTCCGAAATGTTCCACGTAATCGTCACCTGCTGGTTGCCGGCCGTGGCGAGCACGCCCGTCGCCGCAGTCAGGGCACAGACCTGGTTCGGTGTGGCGGGAACCGTAGCCGATGGAGCCGAAAGGCAATTGCCGTTGCTGGCGCTGACCACGTAGTAATACGTCGTCCCGTTGACCAGCGCCGAGTCGGCCAGGGTAGTCCCTGTGGCAACCGGGATGTCGGTGTGGGCATCGGCGCCGGCTGTTGTGCGCGTGACGGTATACGACTTCACAGTTCCCGTCGCGGGGGCGGTCCAGGAAAGCGTGACCTTGCTGTCGCTCGGGGTTGCGAGCAAATTGGTTGGGGCCGACGGCGGCGTACACACCGGCGTGGCAGAGGACTCGGGCGAGGGGGCGGAGAGGCAGAACCCATTGTTGGACTTCACGACGTAGAAGTAGGTCGTCCCGTCGGTCAGACCGGTGTTTGTGAAACCCGTGCTGGTTGGCGAGCCGACAACCGTGTACGGACCGCCAGTCGTCGTACCGCGCAGTACCTGATACGAACTCGCGCCGCCCGTCGAGGCAGGCCACGACAGCATGACCTGGCCATCTCCTGGCGTGGCCGTGGGTTTGCCTGGCACGGAAGGTGGTGTACAGGCTGGCAGGGCAGACACTACGGCCGAATCGACTGAAAGGCACTGGCCGTTGTTGGCTTCGACCACGTAGTAGTAGGTGGTCCCGTTGATGACCGTGGCATCGGTAAAGCTGGGGGTGCTTGACGTAAACACCGTGTCGAAGCCAGAAGTTGAACTCAGGCTGCGCTTGATTCGGTAGGAGACGGCACCCGTGGTCGCGTCCCATGACAACGCCACCGACGCGTTGTTGGGCTTGGCTGTCAGGTTGGCCGGCGCAGCCGTCGGCGTGCAGTTCGGCGCTCCAGAAACCTCTACCGAGTCGAGGGAACTGCACTTTCCATTGCTGGCTGTAACCACGTAGTAGTACGTCGTCCCGTCCGAAACGTTTATGTCGTCGTAGCTGCAAATCGTTGTACAGGTGGTGACAGGGGGCGCCGACGTGTAGCCCGTCCCAGCCGTTTCGCTGCGCCCGACACTGTATGACGTGGCGCCAGTCGAGGGTGGCCAGGTCAGATCGACCTGGGCGTTGCCCGAGGCGGCGGCCACAACGGGCACGGCCGGCGGTATGCAAGGATTGACTGCCGTGACAGAGGCTGGGACAGAGTTGTCTGACTCGCAGCTCGCGACGGTGTTGATGGAAGACACGACGTAGTAATAGGTCGAGCCGCCGGCGAGGCCGGAATCGGTATAGGGAGAGGTGGTGGTCGTGGGTGGCGTGCCCAATATCGTGTAGCCAGCCGTGGGTGTGGCGCTCCGCTTGACGTTGTACCCAGTGGGCGCGCCCCCAGCCGGAGCCGTCCACGAAATGCTGGCAGTGCCTGCGACGGTCCCCAGCGCCGCCTTTGCGGCCGTGGGTGCGGCTGGGCGTGCGTATATGACGTCGGCTGGACAGGACACGCTTGTGCCCGTGCAAACCTCGGCCAGATCGCATTGGTTTCCGTCAGTGGACGGACGGCAGGTGCTTCCTGGCGGAACCATGCCGTCGGCAGGACAGGCGGGGTCGGTTCCCGAACAGCTCTCGGCCACGTCGCACGCGCCCGCGGCCTTGCGACAGAGGGTGCCCGCGGTCATCACCGCATCGACTGGACAATCGGGGCTGGAACCGGTGCAACTCTCGGCAATATCGCAGTCACCTGCGGCCTGGCGACACACCGTCGTCGTTGGCGCGTACTGGTCGGCCGGGCAGTCCGCGTGGATGCCATCGCAAACTTCAGCCACATCACACAGACCAACGGCAGCTCGGCAAACAACGCCGGCCTTGACCGGTCCGCTCGCGCCCCAGCAAGGACCGACTTGTTGATCGCCCGTAACGTCGCGAGCAACCTCTTGGGCCGCATCCTGGAAGACGGCTAGCGGCACGTCCAACGCGCGGTCACGTGCGCCATCCGACGTTCCAACCTCCGAGCCAAGAGAGGCCGGTGCATCCGTGACGCCATCTTGATCCAAGTCACCGTTTTCGTCGGCGTCTCGGGTGGCATTGGCGGCGTCCCATCCGCCCACCGTGCAGCCACTGTCGGGCTGCTCGCACTTGGCGATTCTGCTGGGCTTGTCCACGTTGACGCAAGCTACCATCCACACCAGGGAAACGGCCCAAGCGAGGGCAACGTGGCTGCGCATCATAAGTCGTTACTCCTAGCGAAGTTAGTGATGTCTGAACGTGGCTCGGCTCATATTGTGGGCAGGGCAACGCAACCAGCACAAGAATTTTCTTTTGCTGCCCCCGAGGAGGAAATGTGTCCGACAGCCCATCGGACGACCGCCGATCACCGCCCCAGGCAGCGCCTTACGGAGCGCAGTTACTGGTCGGGTTGGGGTTCCACCAGAATACTACATCCCACGTGTGGGCAGCGGTCGAAGCCGCGATGTTGAAGGTGTAGGCGCCGTTTCTTGAGGCCGGAAGAGCAACTCCACATGATTGTGTCACCGATTGGCCATTGACCTGCATTGCGCGATCCGCTGGGCCGAAATTGCTGCACGACCAGGTAAAGGGCTGTACCCCGTCGCATGTAACGAAACAGTCGGCGGTAGCCTTCAAGGTTACTGAAATGACAGAGCCGTCCAACACCGCCTGACAAGAGCGTGGCGTGGCTGAGCCCTGCACGGATTGCCCGGAGACGCACGCATTGCCGGCACCATTGCGTGCGGTCACTACATAGTAGTAGGTCGTGTCGTTGGTGACGACGGTATCGGTGTAGGTGCTGCCGGTGGCGACACCGGCGGCCGGGACGATTGATGTGTAGGGGCCGCCGCTGACAGTGGCACGTCGGACATCGTACGAGCTGGCTCCAGTGGAGGCGGTCCAGTTGAGCACCACTTGCCCGACCCCGCGAGTCGCAGTCAGACTGACGGGCGCCACCGGGGTGGAGCAAGACATGGCCGAGATGGCCGGTGTGGAGTTGGCTGAGACACAGGTGCCACTCGCGTTGCTGGCGCTGATTTCGTAGTAGAAGGTCGCTCCGGGACTCAGATTCGTCGACGTGGCCACATCCGTGAACTTGGTGGGGGTCTGGTTGGTGCTCATTGCGGCGAACTGCCCCGTCGCGCTTGTTGCGCGCGAGACGGTGTACCCCGTGGGCGTGGGACCAGTAGTCGCGGGAGCCCACGACACGTTGATGTTGCCATTGCTGTTATCTGCGACTGCCGCCACGTTGATCGGCACCAGCGGGGGCGTGCAGACCGGCTTGGCAGTAACCTCGGCCGAATTGGGCGAGGTGCAAGTTCCGTTGCTGACAGTGACCACGTAATAATAGCTTGTCCCGTTGTTGACGACCGTGTCTATGGTACCCGCCGGGTTCGGGTTGGGAATGACTGTGCCATAGGGACCGCCGGCGGTTGTGCCGCGTGAGACGACATACGACAGCGAGCCCGCGTCCGAAATGTTCCACGTAATCGTCACCTGCTGGTTGCCGGCCGTGGCGAGCACGCCCGTCGCCGCAGTCAGGGCACAGACCTGGTTCGGTGTGGCGGGAACCGTAGCCGATGGAGCCGAAAGGCAATTGCCGTTGCTGGCGCTGACCACGTAGTAATACGTCGTCCCGTTGACCAGCGCCGAGTCGGCCAGGGTAGTCCCTGTGGCAACCGGGATGTCGGTGTGGGCATCGGCGCCGGCTGTTGTGCGCGTGACGGTATACGACTTCACAGTTCCCGTCGCGGGGGCGGTCCAGGAAAGCGTGACCTTGCTGTCGCTCGGGGTTGCGAGCAAATTGGTTGGGGCCGACGGCGGCGTACACACCGGCGTGGCAGAGGACTCGGGCGAGGGGGCGGAGAGGCAGAACCCATTGTTGGACTTCACGACGTAGAAGTAGGTCGTCCCGTCGGTCAGACCGGTGTTTGTGAAACCCGTGCTGGTTGGCGAGCCGACAACCGTGTACGGACCGCCAGTCGTCGTACCGCGCAGTACCTGATACGAACTCGCGCCGCCCGTCGAGGCAGGCCACGACAGCATGACCTGGCCATCTCCTGGCGTGGCCGTGGGTTTGCCTGGCACGGAAGGTGGTGTACAGGCTGGCAGGGCAGACACTACGGCCGAATCGACTGAAAGGCACTGGCCGTTGTTGGCTTCGACCACGTAGTAGTAGGTGGTCCCGTTGATGACCGTGGCATCGGTAAAGCTGGGGGTGCTTGACGTAAACACCGTGTCGAAGCCAGAAGTTGAACTCAGGCTGCGCTTGATTCGGTAGGAGACGGCACCCGTGGTCGCGTCCCATGACAACGCCACCGACGCGTTGTTGGGCTTGGCTGTCAGGTTGGCCGGCGCAGCCGTCGGCGTGCAGTTCGGCGCTCCAGAAACCTCTACCGAGTCGAGGGAACTGCACTTTCCATTGCTGGCTGTAACCACGTAGTAGTACGTCGTCCCGTCCGAAACGTTTATGTCGTCGTAGCTGCAAATCGTTGTACAGGTGGTGACAGGGGGCGCCGACGTGTAGCCCGTCCCAGCCGTTTCGCTGCGCCCGACACTGTATGACGTGGCGCCAGTCGAGGGTGGCCAGGTCAGATCGACCTGGGCGTTGCCCGAGGCGGCGGCCACAACGGGCACGGCCGGCGGTATGCAAGGATTGACTGCCGTGACAGAGGCTGGGACAGAGTTGTCTGACTCGCAGCTCGCGACGGTGTTGATGGAAGACACGACGTAGTAATAGGTCGAGCCGCCGGCGAGGCCGGAATCGGTATAGGGAGAGGTGGTGGTCGTGGGTGGCGTGCCCAATATCGTGTAGCCAGCCGTGGGTGTGGCGCTCCGCTTGACGTTGTACCCAGTGGGCGCGCCCCCAGCCGGAGCCGTCCACGAAATGCTGGCAGTGCCTGCGACGGTCCCCAGCGCCGCCTTTGCGGCCGTGGGTGCGGCTGGGCGTGCGTATATGACGTCGGCTGGACAGGACACGCTTGTGCCCGTGCAAACCTCGGCCAGATCGCATTGGTTTCCGTCAGTGGACGGACGGCAGGTGCTTCCTGGCGGAACCATGCCGTCGGCAGGACAGGCGGGGTCGGTTCCCGAACAGCTCTCGGCCACGTCGCACGCGCCCGCGGCCTTGCGACAGAGGGTGCCCGCGGTCATCACCGCATCGACTGGACAATCGGGGCTGGAACCGGTGCAACTCTCGGCAATATCGCAGTCACCTGCGGCCTGGCGACACACCGTCGTCGTTGGCGCGTACTGGTCGGCCGGGCAGTCCGCGTGGATGCCATCGCAAACTTCAGCCACATCACACAGACCAACGGCAGCTCGGCAAACAACGCCGGCCTTGACCGGTCCGCTCGCGCCCCAGCAAGGACCGACTTGTTGATCGCCCGTAACGTCGCGAGCAACCTCTTGGGCCGCATCCTGGAAGACGGCTAGCGGCACGTCCAACGCGCGGTCACGTGCGCCATCCGACGTTCCAACCTCCGAGCCAAGAGAGGCCGGCGCATCGGTGACGCCATCTTGATCCAAGTCACCGTTTTCGTCGGCGTCTCGGGTGGCATTCGCGGCGTCCCATCCGCCCACCATGCAGCCACTGTCGGGCTGCTCGCACTTGGCGATTCTGCTGGGCTTGTCCACGTTGACGCAAGCTACCATCCACACCAGAAAAACCGTCCAAGCGAGGGTCACATGGCTGCGCATTGTGAGTCGTTGCTCCCAGCGAAGTTAGTGATGTCTGAACGTGGCTCGGCTCATATTGTGGGCAGGCTCACGCAATCAACACAAGAATTTTCTTCACTGGCATCCGAGGCAGAGCCGGGCTTGACCGCCGGTGGGCGACCGCAGGTCACCCCTGCGCTTCCGCCAGGCTGGCGGTTTCCCCGTGAATCGCTCGCCTACGGATCTCTCGCGCCCGTTCGCGCAAATCATCCGCGTTTGCCGCCCTCCCCGTCCGCTCCTCGTATTCCGCATAGGCAGAAAAGGCCCGGCCCAGCTCCAGCTCCGCGCGTGATTCCCCGAGAACCTCCACGGCCCGATCAAAAACCTCGCGCGGACCGCCGCGTTCTGACTCGCCAGGCGCTCCACGAGAGAGAGCGGTGCCCAACACCCGCAGGGCTGCGCCCACCAGCGGCCCTGCTCCCAATTTCTCACCCTCGGCTGCGGCCCGGCTGGCGTGCTCGCGCGCGCCCATGTGGTCCTCGCGGACCAGGCAGATCTCGGCGAGCCCTCGGTCGGCCTCAGCGCAAAGTCGCCGCGCCCCGAACTTGCGTGCGATGTCCCGCGCCGCTTTCAGCTCAGCCTCGGCCTCGGCTACCTGGCCCAACGCCAGATGGCACTCGCCGATTTGCAGGGCCACATGGCACTCATTCAAACACTCGCCCATTTCGCGAGCCACGGCGCGCGCCTGCTCCAGCAGGTTCTGCGCCAGCCCCGGATGCCCTGCCTCGCGCGCCAGGCTTCCCAGGTCGAGCAACGAAAAGACGACGCCATGGGGGTCGCGCGTGGTCTTGCTGATGAGAAGCGCCTCCTGGAAGCTCTGTTGCGCCCGGCCCAGCTCGCCGACATGCGCCTCGACCAGCCCCATCCACGACAGCGTCAACGCCTTGCCGCGCTGATCGTGAAGTTCCTCGCGAATGGCCAGCGCAGCTTGGTGGCAACGGATGGCCTCATCCGGTCTTCCAATGAGGTAGTTGACCCGGCCGATGTCGTCCAGGCTGGCCGCCACGCCGGGCCGGTCGCCCGCCAGATCGAAAAGCAGGTGCGCCATGTCCAGGTGCTGCAGCGCCAGCCTATAGTCGCCCAGCGAGCGATGGATGCGTCCGATCCGCGAATGCGCCGCCCCGCCTTTGGCCGGCAGATCCAGCCGCCACGCCACCCTGAGCATCTCGGCGAAGTGGGCCAGCGCCTCGCGGCTGCGACCCAGCCGCGCCGCCGCGTCGCCTAGTTTGTGGCAGGCGTCGATCTTGAGCATGGCATCGTCCGCTGCCAGCAGGCGCACGCCCTGCAGATACAAGGCCCGCGCGCGCTCGTAGCGCCGACGCTGGCCCGCCAAATCCCCGGCTGCCAAGTAGGCCAGCGCGGCCCTGCGGTCATCGCCACCCTCGGCATAGAGCGCCGCCACGTACTCGTGCTGCTCGCTCGACGGCGAGGCGCCCAACCTGGCTTCGATCCACTGAGCCGCGAAGCGCCGGCGCTCGGCCAAGGTCCGAGGGTCGACCGTGGCTTCCACCAGAGTGCGTACCGCCGGCTCGGCCAAGGCCCACGCGGCCTCGCCGCAATCCAGGATCTTATCGAGGGCTTGCTGGAGGAAGCCTCGTTCCTGCAACGACAGCGCCAGCCGCTTGGTCTGTTCTATGGACGGATCCGGAGCGAACACGATGGTCGGATCCCAGGGATCGGCACCGATGCGTCCCAATGCCACCACGCCTCCGGCCCAGAACACCGGCCCCATGGCCACCGCACGCCCAAGCAGCTCTCGCTCGGCAGGCGACAGCGTGGCCACGCGCGCCTGGGCTGCCGCTTCAGGTCCGAGCGCGAGGGGCTCCTGGTCGGCGCGCTCCGTGTCGAACAGCCACGAGCTCGCCGTGGCCGCGACCAGAATGCCGTGCTCATGATACACGCCGAGTAGTTGCTCGAGTAGGAAGGGATTGCCGCCGGACTCGATGGCTGCCCGCTCCGCCAACCCGGAAGCCAGCTCCTGTGCGCCGAGCGCGCCCTTGATGAACACGTCCATCTCAAGCGGCCCCAGCGGCTTCAAGTCGACGCGCGCGTGGCTGCCTTCTTGCTTCATCCATTCGGGCCTACGCACGAACAGCTCAGGCCGAGCCGTGGCCACGACGACCATGGCCGCTTCACCCAGCTCGGCAGACAAACATTGCAGCACATCCAGTGATTCATCGTCAGCCAAGTGGACGTCGTCCACCACCAAGGCCAGGGGATGTTTGCGCGCATCCTCTTCCAAGAATCGTCCCAGAACGGCGCGAGCCATGTCGAGTTGCCGCTCGGGACGCATGGCCAGCGACTGGGCGAGCGGGCTTTCTGGCATCTCGAAACCCAAAAACTGGCCCAGCAGGCCAGCGACTTCGGACACGCGGCGATCCCCGAAAACAACCTGCAAGTCGGCGCGAAATGCGGCCTGAGCTGTCACCGCGTCCATCTCCGCCGTGATTCCAAATCGCTTGCGCAGCAAGGCAGAGAGCATCATGAACGGTGTCGCCTGGCTGTCTGTGGACGGCTTGCCGCTGGCAAGAAAGACGCGAAATTCCCCGGCTTCTTGCACTTGCTTGACCCATTCCTCGACAAGCCTCGTCTTTCCCAACCCGTTTTCGCCGATCACCGTTACGAACTGCGGCGCATCGAAGCGTATGGCTCGCCCAAGGGCAGCATCGAGCATACGGCGCTCCTCCACGCGGCCCACGAAACCCCGAACCAGAAAATCCCGCTTCTTGCCCTCTTGCTCAAGGTCCATCACACCTTGATAAAGCGTCTGGCCAGGAACGCAAAAAATCGAGTTATCCGCGAATCGCCGCGGGACACGTCTACATCGCGATAATGACTACGCCCCGCTTGGTCCCGGAATCGTGCCCCTCGTCGTCGCCCGCGTCGCTTCCCGGCCTGTCATCGGACTT
>Ga0265316_10000044_pt1 | contig 130544 bp, 101 predicted proteins | sample 4522metaG_FD_202092 | JGI IMG/M metagenome (GOLD analysis project Ga0265316, IMG submission 202092) | Rhizosphere microbial communities from Carex aquatilis grown in University of Washington, Seatle, WA, United States - 4-5-22 metaG | ecosystem: Host-associated > Plants > Roots > Rhizosphere... | reverse complement strand
GGTGCGAATCCTCTCACGACGGCGTGGTTGTGTCTTGCTATGATTCGCCCACAAGATGGATCTCATCGATGATCCAAGTTCGACTTCTCCGACACAACCGGAGTCATTCATGCGACGTGCACGCAAGAGCCTTGTCTTTCTGGGGGCCTCGGCCCTCGCCCTGTTTCTCACCATTCAGCTCCGCGGCGATGACATACGGCTGGCCACCAATGTCTCTCTGTCCGCTCCGGTTCGGGCCGGGAATTCGACCTACGACCTCGCGCAGGCCCAGATCTTCACCAAGACGCTGTACTACGTAAACAACCAGTACTTCGACAAGACCCGGCTCGATCCGCGGCGCATGCTGGTGGGCGCGCTGGACTTCTTGCAGCGGGACGTGCCGGAAATTCTGGTCGACCGATTTCCCGAGCAGGACCCCAAGCAGGTCACGGTGCGAGTCAACGGCGAGCAGAAGACATTTCCCGTCGAGCGGGTGGACTCGCCCTGGACCCTGCGCAGCACCTTGCAGGACATCTTTCGTTTCATCCAGCCGCGCTTGCAACCTGTGGCCGCCAAAGATGCGGCCCGCCACCTGGTCGAGATCGAGATGACCGCCACCAATGGCATGCTCTACACATTGGATCCGCACTCGGTCCTGCTCGACGTGGACAGCTACAAGGACATGCGCACTACCACCCAGGGCAAGTTCGGCGGGCTGGGCATTGTCATCGAGATGGACCGCAAGGGGCGCATCCTAGTCAAGAAGCCCATGCCGGACACCCCGGCCATGCGCGCCGGGCTGCGGGCCAAAGACCACATCGTTCGCATCAACAGCGAGTCCACCATCAACATGACGCTGCAAGAGGCGGTGGATCGGCTGCGCGGCGAGGTGGGTGCACCAGTCGACGTGTACATCGAGCGGGCCAGCGCGCCGGCGGCCAAGAAGTTCACCATTGTCCGCGACTTCATCCACCCGCCGGCCATCGACCCGGCGCCGCGCGTGCTGACGGTTCCGGCGTCGGCTGGGCAGCCCGCTGCCAAGATTGGCTACTTCCGCGTGATCAGCTTCTCGGCCAACACCGAGAGCGACCTCAACCGGGCGCTGGCCATGTTTGAGCGGGAGAAGGTCAAGGGCATCATTATGGATTTGCGGGGCAATCCTGGTGGGCTGTACGACCAGGCCCAGAAGGTGGCCGACGCCTTCATCGAGTCAGGGGTTCTCGTGTCCATGGTCGGCGTGGGCGGGGCACAGCGCAAGGACGAGCACGCCACTCGCAACGGCGACACCAAGGTCCCGCTGGCGGTTCTGGTCAGCCAGAACTCGGCCAGCGCCTCTGAGATCGTGGCCGGCGCCATCAAGAACCTCGACCGCGGCGTGATTATTGGCGAGACCACCTTCGGCAAGGGCTCGGTGCAAATGCTGTTCGACATCCCGTCGCCCGTGCCTTTCGGCGACAAGCCCGAGGACGACAAGCTGGGACTCAAGCTGACGACGGCGCAGTACCTGACCCCCGGGGATATCTCCATCCAGGGCGTGGGCGTGACGCCCGATGTGGAGCTGGTGCGCATGCGGGTAGAAAAAAAGAACGATGAAGCGTGGATCAATCTGCAAAGTTCCACGCGACGGCGACAGGAATCGGACTACGAGTGGCACCTGGTGAGCCCGAGTGTGCGCAAGGGCACCAAGCCCGAGGAGATCGTCTCGTACCTCTATGTGCCCTCAGCCGCTGAATTGCGACGCAAGGTGGATCCGGACGAGATCGAGGTCGATTCGCCCGACGACGAAGAAAACGACAGCGCAGAACCCGAAGAGGATCGCATCGATTTCCCCATCACGCTGGCCCGCGACCTGCTCGCCCAGGCGCGCACCACGCGGCGGCTGGACCTGGTGAGCGCGAGCAAGGCCCTCCTCGACAAGGTTCGCGCCGACGAGGACAAGCACCTTTCGGCCGCTCTGGAGAAGCTGGGCGTGGACTGGAACGCCGGCCCGGGCAACCAGGGGCCAGGCGAGATCCAGGTCACGCTGGCAGCGGCCACGGGCGAGGCCCAGGTGAAGGCGGGCAACACCATCAAGATCCGGGGCACCGTGAAGAACGTGGGCACCACCACCGTCTACCGGGTGCGCGCGGTACTGAAGAGCGACAACCCGCTCTTCGACGAAAACGAAATGGTCTTTGGCAGAATCGCCCCGGGCGGCAGCAAGACCTACGACCTGACCGTGAGAGCCCCCAAGAGCAGCCTCACCCGTACCGATGTGATTCAGGCCGACATGTCGGGGCAGGGGACGCTCACCGCCAACAGCCCCGAGATGACTCTGCATATCGAGGGCAAGGCGCACCCGCTCTTCGCGTACAGCTACCAGACTATCGACGATGTGGTCGGGAATCGCGACGGCCAGGTGCAACGGGGTGAGCGCGTGCGCACCCTGGTGAAGGTGAAGAACATTGGACAGGGCACGGCCTTGCGGACCGAGGCCATCTTGCGCAACGGTTCCGGGCAGGAAGGGATTTTGATCAGCGCCGGTCGCTTCGAAACCAAGGATCTGGCGCCAGGAGCCAGCCGCACCTTCACCTTCGTCTACGAGGTCGGGTCGGATTTTCGCGGGGACGAGTACCAGCTTGATCTGGTGGTGGCCGACACCGTTCTCGGGGAATCGGTGAGCGACAAGATCAAGGTCAAGCTGGCGCCGGCTGGCCCCGCCCCTGCGCCTGAGGACCAGCCCGTGACCATCACGCGTTCCGAGGCGGCTTTGCGCGAAGCCCCCGCCGACCAGGCGCTGGTCGTGGGTCATGCCCCGAAGGGAACTGTGTGGAAGAGCACCGGCCGCATCGGTGCCTATCAACGGGTGGAGATCGAGAGCGGCCGGCCAGCCTTCGTGGCCAGCGCGGATGTCGCGCCGGGCGGTGTCGTGCACGGCAGCTTCGTCCCCGAGTGGCAGGTGACCCCGCCGGTCCTGACTGTGAATGCGCCCCCGGTGGTGCCAGGCAACACCGTGCACATCAAGGCGACAGCCTCGGACGACAGCCAGGTCAAGGACGTCTACATCCGCGTGTGGAACCGCGACTCCAAGCTGCCACCCAAGAAGGTCTTCTACTTGCCCAACAAGGGCGACAAGACCCATGTGGCCTTCGAGACCGATGTGCCGCTGTGGCCAGGCAGCAACCTGGTCCAGGTCTTCGCCCGCGAGACCAACGAGATCCAGTCGGTGCAGACCGTGGTGGTGCTCGACCGGGGCGCACCCGCCGTGGTGCAAAAGACCGGCCATCCCGCGGCTCAACCCGCGAAGTGAAAGGCGGATGGTGGGATCTTCCGGACGGCGATGCGTCGCTGTCTCGATGAACTCGCACCCTTGATTGCCTGTATAACGACGCCGTGGAAATCGCCGAAATGTCCGAGACCCCACACGAACTTTCACCTTGCGCGCGCTTGGCAGAAGCCCTGACCCGCGGACTCAACCCAAGTCAGGTCGAGGCGGTGACTTATCCCTCGGAGCCGCTGCTGGTGATCGCCGGCGCCGGCTCGGGCAAGACCCGCGTGATCACATGCCGGCTGGCTCGTTTTCTGGCTGACGGGGCCGACCCGCATCGCGTGCTGGCCGTGACCTTCACCAACAAGGCTGCGCGCGAGATGAAAGAACGCGTGGCGCGCCTGCTCGGCCGCGAGGGCAGCAGCCTGCCGGGCATGTGGCTGGGCACCTTCCACGGCCTGTCGGCGCGGCTTCTGCGCCTGTACGGGGAGGCGGTGGGCATTCGCAAGGATTTCGTGATCTACGACGCCGACGATCAGCGCCGCCTCATCGCTCGCGTGCTCAAAGATCTGAACATTTCCGAGAAGACCTTCCCCGTGCGGCTGGTGGTGGCCATCATCGATCGCTCCCAGAATCAGGGGATCAGCGCGGCCAACTTCGCGGTGGCAAGCCCCCTGGACGAGGTCCTCGCCAAGGCCTACCGCAGCTACGAGGAGCGATTGGCCGCGGCCAACGCGGTGGACTTCGGCGGTCTTCTGCTCTGGGCCTTGCGTCTGGGCAGCGCCGAGAGTGCGGCGGCACCTGCGCTGGCGGAGCGTTTCGATCACGTTCTGGTCGACGAGTTCCAGGACACCAACAGCGTGCAGTATCGCCTGGTGCGCTTCCTCTCGCACGGCACACGCAGCATCACGGTGGTGGGTGACGAGGATCAGTCCATCTACGGCTGGCGAGGGGCCGACATCCGCAACATCCTCGACTTCGAGCGCGATCATCCCGGGGCCGGCGTCATCAAGCTGGAGCAGAACTACCGCTCGACGGGAAACATTTTGCGCGCGGCCAATGCCGTGATTGCGCCCAACACCGAGCGTCGGCCCAAGCGGCTCTTCACCGAGGCGAGCGCCGGAGATCCCGTCGTGGTGTTCGAGGGCGAGACGGAACGCGAGGAAGCCGAGTACGTGGCCTCGACCGTGCAAGCCGGGCTGGACCAAGGAGCGGCACCGCGGGATTTCGCGGTTTTCTACCGGACCAATGGACAGTCGCGCGTGCTGGAAGAAGCCCTGCGCACGCACAACCTGCCCTACGTGGTGGTGGGGGGCACGCGTTTCTATGACCGCGCCGAAATCAAAGACCTGATCGCGTACCTGCGCGTCCTGCAGAATCCCGACGATGCCGTGGGCCTGGCCCGCATCATCAATGTGCCGACGCGCGGGATTGGCAACACCACGGTGGATCGCCTGTCGGCCCTGGCACTCGACCGAGGAATCGGGCTGCACGCAGCCCTGGAGATCGCTGCTGTCGAGCACGATGTCTTGGGCCAGGGGCCGCGCCACAAGGTGGCGGCCTTTTGCGAGCTTCTCACATCTCTGCGCGCGGCCAAGGAGTCGCTGACGCCCGCGGAACTCGCAGAGAAGGTTCTGGAAGACTCGGGCTATCGCGATCAGCTGGCGGCGGAAAACACCATCGAGGCCGAAGGCCGCCTGGAGAACTTGATGGAGTTGGTGGGGCAGATGCGCGAGTACGAGCGTGAGGCCGAGGAGCCCAGCCTGGCTGACTTCCTGGAACGAATCACCCTGGCTTCCGACGTGGACAGCTACGATCCCGAGAAGGGTGCGGTCGCCTTGATGACCGTGCACACGGCCAAGGGCCTGGAGTTTCCCGAGGTGCTGGTGGTCGGCCTGGAGGAGGGCGTGTTCCCCCACCAGCGCAGCATCGACGACGACACCGCCGTCCAGGAAGAACGCCGCCTGTGCTATGTGGCGTTCACGCGCGCGATGAAGCGTCTGCACCTGTGTCGCGTGCGCTGGCGCCGGCTGTCGGGCCAGCAACTGGGCGGCGTGCCTAGCCGTTTCTTGGGCGATCTCCCGGCCGAGGTGATCGACCATGTGATCACAGCGCGGCCGGCGTACCACGACGAAAAGACCCAGGGGGCTGGCCCCTGGCAGGGTCGCTGGAACCGAGGCGAGCCGACCGGGCTGGCGCGTGGCCGGGGTCCTGCCCGTCCGGCGCCCGCGGCCCAGTCGGGAACCATCACCCGGCACTACGACCCCGGCATGGCGCGCGGAGAAGAGGGCGAGCTGGGCCTGCGCGTGGGAGGCAAGTTGAAACACGCGAAATTCGGAGTGGGCGAGGTGCGCGCCTGGCAGTCGGTGGGCGACGATTTCAAGGTGACGGTCCGCTTTGCCAGCGTGGGCGTGAAGACCGTCATGGCGAAATTTCTGCAAAGACTTTGATCTCGGTGACCCTATGGCATCAGCGAAACTTGAGACGAACCGGCAGATGGCCGAGGCGGCTTTCATGTGCGATTTCGTGCGCGTGCGCGAATTGCTGGCCGCAGGCGCCGACCCCAACGTGCGCGACGACGAGGGCCGCGCGCCCTTGCACCAGGCGGTGCTGGGCAACAGCGTGGGTCTGGTGGGGCTGCTCTTGGAGGCAAGGGCGAATGTGAACGCGGCTGACCAGCATGGTTGGACGCCACTCCACTTCGCCGCCCAGGAATACCTGCCTGAGGTCGCGCGTATCTTGCTGGGCAAAGGCGCCGACCCCAACGCCCGCGACGACGAGGGCTGCTCGGTTCTGTGGCGCGCGGTTTTTTCAGCGGCCGGCCGCTTCGACCTGGTTCATCTTCTGAGCAAGAGCGGCGCCCGCGACGATCTGGCGAATCTCGAGGGTGTGACGCCGCGGGCGTTGGCGGAACGGCTGGGCTTCACGGTCTTCACCGCGAGCTGAACTCAGCCTCCTGTGCCATCACCGGCATTGCGACAGCAGCACGGTCAAATTTTCATCCCAGTCCGCCAAGGCGAGGTCCGAAACGCCGTCGCCATTGAGATCCGCCGTTGCCAGGGCTTCAGGGAATGTGCCCGTGTCGTAGGTCACTTGGGGACGGAACGTGCCATCTCCGGTATTGAGAAACACACTGATGGTGCCGTCATTGTCGTTGCCCACCGCGAGATCCGGGACTCCATCGCCATTGAAGTCGCCGATGCGAACCGCCTGCGCGTAGTCGCCCGCGGCATAGGTCACCTGCGGTTGGAACGTGCCGTCCCCGGCGTTGAGCAACACGCTCACGGTTTCGTCGGTCGAGTTCGCCACCGCGAGATCGGGAAAGCCATCGCGATTGAGGTCGCCAGCAGCGATGGAAACAGGGGAAAAACTGCCCGCTGTGTAGGTCACGGGCGTAGCCAAGGTGCCGTCCCCGCGATTGAGCAAGACGCTCGCGACGTCGCCGGGCCAGTCGTTCGCCACCGCTACGTCGACAAAGCCATCGCCATTGAAGTCCGCCACGGCGAGTGCGGAGGGACCGCTGGTCGCCGCGTAGAGCACTTGCGGCCGGAACGTGCCGTCGCCGGTATTGAGCAACACGCTGACAGAGCCGTAGCCATCGAAGTTGGCGACCACAATATCGGGGAAACCGTCGCGATTGAAGTCTCCCACCGCGATGGCTTGCGAGTGGCTACCGACGGTGTAGGTCGCCTGCGGCAGGAATGTGCCGTCGCCGGCATTGAGCAACACGCTCACGCTGCTGGACGAATTGCAGTTGACCACCGCAATGTCGAGCGCTCCATCGCCATTGAAATCGCCCACGGCAATGAAATCGCCCCCCGGAGCGTACACGGCGGTCTGGCCAACGGTGTAGGTCACCTGCGGCAGGAATGTGCCGTCGCCGGCATTGAGTAGCACGCCTATTGTGTTGCCCTCCATGGTCGAGAAAACCAGATCGGGGTAGCCATCGCCGTTGAAGTCACCCGCGGCCACATAGTTGGTGTAGGCAGTGACGGTGTACTTGACCGGCGGCGCAAAGCCCCAGGCGCAAGCGCCGTCGGAGGCGGCGTGAAACTTGGCGTCGGTCTTGCTGTCGGAGACGGGGGTGGAATCCCAATGTGCATCGCCGGGAGCGAACGCTTCCAACGCCGAACGGCCACAAGCCGCCCAGACCATCACCAGCGCAAGAGCAGAATGGACACGCATGTTCGATCCCCGCAGGAATGCAATGGCGTCCGTTTTTCCCTCAACCTTGGTGAGGTTCTTCCTATGATGCCTGTGGGTGCGCGGTCCTACACGCGGCGGACATACTAGTTGTTGGTGAGTTGGTAGACCTCGCTGCCGGCCAGCAGGAAGCCGCCAACCCCGTAGTCGTCGAAGTTGGCGAGCCTGGTGGCACTCAAGGACCCAGGGTTTTGCGTGTCTTCGGTGCAGGGACGGTCACCCGTGGATTGCGTGTAGCCGAGTAGGCCGCTCGACTGAAGCGCGACGGTCGACAGGCCGTTCCAGGCTTTCTGCAGAGGCGAGCCATAGGTCGCCGAGTCGAGCAATCCCTTGCGAATGCCCCAGGCCAGGCCGTAGGTGAAAAAGTCTGTGCCGCTGGTTTCCGGCCCATCGTCGCCGGTCATGCCGATGGTTGCGCAGTGGGTGGGATCCATGAGGCTCTCATTCCAGAAACCGTCGGTGCGCTGGATGGCGATCAGCGCCTTCATTTGGGCCTGGAAATCCGCGACGTAGGTGGCCCGATGCGAATCAGTGGTGGGCAGGATGTCGAGAACCCGCACCAGGGCTGCCGTGACCCAGCCATCGCCGCGCGACCAGTAGAGGCCCTTGCCATTCGGGGCCACGTAGTATGCGTCGGTGGTGCTGGCCGGTATGGCGTTGTTGATGGCTGCCGTCATCGGCGTCGCGGTGCCGCCACTGGGCGTGTAGTGCAAGTCGCGGAACCAGAGCCCGTCGGTCGCGTTCCACAAGCCCCCGCCTTCCTTGGTGCGGGCGTCGTTGTACATGACCCACATGCCGTCGAAATACGAAGTGTCGTTGTTCAGGACTCCCAGCTTCGCATAGCTGGGCATGGACATATGGATGGCGTCGATCCACCACCACTTGTTCGAGCTGGTGACCCCGCTCGAGATCACGCCTTTGATGCTGGCCGTGATGGCTGTCAGGCGGGTGGCCTGCGTGTCCCCGCGGGCCACGCCAATATTGTAGATGTCGATGTACGACTGGCCGCAAGCCTCATTGTCCGGATTGTCCGATGTTGTGGCTGGTGCAGTCACGTTGGCCATGGCCCAGGAATGCGAGTCGCCCCACTTCACGGCGTAGGTGTAGTAGCTGGTCTTCTTGGTCTCGTCGGTTTCCACGTTGTAGAGCGCGTTGAGCCCTTCGTGGTACGCAGCCCGGGTCCAGAGATTGCTGGGCCTGGACTTGTCCGTGACGATGGCCGCCGAGGGATCCGGGTGCTTGTTCATGAACCAGTCGTTCGCGCTCCGCATAGACGCCAGCACCGCCGAACGGGCCGGCAAGCCCGTGATCGTGATGCCGCCCCCAGTGCTGGCCGCACCACCCGAGCTGGTCGTGCCGCCTGAGCTGCCACCAGCTGGGGTGGAACCACCCGTCTTGATTGTGCCGCCCACGGTGGAGGTGCCGCCTGACGTGGCCACACCGCCTGTCGTCGTGGTGCCGCCCACGGTGGTTGTGCCGCCCGCTTTCGTTGTTCCGCCCGAAACGGTTGTGCCGCCAGGACTGGCCGTCGTCCCACCAACACTGGTCGTCGTCCCGCCAGGACTGGTCGTCGTCCCGCCAACACTGGTCGTCGTCCCGCCAGGACTGGTCGTCGTCCCGCCAACACTGGTCGTCGTCCCGCCAACACTGGTCGTCGTCCCGCCAACACTGGTCGTCCCGCCAACACTGGTCGTCCCGCCAACACTGGTCGTCCCGCCAGGGCTAGTCGAAGAGGCCACGGCACCCGCACCACCGGGGCTGGGGCTACTGGTACTTCCGCCTGAGCCGGCCGCGGCCGTGCTGGCGCCGCCGCTTGCTACCCCGCCGTGCCCTCCAGTGGTCGATGAGCTTGAGCATGCCGCCAGCGTGACGGCCGCGGACAGCAGGAGCGCCCGATGCCAGTGGGCCTGAAGACAATTGATGGTCATGATTTCTCCTCACCGCATTTCTGAAGAAGGTTCACGCGCGAACCAAGGCTTCCGTGTTTTATTGCATCAATCTCGGGCTCGGACAAACGTGCATTGTACACGAATTCAAGGCCAAAATTCACGGTGGGGCTTCACTCCGTATCACATCTCGCCTACGGTCAATCGCAGGCCACACTCACACCCGAAACAAATCAGTGCTCAGGTACTTCTCGCCCCGGTTGCGGAAAATGGTCACGATCACGCCAAACCGTGGCAGATCGGACATGGCGAGGGCTCGTATGGCGTGCAAGGATCGTCGAGCACCGCCGAGAGATCAAGCCGAACCAGGCCGGTAGTCGAAAAAACCGCGCTGCTTGATGACCTCGGCGATTTCCGGCGGCACCATATCCTCCCAGCTAGCGTCGCCTCCCTGTATGCGGCGGAGCACCTCGGGCGTGAAGATGTGGAGGATGTGGGGATTGTAGTTCTCCAGTTGCACGATCGAGCCGCGCTCCACCACATACCCGAAGAGCTTGCGCAGCTCGGGGGCCACCTCCAAGTTCGACACGGTGTTGAGTTTGTGGCTGGCCGGATCGAGCCAGGGATACACATAAATGCTCAGGTTCTTCTGGAAGAGCTGTCCAAAGGCTTCCAGGATGCCGCCGCCCAGATTGGCGTAGTACTTCTCGTCGAGTAGCGGAATGAGACTGCCCGCGCCCAAGACGATGGCAATGGCCTCCGGGGTGCAGCGACGCAAGTAGGTGGCCAGGCGATAGTACTCGAAGTAGTCCGAGATGAGCACCGTCTTGCTCGCCGCCGCCAGCACATCGGCGCGCGCCAGGAAATCTCGCGGATCAACCTCACCCTCCTCGGTGAGCAGGTTGCGCATGGTGATCTCGGCCAGTTCGACGATGGCGTCCTCGGGCTCGCCCAGGGCCCGGGCAAACGTTGCGCGCGCGGAATCCAACATGTCGATATTGACTTTGGTCACGGGTCGGAAAGTGCCGCGCTCGACCAGCACGGGCTTTTTGTGCAGAACCTCGCTGGGCTGCAGCACCTCACCCTTGGCGCTGAACATGGCCGCCTGGGACAGCCCGAGCTGCACCAGCTTCAGGCTCATCAGGCGATTGTCGACGTGATGAAACTCGATGCCCGAGAATTCGATCATGTCGATCTCGATGCGCTGGGTGGACAGGTTGTCGAGCAACGACTCGACCAGCAGCTCGGGCTCGTGGTGCAGGAAAAAGGCGCCGTAGAGCAGGTTCACGCCCACCACGCCCAGGGCTTCCTGCTGCAGTTGCGCTTCCCCGTCCAGCATGCGCACATGCAGGACGATCTGGCTCTCCTGCTCGCGAGGATGGCTCTGGAACTTGAGCCCCATCCAGCCGTGACAGTCCTTGTCGTTGCGGAAGCTCTTGGCCGCCACCGTGTCGGCGAACACGAAGAACGCGGTTGTGTCGCCGCGGGCCGTGTTCAGACGGGTCAGGTTCTTTTCGTGCTCGTAGTCGAGCATGCGCTGCAACCGCTCGCGCGACACGTAGCGCTCAGTGTGGCCGTAGATCGCGTCGCTGACTGCCATATCGTACGCCGAGGTGCTCTTGGCGATGGTGCCGGCCGCGCCGCCCACCCGAAAGAACCAGCGCGCCACCTCCTGACCCGCACCGATCTCGGCGAACGTTCCATAGCGGCGCTCGTCAAGATTGATGTAGAGCGCCTTGCGGTGGGTATCGAGCCGGTCGGCGCTCTGAGAATTGCGGGGAGTCGCAGCCATGGCCTTTGCCAATCTCAGGCTACCATGTTCATGGGCCAGGCCCACGGACCAGACGTGCCAGTAATTCGCGCACCCATCGGGATGGCGCTAGCATCCTACACAATGGAACCGCTGCTCGAGCTTTTTCGCCAGCACCTGGGCAGCGAGAAACGTTCCTCGGCCCATACCTTGCGGGCCTACCTGGGCGATCTCGATGAGCTGTTCGCCCACGCCCGCAGCTTGAGGGCAGGGGATGCCGCGCAAGCCCTGACCCCCGGGGATCTGTCCACGTCGGTTTGTCGCTCGTATCTGGCCAGTCTGCACGGCCGCAACGATCCCGCCACCGTGGGCCGCAAGCTGTCGGCCATGAAGACTTTCTTCCGGCTGCTGGTGCGACGCAAGCTGCTTGCGGGCAGTCCCGTGGCGGGCCTGCGCGGACCCAAGCGCAGGCCCCACTTGCCCGCCTTTCTGGGCAAAGACGAGGCCTCGCGTTTGCTCGAATCGACTGGCGACGACGCTGTCCAGGCCACTGAGTGCGCACGCGACCAGGCGCTCTTGGAAGTGTTGTACGGCTCGGGCTTGCGCATCTCGGAGGCCTGTCACCTGGACCTGGATGACGTCGTCCCGGATGGCGCCGGCGCGCGCATCACGGTCCGCCAGGGCAAGGGCCGTAAGGACCGCATCGTGCCGCTCGGATCCAAAGGCTGGGATGCGATCCAAGCCTACCTGCCCCTGCGCGCCGCCGTGCTCGCGGGCCATGCGGCTGGGCCGGTCGACAGCCAGGCTCTGTTCCTGTCGCGGCGGGGCCGCCGCCTGGGTGATCGCGAGGCGCGCCGCAAGTTGGATCGGCGTGAGCTTGTCACTGGCGTCCGTCGCGTCTCACCCCATGCCCTGCGCCACAGTTTCGCCACGCACCTCCTGGGCGAAGGCGCCGATCTTCGCTCCATCCAGGAGCTGCTCGGCCATGCCAGCCTGCGCACCACCCAGCGCTATGCTCAAGTCGACATTGATCACCTGATGGCCGTCTACGATCGCTCCCACCCTCGCGCGCTGCTGAAAACGCGCTAGGCTGCGCAGAATGAGGCAAAGCGAATTCCACTCCACGACGGTTTTGGTCGTGCGCCGTAACGGAAAGGTCGTCATAGCCGGCGATGGACAGGTCACCCTGGGCCAGACGGTGGTCAAGGCGACGGCACGCAAGCTGCGGCGCCTGGACGACGGACGCATCCTGGCCGGGTTCGCTGGTTCAGCTGCCGACGGGCTGACTCTGTTCGAAAAATTTGAGACCAAGCTCAAGGAGGCAAACGGAAACTTGCTGCGCGCCTCGGTCGACTTGGCCAAGGACTGGCGCACCGACCGCGTGCTACGCCGTCTGGAGGCGCTGCTGCTGGTGGCCGATCGAGAGAAGATCCTGATGCTCTCGGGCACCGGCGACATCATCGAACCAGACTGCGACGCCGCCGCGGTGGGCTCGGGCGGTCCCTACGCCGTGGCTGCGGCGCGCGCCCTTTTGGCCGACACGCAGCTTTCAGCGCGCGAGATCGCCGAGCGTAGCCTGCGCATCGCCGCCGACATTTGCATCTACACCAACACCAATCTAGCATTCGAGGAGCTCTAGCCGATGGCCAGTCCCAGCAAACGCCCCGAGGCGCTCACCCCGCGGGCCATCGTCGAGGAACTCGATCGCTACATCGTCGGCCAGCGCGAGGCCAAGCGCGCCGTGGCCGTGGCCCTGCGCAATCGCTGGCGCCGGCAGCAGGTGCCTCCGCCCATGCGCGACGAGATCTCGCCTAAGAACATCATGCTCATCGGCCCCACGGGCGTGGGCAAGACCGAGATCGCCCGCCGCCTGGCCAAGCTGGCGGGCGCCCCCTTCGTGAAGGTCGAGGCATCCAAGTTCACCGAGGTGGGCTACGTGGGCCGCGACGTGGATTCCATGGTGCGCGACTTGGCCGAGACCGCCGTGTCCATGTTGCGTGAAGAAGAGCGCGAGCGTGCGCGTCCGCGTGCCCGGGAGAATGCCGAGGAGCGCCTGCTCGACGTACTGCTGCCGCCGGCGCGGCCGCAGCGCCCAGCCACGGCATCCCTGGCCGGCGCGCCGGCAGCGCCCGAGGAAGGTCCCGCCGCGCCCGCAGCGGCCAGCAGCACGCGCGAAAACCTGCGCCTCCTCTTGCACGAAGGCAAGCTTGACGACAGGTCCGTCGAGATCGACACCAGCGACACGCCCCAGTCGTTCATCGATGTGTTTTCCGGCACCGGCATGGAGGAGATGGTTGTCAACCTGCAGTCGATGTTCCCCCAATCCAAGCGCACCAAGCGACGGCGACTGAGCATTCCTGAGGCGCTGGAAGCCTTGACCGAGGAAGAAGCCGCCAAGCTCATCGACATGGAGCGCGTCACCAAAGAAGCCGTCCGGCGCGCCGAGCAGGATGGCATCATCTTCATCGACGAGCTGGACAAGGTGGCGGGCCGCGAGGCCGGTGTTCATGGGCCCGATGTGTCGCGCGAGGGCGTGCAGCGCGATCTCTTGCCCATCGTGGAGGGATCCACGGTGTCGACCAAGTACGGCCCGCTCAAGACCGACCACGTGCTCTTCATCGCCGCCGGCGCTTTCCACGTGGCCAAGCCCAAGGATCTCATTCCCGAGCTGCAGGGCCGCTTCCCCATCCGGGTGGAACTGGACTCGCTGACCGACGCGGACTTCGTGCGCATTCTCACCGAGCCCGAGAACGCCCTGACCAAGCAGTACACCGCCCTGCTCGCCACCGAAAAGATCCATCTCGACATTCAGGCCGATGCCATCGCCGAGATCGCGCGCATCGCCGCCGAGGTCAACGCCCGCATGGAGAACATCGGCGCGCGCCGGCTGCATACCGTGATGGAGCGACTGCTCGACGAACTGGCCTTCGAGGCGCCCGAACTGGGCGAGCGCACCATCCCCATAACGGCTGCCTACGTCCGTGAACGGCTGCAAGGGATCCTCAAAGACGAGGATCTGTCACAGTACGTGTTGTAGCGGTCTGCGTTCTGCTTTCCCCTCGGCGGCTCCAGCCTGACGGTGTTTACGTCAGGCAAGCGGCATGTGCGACCTTTCCCCACTGTGGTGCCACCAGCCCACCCGCGACGAGCGCGCAATTGCCCAACGGAACTTGCTACAATTAGGATGGACATAAACCATTGGGCATGGGTCCGAATGGCTTGCCCCGCAGTTGAGAGGCACCCTCCAATGACAAGAGAACGCATTGCTCATCCAATGACCAGTGGTCTGTCCGCAGGCCAGCTTGTCGGTTTCGGCGTCGCCGCAGTTTTGGCGCTCGGAGGCATTGGCTGCAGCGGTGCTACTGTCGGTGGAGGCGGTGGGGCTGGCGTTGATCCAAGTGCTGGTGCCCAGGCCGGAGCAGGCGGTAGCGCCCCCGCCATTATCTCGACTGGCGCCACCGGCGCCACCGGTGGCGCCGGCAGCTCGGCCGCCGGCGGAGCCACCAATGTGTGCAATGCCCAGAGCACCTTGGGCTGCAAGGCCGAGATACCTCCGGGCTGCGGCGACGGGATCAACCAGCCACCCGAGGAATGCGACGACGGAAACATGCTTCCCGGCGATGGTTGCAATGGCGTTTGCAAGGTCGAGCCCCACTGGCAATGTCCCGCCGCGGGGGCCTGCCACCGACTGGTCGTCTGCGGCGACAAGGTCGTCGGCGCGGGCGAGGTGTGCGACGACGGCAACACCCTCGACAACGATGGCTGCAATTCCACCTGTACGGTTCAGGACCCCCGCTACAAGTGTATCCCCGGACAACCCTGCACCCTCATTTCCCAGTGTGGCAACAGGCGCATCGAAGCGGGCGAGAAGTGCGACGACGGCAATACCCTCGGCAACGATGGCTGCAGCAGCACTTGTCAACTCGAAGCCGGGTGGGTCTGCCTGGTACCGGGCACGGCCTGCAAGCAGGCTCCTCACTGCGGCGATGGAATCGTCCAGCCCTCACTGGGCGAAGTGTGCGACGACGGCAACCAGAAGGACAACGATGGTTGTTCTGCGGACTGCAAGACCAAGGGTCCGGGGTGTGTCTGCACACCGGGGCAACTGTGCAAGTGCCCGACTGTCAAGTGCGGCAACGGCACTATCGAAGGCAGCGAGCAGTGCGACGACGGAAACACCAAGCCTGGCGATGGCTGCTCGGGGACCTGCCAGATCGAGACAGGGTATGCCTGTCCCTTCACCAATGCCCCATGTGTACCAGATTGCGGCGACGGCATTGTGCTCAAACCCATGGAGCAATGCGATCCCGCCGTGCCGGGGACCCACGTGGCCGACGCCTGTTCGAGCACCTGCAAATTCAACCCAGGCTGGGCCTGCACCGGCGATCCCCCGAACAACTGCCACCAGACGGTGTGTGGCGACGGCAAGGTCGAAGGCTCCGAGGGCTGCGATGACGGCAACACCCTGCCCAACGACGGTTGTTCACCCACCTGCCACGCGGAGCCGAATTGCAGCTCGACCACGGGCACTTGTACCTCGAAGTGCGGAGACGGATTGGTCGTCAACGAAGGGTGCGACGATGGCAACACCAACAACGGCGACGGCTGCTCGTCGACTTGCACGGTAGAGCCCGGCTACCAGTGCGCTCAGCCCGATTCCACCGCTGCCACCATGACGGTGCCGGTCACCTACCGCGACTTCCTCCTGGGCGGCGATTTCTACGCGGCCACCATCTCGGGTAGCAACCTGGCTGTGACCGGCCTGGTTCAGGGCGCGCTCGACAGCGAAGGCAAACCGGTCCTCTCGCCGACCGCGCCGGCTACCGGGCACATCACCAGTGCGGCCAGCTTCAGCCAGTGGTACCGGGACACAAAGGGGACCAACACCACCTACGTTTCGAAGCTCCTTCTGCACAACAACGGCAATGGCGGCTTTGTGAACTGGTGGAAGGACAACCAACAATGGATGTCCTATTCCAATATTCGCTGGTGTTCGGACGGAACGTGCACCAACTGCAACGCTCCACCATACGTCAATGACGGCACAATGCAGTGCTTTGCCTTGTGCACGCCCTGGGGCACCAGCAACACAAATGCCTGCGTGGCCAACACGTCACTGGTTCCCGGGAACCCACTCTTTTTCCCTGTCGACAACATAGCGGGCATGATCACGCCGACTACCGCCTATGCAGGCGCCCAGACCCCGCCCATGTACAGCAGCAACTGGACCAACGAACCAGGAACGCCGCAGCCCTTGCACAACTTCAGCTTCACCAGCGAGGTGCGCTACTGGTTCAGCTATTCGACGAGCAAGCAATACACGCTCGATTTCACAGGTGACGATGATGTCTGGGTCTTCGTCAATCGCAAGCTGGCGGTGGACTTGGGGGGCATTCACACCCCTGTCGAGGGACAGATCGTGCTCAACGCGACCGGTGGCGGGACTGTCACTGTCACCCCGACTGAGGGCGCCGCCTGCACCACCCAGGGGGTTATCTCGACCTGCACGTCCACCAAGAGCAAGGTCGATCTGGGCATGGTGAACAACGGGGTCTACGAGATCGTCGTGTTCCAGGCGGAACGATGTTGGTATGGCTCGACGTACAAACTCACCCTGAGCGGCTTCAACGATCTGCCGAGTGCCTGCGGGCCCATCTGCGGCGACGGTGTCGTGGCGCCCGGTGAACAATGCGACAATGGAAAAGACAACCTGGGCGGCTACAATCAGTGCGGCTCGAATTGTTTGCTCGGGCCCTATTGCGGCGACGGGAAGGTGGAGCCTGGCAAGGAAGACTGCGACAACGGCAAGAACGACGACGTCTACGGCGCCACCTCCGGCTGCGGTCCTGATTGCAAGCTGCCGGCCCGCTGTGGTGACAGCATCGTGCAGACTCAGTTCGACGAGGAATGCGACGATGGTTCTAGCAACCTAACCACCACAGACCCCAACGCCGGCTACGGCGGCTGCCTGGCAAACTGCCAGCGCGGCGCCTACTGTGGCGACGGCATCGTGAATGGCACGGAGGCGTGCGACGACGGCGTCAATGACGGCACCTACGGAACCTGCAACCCCGACTGCAGTCTGGCTCCCCGGTGCGGCGACGGCCAGGTTCAGACGGACTATGGGGAAGAATGCGAACCGGTTGTGACAAATGATCCCAATTGTACGGACGCGTGCCGTCTGCCAGGTGGGTGCGGCGACGGCATCATCGAGCCGCCCGAAGAATGTGACGACGGGGCGGTCAACAACAACGGCGATTACGGTGGCTGCGCCCCGAGCTGTGTCTACGCCCCTCACTGCGGCGATGGCATCGCGAACGGACCCGAGGAATGCGACGACGGCGTCAATGATGGCTCGTACGGAGGCTGCACCAAGCAATGCAAGCTGGGTCCCCACTGCGGCGACGGCACCGTGAACGGTCCCGAGGAATGCGACGATGGCCCTAAGAACGACGTGGATGGCATCTGCTCGGCGTCGTGCAAGAAGATCATCTGGCAAAACAATTAAACCAGCTCCTCGCGCGTTGAGCGCAGGACGAGCTAAGCTCCTGCTTGGGTACGAGCGATGTCGTTCGCGGGCACTGATCGGTTCAAGGTCATCCGTCTCCTGGGCAGCGGGAGCATGGGAACCGTGTATCTGGTCTTCGATCGGCAATTGGGCGGGGAGGTGGCGCTAAAACTGCTGGACCTGTGCGACGGCATGGACCTGTACCGCTTCAAGGGCGAGTTCCGTTCACTGGCCGACATCAAGCACCCCAACCTGGCCACGCTGCATGAACTGATCTGCGAAGGGCCACTGTGGTTCTTCACCATGGAATACGTGGCGGGTGTGCCCTTCGACATTCATCTGCTGGGTCCGGCTGCGGCGGGCAGCGCGCCCATGCCGTCCGATCTGTCAGACCGGGACACCCTGCGTCCCCGCAATCCCGCGCCGTCGTCGTTTCGCCCGCAACCTGATCGCCAGCGCCTGCGCAGGGCTCTGCAGCAGCTTTGCGCGGGGGTGGACGCCATGCACGGGTTCGGCCGCATCCACTGCGATCTCAAGCCATCCAACGTGTTGGTGACAGCGCAGGGCCGGGTGGTATTGCTGGATTTCGGCCTGACCAGGCCGACGGGAGCGCGCTCGCTCAGAGGGGACGGGCTGGTGGGAACCCCAGCCTACATGGCGCCCGAGCAGGCCAAGGACGGGCCGTCGCAGCCCGCCGCCGACTGGTACGCCGTGGGCGCCATGCTGTACGAGGTGCTGACCGGCCGCTTGCCCCACAACGGAAGTCTGATCGAGATTCTGCTCAAGAAGCAGAGCGAGGATCCGCCCGCGCCCGTCGAGGTGAACTCGTTGGCTGATCCCGAGCTGAGCCGACTGTGTATGCAGCTTCTGCAGCGCGATCCGGCCCAGCGGCCCAGCAGTGGGGAAATCCTGGCCCAGCTCGGGGCCGGTATTACGCCCGAGCCCGTGTCCGAGGCGAAGAGTGATCCCGTCGGTGTGGGCGCCCCGGTGTTCATCGGCCGCAAAGCGGAGCTGCAGGCCCTCCGTCTTGGCTACGGCAGCGCGTGCAGCGGCACCCTCGCTCTGGTGCTGGTCGAGGGTGCGTCGGGCATCGGCAAGACCGCGCTGGTCGAGCGCTTTCTGGATCAGCTCACAGCCGGCGCCGATCCGTCTCGCAAGCCTCTTGTCCTGCGCGGCCGCTGCCACGAGCGCGAGACATTGCCCTTCAAGGCCTTCGACAGCGTCGTGGATGGGCTCAGCGCCAGTCTGGCCAGCCTGGGCGCTGGCGATGTTGCGCAGATTCTGCCCGCAGGGGCGGCGTATCTGTCCGAGATCTTCCCGGTGCTGTGTCGGCTGGATCGGCTGGAGAGCGCGCGCGACTGGCTGCCCAAGGTGCACGACGCGACGGAACTGCGCAACCGGGCGTTTGCCGGCTTTTACGAGCTGCTGAGGCGCCTGGCGCAACGACAACCGGTGGTGGCTTTCATCGACGATCTGCAGTGGGCTGATCGCGACAGCTTCGCGCTCTTGCACACACTGCTGCGCAACCCCGGCGTGCCGGGCCTGATGCTGGTGGCCACCTGCCGGCCGGTTGCCCAGGATAGCGTGCTGGCGGCGGTGCTGCGCGAGATCGCGGCCCATCCCGCGGTGATGCGTGTGGAGGTGGGCCCACTGTCGCCCGAGGCGGCCTCGGCCCTGGTGGATCGTCTGGCCGACTTGGGCGAGCTTGACCAGCCAGTCAAGCAGCGCCTGGCCGAGACGGTGGTGCAGGAGGCGGGAGGCAACCCGCTGTTCACGCTGGAGCTGATGCGCTACCTGTGCGACGTGGTGTCGGCGCGGGGCGAGCCTTCGGACTTCAGCACGGGAAACACCGTGAGCCTGGACGCTCTGATCCTGGGACGCCTGCGCACCTTGCCCGCCGAAAGCCAAAGCTTGCTTGAGGCCATCGCAGTGGCAGGCGATCCGCTGCCGCGGAAGGCGCTGGCCGATGCCGCCGGTGTGCCACTCGGATGCGAGGGCTGGGAGCGCGGTATCTCGGCGCTGGCGCAGGCCCGCCTGATCCGGCGCAGCGGCGGCCAGGGATCGGACGTGGTCGAGCCTTTTCACGACCGCATCGGCGAGGCGGTGCTGGCCAGCCTGGACGCGACGACGCTGCGCCGGCTGCGCACCAGCATTGCGCACGCCATGGAAAAATGGGGCCGCGAGCGCACCGACATGCTGGCTCGCTACTGGCTGGAGGCCGACGACCACGAGCGCGCCAAGTACTACACGCGCGAGGCGGCGATCCAGGCACGCACCAAACTGGCCTTCGATCGCGCCGCGCAGCTGTACCAGACTGCGGCGGCACTAGAGTCGAACCAGGACGCAAAGCGCGAGCTCCTGCGCGCCCTGGGTGACTGCCAGGCCTGCAATGGCCTCCCCTCGCTGGCCGCCGAGGCGTACCAGCAGGCCGCCGCCCTGAGCGGGCCCGAACTGGCGCCGCGTCTGCGCCACCTGGCGGCCGAGCAGCTTCTGCGCGGAGGCCATATCGTGCGCGGGTTGGAGATCCTGGGCGAGGTGCTGGAGCAGGCCGGCCTGCGCCTGGCGCGTGGTCCGCGGCGCGCCCTTCTGGCAGTGACCGGACGCCTGCTGTGGCTGCGCGTGCGTGGAATCAAGTTCAAGGAACGGCCGCCCTCCAGCATCCCGGTCGAGCAGGCTCGCCTGCTCGACCTACTTTGGTCGGTGAATACCGGCTTGGGCGTGGTGGACACCCTGCGCGCCGACGATTTCCTGCTGCGCTTTCTCCTGCTAGCGCTCAAGGCCGGGGACATCCGGCGCGTGGCGCAGGGACTGGGCGTGCTGGCCGGGCAACTCGCGGCCCTGGGCAAGCCGTACCTAGGCTGGGCTGCTCGCCTGGTGTCACAAGCCGAGGTGTTGGCGCGCCGATCGTCGGACGCGCCCACCATCGGGCTGGCGCGCATGTGCAAGGCCATGGTGCGCTATTTCGCGGGCGAGTTTGACACCGTGGCCAACGAACTCATCGCGGTCGAGCAGTACCTGCTCACGCACTGTCTGAACGTGAGCTGGGAGCTGGCCACCTCGCGCACGTTCGCGTGCTTCTCGCTGCGCCTGTCGGGCCGGCTGCGCGAGCTGGGCGAATGTTTCGATCGCTACACCGCAGACGCCGATCGCACCGGCGACCGCTACCTGGCCACCAACCTGCGCACCTACCAGTCCATCGTCTGGCTCATTCGCGGTGATCCCGAGCGCGCCGCGCGCGACATCGAAGGCGTGCTGGATTCCTGGCCGCGCGACGTGTACCACGTGCAGCACTTCTTCCACCTGTACGCGCGCTGTGAACAGGCGCTGTACGGCGGTCGGCCTGACCAGGCCAGGGCCGCGATCGAGGCTGAGCGAGACCGGCTGGCTGGCTCCGCGCTGTTGAAGATCAGCGGCATCCGCATCGAACACGCCTGGATCTCGGGCCGCGTGGCGCTGGCCATGGCCGAGAGATTGCCGGTGCAAGAGCGCGCCCCGCTCCTGCGCCAGGCCCGCCGGCACGCGCGCGTGCTGGCCCGGGCCGAGCACCAGACCGGTGTCGCCATGGGTGCCCTGCTGGAGGCCGGCCTCTGCTCGCTGCAAGCGTCGCCCTCGCGTGCGGCGACCGTGGTCGCGCTGGAACGGGCCGTGGCCACCGCCGAGGCCGCAGGCGCGCTCCTGCTGGCCGAATCGGGCCGCCGCTGGCTGGGCGAACTGTACGACAACCCCGAGGGCATAAAGCTACAGGACATTTCTCGGCGCTGGATGACCAGGCAGGGCGTGCAGGATCCCGATCGCATCGCTCACCTCATCGCACCCGGGTTCGCGCCCCCGTCCGGTTGACGTCGCTTCCCTGGCTCCCCGAACCCCTGCCCTGGATTCCGTAGCGCCGCTAGTGCTTCTTGTTCTGCGCTTTGGGAGGCGGGGGCGCGGGCCGCGCGGCCTTCTGGTTGCTGACGGGCGCGGCGTGTGCCGGGCTGGTCGGTGGGGGAGGGGCCGCCGTTGGCCCATGCGGAGGGGGGGCGGCCGGGCCCGGGGCGGTGTGCCCGCTCCCAGCTTGATGCACAGGTGGTGGTGGCGGACTGCCATACCCACTCCCGGCCTGATGCACAGGCGGCGGTGGCGGACTGCCATACACGGCCCCGGAATGATGGCCAGGCGTTGGTGGCGGGCTGGCGTACACGGCCCCAGCGCGATGACCAGGAGCCGGCGGTGGGGCCCCGCGATACGCAGCCGCTGGCCGCGCATAGTAGTAGTCGCGACGACCCTGGCGATCGTTCCAGTAGCCACGCTGATAGACGTAGCGCCCGTCGACCATCTCGTAGCGAGGCCCCACGTAGAAGTAGCCAGGACGCGCAGGCGCCCAATACCCGCCAATCCAGAACCAGTCTGCGCCCGTCCAGTCCCAGTAGCCGGGAACCCAAGCGTAACCTGGTCCCGGTGCCGGCGACGCGTACTCCATGGTTGGCGGAGGCGGCTGGCCAGGCACATACACCTGCGCGTCGGCTTCGACGTACGCAGGAGGGGGCGGGCCAGGTGGCGGCGCTTCTGGAGGACCCGACTCAATGGGAACTGTGGCAGTCCAGGTGCCGTAGCAGCCGGCACCGGCCAGACTGGCGAAGATAAGCAAGCAGGGAACCGCGCGCTTCATGCTGTCCTCCATAGATATGACTGCTCAGGCTAGTCCTGCATTCACCGGGGAGCAATGACTGTGATTGCCAGGCTACGCGCGGTGCGCCGCCCGCGGTGGCAACGGCGCCGCGATAATGTCTTCGCGCGGGCCGCCCTTGACCATCAGGGAGGGGCCGATTACAACCGGCGTGAATCATGGGCTCCTCGACCTCGCGTGAGACGATTTTTTCCGGCATCCAGCCCTCGGGTGAATTGCACCTGGGAAACTACCTAGGGGCCGTGCGCAACTGGGTGGCGCTCCAGGACAACTACCGCTGCTTCTTCTGCGTGGTTGACTACCACGCCATTACCCAGCCATTCGAGCCCGGCGAAATGCAACGTCGGGTGCGCGACATGGCCACGGATCTTCTGGCCTGTGGCATCGATCCCGTGAAGTCGACTCTCTTCGTGCAGTCTGCGGTTCCCGAGCACACCGAGCTGGCCTGGGCGATTTCCGCGGTCACGCCTTTTGGCGAACTCGGGCGCATGACCCAGTTCAAAGAAAAGTCTGCGAAAGACCCGGACAACGTCAACGCCGGGATCTTCACCTACCCTGTCCTGATGGCCGCGGACATCCTCATCTATGGAGCCACGCGCGTGCCCGTGGGCGAGGACCAGCGCCAGCACCTGGAGCTGGCGCGCGAGATCGTGCGCAAATGGAACGCGCGTTTCGGCCAGACCTTCGTCGAGCCCGAAGCGCTGTTTTCGTCCACGCCGAAGATTCTCGGCCTCGACGGTCAAGCCAAGATGTCGAAGAGCCTGGGCAACACCATTTCCCTGCGCGAGAGCGACGAGGCGGCTTGGGAAAAGTTGCGCACCGCTGCCACCGATCCCGCGCGCGTGCGGCGCACGGATCCCGGCGACCCCGACAAGTGCAACATCTTCACCTTGCACAAGTTCTTCTCATCGGCCGAGCGGCAAGCTGAGGTGCGCGCGGGCTGCACGACGGCCGGAATTGGCTGCATCGACTGCAAGAAGTGGCTCTTCGAGGGCGTGATGTCGGACCTGCACCGCATCCGCGCGCGACGCGAGGAACTTCTGGCCGCCCCCCAAGCGGTTGACACCATCTTGGCCGAGGGCGCGCGGCGCGCCCGCGTCGTGGCCGCGGACACCATGGCGCGCGTGCGCCATTGTCTGGGCATCACGGGCCCCAAGGACTGACCTCTTCGATGTCGCGAGCCGCGCTCTCCCTTGCCTTCCTGCTGCTCGCGGGCTGTTCCGGGGGCGATGGGCCGGAGAACCCTGAGGGCGCCGTGCGCCTGTTCATCGCCGCGGCTCGCACCGGCGATCGCGGCAGTATATTCCAGCGCCTGGGGCCTGCCACCAGGGCTCACATCGAAGCCTTGCAGAGCACCAGCCATCGCCTGAGCGGCCGCATGACGATGAAGGCCGAGGATTTCCTGTCTGTGGGCTGGGCGCCGCCGGCCTGGGAGCCGGCTGGGACGCGCCTTCTGCGCCGCGACCGGGACAGCGCCGAGGTCGAGGTCTATTCAGCCACCGGCGATCGCCACGCCCTGATGCTGGCCCGCGAGGGCCGGGAATGGAAGATCGAACTGCCGGGGCGCTAGGTCATCATTTCCGCGGCGTCTCGCGAACCAGAGTCTGTTCGATTTCTTCGATATCCGCGTCTGACACAACGATTTCCAGGTCGCTGAAATCGGGCATCTTGTCGCTGGCGTCGCTTGCGTCGCGCACCAGATCCCGCGGCGGAGCCCGCCGATCGCCGACGCGCCTCTCGCGCGGGAAGATGCGGCCATCAGGACTTCCGTCGCGACGCTCGATCTTGCGGCGATCGCGACGCAGCGACCTGCGCAGCTCGTCCAGCGTGAGCGGGAGGTCAGCCATCTTGAGCACACGCGCCGCGCACAGGTGACAGAGTGAAACCGAGCGCCCGCACAGTTCGACCAGGCGCAGATTCTCCCGCCGGCGATCGGTGCACAGGGCGCACAGGGCGCCCCGCGGGACCGGCCGCATCTCGGCCCATCTCATGTAGCACGCCCAGCACCGACCTCGACGCAACTCGGTAACCTGGGCGCCACAGGCATTGCAGGGAACAGTGGCTCTCTCGACCTCGACGCTCATCCCAGTTGGATACCGCCAGCCGAAAAGTTGGGCAAGTTTTTTACGGCTGCGGCCGGACTACCGAGCAAAGCAGTTCACCGGCGAAATAGTGGGTGGACGGCGGATCGTCGGGCAGCTTGACCCGCAAAAACGTGTTCAAAATGAGCGCGCCATCGCGCCGGGTGTGCGGTTGGCGAGGATCGACGTAGCTGCGCCGGGCACTGCCGTCGCGCCATTCGCGGAACACAAGTCGGCCACCACTGTCGACCAGATCGACCAAGCCCGTGTGACCGCCACAGCCTGACCCTTCGCCCATGTCGAAGAAAAGCACATCGCCAGCCCGTGCTTCGCTGGCTGGGATCTCGGGATACTGCGAGTGCAGAAACTGATAGAGAGAGCCGGGCGTACCGTCGGTGCCAAAGCGGATTCCGCGCTCGTGCAGAGACCGCTCCACCACGCCGACGGCGGTGTTCGAGTGCTCGAGCAAGGCCCGTCGTTTTCGGGCGGACAGCGGCGGACCGCTCAACGACGCGCGCACAACGGGCGGCTGGACTTGCCAGGTTTCCGTCGGGGTGGTTGCGCAGCCGCCGGCTGCTACCAGGCCGACAAAGAGGGCCTTTCTGAAATTGCGCGGCGTCATAACCACGATAATACTACATGTAGGACAAGTGCTTACTTTTGTGCATAGGCCAAGTTTGCTACAGCGCGGCAATGAGCTGCCGCTTGAGCTCGTCCAGAGCGATGCCTTGGATCAGGACCTGGCCTGCACGCGGCACCAGAATGAATCGGACGGCGTCCGACACGCGCTTCTTGTCGACTTCCATGCGGTCGAGGACATCCGTGGCAAGCCGGTGCTTCACGTCCACTGGCAGACCCAGGCGCGCCAGCAGCGCGGTCATGCGCGTAAGCAACGTGGGCTCGGTCACGCCGCGAGCGACACCCAATGCCAAGGCGGCGATCATCCCGAGCGATACTGCCTCGCCGTGCAGAAGTTGGAAGCCGGAGGCAGCCTCGATGGCGTGGCCAACGGTGTGGCCGAAGTTGAGGATCGCGCGCCGGCCGCTCTCGCGCTCGTCGGCAACCACCACGTCCACCTTGACCCGCACTGCAGCCTCGATGACTTTCGCCAGGGCGATCGCTGGCATGACCGCGCTCGCCTGTGCCTCCAGCGTGTCGAGCAGCGCTGCATCGGCGACGAGCCCGGCCTTGACCACCTCGGCCATCCCGGCCGCAAGCTCGCGCTCAGGTAGCGATTCGAGGAACCCAGGATCTGCCACTACGGCGCGCGGCTGGTGGAAGGCGCCGACTAGGTTTTTGCCCGCGGCGATGTCTACGCCGGTCTTCCCGCCAACCGAAGCGTCCACCATGGCCAGAAGCGTGGTGGGGAAAGTGGCGTATGCGATCCCGCGCAGATAAATCGCGGCGGCAAAGCCAGTGTGGTCACTGGTGGCGCCGCCCCCGATGCTCACCAGAGCGGCGCCCCGGTCATAGCCGTTGGCGGCCAGCCAATCGCAGGTATGTTCGATGGCCGCCAGGGTCTTGCAAGATTCGCCGGCTGGAAGATCCAGGCGTCGGACGCGGGGCAGGCGTGCTGCCAATGCCTCGACCAGCGGCTGCACGCGCGGCGAGACCTGGCCGAGCCGGCTGTCCACCAGCACGGCCACTCCGGTGGGCTTGCCCAGTGCCGTGGCGATCTTCTGTGCCATGTCCATCGCGCCTGCGGGCGCGATGCAGACCTCGTAGCTCCTTTGGCCCAGCGGAACCGAGATGGTGGTCACATCCATCCGACTAGCACTGCCTGGCCGCAGGGGGCAAGCGCCGCTTTGGGGGACTTCACGGAGGAGGCAGGCAAGAGCTGCCCTGGCCACTGACGTTTGCCTGATGGGCGGGCTCGCCCCTACGCGGCGGGGGCCGTAGACCGGGGACAGGCCGCGGCTGAGGCCGAGCCGGCTGCACAGGGGCGGGCGGCGCTACCACCGGCGATGGCGGGCGGATGATCTTCTGGGCTGTGGTGGGTCCGTTCACCGCCAGGTGAATGCGCAGGTGCCGTACCATCTTGCGACCGATGCCTTTGATGCGCGCCAGTTCCTCGACGGTGCGGAAGGGGTGCTTGTGGCGATAGGCCAGGATGTTGCGAATGCGTGCGGGCCCGATGCCAGACAGAAGGCGCAGTTCCTCGGGCGAGGCGGTGTTAACGTTGACCACACCCTCCAAAGTGGCCTTCTGCGCCCGAGCTGGCGGGGCCAGACCGAGCATGCACATGAGGGTGAGCACGCAACTGCGCGACATGTCCTAGTTGTCGGACTCCGTGCGAAGAAGTTGCTATCCGAAGAAACTCTGGTGCAGGACCTCTGAAAGCAAGTTGCACAGGGCGTGGAAGAGGGCGGCCGGGGCCAGCGATCCGGTTCGCTGTCGCATCCACCCGAAGACCAGCGCCGGGACCATGACCGCCAGGCGCGCGGGTTGGAAATCCACCAGGAAGTGGCCCAGGCCAAAAAACAGACTGGAAACTAGCAAAGGCCAGCCCACAGAAGCGCCCCACAGGCGCCGTCGCGAGGGCCAGCGTTCTTCCAGCCGCGACATCAGGTAGCCACGAAAGAAGAGTTCCTCGGGCAACGCCACCACCAGGAGCTGCGAGAGAGCCATCAGCGCAAAGCCCGAGGGAAGCTGCAAGGAGAAGCCGCGCAGCCCCAACCAGCCCGGACAAATCGGCGAGAGCACATCAGTCAGACGCTGGGCCCAGGTGGGCGCGCTGCCCGCACAGAGCAGACCGTAGTAGAGGAGAAAGCCTCCCAAGAAGAGCGGCCAAGTGCAGGCCAGCGCCAGGGCCAGGATGCGCAGGTTCAGCTTGACCGGCGCCATGCCAAGACCTGCTGCCCGATAGTCGAAGGGCCGGCCGGAAAAGCGAGCCGCGTACGAAGGCCCGAGTAGGAAGATCAGGGCAATGGCGCCGTGGAGAATCTCGCCCACAAAGGACACACCGCGCGCCAGCCAGAACAGGCCCGCGGCCAGACCGGTCGCCACCAGGAAGGTCACCACGGGCTCGACCAACCCGGCATGCCTTCTGGTTGCCGTGTCTACGTCGCTTGTCACCACAGGCAGCGCAGGTTGTCCAGGGCTGCCAGCGCTCGGCCGGCCTGGGCGGTGGCGCCGGTCAGCCGTTCCGGGGCAGCGACGTCGATGCAGGGTTGCGGCTGCCGCAAACTCACCAACAGGCCGTCCAGCTGTGCTTCGATGTCAGTGAGCAGCTTGCGGCTCCGCCGCAAAGCCGCCACGGTCCGCGGGATCGTTAACCTGGGAACCCTAGGAGGGTTTCCAAACCCTCCCGCGATGGTCCGCAGGCCAGCAGGCCGTGAGCAAAGCTCGCCGGCTCCCCACGCGACTAGCCGAGACTGTTCGGGCAGAATACGACGCCCTTGCCGGGCGATCACTCGTCGTGCAGGCCGCATGTTGCGAGTGTGTAGGCGGTCCGGATTATGTCAACTTTCCCGGTCGGCCACGCTCTGGAGCACCGAACGGTTTGCCTCCCGTCGTGAAATCGCGGATTTGCGTCGCGTCCCTTCGTTGCTCGTCGGTCAAATACGTCGAGTATTTTCTCTCCTCGCGCCTCGGGCCGCTCGCAACTGCGCAATTCCACTCGGTCCGGCAAACCGTTCGGTGCTCTAGCTATTCCCGCGGACAGGATCTTCGTCGTCGCTCAAGTAGGCGAAGGTCCGTACCAGAACCTTGATCTGTTCGCGTTGCGCCGGCGTCAGGTCCACGAACTGGATTCCCATGCCGGGGTTGATGCTGTCGTGCTTGCGCGGCGGGTTGACCCAGATGACCCGTCCCTCGACATCGATCTGCGGGCCGCCGCCCGGTGGCAGGAAGTGCAAGTTCAGCAGGGTGCCCGGCGGATGGGGGTTGATGGTCTGGATGAAAATTCCCATGGCGGACAGGTCGGTGATGTAGGCAAAGAGGAACGTGTTGTCGCAACGGTAGTCCACTTCCATGGACACCAGCACGCGCTGGTGCTCACGCCGTTCACGCCCAGTGCGCCGCTCGCTGCCGACCGGCACGACACGCTTGCGACGGTCCTTGGTAGGCATGCCTACTTGATCTCGATGGTTCCCAGTCGCGCCCGGTCGCCGCCGTCGTTAGAACCGGCGGTGATCTTGAGGCGCTTGCCTTCGCCTCCGGGCCAGAAGCCGACGAACAGGGTGTAGCTTCCCGCGGGAGTGGTCATGAGCGGGACTTCCACGTCGTAGGTGTCGCGAATGTACTCGCCGGGCAGCCAGTAGTCGGTGGCAAACGTACCGTTGAGCGGGAGGTGGTCCCCGATGACCCGCGGCTCGCCGGGAATATCGAAGTGCACGAAGATGTGGAATCCTCCCGGGGGCTTCTTGTGCACGCGGAAGAAAAGCGACAAGGGAATGGTGCCGGGCCGGCGTACCACGGTCGGGAACTCGGCGCCCACCAGTTCGATAGCATTGGCGAAGGTAACACTGGCCGGAACCCGCCACTGCCAGGGCGGCTTGGGGTCGAACCACTCGTAGCGCGATGGCTCGGTGGCGCCGGGCTCGAACACCGGCTCGGGCGTCCGCGCCGCCATCCAGACATCCTGTTTCAGCGGATTGCTGTCGTGCTCGCCTTGCTCCAGACGGTTCGACAGCAAGAGGAAGCGCGATGAGCGCGCGTCCACCACGACGTAGGCCACCCGCGCGGACTTGAGTGCCGCATCCAAGGCCGCCAGCTCGTTGCCAGGCACCAGCGCGAAGACACGTTCGCCCCCTTGCAGAAACTCGACCACGCGGTTCTGCGTGGGCAGATCCGTCATCTCGCGCTGGCTGTAGAATTTCGCCCCTCCGCCCTCGACCTTGTACCGGCCGATGGGCTCGCCGTGCCGGGCCAGACGCGCATACGATTCCAAGGGCGGCTTGAACGAAAGATCGCCGGAGAGCTTGGGCACGATCACCTGGCTCAGCATCAAGGCAAAGAAAACGGCCACGAAAACCGCGGCCTGGATACCCCAGCGCCCGACCTCGACCACGGCTCTTTCCAACCATCGGTGCCACCGCCGCGCATTTCCCAGGTCGCGCAGAGCCACGCGTCCCAGGGCTCGCCCTCGGGTGGCCAGCCCCGTGTACAGGCCGGCGCCAACCAACAGACCGGTGCCGAGGAAGAGCGATGCCAGCTTGAGTTTGGCCGGCCACTGGACCTTGTTGAGGATGTGCGCCGACACCAAATCCTCGGGCACCAGCACCAGGTCGCGCGCGACCACCATGGTCCCGGTCGCCACCAGCAATCCCAGTACAGGCTCGGCGCGGTCGCCTTCGAGCGCCTCGTCGAGCAAGGCACCGATAGCCAGCGCCACTGGCGCCAGGGCACAGAAGCGCGCTTCGCCGCACATGAGCACGAACACCGTGGAAAGGGTGAAGCCGAACGCCGCGAAGATAAGGAGATAGAGTTGGCCAAAGGCCAGGCGATCGCCGTCCGACTCGTCACTCCCGCCTAGACGGATGAGCGGCCGGCCCAGCGCAAAGATGGCCAGAGCGCTCCAGGGGAACAAGCCGAAGCCAAGCTGCCGAATGATGTAATCGAAGGTCACGCTGGGAGCCCCGCCGCGCGGAACCCCACCGAGCAGCAAGGAGTACTGACCGGCCACATTGGCCTTGGTCATGGTGAGCAGGACAAGCAGCGCCCCGAGCAAGGCGGCTACAAGCAACGCGACGCCGCCCTGCACGCCGGGTGAACGTAGGCTGGTGCCCAGGCTCGTGCCAGCGGGGAGGTGAGCTCCCAAACCGGGCGAGGTGAGCTTGCTGGCCGCTGGATCATCAGCCGGCCGCGGCCGCAGACCCCACCCCGCCAGGATGGCAAAGCTGAACGCCAGGCAGGGCAATGCCACGCCCAGAAGAGCTCCGCCCGAGAGAAGGCCGATCAACAGGCCGACGCCAGCCACCAGCAGATCGCGCCACCGGCGCACGCCTTGGGCCGGCCAGGCGTAGCGGCCAAGCCCGCCCATCGCCAACGCCAGCCCGGCCACCAGTGGCATGTCCGAAGTGAGCTGGCGCGCTTGCAGCACGAACAGGGGCATCGAGCCGAGCGCCAGGGCGCCGAGCAAGGCCGCGCGGCGACGGAAAAGGCCGAGGCCTGCCCAATACACCCCGAGGATGGCCAGGATGCCGAACAAGGCATCGGAGATGCGGCCGCCGAACTCGCCCACGCCGAAAACCCGCATGCCGAGCGCATTGCCGGCCAGGTCGAGCGGCGGCTCGGCGGTGAAACGACGGCCGACCGTCACGTCGAGGAGATTCTCCGAATGGGCAATGTCGCGCGCGCGCTCCGCCAGCTTGAGTTCCCACGGGTCCCAGAACCCGAACGAACCCAGGCGGGGCAGGATCAAGGCAAACGCGAAGAGCGCCACCCACCAACCGGGTGGAACCCGGCGCAGTCTTTCCACGAAGCTCATGACTCGATTGTTTTCGGGGCTGACCTTTACAGCGGGCGCACTCTAGCAGCGGGGCGGAACAAAGGCTATTCCTGCGATTCGGCCCGCACCAGGCAAGTTTCGCCATGTCCCAGGACGGCGAGCTGGTCCGAGATGCCGCGGTCGGCGCAGATCTGTCTGAGCCAACGCAGGGGCTCGCCGAGCGGCTCGTAACCGAGCGGGAAAGATCCGTACCCGACGGGCACGAGCAGCTTGGCCCCAAGATCTGTGAAGGCTTGCACGGCGTCGAGCGGCGACATGTTGATCGCCCGCAAGGCTGGTGGCTGGTATCCGGCCACGGGCAGAAGCGCCACGTCCGGGCGCAAGCGCCGACCGATCTCCTCGAAGCCAGAAAAATAGGCGGTGCCGCCCGCGAAGTACACGCTGGCCCCGGCCGAGCGCACGATGTACCCGCAGGCGCCGCGCCAAGCCGAGTCGAAAAGCCCGCGGCCGCCCTCGTGACGCGCGGCCACGGCAGTCACCTCGACGTCCGCGTACTCGAAACTCTGGCCCGGCGCCAACTCGATCACGCGAGCGAAGCCCAGTCCGTCCACCAAGGACGCGCAGCGGGGCGGAACCAGCACCGCTGCCCGGCCACTCAGACGTCGCAGGCTGGCCGGGTCCAGGCGATCCCGGTGGGCATGCGAGATGAGGATCAGGCTCACGTCGGCCGCATCGGCAGAGTGCAGGCAAGCCGCCTCCGCGCGGCGCAGGCCAAGGCAGAAATCACCGAGATAGGGGTCCGTCAGCACGCGCGCAAGCGGGGTGGTGAGCATGACTGTAGCGTGACCGACAAACGTGACAGCGATCTGACCCGGTCCCGGATGCCCCACCCGCCGCGGCTCGGACCTGCGCGGGGCGGTCACCAGCTGTCGGGCCGCCGTACGCAGGAAACGCAGAGACAGGGCCAGGCCGAGCGCCGACTGCCAAAGGCCACGCGTCCGGCGCCGGTGCTCATGGTCCAGCTCCTTGGCCCGCTCCATCACGCGGCGTTGCCAGTCGTGATCGGGTGAAAGGGCCATGGTCATGAATTAGGACCCGCAAGCGGCAGCCAGGTCAACCACTGTCGTGGGGACCGCGAGGCTGGGCCCCGTCAGGATGGTGTCACCATTCACAAATGCCTGTCCTGCGGTATGCTCGGCCGCATGACCAAACGATTTTACCTCTGCACATTCTTCATGGGCGCGCTGGCCAGCCTGGGTTGCAAGAAGCCAGCTGGAGAGCCGCCTACCCAGATCGCACAACCCGTGGCAGCAGCGCCGGCGCCCAGCGCGCCGACGGAGAAACCGTCGCTGCTTAAACTCGATGCGTTCAAAGAACAGGCGCCGGCGATGTATCACGCCAAGTTCAACACCTCGAAGGGCAGCTTCGTGGTCGAGGTGCAAAGGGACTGGGCGCCGCAGGGTGCTGACCGGTTCTTCAACCTGGTCAAGAACGGCTACTTCAACGACACTCGCTTCTTTCGCGTGGTCAAGGGCTTCATGGTGCAGTGGGGCATCCACGGCCAGGGCGAAGTGAACGCCGTGTGGCGCAACGCCAACATCCCCGATGACCCGGTCAAGCAGTCGAACAAGCGCGGCTTCATCACGTTTGCGACCGCAGGGCCCAACACGCGCACCAGCCAGGTCTTCATCAACTACGCGGACAATGGGCGGCTGGACGGGATGGGCTTTGCGCCCTTTGGCAAGGTCACCAGCGGCATGGACGTCGTCGACGGCCTGTTCGGCGACTACGGTGAGGGCGCGCCCCAGGGCATGGGCCCGAACCAGGGCCGCTTGCAGACCGAAGGCAACGCCTACCTGGCGCGCGACTTCCCCAAGTCGGACTACATAGTCGAAGCCAGCATCGCGCGGTAACCCACCTTCCCTTGCGGCGGCCGGGGTCACTTGCTACCGTCGAGACCATGCTGTCCCGTTTGTCGGTCGCTCTCGGGCTTGCGTTCCTGGCGGCGCTTCCTGCGCTTTGCGCCTGCTCGTCCTCGCACCGGCGCGACAAATCCTACGGCACGGACGCAGGGGCCGACTACCAGATCCCCGATGCCATCTTTACCAGCCAAGCAGACGCGAGCACGGCTGATGTCGATGACTCAGACTTGGCGGCCGCGCCCGATGATGGGTCGGCGCAGGACTCCGACCCTGGCACTGATTCCTAGCGCGGGAGCAGAAGCATGAACGGGCCATCAGACGAGCGCGTGACTGAGTGGACGGGCGGTTCGCTCAATGAGCTCACGATTGTGCTCTCGGCCGCGGCCCTGCCGGCCCGCATCCGCGTGTTCGCGCCTGGCCCTGGGGATACACCGGCCGGAGAGGTGCACCTCCTGGCTGGCGGCCTCAACGACGCCTTTGCCGGCGAGGCGCGTGGCGAGGAGGCGGTGGCCGCCTTGCAGCGGATCACTGGAGCCCGCTTCCTCATCGATACCCGCCTGCCGGATCCGGAGACCGGGTCGCTGGCCAAGCCCGGCCCCGCCGAGGGAAATCTGGCCCAGCGCCCGCTGGTCGAGATCATGCGCTACTGCGAGGAGTACGTGCTGACCTGCACGCTGGAAGTGTGGCGTGGCGAGGATCAGGCCCGTATCAGCTACCGGCGCGGCGAGTTGGTGGGAACCACGGTGGGCGGCAGCGATGCGCCCGAACGACTTCCCGAAGTCATGGGTTGGAAGGAGGGGTTCTTCGAGCTGGTTCTGCCCTTGCCCGTGACCCCGCCTGTGCCCGCGCTCTCCAAGCGCAGCACAGCTTCCATGGCGGTGGCGGGTGCGAGCGCGGGGACGCGACCGCCCACTGGAGAACGCGTACGGCGTCCGACTGATCCCTTGATCACCGTCGACGCCACCAAGAAAGGCGCGCCCGCGCAGCCCGCGGGTGCGATGGTGCGGCCGACGGGAGAAGGCGGCCCCAAACTACCACCAGGCCCGCCCATGCCCGGACTCCAAGCTCGGAGCAGCGCAACCCTGCGCTCGCAGCCCGCGCCAGCGGCCGGCGCCCCGTCCGGGCCGACGTCGGCCACCCCGCTGGCGGCCGCACCCATCAAGCGATCCGGTCCGCTACCGTCGGTGCCAGTTCGCGCAGGGCAAGCACCGATTGCCGCACGGACCACCGCGGGAAGCGCCACTGCCCGTCCCCTATCGACACCGGCCCTCGCTGCTCAGGCCAAGAAGACGCCACCCTTGGGTCTCGCCGTGCTGGCGCCGAAACCACCCACGGTCGCACCCGGCCCACCCGTGGCGAGCGCCCCTGTCACAGCCCGCGCGCCCCAAGCACCGCTGGTCGCGCCGTCGGTCGCAAAGCCCGTGGCCCCCGCAGCAACCGCTGCCTCGCCGCATGCTTTTCTCCCTTCGCTTTCTGTCAAGCCCTCCGTCGCACACACCCCTGCGCGGTCGGCGTCCGCTCCAGCGACCAAGACCACTCACCCGACGCCTGCGCAAGGCTCGGGGGTCACTCCGCCTCCGGTTGCTGCGCTAGCTTCCCCTGCGGCCGCCGCAGTGCCGGCTCGGCAGGCAACACCCGCGCCGGCCAAGCCGCCTTCCGCCCAACCTGCCTTCGCAGCCCCTGCGCAGAAGACCGGCGCAGCTCCGCGGCCGCGCCCCTCGGAACCGCCTTCGTCGCCGCCGTTTTCTGCGATTCACGGAGCCTTGACCACAACACCGCACAGGACGCCGTCGGTGTTGAGGCGTACGCCGGGCGAGATGCGGCGGTCTTCGACGCCAGGACGTGAAAGCGAAGAACTGCCTGCGAGCGTCGAGATCTCCGAGGACATGCAGGATCCTGCCGCCTACGTGCAGACGCCGCCTCCTGTTGTCGCGTCCTTGGCACAGTCCACCCCGACGCCGGTCTCGCCGGCCTCTGAGAGAACCGAGGTGCCGACCGTGCGGCTCTCGACAGTCGGCTTCGCCCCGCCCGAGGATCTTTCGGTCGATGTCAACGAGTCGCGCTTTCGGCCGGCCAAGCCACGCGCCCGGCGCGGGGTGGCCCACTGGCCCTTGCTGGTGCACGTGCTCCTCGGCATTGCGCTCGGTGCAGCCATCGTAGCGGCCTACTCCGCCTACTACGGGTTGCCGATACCGTAGATTCCCCTTGGCCCTCCGACGCGACAGCGCTTAACTGAGACGTTGACCGTGAGCCTGTTCTCGCAGATTGCCGATTCGTACCGGCGAACGAAGAAGCCCAAGGACATCCTGTGGAATCGGTTGGTGGCGCGTCCCCTGGCTGCGGTCTTGCTGGTCCCGCTGGCCAGAACGCGCGTCACCCCCAACCAGGTGACCTTCGCCTCGCTGGCGGTCTTCGTGACGGCCGCCGCTCTCTTGCTCGGCTTGCCGGGATGGGCAGGCCTGCTCATCGCAGTCGGCGTGCTCGAGCTGTCCTATGTTCTCGACTGTGTGGACGGCCAGCTGGCCCGGCTGCGGGGAACCTCATCGCCGGTGGGTGCCCACCTGGATTTTCTGATGGACGAGCTGAAGGCGTTCATGCTGGTGGCTGCCGCGGGCGCGCGGCTGTGGCGGGACGACGGCCGCACGCAATGGTTGGTCGAGGCGCTGGCCGGACTGGTGGCGGTGGCCTCGGCCATCAGCCTGACCACTTTCGTACGACGACCCGAGTATCTGCGTGCCACGGGCGCGCCTCGGCCGCAGGCTGCCGGCGACTATGGAGATGGCTTGGATACAGCCGCAGCGGCACCGGCCCGGCCGCGCTCGCTTGTGGCAAAGGTGGCAGGCGCGGTGGAATCGCTGGGCCGATTGATCGTTCACTACCCGAGCTATCTCGTGTTCGTGGCCGCCGCCAATCGCCTGGATCTTTTCCTCCACGTGTACCTGGCCATGAACGCCGCCTATGCCGCCCGCACGATTCTTGCGGTCCTGCGCAAGCTGGGTAGATCAAGCGCGTGAGCAGCAGCAAAGTCATCATCGTGGCGGCTGGACGCGGCCGACGCCTGGGCCCTGAAACCGAGGACATTCCCAAGTGCATGGTGCGCGTGGCCGGCCAGCCCATCCTGCACTGGCAGCTGCGCGCCTTTGCAGCAGCGGGCCTTTCCGACATCGTGGTGGTGCGCGGCTATCTGGGCGATCGCATCGACGGTGGGCGCGCGGCGCCGGCGTTCGTCGACAATCCGCACTGGGCACACAACAACATCCTGGCGTCGCTGCTGTGTGCGGCGGAGCACCTGCCGGGAGGCTTCTTCTTTTCCTATTGTGATATCGTGTACACGCCGGAGGTGGTGGCGCGCCTGGCTGCACGCGCGCGTGCGGCCAACCCAGCGCCGGTTTCGCTGATCATCGATCGCGGCTGGGCCGATGCCTATGAGGGCCGCACCCTGCACCCGATTTCCGAGGCTGAGCTGACCCAGGTCGACGGACAAGGGCAGGTCGTGCGCATGGGCAAAGGCGCGGTGGCGCGCGACAAGGCGGTGGGTGAGTTCATCGGCCTGGCGTATTTTTCCGCCGCAGGGGCTGCGGCGTTGCGTGCGCTATGGGATGTGGCTCTTGTGGGCGGGCTGGAAGCGCCCTTTGGCCTGGCGGCGACTCTGCGCCAGTCATACCTGACCGATGCGCTCAATGTCCTTGCTGACCAGGGCCTTCTGATCGAGCCCGTCTTCATCGACGGCCAGTGGCGCGAGATCGACACGCCCCAGGATCTCGCCGCCGCACAGACCGTGGTAGCCGGCTGGGACGCCCATAGCGCCGAATAGAAAACCGGCGCGCAGCGATCGGAAAAGGCCAGGCGCTTTCCTCGGAGGGAAGACCGCACCTGGCCTTGCTTGATGTGACGGGACTACTGGACCGTGATGTTGTCGATGTACGCGGTCACCGTGATCGGGCTGAATGACGGCACGCCGGCGTCGTCGGTCGGCGCGGCGGCTGAGGCGAACTGAACCGTGAACTGAATAATCTTCGCTGGGTCCAAGGTGAGTGGTTGCTTGGTCATGTCCAGCGTGTAGGTGTGCCATTGGTTGTCGGTCGGGAAGGCCGACCACCCGTACTGGCCGACGTAGGCGGTGTCCTGGGCGTAGGGCATGATTCCGCCGAGGTTGGTGGTGTCAGACGGAAAGGGATCGACTTTGATGTCGACGCTGACGGTCTTGCCCGTCCAGTCTTGCAGCGCGTTCTGGCCCCAGTTGATGTTGGGGTTCACCTGTTGATCGTAGCCGGTGAACGTGACCACGACCTTGAGCGAACCGGGTGGATTCCCGACGGTGCTGTCTGCGGCGAGGGTTGGGGCCGCGACGCCAGCGTCGAGGTCTCCGCCGGACAGATTTCCCGCCACGAAAAGGTTGTATGGGCTAATGGCAGCCCCTGTGTTGGGGTCCTTGGCCTGGTAGGTGTTGAAGACCCAGCCTTCATCGCCGCTGGCGAAGTCGAAGAGCGTGACCGGACCAGTGCTGCCGCCCGCGCTGGTCACGCCACAGCACTGCTGGTGCCACCCGTCGCAGTGAGCCCGCCTATGGCGCTGGTGCCACCAGTGGCGCCACCAACGCTCGCGGATCCGCCCTGGGCGTTGGTGCCACCCGAGCCACCAGTACTGCCGTTGGGCTTAGAATTGTTGCTACCACATGCGGCCAGGAGGCTTGCGCTGCCAAGGCCACAGATCAACGCGAGCTGCTTTAATCGATTTGTCGAGATTCTCACTTTATTGTCCTTTCCTCTTGGGTGTTGCATCGGGCATGAAACCCGAACCGGCGGCATTTGACGCCAAGTCGAAGTGGACCACAAGCGCCAATTCGGTTCATAGGCGCAAGAATTCCATTCCCCGTTGAATCCTGTGTGAAACTCGGCGACTCTTGCTGGAATCAAAGACAACAGAAGGGAGTTCGAGGCGATGCTTAGCAAGACCATGCAGGATGCTTTCAGCGAACAAGTCAAGAACGAGTTCTCGTCGGCGTATCTCTATCTTTCCATGGCGCTCTACTTTGAAGGACAAAGCCTGCCCGGCTTCGCCAAGTGGATGCGCGTGCAGTTCACCGAGGAGCAGTCCCACGGGATGAAAATGCTCGACTACGTGGTGGACCGTGGCGGAACCATCACCCTGTCCACCATCGAGAAGCCCGCGGCGGATTTCAAGTCAGCCACCGACGTGTTCGAGCGCACGCTGGCCCACGAGCAGAAGGTGACCAGCCTCATCCACAACCTCTACGCTCTGGCCACCAAAGAAAACGACTACGCCTCCATGGAAATGCTCCAGTGGTTCATCAAGGAGCAGGTCGAGGAGGAGAAGAACGCGGGCCTGATTCTGGATCAGCTCAAGATGGTGGGCGACAAGGGCTCCAGCCTGGTCATGCTCGACCAACGCATCGGCAAGCGCGGCGAGTAGTCACGGCAGCGCATGGTGGACGATCCCGACGACCTGCCCGAGGAAGAGCCGCGCTCGCCCAACGAGAAGAACTACATCACGCCGGCCGGCTATCGCAAGCTGGTCGACGAGCTGGAGTTCTTGCACACCAAGAAGCGGCCCGAGGTGGTGAGCGCCCTGGCTGACGCCGCCGCCGAGGGCGACCGATCCGAGAACGCCGAGTACATCTACCGCAAGCGCCAGTTGCGCCAGATCGACGCGCGCATGCGCTTCCTTTCCAAGCGGCTGGACCATGTCGCCATCGTGGACCCTAAAGAACAGCAGCGGCGCGACCGCGTGTTCTTCGGAGCGACGGTCACGGTCGAGGACGAGGACGAAGTGACGTTGGTGTATCGCATCGTCGGCCAAGACGAGGTCGAGGGGGCGGAAGGGGTAATTTCCTGGAGGTCGCCGGTGGGCAAGGCGCTGCTGGGCAAGTCGGTAGGCGACACGGTCGTGGTGCGCTGGCACGCAGGCGTGCGTGAACTGACGATCACGGCCATCGAGTATCGCTAGAGTATCGCTAGGGGCTGTTCTTGTTCACCAGCCCCTGGTAGGGTGCAGACTGGGCGTCGTGGCTGTGGGCCCTGCTTTCCGGGTCCACGACTCCGGCGGCCCGCTTGCAGCGATGAACAAGATTGTTGTAAAGGGCGCGCGCGAGCACAACCTCAAGAATGTCGACGTGGAGATCCCGCGCGACAAGCTGGTCGTCATCACCGGACTGTCCGGCTCGGGCAAGTCCTCGCTGGCCTTTGACACCATCTACGCCGAAGGCCAGCGGCGCTACGTCGAGTCGCTGTCCGCCTATGCCCGCCAGTTTCTCGAGCAGTGGGGCAAGCCCGACGTGGATTCCATCGACGGGCTGTCGCCGGCCATCGCCATCGGGCAACGGTCGGCTTCGCGCAATCCGCGCTCCAGCGTAGGCACCATCACCGAAATCTACGACTACCTGCGCCTGCTGTGGGCGCGCGTGGGCGAAGTCTACTGCTGGCAGTGTGGCCAGCGCATCGCCGCGCAAACTATTCCCAACATGGTGGACCGGGTTCTGGCCCTGGGCGAAGGCGCGCGCTTTTCTGTGCTGGCGCCCGTGGTGCGCGCCAAGAAGGGCGATTTCCGCGAGGAACTCACTCGCCTGCGCCAGGACGGCTATGTGCGCGCCAACATCGATGGCGAGCTTTGCGAACTGTCCGATCCGCCCAAGCTCGACAAGGCCAAGAAACACACCATCGAAGTCTTTGTCGATCGCCTGGTGATCAAGCCCGGCGTCGAGCAGCGCCTCGCCGAATCGGTGGAGCTGGCAGCCAAGCTGTCAGGCGGCCTGGTCAAGATCTCGCCCCTGGAAGGCGATGATCTGCTTTTTTCTGAAACGTTCTCTTGCCCCGACTGTGGCATCACTTTTCCCGAGGTCAGTCCCGGCCTGTTTTCCTTCAACAGCCCGGCAGGCGCCTGCCCGGCCTGCGACGGCATCGGCGCCAAGATGTACTTCGACCCCGATCTCATCGTCAGCGATCCCGACCTGTCGCTGCGCGAAGGCGCCATCGAGCCATGGGAACGCCGCAATAGCGCCTTCTTCCAGCAGATGCTCGACTCGCTGGCCGCCCACTACGCTATCGATCTGTACAAGCCGTGGCACAAACTGACGCCCGAGGTCCGCCAGCTGATCCTCGAAGGATCGGGGAGCGAGGAACTGAACCTGACCTTCGAGAAGAACGGCAAGCAGCACACCTTCAAGAAGAACTTCGAAGGCGTGTTGGCCAACCTGCAGCGGCGCTACGACGAGTATCAGCGCCGGCGGCGCGAGCAGGGCCGCACCACCGACGAGGATTTCGAGGCCATCTACGACGAGTTCCATCGTTACATGTCGCAGTCGCCTTGCAGCGAGTGTGGCGGCACGCGCCTGCGCAAGGAGGCGCGGCACATCCGCGTGGGCGGCAAGACCATCGCCGAGATGACGGCGCTGACCATTCGCGAAGCGAACGACTTCATCAAGGGTTTGGCTTTGTCCAAACGCGATTGGCAGGTGTGCCTGCGTATCATCCGCGAGGTAACCGGGCGTCTGGGCTTCCTCATCAGCGTGGGCATCGACTACCTGTCGCTCGACCGGCCGGCCGCCACGCTTTCGGGCGGCGAGTCCCAGCGCATTCGCTTGGCCACGCAGATCGGCAGCGGTCTGCAGGGCGTTCTGTACATCCTCGACGAGCCCTCCATCGGCCTGCACCAGCGCGACAACGCGCGCCTGCTGGAAACCCTGATCAAGCTGCGCGATCTGGGCAACACCGTGTTGGTGGTCGAGCATGACGCTGACACCATCCGCGCTGCCGACTACATCATCGACATGGGCCCGCGCGCCGGCGAGTTGGGCGGCCGCGTGGTGGCGGTGGGTACGCCCAAGGAGATCGAAGCGAATGCGCAGTCGCTGACCGGTGCGTACTTGTCGGGCGAAAAGGCCATCGAGGCGCCCAAGCACCGGCGCGGCTCGAACAAGCGCGCGCTGGTGCTGCGCGGGGCGCGCACGCACAACCTGCGCAACCTCACGGTCAGCTTTCCCCTGGGCGCGCTCACCTGCGTGACCGGCGTGTCCGGCTCGGGCAAGTCGAGCCTGATCGTCGACACCTTGCTGCCCGCGCTGAAACATCGCCTGCACGGGGCGCGGGCAGCCAGCGCGGAATTCGACGGCATTGATGGCCTGCAGCATTTGGACAAGGTCATCGACGTGGACCAGTCACCCATCGGCCGCACGCCGCGATCCAACCCCGCGACCTTCACCGGCGTGTTCACCCACATTCGCGATCTCTTCGCCAATTTGCCCGAGTCCAAGGCGCGCGGCTACCGCGCTGGCCGCTACTCGTTCAACATCAAGGGCGGGCGCTGCGAGGCCTGTCAGGGCGACGGCATGGTCCGCATGGAGATGCATTTTTTGCCCGACGTGTACGTGCAGTGCGAGGCCTGCGGCGGCCGGCGCTACAGCCGCGAAACCCTGGAGGTGAAGTACCGCCAGGCCAGCATCGCCGACGTGCTCGACATGACGGTGGACCAGGCCTGTGCGTTTCTGGGAAACATCCCCAAGCTGCGACCCAAGCTGGAAACCTTGCGCGAGGTGGGCCTGGGCTATGTGGCGCTGGGCCAGTCAGCCACCACCCTGTCAGGCGGCGAGGCGCAGCGGGTGAAGCTGTCGCGCGAGCTGGCCAAGAAGGCTACTGGTCGCACCCTGTACATTCTCGACGAGCCGACCACGGGCCTGCACTTCGCCGACATCGATCAGCTGCTGCGCGTGCTGGCGCGGCTGGTGGACGCAGGCAACACCGTCATTGTCATTGAACACAACTTGGACGTGGTGAAGACCGCCGACTGGGTCATCGATCTCGGCCCGGGCGGCGGTCCCGGCGGCGGCCAGGTCATCGCCGAGGGCACCCCTGACGATGTGGCCAAGGTGCAAGCCAGCTTTACCGGGCAGTTTCTGAGAAAGGTCCTGTAGGTTGGCTTCTCACCACTATGCACGTATGCACTCGCGACGCGTTTCGTATCCCACGAACAAATAGGAAGAAATGAGATGAGAGCCCGTCGCTTGTGACGTAACCAACGACTACAGCTACAACAGTGGAACAACAGGGTACGACGACAAGATCACTCTCCACGACCAGAGCGGCAACGTGATCTGGGGCGTGCTGCCGGGAGCAAGTCCGGCTGGCCCTGCTGATGCCGGGGTTGATGCCAGTGTCAGCGAGGATGACTCCGGCGAGTAGAGCACCCGCTGCGTGTCGCAGTCACCGTGCCCCCGCCAGTAAAGAAACCCGTCGCGAATGTCGCGGCCTCGGCGCAGCCCGCGGATCGAGGGAGGGTTCTCCCATGCAGATGAATCCTACTTGAACGCTCTTTTCAGGCGAGGCGGCAAGAACGCTGAATCAGCCCACCACCAGATACCCGCGCTCCAGCAGCGACAGCATGGCCGTGGCGGTGTCGAGATCGGTCTGGCGGCTCTGGTCCAAGATGGCCTGCACCGTGGCACCGCCCAGCGCAATCTGAATGACGTCGAGATGATCGGGCGACAGATCGCGCAGGCGGGGCGCGAGCGGCGTGGGCACTGAGACCTCGGCCGCGAGAGGCGGCAGCTTGGGCGACAGCTCTTTGAATTCGTCGAGCTGGCGCATGCCCTCCATGAGCAACGCCTCGGTGGAATCCTGCAGCTCTTCCATCACCCTGCGCTCGTCAGGCGGTTCCAGCTCGAACAGGCCCTGATTCCAGGTCAACATGCGGAACATGGCCTTGCGGGGGCTGACGTCGAAGCTCTCGTCGATGTTGGCGAAATAGATCTGGCCCTTGCGCAGGTGCAGGCGGCCGGTGCCCCACTCGGAACGCAGGACCAGCACGCCCGACTTGCGGCTGGTGGAAAGCAACTGGAGAAGGTCCGGCAGGGGGATCTCTTCGATGTTGCCCGACATCGACTTGGGCGCCGCCCGTCGGCTGGCGGTGACTTGCATCTTGGAACGCGCTTCGATTTCGGACAACGAAGCCGCTGGTGCTCGGGCCTCACCGCTGGTGGCCACCAACTTGATGATGGACGTGCCGACCAGGATGCGGTCGCCGTCTTTGAGCTGCATATTGCGAATCTTCTCGCCGTTCACGAAGGTGCCGTTGGTCGAGCCTAGGTCCTGAATCGACACGGCCCGACCGTCGGTGACGATCTTCGCGTGCTTGCGCGAAACCATGTCCTCAACCAGGACCATGTCCAAGTCAGACGAGCGGCCGATCACGATCTCGCGGTTGGGGCGCAGAGGAAACTCCCCGCCTTGATACTTGCCCGAGATGAAGCGCAGGGTCCAAGGCGCACCTTCAGCCTGGGCGGCGCTTGCCTGTTCACTTGCGGCGTCGCGGGGCCTGAAGGTACTCAAATGCCATGATTCTAGACACTTAGGCGCAAACCGTCAATGGTGCCCCGCGGCGCGCCCTGCCAACCGGCGACGATCCTACTATACAATGTGGTGCGAATTGGCCAGGTTCCGTGTCAGAGCAGCGACGCGAAACCCCAGTCCAGAGAGCGCGTCTTTCGTCCGATATTTGTGTTGATGCCGCCAAACATCAGACCTCCGGCAGCGGGTGATCCGCCTGGCCTGAAGAAGCTGGGCCGCTACGAGTGTGCCGAGCAACTCGGCGCAGATGGCGGTTTTGAAACCTACCGTGCGCGCGTCAAGGGCTTGACCGGGCTCGATCGCAGCTTTGCCGTGAAGGTCTTGCGGCTCAAGCGATCGGAAACCCCAAGCGCGGTCAGCGAGCCTTTCCTGCAGGCCGCCAGGCGCAGCGCCACGCTTTCCGATCCTCATATCGCCAAGGTGGTGGAGGCAGACTCGAGCGATGGGCTGGTCTTCGCGGTCACGCCCTTCATGGAAGGCGCGGACCTGGGCCAGTTCCTCCAGCGTGCGCGTGAGGCGGGTGCGCTGGCCACGGGCAAGGATGAAGCGGCCCATCGCTGGCATCGCCTGGTGGCCTACATCGGCGCCGAAATCGCGCGCGGACTACAGGCTGCACACGCGCAGCAGCCCCCTATCATTCACGGCGCTCTCTGTCCCGGCAACGTGTTCATCACTTCGCGCGGGGCCGTCCGACTGCTCGACTTCGGCCTGCGTGCCTCGGTCCGTCGTCCCTTCGAGCCACGACCTCGACGCCTTATGCCCTACATCGCGCCCGAGCTGGCCGCGCCGGCCGCTGACTGCACCACGGCCGGGGACATGCACAGCCTTGGGGTCTTGCTGTGCGAGCTGTCGAGTGGTGAGTTGCCGCCCCAGGGCCGGCGCGCCTCCGAGCTGCAGATCGCTCTCTCTTCATTGCCCGAAGACTTGGGGCTCCTGGTCAGCCGCCTGGTTTCGGCGAGTCCCGCGGCGCGGCCCAAAGCGGCCGACGTGATTTCGTCCCTGGTAGCCGTGTACGCGGGTACGGCCCAGGCCGTGCTGGCCGGAGACCTTTCGTCACTCATCCTGCGCTCATCGACCAACAGCCCCATACCGAAGGAACCGCCCGAGGCGGTCGTGTCTTTGGCTGCCACGCCCGAAGAAGCTGACGATGCGCCGCCACCGCCTTCCGAGGTGGAACACGACGATGCCTATGGGTTCGAGGCAACGCTGCACCAGCGAGCAAAAGGGCCGGCCAAACCAGCGGCGAGCAGTCAGCCCGCGGTTCCTACGGCTCGTGCGGCAGCGCCAGCCGACGACTTGTATTCTTCGCCTGAGCTCACCGCCGTGGGCGAGCCGGGCTTGATGGACGACCTTGTGGCCAGAAGCCGGCCTGCCCCATCCGCCAGCATCGCAAGGATTCGCCCTGAGTCGCCACGCGTTCCCGTTCCCGCCGCGGCCCCGCCGGCCTTCGTCCCTGCCACGGTGCCGGCGTCGAGCCCGGCCAGCCGGGGTCCCACCAAGCGCGGCTTCGGGCCCCCGGGAACGGCGCCCACGGAGGCGGCCCCGGCCGCAGTCGACCCCTCCTTGCCAGGGAGCAGAGTGGCTGTCGAGGATTGGGTGTTCAAGCAGCCGTCGGGGCCTTCTGCTCCGCTGAAGCCTTCGCGCATGACGCCGGCCAGTCCTTTGTCTTCACTCGCGCAAGCGTCGCCCGCGCGCGAAGCGGAACCGTTCTCGATGCAGGACGCGGGGGGAGTGCTTCCCAGCGCAGCGGCGTTCGATGCGCAGCCCGCGACCTGGGGCGCGCGCGCCCTTGCCGCTCTTGGCGGCCAGGCTGGGATTGGCTCCTCGGTTGGCAGCCCAGCGACCGGCCTGGGCCTGCTCGACGATGTCCAGGCTGAGCCGTCGCCGTCCTATCCGCTGGCCGGCTCACCTGCTCTCGGGCCAGCGACGGACATGGGCGGTCACCTGCGGAATTCGCGGCCTTTTTCCCTTGAAGAGGCGGAAGCGTCTCCACGAGAGGTTGGACCCGGTGCGGGCTCGCGAGCCAGCGGGGATGAAACCCTGGCGGCCGACTTTGAGCCCCGCCGCAAAGTGGAGCAGACCCGAGGCGACGCCCTGCTCGAGGATGAGCTGGTTGATTCCCCAGATGGGAGCCGCTCGACCTCGCCCTATGGCTTGTTGGACCAGGCGACCCGTGCGGGCCAGCCCTTGCCCGAGCCCGACACCCTTGTGGAGGCTCAGTCACCGTCGCTCGCCGAGGCCGTGGCCTTCACGGAGGATGAGCCCCCAGCTGCAGCCGAAGCCGCGGCCTATCTCGACGATGGCGCCCTATTCGTGGCGGCCCCCGCAATTCTTGACGACGGCGGTCAGTCGCTGCCCGAGTCCGAAATCTCCGCTCGGCCAGAGGCTCCTGCGCCCCAGTCGCGTCGTTCCCTGCCGCCAGCCCCTGACCCACCCCCGGCGAGCGGCGTGGCGACCAAGCGCCGGGCTCAGCAGCAGGCATCAATCCCCACCTGGGCGCAGTCGCCTGACGAGAAAACGGCCCGGCACGGGAACCGCCGCTTGGTCTGGACCATCGCGGCCTCGGTGCTTGGCGCCAGTATGCTGGCAGGTGGACTGGCCGGCTTCTTCGTGGGAGCGCGGGGCAGGCCGTGGGGCGCGATACTGGGAGGCAGGCGGCAGCCCGCCCCCTCAGTGACCCAAGCTGTGCCGGCCCTTCCGCCCGCGGTCCCAGACGACGTCGAACCTCAAGCTTCGCCACCGACGGGCAGCGAAGCGGAAGCCAAGGCGTCAGAGACTGGTACCCGTCGCGCAGTTCCGGCTGTCGCAGAAGCACCTTCCCCGGCGAAGAAGGCCGAGAAGCTATCGGCCCCCACGACGCCAGACAAGAAGATCATCGCTGTAGGCGTGCCGGCAGTACCTTGGAACAAGGGTGTCGCGGATGGCGGCACGGGAAGCCTGTCCACGCTTTCGGTAGCCAGCCAGCCGGTCGGCGCCTTCGTGTGGATCAACGGCAAGGAGCGCGGCCGAACCCCTTTGCAGGTGAGGCTCCTGTCCGGCCCGGCGCACGTGGTGCTGGTGCTCGCCGGCCACGCCTCGGCCACCGTCGATGTGACGGTAGGTGAGGGCACGCAGGTATCCAAGGAACTGCTCGCCGTCGCGCCGCCCTTGACCGGCGATGCTCGTTTCCGCGCCGAGTGCACCACGCAGGGCAAGCTGCCCATCGTGGTCGACGGCAAGGAAACCGGCGTCCTGTGTCCCTTCTCCAAGCTGCGCGTGGACCCCGGCGTGCACAAGATCGGCCTGTTTGTTCCTGCCCTGGGCCAAGTGCACGATAAGGAAGTGACCTTGCACTCCGGCGTGCGCAGCATCGTGTTCCCGGACTGACGACCTGGTCTTGCAAACACGGCACTTTTTGTCCAAAGTGCGCCCACTCCCGCATGCATGAGATGATTTGGGAAAGGAAGCATCGGCAATGAGCAAGATCGTTCTGCCCAAGAAATTCGTCAGCCAGTACCCGCACAAGTTCGCCAAGGGCAAGCAGATGTATCTGCGGGGCAAGCGCATCCTGCCCAAGCCGATCTCGGGCAAGGAAAGCCTGCCGGATCTCATCGACGCCACTTTTCTGGCCTACAACGCCGGCCGCCTGAGCGAGGGCTGCCGCCTCTATGCGGAGAAGATGCTAGCCAACGACCGGGTCACGGTGGGCATGAGCCTGGCGGGAGCGTTGACCCCGGCGGGTCTGGGCAGCGCTGCCGTGATTCCCCTGATCAAGGCTGGCTTCGTGGACTGGATCGTGGCCACTGGCGCGAACCTGTACCACGACATGCACCACGCGATGAACCTGCCGCTGTGGCGCGGATCGCCCTTTGTGCGCGATCCCGAACTGCGGCGCTATGGCGTGGTTCGCATCTACGACATCCTGCTCGACTACGACGACGTGCTCATGCGCACCGACGATATTCTGCGCAAGATCCTCATCCGGAAGGAATTCCAGAAAGAGATGGGCACGGCCGAACTGCACCATCTCATCGGCAAGTACTGCTCTGAATTCGAACGGCAGAGCGGGATCAAGGATGCCTCGGTTCTGGCCGCCGCCTATCGCGCGGGCGTGCCCTGCTTCTGCCCGTCGCCCGGCGATTCCACCATCGGCATGAACGTCGCGGGCGTCGAGTTGCGCGGCAACAAGCTGCGCGTAAACCCCAGCATCGACGTGAACGAGACCACGGCCATCGTGCTCGACGCGAAACTGCGCAAGCAAAAGACCGGCGTGGTTCTGGTCGGCGGTGGCTCGCCCAAGAACTTCACCCTGCAAACTGAGCCGCAGATCCAGGAAGTCCTGCGCATCAAGGAAGCGGGGCACGACTACTTCCTGCAGTTCACCGACGCGCGGCCGGACACGGGCGGTTTGTCAGGCGCCACACCGTCGGAAGCCGTGAGCTGGGGCAAGATCGATCCCAACCAGCTCCCCGATGCCGTGGTTTGCTACACCGACTCCACCATCGCCCTGCCCATGCTGGCCCACTACGCGCTGGCGCGCCGAGGACAGCGCAAGCTCAAGCGCCTGTACGACCGCCGGCCCGCGCTCATCAAGCGGCTGACGGCAGAGTATTTCGCCCACAACAAGGACGCGACGCCGATCGAGTAGCAGGCTCTGGTTAGGTTTCTTGCGCCGCAGAGCGCCGCCTCTTACAAATAGAGGGGCGCCATGCACACGCTTGCGGACGAGGTGGTCGAGTTCACCATGACCCTGGTGCGGGCGTTGCACCGGGTGGCGCAGTTTGATCCGGCCAAGCCCAACTTTCCGCGGGTAAGCCTGCGCCTGCACAAAGAGCTGACCCGCCTGCATCGGACGCAGCCCGAGATCGCGTATGTGGTCGGACCGCCGTCGGTCGCGGGTGGCCCGCCTGAGGTCCACGTGGACGGCACGGGACCCATGCGGACCGAGTTGCGCCGTCTGGTGGGGCCCTCGATTGGCGGCGCCTTCGTCTTGCAGTTGCTCGAGTTCATGCAGCGGCGTTCGCTGGTGATCCTTGCCCTGACTCGCGGGCTGACCGACATCGAGTGGAACGCGTTTCTTGAAATCGTGGCCGCGCCGCCCGTCGAGAGCGACCCCGCCGCCGAAGGGGCACGCCTGTCCAAGGCTCTGCTCGACAAGAAGGTTTCCCACGTGGCTGTGGTGCGCGACATCGACCTGTCGCCCCTCGACCCGCAGATCGCGTGGCCGGTGCGCACCGCCCTGGGCCGCCTCGGGCGCGACGTGCGCGCCCTCATTGCAACAGGAGAGGCCAAGCCGACGACCCTGGTCGAGCACAGCGAGCGCCTGGTCGCCAGCATGGCCTTCTCGTTCTTCCGCAAGTTCGATGTCCTGCGCTCCATCCTGTGGTCCGGGCCCACACTTGACAAGGTGCTGGGCGGCTTGCCTGGGATGGTGGCATTCCGCGCGCGCGAAATCTTCGTGCACGGCCTGCCCGCCCTGGGCCTGTTGGGCACGACCAAGCTGATCCTGCGCGACGCGGGCGAGGCCTCGCAGGTTCCCAGTGAGCCCGCCATGAGCGTGCTGCGCGCGATCGCCGAGCGCCTGCTCAAGGATCCACCCGAGCGCAAGACCGACGAGCTGCTGCGCGAGATGTGCCGGCGCGAGGTGGTACCCATCACGCGCCTGCCGCCCGAGTTGCAGGAATGGGTGCTGGCTGAAACCTGGGTCGACGCCCTGCAAAGGCGACCGTCCACCGAGCCTCCCTCTGGAAGCGCCAACATCGATCCCGTTCGGCTGCTGCAAAAGGCGATGCGCCACGCGCTGTCCATTCATCGTTTCGTGGAGACCAACGCCATCCTCATGCGCCTGCGCACCACCAATGCCAAGGCCATTGCCGCCGTGTACGACGAGCCCACCATGGAGGCCATGCTGGCCGGCTTCCCCGACGATCCCGCCGGACGGCACGGCATCGTCGCGCTATTGGAGGAGGGTAAAGATACGGCCGCCGACTCGATCGCCGCCGTGGTGGCACAAGGCGAACCCAAGCTACGCGAGGCTGGGGCCTGGGTCTTGACCGAGATGAAGGCGCGCGGGGTGGCGGCCGCTTTGCGCGCGCTGGACCAGGGAGTGGAAAAGGAAGAAGCGGCCTACCTTCTGCTCGCCTGCGCCAAGGACAGCGCAGGGCCCGAGGCTGCCCTCGTGTTCGTCAAGCAGCTCAAACACCCGTCGCCCAGGGTACGGCGCTATGCCCTGACTGCCTTGGCGGAGGCCGACGCCAACGTGGCCGAGAGCTATGTCGCCGAGGCTTTGTCGGATCCCGACGAGAGAGTGCGCATTCGCGCCTTGCTCCTGTGCGCGAATACCGGGCTAGGCAGCGCGAAGATCGTTCCCCAGGCCGTCCGGCTCATCTCGCACGACGCCCGCGGGGCCTCGCCTCCGGTGGTGCGCGCAGCCATCGAAGTGGTGGTGAGCCGGCGCCAGGCCAACGCGCTGGCCGGGGTCGACGCCGACGATGCGCTCTGTCGGTTGGCCAAGCCCATTGGTTTCTTCGGTCGCTTGCTCGGCCACCACACCCCGCCGGCGGACGTGTTGGTTACGGCCATCTCGGCGCTCGGGCGACTGGGATCGGCCCAGGCCCAAAAAGTTCTGCGCCAGCTTAGCAAGAGTCCTGATCCGGACGTGGTGCACGCAGCAGGGGAAGCCTTGGCAGGGCGATCGACTAAGACCATGGCGCTGTCATCTGTGTTTGCCAGCGAGGTGCGCTCGGCCAAGAAGCTCTAGCGCTCACCATCTGGCGATTCCGCGGGAACCTGAATGTCGGGCGACGGCGGCTGGCTGCCGCCCGACGAGCGGCGCTCGGCGCGCAGGGTTTTGCTTCCGGCCAGTAGGATCATCTGCACCACGGAAACCGCGATGAAGCAACAAAGAAAGTAATAGGTCGGAAAGGTCTGGCGCCAGCCGTGGAACATGACCCAAGAACCGGCCAACAGCTCCGATCCGCTGAAGAGCACATAGCCCATAATGCCGGTGAAGAACATGAAGGCGACGCCCAGGGCGTGCTGTGGCCGCTCCAGTTGCGGAGCAAAGAAGAGCAGAGGTACGCACAGCAAGAGGTAGTAATAGTAAGCCGCCGTGGCCAGCAGAAACACGAACACGAAGCCGTAAGCCAAGGCCTCGTGGTCTTGCAAGCCGCGGATGAAGGTCAAGGCGGGCAAGAGCAAGAGCAGGGCCACGATGGTACCGGACACGCCCATGAACAGAGCTGGGTGCTGCGCGCCCGCATGCGCGAGCGCCCGCAGGGGGATGCCGCCCGGGAAACTCGCTTCGGCAATGGTGCGAAAGCCGAGATCCCAATCGCTGGCGTCCGCGTAGTGCGTAAGAATCTTGAGGTTCCACTCGTTCCAGATCGCTGTCGTGCCGAAGTATGCGCAAGATCCCAGGACCACCAGGGCCACGGTCGCGGCGCAGGCGCCGAGAAGCCCTAGCAGGTGTCGATCGACGTGGCGGTTTCGGACGAGCCGCACAAAGAAGAGTACGGTCGGCCCGACCAACAGAAAACCTGGAAAGATGCGCGACAGGATGGCCCAGCCCAACAAGACACCGGCGATTTTGTAGTAGCGCTGCTTGACCAGGCACACGGCCAGCACCGAAGCCATGGCGAAATCGGTGCGCAAAAGCGCGCCCTTGAGATGGCCCCACGACAGCAGGTAGTGGGTGCCGATGAAGATGACCATGAGAAATGCCGTGCGCAGGCCAAAGGCCCACGCCACGGCAACGGTGGCAGCAAGCAGCAGCAAGGGATCCAAGGCCAGCATGAGCCACCGGCTGACAGGATTGCGCACGGACAAGGGACGGCTCACGAGGCCACCCACCACGAACGACCAGGCCGGCGTGCCGTTGTAGCCATGGTCGGCTAGAAGCAGGCTCCAGCGATGCGCGGGCAGCTGCATCTTGAACCAGGTGACATCTGCGACGAACTCGCGCCAACGTGAATCGGAAAAGCGGGCGCGATAGCGTGCGCTCTCGGCCGCCACTTCATCGACGTCGCGAAGTCGCGCGGTCGCGAGGTCACGTATCTGGTTGCGTGGGTTGTGGTAGCACAGGCCGCCTTCCCGGTCGGCGGCCAGCGTGGCGCCGTACAGGTTGGTGTAGCCCAGCTCGTGCGCGTACTTGGTTCCCAGATAGTAATGGTAGAAGTCCCACTCGTTGAGATAGGTGCCGTAGCGAAACACGCCGAAGTCCACATAGGTGGCCACCGCCAGCACAGCTGACACGCCCAACACGCCGACCAGCACCCGCCGGCCCAGGCGCCGGGCCGCCACCGACCATCGACGGGTCAGCCAGGGACGCTCGAGCGCGACGAAGCCAGCCACCGCCAGGATCGCGACGACCGCCAGCACGCGCGCCAGCGCCCAGCCGTGGATGGGCGCCCAGGAATCGGGCAGCTCGCTCGGTCTCCAGGATGTCAGCAGATTCAAGTCATCGCTCCAGCGCTTTGTCTTTCAAACGCGCTTCCCAAGCATCACCCATCGAGCTGGGTGTGGGCTAGCCTTTCTTGCTGAGCCCCATACTGACGGGGCCCCGTCACGACCCCGCCTTCGTCTCCGTCCCCGCCCCGGCCCCCGACTCCGAATCCCCTTGCGCCTTTTCCGACGCCATCGCTCGCGCCCGCCTGTAGACTATCCTCTCCCAAGGAGATCCCGCGTGCTTTCACCCAAGCTTCTCAAGCAACTGGCCGAGCAGCATGGAACCCCGCTTTTCGTGGTCGACCATCGCGAGGTTCGGCGCAACTACGCGACCTTCAGGAAATACTTGCCGCGCGTGCAAGCCTACTACGCGGTCAAGGCCAACCCCGACCCCGGCATCGTGCGCACCCTGTTCAAGGCGGGCGCCAGCTTCGACGTGGCCTCCATGCCCGAGTTCATGATCGTGCACGAGAACATCCAGTCTATGCCTGCCAAGAAGCGACAGGCTTGGATCTGGGACAAGATCATCTACGCCAACCCGGTCAAGGACAACCGCACCTTGGCCGAGCTGGATCCCTACAAGCCTCTCGTCACCTACGACAGCCTGGCCGAGGTGGGCAAGGTCAAGCGCCACGCCCCGCACGCGGGTCTCATCCTGCGCATCAACGTGCCCAATACCGGCTCGGTGGTGGAGCTGTCGTCCAAGTTCGGCGCCTCACCGGGCGAGGCCGTGGATCTGATTGAGGCTGCCTTCAACGCCGGGCTGGTGGTCGAGGGCCTGTCCTTTCACGTGGGTAGCCAGTGCACCAACTTCCAGAACTACGTACAGGCCCTGGGCATCGCCGACAGCATCTTCAAGGAGGCCTGGGACAGGGGCTACCACAAGGTCAACATCCTGGATATCGGCGGTGGCTTTCCCGCCCCCTATGACCAGCATGTGCGACCCTTTTCCGAGTTGGCCAAGACGCTCAATGCCGAATTCGAACGACTGTTTCCGCCGGAGATGGAGATCCTGGCCGAGCCAGGCCGTTTTCTGGTCGCCACCGCAGCCACGCTGGTGGTGGAGATCATCGGCAAGGCTGTGCGCAACGGCAAGCAGTGCTACACCATCAACGACGGCGTGTACGGCACCTACTCGGGCGTGCTCTTCGACCATTGCCAGTACCACTTCAAGGCGTTCAAGAGCGGGCCCAGCCAGCTCTCGTCGGTGTTCGGACCCACCTGCGATGCGCTCGACGTGGTGTCCGTGGCCGAGGAGCTGCCGCTCAACCTGGATCTTGGCGACCTGCTGGTGAGCGACAACATCGGCGCCTACACCACGGCCAGCGCCACCAATTTCAACGGCATGCCCGCACCCAAAGTGGTGGCAGTTGGGGACGGACGCGAAACTGACGTCTGAGTCAGCGCCGTGTCACGGCTGAGGTTGCGGGTGCACGAGCGCAGCGCCGGGAATCATCCCTTTGGCGGTCGGGGCTCTGGGCCCGCTGAGGCCGCCCCGGAGCAAGAGCGCCCCGGCGGCCAGCAGGGCCAAAGTCGCGAGCGCGAGCATGATCCACAAATTGCGTCGCGACCGCCGGACTGCTGCCACGCCTCCTCGGAGAGGCGGGTTCAAAGAGGGCGCAGGCCAGGGCGGGTTGATGGGCTTCGGCGCGGTCGCCAGGGGAGGCGTCGCGGGGCCGGGCAGATCCGCTTTGTTCACGGCGAAAGCGGCTGAGCCCGCGGCCGGCCACTCGTCAAGGGAGGCGGCCGGAACCTCCAGCTCGCGTGAGGCGGGTCGCGGGTGTTCCGCTGCCTGATCACCGCCCCCAGCGGCCTGCCGAGCCCTGCGCGAACGCGCGAGCTCGACCAAAGTCGGCGTCTCGAGGCCAGCACCGCTACCGACGGCGACGGCCGACGCCTCCTGACCCTCAAGATCGGACGCACCATTGGCCGGACGATCCGTCTGCGCGCGCTGTGGGTCTCCGTCGTCGCGAAGCCAGTTGTCGGGATTGGGGCCGAGCAACTCGCGCAACTCGGCCGCCAGTTGCGGCGCGGAGTAGAGCAGACCGTGCTGATGCGCCGCCTCGCGCACAGCATCGGCAAACGACTCTGCATCCTGAAAGCGCTGGTCGCGATCGAGAGCCAGCGCCTTGTCGAACACCGCCTGGAATTCGGGCGGCAGGCCCGGGCACTTCGTCGCCAGGGGCGGCACGGGCTGCGCGTAGATCTGATCGGCCGGGGTATTGAGGTCGCCCGCGTACACGCGCTCGCCAATCAAGGTCTCGTAAGTACTCACGCCAAGCGAGAATAGGTCGCTGCGCGCGTCGATGGGCTGGTTGTGTGCCATCTCGGGCGACATGTAGCCGACCTTGCCGCGCACCCGGTAGAAAGCCGAGGAGTAGGTCACGGCCTTGGCGATGCCGAAGTCGGACAGCTTCACCTCGCCTTCAGCCGAGCACAGGATGTTGGAAGGCGACAGATCGCGGTGGATGATGCCCAAGGGCTCGCCCGACGGCGAACGACGACGATGGGCGTAGGCCAGGCCGGCCAGGATCTCCAGGGCGACGTGCAGAATGGCCTGGGCCGAAAGCGGGCGTTTGCGCCGCGCGCGCCAGGAAATCGAGCGCAGATCCGCACCCCGCACATACTCCATGACGATGAACAGCCGGTCATCCGAGGTCACCAGGTCGAAGGTGCGCACGATGTTCTGGTGGTCGAGGGTGGCCGAGATCTTGGCCTCGCGGAAGAAGAGATCGCGGAACTCGGGCCGGCTGGTGAATTCCGGTAGAAGCTGCTTGAGCACGACTTCCTTCTCGAAGCCGCCTGCGCCGATCTTCTTGCCGACGTAGATGGCGCCCATGCCTCCCTCGGCCAGATACCGCTCGATGCGGTATTTTCTCGCGGGAACCTGTGCCACCATTGCCCAAACAGTAAGCTCACCCGTCTCCGGACGCAACGTCACCCGACCGCCTATGGCATCCAACTTGTCCGTCTTGCTGAGCCTGCGCCGCAGCGCAGAGGAGGATGCGTTGAAAGCCCTGGGCAAAGCCGCGGCAGCTCGCCTGCGCGCCGAAGAGGAACAGCGGCAGCTGGATTCCGTCGCCGAACAAGCGCGCCAGGCCCTGCAGCAGGAGACCAGGCGCCGTGCGGCCGCGTCCGCTCCGAGAGTCGCTGCCGATGGCCTGCAGCGCGAACGCTATCGGCAACGATTGACCGCGGCCCTGGCGCGGGCTGAAAAAAGCGCGGGCCATCACCGGCAGGGCCTGCTCGACCAGGCCCGGATCGCCGAACAAGCGGCTGCTGCGTGTGTCCGCCAGACCCGACAGGAGCGCCTTGCCATTGAGAAGCTGCGGGCACGCCAAGCCGCCGACCGAAACAAGCAAGCCGAGCGCCGGGCCGAGGAGGCAGTCGGTGACTGGATGCACAGTTCGCATTCCCGACGCAAGCCGAGCGCGTGAGGGCGGAGGGGAAGCTAGCTCTTCACCACAGAGAGCACGAAGAACACAGAGGTCGGAAAGCAAGGAAGGGTTCGGACGGGACCGCCCACCCTTTCTTCTTTCCGATCCGGCTCTGTGGCCTCTGTGCTCTCTGTGGTGAAACAGCTAGCTACTTGTCGCTGACGTTGATCAGGCGGAACTCAGTGCGACGGTTTGTGGCTCGTCCCGACTGGGTCTTGTTGTTGGCGATGGGCCGCGTGGGACCGTAGCCGATGGACTGCAAGCGCTCGGAGGCAACCCCGCGTGTGACGAAGTAGGTCTTCACCGCATCGGCTCGGCGCTGGGACAAGTCGCGGTTGTAGTCCGCCTTGCCCCGGTTGTCAGTATGCCCGGAGATCTCCAGTTTCACGTCGGGATAGTCCTGCAGGACCTTGGCTGCTCGGTCGAGGAGCACATAGGAGCCAGGCAGGATGTCCGCCGAGCCAGTCTTGAAGTTGATGCCCTCGATCACACCCGTGAACTTCTTCACCGCCGCGGGCACCTCGTCGGGACAACCGTCAGCGTCCTGGTAGTTGTTGAAGGTCTCGGGCTCATTGGGACACTTGTCGATGATGTCGGGGATGCCGTCGCCGTCGTTGTCGGGATCCGGGCAGCCATCCTCGTCCTGGAAGCCGTCCTTGTCCTCTGGCTCATTCGGGCACTTGTCCAGAGTATCGGGGATGCCGTCGCCGTCGTTGTCGAGATCCGGGCAGCCATCCTCGTCCTGGAAGCCGTCCTTGTCCTCCGGCTCGTTCGGGCACTTGTCGATGGCGTCCGGGATGCCGTCGCCATCGTTGTCGAGATCCGGGCAGCCATCCTCGTCCTGGAAGCCGTCCTTGTCCTCCGGCTCATTCGGGCACTTGTCGAGATCGTCAGGAATGCCATCGCCGTCCCGATCGTTGCCGGTCGGCTTGAGCTCTCTGATCGTCTCCTTGAAGATGTGCACCTTCTCGATTTCGCCGAAGTTGACGAAGAGCGAGCCCAGCACCTCAAAGTCAGGCCCGTTGTAGCCGATGCGATTGCCTTGCGGAATGACCGGCGACAGCGCGGTCCACGGGGCCATGATTCGCCCATCGACGCGCAGTCCGGTCCACGGGGTGAACCCGACCTTGAACCCGACCCCAGCGTGCATGAATCCCCAGGTGGAATTCGCGGGGATATCAACCTGAGGCACCAGCGCGGGGTTGCTGTTGTTGACCAGCGAGGTCAGCCCGCCGTAGCCAGCCAGAATGAAGGGCTGGAACCAGTAGCTATCGCTCAGGTTGAGAATCAGGCTGCCGCGATACCCGAAGACCCACATCGAAGCGTTGTGGTTGCGCGTATGGGTGGGCGTGGCGTCGACCTCCGCTTCCAGCCCAAACCAGCGGTTGAAGTGCAGGCCCAAGCGGCCGCCGAAAACCCCACCTGACGCGGGTGAAAGCTCACGCGGACTCTCCGGGGCCCGGCCCAGCGAGTGATCGGTGTCGAAGAAGTGACCGCCGCCAAACAGGCCAAAGTCGAAGCGGAACTCCGGTGGTTCCTCTTTGTTCGGCAGAGCTTCTTTGCTCGGCGAAGCTTCTTTGCTCGCCGGAGCTTCCTTACTTGGCGGAGCTTCGTTGGATTCGGCGGCAGCGCTCTGCCCGCCCAGCAGCAGGATGAAAGTGCTCAGTGTGAGCACGCCACTACGAAGCCATGGTTGCGGGCCAGTTTTCATCGAAACAACCTCCGGTCGAGATCCAAGGGACCGACTACCCGGACGCCCATACCCGAGAGGAACGCAACCAGCATAAAGGAATTGCCAGTTTTGAGCCACAGAACAACGCAGGCGTCGCCCGGTTCCCTGTGCCCTGGGCCTCTGCCGTGGACCCGCTCTTGCTAGGCGGCTCTGTTCACCGGGAGATAGATGGAGAATCGGCTGCCTTGGCGGGCGGCGCTCTGCACGTCGATCCAGCCGCCGTGTTCACGCACGATCCCGTAGGCCACCGAGAGGCCCAGTCCCGTACCTTCGCCCACCCCCTTGGTCGTGAAAAAGGGCTCGAAAATGCGCGGCAGGATCTCGGGCGGGATGCCCACGCCCTGGTCCGCCACCGACAGGCACAGGTATTCGCCCTGGGCGCCGCCCAGATCCGCAGGGGCCGGCGCGTTCGCGACGGAGATGTCCACCATCACCTGGCCTGGGTGGTCGCTGGCGTGGATGCTATTGACCAGCAGATTGAGCAGCACCTGCTGGATCTGCCACTCGTCAAGGGATGGCTTGGGCAGGCCAGGCGTCGCGTGGAGGTCCAGGGTGAGCTGTCGTTTGTCGGCCAGCGGTTTCACCAGAGACAATGTCTTCTCGACCAGGCCGGCGACGTCCACCGGCTCGCGGCGCGCGCCTTGCCCGGGCGGCCGCACCGACTGCCCGCGCGCAAAGTCGAGAAGGCGGCGGATGATGCGGGCGATGTGCTCCACCTGCTCGCCGATAATGCGAGCCCCCTCGCGGGCTTCGTCACCGCCGATGCGGCCCGAGGCGATCATGTTGGCTCGTACCAGGGCCACGCCCAGCGGGGTTCCCACCTCGTGAGCAATGCCCGAAGCCAGTTTGCCCACAGTGGCCAGGCGGTCTGCGTGGCGCAATTGCTCGATGGCTCGCACACGCGCCTCGGTTTCGCCGGCCAGCGACACCCGCGCCTGCTCCAGACCGTCACACATGGCATCGAACTCCCGGGCCAGCTCGCCAATCTCGTCGCGCTGTCTGAGATTGAGCGTTCCAGAAAGATCGCCGGCGCCGATGCTCCGGGCCTTGTGCGCCAGCTTGGCCAGAGGCCGCCCGACCATGTAGAAGCCCAGCCCCGCGGCCAGCAGGGCCGCTACCAGGACAGCCGCCAGGGTCGCCCACGCCGCGCGAACCAAGGTGTCGCGCACATACGCCTGCTGGTAGGCGAGTGATTCGGACAGCTCCACGAAGCCCACAGCTTGTCCGTGCACCCGGATGGGGACGTTGGTGTAGTGCCGCTCTCGCGAAAAAGCTGGTGCGGGGGGCACATCGCCGTCGACCCAACGGACGCGAAACCGTCCGTCAGGTGTGCTCACGTTTTCAAGCAGGCTCAAGGCTTCCGCGCGCCCCTTTTCCGCCCACACGCGAGGAATCGCGTTGGCCAATGTTTGAGCCAGCACCCCGTGGTCCATGATCATGTCACGCTCGAACAGCTCCAGTTCCCGCCTGATGCGGAAATAGGCACTGGCAGCCAAGACCAAGGCCATCCCTACCAGTGTGGCCAGGATGAGTTTTCGAGCCAGCCTCATGCTGCGCTAGCGAAGGTCGGTCGCGGTCAGGACGGCAAGAGCGACCGTGCGAGCGACAACAGCTCCTCGGGGCGGAAAGGCTTGGAAAGCAGGCTGGCCGAGCCCAGACGCTCGACTTGTGCGCGCAAGTGATCATCACCAAACGCGGTGACCACGATGATGGGCATGGTCAAGCCCGCGTTGCGCGCGGCCAGCGAGACCTGAAACCCGGTCATCCATGGCATGCGCACGTCCGTGATGAGCAGATCGACCGGCTTCTCGTCGGTCAGGAGCATGATCAGATCTCCCCCGCTGGCAGCCTCCACGACCTCGGCGCCCAAACTTTCGATCAACTCACGAATCACCGCGCGCATGTCGTCGTTGTCCTCCGCAATGACCACGCGGCGGCTTCGGGTCTCTTGACTCATGAACGATCCTCCGGATTCAGTATTCACCCCGCTCACCACCTTTTGAAAACAAGCCTACAACACGGACGCGCCCTGTCCACCGGACATTTTTGCCCCTGTGGGGCAGGCTCCGCAGCCACCCGGATCGGCGCCAGGAGAGCCCATGTTGCAGTCGCGCAAGAATCGCGCCCCTGTGGCCGCAGGCGGACACGAAACTCGTGGCATTATCTCGATTCCTTCATGGGGCGAAAAGCAAAGACCCGTCGATCATCCCCCGGTGGCGCTCGCGCCGCACGAGCGACTGGCGTACCCAGCAGCGAGCGCGTGCCCGAATCAACGCTACCCCAGGCGGATGCAACTGGGACTTCTGCGTGGATCGCCCCCCTCGCCGCCTTCGTCACGTTGCTGGCTCTCTACCTTGCCACCCTGGCGCCTACCGTTGTCGGCGGTGACAGCGGCGAGCTGACGGCCGCCGCGGTCACCGGGGGCGTGCCCCATCCGCCGGGCTATCCCGTCTTCATCCTGCTGGCCCGGCTGTTCGCGGCGCTTCCCTTCGGCCCCTCCATCGCCTGGCGCGTGAACCTGCTCTCCGCCGTGTCCACCGCGACAGCTGCCGGCCTGCTCTGCGCGACCGCGCATCTGTGGACCAGACGAGCTGCGGCGGGCCTGCTGGCGGCAGGGCTCTTTGGCACCGACCCGCTGGTGTGGCACTACGCCACCACGGCCGAGGTGTTCGGGCTAAACGCCATGTTCGGAGCCCTGGCTCTCTACCTCTGGTTGCGCATCGAGCGTGGGCCCACCCGACGCCAGGTTCTTACCTTGGCTTTCGCCTGCGGCCTGGGCATGGGCAACCACCACACTTTCCTCTTCGTCGGGGCGCCTGTTCTTCTGCGTTCGCTTTGGGTTGCGCGACGAGAGCTGCGCGCTTCCGGGGTAGCCCTGGCCATTCTCTGCGGTGCGCTCGGCCTTTTGCCCTACGCCTATCTTGCCGTGGCGTCCCGGTCGGCGGCAGCGGTCTCTTGGGGTGACGAGACCACGCTTGGCGGCCTTTTGCGCCACTTCCTGCGCCGCGACTATGGGACTTTCAGCCTGGGAAAGGCCAGCAGCAAAGCTGATGCGTTCGTCGAGAACGGCACGTTCTTCCAGACCCTCAGCTTGATGTTGGGCGGCTCGCTGCGACGGCTGCTCGGATTGGGGCCGCTGCTGGCTGTGGCCGGGTATGCCTTGGCTCCGCGCAAGCGACCCGACCGCGCCCAGTCCCGAATGCTTCTCGTTCTCTTGCTCGGCTACGCCTTCCTTTTCTGTGCCCTGTCCAACATGTCGACGGCCAAGCCGCTCTACCGCACGGTGCTCTCCCGCTTCTTCGTTCAATCGGACCTTCTTGTGGCGTTGGCTGCGGGAATCGGCTTGGCCTGGCTGGTCGAGCGACTGGAAACACGCGCGGCCTCCCCGGCTCTTGTGTCGCGGCTGTCCCTGGCCGGCGCCTGCCTGGTCTTTCTGGCAGGCGCGGTCGTCAACGGCGGCGCCAGTCAACGTGGCAACACCGTGTTTCGCGACTTCGTCACAGCCGCCTTTGCCTCGTTGCCCAAGGACGCCATCGTGATCACCATGGGCGATCACGTGACGGGGGCGGTCTTCTACTTCCACGAAGTCGAGAAACTGCGACCCGACGTGATCCACCTCGACCAGCAGTTGTTGGGCTTCCGTTGGTACTGCGACCGCGCGCGCCGCCGCCACCCTGATCTGGTGATGCCGGCCGGCGTGTACCAGCCAGGTGGGTTCACCATCAAGCAGCTCATGGACGCCAACCGCAACCGCCCTTTGGTCGTGCTGGACCGACTGGGAACCTGGGACGAGAGCTGGAAGAATGGCTACCTGCTGGCCACCACAGGCCTCACCCATCCCTTGGTCCCGGCTGATCGCTATCCCAACTTCGAGCAGTGGGCCGAGCGTGACCGCCAGGCCATGGCCAACTACGATTCCCTGACGCCGCTGCGCTATCCCATCGGCTCGTGGGAGCAGATGCTGGGCGAGTTGCTGCTGAACCAGCAAGCCGCGCGCGCTCACTTGGCGCTCGTCTACAGTCACGATGCGGGCAACGCGGAGGCACCTGCGCGCTTGGCAGTGAATCTGCTCGAGCAGGTCGCGCGGCGAGCAGGTGGCTTGCCCACGCTTGGCATCCCTGCCGAGCCTGGCGTCCCGTCCATCGAGATTCACGCCAGCATCCTCAAGAATCTCGGCATCGGGTACGAAATCCTGTCTCGCACCGATCGGGCTTTCACGCCCCGCATCGCCCAGGCCTGGGAGATCTTCGTGGCCAAAGCTCCGGTGACAGACCCCGACCTGCCCGCAGCGCGCGCGTATTTGAAACGCAGTCGCCCAGCCACGCGGCACTAGAAAATTCAACGACCTCAGCACTTGCCGGACCTGGCGCAACGCATGATGCCGAAAGCGCCTCGCATCCCCCGCAGACGCGGCGGCACTTGACCATGAGCGATAGGCCGCCATATCCTAGAAGCTAGTTTCCGACGGGATTTCGTGCCCCAAGATTAACGCTACGCAACCAAGGAGAACAAGCGACCGATGAAAAAGTCCGATCTGGTGGACCTCGTGGCTCAGCGGCAGAGTTTGCCCCGGCCTCAGGTTGAAGTGACGATTGATTGCCTCTTGGACGCCGTGGCCGAAGGCCTGGCCAAGGGAGAGCGAGTAGACTTCCGGGGGTTCGGCGCTTTCGCTGTTCGCGAATCCGCGGCGCGCAGTGGGCGCAATCCACGCACCGGAGAAACCATCCAGATTGCGGCCCGTCGGACGCCAACTTTCAAGGTGGGGAAGGAGCTGCGCGACCGCGTGAACGGCGAACGGCCGGCCGCGCAGTAGGACGGAGATCTCGAGGAACGCAGTTCATGGGAACGCGCCTTTTCGTAGGCAACCTCTCCTACAACGTCACCGAGCTGGAGCTGAAGGAGGCCTTCACCAGCGAGGGTATTGAGGTCCGCAGTGTCCGTGTGGCCTGCGAGCGCGAAACTGGCCGCCCGCGCGGTTTCGCTTTTGTTGAAACGGCAACCGACGACGGTGCCAAGCAAGCTATCGAAAAACTCGGCGGTCACCTGGTTCAAGGCCGCGCGCTGATCATTGAAGAAGCCCAAGCTCGGCCTGCGCCAGGCGCGCCGCGACCCGGGGGCCCGAGCGGGCCCCCGCGTTTCGGCGGCCCACGGCCTCCCGGTGGGCCTCCAGGCCCGGGTGGTGGTGTTCCTCGCTTCTCGGGACCCGGGGCTCCCTCCTCTCCCGGAGCCCCGCGGAGTTTCGGACCGCCGCGCCCGCCTGCTCCTGGCGGTGACCGCACCGCTGGCAAGCCCGAGGGCCGGCGCGAACGCCCGGAGAAGAAACGCTCAACCCGGCCCAAGCCCGAGGAACGCGAACGTGGCAACTGGCGCTGGAAGGGCGTTCTCGACGAGGATTAGCTAGCGGGGTCGTGATCGAGCCTGAATTGGTTTCTGCGGATGGTTGTGAGGCGCCTCGGGAGATCATCCCGTTGCGCCTGCGCGTTCCCCCTGAGTGCGACGGTTGGCGTCTCGACCATTTTCTCAAACACCGCATCCGTCGTCTGTCGCGCGAGAAGATCCGCACGGTTATCGAGCAACAGGTGCGGCTGGCCGACGGACGGCGGCCGCGACCGGCGCTGGGCGTGCGCGCGGGCGAGACCATCATCGTCAACCGTCCCGCGCCCGTGGAGCCCGAAGTGCCCCGTCACTTCGAGATTCTGGCCGAGGATGAAACCTTCCTGGCGCTCGACAAGCCGGCCGGGCTGCCCATGCACACCACGGCCAAGTTCTGGAAGAACACTCTGGTCGCACTCCTGCGTGAGCGCTTTCCCAGCGAGGCCCTGCAGATCTGCCACCGGCTGGATCGGGAAACTTCGGGTGTGCTTCTGGTGGCCCGCGGGCGGGTGGCAGCCTCGTTCTTGAAGCGCGCGTTCGCACAGCGGCTGATCAAGAAGAGCTACTTGGCCCTGGTGCATGGCGTGCCGGCGGAACCCGAGGGCGTGATCGATCGTCCCATGCGACTGCTCGACACCAGAACGCGCATCATGATGGGCGTCGCGCCCGACGGCTTGCCCGCGCTGACGCGTTTCCGTGTGGTGCAATCCTTTGCCGAGCACGCGCTGGTCGAGGCCTCGCCTGAGACCGGACGGCAGCACCAGATCCGTGTTCACCTGGCCTCCATCGGCCATCCCGTCGTCGGCGACAAGCTCTATGGCGCCAGTGAGCAGGCCTTCATGGATTACTGCGATAGCGGGCTGACCCCCGAGCTGCTGGCGGCCTTTGATGGCTTGCCTCGCCATGCCCTGCACGCGGCCCGCCTGTGTTTTCCCCACCCGCTCACGCGCGAGCCGGTGACAATCGAAAGCCCCTTGCCCCAGGATCTGGTCGAGTACATGGAGCAATTCTAGTGACGAACCCTCCTAGGAGAGACTGAGGGCTCGGTCGTTGATCGTTGACAAGAATCGTGAACTTGCACACACTTGGACGACTTACGGTTGTCAAAAACAAGAATGGAAGGAGTCCTAATGCGAGTACTTACACTTTGTCTGGCGATTGGGATCATGTTGACCGCAGCTTGCAGCAGCGGTAGCGACAGCGGCGGCACGGGCGGCGCTGCGGGCGGCGCTGCGGGCGGCGCACTGCCGCTGGCCGGCCAGGCCGCGGGCGGCGTGACCAGCCTGGCGGGAACGACCAGTGCGGGCGGCGTGGCCGTGCTGGGTGGCAATACCGGGACTGGCACCATACCCCTCACTGGCGCTTGTGCGAGTCTGACCTGCTTGAATCCACTTGTCGCCCTGCTCTCCAACTCAGCCTGTGAGGTGAGCGCGACCGACACTTGCACAGAGCAGACGGACCTTTCCACATATGCCCAGAGTGCTTGCTTTAGCAACGGGGTGAAGATGCAGAGCGACATCACGACGATGACCGTGACGGTCAAGAGTGGCAGCTCCATATGCTATTCGATGGTGATGGGTGGCGCTGCCACTGCATCTTCGATGACGATCGTGGTCAAGAACGGCTCCGGGGCAACTGTCGCGACCATTGCCACGGACGGCACTAACGACACGGTCACTTGCCCAGGGGGAACGCCCACTGTGGTTGATGCCACCTGCGGTAGCGATACGGGCGCCGTCAGCAGCGCCAGCGCTATTCCCGATACCTCGAGCTGCAACACGGGTGCCTGCACCTTCTAGTTCGGTACTGCCAGCGCAGAACAAGACGGCGAGGCGGGGTCATCCCACCTCGCCGTTTCTTTTACTCAAGGCCCGCGAGTGGGCCGCCCTTGGCAAACAAAACGTCGACACGGGCGGTGACCTGCGGATCCTCCACCAACAGGGGTGCGTGGTGAGGTTTTCGGCGGGCGTCGATCACCAGCGAGCCCCGGCAGCCCCAGTGCTTGTGGACCGTGGCTGCTTCGATGCCGCCCACGTCGGTGGCCGGATTGGATCGCGAGAAAGTCACCCACAGGAAGTTGTTGAGGCTGCGGCCACAAAACTCACTGTCGTCGACCAGAACCACCAGCGGGAAGGCGCAGATCGGATCGTCGCCCTGGAAGGCGACACAAAACGCGGCGAAGTCTTTCGCCAGGACCTGGGAGCCAGTTGCGGGCGCGCGCACCGCGAGCACACCCGGCAGGCACACGCGCGCATCGGTAAAGCCGTCGGGCAAGCGTAGGCTGGGTGGCAGTTCAGTCAGCAGCGTGCGCCGCGGCCGCCCCACAGCGGCCACCACCAACTTGGATCCCTGGTTGAGACCCGTGCCCGAGTAATCGAGCGTGTCGATGGTGGTCTGCGTCTGGAAATGCAGGTCGCGGCGCCAGTCGACCCGGGCCAGGACATGCTGCAGGAATGCGCTGACGTCGTGCACGTCGAGCTGCGGATCGTCGTCAACTGCCGCGATGAACAGGTACTTGGCCAGGGAAAGCTGTCCCTGTCCCAGGATGGCGTTGGCTTGGGTGAGTAGTTCCTGCGGCTCCTGGCGTTCTTCGAACGGTACATAGCGCTCGCTGCCCAACGCGAGCAGCAGCGGGTGCACGCCCGCCGCATCCACCGCGTGCACCGCGTGCACGCCCGGAAGCGCCGACGAAATCACTGGGCCCGTGATCTCATGGATAAGCGCGCCGAGAACGCTGTCCTCCTGAGGCGGCCGGCCCACCACGGTGAAAGGCCAGATCGCCTCCGCGCGGTGATAGACCCGGCGCACGCGCAGCACCGGAAAATCATGTGCAAGGCTGTAGTAGCCGAGATGATCGCCGAACGGCCCTTCAGGCTTGCGCACCTCGGGATCCACTTCGGCTAGCAGGCAGAAGTCGGCGTCCGCGTGCACCGGCAAGGGCCAGCCTTTCTGCTCGGCCAGCCGCACGCGCCGGCCGCCCAGCGCACCCGCAAACGCCAGCTCGGACACGCCTTCGGGCAACGGCATGACGGCGGCAAGGGTCATGGCCGGCGGGCCGCCCATATACACATTCACACGCAAGATCTCGCCGCGCCGGATGGCAGCCGCGTGGTGCACCCCGATGCCGCGATGGATTTGGTAGTGCAGGCCCACCTCGCGGTCCGGCTGGTACTGGCCACCGGAAAGCTGGATGCGATACATGCCCAGGTTGCTGTGGGCAGGCCCGGGCCGCTCTGGATCCTCGCTGTACACCTGGGGCAGCGTGATGAAGGCGCCGCCGTCGTCGGGCCAACACTGAAGTTGCGGCAGCTCGCCGACCTCGACCTGGCCGGCGAAGACCGGACCGCCCGCCACGCGCCTGGGCCGCGTGCGCAGCAAGGTGAAGGGCACGCCCGCGTAGCGCAACGGATGCTTCCAGGCCGCGCCCGGATCCGCTCTCAGCTCGATGAGGCGGCGGACCTTATCCAGGCTGTCGCGAAAGATGAAGCGCGCGCGTTCCATGGTTCCGAACAGGTTGCTGACCATGGGAAAGCGGCAACCCTTGACCCGCGCGAAGTACAGGGCCGGGCCGCGAGCGCGAAACACGCGGCGCTGGATCTCGGCTGCCTCCAGGTGCGCGTCGACTTCAACGTCCACGCGCCGCAACTGGCCCGTTCGCTCCAGGTCATCGACACAGTCCCTGAGCGAGGTGTATGGCATGCGATGGAAGCTAGTTCATCCCGCAGCCAGGGCCGCCGCGACCACAACAGGAATCGCAGGCGCTGGGCTCACGCGCTGGTTGGCCACTGCCCACGGCCACCACGGACAGGAGGCGCTCCAGGTCAGTGGACTGGCAGGCCGGGCAGGTGGGCACCTCCGCGCCAAAGATCAGCGCCTCGAACTGCTTGGAACACTTGCGGCACACATATTCGTAGAGCGGCACGATTCCTCCTTTGCAGCAAGCGTAGCACGGCGGCCTGTCAGGCCAGCGGCTCCTCGCACTCGGCATGAACCACATCGTCCAAGCTCTCGCGGCGAGCGACCAGCGTGGCGCGGCCTGCGTCCCACAGCACTTGGGGCACCCGGCCCAGCGACACGTAGTTCGAGCTCATGGCGGAGCCGTAGGCACCCGCGTCGTGCAGCACAAGAAGATCGCCCGGCTCAGGCCGTGGCAGAAGACGCGGCACCAATAGCTCGTTTCCGTCGCGCGTGAAAACATCACCGCTTTCGCACAGCGGCCCGGCCACCACCAGCGGCTCCGGCGTTCGGCTGGCGCCGGCACCCACCACCGAGATGTGATGATAGGCGCCGTACATGGCCGGCCGCACCAGATCGCAGAATCCAGCGTCCACCATGACGAAGCGGTGGCCCGGGCCCTTGGCATTCGCGCGCGTGGTCTTGATGTCGTGAACCCGGCACACCAGGGCCGCCATGCCCGCCACCGCGTAGCGGCCGGGCTCGATCTCGACGCGAATCGGGCGTCCCGCGGCTCGCGCCAAGCGAACGACCGCGTCTTCGAGAACGGGCTGGTACCAGGAGAGATCATAGGCTGGCTGGTCGGGCCGGTAGGGGTGCGGGATGCCGCCGCCGAAATTCACCGCGCTCACGTCGGGAAATCCCGGCAAGATCGCCTCGAAGAAATCCACCAGCTTGCGCATGTTCTGGTCGAACTCGCGCGGCTCGGGGCCAGTGCCGATATGCGCGTGCAGCGCCACGATGGTCAGCCCGGCAGCAGCGGCGGCCTGGCGCAGTTCCTCGAGGTCCTCGTGCCACACCCCATGTTTGGAGGAAGGGCCGCCCGTGTCGCAGGCCTGGACGTGGCCGTGTCCGAAGCCCGGGTTGGCCCGCACAGCCACGGGTCCGTGGTAGCCGGTCGCTGCAAGCTGCCGAATCATTCCCGGAGATCCCAGGTTGGGCAGAATGTGATACTGCTGCAGAACCTCGAGCGCATTGTCGCGGAAGACGTCTGCCGTGAGCATGATCCGGGGTGGTTCGGTACCACCGGGAAAGCCAGCGCGCATAGCGCGCAGCACTTCGTTGCCGCTCACGGCGTCGATCCACAGACCTGCCTTGCACACCAGCTCCAGCACTTGGCGGACCGAGTTCGCCTTCATCGCATAGCGCGCAACGACTTGCGGTCCCGCGGTCAGGGCATTCAGGCGCCGAAGATTCCCGCGCAGAATCTCCGCGTCGAGCAGGAAGAAGGGCGTGCCCACGCGATCCGCGAGCTGATTCAAGGGGTAGGTGTCAAGGTTCATCGGCCGTCCCAGTCTAGCCGAAAACTGGCCCCTCATCGTTGACGCAGCGAAGCACAAAACCCGTTTCGAATCGTGCCCGACGCATTGATTAAACCGCGCGCCTCACCTAAAATCGCTCGGTCGAGGGAGGCAACCGTGTAGGCTCGGGCGAGCTTGCCCCGGCTGAGCCTTTCGCGGTAGATGCGGAACTCACTTCGGGTTCCGCATCGTGTTTCCGTCTCGACAGCGAGGCATAACTTGTCTGAGCATTTTCGACGAACCGATCCCCGATACGCGCGCCGCCTGGAGGTGGAGGTCGTCGTCGGTGAAGACCGACACGTCGCCACCACGCGGAACATTTCACTGGGAGGTGTGTTCGTGGAGACCACGACGCCACTTCCCTTGCAGACCAGGCTGCAGATCCGGTTCCGCATTCCCACGCAATCTGAGCCGATTGAGGTGGGTGGCGAGGTCCGCTGGGTTGAGCCGGGCGGAGCGGAGCAGCTCCCCGGCATGGGTATTCGCTTCCAAGGCTTGCGCGCCCGCGAGGTGTGGGCGCTCAATCGCTTCTTCCAAGGCTGACGCCCGCAAGCTCAGCGCAACCCCTCGGGCAGAAGCGGCGAGCTCGGCCCGGTGTACGTGATCCACAGTTGACGGGCGGCACGGGTCATGGCGACGTGGAGCATGCGGCGGGCGATGTCGGCGTTGGGATATGAGCCTTCGGTCACCTCCAACAGGATCACGATATCGAATTCCAGCCCTTTGGTCTGCACCACGTCGGTGACATCGATTCCGGCTCGAAACGGGAAATCCTGGTCAGCCACCAGTCGCAGGCCTGGCACTTCCGCCGCGGCCAGCGCCTCGAAATAGAGGCGCGCCTGTTCCGGGTGGCGGGCAATGAGGGCCACCGAGGCGAGCGGTTCGTGTTGCACCAGATCCCTGAGCGCGCGAGCCAGAAAATCGCTGCACTGTCCGGCCGAGCCGAATGCGAAGGCTTGCACGGGCGCTCCCCGGCGTGGTGTCACGGGAGGCTGATCGCCGGCCAAGGGGCCGAGAACGTGAAGCGCACAATCCACGATTGGACGCGTGGAACGATAGCTCACGCGCAACGGCTCCACTCGGTCGTGGCCGATGCCCAGGTCGGCGAGCATCTGCGTCCAGTTTGAGAAACCGTGTTCAGGGACGATGGACTGGTTGGTATCACCGGCCAGCGTGATGGAGCGACGATGGTTGGTGGTGGCGAGCAGAACGGCCAGCTCCACTGGCGCGAAGTCCTGCACCTCGTCCACCATCAGGTGATCGTAGGCGATGGGCTCCTGGGCCCCGAGCGGGCCGCGCTGGAGCTGATGGATGCGCAGGAGAAGCGCTTGGTCTTCCTCGTCGAGAGCCCACACCTCGTCATCGTCTCCGTCCGCCACTCCCACACGCAGTCGCTCGCGTTCCACGCCCCAGCGGTGGATGCTGTTGAGTTGCGCCTCGCTGAATAGGCCAGGGGCGTGGCGGGCGAACCCCTCGCCCAGCGCTTTGCGGTCGGTGAGCAGCGACGCCCACTCGCCCACGACGTCGCGCGTGCGCGCCCGGATGCGCGCTCCCACGGCCTCGATCGCGGTGCGATCACTGGCCGAGAGCGGCGCTTGCTTCGCCCAGCGGGCCAGTGCCGTCACCCGGACATCGACCGGGCCCTGGGACGCATCCCAGATGTCGATCGCCTCCGACAACTCGGGCCGGCTGGCCAGGGCCGCCTGCAGCTCGGCCCGACACCCCGTCGCCAGCTGCGCCTGGCGATCGGCCAGCAACTTGAGCATCGCCCCGTGTGACTTGGCCCGCATGACCAGCGGCGGTGTGTGCGGCACGGGTGCACCCGCAGGGCTGCTCAAGCCGGGAAACGTGAGCCGGCACGTGGCCTCGGCCCAAGCTGCGAAAGTCCGCACCGCGACTCCTGGCACATCCAGCGACGGCAACACTCGCGATACGTAGGTCGCCAGCGCCCGCTGATACATGATGACCAGGATGTGCTTGGGTCGGAAGTGCTCCGCATCGGCAAAGGCCAGGTAGGCGATGCGGTGCAACCCAATGGTGGTCTTGCCACTGCCGGCCGTGCCCTGCACCACGATCACCCCGGCACTCGGCCGGCTGATGAGATCAAACTGGCGCGGGTCGATGAGCGCGGCGATGGCCGGCAAAAAGCGGTCCGCGCGGCGGGTTCCGTCGGCCTGCAAGCCCAGCCGCGCAGGACCGCGCCTCTGCACGCTCGCCTCCAGCTCCTTGCCAGGCGCCTGTCCCATCCACGATGCACTCCCGTCGCGCCCCACCCGCAGCCTGATCGGCTGGGCCGCCACCTCTTTCCACACGGCGTTGTGCCCGGCGCGCGCCCAGATGCCCTGCACACACGCGACCCGGCGCAGCTCACTGTCCACGATGGAGAGCGTCCGTCGTGCGATCACCTCACCTTCGACCACTCGATTCCCCATTTGTTCCTCGTAGCAATCACCCTCGTCGTAGCGATAGAAGAGTCGAGACACAGGAGCGTTGCGCCAGTCGACGATCTGCACGCCGCCGCCGCGTTCCACGAAGCCGCGCTGGCCGATGAGCACATCGCGACGGCGCTCACCCTCGCGCAGGCGCAGGTGAGCGAAATAGGGGGATTGGCGATCGACAGGCGGGCCCGCGCCCTTGCCACGCTGGCGTGATAGAGCTTCCACCCGATGCATCTCCGCCAGCAGCGGTCCTTGGTCCTCAGGCTTGGCCTCGGCCACAGCATCGCGCAGCTCGATGAGTGTGGCGGCGTCATCCACCACGGTTCGCGTGCGGGCCGGCAGCCCATCGAGCGTGGCCAGCACGACTCGCAGCAGGGACAACTCTTCGGCCACCTCGACCGGCAGGGATTCCACCCCCGCGTCCCGCTCGGGCGCGTTGGTTTTCGGCTCGCTCTGGTTGTTCACTTGGAAACCGGATAGTCTACGGGGCGGGCACGCTGTTCACAATGCCGGCTACGGACGCGCCGGTAAGAGCGCGCTGCAATTCGCGGTAGCACCTAGGGCCTCGGCCCGTCAGGTTGCAGCCGCGAAACGGATCACGAACGTCGTGCCCTTGCCCACCTCGCTCGACACCTCGATGCTCCCCTTGTGGTCCTCCACGATACGCGCCGTGATGGCCAGACCCAGGCCCGTGCCGTCCACTCGGCGCGAAAAGAACGGTTCGAAAATGTGGTCGAGATCGTCCGGAGGAATGCCGATGCCGGTGTCGCTCACCGAGAGAACGGCCTCGGACGCGCCGTTGGTTCGGTCGCGACGCGAAACCGCGAGCCGCACACGACCACCCCCCGGCATGGCGGCGACGGCGTTGCGCAAGAGGTTCCACAACACTTGGCGCAGCTGTCCGGACGCGCCCTCGACAGCCACACCCGGCTCCGCGTCCACCACAACCCCAACCTCGGCAGACCGGCGCTCCTGCTCGAACACCTTGGCGATCTCGGTCACCATCTCACCCAGGTCCAGACGCTGGCGGTCTTCGGTGCGCGGACGGGCGTAGTCGAGTAGCCCCGAGATAAGGCCGTTCACTCGGTCCACCTCGCGCACGGCGATGTCGATGAGCGTTCGAGCTTCGGCGTCTGTGCCGGGCTGTTTGCGCAGAACCTCGACCGATCCGGAAATGCTGGCGAGGGGATTGCGAATCTCGTGCGCAATGTTGGCCGCGAGCCGGCCGATGCCCGCCAGGCGCTCGGAACGTCGGACCGCTCCTTCCATGCTGCGGAGCTCGGTCAGATCCTGAAAATGAATCACGCGACCCACGATTCGGCCTGTGTGGTCGGACAGCGGCGTGGCGGAAACCGCGAGACAGCGCGGCGATCCGTTGGCGTGTACCGCTATTACTTCCTGCCGGATCACGCGGCCGAGCGAGAGATCCTCGGCCATCACGGCGGCCATGCCCGGGATCAATTCCTCAAGCCGTTGCCCCACAGGCGCGGGCGTGCCGATGCCGAGGATTTCGCAGGCCGCGTCGTTGATCGAGGTCATGGTTCCGTCCAGGGTCGTGGTCACCAATCCCGCCGACAGGCAGCGAATTGTGTTCTGATGCAAAGAAGCCAGATCGCCGGCGATGCGCTCGTGCTGGGCCAGGCGCTCGCGCGCTTCGCGGGTCTTGGCGTGCAGGCTCATGCCCAGCGCCGCCACCGAAACCACGCCCGCCAGATAGACGACCAAGCGGAATACCAGTTCTTCCAGGGTTAGATCCCAGGGAAAAACCGTTTGCCCCGTGATGGGCGGCAGAATGCGCAGGTAGCCGAGCAGCGAGATGCCAACGAAAAGCAGGGCACTCGCGGCGGCCACGTTTCCCGGCGAGAAGCGTTTGGGCAGAAGACTGACCGCGACGACGTCGACGAGGTAGAGAAAAGTGTATCCGCTCTGAGCGCCTCCCGTGGCGTGGATGAGCAGGGTGACCAGAACCAAATCAACGCCGATCTGGATATCGGCGAAGCGGACCGGATCCTGGATGCGGCCCAGCCCGAGAGCGTAGGCCAGTGTTGCCACGTAGGTCGTGGCCAACAGCGCGAACACGAATCGCCCGAAGGGACCTGAAAGCGTATCCGGGCTTCCCAGGGTGAGGGCGAGAATGACCACTGACATCATGAGCACGGTGGCCAGCGCCGTACGCACGAGCATCAAGTAGGTGACGGTTCGCAGTGCCTCCTGTCGACCTTGCTCACCCTGAGCGAGGTCCACCTGACCCCGCGCGGCCGGCTCGCCGAGGGACATGGTCTCGGGCGTGGCGCGGGCTTCGAGATCACCCATGTGGCGGTCTAGCCGGCTTTGATATTGCCAGCCATTTCGAAGATTGGCATGTACATGGCGATGACCAAGCCGCCAATGACGGCGCCCAAGAAGACCATGAGCAAGGGCTCCAGCATCCGGGTCATGGAAGCCACGGCGACGTCCACTTCCTCTTCATAGAAGTCGGCGAGCTTGGACAGCATGGCGTCGAGCGCGCCGGTCTGCTCACCGACACTAATCATCTGCACCACCATGGGGGGCATGAGACCGGTTTCCATGAGCGGCGTGGCCAGATCCTTGCCCTCCGAAATGCGCGCGCGCACGAACATGATGCCGTCGTGCACGACCATGTTTCCGGCGGTCTTGGCCACGATCTCCATGGAGTCGAGAATGGGAACGCCGGAGGCCAGCAAGGTTCCCATGGTGCGGGCGAAGCGCGCCACCACTGTCTTGCGCATGACCGCACCGAAAATGGGGAGCTTGAGCAGCATGCCATCGAAGGCCAGGCGCCCCTTGCGCGTCCGGAGGATGAACTTGATCCCGGCCCCAAGCGCGACGGCGCCTCCGATGACATACGGCAGGTAGTTGCGCATGGTGTACGAAAGATCGATCACGAATTGTGTGGGCGCGGGAAGCTTTCCGCCGCCGAAGTCCTTGAACATCTTCTCGAAGGTGGGAATGACCTTGGTGAGAAGGACGGCCACCACCAGGGTTGCGATACACAAGACGGTGATCGGGTAGCCCATAGCACCTTTGATTTGGCGCCGGAGCTTCTGTGCTTTTTCCAGGTAGGTCGAGAGGCGCTGCAGGATGGTGTCCAAGATGCCGCCCGCCTCGCCGGCGGCGACCAGGTTGACAAAGAGGTTGTCGAAAATCTTGGGAAAGCGGCGCATGGAATCCGAGAGGGTGAGACCTCCTTCTACGTTGGCCCGAACCTGCGCCAGGATCTTGCCGAAACGCTTGTTTTCCGCTTGCGTGGACAGGATCTCCAGGCACTGCACGATGGGGAGACCGGCGTCGATCATCGTGGCGAACAGACGGGTGAAGACGACGATGTCTTTGATGCCGACACCGGTGCCGATGTTGATGGTGAACTGGCGGGGCTGCTTCTTGACCACCACCGGTTGCAGCTGCTGAAGCTTGAGCTTGTTGTGGACGGCCTCCTCGGTCTCCGCCTCCATCACGCCCTTCTTCAGGTCGCCAGTTCGGGTGCGAGCCTCCCAAATGAACGCTGTGAGCTGTGCGGCCATCTGTGTTTATCCCCTTCCCAAAGACGGTCGCCCGCCCAGCGGCGGACGGCCACCACCGGGTGCGGCCCCTCCGGCCGAGATGATCTGCTCCAACTCTTCCGGCTCCGAGGTGTGGCCGACGGCTTCCTCTAGGGTGATGAGGCGGCGCAGGTACAGGCTGGCCAGGCTCTGGTTCAGGGTCTGCATACCCGACTTGCCCTGACCGATCTGCATGATGGAGTAGATTTGGTGAATCTTGTCCTCGCGGATGAGGTTGCGAATGGCGGCATTGGGAACCATCACTTCCAGGGCCGGGATGCGTCCCTGGCCCGTCGCCCGCGGGAGCAGCGCCTGACTGATGACTCCCTCCAGCACGAAGGAGAGTTGCGCGCGAATCTGCGACTGCTGATTCGGGGGAAACACGTCGATGATGCGGTTGATGGTCTGCACCGCCGAGTTGGTGTGCAGGGTGGCGAAGCAGAGGTGCCCGGTTTCCGCCGTCACCAACGCAGCCTCGATGGTTTCCAGATCCCGCATCTCGCCGATGAGAACCACGTCCGGGTCTTGGCGCAGGATGTACTTGAGCGCCTTCTTGAACGAATCCGTATCAGCGCCCACCTCGCGCTGGTTGATGAGGCACTTCTTGTGCGGGTGCAGATACTCGATGGGGTCTTCGACGGTGATGATGTGTTCGTGCCGCTCGGAGTTGATCTTGTCAATCATGGCCGCCAGGCTCGTGGTCTTGCCCGAGCCGGTGGGACCCGTGACCAGGACCAGTCCACGCGGCTTGTTGCACAACTCCTCGATGACCGGTGGCAGCCCCAGTTCAGCGAAGGACGAAATCTTGAACGGGACGGTTCGAAACGCGCCGCCTACAGCCCCGCGCTGCATGAAAAGGTTGGCGCGAAAGCGCGCCAGGCCACGTACGCCAAACGAAAAGTCCAGCTCGCGTTCCTCCTCGAAGTGCAGTTTTTGGGTGTCAGTCAACACCGAATAGCAAAGCTGCTTGGTGTCCACCGGGGAGAGCGGATTGACCCGCAAGGGAACCAGCACACCGTCGATGCGAAGTTGCGGCGGCGAGCCGGTGGTGATGTGCAGGTCGGAGGCGCCTTGCTCCACCATGGCCTTGAGCAGCTGCTGCAGGTTGACGGTAAGCCCACCAGCCTGAGGGGGCGGGGTTTGATTGGGGTTAGTCTCCAACGGCCATCCTCTAGTCACCGGCGGTGATGCGGGCGACCTCGTCCACGGAGGTGACGCCTTCGCAGATCTTGCGCACGCCTGACCTGCGCAGGGTTCGCATGCCTTGGCGAATCGCCTCTCCCTTGATCTCGACCGCAGCAGCGCCCTGCAACACCAGTTCCTTCAGGGCATCCTTGAAGGGCATGACCTCGTAGAGCGCCACGCGACCCTTGTAGCCCGTGCCGCCGCAGATCTGGCAGCCGACGCCGCGCTGGCAGTTTGCGGTTGCGATCTCCTCGTCGGTCGCGCCCAGGACCTTGAGCTCGTCCTTGGGCGTTTCCGTGGGTTGCTTGCAGTTCACACAAATCCTGCGAAGCAGACGCTGCGCCTGCACCAGTTGCACCGAAGCCGTGACCAGAAACGGCTCGACCCCCATGTTGAGCAGACGGGTGATGGTGGACGGCGCGTCGTTGGTGTGCAGCGTCGACAACACCAGGTGGCCGGTGAGCGCCGCCTTGATGGCGATCTCGGCCGTTTCGAAGTCGCGAATCTCGCCGATCATGATGATGTCGGGATCCTGCCGCAGAAACGAGCGCAGAGCCGCCGCGAAGTTCAGCCCGATATCTTCATGCATCTGAACCTGGTTGATGCCGGGAAGGTTGTACTCAACCGGATCCTCGGCCGTGCAAATGTTGTCGCTCAAGGTGTTCAGCTCGGAAAGAGCCGAATACAGGGTGGTGGTCTTGCCCGAGCCGGTCGGCCCGGTGACCAGTACCATCCCGTATGGGCTTTCGATGGCAGACTTGAAATCGGCCAGTTGGTCCGGTTCGAATCCGAGCTTGGTCATGTCGAGCTGCAGATTGCTCTTGTCGAGGAGCCGGAGGACGATCTTTTCCCCGAACAAGGTGGGCAGAACCGAGACGCGGAAGTCCATCTCTTTGTCTTGCCCCACCTTGAGCTTGATACGGCCATCCTGGGGCAAACGGCGTTCGGCAATGTCCAGGTGGGCCATGATCTTGAGGCGGCTGGAGAGCGCGGCCTTGAGCTTCACCGGCGGCGACATCTCCTCGTGCAGCACGCCATCGATGCGGAAGCGAACCCGGTAACTCTTCTCGTAGGGTTCGACGTGGATGTCGGAAGCGCCCTTCTGGATGGCTGAGAGCAAGAGATGGTTGCACAGCTTGACCACGGGCGCGTCGTCCGCGGCTCGCTCGAGATCGGTCAGGTTGATCTCAGACTCGGCGGAAGCCCCTACCTCCACCTCGTCCTGGATCTCGTTCATCACCTTGGTGAGGTCGAGCTCTTCCCGCCGGTTGTAGTACCTTTCGATGGCCTCCGAGATGCCGACATCGGAGGCCACCACGGCTTCGATGTTGTAGCCTGTGACGAACTTGAGATCGTCGATGGCGAGGATGTTGGAAGGATCGGCGATGGCCACAATCAGGGAGGAGCCAGCCCGGTTGACTGGCACCACCCGATGCCGCAAGGCCACGTCCTTGGGTACGAGCGCGATGACCTCGGCGTCGATGTCGAACTCGGCGAGATTGACCGCGGGTACGCCATACTGCTTGGAGAGAAACTGGGTCAGATCCTCCTCAGGGATGGCCCCAGTCTTGATGAGAGAATTCCCCAGTCGGTCACCCGACTTTCTGCTCTCTTCTTGTGCGCGTTGGAGCTGCTCCGGCGAGATGATCTGATCTCGCAGTAAGAGCTCTCCGAGTCGACTCATGTTACCCCCATGAGCCGTCGACAGATCCGAACGGCTCCTTTAGCAATTGTAAAACAGTAACAGGGGGTTAGCAGCGAGGCAAGATCGAGCCGTAGCGCGACGGCATTCGGCCGCGCCACCGTCGGGACCGGCACTTGCCTGGATTGGGCTCGGGAAAACCTACTGGGCGAACGGATCCACCCAGCCGCCTTTGGCCGGTTTCTTGGAGGCCGCGGGCTTGGCCGCAGCCGCGGGCTTGACCGCAACCGGCCTTGGCGCAGCGCTCTTGGGTGGTCGAGGGGACTTGACCGCGTGATGAGCCCTCACTCTTGTCCCTGACTGGGATTCACCCATGCCAAACTCTTCGGGTGCGGGCTGGGCCGCCGGAGCCTCGGCTGGGGCCCTGGCCGCAGCGGCGGCAGCTGGCTGTGCGGCCACCGGGGCAGGCGCGGGTGGTTCGGTGGGAGTCGGCAGTGGGACCACCTGCGGCGCAGGATTCGCCGGCTGCGCCGGCGGCGTCGGCGGCACCGGAACCACGGGCCTAGCCACCAGCGTTGGCACTTGAGCCGGTAGCGCCGTTACAACCGTGCGTGGCGGAGCCATGAGCCGGGAGAGCACGCCGCCGACCAAGACCGCGGCGAGCATCATGAACCCAAACATGGGGTAGGAGATCTGGATAAACTTGTTCGGGGCCAGAACGGTTGGCCGCAGGTTCCCGCCGATGGGGGGCGCAAGAACCTGCGGCTCCACAAACACGGGCGGAGCCACCGGAGCTGCCGGAAGAATGAAGTTCTCCGCCTCGCGGGCAGCAGCCTCCTGTTCCTCAGCCAGAAGCGGGTTGGCTGTGACGACCGTGCGCTCGTCGGAAACGTCCGCAAGGGATGGCGCACCCGATGGGAAGAGATTGGCCAAGGGAGAGGCCACAGGATGCGACGAACTGGGCCGCGCCGGGGCGAACGGGGGTGGCTCTTCAGCCGCCTCGCTCTCGTCGGGAGCGGCTGACGGTGTTGGCAGAACCAGCTTCTCGAGCAGATCCTCGTAGGCCATGTTGGTGGCCGAGGCGGACTCCGCTTCAGGCGCTTGTCCACTCGCAGGTTCGTCCGCGACGGGAGGAGGAAGCAGATACGACTCCAGCTGCACGGGGCTCGGCGTCTCCAGGGAGACCTCGAGCTCATGACTCACGTCAGATGTGGCAGCATGTGCGACGTCGGCCTCTGGCTCCCCGGAACCGTCAGCGGTCTTCGACCCGCCGGCGTTCACTTCGTCCATTTCCAAGAGGCCGGAGATCTCTTCGATGGCTTCGTCGGGGGGCACATCGGTCTTGCCTGTCGTCCCGGGCCCACTCGTCATAGGGAGTTTCCTTTCTTTCGCATGACAAGCAATTCACCGCGCTAGCCGTGGGTGACTGCCCACGCAGTTTCCCGGCGAGCCAGCTCAAAGTCAATCCCCTGTGTGGGCGTGAACACGTTTGACAGGGCAAGGGCTGCTCCCTATGGTTCACCCCCTGCCGTGCCTCTCCTACTCTTCGCCGTCATGCATCTGCCCGCTCCTCGCTGTCTCGAGGTGTCAGGATGAAACGCGCTGGGCGCGTTGCGTCTAGGATTCCGCGAGCCCCTGTGCCGGGGATGTTCGTCCGCGAGGGGTCGTATCGACTTCCCGACGACGTAACGCGGCGGTTGCGTGGCGGCCACCCATGGGTTTTTCGTGAGGCCTTGGCCGGACGGGCCATGAGCGAGCAAACCGGCGCGGTGGTTGATTTGGTGGCGGGAAATGGCGCCTTCGTGGCGCGCGGATACCTAGATCGGGACCATTCGGTAGCTGTCCGCGTGCTCTCGCGCGATCCGACCGAGCGAGTTCACCCGGGATCCGGAACCATTGCCAAGCGCTTGCAGCGCGCTGTGCAGCTGCGCTGGCTGCTGCTCGGATCGGACCGGCCCACTGCCCTGCGTCTGTTCGCGGGCGAGAGTGAGGGCCTGCCAGGCGTCACCGTTGATCGCTATGGCGACTTCGTGGTTGTGCAGTGGTACTCCTCGGGCGCCCTGCCCTGGCGCGATGAACTGCTGGACGCGATCGCGGAGGCGATTCATCCGCGTGGCATCTACGAACAGAAGCGACTGCGGCCCCTGGCCGGCCAGGCTCCGGCGGATCCCGCAACCCGAGCGCGTGGTGAAGAGGCCCCTCTCGAAGTGGTAGTCGAGGAAGCCGGTTGTCGTTTTGCAGTGGATGTGACAGCGCCCCTGGGCGTCGGATTCTTCCCCGATTTGCGCCTGGGACGCGACAGCGTGACCCGGCGGGCCGCCGAGCGCCGCGTGCTCAATCTCTTCTCCTACACCGGTGCCTTTTCCGTGCGCGCAGCGCGAGCCGGCGCCGCCGAAGTCGTGGCAGTAGACACCTCGGCCAAGGCCCACGCGCGCGCGCGACGCAACTACGAACTCTCTGGTCTCGACCCGGCTCGCATGGAGCAGGTCACCGGCGAAGCGAGCAAGACGCTTGAGCGCTTCTCTTCACGCAACCGACGTTTCGACATCGTGATCTGCGATCCGCCGACCTTCGCCCATGGCCAGGGCCCCGGCCGGACCTTTTCGGCCGCATCGGACTTGGCTGAGCTCGCCGGAGCCGCCGGGGCCGTGCTCGAGCCAGGCGGACTGCTCGCGTTTGCCAACAACGCGGCCAAGCTGTCAGCCGCCGAGGTGGACAAAGCACTGGCCGAGGGAGCCGCCCTGCGGGGCTTTGAGTTGCGGGTCATCGAGCGCCAGGGCCTTCCCCCTGACTTTCCCGTCCATCCCGGCTTTCCCGAGGGCAACTACCTCAAGTTCGTGCTGGCGGTACGCGTGTAGCGAAGGCCGGCGCGAAACGCGCTTGCGACCACGCCCCTACTGGGGTCCTGAGATTTCCTTCGCGTGATTCATGGGCTGGGCAGCGGCGAGCAAGTGCTGGCGCACCATGCCCACATGATCGCGCAAGACGTAGAGCTGGTCAGCGAAAGACAAGGGCGTCTTGAGTTCATTCACGGAACGCTCGATGCCGTCGATGCGGCTGAGAAGCTCGGTCTGTTCCTCGGGCGTTGGCTGCGCCAGCATTTCACGCTCGATGGCCATGAGGGCGCCGTACCAGCGATAGATGCGCGAACGCATCCGCCAGCGATACAAGGTTGGCACGATCTTGGTCGCGGGCACGAGGATCACCAAGAGCGGAACGATGATGACCACCAGGCGATCAATCAAGTTCGCTAGCCAGAATGGCAGCCTCTTGTACAGAAATTGGCCACCGGATTTGTAGTAGCGTTCGGCGTCGCTGCTAATGGGAAAGTCGCGCGCGAGCGGGGCGGGAAATTCACCGGCGTTGCGGAACAGACCTGGCCCGCTGTGAACCTCGCGGGCGGCACTGATAAGCAAATCCGAGAGGGCTGGGTGCAAGTCGTGGCGGGCGACCAGCTCGACGGTGGGCCCCACCAAGGTCAAGGTTCTGGGCGGTTCATTCTTGCCCAAGTCGTAGGCCCCCTCGGGCAGGGTCAACTTGGACAGGAAGCGAAACTTGCGCAGATAACCATCGGCCTGACGGAAATTCGCGATTTCGATGTCAGGGTTGTCTCGCAGTTTGCGCATGATCGCAGGCGTGGCGGAATCGCCCATCAAGAAGGCCGCGTCGATCTTGCTAGCGATCAATTCGTTCGCGGCTTCCTCGCCGGCCAATTCCAGCAGCACTGTGGGTGGGGCATCCATTTCGTTGGCTTTCAGCAGTTTCAAAGCCAAGGCGCGCGCACCGCTGCCCTCGGGGCCGATGGCCAGGCGTTTGCCTTTGAGCTGCGAGAGCAGCTCAACCGGTTCGGAGTGCCGGTAGTAGACCATCATGGGTTGGGCGAAAACCGAACCAAGCGAAACCAGGTGGGCGACGTCCACTCCATCGGTGAGTCCGCCCTGCACGAACCCGACATCGGCTTTCACTTTCCGATTGGCCAATTGATGGAGATTGTCGAGCGATCCATGGGAAGGCAGGACCACCACCTTGACGCCGTAGTGCTCAATGATCTTCTTGTACTTCTCGGCGTTCAACCGATAGCTGCTGCCGTCGGGCCCGCTGAGAATGCGGATGGTGCTGGGCGGGGGTTGGACCAGCTTCTGCGCCGCCAAGATGCCCGAGGCCAGCAGCGCCAGCAGCGGCAGCCCCAGGTAGAGAGCACCACGCCACGAGAGTAGGGAAGACTTCCAGGAAACTCCGGCCTGATTCAGCCTGCCAGCCTTGGGTGCTCTCATTGTGTCGATTCTACACTCACCCCGGCCAGCGCCAGCCGGAGATCGGCCTCGACCGCCGGCCTCCTGCTACACGCCAAACGCCTCCGCGACCCGCCTCGCTGCAGCCACGGGATCGCGAGCCTGGTCGATGGCCGCGATGATCGCTGCAGCGCTGGCCCCGGTCGCGGCCACAGCCTCGACGTTCGCCAATGTGATCCCCCCAATAGCGACCACGGGAAAAGAAACCGCAGCACACACCTCGCGTAGGCGCTCCAGCCCGACCGGCGGCTCTGCATCGGCCTTGCTTTGGGTGGCAAAGATGGGGCCGAAGCCGATGTAGTCGGCCCCGTCGCGCGAGGCGGCCTGCGCCTGAGCCAGATCGTGCGTGGATGCGCCGATGATGAATCGCTGGCTGGCGCGCATGCACAGGGCATCGCGCACCGGCAGGTCGCCCTGTCCGAGATGGACCCCATCCGCGCCCACGGCCAGGGCCACATCGAGTCGGTCATTTACCAACAGAGGGACACCCGCCGCTCGGCACGCCGGCAAGAGCAGCGCCGCAGTCCGCCGGAGGTCAGCCGCGCCCATGCGCTTGGCTCGCAGCTGCATGCACGCGGGCAGCGCCGCTAGTCGCGCTTTGGCCCGCGCGAGAAAAGTCGTTGGGTCCTCGGGGATTTCGCCCGGCAGATCGAGAATTGCGTAGTATCCGCGCAGCACGAAGGGCATTTGACAGCTACACTAGCGCGCGCGTGAGATCTGTCGAGACACGGTCATGCCGACGCCGTTCAAGCTGAAGACCGATCTGGTGCCCACCGGGGACCAGCCGCGCGCCATCGAAGAGCTGGTTGCGGGCGTCAAGCGTGGCGATCCGGCGCAGGTCCTGCTCGGTATCACGGGAAGTGGCAAGACCTTCACCATGGCTCATGTCATCGCCCAGGCCCAGCGCCCCACCCTGGTCATGGCTCACAACAAGACCCTGGCGCACCAGCTGTACGGCGAATTCAAGACCCTGTTTCCCGACAACGCCGTCCATTTCTTCGTCAGCTACTACGACTACTACCAGCCCGAGGCCTACGTCCCGTCGACCGACACCTATATCGAGAAGGATTCGCTCATCAACGAAGAGATCGATCGCATGCGCCACGCGGCCACCTATGCCCTGCTCACCCGACGTGACGTGATCATTGTGGCGTCGGTGTCGTGCATCTACGGCATCGGCGCACCGGAAGCCTATCTGGACATGAAGATCGATCTGGCCGCTGGCGTGGAGGTGCGGCGCGATGCGGTCCTGCGCCGCCTGATCGAAATCCAGTATGAGCGCAACGACATGGACTTCTCCCGCGGCACGTTCCGCGTGCGCGGCGACGTGGTGGAAATCTTCCCGGCCTACGAGCGGGAAAAGGCCCTGCGCGTGGAATGGTTCGGCGACGAGATCGAGACCATTTCCGAAGTGGACCCCCTGCGCGGCAAGGTGCTGCGCAAGCTTGACGAAGTTTCGATTTTCCCTGGCTCGCACTACGTGACCCCAAGCGAGCAACTGGTGCGAGCCATGAGCGGCATCAAGGAGGAGCTGCGCGAGCGCCTCACCGAGCTGCACGCAGGAAATCAACTCGTGGAAGAGCAGCGCCTGCAGCAGCGCACGCTGTATGACTTGGAGATGCTGGAGCAGATGGGCCGCTGCAAGGGCATCGAGAACTATTCGCGCCACTTGTCAGGCCGCAAGCCCGGCGAGCCTCCTCCGACCCTGCTCGACTACTTCCCCGAGGACTGCCTGACCTTCGTGGACGAGTCACACCAGACCGTGCCCCAGATCGGCTCCATGCACAAGGGCGACCGCTCGCGCAAGCAGACGCTGGTGGAATTCGGATTCCGTCTGCCTTCGGCGCTCGACAACCGGCCGCTGCGCTTCGAGGAGTGGGAAGCGCGCATCCACCAGGTTGTCTTCGTGTCGGCGACCCCCGCGATCTACGAGATCGAGCGAGCTGGCGGCGTCCTGGTCGAGCAGATCATCCGGCCCACTGGGCTGCTCGATCCCGAGATCGAGGTCCGACCCGTGGCCTCGCAGGTCGACGATCTCTTGGCCGAAATCCGCACGCGGGTTGCTGCGGGCGACCGCATACTGGTCACCACGCTGACCAAACGGCTGGCCGAGGATCTCACCGAGTACTATGCCGACCTGGGCGTGCGCGTGCGCTATCTGCACTCCGACATCGACACGCTGGAACGCATCGAGATCCTGCGCGATCTGCGCCTGGGCACATTCGACGTGTTGGTGGGGATCAATCTTCTGCGCGAGGGGCTGGACTTGCCCGAGGTGTCGCTGGTGGCCATCCTCGACGCCGACAAGGAGGGTTTCTTGCGCGCGGAGCGCTCGCTCATCCAAACCATTGGCCGCGCCTCTCGCAATGTGCGCGGCAAGGTCCTGATGTATGCCGAGCACGAGACCGATTCGATGAAGCGGGCCATCGCGATCACGCGGCAGCGGCGCGAGCTGCAGCAAGAACACAACCGCAAGCACGGCATCACCCCCAAGACCATCAGCAAGGCTATCCAGGATCTGACCGGCACGGCCCAGGATGACTTCGTCGATTTGGGCAAGCTGGCCCTGCCCAAAAAGGGGAAGCGAACCCTGGCACGCGACGAACTGCCTGGTGTGATCGCGCAGCTCAAGAACGAGATGATGGATCTGGCCGAGAAGCTGGAGTTCGAAAAGGCCGCCGCCATCCGCGACCGTATTCTGCAGCTCGAACAGCTTCAGCTCGATATTGGCTGAAAACTCATGCTCGCCGGTAGCCCAGCCGCCAGATAGGGATGCCCGTGGTCTCGCACTGCCGTTCGCGGCGCGAACGCGCGGCGAAGGGATTTTCGCGCAGAAAGGTCCACGGCTCGCGCAGGTTGACCAAGCGTCGCGAGCAGTCGCGTTCCAGAACCGACATAGCGTCGAGCGCGATGTCGAAGACGTCGCTGGCCACGTAGATCTCGCCACCCTCGGCCAGCAAATCAAAAACCTCGGCCGCTAGTTCGGGCGACATCACGCGCCGCTTGTGCTGGCGTACCTTCCACCACGGGTCTGGAAAATTGAGGAAAAAGCGGCTCACACGGCCCGCGGGGAAGAGCCGGGGCAAATCGACCGACATATTGGCAAACACGCTGCGTACTTGCTTGAGCCCTTGTCGCTCACATGCGGCGTTGGCCAGCGCCACATGGTCGCGGCGGATCTCCACGCCCACGTAGAAACGGGACGGATCCTCCGCGGCGCGGCTCATGAGGAAATGCGCCTCGGCGGAACCCAACTCTACTTCGACCGGCACTCCGGCCGGCAGCGCGGGTGGCTCGACCGCGATCTGAAAGAAGTTCGCCTTGAGTGGGTTGACGTGCTGACGAATTCGCATTGCTACGCTAGGGCTGGCCTCTCCCGTTCCCGCTGGGCCAAGACTACCCCAGATCCACGACGGTGGCGCTCAAGCCGTAGCAGCCGCGCGGCGGTCGGCCCAGTTCACGTACAGCTGTTGCAGGATCCCGAGCAGGTAGCTGGTCAGCGTGTAGGTAGATAGGCCCGCCGGCAGGAAGAGCGAGAAGCCGGTGAACATGATCGGCATCATGAACGCCATCATCTTCTGCTGCTGCGGATCGGCGCCAGCCGGTGACATGCGCATTTGCAGGAACATGACCACGCCCATGAGCAAGGGTGTCGCGTAGTAGGGATCCTTGGCGGACAGGTCGGCGATATAAAGGAACGACGAGCGGTGCAGCTCAACCGCGTAGTTGAGCGTGGAGAACAGCGCGATCCAGATGGGCATTTGGATCAGGCTGGGCAGGCAGCCGCCAAACGGCGAGACGCCGTGGGCTTTGTACAGATTCATGGTTTCCACGCCCAGCTTCTGCTTGTCGTTCCCGTACTTCTTGCGCAAGGCCGCAATCTTGGGCGCCAGGCGCTGCATCTTCTTCGCCGAAAGTAGCGTCCGCTGCGTCGGATAGAACGTGACCAACTTGACGAAGATGGTGAGCAGGATGATGGCGATGCCCCAGTTGCCCGAGAGCCGATAGAAGAACTTGAGCATGGCCAACATGGGCCGCGACAGTACGGCGAAGGTGACGTCCACATCGTCGGCCAGGTGCGCGTCCTCGCCGCCAGGCCGCACTTTGTCGAGATCGCTGTGGTACTTGGGACCGGCGAAGAGCTCGAAGGCGTACTCGGTCTTCTCGCCGGGCGCCAGGGTTCGGCTGCTGAGAGAAAGAAAGACCTCGCCGGTGAGCGGGTCAAGCGCGCGCGCGCCGCAACGGCGCTCTTTGGGCGGACTCTCGGGGAAGGGGACCGCCGCCACGGTGAAAAACTTTTCGCCGACCGCCGCCCAGCGCACGCCGCCCACCAGGTCGATGGGATCTTTGGCCAGGGGCTCCACCGCCGAGCGCCGGGCCTTGTCGTTGGCCCAACAGACCACCTCTGCCAGATTGGCCGAGGCGTAGCTCATGAAACCGCCGCCCTTCTTCTCGGGATCTTGCTGGGCGTAGAGGTGCACGATGAGGCCGTGCGACTGTGGCTTGTCGCTCTTGTTCTGCACGCTCATGGTGAAGTTCAGTCGGTAGCGGTCCGCTTCGCTGCGATAGCGCTTCTCAACTGCGACGACGTCAGTCTGCGCGCGAAAAACCACCGTGTCCGGGGCCGGCTGCTCGGCTGCCCAGGCCACCTCGTCGGGAAGCGAGAAATCCGCCTTGGCGAAGGTCGTGCGCAAGGGTGCCAGCTCGGGCTTTCCCGTATTCACAAGCTCGATGCCGCTCTCGGGATCGCGGCGATTGAGCAAGAACTGCCGGTCTTTCAGCTTCACCTGGCGGAGCGTGCCGCCCCAGCTCGACAACAGATAGCGCGCGTCGCGCGTGTCCAATGCAAGCTGCTGTTCCGGCGGGCGCGCTGCCGCCTGCGGCGCAGGCGTCGCTGCGCTAGGCGCCGCCTTTGCGGGCTCCGCTGGGCTCGGCGAAGCGGGTTCGTGGGTCGCGCTCTGTTGGGGCGGGTTTGCCGGGGTGGCCGGCTGCGGAGGTGGGAACAGCTTCCACCACGCCCACAAGATGGCGACAGAAACAACGATGGCCAGTCCGAGCCGCTTGTCCATAGGCGTCTCCTACCGGTCCTTTCCACTATGCGATTTGAACGCGGCCAAGACAGTGGGAACCGGATCCAGACCACCACGCGCGAAGGGGTGGCAGCGAAGCACGCGGCGCAAAGCCAAGGTCCCGCCCCGCACCACTCCCCATCGCTCGACGGCTTCTTCGGCGTAGACCGAACAAGAAGGAGTGTAGCGACAGACCGGACCGATGGCCGGCGCGATAGCAGCCCGGTAACCACGCAGGACTGCTCGCGCGAAACCACGAGCTATCCGACTGCCCTGGAGGGGTTCGGATTTCACGGACTTCCCACGCGTGCAACGAGTTCGCTGAGTTCCTCGGCCGTCCGCTGGTATGTGCTGTGTGCCGTCGCAGGACGAGCGATGATGACAAGGTCCGTACCGCCAGGCGCAGATGAGGCCATGCGACGGTAGCTTTCGCGGAGCCACCGCTTGACCCGATTGCGAACCACGGCATTGCCGACCTTCTTGCTCACGGTAATCCCAATTCTGGATCGCTGTTTGCGTTCGGATTCGGGACGGGGCAGCGCATAGATCACAAGATTCCGCCCGGGAATCCGACGCCCGCGACGCTGCGCCGCCAGGAAGCACGATCTGGCTTGCAAGCGATCCCCGCGGCCGAGCCTTTCGTGGCGGCCTTTCTCGCTCACGGGGCCTACTTCTTGGGCACGCTCACGGTGAGCTTCTTGCGCCCTCTGCGCCGACGACGGCGAAGGACCGCGCGGCCGGCCGGCGTGCTCATGCGTTTCCGGAAGCCATGGGTTCGCTTTCGGCTCTTTCGGTGCGGCTGGAAAGTCCTCTTCGACACGTGATCCTCCGGCTTATCGACCGTGTGGGACCGCTGAACTAGCATCCCGGGTGAGCGGTGTCAACGCCGCCATGGCCGATTCCGTTTCTGCGGAGTTCACATCTGATCGCGCTTGCCAGGCATCGAAACCCTTACTCGCTCGCAGCGATCGAACCACCGAGGCTGGCGGCGCACATGCGCTCACGCATGAAAGCCTGGCCCGTCGAGAACTGGATGCCGTAGTAGGGTATGCCGTTTTCTTGTCGACGGCGCCTGAGAACGTGGTCCGGCGGGTGAGGCCTTCCGCCCGTCGGAGAATTCGTCCGTCGCTCACTCGCGATTGCGCCAGGCCGCATCCTGCGCTGGTTTCCTCGCCCGGGCGCGCGGCAAGGCCGGAGATCGTGCGGCGAGCGGGACTGTCGATCCCCGCGGCTCAAAATTCCCCAGCGATCGCGGACGGTTCGCAGCAAGCCAAGAGAGGCATCATACGGCTCGTGGCAGCCTTCGCGATCCTCTCGCGAAAAAATCTGCCCTGATCTTCGGCATCTTCGCTGAACCCGGTTTTTGGTCTTGTCGGTGAGGTGCCCGATTGATAATTAAGGCGCCTGCCGCCGGGTCGTCTCGCTGGGCCCCATGTGAGAGGGTACCTTGGGAGCGCCCTACGTGCGCCTGTTGATGAACAGGGGGGACTGGCCCCCAACTTGCTGACATCGTTTGGGTTTTTTCACTGAGTTTGTTGTGGATAGAACAATGATTGAGCTCTGGGGTGAAGCTGTCCGATCGATCGAGGAAAGGGTCAAGCCGGCGAACCGCGATCAGTGGTTGCGCCCCATAGAATGCTTGGCCATCAGCGATGGTCGCATCCGTTTGCGGGCGCCCAATCGCTATCACAAGGAATGGTTCGAGGACAACTTCCTTCCCTCCATTCTAGAGAATCTGCGAACGCGCGCGCAGCGATCGTTCGCCGTGGAGTTCGAAGTCCCGGAGGAGTCGCCAATGCCAGCCAAGCCACAGGATGCCGTGGGCGAGCCAGTGGGGGAGGCCTCCCCTTGGCGTCCTACGCCAGCCGGCCTAGACAACCGCTACACCTTCGATAGGTTTGTGGTCGGCGCGAGAAACCAGTTTGGCCATGCGGCGGCGCGCATGGTGGCCAGCTCTCCGGGGTCGAAATACAATCCCTTGTTTCTCTATGGGGGTGTCGGGCTCGGGAAGACGCACCTGCTTCACGCCATCGGTCACGAGATTCACCGACAGCAGCCAGACTGGCGGATTACGGTGGTCACCTGCGAGCAGTTCGTCACGCACTTCATCCGGTCGATGATGAACCAGCGCAAGCAGCCGAGTAGCGTCAGCCTCATGGAGGAATTTCGCTCGTGCTACCGCGAGACACCGGATGTTCTCTTGGTCGACGACATCCAGTTTCTCTCCAACAAAGACAGCTCGCAGGATGAGTTCTTCCACACCTTCAACGCCCTCCATCTCGCCCAGAAGCAAATCGTCCTGACCTGCGACAAGTTGCCGGCCGAGTTGCCGGGCGTCGAGGAACGGCTACAAAGCCGGTTCGCCTGGGGCCTGATAGCAGAGATCGGGCATCCCGACTTGGAAACGCGCGTGGCTATCCTAAAGCGTAAGGCCGAGAGCGAAAGCATGGCCTTGAGCGACGAGGTGGCCCTGTCCATCGCGACTGCGATCCGGTCGAATGTTCGTGAATTGGAAGGTGCGCTGCTGCAGCTGTCCGCTCGGTCCTCAATTACCGGCCGCAGCATCGACAAGGAGTTTGCCGAGGAGGTTCTGAAGGATCTGGTGTCGGCTATCCCACAGGGGTTCAGCATCGAGTCCATCCAGCGTGAGGTGGCAACCTACTTCGATATCAAGCTGCACGATCTGCGCGGGCCGAAGCGTCTCCATTCTGTATCCCGCCCGCGTATGATCGCCATGTACTTGGCGCGGAAGCTCACCGGCTCAAGCTTCCCAGAGATTGGCAGCCGCTTTGGCGGCAAGGATCACTCGACGGTGATCAGCGCCGTCAAGAAGATCGAAGGCCTAATCGCTCAGGACGCCAATCTGCGCAGCGTGGTGACCACTCTCGAAAGTCACTTGCGTCAGCGCTAGCGCTTTCGTCTTTTCCCTCGGGCTAGACCTGCTCTTAGAACAGGTTTGGCCTGCTCTTGCTATGGGCCTCGCGTCTCTCAGGCCTTCTCCCGGGATGGGTGTCACCTCATCGGAGATCGCCCTGCTGCTCTCCTCCACTTATCAACAGTTGACTGTGTGAATCTCTGGGACAAAGCTGTGGGTCAAGACTTGACAAGGTGGAACTCCAAGTTGTCGCGCTCCGCTCCCCTGCCTGACTCCCAGTTTTCCCCCAGGCTCCTTCCCTCCCCTACCGACGACAAATCGATTCTTTCAAGGAATCCACAGGGCCTTATACTTCTGCATTCTTTAGATCAGATCTTTATAGATTCAGAGTGACCAGTGATGAGACAACAGGACGAGGGTGACTGATGGACATTCGGATAGACAAGAACAAGCTACTCAAGGGTCTCTACTTGGCGCACGGCATAGCCGACCGAAAGAGCACCATGCCGATTCTGGCCAACGTGCTCATACGCACTGAGGGGACGGATCGCATCTCGTGCGCTGCCACGGACCTCAAGGTCGCGATAGTGGTGACGCTGCCTGCAAAGATTGAGGAAGAGGGAGGCGTGACGGTCGGCGCCCGCCAGGCCTTTGAAATAGCGAAAGGACTTTCAGGCGAAGAGGTTCACCTACGAAGAACGGAGAACAACTGGATGGAGATTCAAAGCGGGAGGGCGGAATTCAGGGTGGTGGGGATGAGCGAGAGGGACTATCCCAAGCTTCCAGCTGTAGGCGACGCGGAACTGAGCGCGGTCGATCCGGCGGTTCTTTCGGAGATGATTGGGAAGACGGTCTTCTCCATTTCACAGGACGACACGCGACCGCACCTTGCCAGTGTGTTTTTCGAGGCAGATGGAGAGACAGCCCGTATGGTTTCGACCGACGGGCATCGTCTTTCCAAGTTTGGCAAGGCGATGGCCAAGGGACCAAAGCTGGCAAGCGGTGTGTTGATTCCGCGCAAAGGGGTGGCCGAGATTAGACGGGCTATCGAAGGGCGGGAGGCCGCTTGCGACATAGGGATTCATCAAGGGTACTTCGTGCTGCGAGCCGACGACGTGACCCTGACGGTGAAGCTGGGCGAAGGTCAGTTTCCGCCCTACGAGCAGGTCATCCCCAAAGAGAACGACAAGATCCTGGTCATCGAGCGAGAGGTTCTGTTGGACGCACTTCGCCGAGTTTCCATCATCGCTTCCGACAAGACCTGGGGAATCCGGCTCATCCTAGAGAAAGGCTCGCTTGCTATCGAGGCAGACAACCCGGATCTTGGCAACGCCCGGGAGAAGCTGGATGTGGAGTACAAGGGATCGTCGCTGCAGATCGGCTTCAACGCGCGCTACTTCATCGACCTCTTGACTGAGATGGGTTCGAAGAACATTCGCCTGGAGTTGGGCGAGGACCTCGATCCGGCGGTGATTCGTCCTGCCGATGACAGCGACTACCTTGGCGTGGTCATGCCGATGAGATTGTGATCCTCAGAGAGCTGCGGGCTCGAGGTTGGCGGAACCTCGCCGCGTTGGCCTTCCGGCCGGGGCCGGGCGCAACGGTTCTCTTCGGCCAGAATGGGCAGGGAAAGACCAACATCCTGGAAGCAGCCTACACTGCGCTCTGTTTTCGCTCCTTTCGGACCAACAGCTTGTCCGACTTGATCGCTTGGGGGGCAGAGGGAGCCACCGTCGAAGCTGAGATCACGGTGCGCACGCTTGACCGGACTCTCAAGATTCAGATCTCGCAAGGTCACAAGTCGACTCTCCTGGATGGCAAAGCCGTGCGGCGTGATTCGACCGCTTTGTTGGGCGTCGGGGCCGTGCTCTTCGGGCCAGAAGACCTGCGCCTGCCAAAAGCCGCGGCTGCAGAGAGAAGGCGTTTTCTCGACCGGGCGGTGTTTGGCGCGTATCGGCCCTACTTCCGCGAGGTCTTGACCTTTGAGCGTATTCTGAAGAGCCGCAATGTTCTCCTGCGCCGTGGGTCGGTGGAAGCAACGCTGCTCGCGAGCTACGACGAGAAGCTTGCCGAGGCGGGAGCGCGCATCGTGATTCGACGGCGCGAAACCGTGCGCTCACTCTTGCCACGGCTGGAAGCGACGTTTCACCAGATTCACAGCGAGGCAGCCGTGGGCATGCGCTACGCAAGTGATCCACTCGTCCAGGCCGCGGACAGCGAGGCAGAAGTCGTCGTCGCCTTGCGCGAGGGGCTGCTCGCACATCGGGAGGCTGATCAGAGACGGGGCTTCACCGGATTCGGACCCCAGACAGATGATTTGGAGCTGAAACTGGCTGGCCATCTGGCGCGCCAACACGCGTCTCAGGGTCAGCTTCGCTCGCTGGTGCTCGCTCTCAAACTGGCGGAGCTGGAACACTTGCGTGAGGTGCTGGGAGAAGCGCCACTCTTGCTGCTGGATGATGTGGTGAGCGAGTTGGACGAGCAGCGACGGCGGAGTCTGTTTACGGCCATGGCCACCCTCTCCTGCCAGAGTCTCATCACGGTGACCGAGCGAGACCATTTGCCTCCGCTGCCTGGTTGCGTTGACTTCCAGGTGAGCGCAGGGGCGTTGCGGGCTCCCTGAGCCAACCTTTGGGACCTTTGGGGGAGCCGGCTGGCTCTCCATGCGACTCCGGGCAAAGGCCCGTTCGGTTTTCCTTTACACCATGGGTTCTGAGTGCTATGTAACTGTAACTTCTTGGTTTTTTGTCATGGCGCCGGATGTCGATGATGCCCAGGGTCAAGAGCCGAACCGGGCAGCAAGTGAATACAACGAAGAGAGCATCCAGGTTCTCAAGGGCCTGGAGGCTGTGCGCAAGCGGCCGGGCATGTACATCGGCGATACGGATGACGGCTCGGGCCTGCACCACATGGTGTACGAGGTCGTGGACAACTCCGTGGACGAGGCGCTCGCGGGTTTCTGCAATCGCATCGACGTAGCCGTCCACTTTGATGATTCCGTTTCCGTGGAGGACAACGGGCGCGGGATTCCAGTCGGTGAGCACCCCACCGAGAAACGGCCGACGGCCGAAATTGTCATGACCGTGTTGCACGCCGGGGGCAAGTTCAACCACTCGAACTACAAGGTTTCGGGCGGGCTCCACGGCGTGGGGGTTTCGGTGGTCAATGCCCTGTCGGAGTGGCTGAAGCTGGAGATCAAACGCGACGGCAAGGTCTACTACCAGGAGTACCGGCGCGGCGATCCCGCCACTGGCCTCGACGAGATCGGCGTATCGGAGAAGAGCGGCACCAAGGTGACGTTCAAACCGGATCCCACAATCTTTGGTGGCATCACGGAGTTCAGCTTCGAGGTGCTGTCACAGCGACTGCGCGAGCTGTCGTACCTGAACCGTGGTTTGACCATCACACTGGAGGACGAGCGGAGCGGAAAGTCGCACGAGTTCAAGTTCGCCGGCGGCCTGGGTCAGTTCGTCGCCGACCTCAACGCCTCCAAGGTGCCAGTGCACGAGAAGCCCATCGTGATCGAAGGTGAGCAGGAGCAAACCCAGGTCGAAATCGCTGTGCAGTGGAACGACTCGTACCAGGACGCGGTCTACTGCTTCACCAACAACATCAAGAACAAAGACGGGGGCACGCACCTCACCGGGTTCCGCGCAGCCCTGACCCGCACGATTAATGGCTACGCCCAGTCCGCCGGTTTGCTCAAGGATCTGAAGAACGGGCTGGGTGGCGACGACATCAGCGAGGGGCTCACCGCCGTGGTGTCGGTCAAGCACCCTGACCCGAAGTTCAGCAATCAACCCAAGGACAAGCTGGTTTCCTCCGAGGTGAAAGGCATCGTCGAGCGCGTGGTCAACGAGGGCTTGGGGCGCTACCTGGAAGAGCATCCGCGCGAAGCCAAGCAGATTATCGAGAAGGCAGTGTTGGCTGCACGCGCGCGCGATGCGGCTCGCAAGGCACGCGAGTTGGTGCAGCGCAAGGGTGCCCTCGACATATCGTCGCTTCCGGGCAAGCTGGCCGACTGCCAGGAGAGGGATCCGGCCCTGTCCGAGCTGTACATCGTCGAAGGCGACAGCGCTGGCGGCTCAGCCAAGCAAGGGCGCAACCGGAAGGATCAGGCCATCCTCCCCTTGCGCGGCAAGATCCTCAATGTCGAGAAAGCGCGCCTCGATAAGATGCTTTCTTCGCAGGAGATCGTCGTCCTCATCACCGCGCTCGGTTGTGGTGTCGAGAAAGAAAAGGAGATCGACAAGATTCGCTACCACCGCGTGATCATAATGACCGACGCGGACGTGGACGGAAGTCACATCAGGACCCTGCTGCTCACATTCTTCTACCGGCACTTCCCTGAGATCGTGGAGCGCGGCTACCTGTTCATCGCGCAGCCACCGCTCTACCGAGTCAAGAAGGGCAAGCGGGAGCTCTATCTCAAGAACGAGCAGGCTATGGAAGACTTTCTGCTGGAGAGCGCGACGGAGAATCTGCTCCTGCGACCCAGCAACGGCGGCGGAGCCATCACCGGGGACCAGCTGCGTCACCTGGCGCGGCAGGCCGGTCGCTACAAACGCCTGCTGCGGGTTTTGGATCGCAAGTGTGATGCTCGTCTGATCGACGCCATCGTCAAGGCGGCGCGGCTGGCCAAGGCGGATCTTCGTGATTCCAAGATCTTGGCCAAAGCGCTGACACGCCTCGAGGAGTACTTCGATGCGTATGCGCCCGAGCTCAAGGATGTGGTGCTCAAGTTGGCGCCGGATAGCGAGCACGGGGGCTACAAGATCGAGGCGCCGGTGCGACCCGCGGGTATCCGGCGGCCCACCGTGATTGACTTCCAGTTTCTCGATTCGCCTGAGTTCGCGGACCTAACCGCGCTCTACCAAGAGCTAGCGGTGCTGGGGCCGCCGCCCTATCGCCTTGAATCTGGGTCCGAGCCCGTCGCCTTCAATCGCCTCGAAGATCTGGCGGAGCGAGTGCACGAGGTTGGCAAGAAGGGCTTGCAGATTCAGCGCTACAAAGGTCTGGGCGAGATGAATCCCGAGCAGCTTTGGGAAACGACCATGGATCCAGCGCGGCGTACGCTGCTGCAGGTGCGGGTCGAGGATGCCTACGAGGCGGACCGACTCTTTTCGACACTCATGGGCGACCTAGTTGAGCCGCGCCGCGAGTTCATCGCGCAGAATGCGCTCAACGTGCGCAACCTCGACGTCTAGTCGCGTAGGCGCAGGCGGGCTTTGCCCGCCGGAGCCAGAGTGCGGGAGGTCTGGGAACCCTTTGAGGGTTCCCATGATCGCGTAGGCGCAGGCGGGCTTTGCCCGCCGGAGCCAGAGTGCGGGAGGTCTGGGAACCCTTTGAGGGTTCCCATGATCGCGTAGGCGCAGGCGGGCTTTGCCCGCCGGAGCCAGAGTGCGGGAGGTCTGGGAACCCTTTGAGGGTTCCCATGTCAATGACATGAAAAAGCCCCGGTCGGTAGGTCCAACCGGGGCTTCGCGAAACGGGAAGTGGCTAGCAGGCGAAGATGCGGTTCAGCCTTTCCTCAATCTTGCCCTCGTTGGACTTGGTCGCGACTGCAATCTCCTTGACCAGAAGGGTGCGGGCGGTGTCGAGCATCTTGCGCTCGCCAAAGGAAAGTTCCTTGTCCCCCTTCAGGCGTTGCAGGTCACGCAAGACTTCTGCGATCTCAAAGACGGAACCGGTCTTGATCTTCTCCATGTACTCGCGGTAGCGCCGATTCCAGGTCTGGCCTTCCACGGAAACTTCTCGGCTCTTGAGAATTTCGAAAACCTCGTCCACCTCGTCGGCGCGGATTAGCTCACGCAGACCTACGGCGCCCGCGTTCTTCGTCGGGATCATGATCTTCATCCCGTTGTCGAGAATCTTCAGGATGTAGAATGTCTGCTTGCTAGACGAGATCTCGCGGGTCTCAATACCGATAACCTGCGCCACCCCATGAGCCGGGTAGACCGCCAAGTCTCCTGCGTGGAAAGATGGCTCCATTTTGGATCCTCTCGTGATGTTGAAAAAAGGAGAGCACTTCGGAAGCCGAAGCGCGCGCACTTTACCAAGCTGGCTTCGACCCGTCAAGATGAATCTGTATTGGAGACTACGCAAACACCCGAAGTCTGAGATGACCTGGGGCGGCTCGTAAGCAGAACATAACCATATCCATTTTAGCACTCACTTGCAAGCAGGCGAATATATTGCAGAAATAATGGTTGGAGTTGACAAGCGAGGGGGTGAAAAGTAGGGTCTTGTCCCACGTAACCATGAAGGTGAGGACCAAGAAGAAAAGCGCGCGGGCGAGCAGTCCGAGGAGACGTGCTCGAGCGAAGGCGCGTTCGCACCCGAAGATCGCCAGGAAGCGGAGCGCCAGGAGGCGACGCGATACGTCGGCTGGAATGGCCTCTGGAAAGGCGAGGTTAGCAGAGCGTCAGCGCAAGACGACGCGGCGGACGGCAGAAGAAACGAAGAGCCCAGCAGTGGCAGAGACAGCGGGAGCTGGTCCTGTTTCCGGGGGTCTTGTGCCGGCGCACGAGCCGGAAGGTCGCGGGGCACCTCCGCCACTGCCGACGCCAATTGCCAGTTTCAATATATGACAACGGGAGCAGCAATGAGCGACCAGGGAGCGTTGGGCGAGAAGCGTGAACTTGCGGCGAAGGTGCTGCGGGATGTGCTTGAGCGGATGGGTGTTGACGCCGAGGTGAGCGCTTTTGACGACGGGGAGAGGATCATTCTCGACGCACATGGATCGGAGTCCGGGCTAGTCATTGGAAAGAAGGGCGCGACGTTGGACGCGCTTCAGTACCTGGTGAGCCGAATCGTGTTCAAGAAGCCGGGTGAAGCCGCGACACTGGTGGTCGACGCCGAAGGCTACCGAGGGCGCCGGGAGGACTCGCTGGCGGATTTGGCGCGGCGGCTGGCTGAGAAGGTGGTGCGGTCCGGACGTCCGGTTCCAGTAGAGCCAATGAGCGCGCATGATCGCAAGGTGGTGCACACGACGCTGGCTGAGCATCCGGGCGTGAGGACGGAGTCCGAGGGTGAGGGGCCCGCGCGGAGGGTCGTGATTTTTCCCAAGTCCCGGCCGGCGGAGGCTACCGAGGGCTAGCGAGCAGCACGTCGACGTCAACGTTGAGGCGAAGGGCGGCCGCGAGCGCGTCGGGAGTGGGGACCGCTAGGAACGGAAGAACGCCGAGCACGCGGACGCCAGTGAGCGCGCGAAGAAGTCGAGGGTTGTGGGCGCGGTCGGGTGTTGCGACGGGCGTTGTATCGACGAATAGGACGCCGGTGAGGGGTAGGTTCCGGCGGCGCAATTCAGCTATCGCGAGGGCCGTGTGGTTGATAGTGCCGAGGGCGTTGCGTGCGACGAGAAGAATGGGAAGTCCGAGGGCGGCGGCCAGGTCTGCGGAGGTGAGGTCATCGGAGTAGGGGGAGAGGACGCCGCCGGCTGACTCGACCAGGAGGAAATTACCATGGGCGGCGGCGCGACGTGCTGCGGAGACGATGCCCGCCAGGGTTAGGCGCGTGGAGGCTTGTTCGGCTGCCAGAGCAGGGGCAACCGGCGGGGAGAATGCGTAGGGGCAGACGATTTCGCGCGGAAGAGCATCGCAGCGAGCGGCGGAGCGAAGACGGAGGGCGTCCTTGGGATCGGGGGCGGCACCCGTCTCGACGGGCTTGAAGGGGACTGGGGCGAGACCTCGGGCTCGCGCGAGGGCGAGTAGGCCCACTCCCACGGTGGTCTTGCCGACAGCAGTGTCTGTTCCGATGAGGAAAATGCCGTGGAGAGCTGCGGTGGCTGCGCCTGCCTGTAACGGCGTGGAAAGAGGGGCAGGGCGCGTGGGCAAGGACTCGGAGGTGGCTTCGGCGATGGCTGCGGCGGTGGCGTCGACGAGGCGGTCGATCTGGTCGGGCGTGATGGAGAGTGGGGGCATGAGAACCACCACGGAGCCTAGGGGGCGCAAGATGACCCCGTGGCGTCGGACGATTCGACAGACGCGTGCGCCGATGGCTTCTTGTGGGGAGTAGGGACGGGAGCGAGAGCGGCGGAGCTCGATGCCGACCATGAGGCCTTTCTGGCGGACCTCGAAGACATGCGGGAGAGGCGAGATCTTCTCCTGGAGGCGCGCGCGCAGGGCGGCGATCTTGGGGGGCAGGCTTGCGAGTGTTTCCTCGCGCTCGAAAAGGTCGAGCGAGGCGAGTGCAGCGGCACAACCGAGAGCGTTGCCGCCAAAACTGTGGCCGTGGAAGAAGGTCAGGCGCTCCTCGGGCGGGCCGAGAAACTGGTGGAAGACCTCGTCGGTGGCCATGGTTGCTGCCACGGGGAGGTATCCTCCACTTAGACCCTTCGCGAGAGCGAGGAGATCGGGGGTGACTCCTTCCTGCTGGCACGCGAACATGGTCCCGGTGCGGCCGAAGCCGGTGGCAACCTCGTCGGCGATGAGCAGCACGCCGTGCTTGCGACAGAGAGATCGGGCCTCGCGCAGGAAGCCAGGAGGTGAAAGGAGCATGCCTGCCGCGCCCTGAACCAGAGGTTCAAGGACAAATGCCGCGAGGTCGTTTCCGTGGCTGGCGAAAGCCTGCTGTAGTTCATCTATGGTCGGGTTGACGTGAAAGGTGTGGAAGAGGAGGGGTTGAAAGATCCGGTGGAAGGTGTCGATGCCGCCGAGGGAAACCGATCCGATGGTGTCGCCGTGATAGGCATTATGCAGTGCGAGAAACTTAGTGCGATGCGCGAAGCCGCGTAACTGTTGGAATTGAAACGAGATTTTGAGCGCGACCTCGACCGCTGTGGATCCGGAATCAGAGAAGAAGACGCGAGAAAGCCCAGGTGGAGCAATGGCCACGAGCTTCTCTGCGAGCAGAATCGATGGGGTGCTGGCAAGGCCGAGGAGGGTGGTGTGAGCAACCTTCCCAAGCTGGTCGGCAATCGCAGCGTTGATTGCTGGGTGGGCGTGGCCGTGCACGTTCACCCAGAGTGACGAGACGCCGTCGAGGTAGCGTCGGCCCTCGGTATCAATAAGCTCATTTCCTTCCGCGCGCTCGATTACCAGAGGAGGGTCTGCCAGCCACTCGCGCATGGGCGTGAACGGATGCCAAAGGTACGCACGGTCCAGTTCGTGTAGGGTCATTGGGGAATGAGTCGGGCGAGAGCTTGGGCTAGAGAGTCAACATCGCCCGGCCGATGACTGGCCGAGAGGGTGATTCGCAGGCGGGCGGATCCATCCGGGACGGTTGGGGGGCGGATTGCCTGCACGAGGAACCCGTGGGTTCGCAAGACGCGAGAGGCGTCGAGGGCCGCACGATCTGTCCCCAGGATGATTGGGAGTATGGGCGAGCGGGGTGATCGGCAGGGGAGTTGGGAAAGGCGGCCTCTGAGTTGGAGGACCCGGCTCGCAAGGGCGTCGCGTCTGGCATCGCCTTCGTCTCCTCGAATGATCTTCAGGGCGGCGAGGGCGGCGGCGGCAACTGGCGGGGGTGGAGCGGTGCTGAAGATGAAGGTCCGGCTGCGGTTGACGAGGTACTTGCGGAGAGTCGCACTACCGGCGGCAAAACCGCCGGCGGTGCCGAAGGCCTTGCCCAGGGTCCCGACCAGGACGTCTGGCGTGACGCCGGCCTCGTGACAGAGGCCGCGCCCACCCGGCCCCAGCCCGCCGATGGCATGGGCCTCGTCGACAACAAGGGCTGCCCCGTGTTTGGTGGCCAGGGCTGCGAGGTCTGCCAGGGGAGCGATGTCACCGTCCACACTAAAGAGCGACTCGGTGACGATGAGCTTCCGGCGAGCAGCAGGTGCGAGCGCGAACAGACGCTTTTGGGCAGAGGAGAGGTCGAGATGGCGATAGAAGCTCAGCCGGGCACGCGAGAGCCGGCAGGCATCAATAATGCTGGCATGGTTGGCGTGGTCGCAGAGGACAAGGTCGCCTGGTCCTGCGAGGGCAGGTAGAACGCCCAGGTTGGTCTGGTATCCGGAGGGGAAGAGAAGCACGGCCTCCACGTCGAGGAAGGCCGAAAGTTCGGCCTCAAGTTCACGGTGCTCGGGCAGATCGCCCGCTACCAAGCGAGACCCGCCTGAGCCGAATCCTGAGCGGGCGATGGCATCAGCCGCAGCGGAGGCCAGGGCTGGGTGGTCGGAAAGCCCTAGGTAGTCATTGGAACAGAAGGAAAGAAGAGGCTGAGCATCGACCGTTGCGCTTGTTCGTGACGCTCCCGCAACGGCAGCGCAAGAGCGGAGGCGGTGTTGCGCTTCGAGGGAAATAAGGTCAACCCGCAGAGCGGCCTCAAGACTTGGGAGCACGGGGGCGACCATAGAGAGGGGTTCGCGGAGGTGTCAATCATCTACAGCATGGTCTTGTAGCGTTAGCCTGTGGTGTGAGTTGGGCTCGACAGATACACGGTGCCGAGAACGCAGAGAGGACAGGAGAGGGCAGGAGCCAAGGGAAACTCGATGATGGCGGGCAAGGCTGGCCACCAGAATGTTTCACGTGGAACAGAACGCTCCGATCCATCGGTTTCGTCCACTTGCAGTTATATAGCCAAGTGCATTAGACGTGCGAAGCGAGGAATTCTCTGGGCACCACGCCTGTCCGGCAAAGACCAACACCAATCCATCGGGCCGGACCAGGCCAAGGCCCAGGCCAAGCCATTCCTCTGGTGGGAAAGTCGCGCGCGACGCGGCAACGTCGAAGCCCCCTGGATCCAAACCGTCGGCCCGTTCGCGAACAACCTCCGTACTCCCCAGCTGAAGCTCGCGCACCGCCGTTCGCAAGAACGCCACGCGTTTTGCCCGCGGCTCGACCAGCGTGACCCGGGCGTCAGGCCTGGCGATGGCAAACGGCAGCCCCGGAAGACCGCCACCAGCGCCGACGTCCACGACGGAAGATCCCGGAGGAACCAAACGGGCCATGGCAAGGCTGTCCACGACATGCTCGCCAATCACCTCTGCCACGGTTCGGGAGCCAGTAAGATTGACGCTAGCGTTCCACTGCATCAGGAGGCGACAGAAACCCAGAACGCGCCCTACCATTTCGGGTGTGAGCGGGAGTCTCCATTCCTCGGCGAGTGTCGCCAAACATGTCGCTTCGTCGTCGAGCACGAGGCCAGTATAGGGCACCTCAGGTGGAAAGTGCTCACCCAGGAGGCGGGTGGCCCATACGGGAATGGCAGTCGCAGCGCGGTGCTGCGCCGGGTTATTTCGTGCATGCTAACTAAGTGTATTCAGTACTACTTAGTGGACTGCTTAGAGCGCCAGCGGTGGCGGCTATGAGCGGCCGAAATGCCTGCCAGCGTGGGGAGTTTTCCACAACGCCACGTGCGAGCCACCCTCGCCGGAGATACAATCGCCACTCATTGTTCAAGGCGTCCCATGGACACAGGGCAAAGCAAACACAGTCTCCTCCTGGTTGATGGAGATCCCAAGAGTCTGCGGGTTCTCGAGGTCAGCCTGAAGAAGGCAGGCTTCGAGGTGGTGACCGCGACCCAGGGCGCTGAGGCGCTCGGCGCGCTTCAGGGTGCCCTCCCTGATCTCATCATTTCGGACACCGACCTCGACGGGATGGACGGTTTCGACCTATGCCGCCAGATAAAGGCCAAGCCGGAGTGGGCGAAGATCCCGTTCCTCTTCGTGTCGGGCCGCAAGTCAATTGAAGACAAGATCCGGGGACTCGAGCTGGGGGTCGAGGATTACCTGACGAAGCCCATCTATATAAAGGAGATTGGCATCCGCGTTCGCACCGCACTTCAACGTGCCGAGCGCGAGCGGCTTGAGTCGCGGCGCGAAGGGCGCACCAAGTTCACGGGCGACCTGGCGGACATCGGGGTTGTGGACTTGGTGCAGACCATCGACCTCAATCGGAAATCTGGCATCGTTCACATCGTCAATCGCGATGGCCGGCGCGGGGCGGTCTTCTTTCGCGAGGGACGGGTCATTGACGCCGAGGTGGGTCGGCTGTCGGGAGCAGAGGCGATGTACCGCCTGTTTTCGTGGTCGGATGGGCGGTTCGAGGTCGAGTTCAAGCCCATCCGGCGGAGGGACGTCATCGACTTGCCGTCGGCAGCGCTTCTCATGGAGGGAATGCGGCGGCTCGACGAATGGACCCGGCTTCTGGAAAAAATGCCCGCGCTCGACAGCGTGGTCGAGGTGGATGTTCGCGTGCTGGCTGAGCAATTGGTTGATCTGCCGGACGAAATGAACGGCATCCTTCGGCTGTGCGACGGGACTCGCACCTTGCTGGCCGTCATCGATGACAGCGACTACCCCGACCTTGAGGCCTTGACCGTCGTGAGCAAGCTCTTCGCGCAAGGGACCATCTATTCTCGCGAGCCCGCCGCTCGGCAGACGGAGCCAAGCAACGAACTCGCGCGCTGGTTGGCGGAGGCGAACGCCGAGGATGGTGCGGTGGCCGACGAGGTGAGCGCTGCCCAGCAGGTCGTGACGGAAGCCGAAGTCGCTGGCGCGAGAGACGATGTGCGGGCGAGTGGCGAGCGGCAAGGCGGCAAGACGCTGAAGACGTTCTCACTCGACGCCACTATGCTCTCACTCGACACACCCCCGCCCGGGCGTGAGGCACCGGAAGCCACGGCCGAGCTAGACCAGGTGGCTGCTAGTGCGAAGCTGACGGGCAAGACCCTCAGGCTCACCGTCGCCCCGCCCGAGCCGAATCCTGTTCCTTCGTCTCCGGCCAGTGTGCCCACGCCGTCGTCGACCGGCGAAGCGAGAGCCGAGGCAGCATCACCGCTCGAAGGCTCGGCCGTGGTCGAGGATTCCTGGCGTGAGCCCGCGGATCCGGGGATGGCGCTGGCGCGCACGCCGCCGGGTGGTTTTGCCGCCGTGTCGGAGACTCCTGTGAATCCAAGAGCGGGCACTTGGGGAGCCATGGGCAAGCCCGATACCTTGAGGGGGTTTCCCATACCAAAGGGCCTTGACGGGGTGGACCAGGCGAGCTCTGCGCGCAAGCCAGCAGGCAGCGACGACGAGCGACCAGCGCGGACAACCATCGAGTTCGGGCCCCGAGTAGGCGATGCCACGCCCCCTGCGAGAGCGGGCGTGATGTCAGCCGCCGAGCCAGCCGGCGAGGTCGCGCGCGAAACCGATTGGGGCGGCTGGGGTCAGGGTGCTGAGCGCAAGTCGGCCATGGCGACCGACTCGCTGCAAGCCGACGCGCTCTCGGCTGAGGCTGGCGTCCCAGCGGGCGAACCGCCGGCCGCGGGAAGCCCCGGTCAGGAACCGCCACCCTCTTCCGTCGCGTCTGCACAGGAACGCGCGCGTATCTCCGAGGAGGTGCCTCAGGCTCGACTGCTCGACCCGCCCGAGGGGACGCCGGCATCCCGCCCGTCGGCCAATGACCAGACCATCAGAGTCAGGCCCGGCCTCGACAGGCTGGGCAGCGACGTACTTCCCCACGAGCACCGATGGTTGCCCTTTGCCGTGGTCTTTGCCTTGCTCGTCGCTGGAGGCCTGTTGGTCATGCGCATCGGCCCGACTGGGAGCAGGTCCCCGCTCTCTTCAAGTCCCGAATCGCCGGCAACAACAGAACCGACGCCCAGTGTTTCGCCGGCAGTGGACACCGGCCCAGGCCTCGTCGATCGAGAACTCTCGCAGACTGCCAAGCCGGTCGTGGCAGAAAACCAAGTCGCAGCGCCGGTGGATGCGCAGGCCAAAGCGGCGGGCTCGGCCCAGCCGCAGCTGGGGAATCAAGCCACCGTGGCATCTGCCCCGACGCTGAGCCGGGCAGCCGAGGCCGGCCAGGACCGCCCACCCACGCCCCCTTCCGCCACGACAGAAAGGCCCCGCGAGCGCTGCCTCAAGGCCGACGCCGGTGGAAAAGGCAAACCCATGGTGGTCTTGGCCGCGTGCCGGCCGGCCATTGAGGCGGAGCCCGAGGCGGCTGACATCATGGTGATCCTGGCGCGAGCGGAGCTCGATCGCGGGCGCGCGGGCGAGGCCTGGACCTGGGCGAAGAAGGCGCTGTCTGTGAATCCCGATCTGGCGGACGGGTACCTGCTACTCGGCGGAGCCGAGCAAGAGGCGGAGCACCCGGCCGAGGCCAAGGCCGCGTATAAGAAATATCTGGAACTTGCGCCCACCGGCCGTCATGCGCGTGATCTGCGCGCGATCCTGGACAACCTGTAGCAGCCGGCCGCTGAAACATCTCTGCATGCTGGTGCTGGGCATCGAAACGTCGTGCGATGAGACCGCTGCTGCTGTGGTCGAGGACGGCCGGCGCGTGCTTTCTGATGTGGTGGCTTCGCAGGTGCTGGTGCATGCCGAGTACGGCGGGGTGGTCCCGGAAGTGGCCTCGCGCCAACACCTAGCGACCGTGGTGCCGGTGGTGAGCAAGGCGCTGTCCGAAGCGGGCGTGGAGCCACGCGCTCTCGACGGCATTGCGGTGACCTGCGGGCCCGGACTGGTGGGACCGTTGCTGGTCGGCGTGGAGATAGGCAAGGCGCTGGCTTACGCCCTCGGTCGTCCCGTGGTGGGCGTGAATCACCTGGCTGGCCACCTGGCTGCCGTGTTTCTGGATCACCCTGGCAATCCAGCACCCCCGCCCTATCCCCACCTTGCGCTCTTGGTGTCAGGCGGCCACACGCTGCTTCTGCGCGTAGATGGGCCGGGCCAGGTCAAGTCACTTGGGGCCACGCGCGACGATGCGGCTGGTGAGGCATTCGACAAGGTGGCGAAGCTGCTGGGACTGGGCTACCCGGGCGGAGTGGTCATCGACGGCCTGGCAAGCCAAGGCGATCCGGAATCGATTGATTTCCCGCGCCCTCTGCCGGGTCGACAGGACCTCGATTTCTCCTTTTCGGGTCTCAAGACGGCTGTGGCGACGCGAATCAGGGAGCACGGCCTGCCCGAGCCGGCGCAGATGTCTGACTTCTGTGCCAGCTTCCAAGCGGCAGTGGTCGACGTGCTTGCGCGCAAGTCGCGGCGGGCGTTGCTGCGCGAGGGTCTGCGTGACCTGCTCATCTGCGGCGGCGTCGCGGCCAACCGCGGGCTGCGAACGGCGCTGGCTGCGGCCGCTGAAGAAGACGGTTTCCGGCTCTTCGTCCCGACGCCCAAGTTGTGCACCGACAATGGTGCCATGATTGCCCAGGCCGGCACCTGGGCGCTCGCGCGCGGCGAGCGAGCGGCCTGGGATCTCAGCGTCGATCCGGGGCTGCCCCTGTGAAGGACGCTCGGCCCCCGTCGACGCGCGAGATCTTGCAGCGCCACGGGCTGCGCGCCAAGAAATCGTGGGGACAGAACTTCCTGGTCGATGCGCGGGTGCAGGAGCGCATCGTCGCGGCGGCGGCGCTCAGCCACGACGACGTGGTGGTCGAGATCGGAGCCGGATTGGGCGCGCTCACAAGACGGCTGGTCGCGCACGCCGGTCAAACCATCGCCATCGAGCACGACGTGGAGTTGGCCACTCTGCTGGAGCAGGAGTTGGGACCAAGTCCTGGGCTGCGCATCGAACGCGCCGATGCCCTGGGCTTTGATTTCGCCAAAGCAGCACGCGCAGCCGGCCGTCCACTTGTGGTGGTGGGGAACTTGCCCTACCAGATCACATCGCCGCTTCTTTTTGCCATCACCGACGCTGCGGCAGGCGCCCAGGTGATTGGCCGAGCCATCCTCATGGTGCAGAAAGAGTTCGCCCAGCGCATGCTGGCGGGACCGGGCAGCAAGGTGTACGGCCGCCTGTCGGTGATGGTGCAGCAGCAGGCCGAGGGCGAAATCCTGTTTCACGTCGGTCCAGGTGCCTTTCATCCTCGTCCCGCGGTCACCTCGACCGTTTTGCGTCTGAGGCCGCGGCTGACGCCGCTGGCCCCGGTGCGCGATCCGGCGCACTTCGCCCAGGTGGTCAAACAGGCGTTTGCCGCTCGACGGAAGATGCTCCGGCGGGCGCTGGAGCCCCTGGGCGGCACCGAGGCCGCTAGTCGCGCGCTTGTGCAGGCCGGAATCGAGGGAACCCGCCGAGCCGAAGAGCTGTCGGTGGCAGAGTTCGCCCGCTTGGCAGACGCTTTCGGTCCCGTGCTTGCCGACGACGCGATACCGGAAAAGTAGCAATGCCAGAACTACCCGAAGTCGAGACCGTGGTACGCACGCTGCGACCGCGCTTGCTGGGAGCCAGCATCCGAGCCGTGTGGACCAGTGGCAAAGGCTTGCGCATGGCTCGTCCGGTGGATCGAGCGGCCCTCGCGAGACTTTCGATCGCGGCGCCGATCACCACCGTACGCCGCAAGGGCAAGTACATTCTCATCGACCTGGGCCGAGCGCAGGCCGGGATCTTGGTCCACCTGGGAATGACCGGACGATTGCGTGTGCAGGCCGCTGCTGAGCCGCGCGCCCCGCACACCCACGTGGTGTGGTCGCTCACGGGAGGACGGGAGCTGCGCTTCGTGGATGCGCGGCGGTTCGGCTGGGTCGCGGCCAGTCGCGACGTCGATAGCTTGCCCGAGATGGCTGGGTTGGGGCCAGATGCCCTGGCCGAGCTAGACGTGGATCGGCTGCGCGTCTTGCTGGCGGCGTCGGGCGCACCACTCAAGGCCTTCCTGTTGGACCAGAAACGCGTCGCGGGGCTGGGCAATATCTACGTCTGCGAGGCGCTGTTTCGCGCACGGCTGCATCCCCGCACGCCGGCGCGTCGTGCTGCGGGCCGCGCCAGCCAGCTCCTGCGTGGCATCCGGGCCGCGCTCAGGATTGCCCTCGCCAATCGGGGAACCACCATGCGCGACTTCGTCGACTCTGAAGGTCGCAGCGGCGACAACGCGGCAGCCTTGCTCGTCTACGGCCGCGAAGGGAAACCCTGCCGTATCTGTGGCGAGCCCGTGCGCCGGTCGCCGGAAGCAGGACGCTCGACGTTCTACTGCCCGCGCTGCCAGCGTCGCTAGGAAGAACTAACTCTGCCCCAGCTTGCTCGCAACGCGCGCCGCTTCCTCGACGCCGCTGGCCAGCGCGTGGCGCACACCGCCTTCTTCCATCTTCGAAAGTCCTGCAATGGTGCAGCCACCTGGGGTCGTCACCTGATCCTTCAATACCGCCGGATGCGTGCCCGTCTGCAGAACCATGCGCGCTGAACCCTGCAGCATCTGGGCTGCCATGGAAATGGCCAGATCGCGCCGCAAACCCATCTTCACTGCGCCATCAGCCAGCGCTTCGAGAACCAGAAAGGCAAAGGCCGGACCGCTGCCCGAAAGCGCTGTCACGACATCCATCTGGGTCTCGTCGATTTCCGTCGAGCGCCCTACGCTCGCGAAGAGCTCCAGGGCCAAGGTCATGGCTGCGTCGTTCGTTCCCTTGCCACGCGAGAGCGCGGTCATGCCCTCGCCGATGAGGGCCGGGGTATTGGGCATGGCGCGAATGAGGGCGCTGGCCGGGAGCCAGTGGGAGAGCTGCTGCAGGCGCACCCCGGCCGCGATACTGATCACGACCTTGCCGCTGAGAGCCTCCCGCATGGCATCGGTGTTGAGCACGGCACCCACTTGGTGCGGCTTCACACAAACCAGCGCCACGGTGGCGGCGCGCGCCGCCTCCAAGTTGTCGGTCGTGGTGCGGATGCCGTGGCGCTTGGCCAGGTCAGCCAGGGCGTCGGCACGCAGGTCGGACGCCAGCACCTGAGATGGGCTAAGCTTGCCTGCGCGCAAAATTCCACGCAGGATGGCCTCGCCCATGGTGCCAGCGCCAATCAGGGTCAGAGTTTTGTTTCCTTCAAGGATGCTCACGGCCGCATTACCACACGAACCAAGGCCAAGGTAAAGTGAGACCGCCTTCATGAGTTCCACTTCCTTCGCCGGCCGCGCCGCACTCGCCCAGAGCCACCGTCTGGTTATCAAGCTGGGCACCCATGTCGTCATTCGGGACAGCGGGGACGTCGCCAGCGAACGCGTGATGAATCTGGTCGAGAGTCTGGCGCGGCAGCGACAGGCCGGCCGCGACGTGGTGCTGGTGTCAAGCGGCGCCGTGGGCATGGGCATGCGCCTGCTCGGCCTCCGGCAGCGGCCGCGCTCGCTGGGCCTGCGCCAGGCCTGCGCGGCGGTGGGGCAGGGCCACCTCATGGGCCTGTACACCCAGGCCTTTGCGGGTTTCGGCGTGGTGGCGGCCCAGGTTCTGCTCACTCACGAAGATCTGGCCGATCGGGACCGGGCGCTTTGCCTGCGCACCACCCTGATGCGGCTGCTGGAACTGGGAACCATCCCGGTGCTCAACGAAAACGATAGTGTCAGCGTGCGCGAGCTGGTCGAGCACCGGCGGCGAGAGGGCGGCGAGACCTCCCAGCCGATCTTCGGAGACAACGACGGCCTGTCGGCGCGCGTGGCCGTGGCGTTGGATGCGGACCTGCTGCTCATGCTGAGCAATGTGGACGGGCTGTACACGGCCAATCCGGCGCTCGACCCCAACGCCCAGCGAGTGGCCGAGCTGTCTTCCGTCGATGAACAAGCCCTGGCGCGCGCCACCGGCGCCTCCAGTGGTGGAACCGGCGGCATGGGCAGCAAGTTAGAAGCAGCCCGGCTGGCCACCGCCGAGGGCACCGCGGTGGTCATTGCCAACGGAGGCATGCCGGACGTGCTCGACAGGATTCTGGCCGGCGACGACGTGGGCACGCTGATTGCGCCAGGCGAGTGGCATGGGGCACGCTGGCGCCACATCGCAATTTCGGGTCGCAAACAGGGAGCGCTGGTGGTCAACCAAGGCGCGCTGCAGGCGTTGCTGCTGGGCAAGGCCTCGCTTCTTCCTATCGGCGTGGTGGCGGTGGAGGGCGGTTTTGACAAGGGTGAGCTGGTGGAGATCCGCGATGGCAGCGGCCGCGTGCATGGCCGCGGCTTGGTCAACTACGACGCCGACGCCTGCCGCAAGCTGGCGGGCCGGCACAGTGACGAGATCGACACCGTCCTCGGGTACCGCGGCTACGATGCGCTCATCACGCGCGACAATTTGGTCATGGGCGCGCTATGAGGACGCTGGCAGTGAGGTCCGAATCAAGTCATAGTGAGTCGCCATGGACTTGCGAGAGAGCCTGATTGCAGCGCGTGCAGCGGCCCGGCGCCTGGCGGAGTTGACCGGACCTGAGCGTAGCCGCTTGCTGGCCGATTTTGCCGCGGCCCTGGCCCGACCCGAGGCACGCCAGGCTGTGCTCGCAGCCAACGCTCGCGACATGGCCAGTGCGCGCGAAGAGGAGGCTGCCGGTCGCCTGGGCTCTGCCTTGGTCAAGCGACTCCTGCTTGACGACAAGAAGCTCGACACCACTATCGACGGCATCAGGCAGCTCGCTGACATGCCCGAGCTGGTGGGCCGCACGCTGACCCACCGGGCGCTCGACCACGGACTTATCCTCAAGCGCGTGAGCTGTCCGCTCGGCGTTCTGGGGGTGGTGTTCGAGGCGCGCCCCGACGCCCTTGTACAGATTACCAGCTTGGCCTGGAAGAGCGGCAATGCCATTGCGCTCAAGGGAGGCCGCGAGGCCAGCGCCAGCAACCGTGCCCTGTGCGCCGTGGCCCACGAGGTTCTTTCCGCACACGGCATCGACACCAACGCGATGGTGCTGCTGGAAGACCGCGCAGAAGTCGATGCGCTCTTGGGCATGGATGATTTGGTCGAACTCATGATTGCACGGGGCTCGTCGTCTTTCATTCAACATGTGCGCAGCCACACGCGTATCCCGGTGATGTCCCACGCTGACGGCATCTGTCACATGTACTTGCACGCGGCCGCGGATCCGGCCATGGCCGCGCGTCTGGTGGTCGATGCCAAGTGCAGTTACCCAGCCGCCTGCAATGCTGTGGAAACGCTATTGTGGGATCCAGCGGCCACGGCGGCGCTGGACAGTTGCGTGTCGGCGCTGTCCGCCCAGGGCGTGGAGCTGCGCGGTTGCAAAGAAACGCGCAAGCTCCACCCGCAAATGAACGCCGCGACCGGAGCAGACTGGGACACGGAATATGGCGCGCTCATTCTGTCGATCCGGCAAGTGGCGGGCCTGGATCAGGCACTGACCCACATTGCCCGCCATGGCTCGCGCCACACCGATGTCATTGTGACCCAGGACCCGGTGGCCGCTACCCGCTTCCTGGCCGAGGTCGACTCAGCCTGTGTGTTCCACAATGCCAGCAACCGCTTTTCGGACGGATACCGTTTCGGTCTGGGCGCCGAGGTCGGCATCTCCACTGAGAAACTGCACGCCCGCGGCCCGGTCGGCGTGGAAGGGTTGCTCACCTACCGCTGGGTTCTCTATGGCCATGGCCAAGTAACCACCGACTACGGCCCGGGTGGGCGCCACTACATCCACAAAGACCTGCCGGTTGACGGCTAACTCGTCGATACTGTGATCCGGCCGAGTGGCTGCAACTTCACATCGGGCTCGATTTCCTGATACGAGAGCACAGCGAGCTCAGGGAACTCGCCTTGGAGAAGACCACGCACGTGATAGCGGATGTCGGCGGCGGTGACAATCACCGGGGCCGCACTATCGGCGACTGTGCGGCCCACGGCCTTGACAATGTCGGCACAAAGCTCGGGCTCAAGCGCCAGGGTGCTGCCGCTGGCGGCGTGCTGAATCGCCTCGCGCACGGTGTCCTCGATCATCGGGTCCAAAAAGTACGCGTGAAGGACGCCGGAGCCGCCCGCATGGGTGAAGGTGATCTGTCGTCGCAAAGCCGCGCGCACATGCTCAGTCAGAGTGACCGGGTCGGAATCAGCCGGCGCCCGTTCAGCCAGCGCGCCTAGAATCTCACGCAAGCTGCGCAGGGAAACACCCTCGGCCGCCAGCCGGCGCAGGATCTCGGTCAGCAGGGCCGGCGAAACGACCTTGGGCACCACCTCGCGCACCAGCGCAGGGAGCGTGCGCGCGAGCTGGTCGAGCAGTGACTGGGTCTCCTGGATGCCGACGAATTCGTGACCGTAGCGACGCAGAACCTGCAGCAGGTGGAGGACAATCACCTCCTCGGGCGCCAGGGTGGGCACGCCCCGCAAACGAGCGACGCCCAGCTCGTCGGCCGGAATCCACGCCGCCGGGCGGCCCTCAGGATGCACCGCCGGCTGGGCAGCGATCCCCATTGCCCGCAGGTGGTCGATGGTGTCGAGCGCAAGCCCGCCCCCTGGCACAACCTCGCCTCGGGCCATCGGCACCTCCTGCAGGCGCAGCACATAGGCCCCGGCGGCCAGGCCAGCGGCGTTGGGACGCACGGAGATAGCGGGCAACGGAATGCCGGTCTCGGAGAAAAAGCGCTCGCGGGCAGAGGGCAAGAGCTCGCGCTCCATTCGATCGGGACCCGCTGGGGGCAAGAGCGACTGCGAGAGCACGGCAGACAGATCGATCGCGATGGGCAGCAACAAGGGCGCCGGCACCTCCGCGCCAGCAACGCTCAATTCGGTAGCCGCGGTGTTGGTCGACCGGGTCCGGCCGGCAACCAGACGGTCCCAGCGAATAATACGATAGGCGACCAAACCGAGCAGACCACCCAGTACGGCAAAAGGCGCCGCGGGCAGGCCTGGCACGATGGCCAAGAGGGCGAGCAACGCGGCAGCAATGGCCAGCGCCTTGGGCTGGGCGAGGATTTGGCGGCCGATGTCTTGGCCCAGATGACCGCCTTCCTCTTCCGAAGAAACGCGAGTCACGATAATCCCGGCTGCAGTTGAAATAACCAGGGCCGGAATCTGCGACACCAGCCCCGCGCCAATGGTGAGAAGGGTGTACGTCTTGACCGCGGTGGCAGGGTCCATTCCCCGTTGCACGGTTCCAATCACCAGACCACCCACAATGTTGGTTAACAGCACGATGATTCCCGCAATCGCATCGCCCTTGACGAATTTCATGGCGCCGTCCATTGACCCGAAGAACTGGGATTCGCGCGTGAGCAGGGCGCGCCGCCGCCGTGCCTCGGCGAGGTCGATGTGGCCCCCGCGCAACTCGGCGTCAATGGACATTTGCTTGCCGGGCATGGCCTCCAGTGTGAAACGCGCCCCCACCTCGGCGACGCGTTCGGATCCCTTCGCAATCACGATGAACTGGATCACGGTCAGAATGAGAAAGACCACGGCTCCTACCACCAAGTTGCCTGCCACCACGAAATTCCCGAAAGCGTGGATGACCTGCCCGGCATTGGCCTTCAGTAGAATCAGTCGAGTGGCCGACACCTCGATGGACAGTCGAAACAAGGTGGTTATGAGCAGCAGCGAGGGAAAAGTGGCGATGCGCAGCGCCTCGCTTACGTAAATCGCGATGAGCAGGAGGCTAACCGCAGCAGCGATATTCAGTGTGACAAACAGATCCAGCAGGAAAGTGGGCAGTGGAACGATCATCATCCCGACAATCACCGCCACCAGCACGGCCAGGACTATGTCGGAATAGCGGGCAAACAACACGCGCACGTCGCCAGTCCTCAGCAACGACAGGAATCTTCCGCGCGCCACAGGCTCTGACCTCGACATGGAATCAAATGATGGCCAACGTGTCATCCGGCGTCAAGCGTCTCGCAAATGGGAAAAGAAATAGGGACCGTGGGCAACAAGAGTCCTCAGCTTGCAAGAACGCGCCTTACTTTTCCGGTTGAGCGGGAGCCACGAATTTTCGAGACTCGCTCGTGGCCGCTGAGGGGCTGAACTCTTGCAGCCCGATGGTGGTTTGCTCTGCTAGCCTTGGGCCTATGCTGCGCATTCTGACCCCGCACGATCCGGACTACGAGGCGAGGCTGTCCGCTCTCGTGGGCCGGGGCACGGCTTTGCCCAAGGACATCGAGACCCGCGTTGCGGAAATTGTGGCCAAGGTTCGGCGTGAGGGTGACCGAGCCCTGCGCGAGTTCACCGAACGGTTTGAACATCGCCAACTGGCTGCCATCGAATTGCCACGGCCGGACTGGCTGGAACAAGCCGGCCGAGCCAGCCCGGCGGTCAGGCGAGCGCTGGCCAACGCGGCCGCGCGCATTCGCGCCTATCATCAGTTGGAAAAGCCGAGCGCGTACCAATTGAGCGAAGCGGGAATTCGGCTGCGTTGCCGGGTGACACCCCTTCAGCGTGTCGGGCTGTATGTTCCCGGCGGCACGGCCTGCCTGGCCTCTACCGTGTTGATGACCGCGATTCCGGCCAAGGTGGCCGGCGTGGGCAGCATCATTATGACCACGCCGGGTCCGTCGCCCGAAACCTTGGCTGCGGCGCTGGAGGCCGGCGTGGACCGAGTCTTTCTCGTGGGTGGCGCGCAGGCGATCGCCGCCCTGGCCTACGGCACAGAGACAGTTCCGCGCGTCGACAAGATTGCCGGGCCAGGCAATGCCTATGTGACCGCGGCCAAACGCCTGGTGTACGGCGACGTGGGCATCGACATGATCGCGGGTCCCACCGAGGTGGTCATCGCGGCCGATGCCAGCGCGAAGCCATCCTGGGTGGCAGCGGACCTGCTCGCGCAGGCCGAGCACGACGTGCTGTCGGTTCCCATCCTGGTGGCCGTGGGGCGCGCGGTGGCCGAGGCCGTGGCGGCGGAGGTGGACCGTCAGCTGGCGACACTCCCTCGGCGAGAGATTGCCAGCAAGGCAGTTGACAACCAAGGCGCGGCCTTCGTGGTTGAGGATGCGGCTGCGGCCATCGCGTTGGTCAACCGGCTGGCACCCGAGCACGTGGGTCTTGCGCTGGCCAACGCCGCGGCGCTGGCCGACCAGGTGACGGCCGCGGGCGCGGTCTTTGTGGGCGAGCATGCCTGCGAGGCGGTGGGCGACTATTTCGCGGGGCCGAGCCACGTGCTGCCCACCGGCGGCAGCGCGCGCTACGCGTCGCCGCTTGGGGTGGCGGACTTCACCAAGCGCACCTCCTTCATTGAATATGATGCTGACGCTCTGGTGCGACAGGGAGACGACATCGTGGCGCTGGCCGAGGTCGAGGGCCTGGCCGGCCACGGACGGTCGGTCAGCATCCGCACCAGCGGCAAGCGCTGACTGTCATCTTCAGCCACACACGCCCTTGACAGCAGGGGAAACTCCTTTAGATTACGCGCCTCGCTCGGGAGCTTGAAACATGTACGCCGTCATCCAGACCGGAGGAAAACAGTACCGGGTAGCCGAGGGGGAAACCCTGCGCGTGGAGAAGCTGCCTGCTTCTCCGGGCGAAAAGCTATCTTTCGTGCCTCTCTTGTTTGCTGACGATGGCGGCAACGTGCAGGTCGGCAAGCCTCAGGTCAGCGGGATCAAGGTCGAGGCCGAGGTCATGGAGCAGGGCCGCGGCAAGAAGATCATCATCTTCAAGTACAAGCGCCGCAAGTCGTATCGGCGCAAGGCCGGCCACCGCCAGCCCTTCACGGCGCTCAAGATCACGGCCATCAAGGCAGGAGCCTAGACAGCCATGGCACACAAGAAAGGGCAGGGCAGCTCTCGCAACGGCCGCGATTCGCAGTCGCAGCGTCGCGGGGTCAAGCGCTACGCCGGCCAGGTCGTGCTAGCGGGCAACATCCTGGTCCGACAGGTAGGCACCGTGTTTCACCCGGGCCGCAACGTCGGCATCGGCAGCGACTTCACCCTGTTCGCCCTTAAGACCGGCAAGGTGAAGTACAGCCAATCAGGCAACCGCAAGCTGGTCAGCATCGAGGCGGCCTAGCCGCGACCATCCGTCGCAGGTCCGGCCCTTGAGTCGGGAGCGCTTCTGTGACGGCATTTGTCGATCAGGCACGGATCAGCGTGCGCGGCGGTGATGGCGGCGACGGCGCCGTGGCCTTTCGCCGCGAGAAGTTCGTTCCCAAGGGCGGCCCAGCGGGCGGCGATGGCGGCGACGGTGGCAGCGTGATCCTGCTGGCTGACGAAGGCCTGTCGACATTGCTCGATTTTCGCTACCGCCACGACTATCAGGCGCCTGCGGGCGAGCGTGGCGGCAACAAAGACAAGTACGGCCACGGGGGACAGGACGCGGTGCTTCGGGTCCCCGCCGGAACTGAGGTCTACGACCATAGCAGCGGCGAGCTGCTGGCGGACCTGCGCACCGATGGCGAGCGCTTCGTGGTGGCCTCGGGTGGCAAAGGAGGACGCGGCAACATCCATTTCGCCACGGCGACGGACCGCGCGCCCAGGCGGGCCGAGCCCGGGCAACCGGGCACGGAGCGCGTGATTCGGTTGGAGCTGAAGCTGCTCGCCGACGTAGGCTTGGTTGGTTTTCCCAACGTGGGCAAGTCTTCCCTGATTGCGCGCATTTCGGCTGCGCGTCCCAAGATCGCGGATTACCCCTTCACCACCCTGATTCCCCACCTGGGCATGGTCCGGCTCTCTGATGATCGGTCGTTCGTGGTCGCGGACGTGCCCGGACTAATCAAAGGCGCCCATGAGGGCGCGGGTCTCGGACATCGATTCTTGCGGCACCTGGAGCGAACGCGCGTCCTGGTTCACCTGTTGGAGCTGAGTTCGACCCCTGGTCGTACACCCCTGCGCGACTACCAGACCCTGCGGCGCGAGCTGGCCTTGTACGATCCCGCGCTGGCCGGTCGGACCGAAGTGGTGGTTCTCAACAAGCTGGACCTACCTGCGACACGCAAGAAATTCAGCGCCTTGCAGCGCTTGTTTGCCCGTCGAGGCTTGCGCCTTCTGGGGATAAGTGCTGCGACAGGAGAAGGGATCGCCGGCCTGCATGCAGCCGTGTGGAGTGCGCTAGAACAGGCGAGAGCCGCCGAGTCCGCGGCCAAGGGCGCCTCCTCAGATCCGAAACTGCGACGCGACATCGCGCGCGGCCCCGGTATCTGATAGGATAGCGCCCCGCAGTTGAACAGCCCGTATCTTGTAACTCCGCGAATATCATGTACCTTTTGACGGGGCTTGAAGCCGCCTGCTATAGAAGGATACTCTCCGCCACGAATGTGGAGAGCAACGGTGTCGTACTGCGAGTTCTGAGAGGCTCATAAGGAGCTACGAAATGACAAGTCCACGAACTTGGGGGGTTATTGCGCTGCTGTTTGCTGCTGCCTGCTGGGCGCGGCCCGCTTGGGCCGACACGACCAGTGCGGCGGCGGCACGTGAGGCTCCGGCTGCAGCACCGGCGCCATCGCCAACCGGGGCGCCGCCGGAAAGTGCGCCTACTGCGGCCGCTGCTGGCGACAGCGGGGGCTACACCGTTCGCTTGCGCGCACTCGAGCGCAACGTCAACGATCTCAAGGAACAGGTCTTCCGCACCCGTGCGCGCCTCAACCTTCTGAAGGAAACGGTTCTGGGCGGTGTCATCGGGGCCTCCCGCTGTGTCATCAAGCACAAGAACGAAATGGGTGCATCTTTCCGCCTAATCAAGGCGGTCTATTCGCTGGACGGCGTGCAGATTTTCAACAAGGCCGATGATACCGGCCGCCTTTCCGAGATGACCGAGTTCGACATCTATAATGGCGCCATCCAGCCCGGCAGCCACACCCTGTCCGTGCAGTTCGTCTACCAGGGCTATGGCTTCGGCGTGTTCAGCTACCTCAAGGGCTACAAGTTCAAGGCCAGTTCCAGTCACACCTTTGTGGCGGCCGATAACAAAGCCACCATCGTCCTCGTGGTGGGCTACGAGAAGGGCGGCATGGCGACCAACATGGAGGACAAGCCCGCGGTCGATTTCCGAGTCAATCTGATCGCCCCTGAAGCCGGCGGTCCCTCTGCTCCTCAGAAGTGAAGCCAATATTCCCGGAGAACCCTCGGATGCGGCATCCTCTATGGCTCGGGCCTCACGTCTCCCTCCTGGGGCGCTCTTTCCAGCGACCCCTGGCGAGGGTGGGCCGGCCGCATCCCGTGTGCGCACTGGGCGCGGCCTTTCTGGCGCTGAGTCTTTCGGCCGCGCGGGTCCAGGCTGGTGAGCTGGAGGAGGCGAACGGTCGCCTGGTGGATCTGGAAGAGCGGGTGCGGGTTCTGTCCACGGGATTCCGCGAAACACCGGCTGTGGACGCGACCGTGGCCGACCGGCGTGTGCTGGATGCGGAGCTACTCTTCAATCTGAAAAACTATCGCGAGGCCGCCACGCTCCTGCTCGACGTGGTCGACAAGTATCCCGATTCGCACGCTTACGACGACGCCGTCATTCTGCTCGGTGAGTGTCTCTTTCAGGACAAGGATCTGAACTCGGCCCGGCGCTATTTCCGGCTCGCCCTCCAGAAGCGCACGGGATCCCGCCAGGAACAGACCGCGCTGGAGCGGCTGATCGAGATCGCCCTTCACACCGGTGACATGGACGAGGTGGATGACTATCTGGCGCGCTTGCAGAACATGCCGGCCGCGTCCTCGCAGCCTTCGGTGCCTTACGTGCGCGGCAAGGCCGCTTTCTTTCGTGACCGTCTTGACGACGCACTGGCCGCCTTCCAGGCCATCCCCGCCAGTAGTCCTTACTACCTGCGGGCGCGCTATTTCTACGCAACCACTTGGGTTAAGAAGGGCGATCTGGCGTCGGGGCTCATCGCCTTCGACACGGTGGTGCGCGGTCAGGCCCAGTCCGACGCGGACAAGGAAGTTCAAGATCTGGCCCGCCTGGCCGTGGGCCGCTTGAGCTACCAGCGCGGCGAGTTCGACAAGGCTCGCGACGCGTATGCGGGCATCGCGCGCGACTCCAAGTATTTCGAAGACGCCATGAATGAGCTGGCCTGGACATCCATCAAGGCCAAGGACTACAAGGCGGCCTACCGCGCTCTCGATCTCATGCTGCTGCAAAGCCCGGACAGTCCCCAGGCGCCGGAATTGCGCTTGCTCATGGGCAACCTGCACGTACGCGTGGCGAACTTCGCGCTGGCCAACGAAGCCTTCTTGCAGGCCCGCGACCAGTTCGAGCCGATTCACCTGCAGCTCAGGGAGACGCAGAAGAAGGCGCAGGCAGACCCGAAGTACTTTGAAAACTTGCTCGGAAAGGGTCTGGAGAAATTCGACATCGCCGTGCTGGTGCCAGCCAAGGCGGTCAAGTGGGTCAAGGCTGAGCCCGAGGTGGCACGGGTGCTGGCGCTCACCGAGGACGTGAGTGATCTGCAGCGCGGCCTGCAGGAGTCGCGCGAGACCCTGAACCGTCTGGAGCTGGCGGTGACTGGGCAGTTGCAGGTGGGAATCTTCCCCGATCTGGCCCAGGCGCGCACCAGCTCGAGCGAAGTGCTGAATCAGCTGGTGAGCATGCGCGAGCTGTTCGTGGGCAAGATGCGTTCCCTGATCTGGGACAAGCTCACGGCTGAGGAAAAGGCGCGCCTCGATCAGGTGGGCAAGGAACGCGCGGCGCTCGAGACCGAGCTCAAGGATCTGCCGCTTTCGGCCAACAAGCTCAAGGATCGGGAAAAGCAGGCCCGCCACGACCTGCAACAGCTGGATGCGCGTGCCTCCGAGTTCAACGTGGAGATTCAGGGGATGGATGCCGAGTTGGTGGCCATCGAGCAGTACTTCATCCGATCCCGCTCCGATCAAAAGATCAAGCCCGAGGACCTGAACCAGCCGGTGGCCAGCCTGCGGCAGGTCATCGGCGAGCTGCGCGAGTCGAACGAGCGCGTGCGCAACGAGATCGCCGAGGTGGCGCGCGAGACCACGGTTGCGGCCGCCACAGGAGACAGCGATCGGAGCGCCATCGCGCTGCTCATGGGGGTGATGAAGCGCGAGCGTGAGGTGTTCCAGGGGGCGCGCATGCGGCTGTCCCCGAGCGAGCAAAACGACTTCGATGCCATCGCCAACATCCTGGCGCGGGCCGATGGCGTGCAGGCGAAACTGGCTGAGCTCGACAGCCGAGTGGATGCAGCGGCGCAGAAGCGTATGGTTGAGCTCCAGCGCAAGCTCACCGAGGAGAAGAAAGACCTGGAAACCGCCAAAGACAAGCTCACGGGCATCCTCGGCGAATCGCAGAGCCTGGGTGGCGGCCTGGCCTACGGCATGCTGAGCAAGATCGCCGATCGTTTCTACGACCTGGTGGTCCAGTCCGACGTGGGCCTGGTCGACGTGGCCTGGGGGCTCAAGGACGAGCGCACCAGCGCGGTGTCGAAGCTCATCAACCAGCAGAAAATGGAACTCAAGTCGGTCGAGGATGACTTTCGCTCCTTGCTGGAGGAGGAAAAGTGAGGAGCGGCGCGCTCTCTTCTCGGGCCCCGTGCCTCGTGGGCGCCGCGACCTTGCTCGCACTGGCCCTGCTTGCGGGCGGCGCTCGGGCGGCAGGCAGGTCTGCCGCACCAGCGCGCCCGGCGGTGTTGCCTGACGCGAAAGTCCTCGACGAGCTAGCGCAGGATATGATCCGCTTCGCCGAGGAGGTGAAGGGTTATCGCAGCTCGGCCAGCGCCATCATCAAGCGCACCTATGCCCAGAAGGTCGACGCCATCCGGGCCAAGTACGAGCCACAGATTGCCGGCCACGAGAAAGAAGAGAAGCAACGGCGCATCGATGCCATCGCCGTGCTCGAGGGATTCCTGCGCAAGTACCCCTCGGATCGCAAGTGGACGCCCGATGTGATGTTCCGCCTGGCCGAACTCTACTATGAGAAAGCCGCGGACGAATTCCTGGCGGCCCAGGAAACCTACCAAAAGGCGCTCGATTCGGACCATCCGCCCACCACGCCCTCGCCCAAGCCTGACTACGCGGCCACGGTGAACTTGTATCGCCACCTGCTGGTCGAGTTCCCCAACTACCGGCTGCTCGACGCCACTTACTACCTGCTGGGTTTCTGCCTGGGTGAGATGGGGCAAGAGGCGGAAGGCAAGCAGGCCCTGCTCGCCTTGGTGTGCAGCAACCGCTACCGCCCGCTCGATCCGCCGCCTCCCCCGGCCCGGTCCACCGGCATGAACCGGGGCCCGCTGCCTGACGCCTATCAGGACTGCACGCCCATCAAGAAGGACTCCAAGTTCCTGGCAGAAACGTGGACCCGCGTGGGTGAAATGCACTTCGACGCCGGCGAGTTGGCGCCGGCGATCTCGGCCTACAGCCGGGTGCTGGCCTTCAAGGACTCGCCCTACTACGACAAGGCCATCTACAAACTGGCCTGGTCGTACTACCGCGACAACCGTTTTCCCGACGCCATCCGCGAGTTCGACAATCTGGTCAAGTGGGCCGACAGCAAGAAGGCCGCGGGCGACAAGTTCGGCTCGGATCTGCGTCCCGAGGCGGTTCAGTACCTGGGCATCAGCTTCTCCGAGCCTGACTGGGACGGCGATACCTTGCCCGACAAGGAAACCGGACTGGAGCGGGTGCAAGCCTTCTACCAGGGGCGCGAAAAGGAAACCCACGTCAAAGAGGTTTACCAGCGCCTGGGCGACATGTACTTCGACATGACCAAGTACGACGAGGCCATCGCCGTGTACAAGGTCATCCTGCAAAAGTGGCCGTACTTTGCCGAGGCGCCCACCCTGCAAGAGAAGATCATCAAGGCCTACGAGCGCGCCCGCAACCTGGTCGCTGCGGCCAAGGAGCGCGAGGTTCTGGGTCGCACCTACAGCAAGGGCAGTGATTGGTACAAAGCCAACCACGACAACCCGGAGGCGCTCGCGGTGGCGGCGCAGCTGGCCGAGGACGCCCTGCTTTCGGCCGCCACCTCGGTGCACGCCGCGGCCCAGGCCTGCAAGGTCAAGAACCAGGGCGACAAGACCAAGCTTGAAGAATGTCTGCAGACCTATCGCACAGCGGCCGAGCTGTACGAGAAGTACCTGACCGCCTACCCGACGTCGAAACGCACCTACGAGTTCAGCTATTTCTATGCCGATGCTCTCTACTACGGCGGCCAGGTGCCGGAATCGATCCCGGCCTACATCACCGTGCGCGATTCCAATCTGGACAACAAGTACCAGCAGGACGCCGCCCTGCAGATCATCAAGGCCTACGAAGAAATCATCGACAAGATGAAGGCGGCCCGCACCATCGAGGATCCGCCCATCCCCGACGAGAAAAACACCAAGCCGCCGGTGGTCCCGCTGGCCATGCACGACCTGTACAAGAAGTACACGGCGGCGCTCGACTGGTACGTGGCCAATCTGCCCGACGACCGCACGCCCGATCTGCGCTACGCCTCGGCTGTGCTCATGCTCACCCATCGCCAGTGGCCCGAGGCGCGCGCCCGCCTGGGCGACATCGCCGATGCCTACTGTGGCAGCAAGCCCGAGATCGGGTTCAAGGCCTACGACGCCATCCTCACCACCTACTTCATCGACTTCAACATCGACGACGAAGAGGCCAAGGACTGCGCGCTGGGCCGCCTGCTGGAGGTCACCGACAAGTTCTCGCAATCGGCCTGCAGCAAGTCGCCCCAGGCCAAGCCCTATCTGGCGCGCATCGCCGAGATCAAGGCCTCGGTCAAGTCGACCGTCATCAAGAAGCGCCTCGACATCGCCATCAAGAATGAAGAGAAGGGCACCGAGGAGAAGCTGGTCCAGTGCCGCGAGTTCGCGGGCGGCATCGCCATCGTGACCGGCGCAGCGGCACCCGCCGCCGCGGGCAGCAAGCCGGTGGCCGGCGGGCAGCCCGAGAAGCGCAGCAAGATCAGCACCGATCTCGACGAAGGTCTGGCCCTCGACCTGATGGACCTGATCGCCGCCAATCCCAAGGACCGGGACGCGCCCAGCAACCTGAACAACGCCTGCGTGATCTACGAAAAGATCTTCAAGTACGGCGAGGCCACCAAGTGCTACGAGCGACTGGCCAACGACTACCCGGACAATCCGCTGGCCAAGGACGCGGTGTGGAATGCGGCCCGCAACCAGTACCGCTTCTTCGAATTCGAAAAGGCGGTCAACGGCTACCTCAAGATCGCGACCGATCCCAAGTTCGCCAAGTTCGAGCACCGCCGCGAAGCCGTGGGCATCGCCGCGCAACTGCTCGACAACGACCAGCAGTACGCGCGCGCCGCCGAGCTCTACCGCAAGTACGCGGAGAACATCGCGGACAAGCCGGGTGACTCGGCCCAAGCATTTTCCTTTGGCTGCAACGCCCTGGAAAAGAACAAAGAAACCGCCAAGGAGATAAGCTGCCTGCACGACCTGATTCGCCGCTACGGCAAACAGGAGGCCGCAGGAGAATACGTGGTGTCCGCCTATCTGAAACTGGCCACCATCGCCGAACAGGGCCGCGACAAGCGGGCCACCATGGCGGCGTACAAGCAAGTGCGCGAGGAGTTCATTGCCCGCCGGCTGCCGGCCGCCTCGCCCGCGGCCGCCGCAGCCGCCAAGGCGGATTTCCTCATCCTCGAGGAGAAATTCAAGGAATTCCAGGGCAAGTCCCTGCGCTTTACCAGCGATCCCAAGCAGGTGCGCCGGGTGTTCGACACGTTCACCGCCGAGGCCAAGGACCTGCAGGACCAGTACGCCAAGATCTGGGAGTACAAGGACGCCACCTGGACGTTGGCTTCCTTCCTCCGCCGCGGCGACATTTTCTATGAGTTTGCCCAGAAGCTGATCAAGGCGGCCGACAACCCGCCCGACGAGGTGAAGCGACTCTCCAAGAAGGCGTGCGCGGTGGATCCTTCCCTGTGCGGCGTGGCCGAGACCGAGTACAAGGACGCCATCTTCCAGTTCGTGACGCCGGTGGAAGACGAGGCCAAGCGCCAGTGGAAATCCACGCTCGAGCGCGCGGTCAGCTTGGGCGTGACCAACGATTACGTGAAGAAGGCGCGGGAGAACCTGTCCAAGTACCTGCCTGACGAGTTCCCCTTTGTCAAAGATGAACGCATCGGGATCGAATACCCATGACCATGCGAACGTCTCTTCTCAGCTTCTTCGTGGCGGCCGTGGCTGTCTCGGCCGCCGTGGCCGACGTAGCGGCGGCCCCGGTTGCGGGCGAGACTCCGGCTGCGGCTGGCGGCCGTAAGCGGCGCGAGCCGCCCCCCGCGGTCATCCCGACTGCGGAAGTGGAGGCAGCCGAGAAGCTGTATCGCTCGCAGAACTACGCGGGCGCGGTCGCACAGGCCAAGGCTGCGCTCAACCGCAACGAACGCTACACGCCCGCCATGCTCGTCATGGCCAAGGCCTACTTCAAGCTGGGCAAGAACGAGTGGGTCAAGACCCTGGGCGACATGATGAAGAACGCCAACGCCTCGGAAGCCGAGCAGGCCGACATCTACCAGATGCTCGCCTTCATGGAGATTGACAAGCACAACACGCCCGGCGCCATCGAGATGCTGAAGAGGGCCGCTGGGGCGCGGCCTGACTACGCCATGTTGTGGAACAACCTGGGCGCCCAGTATCTGGTGGCCAAGAACTATCGCGAGGCCGTGCCCGTGCTGGAGAAGGCGACGCAGCTGCAACCCAGCTTCGCCAAGGCGCACCTCAACCTCGGCAGCGCCTATCGCGGGGTGAAGGAGTACGAAAAGGCGCAGGCCGAGTACAAGCAGTCCTTGCAGCTCTTCCCGCGCTACGCCGACGCGATTTTCAATCTGGGCATCCTCTATCTCGACGCCGACAAGATGCCCAACCTGGATCTGGTCGCCAAGTTCAACGCCGCCATCGCCTACTTGCAGCAGTACAAGCAGATGGTGGCGGCCGCGGGCCAGACGGTTGGCCCGGAGGCTGACGCCTACATTCAAGAGGCGCAGGACGGAATCAAGAAGGAACAGAAACGCATCGAGCGGCAGAAGAAGCAGGAAGAGCGGGACAAGCAGCGCGCGGCCAAGAAGACTGCCGATGACGCCAAGAAAGCGGGTGGCCCTGCGCCCGGGGCGGCGCCGCCAGCGACCCCGCCGGCCAGCCCGGTGTCGCCCGCGCCTCCGCCCAAGCCGGCGCCCGGTGCCGCAGCGTCGCCCGCGCTACCTTTCAAGCCGGCGCCCGCGGCTAGCCCAGCCCCGAGGAAGCCATGAAGCCAAGACTGCTCTCGCGGTGTCTCGTGATCGTGCTTTCGGCCTCGTTGGGCTTGCTGGCGGCATTGAAACCCGCGGTTTCTGCCCAGGCCAAGAAGCGGCCGGCGGCCAAGAGCGCGCCCGCAACGACGGATGCCGAGGAAACGGCGGAAGCCAAAGAAGCTGCCAACGTGAAGGTCGAACGCGGGGCGGGCGGCAAGAAGATCTACAAGATTCAGGGCGAGATCGTCATCGAGGGCAAGATTCAGAAGCCGGAGGCTTTTTACGTACTGCAAAAATCTGGAATAAACTACGATTGGAATGAGCTGAAACAGGACTTCGTACCCAAAATCCTGGACAGCGTGACGAAAGCACCGTTCTGATCGAACTAACTACCAAGGGAACCAGCCAATGGCGACTCAGACAGCGGCGACACCACCCCGTTCGGCCCACGCACCCAGCACGGCTGCGAAGGTCCGAGTCCTACGCATCGGCATCGTCCAAGGCGGGCGCATCATAGACGAACGCCTTATCCGATCTCGCGGAAATATCTCCATTGGCTGGTCGAGCAAGGCCACCTTTGCCGTGCCCTCCGAGGCGCTGCCCAAGCAGTGGCTGCTTTTTGAACTCACGCCCAAGGGCTATATCGCGCGTTTCGCCGACGCCATGGATGCCCGCATCGCGGTGGGCAACGAAGTCATCTCGCTGGCGCAGCTCAAGCAGGCCGGCCGGGTTCGCCATCAAGGGACGGCCTGGCTTCTTCTGCTCGACGAGCGGTCGCGCGGCAAGATCTCCGTCGGGGATCTGACCATTCTCTTCCAGTTCGTGACGCCGCCGCCGCCGCAGCCGCGGCCGCGACTTCCGGCTTCCGTGCGCGGGTCGTGGACCACCGGGCTGGACTGGGCCTTCACGCTGATCGGGGGCGTGTCCTTCCTGGCTCACTTGGTTCTGGTCATCTATCTGCGCAACGTGGACTGGCCGCGCAAGCCGGACATCGAGGAGATTCCGGATCGTTTCGTTCAGATGATCGTGAAGGCCAAGCCGCCCGAGCCGCCCAAACAGCAGGCCAAGACGGATGACAAGAGCGAGGACAAGAAAGTAGAAAACAAGGTGGCCTCGACCAGTTCGGCCAAGAAACAGCCCAAACCGGAGATTTCCGCAGAAGAGAAGGCGCGCATCGATGCGGAGCGACGCGCGCGTCTGGCTGAGCAGGTGCGCAACACCGGCATCCTGAAGTTGCTCGGGGCCAAGGCCGATGGATCTGGATCCATTGCAGACGTTCTCGGCAAGGGCGACGTGGACCGCGACCAGGAAAAGGCATTTCAGGGGGTGGGTGGCCTGACCGTGGCGACCAGCGACGCGTCTTTGCGCGGGGTGAAATCCGGCACCGGCGGCTCCGGCAAAGTGGCTGATATCGGCAGCTTGCGCGGGGCGGGCACCATCGCCAGCGGCAACACCGGCGCGGGCGCGACAGAGAAGCGCGTCTCAGGTGTGGTCAAGAGCGAGGCACCGGCCGTGGACGGCGAGCTGGATCCGGCCCTGGTTTCCAAGGAAGTCCGGGCGCGCATCGGCGCGGTCAAGGCCTGCTACGAGCGGGCGCTCAAGCGCAATCCCAACTTAAGCGGTAAGGTCAAGGTGCGCTGGACCATCACAGCAGCCGGGACCGTGTCAGGCGTGGACATCGCGGACGACAGCATGGGTGATTCAGAGGTATCGAGCTGCATCAAACAACTCGTGGCACGTTGGCGCTTCCCAGCACCAGCGGGCGGGTCTGTTGAGGTCGAGTTCCCGTTTGTGTTCACCGCATCTCAGTAGGGGAGCTTGGGTTGACTCAGCGCCGGAACCATATATATTTCCACGGCCTAGCGGTTTGTGGTTTTCCGCGGCAAACGGCGTCTAACAACATCAATTTGCGAGGTCTCGAATGTCTAGGCGGGTAAGAGTTATTTGGCTGTCGTTGCTAATCGGACCAGTCGCTTCGGCGCAACCGGAAGCCCCTGGCGCGCAGGCGCCGGGAACTGTGCCTCCTGCGGAGGCGGATATTCCTGGGCCGCAGCGCTCGACGGTGAGTGGGCCGGACATGGTCAGGCAGGGCAAAGAATATCGGACCAACATGGACAAGGTGCTGGCCGAGCTGCAAACCATGGTCGAGCAGTCGCGCAAGCAGAAGGACGTCATCCGCCTGAACTGCGTGATGGACAAGCTGGCGCAGGTGAAGGTCAGCATGAACATCGCGGACGAGGCAATTCAGAAGCTGCAAGAGGGCGTCGCCCGCAATGACGACGGGTCTTCGTTCCACGAATACACCCGCATCACCATCGTCAACCAGAAGGTCCAGGTCTTGCAAAACGAGGGTCAGACTTGCGTGGGCGCGGAGCTCAACTACATCGGGGCGACCCGCGTGGAAGTCGATGCTCCTGAGTTGCCAGCAGGGGTCACGGATCCCAGCCTAGACCCCCCGCCCTTGGAGCGTCCACCTGTCGCCAGCCCGTTCATGTAGGCCGGCAGCCTCACGAAGCTAGAGAGAATCCGACGAACACACCCGTGCCCAGCGAACCAAACCACCCATGAGGCTCCGGCTATCAGTTCTGCTTGCTTGTCTCGCCTGCGGGGCGACATCTGTCGCTTGGGCGCAAGTGATGACCAGCGCCTCAGGGCCAAGTCTCGAGTCGATGTCCTACGGGCTTCAGGGGATCAGCCCGCGCAATGGACCGGTCGGGGCCAAGCTGGGTGAGAGTACGCTGCTACACGCGGCCTTGGGTGCCGATATTGGCTACGACAGCAACGTCTTCTACGAGCACTACTCTCCGCACGGCGCCGCTGTCGCGCATGTCACGCCTGCTCTCGACATCAGCAACGGTGAGCGCGATGGAACCGCGCCCGATGGTGTGTTCTACGACCTGGGCGCCAGCCTGACCTACCGCGAGTACCTCTCGGGCGGCGACGAGGTTCGAAAGATGCGCGCCTTCAACCCCGCTCTCGGCGGCCTGCTGCGACTGTCGTCCAAACAGACGCTCAGCCTATCGCTCTCTGACAACTTCAACCGAAGCCAGGATGCGCCCTATTCGCCGACCGCTGCGATCATCACCCACGATCGCAACGTTGCTTCGCTCGAGCTCAAGGTCGCGCCGGGTGGGGGTCGGATCCAGGTCTTGCTGAGGTTCAACAACGTCCTCGATCTGTACGAGACCACCGGGTACGAACAGGGCGACAACATGGGCAACGAGGGCGTTCTGGATCTTTCCTGGCGCTGGCTGCCCAGGACCGCGTTGTTCGTGCAAGTTGCCCAGGGCGCTGTCACCTATCTGAAGTCAGGTAGCACCGGGGTTGCCTCATACCCGCTGAGGGCCACTGCTGGTTTGCGCGGACTTCTGACCGAAAAGCTTGGCCTCAACCTCGCCGCCGGGTACGCCAACGGTTTCTACGCTTCAGGCGTGAATACGTCGGGCTTTGGCAGCGTGGTCTTGGTCGGCGAGCTCCTCTACAACATGTCCCTGACATCGAAGGTGGGGCTGGGCTACCGGCACGACTTCGTGAACTCTCCATTCGTCGGCCCGTTCTACAACATGGACGCGGTCTATGCGGCTCTGCACGAGTACATCGGTGGTCGCGTGGCCACGGCTGCCTATGTTCGCTTCGAGAACCGTGCGTATCAAGGTGCAGGGGGGCGCACCGATCAGGTCGTGATCGGTGGCCTGACCGCTGACTACGTCATCCAGCGCTTTTTCTACATCGGCGTTGGCTACACCTTGACCCTGGCCCACACCAACGACACCGACCTGGTGGCCAACAGCAGCGCCGGCGTGGACTACACCAAGCATCTGATTGTTGGCCGCCTGGGCGTCGTCTACTAGCCAGACGGCGCTTCACCCCACCGGAAAGCGGCTGGGCGAGAAATGACCTTCTGGGCGCACCCGACCGCGATTGTCGACCAGCCGGCGCAGATCGGCGAAGGCACCAAGATCTGGCACTTCTGCCACGTGATGGCCGGGGCGCGCATCGGTTCCGGCTGCGTGCTGGGACAGAACGTGTTCGTGGCCGCGCGGGCGGTGCTGGGCAACGGCTGCAAGATCCAGAACAACGTCTCGCTGTATGACGACGTGATTCTCGAAGACGACGTGTTCGTCGCGCCCTCGGCGGTGTTCACCAATGTGGTCAACCCGCGCTCGTTCATCGAGCGCAAGCACGAGTACCGCACCACGCGGGTCGGACGCGGCGCCTCGGTAGGCGCCAACGCCACCGTGGTGTGCGGCCACAACATCGGCGAATACGCCTTCGTCGGCGCGGGCGCCGTGGTCACCAAGGACGTGGCCGCCTATGCCCTGGTCACCGGCGTGCCTGCGCGCCAAATGGGCTGGATGTGCCGCTGCGGGGTGCGCCTGTCCGACGGAAAAGACGATGTCCGGCAGTGCAAGACCTGTGGCCAGCGCTATCGCGAGACCTCCGCGGCCGGGCGAAAGTCGCTGAAGCCCGAGACCACTGGCCAGGCCCGATGAAAGTTCCGCTGCTTGACGTGAAGGCGCAGAACGCACCCTTGCGTGGCGCCCTGCTAGAGGCCATGGCCCGCGTGATGGACAGCGGGGGCTTCATTCTGGGCCCTGAAGTGGAGGCCTTCGAGAAGGAGCTGGCCGCGATGCTGGGCGTGGCCCAGGCCATTGGCGTCTCGTCGGGGACTGATGCCTTGCTGGTGGCGTTGATGGCGCTGGGCGTGGGCCAAGGCGACGAAGTGGTGACCACGCCGCTTTCTTTCTACGCGACGGTGGGCTGCATCGCGCGGCTGGGCGCGCGCCCGGTGTTCGCGGACGTCGAGCCGGAAAGCTTCAACCTGGATCCCGCGGCCGCAGCCGCAGCTTGCGGGGCCAAGACCCGCGCCTTGATCCCGGTCCACCTGTTTGGCCGGCCTGCGACGCTTCCCAAGGTCGGCCTGCCCGTGGTCGAGGATGCGGCCCAGTCCATTGGCGCCTGCAAACTCGGCGGTATCATGAGTTGCTTGTCTTTCTTTCCCTCGAAGAATCTGGGCGCGTTCGGCGATGGCGGCGCGGTTCTGTGTGACGACGCCCAGATGGCTGACAAGGTCGTTCTGCTGCGCACGCACGGCAGCCGGCCCAAGTACGTGCACCATGTGGTGGGCGGCAATTTTCGCCTGGATGCCCTGCAGGCTGCCATCCTGCGGGTCAAGCTGCCGCAGCTTGCTGGCTGGACCGCCGCACGGCGAGCGAACGCCGAGCGATACCGTCGCATGTTCGCGGCCACGACCGGGATTCCAGCCGAGCTGCGCCTGCCACGGGACGTGCCTGGCCATATCTACAATCAGTTCGTGATTCGCGCGCCCCGCCGGGACGGCCTGCGCGAGCACCTTGCCAAGCAGGGCATCGGGACCGAGGTGTACTACCCGCTGGCGCTGCACCTGCAGCCCTGCTTCGCTGGATTGGGCTATCGCGCAGGCGCCTTCCCGCACGCGGAAGCGGCCACCAGGGAAGCCTTGGCGTTGCCGATTTTCGCCGAGCTGACCGAGGAGCAACAAGGTTTCGTGGTCGCGCAGATTGCGGCGTATTATTGCTGACAGCAAATATGGTTCGCGTCGCTGTCATCGGAGCCGGAGCCTGGGGCATCAACCACGTGCGCGCCTTTGCCCGCAGCAAGGGCGCACAACTGACCCTGGTGTGCGACGCCTCGGAGGCGTGCCGCGAGCGCGCCCGCACCCTGGCACCGCAGGCGCGCCTGGGCAAGGACTTGCACGAGGCCCTGTCGGCCGACGACGTGGACGCGGTGGTGCTGGCCACGCCGGCCAAGGACCACGCCGAACAGGCACGCCAGGCCTTGCACGCCGGCAAGCATGTCTTGGTGGAGAAGCCGCTGGCGCTCAACGCAGCCGATGCCCAGTCGGTGGTGGCCCTGGCTGATGCCCGGCACCTGACCCTGATGGAGGGCCATCTGATGCTGTACCACCCGGCGGTGGCTTATCTGAAAACCATGATCAGCGCCGGCGATCTGGGGCGCATCTTCTACATCTATTCGCTGCGCGTGAACCTGGGCCGCGTGCGCCAGGACGAAAACGCGCTGTGGAGCCTGGCCCCGCACGACGTGTCCATGATCGGCCATCTGCTCGACGACGAGCCCGAGTCGGTGAGCGCGCGCGGGGGTACCTATCTGCAGCACAACATCGAGGACGTGGTGTTCGTGAACCTGAAATTCCGCAGCGGGGTCAGCGCCCAGATTCAGGTTTCCTGGCTGGATCCGCGCAAGGAGCGGCGCCTGACCATCGTGGGCTCGCAGAAAATGGTCGAGTTCGACGACGTCCATCCGGTGGAGAAGCTGCGCATCTATGACAAGGGCGTCGACCGGCCGCCGCCGTTTACCGAGTACGCGCAGTTCCTTTCCATTCGCAATGGCGACATTCACATTCCGCAGGTGCCCATGGTCGAGCCCCTGGAAGTGGAGTGCCGCCACTTCGTCGAGTGCGTGGCCCAGGGCAAGCGCCCGCTCACCGACGGCGCGTCTTCCTTGCGCGTGGTGCGCGTCCTGGAAGCGGCCCAGCGATCGCTGGAGAGCAGCGGCGCCCCGGTCGACGTGTAGGGGCGTCCGGCGGTCGCCCGCTGGAAGTGGCCAGGCGACGCGCCACCGCGATACTCTCGCCCTAGGGCACTGCATAGGGGATGCGTATCCCCGGTTCCTTCGGCGAAAAGTCCCTGGAATTCCTGGTCACAAGCAAACAGCCATTGGTCCGCGCCGTCGCCCACACGATGGCGTCGGGAAGCCGAAGCCGAGACGCCTTCCGGATCTCGACCGCCTCTGACGCGATCTCGGCGGACAAGGGATGGATGTTGAAGGTGGACAGGAATTCTCGGCAATCCTTGTCCTCTTCAGGAGTATCTGCGCCCGTCATGACCTCCATCCAGGAAATGATGCTGATCTCGCGCTTGGCATACCGATCCAACTCTCGTTTGGCCTTTTCGAGTCCTTGCAGGTAGTCGATCAGCACGTCGCTGTCGATGATCGCCCTCATCGATGGCTCCACTCATTCCGGAGCTTTTCGACGAATCTACGGCTCTCAATCTTCTTGTGTTTCCAGGCTCCGAATCCCACGTCCTTCTGCTCACTCTTCGATTCCTTGATCAGCCGATCGACAGCGCGGCGTACGGCCTCGGCACGGGAGATCTCTTGTTTCTCGCACAGACGGGCGAGTGCCCCCAATTGCTCATCCGGTATGTCCACGATGGTTCTCATCGAGTTATCATGCATCGTCATCATGATATCGTCAAGTCAAACGGCTACCGGACGGTGCGCACGACAATGCCAGGCGCCTGGACCGCGGCCCACGCGCGGTCAGCCGTGTAGGCGGGAAGGCGAAGCCGTTTGGCCAGCGCCAGGCAGGCCCGATCGCCAAGAGACAATCCAAGCTTGCGCGTGCTGGCCCATAGGTCAGCGGCACATGCCGCGTCTTCGGTATCGAAGGCGTAGACCCGCAAACCAACCGCCTGCAGATCGGCGTGCAGGCCGGCTGTAGGAACGCCGGCGGCTGCGGATTTCTGCAGGACCTCAGACAGATTCACTGCCGAAATCGCGGCGGCCCCGAGCACAGGCTCGACCAAAAGGTGGCCCCGTTCGCGCTGCAGGTAGACCAGTAAGGCCGATGCGTCCAACACCACGCGCGGGGCCGACTCCTTTGGATCATCTGGCATCGCGGCGGGCCTCGGATCGTCGATCGGCAATCAGCGACGCGGCCAGATCCCGTTTCCCACGGCTCTTGGCGAATCGCTCTTGCAGCCGCGCCAAGGCAGCACTGTGCTTTTCCAGCACGATGCGGTCCGGCCCCTCGGCGCGGGCCACCAGCGCATCACCGGCGGAAAGAGACAGCGCCCTGCGCAGCGACGCCGGCAACACCAGCCGGCCCTGCGCGCCCAGCCTTACGTCCACTGCCGCAGTATGTGCCATGATAGTCATATTGTGGCACATACGAAAACGACGTGCCACTTCCTGCCGACCCACTGTCGACCGGTGCCTGGATCGGTCTGCAACGCAGTCTGGTCATGCCGCTGCGGCAATCCCAGGATCTTGGTTGCGATGGAATCGGCCGAGCTTGTCCAGCTGATGCATGGGACTAGGTCCCAAGTCAACCCTGGACCCCCACGCCACCGCTACGCGTGGAATCCCAAAATCTTGGTTGCGATGGAATCGGCCGAGCAGGCGTGGACACATTCGCCGGCGCTGCTGAAACCGGGCAGGGAATTGGCCGCGCCATCGGTGAAGCAGGCAAGCGCCGCGGTAGGGGCGACCTGCGGTCGCCCGCACGGCTACCTGATGGTCCGCGCGGCAATGCCAGGCACCTGGGCGTTGGCCCGGCGCGGTCGAGCCGCCATCCCGCCGCCCCCCGGTTGCTTGTCGGGGGAGAGGGCATCGATCTCGAGGATTTCCTTCTCGCCGACCCTGAGCGTTGGCTCCCAGATTGAATTGTCGGCAGGCCTGTCACACTGTCGCGCCGGCGCAAGCGACGGCGCACATGTTGGGCGGACTACTTGCGCTTGAGCCAATATCCCGGTTCACGAGCTCCGTGCGCGACGGCCGTTACCTCGATGCTATCCGGCAGCTCGCGATAGAAGAGGACGTATGGGAAGCGCCGAACGA